>VFQU01000008.1_pt1 | contig 596812 bp, 553 predicted proteins | sample 3512311 | NCBI WGS metagenome assembly VFQU01 (sample SAMN10412377, study PRJNA504923) | tailings metagenome | isolation source: Relicate 3 Philex TSF3 active mining site | place: Philippines: Tuba, Benguet | collected 2017-08-29 | reverse complement strand
AGACCATATTGCGATTAAAGGAAACAAAATGATTGAGATTGAAGACCTGACAGTCAGCTACGGACAAAGTGAAGTGATCCACGGCATCAGCTTTAGTGCTGCCAAAAACGAAACACTGGCTATCATGGGCCGCAACGGTATGGGCAAGACTACCTTGTTCAAGTCGTTGATGGGCATCCTGCCGAGCAAGAGCAAGAAGGCCAGTGTGGACGGCGTAGACATTAACGGCAGTGAAACTTTCCAGCGCGTGCAAAAGGGCCTGGCTTATGTGCCGCAGGGTCGCATGATTTTCCCGACCATGACTGTGCAGGAAAACATCGAGACCGGCTTAGAGAAGTCCAAATCTCGCCAGATTCCCGAGGATATCTACGCCTTGTTCCCGGTGCTTTATGACATGCGCAACCGCAAGGGCGGAAACCTGTCCGGTGGTCAGCAACAGCAATTGGCGATTGCCCGTGCCTTGGTGACCAACCCTAAAGTGTTATTGCTGGATGAGCCGACCGAAGGTATTCAGCCGTCCATCATCAAGGATATTGCCAAGGTGCTGAATGAAATCCGCAAGATGCGTGAGATCACCATCATCGTCTCGGAGCAGGTGCTGAGCTTCACCATGGAGATTGCGGATCGCATTATCGTGATTGATAAGGGTAATTTCATCCACGAAAACAAGCGCAGCGAAGTGGATGCCGCCAAGATAAAGGGATATTTATCCGTTTAAGCAATATGGTCAAAGCCCACTGGCGGCGTATTGCTGTCAGTGAGGCTTTTTTGTTATCTGAAGTAATGTATTGATATGATGCTGCCGATGGATGATGCACAAACAAAAACGGCGGCATGGAATGATAAGCGCTGGCAGGCCATGCTGGCACTGGATTTTGTAGCAAGGGCAGGGCGCACGACATTGGTCGGCAAGCGTCATCAAGGGCCCTTGGTCGTACAAAAAATGCTCTATCCCGAAGGTGATGATGTTTGTCATGGCATCATCATTCATCCCCCAGGCGGCGTGGCGGGGGGAGATCATTTGCAATTGCACGCCACACTGGCTAGTGCATCTTCTGCCTTGCTGACGACGCCCGGAGCAGGAAAGTGGTACAAGGCCAATCAATTACATGCCAGTCAGGAAATAAGATTTCAACTAGCGGCGAACAGTTGCCTAGAATGGCTGCCGCAGGAAAACATCCTGTTCGATGGTAGTGCAGTGCATTTCAGTAATGAGATAGACCTTGCAGAAAATGCAGTGTTTTGTGGCTGGGATATTGTCTGTTTCGGCAGGCAGGCACGAGGCGAGCAATGGCAGCAAGGGGAATTGCGACAGAGGATGCAGATACGGCGTGAAGGGCGGCTGATCTGGAATGAGCGATTATTTGCCCAGCCGGATAGTATGGTGATGCATTCTGGTGTTGGCTTGAAAGGTATGCCGGTGAATGGCAGTCTGGTGGTGGCAGCGGGGGCTGTACCCGCTGAAGTTCTGGAAGCGTGCCGTGAAATCAAGGCCAAAGGCGATGCCTGCTATGGTGTGACCGCCTTGCCGGAGATATTTTCGGCGCGTTATATTGGCCGCTCCTCCGAAGCCGCGCGGGAATACTTCGAGCGGCTCTGGCAACTGCTCCGGCCGTGGTATGCTGCGCGCCCTGCCGTGCGGCCACGGATTTGGAATACCTGATCTGCCCGGCTCATCTTGTTATGCTTGATGTCTTATTGAATCGATAAAGAAGAACTACCCATGGAATTAAGCCCAAGAGAAAAGGACAAGCTGCTGATCTTTACCGCGGCTCTGCTCGCGGAGCGGCGCAAGGCGCGCGGCCTCAAGCTCAATTATCCTGAGTCGATTGCCTTCATTAGCGCTGCGATCATGGAAGGCGCGCGTGACGGCAAGACGGTGGCGGAGTTGATGGGGTATGGCGCGACGCTGTTGAGCCGTGACGACGTGATGGAGGGTGTGCCGGAGATGATTCCGGAGATACAGGTGGAGGCGACGTTTCCAGATGGGACCAAGCTAGTCACCGTCCACCAACCCATCCCTTGAGTCGTGGCTCACAATCCATTGCTAGCGGCGTTGCGCCTCCTTGCCGTACTCATACGTACTGTCTGCGTCGGCGCGCCTTGCTAGCAATGGATTGTGTGTCACTCAGGGCAATGCGGAATTGAAAGAAATAAATAAGCACGACTGGAGCAATACAGATGATCCCAGGTGAAATGAAAATAGACGCAGGTGACATCCTGCTGAACGATGGGCGCGAGACGGTGACGCTGGCAGTGGCGAATACTGGTGACCGGCCTATCCAGGTGGGTTCGCATTATCATTTTTATGAAACCAATGAGGCTTTGTCGTTTGAGCGTCAATTGGCATATGGTTTTCGCCTTGATATTGCCGCAGGCACCGCGGTGCGTTTCGAGCCGGGGCAGAGCCGCACGGTGCAATTGGTGGCATTGGGCGGAAAGCGTGAAGTGTATGGGTTTGCCGGTAAGGTAATGGGGGCGCTGAAATGAGTGTGAAAATCGACAAGCGCGCCTATGCTGAAATGTTCGGCCCGACGGTGGGTGACCGCATGCGCCTGGCTGACACTGAGCTATGGATGGAGGTGGAAAAGGATTACACCATCTACGGCGAAGAAGTGAAGTTCGGTGGCGGCAAGGTGATACGCGACGGCATGGGACAAGGCCAGGGCGTGGCCAGCGAAGTGGCCGATACGGTCATCACCAATGCGCTGATCGTTGACCATTGGGGTATCGTCAAGGCCGATATTGGCATCAAGGGCGGTTACATCTCCGCCATCGGCAAGGCGGGCAATCCTGACATCCAGCCCGGCGTGGAGATTGCGATTGGTGCTGGCACCGAGGTGATCGCGGGCGAGGGCATGATCGTCACCGCGGGCGGCATAGACACCCACATCCATTTCATCTGTCCGCAGCAAATTGAAGAGGCGCTGATGTCCGGCGTCACCACCATGATAGGCGGCGGCACCGGCCCGGCGACAGGCACCTTTGCCACCACCTGTACGCCAGGCCCCTGGCATATCCACCGCATGCTGCAAGCGGCCGATGCCTTCCCGATGAATATAGGTTTTCTCGGTAAAGGCAACGCCAGCTTGCCGCAGCCCTTGCGCGAGCAGGTGGAGGCGGGCGTGGTGGGGCTCAAGCTGCATGAGGACTGGGGTACGACGCCAGCCGCCATTGATAATTGCTTGAGCATTGCTGAGGAAATGGATGTGCAGGTGGCGATTCATTCGGATACGCTGAATGAATCCGGCTTTGTCGAAACCACGCTGGGTGCGTTCAAGGGCCGCACCATCCATACTTTCCACACGGAGGGTGCTGGGGGCGGCCATGCGCCGGACATCATCCGAGCGGCAGGGCATCCCAATGTGTTGCCATCGTCGACCAACCCGACCCGGCCTTTCACCATCAATACCATAGACGAGCATCTCGATATGCTCATGGTTTGCCACCACCTGGATCCAGCCATTGCCGAGGACGTGGCGTTCGCCGAAAGCCGTATCCGCCGTGAGACGATTGCGGCAGAGGATATCCTGCACGACCTTGGCGCGTTCGCCATGATGTCGTCCGACTCGCAGGCCATGGGGCGTGTGGGTGAGGTGGTGATTCGCACCTGGCAGACCGCGCACAAGATGAAAGTGCAGCGCGGCCCGTTGCCCGAAGACAGTGCGCGCAACGACAATTTCCGCATCAAGCGCTATATCGCCAAATACACCATCAACCCCGCATTGACGCATGGTATTGGCCATGTGGTTGGTTCAATTGAGGTGGGCAAGCTGGCTGACCTGGTGCTCTGGCGTCCGGCATTTTTTGGCGTCAAGCCTTCGACCATACTCAAGGGCGGCATGATCGCGGCTGCGGTGATGGGTGATGCGAATGCCTCTATCCCGACCCCGCAGCCTGTGCATTACCGTCCGATGTTTGGTTCCTATGGTGGGGCGTTGCAGACTTCAGTGATGTTTGTTTCGCAGGCGGCGTTGAGCAACCCGGAAGTCGCGGCATTGAACCTGAAAAAGCCACTGGTAGCGATCAAGGGCACACGTGGGGTGAAGAAGTCAGACATGGTACACAACGGCTGGATGCCCAAGATTGACGTTGACCCGGAAACCTATGAAGTGCGGGCGGATGGCATGGTGCTTAGTTGTGAGCCGGCGGAGGTGCTGCCCATGGCCCAACGCTACTTCCTGTTTTAGCGCGTGCAGGCTAGCGTCCCTGGCGGCGTTGCTTTAGCTTGCCGTACTTAATGTACTGTCTGCGCTAAAGCGCCTTGCCATGAACACTATCCTGCACGCTTAAGGGATAGTGGTTAAAACAAATATTGGTCGATATGGAATTTGAATGTTAGGTATCAGTAAGAAAATAGAAACTGCCAGCCAGATTGACGACCAACTGGTGTTGCCGTTTGACCGTAGGCAGAAGAGCCGTTTGCGCGTCGAGTTGGCATCTGGCACAGAGGCCGCTTTGTTTCTTGAGCGCGGCACGGTGCTGCGCGGCGGGGATCTGTTACAGGCGGATGATGGTCGGGTGGTGCAAGTGATTGCAGCCAATGAGCCAGTCATCTTGATAACGGCATCGACACCGCGCGAGCTGGCGCGGGCGGCTTATCACCTGGGTAATCGTCATGTGCCACTTGAGGTGGGCGAAGGCTGGCTGCGGCTGGAGCAGGACCATGTCTTGCAGGAGATGCTGCTCGGGCTGGGTGTTCAGGTGGAAGGGCAGATGGCGCCTTTTGAGCCGGAGGCTGGCGCTTATGGTGGCGGGCACAGGCACCACCATGATGACGATGCGCCATCAATACGGCCACCATCACGCTCGCGGGCGCATGAATAAATCACTGGTGCGGCTGCTACAACTGGCAAGCCCGATGTTGCCGGTGGGCGCTTATAGCTATTCGCAGGGGCTGGAGTGGGGCATAGAGTCAGGCGAAGTGCATGATCTTGCCAGCGCACAGGCCTGGATAGGCGATGTATTGCAGATTTACCAAGGCAGTTATGAGTTGCCCTTGTTGAGCAGATGTTACCGGGCTTGGCAGCGTGGCGATGCTGCTGCATTGAATGAGTGGAATGCGTTTTACCTGGCTGGGCGTGACAATGCCGAGGCCCTGGCCGAGAGTCGGCAAATGGGGTATTCGCTCAAGCGTTTGCTGCTGGAGTTTGATGACTTGCCAGGCACTTGGAAAACGCTGATGGAGCAATTACCCAATGCTGCATTTCCAGCTTTGTATGCGGGTATCAGCCAGGCTTGGGGAATTGATGAGCAAGATGCTTTGCAGGCCTATGCCTGGTCGTGGCTGGAAAACCAGGCCAGCGCGGCGATGAAGGCGGTGCCGCTCGGGCAGGTGGCAGGGCAGAAGATATTGCTGGATGTAGCCGACAGGATTCCCGCATTGGTGGAAGAGGCGATGCGTATGCCGGATTTCATGATCAGTAATTTTTGTCCGGCGTTGACGATTGCGGGGTGTAGGCATGAAACACAGTACAGTCGACTATTCCGTTCGTGATGACCGTAGTTAATTAATATTATTGGATGGACTAATGCAGATTAAAGAACCTTTACGTGTTGGCATTGGCGGCCCAGTAGGCTCGGGCAAGACGGCGCTTACATTGGCTTTGTGCCAGCGTTTGCGCAATGTCTACAACATTGCGGTAGTTACCAACGACATTTACACCAAGGAAGATGCCGAGTTTCTCACGCGTAACGAGGCATTGGTGCCTGAGCGCATTATTGGGGTGGAGACTGGCGGTTGCCCTCATACGGCAATTCGCGAGGATGCCTCGATGAACCTTGAGGCCGTAGCGCAATTGAGCGAGCGCTTCAACCCGCTGGATATTGTCTTCGTCGAAAGTGGTGGCGACAACCTCGCGGCGACATTTAGCCCGGAGCTTTCCGACCTGACGATATACGTGATTGATGTCGCGGCTGGGGAGAAAATTCCGCGCAAAGGCGGGCCTGGCATTACCAAGTCTGACCTGCTGGTGATTAACAAGATTGACCTGGCACCAATGGTGGGGGCTTCACTTGAGGTGATGGATAGGGATGCGCGCAAGATGCGTGGCGAGCGTCCGTTCATTTTTACCAATCTCAAGGAAAAGCAGGGTCTGGAAGAGATTGTCAGCTTTATTGAAAAACAGGGCTTGATGCTCTAAGCGAATGAGTTAAATAGGAGAGTTATATGAATATCACCCGTTTTCTGGCATTAGGCCTGTTGGCATTTTCTCCGCTGGCGGTGGCTCACCCTGGCCATGAGGCGCATGGTTTTGTCGCTGGATTCATGCATCCGTTAAGTGGCTTGGATCACCTGCTGGTCATGTTGGCTGTGGGCTTATGGGCCGGGAAGATAGGTGGCGCTGCACGCTGGCAGTTGCCTGCGACATTTGTTGCTGTCATGGCGCTGGGAGCTGTATTGGGCATGTCAGGCTATAGCGTGCCCATGATTGAAACTTTGTTAGCGGCCAGCGTGATGACCTTGGGTGTGTTACTGGCAATCAGCATCAAATTGCCACGCGCTATCCAGGTAGGACTGGTTGCGCTGTTTGCCTTGTTCCATGGCTTGGCTCACGGTGGTGAGTTGGCGGGCGTGCAAGGTATGGCCGTGATGGCTGGCATGCTGGTAGCCACTGCAATGTTGCATGCATTGGGTCTCGTATTGTCAACAAGCCGTCTGCGCTTGCCTGCGCGTGCACAGTCTGCATTGGGCTGCACCATGGTGGTGCTCGGTGCTTGGTTGATGGTTGCTTGAGTATTGAGCCTGGTGGCTGGAAGCTCCCACCAGGTATCTGATTTAATGGTCATTATGGTCGTCTTGCATCGGTTGCCTTATTTCGGTGCGCAGTTGGCTTGAAATTTGCTCGCAATAGGGCAGGATTCACTCATAGAAACAAATCATTCGGCATGACTGCCATTCATCATCAAAGAGGAGCGGCTGAGCACACTGGTGAAGTCGCAGAGCCGATACAACGCATCGTGAAGGTGCGTCGCGACTACAACACCTGGGTCGTCAACGAGACCCTGGAAGACTACGCACTGCGTTATACGCCATCGGCGTTCCGCAAGTGGTCTATCTTCCGCGTCGCCAATACGGCATTTGGTGCCATCTCTTTCCTGGTACTGGAAGCCATTGGTGGCACGCTGGCCATCAACTACGGTTTTACCAATGCTCTCTGGGCCATTCTGGCCATCGCTTTGGTCATTTTCATGACCGGCTTGCCCATCAGTTACTATGCTGCGCGTTTTGGCCTGGATATGGACCTGCTCACTCGGGGTGCTGGGTTTGGCTATATTGGCTCTACCATTTCGTCGTTTGTATACGCATCGTTTACCTTCATTCTCTTCGCGCTGGAAGCCGCCATCATGGCTTATGCGCTGGAGTTGTATTTTGATTTGCCACTCTATGCAGGTTATCTGGTCAGCGCCCTGGTCATCGTACCCTTGGTGACGCATGGGGTGACCTTGATCAGCCGTATCCAGATGATTACCCAGCCAATCTGGCTGGTGTTGTTGGCTTTGCCATATATCTTCATTGTTTATAAAGACCCGCAAGTGATTGGCCGCTTGACCGAGTTTGCTGGAAAGTCCGGCTATGATGGCGACTTCAACCTGCTGATGTTTGGCACAGCGATGGCAGTAGGCATGGCGTTGATCCCGCAAATCGGCGAGCAGGTCGATTTTCTGCGCTTCATGCCGGAAAAAACCCAGAAAAACCGTTTCCGCTGGCACTTTGGCGTGTTGATGGCAGGGCCAGGCTGGATTTCGCTGGGTATGCTCAAGATGCTGGGTGGAGCCCTGCTGGCCTACCTGGCAGTGGAGGGCGCACGCTCCTTCGAGCAGGCGGTAAACCCTAACCAGATGTACCTGGTGGGCTTTAGCGAGGTATTTGCCAACCCGGAAGTCGTGCTGGCCGTGACGGTGTTTTTTGTGGTGATTTCCCAGCTCAAGGTCAACATGACCAATGCCTATGCCGGATCTCTGGCATGGTCCAACTTTTTTGCGCGCCTGACCCACAGCCATCCTGGGCGCGTGGTTTGGGTGGTGTTCAACGCCATGATTGCCATCATCCTCATGGAAATGGACGTATTCCAGGCGCTGGAGCAAGTCCTGGGCTTGTATTCCAATATCGCTATTTCCTGGATCACGGCTGTGGTGGCCGATCTCGTCATCAACAAGCCGTTGGGTTTGAGCCCCAAGGGCATTGAGTTCCGCCGGGCATATCTTTATGACATCAACCCGGTGGGGGTGGGGGCCATGGGCATTGCCTCACTATTGTCCGTGATGGCATTTTTTGGCCTGTTCGGTGTCGAAGCCGAGGCCTTTTCTGCCATGATCGCGCTCAGTACTGCACTGGTGACATCCCCACTGATTGCCTGGGCGACCAAGGGGCGCTATTACATTGCCCGCAAGCCAGTGATGTATCAGCCGATCATCCGCGTGCAGCGTTGCAGCATTTGTGAAAAAGAATATGAAGTCAACGACATGGCGCATTGTCCGGCTTACCAGGGTGCCATCTGCTCGTTGTGTTGCTCCCTGGATGCGCGCTGCAACGATACATGCAAGCCCCACGGACGCATTGAATACCAGTGGCAGCGTGTCATGCGACGCGTATTGCCGGAAAGCTGGGTCGAGGTTATGCAGAGCGGCTTGGGGCATTACCTCTTACTGATGGCGGTGACGCTGGCTTTCCTTAGTGCATTGTTCGGTCTGATCTATTTTCATGAGTCGCTCACCTTCACCGGTGAGAAAGAAGCCTTGCTGCCTGAACTCCGGTTGGGGTATTTCAAGGTATTCGCTGCGCTTGCGTTTGCCAGTGGCATTATTGCTTGGTGGATTGTGCTGACATCTGAAAGTCGCCGGGTGGCGCAGGAAGAGTCCAACCGCCAGACTAACCTGTTACAGCGTGAAATCATGTTGCACCGCCAGACTGATGCAGAGCTACAACGTGCGCGCCAGGTGGCCGAGCAGGCTAATCAGGCCAAGAGTCGCTATATCACCGGCATTAGCCATGAGTTACGTACGCCGCTGAACAGTATTCTTGGTTATGCGCAGTTGCTGGATAACGACCCGACTATCCCGGAAAACCGCCGTCAATCCATCCGTGTGATCCGCCGCAGCGGCGAGCACCTGTTATCGCTGATTGAGGGCACACTGGATATTGCCCGCATCGAGAGTGGCAAGCTGACGTTTGACCTGCGCCTGGTGCGCTTCCCGGAGTTTATCCAGCAATTGGTGAGCATGTTCGAGTTGCAGGCCCATAACAAGGGCATCAGTTTTCAATATGAATTGCAGGGTGACTTGCCCAAGGTGGTGCGCATCGACCAGAAACGCCTGAGCCAGATTCTCATCAACATACTAGGCAATGCCGTGAAGTTCACGCGTCAGGGCGGGGTATCGTTCAAGTTGCGCTATGCACGCGAGATGTTGAATATCAGCATTGAGGATACTGGCCCCGGCATTGCGCCTGAGGAAATTGAGAAGGTGTTCGAACCTTTTGCCCGTGGCTCGGCCGCGGCCAACAGTAATATTGGTGGTACAGGCCTTGGCCTTACCATCAGCAAGATGCTGACTGAGCTCATGGGCGGGCAGCTCACGGTGCATAGCACCCCTGGCCAAGGTAGCCAGTTCCATATCCGCCTGTTCCTTTCCCAGGTGCGGGTGCCGGAAGAAATCGAGAATGCCTCCATGCCTATGCCTGTGGCTTACAAAGGCCCACGCCGACGGATTCTCGTGGTGGATAATGAGCAGGTGGATAGGGAGTTACTGAAGAATATCCTTCAACCACTGGGGTTTGAAGTCGCAGAGGCGGCAAGCGGGCGCGAGTGTTTGCAGGTGTATACCGGATTCAAGCCCAACGTTATCCTCATGGATCTGGCCATGCCTGACATGGATGGCTGGGAAGCGAGCTACATGATACGCAAGGTACATCAGTCGGATGTGCCGATCGCCATCGTTTCGGCCAATGCCTTTGATAAGGGCCTGGAGAATACTGCGGGTATCCCGGCATCGGATTTCATCGTCAAACCGGTCAATGTAATGGAGCTGTTACGCTGGATAGGTGAACAGCTCAAGCTGGAGTGGGTGACCGAGGTAGGCAGTGTGGTGACCGATGCCGATGTGAAGCTCAAGCATGAGGTGAATGAGGTGGAGACACCATCCAGGGAGCAAAGAGACGAATTGATGGCGCTGGTCAAGGTGGGATATGTAAAAGGCATTACCCGCAAGCTTGACGAGATCGGCCAGGATAACCGATATGAAACCTTTGTTGCAGCCATGCGCAAGCTATCGCAACAATTTGAACTTGAAGCAATGCAGAGAATGCTGGAAGACGTGAATGATGGAGGCTAGAAAAGAGACCGCGGTGGTGCTGATTGTGGACGATGTGCCGGATAACCTGGCCGTGCTGCATGATGCGCTCGATGAATCTGGCTACATGGTGCTGGTGGCCAATAATGGCGAAACCGCGCTTCGGCGTGCGGAAGATGCACGCCCAGATATTATCCTGCTGGATGCGATCATGCCGGGGCTGGATGGATTTGAGGTTTGTGCCAGGCTCAAGGCCAACCTCAATACCCGTCACATCCCGGTGATTTTCATGACAGGACTAACTGAATCCGAGAATGTCGTGGCAGGCTTTGCTGCTGGAGGCACTGATTACGTTACCAAGCCTATTCGCACCGCCGAAGTGTTGGCACGCATCAGCACACATTTGCAGGCATCACGCCAGATGCACCAGGCACGTGGTGCGCTCGATGCCTTTGGGCAGGCGGCGATTGCCGTGTTGCCGCATAGTGGGCGCATCGTTTGGCAAACGCCTTTGGCACGTGACTGGATGCATCGTTATTTCACGGCCAGTGATATTGATACGGATACCTTGACGCCAATTGCATTGCTCAAATGGTTAGGTAACCTGAAGAATCCTGGTACGGAGAGCTTGCCGCTCTCTGTTGTGCAGGGTAGCGGGCGCCTGATTTTTTCCATGGCAGACCTGAATGCCGAGGAGCAGTGGATCATTATCCTCAGGGAAGAATCTGACGCTGCCCAGATCGAGGCACTGATGCAAACCTTTGGCCTCACCCAGCGCGAATCGGAAGTGCTCTACTGGGCGATCAAGGGCAAGACCAACCGCGACATTGGCGATATCCTCGGCACCAGCCCGCGCACCGTCAACAAGCACATGGAGCATGTCTTTGCCAAACTGGGCGTGGAAACCCGCACTGCGGCTGCGGCACTTGCTACAAGCAAGCTACGCAACCTCAAGGCGGGTGGCTGATCCTACCCCAGAGTGTAAATGCTCAGGTTCAGGCGGCTTGCTCCAGAATTTCATCTGTGTTCACAGGGGAAGCTGACGTCTGGCTATTCGCCTGCTGCGCCGCTTCGCTGATGCGCGTGATGAGGTTAATGGCCGATAGCAGGATCAGCAAGTTCTCCCCCTTATCTGTCATCACCTTGGCAATGCCTTCGGCTGGGATGTTGATAGTCGCAAAAAAGGCAGAGAGCGGCTCAATGGCGTTAGGTGCAATGGCCGGGATTTCTCCCAGTGCACTGACCAATAAGCCGAATTTTGGTAGCTTCGGCCCGGCTTGTACAATGATGATTTGCTTATCTTGCTCAGGCGCCTGAAAATCGATGCCCGTGAGTCGGGCGAGATTGAGCACCGGCACGACGTTATCCCCATGTTTGAACATGCCTTCCAGTACCGATGAGGTATCAGGCAGGGGCTTGATATTATTGGCCTGGATAGCCTCGACAATGTGCGCGGCGGGCAGGCCCAGCCAGTGCTTGTCGATATAGAAGGTAGCATACTCCTCAGCATTGTCAGCAGTGGTCATGTTACTTGCTGGTTTGAACTGGTTTTGTTGTAGCAGGTTTTCTGAATCAATCATGGCGTTGATGTCGGCAGCCTTGCCTAGTGGAATAAAGATCAGCGCAGTGACATGGTTTTTATAGTTGTCACCAGCACCCTTGTATTCACGGTAGCCAGACGATGCACGTGCGCCCACGGCGTAGTAGTTGCCGTTGTAGAGGGCGATATCAAAGCCCGTACTGCCTGGTGTCAGCTTGCAGAGTTCAGGATGTACGGTGAAGTGGCTACCCACGGCAAAATCACGGGATGTAGATGAGATGACACACAATTTTTCATCCACATAGAGCGTAAAACTGCCCTTAACGACATCGTTATCTGCATTATGTGGCAAGGCATCCATGAGCATGGCGGAAAATTGTGGCGTGCTGTCGAAGACGATACCGATGCCGCCCACCGTTTGCTCCTGGTGACGGATAGCAGCCGCATAGATGTAAGTAGGCTGGTTGCCGTATAGCGGGCTGGGCTCGAAATCCGAGACGACGTAATCCTGTGACTGGCGCAATTGCAAGGCTGCTTTTGCCCAATCGGCAGTGATGGTTTCACCCACCATGCGTTGGTAAGCCGGGTTTGATGTGGCGACAATACAACCATTGCGGTCAAAGACTACCAAGTTGGAATACACGGTATAAGCCTTGTTGATATAGACCAACACCTTGGTGATCGCACTTTTTTCCTGGGAGCTGAGTTCTGGCTTGGCCAGTAAACGCTGGAATGTTGCCGTCAATGCCCACCAGCGGCAGTCGTTGGCGCGCTCGTACAGGTTGCGATCCATGATGTCGACGGCCAGTGAGGCAAAAAAGCGTGAGTTCTCCAGCATCACGGCGACCACGGTTTGGTAGAGATCAGCCACCGTTTTTTCTACGACATTCTGTGTCTTGAAGCCAGTATTGCTGATTTCCCACAACAGCATCTTTGAGAAGTTGTTTTGCTGTGCATTGTGGCTAGCATCGCGCTTTTGCCAGATATTGCCGTTCCATACGGATTGGTTGAGCTTGCTCTGGATAGTGGCTGCCTGCTTGGGAATGCCAAGCAGGGTTTGCGAGAAGAGCAAAGGGCTACGCATGACTTTCTTCAGCAGTTTGGTATCGATACCGGCAATGATGCTGGACACATTGTCCTCAAAAGCATGCTCAAGCGGGATCATGACATGTCCACGCCAGCCCGGGCCCATATAGCCTTGGTAGCCTTTGGTTTCACGCGTGACCGCCAGATATAGCCTGCCAGCGAAGCGCGTGACTATCCAGTCCTGGCCCTGGGCATGTTCCAATGTAGCCCCAAGGGGAATCTGGTAATGATCACTGCTGGCGATAACCCGGTCTTGCTCGTCCAAAAGCAGCCCCACACACCATTCATTCTTGCCGATGAGGTCCTGGAAAATACCATCCATTTCATTTTCAAACTTGAAGCAGAGGCAAAGCACGCCCAGCGCGGCATCGCTATCGTCGTGACAGACCTTGCGAGCGTAGATCAGGCTGGATGAGTGCGTCGGGGCGAGGTCGCTGTGATGAAAAGCCTCGATATACGCGGCATTTGAATGTAGTGCCTCCTTGATTAAGGGATCGTGGGATTGGGAGGTCGGGTTGGTGTCATCCAGTTGCACCAAAATGTTGCCTGCTGCATCAAGTAGGATCACATTGAAGTACACCGAGTACTTTTGGACGTATTCATTAAAGCGTTCACGGAGCTGGATAATGTCATGTGCTTCGGCAAGGCCAGCCAAATGCTTGTCGAGGAAGTTACTGAGATTATCGTCAGTGGAAAGAAAGCCGATATCAGCTGTGCGCTCAAACAGGTTACGCACCACGATATCCACGGCAACCTGGGCCTTGGCCGTGATGGCGGTAATGGTCTTGTTCAAGGTTTCCTGGGCTAGGCTATCCAATACATCAGTGGTGATTTTTCCGAAGGCTTGGCGGGTTTCGCTCATGTCGGTGCCTGTGCCTGAAAGCTGGCTGAGCAGGGAAAGATTGTCCCAAGTGCCTTGCAATTGCTGTAGGGATTCGCGATAGCGATTCAAGCTGCTCATGCTCTGCTTCATGGCAGCAAGGTTAGGGTTTGTGGTGGTCATATGATGCTTTCTTATAATGATGCCTACCCATAAGGCAGCAAATATCATGCCCGGGTGTGATGCTGGTCATCAGCCGCTCTGGATTTAGGCAGAGAGCAAATGCGCAAAGCACCCTCTTTAAGTTGCCCCCTCTACATGTCTCTGTTTACATTTTTCAATGCCATCAATGACCAAGCACTAGTCAATTTTAGTGTACGAACGTACAATAAATCATGGAGATTAAACAGAAGTTAGAAATACTGGCGGATGCTGCTAAATATGATGCTTCGTGTGCTTCCTGCGGCACTGAAAAGCGCAATTCACGCGATGGCAAGGGCATTGGTTCCACCACGGGTGCTGGGATTTGCCATAGTTATGCACCCGATGGGCGCTGTATTTCATTATTGAAAATATTGCTCACCAATTTTTGTCTCTACGACTGTGTGTATTGCGTCAATCGCGTGAGCAGCAATGTGCCACGGGCGCGGTTCAGTGCCGAGGAAGTGGTGCAACTGACGCTGGCGTTTTATCGCCGAAATTACATTGAAGGCCTGTTCTTGAGTTCGGGCATTATCCAGAGCCCGGATTACACCATGGAGCAAGTGGTGGAAGTCGCGCGTAGCCTGCGTGAAGAGCATGATTTCCGTGGCTATATTCATTTGAAAACCATCCCGGACGCCAGCCCGGATTTGCTGGCAAGGGCAGGGCGCTATGCAGATCGCTTGAGCATTAATATCGAGCTGCCCACGGCTACTAGCCTCTCTGCGCTGGCACCAGAAAAGGATAGTGCGGCTATCCGCATTTCCATGGCACGGTTGCGTGAGCGGATTGATGCGGGCAAAGATAAAAGCACGAGCGGCAAGCGCCCGCCAAAATTCTCTCCAGGCGGGCAGAGCACGCAAATGATTGTGGGTGCAGATGCCACTGACGATAAGACCATACTCACCACCAGTGCTGAGCTCTATGGCCAGTATCGTTTGCGGCGTGTTTATTATTCTGCGTTCAGCCCAATCCCTGATGCCAGCCCGGTGTTGCCTTTACAGGCACCTCCCTTGGTCAGGGAACATAGGCTATACCAGGCCGATTGGCTAATGCGTTTTTATGGTTTTGAATCGCATGAAATCGTGACCAGCGAGAAAGGTATGCTGGCTTTGGATATGGATCCCAAGACGGCATGGGCGTTGCAACATCGCGCCATGTTCCCTGTCGACATCAATCGTGCACCTAAGGCCATTTTGCTACGCGTGCCTGGGCTGGGTGTGCGTAATGTGCAGCGTATCCTGGCTGCACGCCGTGTACGTGCAGTACGGCTGGATGATCTGGTACACATGCGCGCGCCTATTCAGCGCATGCTGCCGTTTATTCAACTGCCAGATCATCACCCAGGTGCGACGCTAGATGCAGCCAGCTTGCCTGCGCGGCTCAGCAAGATATCCGCTGCGCCGCAGCAGCTAGGCTTGTTCATCTAGATATTGCTTGGAGGCATTGCATGCACAATGTTTATCTACAGAACGAAACCGATGTCGAAGGCTGGCGCACTGCGGCACGTCACTTGCTGCATCAGGGAATTGCCCCGCACGAAGTGGATTGGTACGTCAAGCCATCGCAGGATGCGGGGGGGCAAGAAGATTTTTTTGCGATGGCAGGTGAAGCTGCATCTTGCGTAGGTGTTCAAGTATTCATGAGTAATGAGGCTACTGAGACGAAGTCTCTATCGGCTACTAGGCAGGCCGTGCCCACTGCTGCAGATATCCAGCCATTGATGGTGTCACGCCAATTTGTCGAGTTGCTTCGCCCAGTGCTATTGCACCAGGCGCCAGAGCGCTTCGGGTTGCTGTATCGCGTGCTGTGGCGCTTGCAACGAGAGCGTGGCTTGATGCGCTTGGCGGGAGATGCCGATGTGGCAAGGCTGCATGCCATGGTCAAGTCGGTGCGACGCGACATGCATAAAATGAAGGCATTTGTGCGTTTCCGTGAAACCATGGTGGATGAACACCCACGTTATCTGGCGTGGTTTGAGCCCGCGCACCACATCATGGCAGCGGTTGCACCTTTCTTTATCGGCCGCTTTGCGACCATGGATTGGACCATCATGAGCCCACGCATGGGGATGCATTGGGACGGTAGCCACCTCCATTTCTTGCCTGGTGGCAAGTCTGAGACCCTGCCAGCGGAGGATGCCAGTGAAGCCTTATGGCTAAGCTATTACCAGCATATTTTTAATCCGGCCCGGCTCAAGCTCAAAGCCATGCAAAAGGAAATGCCAAAAAAATATTGGCATCATTTGCCCGAGGCAGCGCTCATTACGTCATTGATTGCGAGTGCTGGGAGCCGTACCCAATCAATGCTGGAGCGTGTGCCCGAGCTGCCCAGGCGAAAAATCGTGCGCTATCAGCGTAAGCCATAGCACTGCTTCATGCTCGTAGCTTGGCATTTTTTGTGCTTTTGAAGTTCTGGCTGTTATCACAGGACGAACCATGCGCAATCATCCGGCTCCCATTTTTTTCCATACCCTGGCGTTTTTGATTATTCATCTGTTGCTACCAACCAGTGTACTGGCGGCAGAAAGTGCAGTTGATATACAGGCTGTTGATACGGCCTGGATTGCGATTGCAGGCGCGTTGGTCTTTATGATGCAGGCAGGGTTTGCCATGCTGGAAAGTGGCATGGCGCGGGCAAAAAATGCCGTGAATGTCATGATGAAAAACTATATGGATCTTGCGGTCGGGGCTGTGCTGTTCTGGCTAATCGGCTATGGCTTGATGTTCGGCCATAACCCTACTGGCTGGATAGGCCAGGATCATTTTGCACTGGCCTATGGCTCAGATTGGACTGCCAGCATGATGTTTTTTCAGCTGATGTTTGCCGCGACTGCTGCAACGATCGTCAGTGGTGCCATGGCAGAGCGAACCCGTTTCATGCCCTATTTATTCGGCGCTTGCGGCATTGTGGCGGTCATTTATCCAGTGTTTGGTAGCTGGGCATGGAATGAGCATGGCTGGCTCAAGCAGATGGGGTTTATTGATTTTGCAGGCTCTACGGTGGTGCATTCTGTCGGTGGATGGTGCGCCTTGGCGGGCATCATGGTACTCGGGCCACGCCTAGGCCGATTCGGCAGCAAGGGTGAGGTGCATATGATCCCGGGCCATAATCTCAGCTTGGTTGCCATGGGTGGTTTCCTGCTCTGGTTCGGCTGGTTTGGCTTTAACGGGGGTAGCACTTTAGCGGCAGGCACGGAGATTGGCCCGATTTTGCTGAATACCCACATGGCTGGCGCTGCGGGTGCGGTGGGGGCATTGCTTACTACCTGGATGACACGCCAGCCCGTGTTGATGAGCTCGGTGGTCAATGGCAGCCTGGGGGGCTTGGTAGCGATCACGGCAGGTTGCGCCAGCATGGAAGTACCCTATGCAATCCTAACCGGCTTTGTTGGCGGTATTGTGACCATGTGCGCCACCTGGGGCCTGGAAAAACTCAGGCTGGATGATGTCGTAGGTGCAGTGGCTGTGCATGGTGTTAGCGGTGTATGGGGGACATTGGCGGCGGGCTTGTTCCTCAAGGGCAATATGTTCGATCTCAATCAGGTCATTGTGCAGTTGATTGGCGTGGCCGTGGCATTTGTATGGGTCTTTCTCAGTGCATTGCTGATGTATGGTTTGCTGGCACGCACGATAGGCTTGCGTGTCAGCACCATGCATGAGCAGCGCGGGCTGGATATTACTGAACACGGCGAAGTGGGCTATCCAGAATTCAACCGCGAGGCGGCTTACCAGCGTGAGCATGTGGAGCAACTCAGTAAACTATGACCGTGGATATTGCATTGCGTCGCCGGGCAATATTGACCGGGCTACGGCCATTTCTCGATGATGATGCGCTTTTCTTAGCAGTGGCGCTGTGGGCGCGTGAATATGCTAACCAGCCGCCATTTGCGCTCAGTGGCTTTGTCGCCAAATGCTGTGCCAGGGCTGAACTCAAGGCGCAACGGGGGCAGATGCTGCGGGCAATTATTACCGCCATGGAGTTGCCACCGTCCCAATTATTACTCGACCCAGGTAGCCAGGGCGAAGCCCTTGCACCTATTGCTGAACACGCTAGGCTCAATGATCAGACCCAAATGTTCTCCCTTTTGCTTTCTGCCCTCATCAGCTTGAGCGATGCCAGCATGCAATCCATCATACGTAGCCGCCTGCTGCAACAGTTCACCAAGCAGACACTTGAGCCTGAGCCACAGCAAGTCATGCAAGATTGGCTTGCAGGCGATGTTGTGGCCCTGACGCAAAACTACGACCTGGAATTATTGCAGGCCCTGGTGAACCAAGCTTATGTAGTGATGTGCGAAGTGCTTGGGCCGGTGAAGGCAGATCGGCTACTTGCCAATGCGATTCGGCAAGCAGATGTCCAGGGTTCTCACCTGAGCTTCCGGGTACACGATTTGTTGTAGCTAGGTCAGCAGTGACTAATAAAAGCAGGCAATAAAAAAGGGAGCCAAGATGGGCTCCCTTGTTGAGTTACTTGAACCTTATTTCACGCGGTTCTTGTATTCTAGTGTGCGGGTATCGATTTCGATCTTGTCGCCGATGTCACAGAACAATGGCACTGGCAGCTCGAAGCCTGTAGAGATCTTGGCTGGCTTCATTACCTTGCCGGAAGTGTCACCCTTGACGGCAGGTTCGGTGTAGGTGATTTCGCGTACAACAGAGTTTGGCAGTTCAACGGAGATAGGCTTGCCGTTGTAGAACACCACTTCACATTCCATGCCGTCTTGCAGGAAGTTGAGCGCATCTTCCATGGTTTCCGCTTCAATTTCATACTGATTGTATTCAGCGTCCATGAATACGTACATTGGGTCAGCGAAGTAGGAGTAAGTCACTTCCTTCTTTTCCAGTACGACAACGTCAAACTTGTCATCAGCCTTGTAAACGGCTTCGCTCGGGGATTCGGTGAGCAGATTCTTGAATTTCATCTTGACCACGGAGGAGTTGCGGCCCGATTTGCTGTATTCGGCCTTCAGTACGACCATAGGGTCGTTACCTACCATAAATACGTTGCCTACGCGAAGTTCCTGAGCTGTTTTCATGTGATGTCCTGGGACTTAAAAAGGGTGAAGTGTAAAAAGTCGCGCATTATACCCGAAATTTAGAAAAATTTCTTACAGTAAATCACCAGCTTAGCGGCCAAGTCCGTTTCTTTTGCCAGGTTTTCTGCATAGGTTTGTGCTTGACGCTGCCAGCCTGGCAGGGCCGCCAGAACCGCCTGCCAGGCAGAGGGCGTGAAGCCATGGCGATTCCATGCACGGTGGGCAGCCATCATGTGGATAGCCAAGTCTGATGGGCTATCTTGGCAGTAGCGTTGCAGGAAGGCTTCCAGCTTGACGAGATGAGTGTCTTCCTCTTGCAGATACGGTTGCCAGATCATTGGTTTGCCCGCCCATAAGGCCCTGATCCAGCTATCCTCGCCACGCACAAAGTTGAGGTCGCAAGCCCAAAGCAGTTGGTCATATTGTTCTTGGGAAAGGAAAGGGATCGTGGCGATTCTGAGCCTATCCTGGGTGGGGTGGGCATCAAGCCACTGCATGGCATGGTCGGCAGACGGGCCCTGGGGAATAATGCACAGTACTGGTTGATCTGTTTGCGCGATCGCCTCCAGCAAGGAGTTTACTGGGGCTTGCGGATAGCAGAATAGGCTGATGGTATAGGCCTGGTTGGGCATGATGCCCAGTCCATGCCAAAAGGCAGCTTGCGATACCTTGCTTTGCTGAAAGCGTGAGCGCTCTGCCAGCAGGTGGTTTTCGCAGAGGAGGCCACCGCAAGCCGGGGTGAAGCCTGGGAAAAAGAAGTGTTTAGTCAGGCCTAGTTGTGGGTGTATAGAGGGTTTTGCATGAAAGTCATCTACCCATGATTCTGCACTCAAATATTCCAGGTTGATCCACACAGGCCGCCGATCTTGCATGGCGTGCAGATAAGTTTCAGGTAATTCGCAAGCGAATGCCTCGATGACGACATCTGCAACCTCTACGGGAGGAAACGGGCTACTCCAGCGGCAAACGTCCACTCCGGCGATTTGCTGCGTTGCCAATGTTGGGTCCAGTCCGGGGATCAACTTGGCAGCAACGCTGGTTTGATCTACCCAGAGCCTGACCTTGATGCCATGCTCGCGTGTCAATTGCTTGGCCAGGCGCCAGCACACGCCTATATCGCCATAGTTGTCGACAATGCTGCAAAAAATATCCCAGCGCATGCTCAAATCAGCCTTCTGCCGGGGCGTGGTAACTTACATCGACGACCTCAAAACTTTCCTCACCAGCCGGGGTTTCCACTCGAATGACATCACCAGGTTGTTTGCCGAGTAGCGCGCGCGCCAGCGGGGAAATCCAGCTGATATAGCCTTTGCCTGGGTCCAGCTCATCCTGGCCGACGATGCGGTAATGATGTTCGCTATCTTTCTCCAGGGAATACAACTCCACCCAAGCGCCAAAATAGATTTTTTCCAGGTCTTGTTGGGTTTGCGGGTCTACCACCACGGCAATATCCATGCGCTTCATGAGAAAGCGCAGGCGCGAGTCGATCTGGCGCAGGCGCTTCTTGCCATAGATATAATCGCCGTTTTCGCTGCGGTCCCCATTGCTCGCGGCCCAGGAAACATCGCTGACCACCTTGGGTCGTTCAATTTTGTATAACTGCTCGAATTCGTCTTTGAGACGTGCGTAGCCTTCCGGCGTAATGTAGTTTTTCTGCTCAGCCATAGGCTCGCAAGGTAGGCGGCAAGGCCGTGGCTGTCAAGCTGTAGTTATGAAGCATTTGGCAGTAGGGGTGACACGCAAGGCCAACCCCGCTTGAATCAAGTAAAATCCTCATCCATGAACAATCACCTTATTCTCTGTGCGACCGCGCGTCTCGCCCGCGCGTTGCAGCTAGACCATGCCAGGGCGCAATCAGCTCAGGGCCTGAAGCAATGGACTTTGCTGAATATCATGACCATCAGCCAATGGTTGGAAGGCTTGTTTGATCAGGCCATGCTTTCTGGCGAGCTGGATCTGCAACAAGTACCACAGGGTGTGCTGAGCAATGTGCAGGAGCGGCTGTTGTGGGAGGCTGTGATCGAGGATGTGCTGGCGAGCGATGTAGCGAGTGCGCTGTTTGACATCAAGGGGCTGGCGCGCATGGCGCAGGAGGCCAACCAATTATTGCTCGAGTGGCGCTTGCCATTGCCTGACGCTAGTTACAGCGAAGAAACCCGCCAGTTCATTGCCTGGCGGCGCGAATTTTTGTCACGCTGCCGACAAGGCGGCTGGATGGAGGCTGCACGCTATGTTGATTGGCAAGTGGCGATGTTGGCGCAGGGCATCGGAGTCTTGCCAGAGTCCATTTCTTTTGCCGGGTTCGACCGCATCACGCCACAGATGGCGCAGTTACGTGCAGTGTTGCAGCAGCGCAACGTCAATGTACAGCGCCATGAAACCACACTGGCTGATACCGGTCATGCCCAGCGGGTGTTATTGGCAGATCAGGAGGCAGAGTGTCGTGCTGCGGTGGCCTGGGCGCAACAACAGCTTGCTGATAATCCTGATGCCAGAATAGGGATTGTTGTCCCGGAACTCGCCAAGCTGCGAGGTGCACTGGCACGCTTGCTGGATGATGCCTTGCACCCGGCATGGGTGCGCCCTGCCATGGTGGAGGCACCGCGACAGTATGATTTTTCCCTTGGGCAGCCTTTGCAACGTGAGCCCGTGGTGCAAACAGCGCTGACCTTGTTGCGCTTCTTCAGCCAGCACCGACGGCAAGATAAAGTGGAGCAGCAGGATTTCTCGCAATTGCTGCAACAGCCTTACTGGTCGCATGCCGTGACCGAAGCGGATGCTCGTGCCCAGCTTGATGCCCGCATGCGGGAGCGATTGCCTTTATCCATCAATATGTCACGTCTGCAGCGCTTTATCCGGCGAGAAGCTGGCAGCGAGCAGGCACCATTGTCACTTGCTGGCTTGCAAGCGCATATTGCCGCAGCGCTGGCGATTTTGCAGGCGCAGCCAGCCCAACAACTGCCTTCTGCCTGGGTGGACGGGATGCAGCGCGCTCTGGATGCGCTGGAGTGGCCGGGCAAGCAGCGTAGTCTTTCCAGCTTCGAGTTCCAGGCGATCCAGGCATTCGGCAAGGTCTTGCAGGCGCTGGCGGCGCTGGATGTATTGCAGCAGCCTATGTCGTTTTCCCAGGCCTTGGCCAGGTTGCGTGAGCTAGTGCAGGAACAGATTTACCAGCCAGAGGCCGAGGGCGAAGTGCGGCTCCAGGTGATGGGCATGCTGGAAAGTGTGAGCCAGCCACTGGATGGCCTATGGGTGATGGGCATGAATGATCATAGTTGGCCACCGCTACCACGGCCTAATCCCTTGCTGCCTGCGGAGATGCAGCGCGACCATGGTGTTCCAAATGCGGATAGCGTCGTGCAGACTGCGTTTGCCCAGGTCGTTCACCAGCGTTTGCTGCATAGTGCGCATCAGCTTGTGTTTTCCAGTGCTGCGAAGGATGGCGAGCGTGAGCTGCGTATTAGCCCGATGCTACAAGGCATTTCCCTCTCTGACGCTGTCCCAACTGCCAGCCAAAGCCTGGCGCAGAGATTGGCTTTGCAGGATGCCAAGCCATTGCAATGGTTGGACGACCACCAGGCGCCAGCCGTGGCAGAGGGTGAGCATATCTCGGGTGGCACAGGTCTACTCAAGGCGCAGGCCATTTGCCCGGCCTGGGCTTATTACCAATATCGCTTGCATGCGCGGGCATTGAAAACACCAGTCAACGGCCTGGATGCGGCTGAGCGCGGTACCCTGGTTCACTTGGTGCTGGAGCATTTCTGGCAAGGGCGTGGCCTGCAAGACCTGCTGGCGATGGACGAAGTGCAACTGGAGCAGGCATTGGCTGAGGCCGTGCAGGTATCATTGATCGAATATATTGCAAGCTGTGACGAGACCTTGAGCGACGCTTTTTCCGAACTGGAAACCATGCGCCTGACCCGCTTGCTCAAAGGCTGGCTGGCGCTGGAGAAAACGCGTGATCAGCCTTTTACCGTATTGGCCAGCGAGCAGCAGCAAAAGATCATGATCGAAGGGGTGGAAATTACGCTCATCATCGATCGTATCGACCAATTGGCAGATGGCCGCCGTATCGTGATTGATTACAAGACAGGCCGCAAGCCAGATACGAAAAACTGGGCGCAAAGCCGCATCACCGAGCCGCAGTTGCCAGTGTACGCGGCATTTGTCTTGTCTACGCAAGACCCAGCTGATGACAGCGCAGAAGTCGCTGCCATTGCATTCGCCATGGTCAAGCTGGAAGAGCACGCGTTTGCCGGGCTTGCCAGTGATGACGTCTTGCCCGCCATGCCGGTGCTGGATGACAAGAAAACCCGGGATGTATTTCCCGAAGGGGATTTCCCCGATTGGCACAGCGTGCTTGAACACTGGCATACCAGCATCACGAATGTTGTCAATGAACTCAAGCGTGGGGAGGCGGCAGTCGTGTTGCAGGATGAAAAAGAGCTTGCCTATTGCGAGGTGTTGCCGTTGTTGCGCTTGCCGGAAAGGCAGTTACAGTTCGAGCGCTTGCAGCAGGGGGAGGCATCATGACCAATGCCGTGGATTTGCTGGAACTGGATCGCATCAGTCGTGAGCGTGCTTTGGAGCTGGCTTCGTTTATTGTTGAGGCCCCGGCTGGTGCAGGCAAGACCGAGCTGTTGACACAACGCTTCCTGCGCCTGCTGACTACCGTATCGGCCCCTGAGCAGATCATTGCCATTACGTTTACTAACAAGGCGGCAGCCGAGATGCGCTCACGCATACTGGATAGCCTGTTGATGGCGGCCAGCGGCCAGATGCCGCTAGCGCCCCACAAGCAGCAGACTTTCCGCCTGGGCGTGGCAGCGTTGCAGCATGCGGCCAGCCTGGATTGGCAACTGCTGGATAATCCCTCGCGCTTGAAAATATTTACCATCGATTCCTTATCTGGGCACCTGGCGCGGCAGATGCCATTGCTGAGCCGATTTGGCAGCCAGCCAGCAATCAGTGAGGATGCCGCTCCGCATTATCAATTGGCCGCTGAGCGCACGCTGGCGCTGGTAGACGAAGATGGGCTAGGGCAGGCTGTGTGCTTGGCGCTAGGCTATGTCGACAATGACGTGCAAAAACTCACCAGCCTATTGGTGGATATGCTTGGCAAGCGCGACCAGTGGCTGGAATACGCTAATCATGGTGATTTGCAGCAGGCTGCGGAGCGGGCGCTGGAGCACCTGATTAGCCAGGATTTGCATGCCGCGGCTGCCATGCTGCCAGGCCGCGTGCAAGGCACCTTGATGCCAGTGGCGCGTTATGCAGCGAGTCACCTTGCATGCGATGTGCCGCAAGCCTTGCTGTTGGATTGGGAAACACCGTTGCTTGCGACTTCCCAAGCACTCCCGGCATGGCTGGCAGTGTGCGATCTGCTGCTGACTGGCACGGGCACGCTGCGCAAGACTGTCAATGTGAAAAACGGTTTTCCCGCTACACCGGAATCCAAGCCATTCAAGGAGCAGTTTGCCGAGATTATCGCCACCTTGCAGCAGACGGCAGGTGCCGAGGCTGCCTTGCAGCGCCTGCGTAGCCTGCCGTTACGCCAGGATGAGCAAAGCTGGCAGATGGTGGCGGCACTGGCGCAGTTGTTGAAGGTTGCCGTGGCTCAATTGTGGGTGGTGTTCCAGCAGGCAGGTGAGGTGGATTTTGTTGAAATGTCACTACGTGCATTGGAAGCACTGGGTGAAGACGATACGCCTACCGATCTTGCCCTGGATTATCCCGTCCAGCATCTGCTGGTGGATGAATTTCAGGATACCAGCCCAGGGCAGGTCAAGTTGTTGCAGCGACTGACTTCAGGTTGGGCTCCGGGCGATGGACATACCTTGTTTGCGGTGGGCGACCCCATGCAGTCGATATACCGCTTCCGTAAGGCCAATGTTGGCCTGTTCCTAGAGGTAGCCGAGGATGGCATAGGCGATCTGCCGCTGGAGCGCTTGCAGCTTTGCCGCAACAACCGTTCATCTCCGCCGGTAGTGGATTGGATCAATGCTACCTTCAAGCATGTTTTCCCCGTGCAGGATAGCGTGGTACAGGGCGCGATTCATTATCGCGAATTCGTGGCGACCCGTGCAGCAGAGGCTGATGCTGGCGTGAAAGTACATCCGCTGATTGCCGGGCCTGACGAAGATGCAGAGGCATTGCGCATGCGTGAGGCGGCTCAGGTAGTCGAGATCATCCGCCAAACCTGGGCAGGCAAGCCCTCTGCCAATATTGCCGTGCTGGTGCGGGCGCGGGCGCATCTTGACACACTGGTGGCAGAAATTCGCCGTCATCATCCTGATCTGCATTTCCAGGCCGTAGAAATAGAGCAGCTTGCCGGGCGCCAAAGTGTGCAGGATCTGTTGGCCTTGACGCATGCCTTGTTACAGCGTGCAGATCGCGTCAACTGGCTGGCCATGTTGCGTGCGCCTTGGTGTGGCTTGCAGCTTGCTGACCTGCATGTCTTGGCTGGGCGTGAGCGCTATCGCACCATCTGGTCATTGCTGCATGATGCAGCTGTGCTTGCAGGCATGAGCGAGGATGGCCGTCAGCGTAGCCAACATCTTGTGCAAGTGTTGACAGAAGTACTGGGGCAGCAAGGGCGTATGCCATTGAGTCGCTGGCTGGAAAGTGCCTGGCTCATGCTGGGCGGGGCGCAATCTCTCTGGCAGGCTAGCGATATTGCCGATGTGGAAGCGTTTTTTGCTCTCGTCGACCAGCTTGATCAACAAGGCCGGTTCAGCCCGGAGCGCTTGGTGCAAGAAGTGGAAAAGCTCTATGCCGCACCAGATATACAGGCAAATGGGCAGTTGCAGTTCATGACCATCCACAAATCCAAAGGACTGGAGTTTGATACTGTCATCCTACCTAGTCTGGAGCGCCGTCCACGCAATGGTGAAACGCCATTATTGCTATGGGAGGAAGTGGCGGTGGAAACTGCACACGGTGTCAGCACTGAATTGGTGACTGCTCCGTTTATTCCTAAAGGTGCTAGCGGGCGCGATGAGCCTAGTCCTTACAGCTATCTCAAAATGCTGGAAAAGGAGCGAGCCGATCATGAAAGTGCGCGAGTGCTGTATGTAGCGGCCACGCGTACTGAACGCTGCCTGCACTTGTTGGGTAGCGTCAGCCCCAATGCTAAAGGGGAGCTCAAGCCAGCCAGCGGGACTTTCCTCGATTTGCTTTGGCCGCATCTGGCGAGTCAATTTATCGAGGTCGCTGCACAAGATGCACAGCCAGCGCAGCCAACTCAACAGGGGGCAGCGCTAGCAGATTTCATTCCCAAGCTGATCCGGGTTGCCGAGCCTGGGCTACCTGCTATCTATGCCGAAAGCAGGCACGAGGCGATTTCCTCCGGTCAGGCCCATGGCGAAACGCCGGTGCTCGGCAGGCAAGCTGGATTGGAGGCGCATATCGGCACACTTGCGCATCAATATGTGGAACTAATAGCAGCCAATCCCGACTTTGAAAGCTGGCTAACACGCTTACCTAGCCTGCAACCGGCGATGATACGCTGGCTGGCCAGGCAAGGACATGCACGGGATGTTGCCGAGGTGGCAGCCGCGCAGGTATTGCAATTGCTGGCGTTGACCTTGCAAAGCGCTGATGGCCGCTGGGTGCTCTCGCCTCGGCCAGAGGGCGCTGCTGAGCTTGCAATGGGCCATATAGGGGAGACTGGATTCAAACAGCAAGTGGTTGATCGTTGCTTTATTGAGCATGGCGAGCGTTGGATTATTGATTATAAATCAACACGCTTACCTGCCGATGCTGATGTTGGCATGATGCTTACGGTAGCGACAGCCTATGAAGACCAACTTGCTGGGTATGCGGCATTGTTTGCTGATGAGGGCATTCCCTTGCGCAAGGCAGTTTATTTCATGGCCTTAGGCAAGTTATGTGAACTGCCGTGATTTAGCCTGATGCGATTGACGAAATCATGACAAACATTGTCAGAATTTTGATCAGGGTGTGGAAATTTTGTCATATTAGCGCGATATAACGCAGGCTGGTTGTGGGGTTAGGCGACATTGGTTGGATAAGACGGAAAAATTAATTTATTTTAACTTTTTGAATTTAATAAATTTTTTTATAATTATCCAGGCATGGACAGATTCCTGGCATGATGTGGTACAGGGGTTGCTTATAGTAAGGCGAACACAACCCCACTATAGGAAAGTGAAAGATGAAAACGAAGTTAAGTATGTTGGCGGTATTGGCAGCAATCTCTGCTCCGGCAGCTGCGGGCACGATTGACCTTGGGGTTGCTTCAAATTACAACGCCTTTATTTTTGGTGACTACGCTACAAACGGCAACTCAACAGTGGGTGCCTTGGCTATTGGTGGTAACGCCAATATCAACGGTCACAGCATTGGAAACAACAAGAGCAATTATTATGGCGCAGTCATCGGTGGAGACTTGGGTGGAACACCATGGGGTGGTAGTGCTAATGGTAACCTATGGGTTGGTGGCACCAATAATAAAGGCTCAAACTACACGGTTTCTGGGCATGTGGATACCGCATCGACAGTCTCCGCACCTGTAGACTTTGCGGCTGCCAAAACTTATTTGACCTCGCTCTCTAGCGGTTTGGCCGGTGTAAGTGCAACAGGAACTTATGCTGCTCAGGATCAATGGAATCCGACTAGCAAGGTGTTTACAGGATCAGGGGCTAGTGTTGAGTTCTTCTCCTTGAATGCCAGTGAATTTTCCAGTTTTAACAATTTGGCTTTCTCCAGCATCGCTGCTGGTACTACGTTGATTTTCAATGTGGCAGGCTCGAGCGCAACGCTGGGTTGGCAATGGCAAAGCCTGGGTAGCAATTACAACGTCTTGTTCAACTTTTATGAAGCAACTAGCGTGACACTGCAAAATGCATCGTTGTATGCCAATATTTTGGCAGTGGATGCTACGATCAATGGCTCTGGCAATTTGTACGGAACAGTGGTTGGTAATACTTGGAACAATGCTTTTACATTGGGTAACGGTGGGTTTACTACGGCAGAGACAGCATTGTTTGCTGGTGTAACGGCTGCAGTACCCGAGCCAAGTAGCTATGCCTTGTTGCTGGCTGGTTTAGGTGTGATTGGGTTGACAGCAACCCGTCGCAAGAGGATTTTGGCTAGAAATTAAGCCATACCATCTGAATCCCGGGGGGGATAGAGGAGGAGAAAGGCGTGGGGTATCACTACCCACGCTTTTTTCCTTTCTGGCGTTTATATTTTTTGCTTAATGCATCAATGCTTAGTCTTGGCTACCTAGACAGATGCAAGCTTACCCAGAATACTCAGTGATGATCGTGGTGATGCACTCGACGGATTGCCTTCAGGTGGCGGCGGATATACCAGACAGCGAATATGATGCCAGCTACAACCAGCACCATGTGGAATTGATGGAAATAGACTTCTAGAGCTTCCCAATGCTGTCCGAACTTCATGCCAGCATAGGCCAGGAAATAACACCAGATCAACGAGCCAGCGAAGGTGTAAGCGATAAACTTGCCCATCGCCATGCGGGCAACACCGGCGGGGAACGCAATAAAGGTGCGCACTGCTGGCAACAAGCGACCAATGAATATAATGATTTCGCCATACTTGGCAAACCAGCGGTCAGCCAGGTGCAGGTCGTGATGGGAAATCAGTACCCATTTGCCGTACTTTTCCACCAATGGACGTCCACCAAACATGCCGAGGTAATAGGCGGGGATGGAGCCAACCACGCAACCCACAGCACCAGCCAGTGCCACGCCCCATAAGGTCAGCTCACCTGTGAAAACCAGGTAGCCCGCAAACGGCATGATGATTTCTGAAGGCAGGGGAATACAGGCGGACTCAATCGCCATCAACAGCACAATGCCACCATACCCCATGGTGGAGATGATGCCCATGATCCAGGCCGCTACTGCGGCGATGATTTTTTCCAACATGTTTAGATGAGTTCCTTGAGCAGGTTTTTGATGAAGTCCGCACGTTGTGCGATGCTGGGGTATTGTACCGTAACCCTGAGTTTGTCCGGCCCATTCATGCGGCAACGGCGGTCACGTTGCAGCAGTGCGATGAGTTTGGTTGGGTCTAGCTCTGTGCTCGGCGCAAAGTGCAGCTGGATTGCTGAATCGCTGGCGTCAATCTTGTTGATCCCCAGTGGTTTTGCCGCGATGCGCAAGCGGTGGCAGGCCATCAGGGCTTCACCTTGCTCGGGCAGTAAGCCAAAGCGGTCAATCAGCTCTTCCTGCATGGTGTCGAGGTCGTCATCGTCGTTGCAGTTGGCTAGTCGCTTGTAGAGTACCAGGCGCTCGTGCACATCAGGGCAATAATCGTTCGGCAACAAGGCAGGCGTATGCAGGTTGATCTCGGTAGTCACGCCGAGTGGTGCCGATAGGTCAGGCTCCTTGCCTGCCTTGAGCTGTTTCACGGCGTGATTGAGCATGTCGGAGTAAAGGGTAAAACCAATTTCCTGCATTTCACCACTTTGGCTATCGCCCAGTAGTTCGCCCGCACCGCGGATTTCCAGATCGTGCATTGCCAGGTGAAAGCCTGCGCCCAAGTCTTCCAGTAACTGGATTGCATCCAGGCGCTTCTGCGCTTGCGGCGTGATGTTGCGGTCTGGATCTGTAAGCAGGTAAGCATAGGCCTGATGGTGTGAGCGGCCCACGCGACCACGCAACTGGTGCAACTGCGCCAGGCCAAACATATCAGCGCGGTTCATGATGATGGTATTGGCGGTGGGCACATCGATGCCGGTCTCGATAATGGTGGTGCACAGCAGCAGGTTGAAACGCTGCTGGTAAAAGTCACGCATCACATGTTCAAGTTCACGTTCGCGTAACTGGCCGTGGGCGATGCCAATACGCGCTTCGGGCAAGATTTTTTCCAGCTTTTCCTTCATGACGAAGATGGTATCCACCTCGTTATGCAGGAAATACACTTGTCCACCGCGCTTGAATTCACGCATGGCAGCTTCGCGAATAATGCCTTCGGAATAAGTCGTAGCAAAGGTCTTGATTGCCAGGCGTTTTTGCGGTGGTGTGGCAATCACGGAGAATTCGCGCAGGCCTTCCATTGCCATGGATAGCGTACGAGGAATTGGCGTAGCGGTGAGGGTTAGTACATCAACCTCGGCACGCATGGCCTTGAGCTGTTCTTTCTGGCGTACGCCAAAACGATGCTCCTCATCAAGAATGACCAGGCCAAGGTTCTTGAAATGAATGTCTTTTTGTATCAGGCGGTGAGTGCCGATCACAATATCGATGCTGCCATCTTCCAGACCCTTGAGTGCCTGGGTTTGCTCCTTGGCAGTACGGAAGCGTGAAATTTCCGCAATCTTGATTGGCCAATCGGCAAAACGGTCGCTGAAATTATTGAAGTGCTGCTCTGCGAGGAGTGTGGTAGGCACCAGCACGGCTACCTGCCTGCCACCCATGACGGCAACAAACGCGGCGCGTAGCGCCACTTCTGTCTTGCCAAAGCCGACATCGCCGCAAACCAGCCTGTCCATGGGGCGGCCAGATTGCATATCGCTGATGACGGCCTCAATTGCGGCAAGTTGATCTGTCGTTTCCTCGAAGGGGAAACCCTCCGCAAAGGCTTCATAGTCATGCAGGCCCAAGGTGAAGGCGTGACCTTTGCGCGCAGCTCGCTGGGCGTAAAGGTTGAGCAACTCTGCGGCAGTATCCCGCACTTGCTTGAGAGCTTTTTTCTTGGCCTTTTCCCAATGACCACTCCCCAGGCGGTGCAAAGGGGCGGATTCCGGTGGGCCGCCGGAATAGCGCGAGATCAGGAATAGTTGCGAGACGGGAACATACAATTTGTCGTCGCCTGCATATTCCAGCAAGAGGAATTCGGTTTCACCTTCGCCAAAATCAATATTGACCAAGCCACGGTAACGCCCCACACCGTGTTGCTCGTGGACGACCGGGTCATGTTCACGCAGTTCGGATAAATCCTTGAGCATGCCCTCGGTGTTGCGTTGTTTCTCCTTGTCACGGCGGCGTTGCTGGCGCACGGTGTTGGCATATAGCTCGGCCTCGGTGATCACGGCCACGTCATCTAGGACAAAACCGCCATGCAAGGGGCTGATGCCCAGCATCACAGGTGCTTTGCTAGCCTGGAAGCTTTGCCAGTCGTCACAGGCCTCATAAGTGATGCCGTGATCATTGAATAGCTGGGCCATGGTTTCGCGGCGGCCCAGGCTTTCGGCAGCAATCAGGGTGCGACCCTTGAAACGGCGCGTGTAGTCTTGCAGCTTGTGCAGTGGTTGTTCAGAGCGTCGCTCCACCTCCAATGCAGGCAATTTCTTTTCTGCATCCAGGCTCAATTGCAACCTAGCCCAGGCATGGCTTTGGCTGAAGAATTCATCGGCTTTGATCAGCAGGATTTCTGGCTTGAGGATGGGGCGCTCAGGGTCGTGCGCCAACTGGCGATAACGTGATTGCGCATCGTGCCAAAAAGCTTGTGCTGCCTGGTCAAGGTTGCCATGCAGGCAGAGCAGGGCATCGGCTGGGACATAATCCAGCAAGGTAGCCGTCTGCTCAAAGAATAAAGGCAGATACCATTCGATACCACCACTGGCGATACCCTTGGAGACATCCTTGTAAATACGGCTGCGCGACGGATCGCCCTCAAATATCTCGCGGAAGTTCTGGCGAAAACGGGCAATACCGTTTTCATCGAGCGGGAACTCCTTGGCAGGTAACAGGCGGATATCGGCGACTGGGTAGAGACTGCGCTGGGTATCGACATCAAAGGTACGGATGGTTTCTATCTCGTCATCAAACAAGTCCAGGCGGTAGGGCAATGCGCTACCCATCGGGAACAAGTCGATGAGGCCGCCACGCACGCTGAATTCACCTGGACTCATGACTTGGCTGACATGATGATAGCCAGCATTGGCGCATTGGTTGCGCAATGCTTCGATATCCAGTGTCTGGCCTTTTTTCAGCATGAAGGTATGCGCTGCCAAATAAGCATTGGGAGGTAGGCGTATCAGTGCTGTTGATATTGGCACAAGGACAATATCGCAACTGTTTTGGCTGATCTGGTACAGCGTGGCTAGCCGTTCAGAAATCAGGTCAGGGTGCGGTGAGAAATGGTCGTAAGGAAGGGTTTCCCAGTCCGGCAGCATATGCACCCGCAGTTGCGGCGCATACCAGGGAATTTCCTCCAGGAGTCGCTGGGCATCGAAGGCATTGGAGGTAATGACGACGATAGGCGATTTTGCCGATACCTGTGATCGTTCTATGGCCAGCCGGGCTAAGGCCAGGCTATCCGTGCCAGGTGTTAGTGGATCAAGTCGGTTGGATTGACCAGTTGCCGGGATGGGCAGGGAAAACTGCATTGCTTTGCCGTGATAGATGGAATAAACGGCTTATTATAGCCTTTTCACCTTATAGCGCGGCTAATAGTGCATTGGGCAGGTGTAGTCGTTGCAATGCTTCAAGATGCCTTCCAGGCTGTCCGCTTGCGGACATGCCAGAAGACAGAATTACTATTACTTGCTAAGCAGTTTGTTAATTTGCGCTTCAGCGGCTGTCCAGTATTCCACCGGGCTGCCAGCAAAGCCATTGCGTTCAGCAAGAAAATACGCGGCAACCTCGACCATACGATAATGTTCTTCTGGACTGATCTGGCTAGCGGTATCCGTTGTCTTGGCCTTACTGGTGCTGGCTTTTCTGGTGGTGGTTTTCTTGGGGGTCACAGATTTGGCTGTGGGGGTCTTGGGCGCGGCAGTTTTTTTTGCAGTGGTGCTCTTGCTGGGTGTAGCCATGTCGAATCCTTTCTTGTGGTCGGGACTTCTATGCAGCGTTCAGGGTAGGTGAAGGCGATAACCTTCACCTCCATCATATTAAACCGTTCCGCCCACCGTCAAGCCGTCAATGCGTAGTGTAGGCTGGCCCACACCGACAGGCACGCTCTGGCCCTCCTTGCCGCAAGTGCCAACGCCGCTGTCCAGCGCCATATCATTGCCTATCATGGAAACGCGGGTGAGAACATCAGGGCCATTGCCGATCAAGGTTGCGCCCTTGACCGGATAGGCGAGTTTGCCATCCTCGATCATCCAGGCTTCAGCTGCGGAGAAGACGAACTTGCCGCTGGTGATGTCGACCTGACCACCGCCAAAGTTGGCTGCATACAAGCCCCTCTTTACCGACTTGATAATTTCCTCTGGCGCCATATTGCCGTTGAGCATGTAGGTGTTAGTCATGCGCGGCATGGGGATGTGGGCATAAGATTCACGGCGTGCATTGCCGGTGAGAGCCATGTTCATCAGGCGTGCATTGAGGCTGTCCTGAATGTAGCCGCGCAAGATGCCATCCTCGATCAGCACAGTGCGCTGGGTAGGGTTGCCTTCATCATCAATATTAAGCGAGCCGCGACGATTGCTGATGGTGCCGTCATCGACCACAGTTAATCCCTTGGCAGCTACCTGTTGGCCAATGGCATTGCTGAATGCAGAGCTGCCCTTGCGATTGAAGTCACCTTCCAGTCCATGCCCGATCGCTTCATGTAGCAGGATGCCGGGCCAACCTGAGCCTAGAACGACGGTCATGCTGCCTGCTGGCGCAGGGCGAGCCTCAAGGTTGACCAGGGCTTGGTGCACGGCTTTCTGCGCATAATCCTGTAAAATCTCATCGGTGAAATAACTGTAATCGAAGCGTCCGCCGCCGCCTGCAGAGCCTTGCTCGCGCCTGCCATTATGTTCGGCGATGACCTGGATCGAGAGACGCACCAAGGGGCGCACGTCCGCTGCCATTACCCCATCATGACGCGCGACCATAATGACTTCATATTCACCCGCGACTGAGGCCATCACCTGAGTAATGCGAGGATCTGCCTTACGGGCATACATCTCCAGGCGCTCTAGCAACTTGACCTTGGCCTCGGCGCTGAGCGATGCGATGGGGTCTTGCGGCACATAAAGCTGGGGAGCGCTAAAGCGCTGAACCGCCTGGCCTTGTTTTTCTTCGCCAAGTGCAGCAATGGCGCGCGTAGCATTGGCTGCCTGCTTGAGTGCGGGCAGGTTGATGTCGTCGGAATACGCAAATGCGGTTTTCTCGCCGCTCACGGCACGCACGCCTACGCCTTGATCTATGCTGAAGTTGCCTGATTTCACCTGGCCTTCTTCCAGCCCCCAGCTTTCCGCCCGGCTGTATTGAAAATACAGGTCGGCATAATCGACTTGATGCGACATGATATTGCCAATCACGCCTTGTAGCTGGCCAACATCCAGGCCACTGGGGGCGAGCAGGGTTTCTGTCGCTGTGTTGAAGTGCGAATCTGTCGCAGGGCTGGAGGCGGTGGGTAAGCTGTCGGGTTTCATGGTAAAGCGTCTTCCAAGTTGCATGGATTCCATCATAACAGTGCGTTGGGATGACGGAACATAAGTATTTTCTGTAAATGATGCTCAAGAGATGGAGTAGATCAGCGCTTTTTTCAAGCCAGATAGTCGTATTAACGAACAATATTCGAGAGATCCTGGCTCGTTGCTCTGCCAGCATATAAGTCGTGATACAAGGCAGAGTAACGAAGCCAGAACCTAGTCGTGATAGCTTTATAGCTTGCGGTGTTTCAAAGCTGGCAGGCTTTTGCGCAGGCTCTTGAGGTAGGCGGTGTTGATGGATGAAATTACGACACCTGAGCCACGAGGTAGCCTGTCCTGTACGACACCCCAAGGGTCCACGATCATGCTGTTGCCATGGGTTTCGCGCCCCGAAGCGTGGTAGCCGCCTTGACCGGGTGCGATCACGTAACAGAGATTCTCGATAGCGCGGGCACGGATCAGTGTTTCCCAATGGGCTTTACCGGTGGTTTCGGTGAAGGCGGACGGCACGGCGATGATGTCGACATCACCCATGGCGCGGTAAAGCTCGGGGAAACGTAAGTCATAGCAGATGGAAAGCCCCAGCTTGCCGAAAGGCGTATCCATTGTCACAACGGCATCGCCAGGCTCAATGGTTTTCTTTTCTTGGTAATGCTCCTGGCCTTGCTCAAAGCCAAACAGGTGGATCTTGTCGTAGCGTGCTACCTGTTTGCCCTTGTCGTCGTATACCAAGCAGGCGTTACGTACCTTGTCTGGATTATCGGACTCCAGGGGCACCGAGCCACCGATGATCCATACCTGGTGCTTCTTGGCTGTTTTGGCAAGAAAACGCTGGATAGGGCCACTGCCTTCTTTTTCACGGACGGCAACCTTGTCAGTATCTTTGATGCCCATAATGGCAAAATATTCTGGCAGGGCGATCAGCTTTGCTCCCATATTGACGGCAATTTCGATTAGGCGCTCGGCCTCGCTCAGGTTGGCAGCAACGTAAGGGCCAGAGGCCATCTGGATGGCTGCAATACGATTAATGCCAGGGATTGAGTTCTTGGCTTTGCTCTTGGCAACTTTTTCTCTTGATTTGATAGCCATGTTTTATTTTCCGGACGGATGACGAATTATCGGGTTAGTTTGTTGCATTTGTATGAGCGACATCACTCATCGCCCTAGTGGCAGTGGCGTTTGGTTGTTATTGTCACGCTTGCTGCCTGCCTTGATTTCAACCGGGTTGTCCCAGGTGCCGACAAACTCATACTCTGATGAGGCAATCTGGTTCAAGGGGTCTTTCAACAGCTTTTGGGCAATATAAGTGGCGGCACCTACCACGGGGCCACCTGCCAGTGCTGCAATCGATAGGCTGTCGCTGACATAAGGTGTTACCTTGACCTTGAGGTGTTGGGTTTCCTTTTGCAGGTCGGTTTCGCCTGTCATTTGTACTAGCGCGGTCGGGCCTTCCAGGCGAAAGTCGTCGCTGCGCATGATGCCATTGTCGATACGGACATTCGCGCCAATCTTGTCGAAGGCAAATCCACTGCTGAATACATCACGGAAATCAAATGTGAGGCGGCGCGGCAGGTTCTGCAGCGTCAGTACGCTGAACAAGCGACCAACGCCAGGCTGTATCTTGAGAATCTGGCCTTTGCGTACATCTAGCTGCAAGTCGCCGCTTAACCGGGTAGTCTCAAAGTCATGTGGGCTACCCGGCCACTTGAGTTGGCCGGTGAGGTTGGCGTTGCCGTCCTTGATGGCATTGGGATAGCCAAAACGCTCCAGGGTCTTGCCGACATTGGCGATTTTCCAGTTGATATTGAGTCTGGTATTAGGTGCACGTTTCCAGTTGTGCCATTCGCCATCGGCATTAAGCTCGCTTTCAGGGGAGGAGATGCGCAGCTTTTCAATGCTCCAGTCATTATTGTGCTCGTTGGCAAGCAACTCTAGCTTGCCCAGTTGCTTGGTGCCATATTCAAAACTCTCGGCCACGATATCCAGCGAAGGGTATTCGCTCACATTACTCTGTTGGCTGAATTGGCCTTGGGTGCGCAACTGTGCAGTATCGGGCGTAGAGGATGGAATGCTCAGGCGCTTGAGGCGGGCCAGCACTTTGCCGCTACCTTGGCTCAGCCATTGAATATCCCCGGTCAGCTCCTTGCTTTGCGCCTGCATTTGCCAGCCATCCTTGATCGCCGTGGCGGTGAGCTTGAGGTCATTGATGCGGCGGTCAAACACATCCAGCTTGTTGATAGCAAGGTCTACCTTGCTGATATTGAGGCTATCGTTGGCTTGCTGGTTCTTGCCCTTGGTACTGCTGGAGAGTTCGCGCCATTCGTCTACATCAAGTAGATCCATCTTGCCATGTACGCTAATGCCGGGCTGTTGAGGCAGCGTTGGTGTCACGTTCAGGCCAATATCGCCACGTTCAATCTGCCAGTTGCCATTGCCCTGCTTGGTACGCACGAATACTGCGCCCAGGTTGCTGCCATAGTTAACGCTGATATTGTCCCGATTGGGGTTGGGTTGTTTACGTTCAATGCGCAAAGGCACATTGTCGTTCATGGCCTTGTTGAGCGGGAAGGGCAGGCTGGAGGTCATGCCTTGCAGGGTGGAGTTGATCAGGATATCCACGCCATTGGGGCTGGCATTGATATTGCCGGTCCAATCTGCCGTGCCAAATATCCTGTCAAATATGCCCGTATCAAAGCTGGAGCGCAAACCAGCATCACTGACTTGCCCGCGTGCACTGATGCGCACCGACTTATCCTTGCCTGAGCTCAGGCTGACTTGTGCAGGCCCGCCATAGACCCAGGTACCGATATTTTGCCCACGCAGGCCACTTTCAGTGAAATCAAGTTTGCCATTGATGCGTGTCAATGGTGGGGTGTCATCGCTCGATAGGCTGCCATTGATGATGGTGTAGCTACCCTTGACCTTGGTCGCATCGACATCATTGAGTGGAATCTGCAAATCCAGTGCCAGCTTACCATTGCCACTGGTTTCCAGGCCTTTCGTGAATCCACCCACAATCTCGACCAGCGGGCTGGAGTTGAGGTATTGGATGCCATTGCTAATGGGGCCTTGCCCTTCGCTGACTACGCTCAGGACGGGCTGGTGGGAAGCCAGGTTGGGAATCACTACCTGGCTCTTGATGACTTGTGTGCCTAGTGTATTGCCCTTGTTGGCATTTAACTCCATGCGATTGCCTTCAAACAGCATATCGAGAGCGATGTTATCGATCTTTGGCCACTCGGGGGCAAACTTCAGCTGGCCATCATGAATCTTGGCCTTAACTTGGAACAAGCCGTTTTTGTTGCCATCAAAAGGAAATTCGCGCAGATTGCCTTTGATGATGACGCTAACATCCTCACTCTTGCCGGCAAGGATGGATGTGTCCAACCACGACAAAGTCTGTTCGCCCAGAATCAATGGGTAATAGAAGCGGGCATATTCCCCATTCACACGATTAAGCTTGCCTACTAGTTCCAGCATGTCGCCCTGCGTGGGGTTGTGCTGGAAGTTTGCATTAATGGCACCAGCCAGGTGACGGTTGGAGATATTGAGGTTGCTGACGCGGATTTCCGGTTTGCCTTCATTGGTTTTCCACTTCACCTGGCCGGTGAGTTTGTCCGCAGGCAATGGCCAGCGCAAGATATCCTTGAACTCAAGCTCGGCATTGCGTGAGCTAAGTGTCAGGCTGCCACCATCCTGGTCAGCATTGATGCTGCCACTCAATTGCTTGAAGCCGGGGATGTGCATATAAGGGCGCATCCCCAGATCACTGAACTGGGTACTCAACTTATACTTTTCCGGAAACCCGCCATGGCTGGTCCAGGCCATGTTGAGCTTGTGTAATTCGCCTACTGGCTTGATTTCTTCAAGGGTTTGCTTGAGTTTGCCAGGTAGTGGCAGATGGGAGGCAAGCAAATACGCAGATGGCAGTGAAATGTCATCCAGCGCGACATTGCCTTCCAATGTTTGTTGTTCGCCTGCATGACGCTCACGCAGTGCGATGGTGCCATTCTGCATATCCAGGCCATTTGGCGTGACGATCTTGAGCCTATCGGCAGTCAGTTCCTGGCCATCCTTGTGCTTGATCCATTGCAACCTGCCGGATAGCTGTTGTAAACGGGCTTCTGGTTGATCCTTGATGATATGGCTGACAACATTGTGCAGGATGACATCACTGGTGAGCTTTCTTGGCGCGCCATTGGCGAATTCCAGCCAGGCACGCATGGCACCATAGCCTTGGCGGATATCGATCAGGTTTGTGGGCAGCCATTGACGCCATGCGGCAATGTCGGTGCCATCGGCATGGGCATACAAGGTGCCGCGCCAGTCATCAGGCTGGCCGATATCCTTGCCGTAAACGTTGCCGCGTACATCTATTGGCCCCGAGGCTGCGACCGACGGGATCGCTTGCAAGCCAAAACGGTGGTGGCCTATCAGGCTGCTCCATGCCGGGTTTTCTATATGCAGGTTGAGTTGGTCCAGGCTGAGGGCAGGGGCTTTGCGCAATGCGTCATGCCAGGTGATGCTGGCATTGCGCACATCAATGCTGGCTTGCCGTAGCAACCAATTGGCAAATTCCGGTCTGGATGGGCCATTGGTCGCCATGCCAGCGACATAGATCGTGCCATCTTCCTCGCGGCGTATGCTCAATGCGGGATCATGAATGATCAATGAACTGAGGCGTGGTTCCAGTAAGGGGATACTGAGCCAGGAGACGCTGGCTTCAATGTGCTGAAAGGACAATGCGACGCGCTGATCGGCATCGTAAATATCGATATTGCGCAATGAGAGATGCGGGTTGAGACCATTCCAGCTGGCATGCAGATCTTGGATAGTTACGGTCTGGCCGAGAACGGTGCTCACCTTGGCTGCAATGCGGTCTCGGTAATCGCCGATATTGGGCAGGATCAGGTAGCGCAACCCAAGGACGATAATCGAGAATGCAATGATGGCAAACCATAGCAGGGCGAGGGTGGTGCGGTAACACCATAGCAGGGACTTTTTGACCATATCTTTATTGCATCATCATCGCCGGAAGCCGCACGATTTGTGCCTGTGAGCTATATATTTATCAGTATGCCGAAGTATTTCATTGGCACGGGTGTTGGTCAACGCTTGAAGGGCGAAAGTTGCCAGGTTTAGCTTACAATAACAATTGTTCACAAAATATTGCCTGATTGTTCCGCTAGCAACCTCTCTTCCCCTGGTCCATTGATTGAGTAGACATTCTTGATTCAGCTTAAAAACATCAAATTATATCGTGGCGTAAAGTGCCTGATTGAAGGCGCAAGCTTCCAGCTTCATCCTGGCCACAAGGTTGGCCTGACCGGCGCCAATGGCGCAGGAAAATCCAGCGTATTTGCCATGTTGCGCGGGGAGCTACATCCCGAATCGGGTGAGCTGGATATTCCAGCTCACTGGACCATTGCCCATGTTGCCCAGGAAACCCCTGCACTGGCCGATGCCGCGATAGAGTTTACCCTTGATGGTGATGTTGAACTGAGGCAGGTTGAGGCCCAGTTACGTGAGGCTGAAGCGGCGGGCGAGGGTGAGAAGGTCGGGGAGTTATATGCTCACCTTGGGGAGATTGATGGATATTCCGCCCGGGCGCGTGCGGCAGAGTTGCTGCATGGCCTGGGCTTTGGCACTGCTGATCTGGCGCGGCCTGTATCTGATTTCTCTGGTGGCTGGCGCGTTCGGCTCAACCTGGCGCGGGCCTTGATGTGCCGTTCTGATTTGCTGCTGCTTGATGAACCGACCAACCACCTCGATCTTGATGCCGTGATCTGGCTGGAAAACTGGCTCAAGGATTATCGCGGCACCTTACTGCTGATCTCGCATGACCGCGATTTTCTTGATGCCATCGTCAACCACATTGCGCATATCGAGCAGCAAAAGCTGACCTTGTATCGCGGCGGCTACTCTGATTTTGAGCGACAGCGTGCCGAGCGCCTGGTTCAACAGCAGGCAAGTTATGAGCGCCAGCAGCGTGAAGTGGCGCACTTGCACAAGTATATTGACCGTTTTCGCGCCCAGGCAACCAAGGCACGACAAGCGCAAAGCCGTATCAAGGCCTTGGAACGCATGGAGATGATCAATGCGGCGCACGTGGATAGCCCGTTCAGTTTCAGCTTTCGCGCACCACTTTCAGCGCCAGACCCATTGCTGGTATTAGATCAGGCCGATGCGGGCTACCAATCTACTATCATCTTGCAGCACATCATGCTGACCTTGCGCCCTGGTGAGCGGGTTGGCTTGCTGGGCCGCAACGGTGCGGGTAAATCTACCCTCATCAAGCTACTCGCCAATACCATGGCACCGCTGCAAGGCAAGCGCGTGGAAGGCAAGGATTTGCGCTTGGGCTACTTTGCTCAGCACCAACTGGAACAACTGCGCCCTGACGAGTCACCCTTGCAGCACATGCTGCGGCTGGACCCGGAAACACGCGAGCAAGAGCACCGCAACTATCTTGGAGGCTTTGATTTCCGTGGTGATATGGCGACCAGTGCTGTGGGCGCGTTTTCCGGAGGGGAAAAATCCAGGCTGGCGTTGGCATTGTTGATCTGGCAACGTCCTAACCTTTTACTGCTGGACGAGCCTACCAACCACCTTGACTTGGAAATGCGCCATGCCCTCACCATGGCATTGCAGGATTACCAGGGCGGCATGGTGCTGGTGTCGCATGATCGTGCCTTGCTGCGTGCTACCTGTGATCGCTTCTTGCTGGTGGCCGATGGCAAGGTGCAGGAGTTTGAAGGCGATCTTGAAGATTACCGTAATTGGCTTAACGAGCAACGACTGCGGGACAAGGCTGAAGAGGAGAAATCCAAGCCAGAAGCCGTACCCAATGCCAGGGCGCAAAGCAAGGCCGAGCGTCATGCCAGACTGCAGGAGCGCCGTCCGCTACTAAAAGAGCTGGAGCAGATAGAAAAGAAAATGGCAGCTTGGCAACCGGAGAAAAATCAACTGGAGCAAGCTTTGGCGGCACCTGAGTTATACCAGGAGGCAGACAAAACCCGTTTGTTAAACCTGCAAAAGCGCCAGGCTGAGCTTGAACAGCACTTGGGCCAGGCGGAAGAGCGCTGGCTGAGCTTGCACGAGCAGCTAGAAGCCTTGCCGGAAATCAGCTGAAGCATCAGACACAATCAATTCTCAAGATAAATTCAAGACGAAGTACAAAGGAAGACCATGGAAATACGCTATTCACAAAGATTAAGCCTGGCTTATGCCTTGTGCCTCAATGAGGCCCGCACCAATGCAGGCGAGCCACCTAGCACCAATCTGGAAGATTACGATGCGTTGGAAGCCTCGACCTACCTGGCCTGTTACATCACCTTCCGAGCGATCAAACAGGCGGGGCGCTCGCCAGCTGATGAGCGCGTGGAAAACTTCGACATGCTGGCTGTTTATCAGGCATATGCCATGCTGGTGTATACCTACCTGACACTACCGCTGGGTGACGAAGGCATAGAACCAGATTACAAAGCGTCTGCCATCACCATTGCCCGATCATTGTTCGCCGAGCTGGAAAATGAAGAACTGGCCGAAATTATCGAATCCGGCAACCATAAATATCAACTCATCGGCGATGCCGAAGCGGAACACTGGATGAATTACCGCCAGGATGTTGAGAAAGTGCTGATGGCTTTCGTGATCGCCGCGACAGATGAAGAAGCACCGTTTGATAAGGAAGAATTGGTGCCGATGTTAGGGGCTTTGTTGAGTATGTTGTGCGAGGCGTTCGCTAGCGAATAAAACAAAAGGCACCTCAGGGTGCCTTTTTTATACTAGGGTGACGATGTTAGAGAGAACTTAGGCTGCCAGGCTAAGAGCGCTCGTATTGCTTGTGCTATCACTACTGCCATAGGCTGCAATCAATTGCCCAATCTGTCGGTTGATGCTGTTGTCTTCTGATGGTTTGGCTTGATTGCCTTCATTCTGACGCTGATATTCCATGGCTTCCTTGGCACTCACTTTGCCATCTTGGTTGGTATCCGCTGCTTCAAAGTTGGCGGCGATGGTGCTCATTAGGCTGGATAGTTGGCTATCATCTGTGCTGGAGGCAATGCTTTCCAGTTCGTCTTGGGTATAGCCTTCATCCTCTTCTTCGCCTTGTGGCGGAGGGGGCGGTGGCATGCCGCCTTGCACGCGTGAGCTGTTAAACTGGCTGTTCAGTTCATTCAGCAGGTTGCTAATGCCGCTGCTGAGTTCTGATTCCGTCAGTTTGCCATCGCTGTCGCTATCCAGCGAGCTGAACAATTCATCAGTATCGCTGCTGCCATCGTTGCCATTGATCTTGCTCAGGGCCGATTGCAGGTCTGCCTGCTCGATATATCCTTTGTTGCTGGTATCCAGCTTGCTAAAAATCGAGCTGGCTATCTGGGACGCACTTCCCGAAATACTACTGATCATGTTGTTCTCCTGGTTGTTGGTGTTCTCAGCAGGGCAGTTGCCCTGCTCATGGAGTTGCTAACGGATATGATGCGCCCAAGTTTTGCCTGTGAGGTGTAAAGCCGGGTAAAGCTATGTAAACCCTACATCTGCTTGAGTATTGGCTCCCTGGGACGGTTTTCCCATGACTTGCTGGCTGGTAGTGGGTGGTGCTCTGGACGAGCCTCGGGGCGTGGTTTGTCTAGCTCGCGTTTTTCATCAAGCTTGATGAGTTGTTCTGGTGTGAGCAGGGCGCGAATGCGTGATTCGGTGTTGATGCGAGAGAAGATGGCATCGCCTTGAGCGCGTGCTAGCTCTGTGCTCAATTGCCTTGCTTTCTTTTCATCGAAGCTAGGGGCGGCGACAAGCTTGTCGATTTCTTCGCGCAACTTGCGTTGTTGCTTGAAGTTGTTACGTATTGCAGGTGCTTCTGCATGCAGGATGTAAAAGATTTTATCTTCTTGGGCTTCGCTCAATCCCAATGCAGCGAGATGAGGCGGCAAGCCAAATCCAGGGGTTTCCTGCACAAATCCTGGGCCTGCTTTCGGTGGTGCGTCCTCTGGATGTGGGGGCTCTGCGTTTACCCAGGTGCTAGATAGCGTTAATACACTGGTGATCAGGATACGGACTAGGGTGTGGTGGGCGTTCATGTTCTTTCCTTTCTCTCAGGCACAATAATGACGAAACATGTGAGCGGAAATTTTGCTGCTGGCTGGTGTTAATTGCCGTTAACTGCGGGTAAAGATAGGTAAATTTGCCATCTGAGGCATGTCGTGTTGAGGGGTGAATGGTTATGATATGGCTGCATAAACAGTGTTCAGAATTCTTATGACAAAAGTACTTTTGATTGATGATGATGTGGAGTTGGTTAACCTGATCAGGGAATACCTGATGCAAGAAGGGTTTGACGTGGAGTGTGCCCATGACGGCGAAACCGGCATCATCTATGCAGAAACATTATCGCCGTCCTTGATTGTGTTGGATGTCATGATGCCTAAACTCAACGGCATAGAGGTATTGCGACGCATCCGAGCTTCCAGCAATGTCCCGGTCTTGATGTTGACCGCAAAAGGTGACGATGAACATCGTATTGTTGGGCTTGAGTTAGGTGCGGATGACTACGTGCCTAAACCATGTACCCCACGCGAGCTGATCGCCCGCATTCGGGCTATCTTGCGACGCATCGTACCAGTCACTGAGCAGACGCAGGCCGAGATCAATGTCGGCCCGCTTGCGTTATGGCCGGAGCGACGTCTGGTGGAGTGGGAGGGGCAGCCTGTTAACCTCACGAGTACCGAGTTCAATTTGCTGGAAGTACTGGTCAGGCAGGCAGGTCGTGTCGTCAGCAAGAGCGATCTTTCTACGCTGGGTTTGGGGCGACCATTGTCACGCTTTGACCGCACGATAGACGTCCACCTGAGCAGCATACGTCAGAAGCTGGGTACGCTCGCTGATGGTCGTCAATGTATCCAGACCGTGTATCGTATGGGTTACCAATTGATCAAAGAGTAGCCATGGGGCGTTTGTTCTGGAAGTTCTTTTTCTTCTTTTTCTTTGCGCAGATGACTTCCATTATTGGTGTCAGTCTGTTTTTCTGGGTTTCTGCGCAACAGCAAGCCAATGAACGACATGCTAATGAGCAGCTGCGCAGTGGCCCAATGGAAATGGCCTTGCTGGAAGCGGCGCATAGTGCATTGCAGCATGGTGGCGAGCCTGCTTTATCGGCGTTGCTGCAGCAGTGGTCTGGTAAGCATATGCCCCAGGTGTATGCGGTCAAGGAAAATGGGCAGGAGGTGTTGGCGCGCTCCCTCCCTGATGACATGGAAGATATCCTGCATGCAGGGCGCGGTGTACTGACAGTGCATGGCAGTGATGGTCAGGCAATCAGGCTTTTCACGCTAGAGCGTCGCTCTGTCGGTCCAGGGTTTGGTGGGCCTATGCCTGGTCCGCAAGCGATGGAGGGAAGGCGTCTTCCTGGCGAGCCTAATGGCATGGGGCCACCTCCACCCAGGCCGGTGGGGCCGATTTTCCCCTGGACACCTGTGTGGGCTGGCCTGATTGCCAGCCTAGTATTTGCGGCCTTGTTGGCTTGGTATGTCTCAAAGCCGATCAAGGAGTTGCGCAAGGCATTTGCCCGCGTGGCGGGCGGTAATCTTGAAGATAAGGTGAGCCCCGCCATGGGTAAGCGCCGCGATGAGCTGGCTGATCTAGGCCGCAGTTTTGACCGGATGACGAGCCAGTTGTACTTGTTGATGCAAGGCCAAAAGCGCCTGCTGCATTATGTGTCACATGAAATGCGCTCACCATTGGCACGGCTACAAATGGGCATAGGCCTGGCTAAGCAAAGCCCCGAACGACGCGCAGATAGCCTGGATCGCATTGAGGTAGAGTCCATGCGCATGGATAAGCTGTTAGGCGAGGTGTTGGAGCTATCCCGACTGGAATCGGGTGTGATGGCCGTCAAGAAGGAGAAAATCATGATCAGTGAGCTCCTGGAAGTGGCGGTAGAAGATGCGCGGTTTGAGGCCTCGGCCAAGCATGTGACTATTCAGAGCCGTATTGAGGCGGATGCAGAAATAGAGGCGCAGCCTGATATCTTGTACCGGGCATTGGAGAACGTGCTGCGCAATGCCATTAAATACAGTCCTGACTATGGTGAGGTTAACCTGGAAACCCAACGCCGGGACAATTGGCTGGTGGTGCAGATTTTAGATCGTGGTACGGGCATTCCTGAATCAGAACTGACTCATATCTTCCAGCCTTTTTATCGCGCCGATAGTGCTGGCAGCGTGACCGGGCATGGGTTGGGGCTGGCAATTACCAAGCAGGTGCTGGATTTGCATGGCGGCAGGATCACGCTGCAAAACCGTCAGGGCGGCGGTTTGCTGGTCGAAGTTGCGTTACCTATGGCTGGGTGAGGTCTTCACTTGCTGTGGGTAGCAGGGTATTGAATAGCTGCCGATAAGCCTGAATGCCTTGTGCCAATGGATAGTGTGCCAGAATCGTCTGGCGCGCAGCATTGCGTATCTCCTGCAATTGGTTCGGCGAGGCATATACCTGATCAATGGCATCTGCTAGTTCCGTGGCGCAAAAGAAATCTACCAACAGCCCATTTTTCCCGTGCTTGATCACTTCCTCCACAGGCGCGGTACGTGAGCCTATCACTAGGCAGCCTGCTGACATGGCTTCCAGCATGGACCAAGACAGCACGAAGGGCACGGTGAGGTAGATATGTGCTGAGGAAACTTGCAGTACCCGCAAATATTGCTGATAGGGCAGTTTACCGAGGAAATGTAGGCGGTTCATATCCAGCCCTTGTACTTCTTGCAGCAGCCTGGCCCTGTAGGTTTCGCCTGGTGGCAACTTGCGGCCATAACTTACCTCGTCCCCACCCACAATCAAGATATGGCAGTTAGGCCTGCGCTTGAGGATTTCTGGCAATGCGCGCATGAAGACATGAAAGCCGCGATAGGGCTCGAGATTGCGCGACACATAGGTGATGACTTCGTCCTTGCGCGTTAATTTCAGGCCGGAACCTAGTTGTACCCAGGCTGTGGAGTCAGGCTGGGCAGCCTCGGTATTAATGCCTTCATGGATAAGGCGGATTTTTCCCTGATATTCAGCGGGATATAAACTGCGCTGCCATGAGGTGGGGCTGATGCCCATATCAGCGGCATGCAGCGAGAGCAGATTCGTGATGTTCTTGGTGCGGATGCGCAGAAGATCATCCAGCGTGAGCGGATATTCAGGGTCGAAGCCGGCATCGGCGCCTGTTGTTTGGTAAAAAAACTCGAAGAATGTGACCAACGGTACGTCGGGGTAGATGTCCTTGGGGTAAATCGCTTCTCCCCAGCCCATGTGGGCGACGATGATGTCGGGCTGGTAGCCTTTTTCCTTTAGGTGCAGCAGCGCCCTGGCAACACTTTGTCCTCTAATGACATGCTCTTCTACCGGGGCGAGATAGGGGTGTACGCCAGGCGTGCCGTTGCGCGCGGGGGTATATTCCATGCGCTGCACGCCCTGCATGCCAGGTGCATGGGCCTCGCATAGACTCAATACTTGATGCTTGCCTTCATCGATCAGGGATTGGGTGATATGGCGGAACTGCCCGGGAAAATTCTGATGAATGAAGAGAATGTTCATGTTTCAGCTTTCGAGGAAGTCGCCATCGACATACCACCATTGTCCTTGTTCACGGACGAAGCGGCTCTGCTCGTGCAGTTTTTCTGCCTTGCCATTTACCTTGTAGCGGGCGATGAACTCGACACTGGCATTGCTATTGTCGAGTTGTTTATCGTGCAGGACTTTGAGCCCAAGCCATTTCAGCGGAGGCATGTTCACGTCATCCTGCAATGAAGCCGGGCGGGTGGAAGCGTGCCAGGTTTGCAGGAGGTAATCCGTCAATCCCAGCACATAGGCTGCATAGCGAGAGCGCATGAGCGCTGTGGCATCGGGCGCTGCCTGCCCAGAGTGCCAGCGCTGACAGCATGCTGCGTAAGGCGCTCCGCTATCACAAGGGCAGGTGACGCTGCTCGGTTTCATTCTGCTTAGAAAATCTCGCGCGTTTCGAGGAACTCGATGTCCGGATAGCGCTCTTGCGCCATTTGCAGGTTGACGCGATTGGGCGCGAGGTAGACATACTCCTCGTTACCATCCAGGGCGACGTTGAAGCCATACTTATCCGCAATTGCCTTGAGATCGGCATCTGACCCGCGCAACCAGCGCGCAGTGGCGCAATCGTAACTTTCAAATGCGACGTCTACGCTATATTCATGTTCCAAGCGGTGAGCAACGACGTCGAACTGCAACAGGCCGATGGCGCCCAGGATGAGATCGTTGGACAACAAGGGACGGAACAACTGCGAAGCGCCTTCTTCAGCCAATTGCTTGAGGCCGATCTGCAATTGTTTCATCTTCATCGGGTTCTTGATGCGTGCACGGCGGAAATATTCCGGCGCGAACGAGGGGATGCCGATGAACTTGAGGTTTTCACCCTCAGTGAAAGTATCGCCTAACTTCACCGTGCCATGGTTGGGGATGCCGATAATATCGCCGGAATAGGCCTCGTCCATGGTGGTTCTATCTTGTGCCATGAAAGTGATGGCGTTGTTTACTGATAAGGTTTTGCCACTGGCAACCTGCTTGATCTTCATGCCGCGCTCGAATCGACCTGAGCAGATGCGCAGGAAGGCAATACGGTCACGGTGCTTGGGGTCCATATTGGCCTGGATCTTGAACACGAAGCCGGAGAATTTATCTTCGGTAGGCGGTACCTCGCGGCTGGCGGTCTTGCGTGACAATGGCGCAGGTGAGAGTTCAACGACGGCGTCCAGCAACGATTGCACACCAAAGTTGTTGATGGCCGAGCCAAAGAACACGGGAGTTTGCTTGCCATCAAGATAAGCTTGTTTGTCGAAGGCATTGGAGGCACCGCGTACTAACTCTACATCAATGCGTAGTTCTTCAGCTTGCGAGCCGATGAGTTCATCCAGGCGTCGGTTGTCCAGGCCTTGGATAATTTCTGCGGTGCCTTTTTCAGCATGCGGGTCGAAAAAGCTGATGGTGTCGTTGTATAGGTGGTACACGCCTCGGAAGCTCTTGCCCATGCCGATCGGCCAGGTCATGGGCGCGCATTGCATGCCCAGCGTGGATTCGATTTCATCCAGGAGCTCGATTGGTGCGCGTGACTCGCGATCCAGCTTGTTGATGAAGGTGAGGATGGGCGTATCGCGCATGCGGCAGACATTGAGCAACTTGATGGTCTGGGCTTCTACACCGTTGACCGAGTCGATCACCATCACGGCTGAGTCCACTGCGGTGAGTGTGCGATAAGTATCTTCCGAGAAGTCATCGTGACCGGGGGTGTCGAGCAGGTTGATCATGTGCTCGCGGTAGGGAAACTGCATGACCGAAGAGGTCACAGAAATACCGCGCTGCTTTTCCAGCTCCATCCAGTCCGAGGTGGCATGGCGTGCGGCCTTGCGGCCACGTACCTCACCGGCGACCTGAATGGCGCCGCCGAACCAGAGCAGCTTCTCGGTAAGCGTGGTTTTACCCGCATCGGGGTGGGAAATAATCGCAAAAGTGCGCCGACGCTGGATTTCTGAAGTGAAACTGGACATATCTACCGTGAACGATGAGCAAAAACGAGCATTTTACCTTGTTTGTGAATATGACTATCGCTTAATTGTCGTGAGGCATTTGACCTGAAGTAAGGAATAAAGAAGAATATTGCAAAAATAGTAATACTCATCAGTAGTATTTGATGAGGACTATGCTTGAAGGTAGGCCTTTGTTATATCCCTATGTGAAATGTCATATCGACATGCCTGCGGGTTTCCTATAATGCTTGATAACAAACAGAGGCAGGGCAGGATGACGCACAATAATAATCAACTGGCTCCAGACGTTTTATCGCGCTTAAAGCAAGCGACGGGCTTCCTGCATGCCCAGCTAGACCAGCAGTTACCGCTGGCGAACCCTTTGGCCAAGGAATGCGATTACCTTCAACATATCCATCTGTTTTATCAATGGCTGGTTGCCATTCAGGAGACACTGATCCACCAAGCACACTTGCCACAGGATTACCTTGACCAGAACCAACAGTCGCTGACTTGGCTGGCAGAGGATATGCAGATCGCAGGCATGGCGTTACCGCACTCTTATTTATCATTTTCCCTCACACCTGACCATGCTGCCGCTTGGGGTGTGCAATATGTCATTGAAGGCTCCTATTTGGGAGCCAGTGTGTTGTTTAAGCGTTTTGCCGAGCTCCGCTCAATACGTTGCCCGATGAAGTTCTTTCGTGAACGCAGCCAGGGCAGTGCTTTACGCTGCAAGCAATTCAGGCAGGATATTGCGACCGTGGTGAACTCGGAGCAAGACATCGTGAGTGCTGAGCAAGCCGCAAGGCAGGCATTTGAGCATTTTCTGCTGCTCATGAGTGATGCTCCACAGGATCAATATGAGTCTAGCCAGCGTTACGCTTGATAATTGCAGCCAGGAACCGATTCATATTCCCGGCTTGATCCAGTCGCATGGGGTCTTGCTGGCCTTTGACCTCGATGCACGGCTGATGCATTGCAGCATGGGTGCGGATGCCGTGCTTGGCACACTGCCGGAGCTAGGGCAGGTGTTGCAGGCCAACCATATGACGCTGGCTCCCAAGGCTAATGCTGAAATTTCCGCTTGCTTGCGAGATGTATCTGCAGGCTATGGCTTGATGCATACGCATGAGGTGACGATTCAGGGCAAGCTATTTGATTTGGTATTGCATGGCTATCAGGGTTTGGTGATTGCCGAGTTTGAGTTAAGGCTGGGAGAGGACCAGCATATCAATATCTATTCCTCCAAGGCACAGCAGGCGATTAGTGCCATCAAGTGCCAGACGACGATTAACGGTTTACTCAATGCCGCGGCAGAGGAGTTTCGCAAGCTGACCGGTTTTGACCGCGTGATGGCTTATCGTTTTAGGCACGATGATAGTGGTGAGATCGTCGCTGAAGCCAAGCGTGCCGACTTGGATAGTTTGGTGGGGCGTCGTTATCCCGCTAGTGATATTCCGGCGCAAGCCAGGCGTTTATATATTGAAAATACCCTGCGCCTGATTGTGGATGTCAATGCGCAGGCGGTGCCTGTGCTCAAGGCAACAGATACCAAGCCGCTGGATATGAGCCGCAGCGTGCTACGCAGCGTTTCCCCGATTCATATTGAGTATCTGCAAAATATGGGGGTTGGTGCCTCCATGAGTGTCTCGATTGTGTTGAACGGAAAGCTCTGGGGCATGATGGCCTGTCATCACATGTCGGCCCATCAGGTGCCTTATTCGATAAGGATGGCGTGTGATGTGCTGTGCCATATTCTCGCCAGTGATATCCAACAGTTGGAGACCCGGCTGAGCGCAGAGCGACAGGTTGCAGCTGCCAGCCAGCGGGCAGCCTTGGTGCTTAAGATGATGGAGTCGGATGATATTTTTTCGGCGTTATTCTCGGGTATTGCGGCGATTCGCGAATTGATTCCTTGCGACGCCATGATGATGACACATGGCGGCAAGTTGCATGTGTCGGAGGCTACGCCACCAGCCTTGGTCAAGCATTTATTGCAATGGTTGAATGATGAGTTGAGTAACCGTGATTTCTACCATGCTGAAAAACTGGATGATCTCCCTGCCGAGTTGGTGCCGCACATGGGCGGATTTTGCGGCCTGCTGGCGTTCAATATCGACAAGGTCAACCAGAGTTGGCTCATTCTACTGCGCTTGGAGCAGGTGCATACTATTAGTTGGGGTGGCAAGCCGGAAAAAATCTATCAACCTGGCCCACTAGGCCCGCGGCTGACACCGCGTGGCTCGTTCGATGAATGGAAGGAAACCGTCAAAGGACAGGCCGAGCCGTGGAGCCGGGCTGATCTTACCGATGCGCGCGATTTGCAGCATGACCTGCTTAAAGTCTGCAATACGCGCAATGCTGAAACCGAACGTATGCGCTCCCAGTTGATGGCGGTACTAGGGCATGATTTACGCGACCCCTTGAATTCAATCAGCATGGCTGCGCAAATGATGGAAATGCAGTCTGGTACTTCACGCATGAGCGCGCGCATCAAGAGTTCTAGCGGGCGCATGCAGCGCCTAGTGAACCAAGTGCTGGATATGGCCCGCTTGCAGACTGGACTGGGACTGAACCTGGGATTTGCCGAGACGGATGTCTCTGCGCTATTGCAGGATCTAGTGGAGGAAAACCTCACGGCTTATCCTGATGTACATATCAAGACCGAGATTGCCAGTGGTGTATTGGCGAGCTTGGATTCTGATCGTGTGGCGCAGGTGATTGCCAACCTGATCAGCAATGCCCGGCATCATGGTGAGCCGGGGTGCGAAGTGATGGTCAAGCTCTGGACTGAGCATGGCCTGCTACGTATGACTGTACATAATGCTGGTGGGCCGATTGAAGCGGAGTTGGTGGAGGTCTTGTTCAACCCTTTCAAGCGTCATGGTATGTCCAGCGTGCGTAACCGCAATGGCTTGGGCTTGGGCCTGTATATTGCGCATGAGATTGTGAAAGGTCATCAAGGAGAGATTCGCTATGACTATGAGGATGGCGAAATTGTGTTCAGTGTTGCACTGCCAATGTGGCAGGCTTAAAGGGGAAAAGCGTTGACGACAGAAGGACGGCGCGCATTGATCGTAGAGGATTACCAGGCTGCAGCGGAAACCTTCAAGGAATTGCTGGAGATGCTGGGGCATGAGGCTGATTATGTCACCCAAGGGGCTGACGTGGAGCCGGCATTGGCGAGCAAGCGCTATGATGTGGTGTTCATGGACATCAACCTGCCAGATATTCCAGGATTAACCTTGGTTAATCACTTGCGTGAACGCTTGCAGCAAGAGCATATGCCAAGTTTTGTTGCATTCACGGGGTTTGCGGCAGCAGATGTCGTGGGAGCCGATACCATATTTGATGCCTACCTGGAAAAACCGCTAGACTTGCCTAGCCTGGAGCGGGTGTTGCAATCACTGTCATGAGCAGCGAAAACGCACAATATTGGCAGTTGGCAGGTATACAGCATGCAATTTTCATGCGTATCTTTCCCAGCCTGCGCCATGGGCTGGTGGGGCCAATCTCGATCGCACGGATGAGTACTAGCATTGTCCGCAAGCTATTGACCAAGGAGGGGCAGCCTGGCATTGCGGAACAAGTTGCCCGCATTGACCAGCAATTACAAGAGGCAGTGTTGGCGATACGTGCACTGCAATCATGGGAGCCTGCTGCCAACGAGTTGGCCAACCCGCTCGACCTCATCCAGCAAGGCTTGCAGATCATGACCACGCCTTTTGCCATGAGCCAAATAGAGGTGAGTTTGGCGAATGATTGGGCAAGCTCATTGCCCCCAACCCCAGTTGCGCAACGCGCTTTTTTATATGCTTGGTTGGGTGTGTTGTGCCATTGCCAGGACAGCATCAGAGGCCAGGCCGTATTGAGCATTACAGCAAGTCCGTCCCCAGCAAATCAAGGTCTCGTTGTTACTTTACCTGAGACTGTTACTACTGATCATGCTCCCGCTATTGATGCCTCTGGTTTGTTGATCGACCAAGAGGCTTTGCATATGCTGGCCCAGCATGCCGGATGGACGATGCAATACGGTCACCGGCAATTATCTTTCACATGGGCTTAGCCTTAACACAATAACGGTCGTTGTTTGACCGGCGCGTGATAATAATCCGTCAGGCTTGCCAGCATATGTTCGTCATAGATCGTGAGCGCATTATTGCGGATACTGTGCAGCCCTAGTTGCTCCAGCTTACGCAAGGTCTTGTTCGTGTGCGCGAGCGATAACCCCAATGCATCTGCAATTTCCTGTTGGGTAAGGGGAAATGGAATCGTCTTGCCCGGGGTGGGGTAGATGGCTTTGTAGCGTTTGTAAAGGTGGAGTAGCAGCATTGCGACTTTTTCCAGCCCACTTCTCGCCCCAACATTGATGAGGTTGTCATCAACAATTTGCTCTTCTTGGGCGCATAGCCATGTGATGTCATAGGCCAGCGCTGGGTGATGCTCGTAAAGCTGCCACAGTTTCTGTCTATCCAGTTCGCACAGGGTGACAGGTGTCAATGCCTGTACACTGCTGCTGCTATTGTCGAGCAGGTTCTGCTGCAAGCCAATGAGATCGCCGGGAAACAGGAAATTCAGAATCTGCCGGTTACCATTTTTCAGCGTGCGATGACGATATGCCCAGCCATCCAGCAAAGTGTAAAGCTGAGAAGTGGTCGCACCCTCCTGCACAATGATCTTGCCTGCAGGTAAGGTGACTTGGCGCAGCTTGAGTTGCTCGATAAAGGCAATTTCGTCTGGCTCGTGATCCTTAAAGCTTTTTTGTTGGCGTAGGTAGGTGGTGAGATCATCCATGTGGCTTCCTTATTGTGTTTATATGCTGTCCGGCTGCTTGGTCAACGTCATGGTCGGGTGTAGCTATAGATAACTGATGGCTGGCGGTAGTTCCCTTGGGCGGGTAGGTGTGCCAAGCTGGGTTGAGTGGCATATAAGCTAATCGAGGCTAGCCATGAGGCAATGCCTCGATGCCCAAGCGCTGGTTGGCAGGCACGGCAATATCTATCGACTCTGGCTTGGGTAAGTCCAAGGCGTTCATGATAGCGATGAATGCCTCGCGGCTCTTGCCCGCCAATCGTGGGTTAATGGCTTTCTCCTGACCAATGCAACTCACGCGATGGCCTTTGTAGTCGTGACCCGGATATACCAAGGTTTCATCCGGCAGCGTAAACAACTGCTGGGTAATGCTATCGTAAAGTGTCCCGGGGTTACCGCCCTGAAAGTCTGTCCTGCCACAACCATTGATGAGCAGTGCATCTCCTGTGAAGACGCGATCAGCCAACAAATAACTGACGCTGCCCAAGGTGTGTCCTGGAGTAGCCAATACCTTGATAGGGGTGTTGCCCAAGGTAAGCTGGTCGCCATCTCGAAGCTGCAAATCAGCCGCCAGTGCATTGCAGCGGCTACCAATGCCAGTCAACGTATTCGTTTTTTCACGCAACATCCCGCTGGCAGTAATGTGGTCTGCATGCACATGGGTTTCTAGCGAGTATTTGAGTACCAGCCCATATTGATCGAGCAATTGCAGGTAATGCTCCAGGGCCGAGTCCACTGGATCAATCAACAATGCTTCCTTGCTAGATGAGTCTCCTAGCAGATAGGTATAAGTTGAAGATGCATCATCGAACAGTTGCTTGAAAATCATGAGTTTCCCTTCTTGCAGTGACAGTATTGATGCCTTCTTACGATGCTCCCACATCATGGCCCATATGATGAAAAGACAATCAAGAGGCAGAGCTTGTTCCCTGACAAGCTGGAGGATGATGAGTAGAAAGTGTTGTGCTGAGTGGTAGGGTGATGTAGGTGAGAGGGTGTGAGATAACTAGATAGAGATAATTGAGATAAGTGGGATAAAACGAAACTATGTGGGAAGAAACGGGACGGCTCAGTTAAAAAGCATTTTCACATAGTGCAAATAAAAACGGCCAAAAAATTAAGGCTACGAAAACCAACTACAAATCTAACGCACCCTGCCTTTTAGCAATTTCAGCTCGCTGTACAAAGTCTAGGATACGGTAAATATTCTGGATCGCCATTTTATACTTCCGCGCAAGCTCACGGTGATTGTGGCCGTTGAAGTCTTTCCAAATTTGCAGATCACGCTCTGACAACCCAGCACGTTTGTATTTAGGGAAGTAAATAATCTGGCCGCCCCATTCATCGCACATCTTCTGCGCGATCACGCGTGACATTTCCTCGGCCTTGTCATTATCGTGGCCAACAGCAAGCAGCAGTTCCTTATTGAAGCGGATGAAGTCATCCAGGAACTCACCAGCGACGCTGTGCTTGTCCTTACGCATTGGACTTCCTGGCTACCCATTGCTTGAGCGCCTCTATCATGTCGCTGGCTTGCTTACCATTCAGCCATTCCACACGGTCAACACTAAATTGACGTTTGGCAAAACGATTGATGGCCTGTTCTGATGAGTCTTTAAGCTCGCCCATCTTGTGCAGCTCAATCCATAAGCCACGAATCATTTTGATCTGGTCACTGTTGGCCAGTGGTCGTTCTGTCCTTGCCTTTTTTGCAGGCTTATTAGTCCAGCCTTTGGATTTGAAGTGTTGCAGAACCTTTTGGCGCTCTTGCCAGTCTAGATCGGCAGATGAAGTCTTACCGTTGCATAGATTGCTTAGTGTGAACTCGTAAGTCTCACGATCCAGGCCAAGGGAAGCCTTGGCGATATGGATCATTGCCAGTTCGTTCTTACGACGTTGTTGTGCCGAGGCGCTCATTAATCCAACACTCCGAGTTTTGTCATCGCCTGCGCGATCACCATAGAGATATGAGTTGTCCCTTTGGGCCGTGGGATCGGCAGATCATTAATCCAGTTGCGTATTTCATTTAAATCATCTGCTACAGCTTGCTCTTCATCTTCAGCAATAGCAGTCAGCGGGAATTCCTCTCTTACATATGTCAGAGCATCGTCAAGGTCTGAGAACATTTCAGTTTCAACGAGCACCAGAGCAATTTTTCTTATGCGTAGCCCTGACGGGCCTATGTAATTTTTGGCTTGCCTCATGATGGCGCTTTCTCAATACGCTTGAACTCAATCACCCATACCCAGGGATTGATATCCCAGCTGCCACGGCCATACATTTCATCCCACATGGCGCGGAAGTCGAAACGGGCAAGGCCAGGCTGATCTGGTACTGCAATGCCTTCAGCAGCGAGGTCAGCATCGCTAATGTTCTGCAACCTTTCCACGCGAATGGCGATGATTTCCAAGTCGATACGGCTGGCCCAGCGTGGCATATGAATGGATGGCTTCCATGTTCTGCGGATACCATCTCTTGAGTATTCCAGGTCTGGACCTAGCGGATCGTCCAGGAAGTCAGCACGGTAGAAGATATCGGCTGACGGGCTGGCAGGACCATATGGGAAATAACTGTGCTGCCATGTTTCACGTACCCACAAACGATCACCAAGCTGACCGTATGGGCAAGGGTCAATGTGATTGCCAGATGGAGTCCAATAATTAACGCCAGGATCAGCCCAGCCAGATTGGCTGCGCCCGGAGGGTGGTGCCCAGTACTGCACATGCTCTGCATCATCGGGCAAGGCAACAGGACGGCGTGTCATAGTCTTCTGACCATTTAAAATAGCCAATACCATTGGGCCCTTGAAGAAAACTTGAGTATCTTTCATGCCCCAGCCCTCTTGGGTGCCTGCCATTGATAGTCAGGAGCTAGGCAATAGGCGATCACCTCATCCAGCCCGGCAACAACAATGCGCCATTTGTGATTTTCGCCTGCAATGGCAGCAATGGATGCAATGCGTTCTTCGACCTGCTGCATCTGTTCTTTGGTCATACTGACCAGGACATTGCGCCAGGCTCCAGAGCTGTTTACTTGTAAGTTGAACTTGTCCATATCTATTCCTCATCAATTGGTGGGGTGGCAGGTGCTGCTTTCTTCCTGCTTTCCGACAGATTTCTCACATGGTGCGCTTCTGCTTTGCGGCTACCGACGCCACATCGGCAATTTGTGCGGCTCCACGCCATGTTCTTGATAAGCGCATCAGCCTGCGCATTCACCCCATAAACTATCCCCGGCAGCACGCTCATAGAACGTGCTGCGAGTGAAGGTCTATTGATTCACTGCGTCTTTTAGCGCCTTGGCTGCGCTGAATTTCGGGGCTTTCTTGGCATCAATCAGGATTTCTTCTCCTGTTTGCGGGTTGCGGCCAGTGCGTGCGGAACGCTCTGTAACGCTCAGTTTTCCGATGCCAGGCAGGATAACTTCGCCACCTTTGGCGAGTTGCTCCTGGACAACGCTGCCCAAGGCATCAAGGATGCTTTCAGTCACTGCTGCAGATGCATTGGCAGGCTTGATTAATGCCACTAGTTCGGATTTCTTCATGTTGCTTTACCTTTCTTTGGTTGAGTTAACGCGTCATCATTGCTACAGCACTCAGATAACCCGCGTTGTAGTTATCTTTAGCCGACTGCCGTATTTGCTTCAGTGATCTACCGTTGGGATATCTTCTTTCTAGGTAACAAGCCTTGCAGTAGCAGTTCAGCCCATCGGTATCTGACACGGAAGAAAAAAAGAACTCAGAATCTGCTGGCCAATAATCTCGGCAAGTTGTGCATCGTTTGTACAGGCCATCTTCCTCAATGCGATATCCACCATTTTTGAGACGCTTTCTCAGCAAATCTGGCTTTGGCTTTGCCTTCACAATGTTTTCGATATTCATCACTATTACCCTCCAGCACATTCTGAAATTAGAGTGCCTTCACCTCATCAAGGACTTCCCAAGAATGTTGATCAAGTGGAGTCAGGCTGTAAGAGGACACAAGGTTTCCGTTTGCATCTCGTTTTGCCCAACCAATTAGGTCGTTATGCGGGTCTCTCTGAAAACCTATATAGAGCAGCTTGACCGTTGCTCCATGAGGCCAGTCTGTTTTAATGCCTGTCATACGCTTGCTACATCCTGCTCAAACGGCACGATCATGAAGTCTTCCTTGCCGGTCACCAGGCTGATACCAGCAATGCCTTTTACCTTCTCTGGCTCGTTGAGGATGGCTTCCTTGTTGATTTCATCCTTGGTGCGCACGAATGCGGATAGGCCCAGGCGCTTGAGGTTTTCAATCACAGAGTCAGCGCCACGGACCGATACGGATGGTGGCCGCTGACGCCATTGAATTTCGCCGGTAATTAGGTTGGCGCTCTTGACCTTGCCGCCGTTGGTCAACTCATCACGGTGCGCTTCGCAGTAGGACTGGACACCTTCCTGCAATACATCAAGCTGCTCGCCTAGTGGCGCTGTCTTGGCTTGATATTCCTGGGTGATCACGGCGATCTTGTCGTTCATTTCAGCCTGCAGACGTGTCAGCTCGCGCTGGGTATCGCCGATCTTGCGGATATCAGCTGCAGCTTCATCGCGGGTTTGTGGTACAGCCACTTGGGCCTTGGACTTCAATTTGGTGGTTTTTGCCACGGTTATTTCTCCTGTTGGGATTTTAAGAATGCACCTAGCTTTACTGGAGCCGAGCGCTTTTTGGTTTTGCTTGCTGTAGCGAACTCACCGGTTCTGCGGGTTTGTTCGGTTTGTTGCTCGACCTTGGCTTCCTGCTTATCTGCATATCCGGCGATGATGGTCAGCAGGTACCCATGGCTTTTAAGTGGTAGCGTCAGCGACTCACGCTTGTTGATCATTTCATTCAGGGCTTGAGCCCAGTAATCCAGCGGTGCAGCGAAGTACTTGCCATTGCGCTCGATCTTGGCTGCTTCGATCATTGGCAGTAACTCGTTGAGCAAGTTGGCCACACGGTCCATGGACAAATTACGTTGTGCTGGGCGGAATAATCCAACGTATAGGATTAGCACCTTGCCAAGGCTGGCAGGAAGGCGCAGCGCGATCTGGATTGCTTCGCGTGCGCCTTCGTGACCAAGTGCGGCATCGAGGCTGATAGTGGCTCCGCAAGCTGGGCATGACAGCCGCATAACTAGATTTCCCTCCGGATTGCGGCAGATGGCTGAAGTGGGTGCGCTAGACTAATAGACTGCTTCTCGCACTGGAGCTCATGGTGGCCATCACGTTTGATCAAGCGCATGGTAGTCACCTGATCGGCGCTGTTGGGCATGCATGCCTTGACCATGTGTTCGATGCGGTAAAGACTTTTCTGCTGTTCATCCGGCTCAAGATAAAAGCGCATGATCAAGAAGCTGATAAACATGCCAATTACCAGCACTAGAAAACGTTCAATACGCAGTTCGGAAAGCAGCTTGTAGCGATATTGAGGCTTAGTGCGCATGGCTGATGCTCCTTTGCTGAATAGGTAAACGGGTATGGGCAACCAGATCGTCTGGTAGCACTGGCTGCTTGGCCCAATGGGTGAAGTCCTGCGGGTTTTCAACTTCATCGCCTTCGGGAGCCCAGCGCCATATTTGATGCGTGTCGATATAGGCCAAAACCAGCATGGGTTCTTCACCATCTTTAGGAGCCCATACCACAAGCACGTCTTGCAATGGCTCTGGCATAGTGGCCGGGGCTATAGGGGTCAAAGTCAGCTCAATGGTGAACATGGCGGCCTCCATGGGATGGAAGCGCAACAGCCAACACATTGCCGGTGAGTGCCATGGCTTGCAGCGTGGTTTCAATGGCGCTGAACGGTGAGCGTGCAATAGCGTTCACCTGGTGACGCTGTACCAGGCCAGCCTGTAGATACTTAATCTTGACGATGTAGGTATGCATGGCAGGCTCCTTAAATCTGGAAGATCACGTCAGCACTGACCTTGGCCTCGCCGATCTCGGCTGCAAGGTTCATGGACTTGATCACCAGGTTGTTGACCTGAAGCGGGTTCATGTTGGAAATAACAGTTGAGCCTGAAGAGCGCGTCAGCCGCTTGCGGATAGCTTCAAATGCAGATGCGTCCAGGACGTTTTCCACCTTGGTACCAACACGCTCAAACTTGAATGCAAGGTAGGCTTCCAGGTTGCGATCCAGCGGTACCAGCTTGGCCACTTCGCAACGATTGATGAATTCGCGTGCTTCGGGATAGTTGGCTACGTTCAGTTTGTCCAGCAATTCAGGCTGGCCAACCAAGATCACGGAGAGCAGCTTGCGGAAGCCATCTTCTATTTCGTGAAAACGCTTGAGGTGCTTCATGCAAGTGATCGTGATGTCGTGAGCTTCTTCAATGATGATGACGTGACGAAAGCCGGTGGCAGCACTTGCCTTGAGTAGCTTGGTAATCATGCGGGTTCTGGACTCTAGGGAATTGGGAACCCGACCATCTGGCTGTAAGTCACGCAGAATCGCCTCGCTGATGCTGGTTGCACTCAAGCGGGTTTTGTCGATGATCTGAGGATAGATGATGCGCACCTGGTCGCCTTCGCGTTGGATGCGGTCAATCAGGTCTTTACGCAGCACGCTCTTGCCGCCACCAGATTCACCAACTACAGCCAGCAAACCGCCATGCTTGGCGTTGGAATACATGGATTCACGGATGTAGCGGATATCGTCGCTAGTGAAAACATCATCCGGACCTGAAATAGCCTCATCGTCAAAAGGTGAGCGGAAAATAGAAAACTGTTTCTTGGCATTGGGGGATAGCATTTCGGGTTCTCCGATGGGGTCGATCATTAACTCTTTGGCAATAGCTGCCGCTTGCGCTCTCTGCTGTTTTGCTGGGATGCGCCTTGCTTCACGGACGGTTGATAAATCAGGTATGCGGCTACCTTCATCGTCTTGCTCCCAGATATGGGCAATTTCATCCTTGGGGACACCGCGCTCCAGCAAGAACTGCTCGGTCTGCTGGATGATGCTGTCCGCCGATGTTGCCTTTGGCCACCGATCCCAATTCAGCAATTGATTGCCTGCGGTTTGCGACATGGGAAAACCCGTCGACAGTTTCACCGCAGCGCACCACTCGGGCTGCTTGATCAAGTGATCGGTAAAGACTTTTTTCAGCAACAAAGGCATACTCACCCCCCGTTTAAATGCCAGGTTCAGCTGCTTCATGGCTGCCCCCGTTAGTTTTAATATGTCCAATCATGTACACTTCTCCTCGGGCTATGCCCTCTGCTTAGTAATGAATGGCACCTTGCCGGGTGCCTCCCTGACGCCTTCCGTGCGCTAACACGGAGGGCGTTTTTACTTCACGGCCACCAGTTTTGGTGCCGTATTCAATTTGCCTTCCAGGGCAAGTACTGCCTCCTGGAGCTGCTCTTCCAACATGCCATCCGGGTACCAGGATTTGAGGTTGTCGCTTTCTTCAGCGGTCAGCGTGCGGCCTAACAGGTTGCGCAGCTTGACCTTGGCTTCGATGTTGGAAAGTGGCTTGATCTCAATCTGTAAGCGGTTCGGCACATTCATCATTTCGCCTGGGCGCTCCATAAAGGCTGGTGCTTCTACGTCTGCCAGATAGGAGTGCGCATTGATGCGGCCATTGAATGGCACCTTGTTTGTGCGCTTGGCTGATTCAATCTGCTCGGCAGACATGTCGGGATATGCCAGTTGATCTGCTGCCTTGTTGTTTTGCTCGACGATGGTGTCTGGTTTGGATTTAAAGCTCTCGCCAAACACTGCTGCGGTATCAGCAAAGCCGGAGGTAGCATCGCCGGTGATGGGTTGCACGATCTGTGAGGTTTCCTCGCCCAGGTAATTGCTGAAACTCACAATCACATTGCCATCGCCATACACCATGGGACTGACCTTGACGATCTGGCCGATATGAATGCCGGGGATATCGCGCAAGTCGTAATACTGGCGCTGCTTGGTCACCGGATTCTTGAAGCTGATGGATAAATCCTGCGAAACCTTGCGCTCAACATCGGTACCAGATAGCAACTGACGGCAGACCTCGATCTCCGGCAATATGCGCAGCTGCTCTTTGCGAATCATCTGCCACAAGCCATAACGCGCCATGGGTTCAGCCATGTGCTTACGCTTCAGGCGTGAGTCATAATTGGGGATGGCGTTGGCGTTGTAGGCGTTGTACCAGTACGTAGCGGCGACATTCAGTTCATCGACGTTGTTGACCGGCTCCAGGCGCAGGCGAGATTCAAACAATGTCTCTACCAGGTTGTTGCCGTTTTCAACGCCACCTTTGGCGCGAGCATTGCCAGCGGTATGCGGGATTTGCTCGACTTCCAGAGAGCGCAGCGCGTTCTTGATGGCACCGGCGCTATTGGCAGAGCCTTTATCCCAGATCAGCAGCTTGGGCGCACCATGCAGCAAAGTGCCGTCTTTCTTGCTCCAGCAATACAGCAGGAAGTCGTAGAGGTTGGCCTGGGTTTCGCCCTTGGCCTGGTAATACTTGACGATGATGCTGGCGCTGTAATGGTCGGTCAGCACATAGCGCCATACCTTCAGCTCGATCTTGGCGATCTTGTCCAACTTGTTCTTGTAGAACTCATCATCACGCATGATGTGCTGCTCGCCGTTGGGCAAGTAGTACACCAAGCACAAGGATGGGTCGACCTGATGCACATGGTTAGGGTGCAAGCTGCGCATGCTTTGCGCAGGCGTTGCCAACTTCTGTGCAGCCAGGTGCATCTGACGGTCACGCATCAGGGTATTGATGCGGCTATTGCTGACGGAAATATCAAAACCGTTTTGTGCCATGATGCTAGTCGCCAGCGGCGTTTTCATGGTGGCTTTGCCATTCTTGCGGATGCCCATGCGTTGGGCGCTGCTGATCATGGCCAGCGCTTCCATGCTCTGCGACGTTGAGCCACGATCTGCACGCACCTTGCGGCCACTGGTCCAGCCGATAGCCTTCAGCTGGCTATATACCTTGGCGCGACTCCAGCCATAGTGCTGCATGGTTTGCTCAACCAGTTCGCCTTTTTCCCGGTGGCTGGCTGCATCCAACTGACGTGCCAGGGAGCGCATTTCGTCGGCAATGGTGAGTGAATTAGGGGCGTCGATTGCCATTATTCAGCCTCTACCTCGACAGCAGCTTGTTGCTCTGTATTGAAGGCCTCCAATAATGGTCGAGCTCTGTCTTTATATCCCGCGAACACATGCTCGCAAGCAGCCATCACTTCGCTCACCTTGAGCAACACCTGATCAACGGCATCGAAGTACACGCTGGCCATTGCTTCAATAGCGGCTTCATGGTCACCTTCGCCAAAGTCTTCATTCAGAATCACGTCGCGCAGCGTGTCCAGCTTGTCCATGCATTCCAAGGCTTGCGCTGCAGCTGTGGTGGTTTCTGCGCTAATCTCGAATGCGCGAGGTGACCAGTCAGAGGTGCGGTTGCGCATTTTGTGCAGGGTTTTTTCCAGATCATCCAGCTTGGTGTTCTTGCTTTCGATGATCTTGTCCTTGGCTTCGCTGTCTGCCTCTAGCTCCTGCACCTGACTTTCTAGTTCGGTTTTTTCCTTGATGTGCTTGGAAATGAGGTCTTCAGCCAGTTCCAGCATCGTGTCTTTGTCGCCAGTTTTTGCGGCTTCAATTAGTGCTGTTCGTTGGTCTTGAGGCAGCTTGCGGAATTGGCGCAAGTCACGATAGCCAATACCAATGCGCTGCATTTGCTCCAGTGCGTCTTCACCAAACGCTTGCAGGTTGGCAATGTCCTGGTTGGCCTTGTCGTCAGATATTCCGAGTAGGTTGCAGAACTCCACCCAAGTGCCTTTCAACTCCGAACCGTTCGGAGTTTTGGTGCCTGCAAGATCGCGGTATAGCTTGTTTTCTTTGACGATAGCCAGTTTGGAAACTCCGAACGTTCGGAGTAAATCACCTGCCGCCTGGAATGCTTGCGCTTGACCTAGCAGTTGATTAACCAGGTCGCGGCCTTGGCTGTAATCCTGGCCAATAGCCGCAATCTGCGACTCAGTAATCGTCTCTTGATGTGCCTCAGTTGAGATTGGGGCGAGGATATCTGTACTAATGGATGGTGCTTTTGCCATGTTCAATCTCACTTATTAACTGGGGATGCGGGTATAGCGCTGCTCAACTTCGTTAGCGCGTCTTTTGATTTCAGCCAGGCTGTGCTGGAACTGCGTGGCTACTTGAATCAACTTAGGACCAAGCCGCCATTTGCGTTGGTCGGTAGGCAATGGTTCAGCCAGGCCAACCGCTTGCAGCACGCGCAGATCGCGGGTGATGTTGCTTGGGTTGGTTTGGAGTGCCTCTGCCAGTTGACCTGGTGCAAGACCGTCAAACTCATGGCCAGCCAACAGGAGCAAGACCTTATATCCGCGCTCCTGGCTGCTGCTGTTGTATTGTTTTTCTGCCATTACTCCTCCCCTGAAAAATCTAGTTCTGGCTGGGCGTAGGTGCTGACGTTGGCGTGGTGCCAGCCGATGTCGCCCATGGTCATCTGCAAAGCAAACAGCGTCTCTTCCAGGTCTGTTTGCTGGTCATAAAAGTTGGAAAGATGCGTGAATGCCAGGCTGAAGTTGTGTTGCAGCACTGCCAAGCTGGTCTGGCTGACGTTCTTGCCGGTTGGGATGTCAATCAACAGCTTGTTATCGCTTGAAGCAAGCCATCGGCTGATGAAGTTGATGCCGCATGCCGCTTGGAATGGTGGGATCAGGTTAGTGGGCAGCTTGCCGCTTTCCACCCACTTATAAATGGTCCACTTATTGGTCACGCCCATGAGGTCGGCTACGTTATCTACCGAGCGGTTCAGACGCTCACGCGCATGATCCAGGCATAACTCCATGGCATGTGGCAGGCTGGTTGGCCGGATACGTTTCCAATTTCTGCGGGTTTTGGAAACCATGATTATTTGCCCTTCCAAACAAATACCATTTTTGCTACTGTGCAAATGGATTTCAGTTGATGAAAATGCAGCCATGTTTTGAAACGAAAGGTACGAACATGGATGCATTGCAATTGAACGAGCTTGCGGGACGCATTGAAGGCATTGGCCGCACGCTGTTGTTGCTGATTGATGAAGCCGCGCATGAGGGGGTGATAGAGCGTCATGACTTTACTGCTCGTCTTCGGCAGCTTGCTGCTGCAATGGATGTGAAAGCTGATCTTCATTTACCTGCTGCGCAGCAGGCGATGCTGCGAGCTGCTGATCAGGTTGAGAAGATGGCGACGTGAAGCTGCTCCCGAAAATTGCCCGGTCAACTGGAAGAGAAACTCTAGATTTCATGCTGCTCTCCTAGCGGTATTTGGGTCTTCTTTCAGGCCGAGCATGACGGCGACCTTGTGGGCCTCGCCTCGACGGCCAGTGCGTTTGCCACGCAACAGGTCGATGACAGTGAAACGGGAGACTTTGCGCTCTCTGGCCCACTCGGATACGTTGATGCCATGTGCGACGAACTCGTTGCGTACCTGCTCGGCGGTTTTGGTTGTTGTTTTGGTGGTGCTCATTTTTTTGCCTTTTGCCGTGGTAAAAAATGGGTGTGTGTGAATATCTGTGGTGAATTATGGTGAAATAATTTTCACCAGTCAACATAAAAGGTGAATATTTTTGCATCTTATTCATGATCGAATAAAAGAAGAGCGGGAACGTTTAGGGCTTACGCAGCAAGAGGTTGCGGATTGTGCTGGCGTTACCAAGCGTACTGTCATAGGTTGGGAAAAGGGAGACTCTTCACCAACGGGGGTGCAATTATTTGCACTTATGGAGTGTGGCGTTGATTCTGGCTATGTAGTGACATCGCAAAGGGGAGGAAAGACTAATATTCCTCGGCCTGGCTTTATTTCAGTCCCTCAATATGAAGTTGCCGCCAGTGCAGGTAATGGACATGCTGTACATGATGAAAATGTAATTGGATTTCTTGAGGTGAGTAGGGACTGGGTCCGGAATGTAATTCATGCCGAACCAGGGAAGCTGGCAATCATTAGTGTCGATGGCGATAGCATGGAGCCAAATCTGAAACACGGTGAACAAGTGTTACTTGATCTTAGACGCAACCGTTTTGACAATGACGCTGTATATGCTATTCAGATTGGCGGCTGGTTGCGCATCAAGCGCGTACAGACATTACATAATGGGAATGTTGTGATCAAGAGCGACAATCCAGCCTTTGAGCCAGAAACCTTAACAGCGGATGAAGCAGCTGATCTTCATGTCATTGGTCGCGTCCTGCCGTGGAAATTTGGGAAATTCAAGTTATGAGATATTTTTTGTTACTTTTGTGGTGTGCAAGTGCAGTTGCTGCAGATGATCAATATTCATTCAAAAACTACAAGATTGGCCAGGGTATTGAAGTTTTCAAGACGGAGATTCCAGGTTGCAACTTGCATGCTGATGGTGATCTTAAATTCTGTCTAGTCACCGATAAGATTGCAGGTATTCCAGCAGAGGTAATGCCGACCTTGATAAATGACAAGGTAGCCACCATTTATATCATGTTCAGTTCGACTGGCTTTAATACTGTAGCGGCTGCCATGACTGAAAAATATGGTAAACCATTCCAGGCATTGACCGAGAAGCTAAAAACACAAGGTGGTCTAGAGGTTGATAGCACCCGACTATCTTGGAAAAAAGATGGCTCTTTCATACTGCTAAAACAGCATGATGGATCACTTAGTAAGGCATCTGCTTATTACTCGACTGATGCAACTGAAGTCATTTTGGATAAACACCACAAAGAGTTGAACAAAAAAAATGCGCAAGATTTGTAGTTGAAACCAATACCTTTAAAGGGGACATTGACATATGGCACAAGATCCAAAAGTTACAAAAAATATTCCAACTTCACCAACACCTAAGCCTGATAACGTTCGCAAGAATATAAATGAAAGTAATAATGGCAGAAGAAGTGGTGACTTTGCAGAAGATTCAAGAGCTGGGTTAGTTAAGAATTTTGCTCCCACTCCAGACTTGCCGCCTACCAAAAAACCTAAATAACGATGGAACCCCTTCCACCATTGAGGAACCGCCGATATAAGCTAAGTTTTTATATTGGTCGATCAATCCGTTACCATGAAGCAAGGCAACATTTTTTTTGGAAGTTGCACTTAGCAACATCTATGTTGGCTGTTCTAATGGCGGGTTCAACCTTGTATCAATTGGGATCAAGTGGTGTTCCTGAGTGGTGGTTAGTTTCTATTAGCTTGGGAACATCTTTACTGTTAATAATTGATTTTGTGGTCAGGTTTGCAGAGTCATCTGTAAAACATAAATCATTTAAGTCTGACTGGGTTAAAGTTGGCAATCAATTAAAGCGCCTGCCAGATGTTGAGGATGAGCTAAAAAGTCATTTGAAGAATTTTCAAATGATAGATGGGGAGATCAGTAATATTGAGGCTACTGAGCCGCCAGGTTATGGAGCCTTGGATTTAATTTGTCATAATATGCAAGCAATGTCTGATAAACAAGCGAGAGAAGTTGTTTATGACATCCCATGGTGGGCACGTTGGACCTGCAATTTCTTTAGATGGGAAAATATTATGCAAATTAGTAAACCTTTAGAATAAACACCCCGGATAGGTTTTAATTTGTATTAAAGGACTCGCAAGGGTCCACTCCCTACCATGGCGGCATGACTACAAGCCGCCATATCACCGATATCATTATTCACTGCGCTGCCACCAAGAACGGTGACAGCCTTTTCCGTCCGCACCCCAATGGCGGTGCCAACATTCCCCCCGTCGCTATTATTGACGACTGGCACCGCCAGCGTGGGTTCAAGCGCTCTGAAGAAGCTCGCAAGCGCCAAAACCCGCAACTAACCAGCATTGGCTATCACTATGTGATCTATACCAATGGCGCAGTAGCCACAGGCCGCGCCGAATGGGAAATAGGTGCGCATGTGGCAGGCCAGAATAGCCGCAGTATTGGCATTTGCCTGATAGGCACAGACAAGTTCACCAAAGAGCAATGGGCCAAGCTGGCCGAGCTGGTGAAGCTGCTGCAGAAGCAATATCCAGGTGCCAAGGTGCTTGGTCACCGTGATTACAGTCCCGATCTGAATGGCAACGGCATTATTGAGCCACAGGAATGGACCAAGATTTGTCCAGGCTTCACGGTAGCCGACTGGCTCAAGGCTGGCATGCAGCCATTGGCAGGCCATATCTTTGAGGCCCCCGCCCAATGAAAAACTGGCTGAAACACTTATCACCCATGGTATGCGACCCGGCAACGGGTTTGCTGTCGCCTGCCAAGGTTTGGATGAACATCGTCAACCTGATTGTTTCTTACAGCTTTCTGGTTGAGACAACCAGGCTGGGGGAAGTTAGCCCTGAAAAGTGGCTGATTTACCTTGCCATCGTCGGTGCGCAATCCGCTGCCAGCGACTTCATCAGCTTGCGTTATGGCCAGCCAGGGGGCAGATGATGGAAACCAAGATCACTGCCTTGCTTAGTCTTGCCGCTACTGTTGGATTGCTGGCTCTGCTTTATTTCTATGGCCAGCATCAGTTTGGCCAGGGTGAAGCAGCCGAGAAAGCCCGTTGGATGGCGCGAGAAAATATCCAGCTGCGCGAAGCCAATGCTGAAATCAACCAGCTTAACCAGCAAGCGCGAGACCAGGAACGGCAACACGCCGAGGCTGTGGCGCATATTTCCACCCAGCTCCAGGAGCAACTCCAACATGTTAAATCCCAGAAAGACAGCGTTATTGCTGATCTGCGTGCTGGCGCTTTGCGCCTGCGCATCCCAGTCAACACTGCCACCGCCAGCACGGCCTGTAGCGGTATCCCCAGCGAAGCTTACGCCAGCGCCAGCAGACGTGATGGTGAAGCGAGAGCCGACCTTTCTGAAGAGGCTGCTGAATTTCTTATCGGACTCGCCAGTGAAGCCGACGAAGCCGTCCGGCAATTGACCAGTTGCCAGGCACTGCTGCAAGCAGATCGGGAGGTGCAGCCATGAAGCCTGAAGATTGGGCGCAGGAAATGGAGCTGCGAGAGCGTGCAGCTGGGATTGCTGAAAAGCAGGAACTTGCCTTGCGTAGTGGCCCTGGCTATTCGCACTGCAAGGATTGCGGTGAAGAAATCGAAAAAGAACGGCGAGCAATCAAGGGTGTGAAGCGATGCATCTTTTGCCAAGAACGATATGAGAGGGAAAACAACAAATGCCGTCGCTAGATGTTTGGGGAGACTGGATTTACAAGATCGTCACAGGATTGATTTCTGTGGCGGCAGCTTTATATGCACGCATGGCCCATAAAGACAGGGTGACCAGTGAACGTATTGAGGCCGTCAACGAGCATCTGGACCAGCATGCTGACCGACTGGCCATTATTGAGACCCGGTTGCAACACCTGCCGACGCACCAGGATATGGCATTAATTCATGAAAAAGTGAACGAGCTGAACCGCTGCGTGAGCCGGGTTGAGGGTGAGTTTAAGCAGATGAATCATGGGGTGCGTTTGATTCATCAGCATTTGCTGCAGAAGGAAAAGCCATGAGCTTCAAGAAAATTCTGCAAGAAGATAGGCGCTATCTGATCCTGCGTGCACTCAATGAATCCAAGGGATACCGCGCCTCGTTGATCCTGCTGCAGGCATTCCTGGAGAGTTTTGGCCAGGCCGTATCAGGCGACTTGATCAAGGGCGAGATTGCCTGGCTGGAAGATCAAGGGCTGGTGCGTTCTGAAAAAGCTGGCCAGATCATCACAGTGCAGCTACTTGGTCCTGGTGCTGACATTGCCGCTGGCCGCGCCACCTACCCTGGCGTGCGTCAGCCTACTCCGGATGAGCTGGACAATGGCTAAACGCTCCGAGGTGACCGCTTTGCCGCCAGAGGTCAGGAAATGGCTTGATCAGACCCTGGCTGAAAACAATTTCAGCGGCTACATGCAGATTGCAGCAGAGCTGAAAGACCGGGGCTATTCCATCAGCAAGAGCTCTGTGCATCGTTATGGCCAGAAGCTGGAAAACCGCCTGGCCAAACTCAAGGCCAGTACCGAAGCTGCCCAGGCGATTGTTGATGCAGCGCCGGATGAAGGTGATGCGCGATCTGAAGCCACGATGGCATTGGTGCAAACTGAAATGTTTGAAGCGTTATTGGCGATGGATGAAGAAATGCCTGCCGAGAAGCGTATTAAAGCCATGACAGGTGCAATGAAGTCTATTGCCCTGGCGTCCCGTGCCAGTGTCAACCAAAAGAAATGGGTAGTTGAAGTGCGCGAAAAACTGGAAGCCAAGCTGCGTTCTGCCAGTGATGAGGCCGAGGTTATCGCCAAAGATGCTGGCATGTCTGAAGAGAACTGGGCAGCGATCCGTGCCAAGTTCCTCGGTATCAAGGTGGAAGGCTGATGGCTGAAACTTCCATCAATAGCGAGTCAATCGAGATTGGCCAGGGCGAGAAGAAAGACCTGCTCGACCTGGTTGTTGAGAAGCAACAGGACCGAGGGCTGGGCAATGCGGGTACTGATATTCCTCACATCCTACTGCCTTACCAAGCTAGATGGCATGCCGACATGGCACCAGTCCGGCTGGGAAGAAAATCTCGACGTATTGGTTGGTCCTGGGGATGTATGGCCGCTGAAGGCGCTCTTGAAGCTGCCAGGGAGCGTGGCGGCATGTCCCAGTATTACATGGGGTACAACCTCGGTATGGCCGCAGAAAACATCGGCGATGCGCTCAAGTTTGCTCAGATATACGGCGTGGCCGCGAGCTCCGTGTCTGTGTCCAGAGATCGGGAAACGATGACCGTGAAGGACCAGGAACGCGGCGTGATTGGCGAGAGCAAGCAGGACATCACACGCTTCAAGATCACGTTCAAGTCTGGCCATGTCTACGAAGCCTTGAGCTCCGCGCCCTGGAACTGGCGTGGCCGTCAGGGTCATGCCCGGATCGATGAGGCAGCGTTCCACCGCAACCTGCGCGAGGTAGTCAAGGGTGCAATGGCCTTCCTGATGTGGGGCGGGCGTGTCGATATCGTCAGCTCTGAAAATGGCGAAGACAGCGAGTTTCATGCCCTGGTGCGTGACATTGAGGCAGGCAAGCTCGACTGGAGCATGCACAAGGTTGATTTTGACGAAGCCGTCGCTGAAGGGCTCTATCAGCGCATTTGCCTGGTCAAGGGTGAAGTCTGGACGCGTGAAAAAGAACAGGCTTGGCGCGACAAGATTTTTGCCAGCTACAGCAACCAGGAAGACGCCAACGAAGAACTGCTCTGCATCCCCAAGAAAGGCAGCGGTCTCTATATGCCACGCTTCCTGGTCGAGCAATGCCAGGATGACAGCATCCCACGTTTGAGCCTGGCCAAGGGCGAGGCGTATGTTACCGATCCTAAACGCCTGGCTGAAACCAAACAGTGGTGCCTGGATGTATTGAAGCCGGTGATCGACAACATGGACCACAGCAAACGCTCTGCCTATGGGCAAGACTTTGGCCGCACTGGTGACTTGTCTGTGATCTGGGTACTGCAGGAAAGCAGCAGCAGCGAATGGCGAACAGCTTTCGAGCTGAGTTTGCGCAATCTGCCGTTTGACGTGCAGGCGCTGATCCGCGATTTCATCCTGGACAACATCCCGCATTTCCAGCACGCCTCATTTGATGCACGTGGTAATGGCCAGAGCCATGCTGAAGGTGCTGTGCAGCGCTACGGTGAATATCGGGTGACTTGTGTCATGGCCACTGCCTCCTGGTATGCCGAGTGGTTCCCTCGCTATAAGTCAGCCTATGAAGCCAAGGCCATCACAGTGGTGGGTGGCGAGGATGTGATTACCGATCACCGCCGGGTTGTTCTTCAGGGTGGCAGGCCGAGGATGGACGATGGCCGCGACAAAGGCACGGATGGCCAGTATCGACATGGTGACTCGGCCATTGCCGGTTTGATGGCTTGGCATGCTGCCAGCCAGGAAGGCCAGCCAGCTGCAGGCGCAACCGTAGAACCAACAGCGGACGTTTATAAAGCGCCTCGCATTGGTCGATTGGGTCGTTGGTTGCATAAAACCCTGTTAATCGATTTAAGCCCCGTAGCGCGATTTTTGCGGTTTGGTTGGGCATGTGTAGCCAATTTGAATTTTTGCGGCTTTATGAACCTTCATAAAGCGGTGCTTGCGGGACGGGAAAGGTCTGTGAATGAAGTTTATTGATGGGGTGATGAGTTTCGTGCTTCGGCGCGATCCAGATTCCAGCATTCGTGATGAAGAAACACCCATGCGTGAAGCCGCAGGTGTCACGATTGATGGGGATGATGGTGATTGGTGCAAACTCACCGGGGACGCCAAGCGGGATCTTCCAGTTGTGACTCAGGTGCGCGCGCGTGAAATTGCGGTGCATCTGTGGCGCACTAACTTGCTCGGAAACCGGCTGATTGAATTGCCGCTGGCATACCTCCTGGCTGAAGGCGTTGAGGTTAAAACCAATGACGAAGGTACCAATGCGACGCTCAAGCGCTTCTGGCGCGACCCGATCAACAAGATGGATATCAAGCTGGAAAACAAGCTGCGCGAGTTATCCATTTACGGCGAGCAGTGCTACCCCACTTTTGTAAATGAGCTGACCGGCCATGTGCGGCTGGGGTATCTCGACCCTGGTCTTATCGCCACCGTAGTTGCTGATCCTAGCAATCCAGAGCAGCCGATTGGCATCATCACTGAAAAAGACAAGCATGGTAAAGCACGACGATATCGGGTGATTGTGAATGGTCCAGAGGATGTATTCACTAAGCGCACTCAGGAGATACGCCAGACTTTTACCGATGGTGAAGCGTTTTACTTCAAGATCAATGATCTTTCCAACAGCATGCGCGGTATCTCCGATCTACTCTCCCAGGCTGACTGGGTTGATGGTTACGACCAGTTCCTCTTTGGTGAGGTCGAGCGTATCAACAACCTGCGCTCATTCTTGTGGGACGTCACGATCAAGGGGGCGACACCAGCGGAAGTTCTAGAAAAGGCAAAACAGATCACTGCCCCAGCTCCAAATAGCGTGCGCGTCCATAACGATCAGGAAATCTGGAAGGCTGAAGCACCCAACCTGAACTCGGCTGATACCAGCAATACGGGGCGCTTGCTGCGCAACCACATCCTTGGCGGCGGCACGATTCCCGAGCATTGGTTCGGTGGCGGTGGCGATGTGAACCGCGCAGCAGCCAGTGAGATGGGTGAACCGACTTTCAAAGTGTTTTCCATGCGTCAAAAGAAGGCCAAGCACATCCTGAAGGAAATCGGCACCTACGTCTTACGCCAAGAGAGCCTGGTCATTCTTGGCGTTGAGCCGGATGAAGATGACCCGGCGTATGACGTCGAAGTGATCTTCCCTGAAATGACGTCCAGGGACACCAGCAAATATGCAACGTCTTTGCAGCAGGTAATAGTCGCCGTGGGCATTGCCCTGGACAAGAAGCTACTCACTGAAGACACCGGACTGGCCTTGATCGGCACCGTGGCTGGCAGGCTTGGGATTGAAATTGATGTGGCAGCAGAGCTGGCAAAGATCGCCGAGATCAAGAAAAGCAAGGCTGAAGATGATGTGTTTACTACACCGACAACTGAAGATGAAGGAGCGGCGTGATGGGTGAATTTATGATGGGCATCTATACCGATGCGCAAGGCAGGCAGCATAAAAAGGAAATTGCGGTTGATGAACAAGGCCGCATCAAGACAACAGGAACTGGCGGGGGCGATATGGCGATTGAGGATGTGGTAACCGGTCTGGAAAGTTTGCCAGCGGAACAGAGGCTGAGTGTCACCGCAGTTAAGGGTGCTGCGCAGAGAGTTATCGACCCAGCGAATGGCCAGGAGTCGATTTTAGGGTCTGACATTACTTCAAACTTAATTCCAAGTCGCCCTGTTGGAAAGGGTAAGGACTACCTCATTTATCCGGGCGTAACCATCCTGTCAATGACAGGTCTAGCCACTACTGATTTCCAGTACGGGGGGACTACTTCTGTCCGCGCGATGGACACTGACAATAAGTGGTTCCCCGAGTCAACACAAATAATTGATGTGACTAATACTGGTGGATCAGGTGCAGGACTTAATATCACGCGAAATCTCCCTTCACCCATAGCAGCTTTGGGTGAAGCCCCTAATATGTGCATCCCAATTTGGGTAGAAGATTACACAAAAATGGGGAGCGTTGAAATTCGCTTCTCTATGGGAGATACGGCATTTACAAACTATTTTCGAGTCACTTGGGGTGTGAACCCAGGGGGGAATGATAGCCTTAAGCGTAATGGCTGGCACTTTGCGTTTTTTGGCCCATCTGACTTTGTTTCGGTAGGTAGTCCAACATGGGAAATGACTATTAATGCCGTGCGTTTTTACCAACTGAATTCCTCTGGAGTGTCCGCCCCTAATGGCGGTCGTGTTAAATATGATTCAATCATATTTAATTATCGGGCAGCGGCGAATTTCTGCATGATGATTGATGGTTGCCCTGATTCGCTAGGCACCTTCATGAGACCTTTGTGCAACTCCCTTGGAATGCCTATCACGTGCTCAGTTACTCCAGGTGAAATCGGCGGTGTAGGGAAAATATCTGTTGAGATAGCGCATGCTATGGCTAGAGAAGGGCATGTGTTCGTACCGCGCAACCCAATAACTGTTGGAAATTCTGGTGCTACCACCAACGCCCAAGTCTCTGCTGGACTGATGCAAGCACAAGACTACATTCGGACGATCTTCGCTGGAGTGGTATCTGATGCCACTATCGAAAGATGGGTGCGTCACTGGACTTGTGCTAACGGCGTCAGTGCTTTCACGCTGGGCGACCCAGCACTATTTAATTACTTGGTGTTGCACAACGGCATTGTCACGGCTCGCACAACTCACACAACCAATGGCCCCATGATGATTCCGCAGGGGTATGGGCAAGACAATCTGCATCAGATGCCCATTATTGCTGGGTGGCCTCAAACTAACGAATCGTTCAATTTGTCGATTGATAAAACAATTGAGCGCGGCGCTATGTCAATTGCGTTCACTCATGAAATTAGCCACGTAACCAGTGTCGTAACGTACAAGCAGATGGAGGCCCGTCTTAAGTATGCCAAGACAAAGGAGGCGGCGGGATTGCTCAAATTCCGAACCTTGCCAGATTGGTATGACAATCGTTAAGCGGCATTCTGCTCATCCGTTTATTGATAGTTATGTCTACAACTCCTTCCTCCGCCATCAACGATGCGCTGAAAGATCGCACCCGCATCCAGACCGATACTTACGCTGAAATCCTGCGTTTGCTCGGTCTGGCGCAGGAACAGATCACGGCCATCCTGACGGCTGCGCCATCTGATTATCAGTCCTGGAATCTGCCGCAGTTAAGTGCGGCTATTGAAAAGGCCATGGCTGATTTCAGTTTGGCGGGGAATGCTGTGATTGGTTCATCGGCTGGATCGGTTTGGGAAACTGGCCAGGCGTTGATTGATTTACCTATGCAGATTTCCGGTATCCAGGTCGGCTCCATCATGCCGGTGATTGATAATCGCCAGTTGCTGGCCATGCGTTCTTTCATGACTGGACGCATCAAGGATATCGGTGTGTCTGCCGCCAATAAGATCAACAGCCAGCTTGGCCTGGTTGTGATCGGGGCGCAATCACCAGGTGCTGCCATGGGATACGTGGCTGGCATATTGAAAGGCGAGCCAAGAAACCGCGCCAGGACTATTGTGCGTACTGAGCTTAACCGTGTCTTTTCTGTAGCTGGCAGCGCACGTATGAGCCAGGCAGAAGCCGCTGGCGTAGTCATGACCAAAACATGGCGACGATCTGGCAAGGTTCACTCTCGCGCTGGGCATGATGCAGCACATGGCCAGACGGTGAATGTCAGTGAGAAATTCAAGATATTGGGCGCAGACGGCAAAACATACTTGCTCATGCATCCCCATGATCCAGAAGCACCAGCCGCAGAAACCATCAATTGCGGATGCGCTGCTGTGCCAAAAATCAAGGGCTGGAATAGCCAGGTGAGCCTGCCTGCAACAGGCCAATGGTCTAACCAGGCATTGCGTGATCGAGCAAGACAATTCGCGCTGGCCAATGGCTTGACCACCTCCTAAGTGTTAATCTAACACCTTCATTTCACGGGTTAATTCTTTAACCTGTATTAAAGGCAATTCCCCAGCCAAACCCCTAATCTGACGGCTCTTTCACTGATTTTTAAATCAAGGAGCCGCAGATGTCTGGCACTACTCAAGCCGAAACCAAAGAGACCAAAAAGCCATTAACAGCTGCTACAGCTGCGGCATTGGTCAAGCGTGACACCGACCCCATATTGGACGATGACGGCAAGCCCACTGGTAAGTTCAAGCAAGTGGCAATCAAGACTGCCGAAGTCCTGGACTTCAAAGAATACGATGACCGCGTTGTTGTCGTGACTCGTGATGGCCAGAAGTTCGAAGCGGCACTGTAACCATGGCTAAGTTCGTCATTCCACCTGAAGGCATTAGCGGGGATGCGTTGCGCGAGGCTGCAGCTGGAGATTTTGCCTCGATTCGTGACCTGGTTTATCAGGCACTGCGAGCCAAGGGTTTTCCCGATGGACAGAATCGTGGTTACCTCTCCCTGGAGGCGATCTATACGGATCGCGTTGTCGTTTCTTCAGACTCGCCAGAATTCCGTGGCCGCAAGTACTCTTACAGCTATGTCATAGATGAGAACAATGTCGTCACGCTAGGCGAGCCTACTGAGGTCGTTGCTACGCATACTCCAGTCAAGGCTGCCGCAACGCCCATGCGCGAGGCTGTCGCTTCCACAGGCGATGCTGAAGGAAATGGCCGTTACTTGATTCGCGTCATTGAGTCTGGCATCTCGCTCAATAACATTTTGTATCCCGATGCCGTGCTGCGCGAAGCTGCGCCCTTGTTCAACAATGCCCGCGTGTTGGTTAAATCCGACGATGAGCATATCGCTGGCAAGGGCAAAGATATCCGCAACCTGATTGGCCGCTTGGTCGAGGCTGTATTCGTTCCTGCCGCCAACGGCATGCCAGGCCAGATTCAAGCAGTGCTTGAGCTGATACAGCCTGGAGATGATATCGATGTGAAGCTACGTGAAGCCCTCAAGCGCGGCATGACGGATATTTTCGGGTTCTCCATCGACTGCCTGGGCGGCTCCACCAAAACCACCATCAATGGCAAGTCAGTCCGACAAGCCAAATCCATTACCAAAGTTGATTCAGTCGACCTCATTGTCGAGCCAGGCGCTGGCGGCAGGCTGATTCGTATGACCGAAGCTGTTAACTCAAAGGAGCAATCAGAAATGAGCCTCAAGCAGAAAATGCTGACCGCTGTCCTGGCACACAATGCCGGTAAATTTGCCGGTATTGCCCTGGACGATATCAATGAAGACGAACTTGAAACGGCCTACCGCGAGGCGGTGGCTGCAGAAGCGCAACAAACTAATCCAGCAGTAGCAGCAGAAATGGATAGGCTGCGCGAAGAAATTCGTATGACAGAGGCACGTAACAATGCTCGCAGCACTATTACCGCTTCTACTTTACCGCAAGCCGCAAAGGACAAGCTGACCGCTCAATTTGCCACCATGGAACGCTTTGTTGAGGCCGATGTTGCCCAGGCAATCAGCGACGAGCGTGCGTATCTGAGCCGCTTTGTGGAATCTGGTCATGTGCAGATGCCATTTGACAACATTACCGTGGAAGACAGTGCAATCAAGATTGACGATATGCTGGATGCATTCTTCGATCCAGCACACAAAGAACACCGCAATGTTCGCTCGTTTAAAGAGTGCTATATCACGATCACCGGTGACCGTAATGTCACTGGCCTGTTGCGCAATTGTGATCGCAACCGCCTGATTGCTGCCGCTGGCGATACTTTCCGTGAAGCGGTAGGCAGTGACACATTCGGCAATGTCCTGGGCAATGCGATTACTCGCCGCATGCAAGCGCTTTTCACTGCTGGTACTAATCTTCAGGCATGGCGCAAAGTGGCCACCAATGTACCAGTCAATGATTTCCGCACTCAGGAACGTACTCGCATTGGCGGTTATGGCAATTTGCCCATTGTGCTTGAGCGTGCTGCTTACACTCAATTGGCGACTCCAGGCGATGGCAAGGCGACCTACGCTGTAGCCAAACGTGGTGGTACCGAGGATGTCTCACTTGAGGCAATTAAGAACGATGATGTTGGTGTGCTACGTCGCATTCCGCTGGAGCTCAATTTGGCGGCAGCGAACACGCTTAACGAGTTTGTCTTCGATTTCTTCCGCACCAATCCATTGATTCATGACGGCCTAGCGCTTTACCACGCCACACACGGCAATCTGTTCACAACAGCACTGTCATCTAATCAGTTTGCTGCTCACCGCCTGGCAATGTTGAAACAGACTCGCGCAGGCTCTGGCAAACGCAATGCTGTCAGCCCATCTATCTTGATGGTGCCGTTTGAATTGCAGGAACTGGCATATGACTTGTTTGTTCGTGGACAGAACAATGACAAGACCTTTGCCCAGACCTTGAATCCAGAAATCATTCCTGTTGATTATTGGACTGATGGCAATGACTGGGTAACGCTTGCTGATCCTCTCCGTCTTCCAGTACTCGAAGTTGGTTTCCTGGATGGCAATGAAGAGCCAGAGTTGTTTATTCAGGATAGTCCTACTGGCGGCAGCATGTTTGCCAACGATGTGCTGAAGTACAAGATTCGCCATATCTACGGTGGCAACATCCTGGTTGATGGCGAAAAAGGCACTACCAAGGCGGTTGTAGCTTAAGCCATGCTGGACCGTTACCTCACTTTGACGGCAGACCTCACCCGCGATGATGCGGGTGCGGTGAGCGCAGCGCAGCTGCTTGATGCAGTAGAAGTTGCCGTGCTGCGCTATAGCAAAGACCGACCAAGGCAAGTGATCGATGAGATCACTGCGCCTGGTGGCACGGTATTGCCATTGCCGTCAGGTTGGGTAACGGACTTTTCCCTGCTCCAGGCGATTGAGTATCCAGTATCTGCACTTGTGCCAAATTTCCTGGGCAAAGACGCTTATGCAATGCGTAACACGCCTGATGGCCAGCAGATCATTTCAAGCCAGGATTTTGCTCTTGATGATCGGGTCTGGCTGCATATCACTGTGCCTCACATTTTGAATGAATCCCGGTCCACCATTCCTGAAGGTGATCGTGAAGCTGTTTGCTGCCTGGCTGCGGCCTCACTTTGCGAGCAACTGGCGTCACTGTATGCCGGAGATACTGATAGCACCATCCGTGCTGACAGTGTTGATCATCAAGAAAAGTCCACCTTGTTTGCAGCCCGTGCAAAGTCTTTGCGCCAGCGCTACATGAATGAGCTGGGTGTTGACCCCAAGCGTGCAGCGCCTGCAGGCACTGTTATTTCCTTACCAAGCAAGGATAGCCGTGGCAGACCTCGGCTGACCCACTGATGCAGTACGGCATTCAATTACAGGGGTTTGATCGTCTTGCCCAGCAATGGCAGGCGTTCCCTCAGATCGTGCCTCAAATGGTTAGCCGCTGGCTGACTGAAATGTCCTTGTTCCTGGAAGGCGAAGTCAAGCTGATCACGCCAGTCCGTGATGGCACTTTGCGTAACAGCATTGCTGCAACGCCTGTCCAGATTGGGGCTGATGTCGTCAGTACTGGCGTTTCCACTTCACTGAGTTATGCCATTCCGGTTGAGCTGGGGACCAAGCCACATGACATCGTGGCCAAGCCTGGCAAGTTCCTGGCATTTAGTGTCGGTGGCCAGAACGTGTTTGCCAAGAAAGTGCGCCACCCTGGCACTCAGGGCTATTTCATGTTTGCCCAGACCGAGAAAACCGCACAACCAGAAATCCAGCGCAAGTTTGTCGAGCTGCTGGACCAGATTGATACCGCATTAGGAGGTTTGCAGTAATGAGTAAGTTTGATGAGGTATTGAACGCCATCGTGAGCAAGCTCCGGGCGGTGCCTAACATCGGTGTTGTCCAGGAGCGCGAGCGTTTTTCCAAGAACGCCTCAAAGCTGACCGAGTGCTATATCACTGAAATAGATGGTGAGAAACGGCTTCAAGGCTGGTTTGTGAAGCGCGTTAGCTATCGTGAGCTGTCACCCATGATTGGCCGGACGGTGCACGTCTCTGAATGGGAAATCACCGGCTATTTCGCCTTTGATGATGAAGATGGCCGTGAAGATGCGCTGAATGAGGTGATAGACAACATCGGTACTGCTTTCCGCGAAGACTACACATTGGGCGGCCTTATTCAGGGCCATGACCTGGAAAACAATATCAGCGGCATCCAGCTGGTGAGCAACGACAACGTCATGTTTGCCAATGTGCTGTGTCACCGCGCCATCCTGAAACTGCACACCATTTATTACCTATAGGAGCCAAGTATGAGTAACCAACTCAAGGGTGGCAGCTATGAGATTAACCCACAAGGTGGGATTGATCTGAAGGCCAGTACTTCCCCCAGATCACGTGATGCTGCTGTGAAAGCCGAGCCTAAACCTGCTCAAGGCAAACCTAGCAGCAACAAGCCCAATTCAACACGTAAAGGACAGACAGCATGATTTCATTACGCATCACTACGCTGCTCATGAAAAACGAAGCAACGTATAGCGTTGATCCCAATCCGACTGCAGCGCTCAATGCTGTGTTGCTGTCAGGACAGCCCACACTGACACCCATGGAAATTCGTGGCCAGGACCGTGACTTGATCCGACCATACTTTGGCAACTTCGAGCAGTTGATCGGCTCAATCACTGGCCAACTGCAATTTGCTGTTGAAGCGGCTGGCTCTGGCACTGCTGGTGTCGCGCCTGCTTATGCACCAGCTCTTCGCGCCTGCGGCCTGCGTGAAACCGTACTTGCTGCTGCACTTGTAGGCATGGCTCTTGGCGGCACAGCCGACACAGTCCAACTGGCTGCAACAGCTTCCGCCGTGAACAACTTCTACAACGGTCTGCCGATCACGATTACCGATGGTGCAGGTGCTGGCCAAAGTGGCCTGATTGTCGATTACGACGGTACCACCAAGACAGCCAAGGTTATCGGCAAGGACTGGGTAGCCACTGACAACACCTCTGAATACAGCATTGGACCAGGTGTTGTGTATACGCCAGTTTCTGATGGCCATGAATCGTTGACGTTGTACCTCTACATCAAGGACGTGCTGCACAAGTTCGTCGGCGCACGTGGAAATATGGTGTTTGATTTGAGTGCCAATAACATCCCACGCTTTAATTTCACCTTCCAGGGCGTGGCCGCACCAGTGGTCGATGATGCAGTGCCAGCACCAGTATTCAGCGCATGGAAGAAGCCACTGCTGGCCAACAAGTCCAACACGCCATTGGTGAGTTTCCTTGGTGCCTACGATATTGGCCTGGAGTCCATCAGCATGGACTTAGGCAATGAAATCCAGTTTATGGACTTCATCAATATTGATGAGAGCTTTGAGCAGACAGACCGTCGCTCCGCTACCAACATCAGTCTGGAAGCCGTCAATGTGGGGCAATCTGACTTGTGGGGCGCAGTACGCAATGGCACCACAGCCAACTTCGCTATCACGCACGGCCTGCAGGCTGGCGAACGCGTCAGTCTCTGCAGCGATTCAGTGGTGATCACAAATCCGAACTATGGCGAGAAAACCAGTGTGCGGACCTTCACGGCTGAAATGCGCCATCTGCCGATTGATGGCAACGACGAATTATTCCTCACCATTCACTAACGCAGCATAACCCCGTGAGCCGCAGTTGCCCCTAGCCCTGATGACCAGGGCTAGGTTGGGCCACACAACCAACCAAGGAAATCATCATGGCATTTGTAGTTACCAGCACACCTTCATTCGCGGCACCGATCCTGATCGGAGCCTATGACGAAAACGGCAAGTACGTTGAACACCAGGTGCAGTTCAAGTTCAAGCGATTTGATCGCGTCAAGACCAAAGAGTTTGTCGATGAAATGGTCCGTAAAACTGAAGAGTTCATGAAGGGCGAACCTTCACCAGAACAGGTGCTGGAAAACGATCTGAATGATCTTGAGAAGTTTGTAATTGGATGGGTCGACGTCGACGTGAATGGCAGCACTGAATTTAATCGTGACAATTTGCGCACATTGCTCCTGACATATCCGAGTGCGGCTCGCTCCATCTTCTGGGGTTATACCCAAGCGGCAGGCGGTGCCAAGCTGGGAAACTAACAGGCGCTGCTCACCACTGGGCACGTGGTGAGCAACCCAGCAATGATGCCAGGCTGGATGAACTGCGGCGCTGGGGGGTGTCAGGCGTGGAGCTGGAAAAAGCCCGAGCCGAGCTGGAGAAAGACTCCAGTCATGTTTACGAAGTCTGGCCAGAGCATCAGGACGTGCTGCAAGTCTTCCTGGCCATGGAAAAACAGTGGCGCAAACGCATCATAGGCAAGCACCTCGTTTATGAATGTTTACGTTACGAATCCCTGCAAACCGTTGTGTGGGGACTGGAAATTGCAATGACTCAAACCCTGTTTCGTGATCTGCAAACCATGGAACAGGCTGCACTCACCATTCTCAACGAGAAACTGAACTGATCGATGTCGACGATTGAACGCATTTTAGGAATCAAGATTGATGTTAAAGGCCATGGCGATGCCGCCAAGGCCGTTAGCTCGGTTGGTGACGCCATTGATCAAGTCAGTGACTCCAACATCAAACTGGGTGATACAGCCCGTGAAGGTGTTGATGGTGTTACCAAGGTTAGCGATGGCCTCAAGAAAACAACTCCAGCCTTAGATAACCACACGGCAAAGATCAATGCGGCAGCGCTTTCTACTAAGCAATACGCTGCTGCCATGCGCATGGTGCCTGCGCAAATGACCGATATTGTCGTGAGCCTCCAGGCTGGCCAGGCTCCTATGACCGTATTGCTGCAGCAAGGTGGCCAGCTCAAGGATATGTTCGGTGGTATTGGCCCGGCTGCAAAGGCCATGGGCTCTTATGTCATGTCCCTGGTCTCTCCATTTTCTGTGGCGGCAGCGAGTGTTCTAGCTTTGGGTGGTGCCTATTACGCAGGCTGGAAAGAACAAGAGCAGATGCGTAATTCGCTGATTGCCACAGGCTATGCGGCGGGGATGTCTGTTGCACAACTTGCTGGCCACGCGCAGGAGATTGGCAGGATCACCGGCAGTTATGGCGATGCCAAGGATGCCGCACAAGTGCTGGCCTCCACTGGCATGTTTACTGGTGAAACATTGATTTCTGCCATGCGCGGCGTGACGGCAAGCGTCAAAGTTTCCGGCGGTGCGGTGGCAGATGCCGCCAAGGAATATGCCATGCTGGCCGCTGACCCTGTGCGTAACCTGGAGCTACTCAATCGGCAGTATCACTTTCTCACCGCGTCGGTCTATGAGCAGGTCAAAGCTCTGGAGGATCAGGGCGATAGGCAAGGTGCGGTTAAGCTTGCCGTGGAAACACTTGAGCAAACGCACAAAGAACGCATGGAAAAAATGCGGGGTCAGGTCGGCTGGCTTGAGGGAGGTTGGGATGCTTTTACGGAAAAAATAAGTAAGGCAAAGAATGCTCTCCTGGATATAGGAAAAGCAGACACTTTAAATGACGTGCAGCAGCGTTACGACAGCATCGTTGCGCAAATTGAACGTGTCCAGAAGGTCAGAACTGTTTCCAACCTTGGGCGATTGCCTGGATTGGAACGAGAGCTAGCTGCAGCAAAAGTCGATCTTGATAAAGCGTTGAAGGACGTAAGTGCAGCTGAAGCCACGGCAAAAAAAAATCAGGCTGATGCCGACAAAATAAATCAGCTGAAGAATTACGACAGCTACACCAGTACTATTTCGCGCATGTCTATTTCCGAGGGAATGACCAAGCAGCTTGATGATGAAGCTAAGGCTTTTGACGCTGCTACCAAGGGATTAGCCAAAAACACCGATGAGTATCGGCGTGCCGAAGGTTTATATCAGAACGCAGTTAAAAACATCAAAGAACGTGCTGACGCACAGCAGCGTCAGGCAGATGGTAGCAATCGTGCAGCTCAGGCATATGAAGCATTAGTCAATAAGTCCAAAGACCTGGTCGCTTCGATGCAGTATGAGCAGACCGAGGGTGAAAAGCTTACCCAGGGTCAAAAGACTGTGCAGGAGATACGTGAACTGCTTGCAAGCAGCACAGGCAAACTCACTGTTAATCAGCGAGCACTCTTGACTACTTATGCTGAACAGATCACGGCAATTGAAGCAACAATTAAAGCGGAGGAATCTAAGGCAGACCGAATGCAGCTAATTGCTGAGAGTCAGAAAGCCCAGCTGCTAGCGCAACGGGAATACGAGGCAGCATTGCTTGCCGCCAGCCAGTCTGTAGACAAAATGGTCGAAAATGCTCAGAAAGAAGCACAGGCCATCCAACAGCAAGTGGACATGCTGACATTAGGCGCTGCGGCCGTAAATAGAATGGAACAAAGTCGCCTACTTGATGCAGCTGCCGCCTATGATCAAGCTGCTGCCATTATGCGCATCAATCAAGAGTCGCCAGCAGCCATATCATTTGTAGAAAAGCAGGCTGCTTCTCTACGTGACCTAGCTGATGCACGTCAAAAAGCCTATAACAAACAATCTACCTTAGATGGCATCAAGGAAGCCCAAAAAGCCCAGGAAGAGATGGTGCAACAAGCTATCCGTGACCATGACACCATCAATCGCTCCCTGACTGACGCGTTGCTGCGTGGCTTTGAATCAGGTAAGACGTTCGCTGAAAACTTCCGCGATACCGTAAAAAACATGTTCAGCACCCTGATCCTGCGACCAGTGATCCAGGCCGTGATGTCACCAGTCAGCAATATGCTGGGGCAGGTATTCATGGGCAATGGCAGCATGACCAGCGCCAATGGTGCCACTGGTGCAAGCGGTGGTACTAACTGGATGGGTGCAGCCAAGAGCATCTGGGATGCCAAATCAGGCAACAGCATGAGCCAGAACCTCATGGGGACCGTGGGCGGCTGGCTGGGCAACATCAGCACCATGGTGGGCAGTCAATCCCTCGGGCAATTTGCCAGTGGCGTGGCTGGCAAGATGGTCGGCACTGCTGCAGGCATGGGGCCAACAGCAGCCGGTTCTGCCACCGGCATTGGTGCCATGTCCAGCGGCTGGGGTGCTGCGGGTGCAATGGCAGCCAAGGCCATGCCGTGGGTGGGTGCAGCCATTCAGGCATTGTCAGGTGACGTGAAGGGTGCCGCCTGGACAGCTGCAGGTGCGGCCATTGGTTCCATTATTCCTGGCATTGGTACCGCAATTGGGGCGGTGATCGGCTCTCTGATCGGTAGTATTGTCGGTAAAAAATCGCCCAAGAAATACGGCTCCACCGCCAGTACCACATGGGAAGGTGGCGCAGTGACTGGTGCTACCAGCGGCAATCTGGGGCGGGCTCTCGGCTTGAGCTCTGGCCTGGGTGGCTTGAACGAGGCGTTCTCTGCCAGCCTGGGTGGCTTGTTGTCCGAGTTCGGTCTATCAGACCGCATCAATAGCACCAGCAACATGACGGCTCGCACCAACGTGCGTGGCGATTTCAGCGCTTCGTTTGATGGTGGATCTGTCTATTACGGCAACAAGTTCGGCAAGACCAAGCGCGTGGACCTCAATGCCGCATTCCAGCAGATGGTTGATTCGGTCATGGGGTCGGTGTTATCAGAGGCCATCCAGAAATCAAAATTACCAGAAGGCATCAGGTCGTTGTTTAACGGCATCACTGATCGCACGAAGGTGGCAGAGATGATCGATGCCAGCGTCGCGCTCAACAATGCCAATGAGCAGCTGGCTGATCGCTTCGGCCTCACTGTAGATGCTGCGGCCAAGGTCTCGAAACAGACCGGTTATACCGGCGATGACCTGACCAAGTTCGTCAATGAACTGGCGACTACAGCCAATGCCTTTAAGACACAGGGGCAGCAGCTGATCGAGGCACGCGATAACCTCACGGCTTACGTTGAGGCATATAGCGGTGCTGCTGCCTTGCCTAGCACCCTGGATGCGTTTGATGCCTTGCTCAAGTCCATCGATACCACCACGCAGGAAGGTATTGAAAAATTCACCGCGCTGTTTGGCATCCGCACCGGCTTTACTGAGTTCACCAAGGCCATGGACACGCTCAAGGCCAACGTGGACACCAGCATTTACAGCATGCTGTCGCCCTCCGAGCAGCTGGCCAAGAATCAGGCAGAGCTGGCCAAGCAGTTTGGCACGCTCAATCTAGCAGTGCCTGGCAGTATCGATGAGCTAATCAAGATGGGCACCAACATTGATTACACCACTGAGGCAGGGCTTAACCTGGCTGCAGCGTTCCCTGGCTTGGTGCAAGGCTTCATGACCATTCGCGACCAGACCGATCAGCTGACCAGCAGCATGAATGCGTTTGATGCGGACAAATTCAGCAGCCTGTTTGACTGGCAGATGTACCGAGGCGTGGCCACCAATAGCAGTATTGATAAGGCCAATACCCTGCTGGGCGTGCCAGGATTTGCTTCTGGTGGCACCCATAGCGGCGGCTGGCGCATTGTGGGTGAGAACGGGCCAGAGCTGGAATACACCGGACCGAGCCGGATATTCAGCAACGAACAAAGCGCACGTATGTTGAGCGGTGGTAGTAGCGATACCCAGCGCGTGGAGCAGCAACTGGCGGATATCAGCTTGATCCTGGTTCAGGTACTTAAACAGGCAGGACGCACTGCTGATCAACTGGAAGATTGGGACGGCATGGGCCTGCCGCCTGAACAGGAGGCCACCGCGTGAAATTTGTTGTCCCACATGAGATAGCACCAGCGCATATTGCCGAGAGCAACATACCGGTCAACGACTATGCTGAATATGACCCTGAAGTGACCTACGCCAACTTGGCGTGGGTCAGGATCACTACTGGTGGCCTGAACCGGATTTACCAGTCGGTGAACGATGGCAACATCGGCAATAATCCATTACTGGAGGATATGGACCCAGAAGTCGTACCCAAACATTGGGCTTATGCAGGATCAACAAACAATTGGGCATTGTTTGATCCGCGCAGCGGTGCCAGTCAGGCGGAAAATGGTATAGACATCACTTTACAAAACTTGGGTCGCGTACAAGCGATAGCCTTGTTGGGAATTACCGCTACCGATATAGAGATTACCGTCCTAGATAGTGAAGGCAATGCGATTTATCACCATGCTCAGGATTTATTGGATAGCACGATGGTGGGTGGGTACTGGGATTGGTTTTACCTGCCACGTCGTCAAATGAACGACATTGTCCTGGACGACTTGCCTATCTACCTCACGGCCACAATCAGGATCGTAATTAAAAATGCAGGCAGCATGGCATCGATCCGCAACCTAGTCCTCGGCCGTGTGCAGGAAATAGGTGGCACGCGATACGGTGCCGAGGTCTCAATCCTGAGCTATGGCATCAAGAAGCGAGATGTCTTTGGCAACCTATACCTGAAAAAACGAGCAACAAGCCGCCGCAACGCGCTGGACGTTTGGGTTGACGCAATCTTCGTTGATGAGCTGACCAAGCTGCTCGAAGAATACGATGCCGTGCCCCTGGTCTGGATCGGGGCACCAGGCTACCAGAGCCTGATTATCTACGGCATTTACATCAAGGCCAGGACAGTGATCTCACTGCCTCGCTACTCCGTGCTAACCATTGATATTGAGGGTTTCGTATGACCGACATCATTACCCCAGAGAGGTTTCCCCAACTGGGGGACATCGCCGCTGGCAACAAAGCCAAGTTCGACAAGGACGTCGACTATTTCATCAACTGGATGGTCACTAACCTTGTGCCTGGCATGCAGGACTTCGTCGACCAGCTTAACAACTTCGTGGTGTCCGGATCGAGCGCTAGCAACCTGACTATAGGCCTTGGTAACAAGACACTGGTTGCGGAGCAGGACAAGGGCTTTATCCCCGGCATGACCTTGCGCTTGGCTGCTACCGAGAACCCCTCTGTGTGGATGCAAGGCGACCTGATCAGCTACGTCCCGGCGACGGGTGCGTTTGGTATTGCCATTAACAAGACCCAGGGCGAAGGGACCTACTCCAGCTGGCAAATCTCGTTGGCTGTCTCTACCGAATCATCCGGCATGGGCCAGCCGGTGGCCAGCGCGGCTAATCCCAATATCTGGCTGCAGGATGGCAACAAGCGGGCGATTACCGGGACTACCGGCATCACGGGCTTTGCTGCCGCGCCGTATGCTGGCGCGCATCAATGGATCAGGTTCGCTGATGCCTTGACCATCACGGCAGGTGAAAGCGTGATCCTGGGCGTAGAGAGCTATACCACCCAGGCCGGGGACTGGGCGATTGTATTGGCCGAGACGACTACCAGGTTCAGGGTCATGGTGATCCGGCGCGATGGCAAGGCGATCAATACGGCCGTGGGTGCCGGTGACCTTTCCGACAATGTTGTGGACAGGCGGCACATTACCAATTCCGTCTCGCCCAAGGTGAAAGATTTCGCGGGCCTCGGCGTCGATTGGACCTACGTGCAGATGGTGGCCGTTCTTGAAGATGATTCAGCTCTGGTGTGGGGCAGGACCGCATATTTGGGAATTGGCGTGAATAACACTGCTGACACAGTTGTCGCCCCACAAAAACCCGTTTTCAACATCCCGTTTCCAGCAAATCACCATGTTGTGAAATGGATGAAAACAGGCTCTGCTATTTACGCCGTCATTTCAAATGGCTGGGTCTATTCTGCAGGAGATAATAGTTACGGCATGCTGGGGCATGGCGATACCGTAAATCGGGCTCAAATGTGCCGTATCGAATATTTCGTAGCCAACAATATTCAGATCACCGATATGTATGCTGCCAGCAGCCGATCCACACTCGCGGCCGGGGGAGCATTCTTCAAGAATGCTGCAGGGCAGGTTTGGGTATGCGGGTATAACTATCGCGGTGAACTGGGCGTAGGAGACGGTTCTAACCGTTCGGCGCCGACGCCAATCCCAGTTGTCACTGGCGTGAAAAAAGTCGTGCTGCCTACCAATTCCGGCCCAAGCTACCTGCTGCTGGATAATGGGACGGTACTTGGGGCTGGCTACAATGGGCGTGGTCAACTGGGTGTGGGCGACCTGGTTAATAAAACTTCTTTTGTCTCCCCAGCCTCCCTCTCCGGGCTCAACATAGTCGACCTTGTTGCAACTCACGGTTGGGTGGACTCGAACTTCACCGATTCTGGCGGGCATGTAATGGCGCTGACGGTTAGCGGCGATGTCTACACCACTGGGAATAACGGCAGCGGACAATTGGGTTTGGGTGACACTACCAATCGGAATACATTCACCAAAATTCCTACACTGACCAATATTGTGAAAATCGGCGCAGCAGGTGGATTATACGGTTATTGCTGGGCAGTCAGTGCAAGCGGTCAGCTCTATACCTGGGGCAGGAACAATGTTGGTCAACTCGGCAATGGTGGTACGACGGCGGTATTAGAGCCATGGCGGGTTAACCAGTACCAGCGATGGTCAGGTACGGCGCTGGAGACCGTTTCCAGCGATCCGCCGTTCGTGGGCAAGATCGCCCAGATCGAGGGGGAACCTGGCTTTGGATTGGGCTATGGCGGCATAGTCGTCCTGGATACGGATGGGGGTTGTTATGTGACTGGTTATGACAATTACACCCTGTCGGGCACCAATACTGCCAACAAAACCCGCTTCACCGTTACACCGCTCCCGCTTATGGATGTTCCAGGAGAAAAGATCACTAAGATTTTCCGATGCGGGTACGACCAGTACGACACCTTGTTTGGCTTGACCAACCAAGGCAACTTGTACAGCTCAGGTTATAACGGCTATACCGTTGCCAGTGCGGTTTACAACGCCTCAACCTCAATTCCTGGATTCCAGAAGGTAATGCTATGAGCACATTGAAAATCGCAGCAGCATTGGTCGAGACTTTGGCTTGGCCTGATAAATGGGATGGAGACGCCAGCCTGGCATTCCTGGGTGAATTTGATGGCCAGGCGTATTTTTATCGCGTTGGAGACTTCCCACTCCCTACAACTGCACATGGTGACCTGGAGCCAGTTTCACTGACCAAGGAGATCAGCGACGCACTTCGCGGCCAGCATCCCTTGCTCGATCATTGCTTGTTGCCGGCAGTACCAGAAAGCGTCACCAGGCGTCAGGGCTTGAGGGCGCTGCAACACTTTGGCCTGATGCCAGCCATCAACACCTTGCTGGATGATCCTGAAACGCCAGTGGAGCTGGTCATCGATTTCCGTGAAGCCCCCACGTTTGAGCGCCATGGACCTTCACTGCTGGCGATTGCAGAGCTGCTCGGTCTGACAGATGAGCAACTGGATGAGATGTTTATTTATGCGGGTGGCGTCTAAAGCCATCTGGAATTAGAGAGAGCGTTGGTGGCCATGCGTCAACATGGCCACCAACCTTCAATCACACAGTAGTAAGGACTGTGAATTAAAGCCAGGGCTCCCTGCCACGTCGACGCAGCGGGCGAATCCTAGCGCAATTTTCACTATAGCGAAAGGTTTTGCATCATGCACAACGCAGTCCTACTAAACTCAGCACCTATCATCCCCTGGATTGGCGGCAAGCGTCGGCTTGCCAAACATATCCTGCCACTATTTCCCGAGCATACTTGCTACGTCGAGCCATTCTGCGGTGCAGCGGCTTTGTACTTCCTGAAGGAGCCATCCAAGGTCGAGGTGCTGAATGACATCAACGGCGAACTGGTGAACTTGTACCGCGTCGTGCGACATCACTTGGAGGAGCTTATACGCCAGTTCAAATGGGCGCTAACTTCGCGCCAGATATTCAAATGGCTACAGATCACGCCAGAGGAAACCCTGACAGATATACAACGTGCTGCGCGGTTCTTCTATCTGCAGAAGCTCGCGTTCGGTGGCAAGGTCAGTGGCCAGACGTTCGGTACAGCCACAACAGCGCCACCAAAGCTGGCATTCAGCCGGATTGAAGAAGACTTATCCGTGGCGCATTTGCGCCTTGATCGGACCTTTATCGAGCATTTGAGCTGGGCTGAATGCATTCGTAGATATGACCGCGAACATACTCTTATATATTGCGATCCTCCTTATTGGAGTACTGAAGGCTACGGCGTGGATTTTGGGCTAGAGCAATATGATCAGATGGCCATGCTGGCCAGGACCATAAAAGGCAAGATGATCATTAGCGTGAACGACATTCCAGAAATGCGCCAGGCATTTGCTGGTCTGGCCATGAGGCACGTCGACATCAATTACACGGTGGGCGGTGGAGGAAAGGATAAAGGGAAAGCCAGGGAGTTGATTATTACGTCCTGGAATACTTAGGTATACGCCTGGTGTTTTTAATTGGCTAGAGAGAGATTGTGATGATCGATTTCTGGACAGGGAAAAACACCAGGCGTTTTTCTTTGTGGGATGTGCAAAATATTTGCGATATATGAAAAGTAAGAAAACGAGAGTTATCTCAATTCATGCGCAGATTTATCGCGCGCGGCTTCATGTAGGTATTGAATGTTAATATGATAATAGTTTTTATTTTTAATGGTGGCGGTACTTGGCTTGCAATCTGTTGTGGTGATTGGTCATGTGCCAGCTTGAAACCTGGAATCAAAGCACCTTGAACGAGATGTTGTATGACGATGATTCACTCCATTCCTGATCAGCAGGTAGATAGTCTTTACCAAGATCACCATGGGTGGGTGGCTGCCTGGCTACAACGTAAGTTGGGATGTAGTCATCAGGCGGCAGACTTGGCGCAGGATGTGTTTATCAAGTTGCTGGTCAAACAGCCGCCTAATATTTTAAGGGAGCCGCGAGCTTACCTGACGACGATTGCCCATGGGGTGATGGTGAATTATTTGCGTCGCCGTGAGATAGAGCAAGCTTACATGCAGGCATTACTGGGTTTGCCAGAGGAGATGGCGCCAAGTGCGGAGCAGCGTGTGCTTGTGCTTGAAATGCTGTTCGAGATCGAACGTATGCTGGCTGGTTTGCCGGAAAAGGTACGGCAGGCATTTTTATGTTCTCAACTGGATGGGATGGCCTATCGTGACATTGCGCATCAGTTGGGCGTTTCCGAACGTATGGTCAAAAAGTATATGGCACGTGCGATGCTGGCCTGCATCACCGTGATGGAGTCATGAATAGCGTTACGCACGAGCATCGCATCTTGGAGCAAGCCGCAGAGTGGTTTGCAAGTATGCAGGATGGTGAGCTAAGCGAGCCTCAGAAGCAAGCATGGCAAGCCTGGTTGCAGGCGGACCCGCGTCATTTGCAAGCGTGGCAGCGTGTCGAGTTGGTGATGCAGCGTTTTCACACGCTGGATGACCCATTGGCGCGCGATATGGTGCGCCATCCTGGCAGCAGGCGGCGCGTACTCAAGGCCATGCTGGCATTGGGTGAGGTGTCTGTGTTATCGCTTTCTTGGTGGCAAGCGCCAGCTATGCGTCAATGGTCCAATATTTTGCTGGCTGATCACGGTACGCAGACTGGTGAGCGTCAGAGAGTGATGCTGGCGGATGGTGGTCAACTTTGGCTCAATAGCGCTAGCGCGGTGAATATCAATTACAAAGCCAGAGAGCGATTGATTGAACTGATCAGCGGTGAGGTCTGGATAGAGACTGCGCGTGATACACAGCAGCCGCCACGACCATTGAGCGTGCATACCCGGCATGGTGTATTGACGGCGCTGGGCACGCGCTTCGCTGTGCGTGATCAGGGGCAGGTGGTGCATGTGGCTGTGTTTGAAGGTGCTGTTGAGGTGCGCCCTCACCATGGCCTCGGCAAGCTGGTGGTGGGGGCAGGCCGGCAGGCCAGTTTTAATGCGGGACAGAGTGGCCCCATACAAGCGGCCGATCCTGCCATGCAATCCTGGCTGAAAGGCATGCTGGTGGCGGATAACTTGCCATTAGCTGAGGTGGTTGGGTGGTTGGGCAGTTATTTCCGCGGTCATTTGGCGTGTGATCCGGCGGTGGCAACGCTACGCGTAGTCGGCGCTTTTCCCCTGGATGACCTGGATCGTGTGTTGCATACGCTGGCGCAAACCCTGCCCATTAAGGTCAATCGCTTGTTGCCATGGTGGATTACATTAGAGCCGCTTGATCATGTGGCTCATCCTGTATCTACGGCTACTCGATAAAGATTTCTATTCCTGTTCCCTTTTTCAAGATTGGATTGGCATAAGCAATGAATGCTTTGCCTGATGCCCAGGCGCAATATTGAAAAAAGGAATCTCTATGCAATCCCCTGTTTTTGATCAAACTATCTTGCGGCGTGCGGTGCACGCTGCCTTGATGTCTATGCCTTTACTATTCACTACGCCAGCTTGGCTGACGCATGCTGTGGCAGCAGAAGTGGCGGCGGCAGACAATAATACCGTCAAGCGTTATCAGATCGCTGCAGGGCCATTGAGCCGGGTATTAAGCCAGTTGGCGGGAGAGGCGGGAATATTGCTTTCTGTTGAGGGAGCTGTGACAGCAGGTAAGCAGAGTGCTGGCCTTGATGGGCAATATGGTATTCGTGCTGCGTTGGATGCTGTGTTGCTTGGCAGTGGGCTGGAAGCCGTAATGACATCAGATGGCGGCTATACTTTGCGCAAGATTACCGTGCCATCAGCATCGAAATCCGAAAAATTGCCCGAGGTAAAAGTGCAGGCCTCCTCCATCGGTGAAACTGCTCTGGGGCCTGTTGCTGGTTATGTCGCCAAGCGAACGCAGACTGCCACTAAAACCGATACTCCTATTATAGAAACACCTCAGTCGATCAGCGTGGTGACGCGTGACCAGATGACCATACAGAATGTGCAGTCGGTAGGTGAGGCTTTACGCTATACCGCTGGGGTATTGTCTGAGTCGAATGGTCCTGATCCGCGTGCCGATGTGATTGCGATTCGTGGCTTTGATACGAATGGTCGCGACCAATACCGCGATGGTTTGCGTACTTATGCTTTTGGCAATCAGGGAGGTAGCGTAGTCGAGACCTATGGCCTGGAGCGGGTAGAGGTGTTGCGTGGACCCTCATCCATACTCTATGGTCAAGGTGGTCCAGGTGGCTTGGTCAATCTGGTGAGCAAGCGTCCTACCGATAAGCCGGTACATGAAGTGCAGCTGCAAGCGGGCAGCTATGATTGGAAGCAGATAGCGGCTGATTTTGGTGGCCTATTGACGGATGACGGCACCTGGACGTACCGCCTTACGGGATTATTGCGCGATAGCGATACGCAGATTGATCATGTAAAAAATGACAGAGTCTTTATTGCCCCTGCGTTGACTTGGCGTCCTAATGACAACACCACGCTGACCTTATTGAGTGATTATCAGAAGAACAAGCGCGGCCAGGGCTACCAGGCATGGCCACGTGTCGGCACTTTGTATAGCAGCCCTTACGGCAAGATATCTACCAGCCGCTTCGTTGGTGAACCTGGTCTCGACAAGTTCGACCAAGAGCGTTATTCGCTGGGTTACCAGTTTGAACATATCTTCAATGACAACGTGTTGTTCCGGCAGAACCTACGCTATCAGCGTATGAATACTGATGCATTTTCTGTGTATATGCGGCCATTGCAAGCTGATCAACGCACGGTAAGCCGATATGGCGGTGGTAGTGATGAGGATGTAAACAATCTCACGCTGGATAACCATGTGCAAATGAAATGGCAAGCTGGCATCTTTGAACACACCGCCTTGATCGGCCTAGATACGCAACGTATGAAGGCCGATGTTAAGGGTACTTTCGCGAGCTACAGTGATCTGGATTTGTACAACCCAGTGTATGGCGTTGGGCCGTTTCCCATTCCCAATGTGAATAGGGATGTGACGCAAAAACTCAGGCAAACGGGACTCTATTTCCAGGATCAGCTCAAGATCGCGCAGAAATGGGTGCTGACTTTGGGGGCAAGGCGTGATTGGGCGAATACCTCAACGGATGATCATCGCAATGTATCTAACGACAGCGACCAGGATGACCAAGCAACCACTTGGCGCGCAGGGGTGGTATTCCTGGCAAATAATGGCTGGGCACCTTATGCGAGCTATACCGAATCTTTCACCCCGGTTATAGGAACCACTTCGGAGGCCCGTGGCAGGAAGCCGTTTGTACCCGAGACTGGCAAGCAATATGAGGCCGGCGTGCGTTACCAGCCACAAGGTCAGCGTACTATGCTGACTTTTGCTATATTCGACCTGACCCGGCAAAACCTGACTACGGCAGATTTGCAGGATCCTAGTGGTAATTCCAGCATGCAGCGTGGTGAAGTGCGTTCACGCGGCTTTGAAGCAGAGGCCAAGACTCAGCTGGATAGCGGAGTGGATCTTATTGCCAGTTATACCTACACGCAGATGGATATCACCAAGAGCAATGATGGTGTACAAGGCAATACGCCTAATAATGTACCCAAGTACGCCGCAGCCGTGTGGGGCAACTACCATATGCCCCCTACCTTGCTGCCAGGTATGACAGTAGGAGCCGGCTTGCGCTACATCGGCAGCCGCTATGGTGATGATGACAATGGCTATAAGTTGCCTGCTTATACCTTGGTTGATCTTGTCGTGGATTACGACATGGCTAGCCTCGGGAGTTCATGGAAGGGCTGGAAATTTGCCCTCAATGCCAGCAACTTATTCGATAAGGAATATGTTGCTACCTGTGGATACTATGGTGATGGCTGTAAATGGGGTTATCGCCGCAATGTGGCTGGCACCTTGACCTATCGCTGGTAAGTCTTGAACTGATCATGGCAGCAGCCCGGCTCCGGGTTGTTGCCTCATGCTTGTTTTTTTACACTTCCCAACACCTCTTCTCATTGACGCAAATGTCGCGTCAGTCCTACATATTGACGGTTTAAAAAATCATTAGCTTCCTGCCTAATTTTTCCTAGTGTCTATTGCATCAGATTGAATTAAAAGACCAAAGTGTCCTGATTTTTGGGAAAAATATGGTATGGTAAAAAGGTCATCATTCATTTCACACTCGAGGTGAACCTCAACATTAGTTAATCACGTTAGGAAGTTACATGATTTTCAAGGAAAGACTTATCCATGCCGCCATCTTTGATATGGATGGCACAATGTTCGATACAGAACGCCTCCGATTCACCACTCTCAAGCAAGCTTCTGCCGAACTGTTCGGCGAAATCATCAGCGATGAAATCCTGCTCGGCTCCTTAGGCTTGAGCGCAAAAAAGGCGGAAGAGCTCGCCAAAAAGCGTTATGGCGAGGATTATCCTTATGCCGATATCCGTAAGCGTGCCGATGAGCTGGAGCTAGCCCATGTGCGCAAGCACGGGGTACCGGTCAAGCCCGGCCTGTATGAAATCCTCGAGCGCCTCAAGCGCAATGGCTTGCTGATGGCAGTGGCTACCTCCAGCCGACGCGCCATTGCCGAGGAGTATCTTATCAATGCCAATGTCATGAAGTATTTCGACATGACAGTCTGTGGCGACGAGGTGAAGCAGGGCAAGCCGCATCCTGAAATCTTCCGTACCGCTGCCGGGGAGCTCAACTGCTTGCCCGAACACTGCTTGATGTTCGAGGATTCGGAAAATGGTTTGCGCTCAGCCTCCGCAGCTGGTGGATTGCCGATCTTGATTAAGGATATCAAGGAACCCAGGACCGAGATCAAGGCCTTGGCCTATCAGGCCTATGACAGCATGCCCGATTTCCTGGCTGACCTTGTGAAGTTCACGCCTAACTTGCCCAAGCCCAAGTTGACGGACGCCTTCCCCCAGACCATCAATCATATACGTGCTGGGATTCATGGTTTTGGTGCCATGGGCGGTGGTTACCTGGCGCAGATATTCTCGCACTGGGATGGCTATACCCGGCCTTGGGAAATTATTGGGGCCAGCAATAACACGACGCTACGCAGCCTCGTGAATGCCTTTGGAAAATATGACGTACATTACAGCAACTTGGCTTTTCATCAGACCATAGACCGTATCCGCTTGATCGACATGGCGGATGAGGCCGCTGTGTGCGAGATGTATGCGGTGTGCGAGATCATTGGGCTTTGTCTGCCAGAATCCGCTATCAAGCAACAAGCTACCGTGGTAGCAAAGGGATTGATTGCTCGCTATCAGAATGGGGCGGGGCCATTGACTATTCTGGTGATTCTCAACAAGGTGGGTGGGGCGGCATTCGTTAAGCGGCAGGTGAGGGAAGCGATGCTGCGCCTGTTGGATGTGCAGCAGGCAGAGAAGGTGATGGAGAGCGCGTGTTTTACCGAGACGGTTGTTAACCGCATGGTGTCAAAAATACCGAAAGAAATTCTATTGAAGCAGGCCAGGATTAATTTCGCTAGTTTTGAAAAGCAGACCCAGCAAAAAAGCTTGACGCTTGTTGGCAATATGGCGCCTATGCAGCAGGAATCTGCGCTGTTGGCCGAGGCCGGTTTGGGCAAGATCGTGAGCCAGCTCAAGCATGCTTCCCACCTCAACCGTGCGCTGGATCAGCTCGGTGTGACCTTGTTTGAAAGCGGTCCGGACATGGTGTTGTATGCCAAAAAGGGTGGCAAGATACTGGAGCGTTTGCGCCAAGTGCAGACCGTGGACAATATTGCCGAGATACAGGCAATCAAGAACCGGTTGCTGAACGGTACACATGCGATCATCGCTTGGTATGCCAGCCTGCTGGGCTACCAGACGATAGGGCAAGGCATGGGTGACGAGCGCGTGGTGATGTTGGTCAAGCGTCTGGTGAACAATGAGATCAAGCCGGCCATGTTGCAGGAAAATCCTGCATTGGCGGAGTACATCAACACCTCCTTCGTGAATAGTTTTATCGCACGCTGCAAGGCTTCGTTCAAAGATCCATGCCGCCGTATCGGGCGCGATCCGCTGCGCAAGCTGCAGCGCAATGAGCGCATCATGGGCAGCATCAAGCTCGCGGCTAGATATGGCATTCAAACCCCCATGCTGGAGTTTGGTGCTGCGCTGGGCATTTTGTATGCATTGCGCCTCGTGACACCTGAAGACAAGGAGTGCCAGCGTATCAAGGCCGTGTTCGAGCAGCATGGCAATGTGGCGGATGTATTGGCCTTGCATGGCGATTATCATGGCAAGCCTTATCAGGGGCTGGATCAAGTGCAGGATAGTGCGCTGATCGAGCGTATCGCTGAGCATCTACGTCAGTTGACCAATCCTGCGTCCGCGCATTGGCAATGGCCCTTGAGCTATAACTATGCCGAGGAGTTGGCGTCTTGATGGGCATCCCTGGGTGGTGTGCGTGGTATATTGGCGAGACCTTACGGAAGGAATGACACAACACATGACGATTGCAATCAACAAGATCAGTGATCAATTCAGCAGTTGCCCACAACTGCATGTTGATCAAGTAGCTGAGGCCGCTGCCGCTGGTTTCAAGACTATCATCAATAACCGCCCTGACGGTGAAGGTGGTCCCGAACAACCCAAGAGCGATGAAATTCGCCAGGCAGCAGAGGCTCATGGCCTGCGGTATGTACATATTCCCGTGGTACCTGGCCAGTTGACGCTGGTTCAGGTCGATGAGCTTGCAGGCTTGTTACCAGACTTGCCTACTCCTATCCTGGGTTTCTGCAAGCTGGGTGCCAGGGCCGTCAATATCTATCAGCAGGCACACGCCAGGAGCTGATAGTCGATATTGAGCGATTCAACAGGTAAATAAAAACGGCATCCTGTACTTTCCGACCAGGATGCCGTTTTTGTTGAAGCCAGAAGGTTTTACCCTGCGGCCTGTTTCAGTTGCTCCAGGATGGCAGGATTATCCAGCGTGGAAATATCCGAGGTGATTTCCTCACCCTTGGCCAGCGAGCGCAGCAGGCGGCGCATGATCTTGCCAGAGCGGGTTTTGGGCAGGTTCTCGCCAAAGCGGATTTCATCTGGCTTGGCAATCGGGCCGATTTCCTTGCCTACCCAGTCACGCAATTGTGTGGCAATGGCTTTGGCTGATTCGCCTTCGGGTCGTTCGCCTTTAAGCACGACATAAGCGACGATGGATTCGCCCTTGATCTCATGTGGTTTGCCGACAATCGCTGCTTCTGCAACCAGTGGGTTGGCGACCAGCGCCGATTCGATTTCCATGGTGCCCAGGCGGTGGCCTGATACGTTGAGCACGTCATCAATGCGGCCCATGATCCAGAAATAGCCATCCTCATCGCGGTGTGCGGAATCACCAGCCAGATACAAGCCTTTGAGCTCTTCTGGGAAGTAGGATTTCTTGAAGCGTTCTTCATTGCCCCAGATGTTGCGAATCATGGAAGGCCAAGGCTTTTTCACCACCAGCAGGCCACCACCAGTACCTTCAATATGGGTGCCGTCTTCTTCGACGATATCCATGATGATGCCGGGCAAGGGGCGGGTACAGGAGCCTGGCTTAAGATCAATCGCACCGGGCAAGGGGGCGATCATGTGCGCACCGGTTTCTGTTTGCCACCAGGTATCGGCAATCGGGCAACGCTCCTTGCCCACCACTTTGTGATACCACATCCAGGCTTCGGGGTTGATCGGTTCGCCCACAGTACCTAGCAGGCGCAGGCTTGAGAGGTCGTATTTGTTAGGCAGGTCGCCGCCTAGCTTGATCAGTGAGCGGATCGCGGTAGGTGCAGTGTAGAAAATGCTCACCTTGTGGCGTTCTATCATCTGCCAGAAGCGGCCTGCATCGGGGTAGGTGGGTACGCCTTCAAACACGACTTGAGTGCTACCAAGCGCCAATGGACCATAAGCGACATAGCTGTGGCCGGTAATCCAGCCCACGTCTGCCGTGCACCAGAAAATATCGCTGGCCTTGTGATCGAATACCCATTTCATGCTCATGATGGCACCGAGTAAATAGCCGCCGGTAGAGTGTTGCACGCCCTTGGGAGTGCCAGTGGAGCCTGAGGTGTAGAGGATGAACAAAGGATGTTCGGCATTGACCCAGGTTGGTTCGCAATAGTCGCTCTCGGCAGCTTCGATTTCATGCCACCACAGATCGCGTTGCGGGTCCCACGCAATATCCACGCCAGTGCGTTGGTAGACGATGACATGTGCAATTGCTTCGCAGCCACCCAAAGCTAGTGCTTCATCCACGGCTGATTTCAGCGCAACTGCCTTGCCTCCACGCAAGCCACCGTCGGCGGTGATCACCAGCTTGGCACCGACATCCACAATGCGTTCATGCAAGCTCTTGGCCGAGAATCCACCGAATACCACGGAGTGAATCGCACCGATGCGGGCACAGGCTTGCATCGCGATGATGGCTTCTATGCTCATGGGCAGGTAGATGATGACGCGGTCGCCCAGACCTATGCCTTGCTTTTTCAGCGCATTCGCAAAGCGGCTGACGCGTTGATGCAGTTCTTTATAGGTGATGTTGGTGACATCGCCATTATCGGCTTCAAAAATCAGGGCGATCTTGTTGGCGCGCTTTTCCAGATGCCGATCAATGCAGTTATAAGAGGCATTGAGCTTGCCATCGGCAAACCAGCGAAAAAATGGCGCATTTGATTCGTCCAGGGTTTCGGTGAAGGGGGTATGCCAGGTGATTTCCTGTTGGGCAAGTGTTGCCCAAAAGCCGGTGTAATCCTGCTCAGCTGCATCGCATAATGCCTGGTAGGCTGGCAGTCCCGATACAGTGGCGGCTTGGCGGAATGTTTCGTGTGGCGCGAAAATGCGCGTTTCCGTCAGCACGGATTCAATGGACGACATACAAACTCCTTCAAAACTCTATAATGAGGTTATGAATAGCGGTGGTGGCAATCGCTCAGGCATCACCGATAATGTTAGGAAGCGAATTATAACATTTCATTTACAATTTCAAGATGCGCACACTATCACAGATTTTGCAACCAGATACAGCCTTATCCACTGACGAAGAATATTTATTGCATGCGACCAAGTGCAGCCCGTTTATCGCCCGCCTGATCAATAGTGATGCAGAACTATTGCCGGAGTTAGCGGCAAGCTTGCATCGGGCATGGTCTGCAGCTGAAATGCAAACTTGGCTGGCGCAACAAGAGGTTGTCGATGATGCCAGCCTTAAGCGCGCATTGCGCAAGTTGCGCCAGCGTGTCATGTTGCGCCTGATCGTGCGCGACCTGAATGGCTTGGGTGGGCTGGATGAAGTGATGGTGGTGGTGAGTGCGTTGGCGGAAGTCACCCTGCAATACGCCTTACAGCACCTGACCCCTTGGCTGGAAGCGCAGTATGGTGAGCCGATAGGCGAGGATAGCGGCGAGCGCCAGCATTTTACTGTGGTGGGGATGGGTAAGCTGGGGGGCCATGAACTCAATGTGTCGTCTGACATCGACCTGATTTTTGCCTTCGCCGAAGATGGCGAGACCAACGGCGCAAAGGCCATCGGCAACGTCGAGTTTTTTACCCGCTTGGCCAAGCGCCTGATTGCCGCAATTGACGAGATCACCGAAGATGGCTTTGTCTTCCGTGTTGACATGCGATTGCGCCCCTATGGCTCTGAGGGACCACTGGCGTGCAGTTTTGCCATGCTTGAAGAGTATTACCAGAACCAGGGGCGTGAGTGGGAGCGCTATGCCTGGATCAAGGGCAGGGTGGTGGCAGGGCCTGACCAGGGCTTGAGCCAGATGCTGCGGCCTTTCGTGTTTCGCAAGTATCTGGATTTTGGCGCGTTTGCTTCCATGCGCGATCTCAAGGTTCAGATCCAGCGTGACGTCAATCGTCGCGATATGCACGACAACATCAAGCTGGGGCGTGGCGGTATCCGTGAGGTCGAGTTTATTGCCCAGGTATTCCAGTTGATTCGCGGTGGGCGCGATGCCAGCTTGCAGGTCAAGCCTACCTTGTCTGTATTGCAATTGCTGGACGAAAAAGGCTTGCTGCCTACCAGTGCAGTGCAGGAGTTGCGTGCGGCTTATATCTTCCTGCGCAATCTTGAGCATAGGCTGCAATACCTAGAGGATACGCAAACCCAGGATTTGCCTGTAAATGACGAAAGTCGGCAACGTATTGCACTGGGGATGGGCTATGCAACGTGGCAGGATTTCCTCAACATCCTGGAGCTACATCGCAGCGTGGTGCAGCGGCATTTTGAGGAGGTATTCAGCGAACCGAGCGACGACAGTCAGGCAGAGCAAGCACCTCGCCAAAGTGAGGCTGCATTGTGGAAGCGCCTGGTGGAAGGCGACGATGCGGTTGGCGTTATGGCACAGCTAGGCTATCAGGAGCCAGCCGATACCTTGCGCAAGTTACTCAGCCTGCACGACAGCCCACGCTACAAGCAATTGCCCGAGCTTAGCCGCCAGCGCTTCGATACCCTGATCCCATTGGCGATCAGAGAGGCTGCACAGGAGCCTAAGCCGGACCAGGCCCTCATCCGTGTCGCTGATTTACTGGATAGTATCTGCCGACGTGCCAGCTACCTGGCGCTCTTGGCCGAATATCCCTCAGCCTTGACCTTGGTGACGCGTATTGTCGGCGCGAGTCCCTGGCTGGCCCAATATTTGACCCAGCATCCGATTCTGCTGGATGAATTGCTGGACACACGTAATCTCTATGCCGCCCCTGATTTTGCTGCCATGCATGCAGACCTGGAACAGCGATTGACATTGCTATCCGGGGATGTAGAGCGACAAATGGATGAAATGCGGCATTTCAAGCATGCTGCCGTATTCCGCTTTGCAGCCAAGGATGTGGCTGGGGAACTGGCACTGGAAACACTCTCGGATTATCTGAGTGCGTTGGCCGACATCATTCTCGATGTGGCGATCAAGGCTATCTGGCCTGGCTTGCGCCATCGCCATCGGGATGAGCCGCTATTTGCCATCATTGGCTATGGCAAGCTGGGTGGCAAGGAGCTGGGCTACGCTTCCGACCTTGATATCATCTTTCTTTATGACGATGATGTGCCAGAAGCTGGCGAGGTGTATGCCAAGCTTGGGCAGCGCGTGAATACATGGCTAAGCAGCATGACGTCGGCGGGTATGCTCTATGAAACGGATATGCAATTACGCCCAGATGGTGCGAGCGGATTATTGGTCAGTTCAGTACAGGCATTTGAAACCTATCAGCAGGAAAAAGCCTGGGTGTGGGAGCATCAAGCGCTGACACGCGCCAGATTTTGCGCGGGTAACCAGCAGATTGGCGCGACGTTTGAGCGTATCCGCGACAGCGTATTGCGTCAGCCACGAGAGCAGCAAGCATTAGCGGCAGAGGTTGTCTCCATGCGCCATAAGATGCATCAAGCGCATCCAAATCATGGCGAGCTATTTGACCTCAAGCATGATCGCGGTGGAATAGTCGATGTCGAGTTTATCGTGCAGTACTTAGTGCTGGCGTATGCTTCGCAATATCCTGAACTGACACGAAACCTGGGCAATATTGCCTTGCTCGATATCTTGGGGAGCTTGCAGCTGATTGATGCAGTGCTGGCTCATGAGGTGGCACAGGTTTATCGAGATTACCGTCGGCGTCAGCACGCCATCCGGCTACAGGGAGACCAGAAGGCGCGTGTGCCATTGGCTGATGTAGAGCAGGGAGTCTTGGCAGTACGTCGCTTGTGGCTGCAGGTATTCGGCGCAGAGAGCTAGCTAATCCACGCGGGCCGGACTGTGCGCGATCACGTGCATAAACCGCGCCAGGATATCAGGATCCGTCTTGATGCCTTCTTCTGCCGCCAGTGTTTCGATGATTTCGCCATGATTGCGAGCGCGGTGATAAGGGCGTGTAGTTGCCATGGCATCATAAGCATCGGCAATCAGCAGGATGCGCGAGGCCAGCGGAATATTGCTGCCCGACAGTCCATCAGGATAGCCGCTACCATCAAAGCATTCATGATGGTGTCGAATGATATTGGCAATCTCATCTGCATACGGATGCAAGGTATTGCGAAACAGGCGCTCTCCCTTCACAGGATGCATCTTCATGATGCTCCATTCCTTGGCGTCCAGTGGACCGGGTTTTAATAAGACACTATCCGGGATGCCAATTTTTCCTATGTCATGAAAGCGTGCGCCGAAGGCGAGTAGGTCGAGTTCTTGCTGGCTGAGGCTGCATGAAATGCCGATCTCGCGGGCGAGCAGGGAAACCCGGTCACAATGCTGATGGGTATAGGCATCTCGCTCATCCAGGGCAAGGAATAAGGCCTGTGCGGATTCAGCAAGATAAGACTCAAAGGAGGTTGGGGCAACTGCGTGTGAAACACTGTCTGTCAAGGCCAACCCCCTGCAGTTATTTTACAGGTGCTGGAGGAGTACAACTTTCAATCTCAATCAGTTCGAAGCTAGATATTACGTAACCTTAATATTAGGGCGTAGATTAACATAGCCTCGTAATGATTGAAATAGTCAGGTCAACAGGCTGGATTCTTGTCGATAATGGATTGCAGGCTCTTGCCGGCTTTTTCTGTGGCGAAAGGTGCATGGTATTCAATGTCATATACCATCCACTCGCCGTTCTCTTTCCTCAGGATCACTTCATCATCCCAGCGCTGGGTCTTGCCATTTTTTTCCAGAGTGAAATGGATAGTTGATTGGCGTCCAAACTGGTTGGGTAGGCTGGGGTCTATGGTGAAGCTGGTAAATCCTGCGTCATTTGAGGTGAAGAGATCGCCTTTGGTCCAAGGGGTCATTTTATCCCGGGAGCGGCAGCGGTGCTGCTCGCGCAACGCGATATAGAAAATTCGGTGTAATTTGGGGATGAAGTGCTGGGAAATCGTGTCCAGTTGCTGCATATTGGGTAGCCCGACGACTTTGCTGCTTTTCTGCAGGGAGGCGTAATCATCAAAGAACCTGACGGCAGCTTCCCTGGCCTCGTCCTTGTCTGACTTTGCGGCATTCACTGGGAAGGCAAATAATGAGCACAGTGTAAGTGCAATGGCAAGGGAAGGCCTGATCATAGGGGCGGCTCCGGTAAATGCGGTCATGGGATGAAGATGGCGCATTAGAGCATGTGGGCAAAATGGCAGGCAAGCCTTGTTCAGGCTTGTCTGCTAAATCGGGAAAAAATCCGTATCCTGCTTCATTAATTTGCTGATTTTTCAGCAGTCACACGCCAGATAGTGTTGCCTACATCATCTGCTACCAACAAGGCACCTTGTTGATTGACCAGCACGCCGACCGGGCGACCCTGGGCTTCACCTTTCTGGTTGAGGAATCCGGTGAGTACATCGACGGGGTAGCCAGATGGCTTACCATCTTCAAATGGTACAAATAACACTTTGTAACCGCTGCTGGGCTTGCGGTTCCAGGAGCCATGTTGGCCGACAAACATGCCATTGGCATATTGCTTGGGTAATTGATTACCTGCGGCTGCAGCCAAGCCAAGCGATGCTGTGTGTGGGCCGAGTGCATAATCCGGCACCAGGGCATTGGCAACCAACTCTGGTTTTTGTGGTTGCACACGCACATCAACATGGTTGCCATAGTAGCTATAAGGCCAGCCATAAAAGCCACCATCCTGTACCGAAGTGATGTAATCCGGCACAAGGTCACTGCCGATCTCATCCCGTTCATTCACGGCGGTCCACAGCATGCCGCTCTCTGGCTCCCAGGCTAGACCATTCGGATTGCGCAGCCCAGAGGCAAAAATGCGGTGCTCACCTGTCTTGGCATCCACCTCCCAGATAGCGGCACGGCCTGTTTCGATCTCCATGCCGTTTTCCCCGATATTGCTGTTGGAGCCGACGGTGACATAAAGCTTATTACCATCTGGGCTGGCGATCAGGTTCTTGGTCCAGTGATGGTTGAGCGGCAGGCCGGGGAGGTCTACCAGCTTGGTGGGCGGTGTGGTGATGTTTGTGGCTCCTTCCTGGTAGGGAAAGGTCACCACGGCATCGGCATTGGCGACATAAAACGTATTGCCGATGAGTGCCATGCCAAATGGGGAGTGTAAATCCTTGAGGAAAACCGACCGCTGGTCAGCAATGCCGTCTCCATCAGTATCGCGCAGCAGGGTAATGCGATTGGCACTAGGTGTGCCAGCACCTGCACGTGCCATGAATTTTCCGGCAATCCAGCCTTTCAGGCTGAAGCTGTCATCACCTTTGGGAGGGCTATTGGTTTCTGCCACTAGAATGTCGCCATTGGGTAATTGATAAAGCCAGCGTGGATGCTCAAGGTCCTTGGCAAAAGCATTGACCGTGGTGCCTTCGGCGGCACGTGGTTTACCTTCTGCGGGCCAGCCTACGGCAGTGGCGACGTGAACGGTGGGAATCAGGCTGCTGCGTGGCTCTGGCAACTCCGGCTTGGTGCCAGTGCCTGCCGAGATAGATAGCTTGGCAACATCGCCACAGGCGCTGAGGGAAAGGGTAATCAGGGCAGGGAGCAATAGTCGATGCATGATGAGTGTCCTTGATGTCATCCAGATAGAGGGCGCTCATGTTCTATAATGAGCGTATGGATTTGTTTATATGCGCAGTTTAATGACGCATCATGCTTAAAGAAAGTTCTGATTTGACGACATCTTTTCTCCCTGATACCCCGCTGGTTTCCTGGCAGGAGGGTTCTGTATTACATCAGGCTCAGTGGCGATCGGAAAACCACAGCAAGCCGCCGGTGCGGGTACAAGTCGTTGATGACACGCTCAAGGCAGATCATGCCTATCGTTTAGCGTGTGAAGGTACAGCATTGTTGTGGCGGGGTGATTTCCAGAATGCCCGCCAGTTATTGCAAGCGATGGCGCGGAGAATGGATCGCAAGCCAGCTAAGACCTCATCTTCGCTATTGGATGCATTCAATTTGCATCGGCAGGCAATGGCGCAGCGGGCCCGTGTATTGGGCATGTTGTTGGTTGAGTTGGAGGCGGATTACACCATTGCCTTGCGACGGGCACCCGATGTGCAGGAAGCTTGTTTGCAGGCTTATGGCGAAGCTGAGCATTCATCGTTGATTTCACTACGTGAGCTGCAAGGTGTGATTGGCGCTTATGAGTGGCGCAAGAAGGGTGTGGAAGTATCCGCGCTGGGTGCGCGAATTCACCCGCATTACGGTGTGTTTTCACCAGTGCGTGGGGAATATGTCGATCTCGTGGCACAGGCTGCCTTGCCAGATAGCGAACTGGCATTTGATATCGGCACTGGTAGTGGTGTATTGGCTGCGGTGTTGGCGCAGCGAGGCGTCAAGAAAGTGATCGCCACTGACCAGGATGCTCGCGCTTTGGCGTGTGCTCGTGAGAATATGCAGCGGTTGGGGTTGGCGCAGCAGGTGGAAGTGATGGAGTGCAACCTGTTTCCCGACGGCAAGGCAGGGTTGTTGGTGTGTAACCCACCCTGGATTCCAGCCAAGGCCAATGCGGCGATTGAATATGCGATTTATGACCCTGGTAGCGCGATGCTTCAAGGATTTCTCAACGGAGTTGCGGAACATCTGCTGCCGCATGGCGAAGCTTGGCTGATTTTGTCTGATATTGCAGAGCATCTGGGCTTACGCACTCGTCAGCAATTACTACAGATGTTCGAGACTGCAGGCCTTAAGGTGATTGCCAAGCTGGATACCCGGCCAAGGCATGGTCGTACAAGTGACAATACCGATCCCCTGCATCAGGCGAGATCGGCAGAAGTCACTTCATTATGGCGTTTGAGCCTGATTTAGACCGTTCCTGAGTTTTCTTCAATCTCTTCAGCGGTGGTGTTATCGGCTGCCGTGTTGTGCTTGTCGAAGCTGGCCTGCAATTTATCGAATGCAAGCAGCGCTTTGGTCAGTTGTTGATTAAAGCGTCGTGTTTCTGCGAGTTTCAGCAAGTCATCGCCGCCAGATTCATGGCCTTTGCGTTCATGCAACACTTCTTCAAAAATCATCTGCTTTTTCTGCTGTCGTTCGTGTACGAATTGTCGGTAAGCATTGCGCAAGGCGGCACGGTCTGGTGGCAAGGGGCTATCGCTCAGGGCTTGCCAATATGGAAGCTCTAGCTCAAAGGCTGTCTGATCATGATCCAGGTGGCGTGCCAAGCTAGGCAGTAGTTGTAAGGCCATCGACAAGCGTAGCTGGTTTTGGACAAGCTGGTTGAGCAACTCCGCTTCTTGGGCGGACATGCCTTGCTGGGCAAGCTGTGCGATGTAGTGGTGCAGGTTTTGTAGGATTTGGCGGTTATCTTCCAGTAGTTGGCTGTCCAGATGACGTTGTTGACCCATCACAAGTGCCAGGCGCGCGATCAGTTGTCCGGCGCGCATACCTTCCAAGCTCATGGCTTTAATAGCCAAGCTGGGGATGGCCAGGCTGGATTGGTCGAGGCTGAAGGAACCCATGTGAGTAGGTGTCTTGAACTTGGTTTCCAGCCAGCGGATCAAGGGCGGTGTCAGCGGGTACATCAAGACCACACCCAATGCATTGAACATGGTATGGAACAAGGCCAGGATGAATTGCGGCTGGGTGTCATTGAAGACCAACTGGGCAATTTCCTGAATGCCCCAAAGCAGAGGCTTGAGCAGTAGTAGGGCCACAATCGCAGTGAGCACGTTGAATAGCACGTGCAAACTGGCCACGCGCTTCGCTGTGGCTGTGGCAGCCAGGGTGGCCAGCAGGGCAGTGGAGGTTGTGCCGACATTAGAGCCGATCACTACCGCAGCCCCGATTTCCAGTGGCACTGCACCTGTAGATACCGCCGTGACTACCAAGGCGATGACGGCCAGTGAAGCTTGCATGATCACTGTTAGCAACACGCCAGCCAGCATGGAAAGCACAATGCCCCAGACACCCAAGCTGGTCAGGTAGGCGAAATCGACATTAACAAACGCAGAGTCGAAGGTTGTTTTCAGGTAGCCTAACCCCAGAAACAATAGTGCAAAACCGGTTAATGCTTCACCAATTCCTTGTTTCCGCGATTGTTTACTCAATAGCTTTAGCATGACGGCAATACCGAGTATGGGTAGGGCCAGGTCATCCAGCTTGATACTGCCGCCTACCACAGCTACTAGCCACGCACTCAGGGAACTACCCAAATTGCTGCCGTAAATGACAAAAGCCGCAGCAGAAAGCGACAAAATGTTGGCATTGGCAAAGCCTATGGTTGCCACGGTAATCGCGGTGGATGATTGTACGGCGAGTGTACTGACGCTACCGATGAAAATGCCTTGCATCGGTGTGCCGGTCCAGCGTTGCAGTAGTTGCATGAAACTGGGGCCAGCAGCTGTTTTTAGCCCGCGCGTCATCCAGTCAATGCCGAGCAGCATTAGGCCGATGGCACCCAGGCCCATGAAAAGGTCATACCACATGAAGTTTGAGAGTGCCTGTGTATGGAATAAAGGCGCTAGTTTAACCTGAAGTGTTGCTTTGCTCTGTCAGCGTATGACTAATTCAAGAGAATGGATGGTTGAGGCGTGTGCAGTGGATATATGACGTAGAGGGGAGGGGTAAAAGTGCACTACTACATATGTTGCAGCAGTGCACGTGCAGTTTTAGGCTTGCTTGCGACGGCGTGCCGCGAAGCCTACAGCACCTAGGCCCAGCATGAGCATGGCATAGGTGGATGGCTCAGGCACAGCGGCAACTTGATCGACTTGGAAAGCCAGTGACTGAGAGAAGCCAATGTTGAAGTTGAGCGTATACGATGTAATCGGGCTGGAGATGCCGCTGAGATCCCACGTATATTGATAGTAATCAGCTACAGCATTTGTATCTACGAAACTTACCAATGTGCCTGCAATCGCTTGATTTCCATCGTTGTAATTCAAGCTGATGGAGAATGGCACACCACTACCAAACCCAGGAATATTGTAAAAGTCATTAATAATGCCTTGGAAAACAATCGAAGTGATGTCGTTGGCAACGGTATTGTCAGTAAATGTCAAATAGCCACTGCCATATAAACCTGCTGAAGCAGGGGAGTAGTTGCCAGAGACCAGCTTTAGCGTTGCATCGTCAGAGCCTGTAACATTGGCTACGGTACCAGCAGCTAATTGTGCTGCGGTCAGCGGAGCTGCGTTGCCATTCGCGTCTACACGATTGCGGTTCAGTTGGTTCCAGCCGTCGAAAGATACAGAGTTTGCTACGTCGATAAAGCTATCGTGAGTTGCGTTCGCCTGGGCGAGGCTAGCTACTGCAAGCAGGCTGGCACCCATTAGAATGCGCATGGCAGTGATGTTCATGTGATTTTTCCTTTTAGTTGATAGTGATTAACCGGGCTTTCCCAATGAAAATCCGGATATCCTCACCAGTAACCTGGCAATAAGCGCAAGGGTCTGCTGGCAAATTCTTATTTTATTAACATAAATAAGAATGATTTGTATTATGTTTAAAAAATGATAAGTGTCAACCCTTTTCTTGCCATGGAGTTTGCTCGTGTTTTGCAGAGCTTGTCATCCAGGGTGTGTGCAAAGCGTTATCTTTGAGATGTGTATTCGCTCCGCTCCTGTTTTATTCCTGCTCTCTTTTGTTTTTGTTGCTACCAATGGATTTGCCGCTGATTCCCTGCAAGCCTTGATTCAGGATGACACCCAATGGGTAAGTCCACGCAAGGATTACTACAACCAGGGATATAGTCGCCTTAACCAGATTAATCATCGCAATGTCTCGCGACTAAAGCTGGCCTGGAGTTTTTCCACTGGTGTTCAACGTGGTCACGAAGGGGCCCCTCTGGTAGTAGGCAATGTCATGTATGTGCATACAGCCTTTCCCAATCATGTCTATGCGCTGGACCTAGATCATGACCGGAAGATTCTATGGGCCTATTTCCCCAAGCAATCCAGCGATATTGAGGCGATCCTTTGCTGCGATAATGTGAGCCGTGGCTTGGCGTATGGTGATGGCAAGATATTGCTGCAACAGAATAATGGCCTTTTGTTAGCACTGGATAGCCGCGATGGACATAAGGTATGGCAGGTGCAGGTAAATGATCCCAATATTGGTGCTACCAATACCAATGCGCCTTATGTGTTTCGTGACAAGGTGCTGACGGGTTGTAGCGGGGGCGAGTTTGGCGTGCGGTGTTTTCTTGCGGCCTATGCCTTGAATGATGGTCAACTGCAATGGAAAGCCTATAGCACTGGGCCAGATAGCGAGGTGTTGATAGGTGCAGGCTTCAATGCCGAGAATCCGCATTACAGTGCTTTGTCTGCGTATGAGAATGTCGCAGGTGGCAACAAGGAGGGTGGGTCGTTTCGTGCCTTGCCTAAAGAAAAACTGAAGTTTCCAGCACCTGACTTGGGTATAAAAACCTGGCTCAAGCCGCAGGCCGCCGCGCATGGCTGGGAGCATGGAGGCGGCCCAGTATGGGGCTGGTTTTCTTATGATCCCAAGCTGAATTTGGTCTATTACGGTACTGGTAACCCTTCAGTCTGGAATCCCGATATTCGCCCAGGAGATAATAAATGGGCGATGACGCTGTTTGCCCGCGATCTTGATACCGGCATGGCACGCTGGGGCTATCAATTGACGCCGCATGATGAATGGGATTATGACAGTGTCAATGAGCTGATTCTCTGGGACCATGGTCAGCAAAAGCTGGCCACGCATTTTGATCGCAATGGCTTTGCCTATACCTTGGATCGGCGAACTGGCAGCTTACTTTCCGCAGCAAAAATGCACCTTTTCGTAAACTGGGCCACAGGGATTGACCTGCCAACCGGTATACCCCTGAAGGATGCGCGCTATGCTACGCACGAAGATCAGGAAACCAGTGGTATTTGTCCCTCAGCTATAGGCGCCAAAAATATGCAGCCTGCGGCATATTCGCCGCAAACAGGCTGGTTTTATGTGCCACTCAATCATTTATGCATGACGTATGAGGCCGTGGAAGCCAAGTACGTCTCAGGGCAACCTTGGGCCGGAGCCAGTCTTACCATGCAGCCGGGACCGGATGGTGACATGGGAGCCTTCATGGCCTGGGATGCGCTGAAAGCCAAGTCTGTTTGGTATAAGCACGAAAAGTTTGCAGTGTGGAGTGGGGCTTTGCCAACAGCTGGGAGAGTGGTGTTTTATGGCACGCTGGATCGTTGGTTCAAGGCCTTAGATGCACGTAACGGCAGGGAATTATGGCGCTTTCAGGTGGGTTCAGGGATCGTGGGTAACCCGATAACCTATCAACACCGTGGCAAGCAATATGTTGCTGTTTTCTCCGGTGTCGGTGGCTGGGCAGGCATTGCGCTCAATCAAGGCCTTACTGGCGATAGTGAAGGCGCGGGTACGGCTGGCGCTTTCCGGGAGTTGAACCACTACAATGCTGCACCGGGTAGCGGCGCACTTAATGTGTTTGCATTGTAGATAGGCAAGCGGTGGCATTGCAGTTGCTCATTACAACGCACCTGTAGGAAATCAAAAGGCCGTCAAGATGCTGAATCCAGCAATCCCTTGATGAAGCCGCCAATACCGCTGAGCTTGCTGCCATATTCCAGGATAGCTGGCAGCTTTGATTTCTTATGTGACTTCAGTGCTTCCAGATGGTTTTCTGCAATCTGTTGGCCAATATTGCCGATAATGGCGCGGATATGTTGACGTGCTTGCTCCAGCCGCTTTCCCTGCCATTCTTCACCAAAAATTCCTTCTTCCCAGCAGCGGTCCAGGATGCGATATAGCGCGGACAAATTGCCCACGACATATTCGGAGGCAGCATTAAAGCTCAGGCTATCGTCTATCAGTCGAGCCTGGTTTTGCAGGTGACGGAATAAGAGGGGAGTTTTCAGGTGAAAGCGCATCTGGCCTTTTTCTACGCTTTCCACATGGAAGTCTACCTGGGCCAATGCTGCGAGTAATTGAGTCCACGCCTCGGCTTCTGTCAGCTGTCCAAACTTGATCGCAGCACTTTCCAGCAGGCTTTTTGCACGTGATTCACGGATACGGAAGACTGCGCTTAGGCGAAAAGTGTCAGCGGTCTGCAACGCTTGTGCATATTCCCAAAGTAGCAAGGCGTCAAAGTCGCTTTTTGCCATGCCACCCAGGCCATGGGTGCTGACATACTCTTGCCAGATGCGGTCAAAGAGGTCAATTTTCTGCTGATCGGTAAGAGACATGCCGCTTTCCTTCCATGATAGAACCTGCATCATCGCTTGGTTGGCAGGCCATTTCAACTTACTGGGTCGGCCATGTTCATATGCTTATACTCTCATTGCAAGCATGCTTATTTGTTTAGGCGTGCTAAGGCGCGATCATGCCAGCGGGCTAACAATAGCAGTGCAGAAATGCCACCCAGTAATGCAAACCACATATCGGATTGCGTATCCCATTCATCTCCTTGCGTACCGAGAAACTCATCCGCGCCTTGCCCCATCCACAATGCCGCAGCCCATTCGATCAATTCATAGCTGGCACTGATGGCAAGTACGACACAGATCACCAGAAATGCCAGCATGTTGCTGCCACGCACATAAGCGCCACGCAACAGGATTTCTCGCACAGCAATGGCCGGGACAAAGCCTTGCATGAAGTGTCCGATCTTGTCATAGGGGTTGCGATCCAGGCCCAGCCATTGGGCTATTTCAAACCCCAATGGAACGCGTGCGTAGCTATAGGCGCCTCCCACGATCAGTACCAAGGCATGCAGGAAGATCAGGCTATAGAGTAGGGCGGTGAGCGGGTAACGACGGTAGCTTGCCCATAACAGCGGCAGCACTATTATCACAGGCAGAACTTCCATGAGCCAGGTCGAGCGGTCAAAGGGATGAATCCCAGATGCGATCAGTACCGCAATCAAGGCTAGGCTACCCAACTGCAAGCAACGTACCTGCATCATCTGGCTTAATCCTTGTCAGGCTTGTTGAACAGGGAGAATACAATCCCAAGCGTGATCCCTACCACGGCACCCAGTGCCAGGTTGTCAGAACTCAGGCCGATGGCTGTCCCTAGGATAGTGGCGACGCTGAGATTGAATATTTCTTTGTATTTGTTTGGCATGGGGTGATTATAAGGGAATTAGCCTGAGCAACGGAGGTGTGTTACCCATGCGCTGGCACAGCGATGCACATGCTTTATACTCATGTACTTTGATCGCTATGGCGAAGACAAGGCGTTGTACGCCTATCGGATAATCTATGAGTTTACGTGTTCGATTCAACTTGCTGATAACGACCTTGCTACTGATGTTGATGGTGGCGGTTGGCTATGTGGTGATCAAGGGGATGCGGATTTCCACCGAGGAAAGTGTGGAAGCTGCGACAAGGGTAACGGTGCAGTTGCTCGATACCGTGATTATTAATTCACGGCAGAATCCTGAGTGGGGTTATACCCATGACGTGATGCATACATTCCTGCAATCGCTGGGACATGTGCGCAGCAGCGAGATTTTGCTTTACGATGCCCAAGGGGCGCTGATGTATCAATCGCCACCATCAACTTATCGTGCCGATGAGAACCCGCCGCGCTGGTTTGCGCGGATGGTGGAGCCTGAACCTGAAGTCGTGTCGCGCCGTATTCGCTTTGGCATGCTGGTTGTGGCATCGGATGCTGCCGGGGCGATTCGTGAATCATGGGTTTCGTTCAAGAGCCTGCTCTGGATCGAGAGTGGGTTCTTTGTGGTATTGAATGCCTTGATTTACTGGATGCTGGGGCGCTGGCTGCGGCCCGCGGGGGATATTCTCAAGGCTATTTCTCAGGTTGAGCAAGGCAATCTGGAGGTTAAGCTGCCACAATACAAGGTGCCTGAATTCTCCCGTATTGCACAAAACTTCAACCTGATGGGGGAGTCCTTGCGTGATCGCACCGAGGAGAACCGTAGGTTGGCCCTCATTGTGCAACAGACCGCAGATGCGATCATGATTCATGATCTCAACGGTAATATCTCGTTCTGGAACCCGGCTGCACAGCGCATGTTTGGCTATGCTCCTGAAGATATCATCGGCAAGTCTGCCAACCTGCTGATGCCGCCAGATCATGAGAGTGAGCAGGCGCGCAATATGGCGGTGATCGTGGCGAATAGCCAAGTGGAATATTACGATACACAGCGCGTGGCGCGTGACGGTAAGTTACTGGATGTATCGTTGTCGGCAGCGCCATTAATGGACCCCAAAACAGGCGAGATCATTGGTGAAATTTGTAGTATGCGCGATATTACCGAGCGCAAGCTGGCAGAGGAAACGGCACGTAAGTTGGAGGAAAACCGCCAGTTAACGCACTTGATCCAGCGCCATATCGAGGATGAACGCCGCAGCCTCGCGCGCGAGCTGCATGATGAGTTGGGGCAATATGTGACGGCGATCAAGACCTTTGCCGTAGCGATTGCCAACAAGGCCAGAACTGAAATGCCCAGCATCGAAAATAGCGCGCAAACCATTGTGTCTGCGGCCAATCATATCTATGACGGCATGCACAATATCATCCGGCATTTGCGGCCAGGTTCGCTCGATAACCTGGGTTTATCCGCGGCCTTGCGCGATGCTGTTGCCGATTGGCAGGCGCAAAACCCGCAAGTGGCATTTAGCTTGGATTTGCAGGGCAAGCTGGATACGCTGGGCGAAAGTTTGAATATTAATCTCTATCGCATTGTGCAGGAGTCGGTGACCAACGCCTTGCGGCATGCCCAGGCTGACAGGATTGAGATCAGCCTTTCACAGCATGAAAATGGTACCCTCACACTTTTGATCAAGGATAACGGTATCGGCATGAATATGTGCAATGTGGACCAGAGTCGCCATTTCGGCCTGTTGGGTATGCGTGAGCGCACCCAAGCGCTGTATGGCACGTTCAGCATAGATTCTCTGCCGGACCAGGGCTCTACCATATCGGTGACGATTCCGGAGAAATGAATTCATGAGTGCAATCAAGGTAATGCTGGTGGATGATCATGCGGTAGTTCGCATGGGCTTCAAGTTATTGCTGGAATCTGATCAAGCGATACAGGTGGTCGCCGAGGCCGAGAGCGGTGAGCAGGGTATCAAGCTTTATCAGGCGCATAAGCCTGATGTAGTCGTCATGGACATTACGATGCCAGGCATCGGTGGCCTAGAGGCCATAGACCGCATTCGTGCCAAGGACGAGCATGCGCGCATCCTGGTATTGTCTGCCCACGAGGATTCGGTGCATCCCAAGCGTGTACTGAACGCTGGCGCGATGGGCTATTTGACCAAGCGCAGTGCTGCTGAAGAATTAATCAAGGCGATTCATACTGTGGCAAGCGGCAAGATGTACCTTGAAGCCAATGTGGCGCAGCAGATGGCGATCCAGCAGATTTCCGGGCAGCAGAACCCAGTGGATGTGCTATCTGACCGTGAGTTTGAGGTGTTTATGGCCTTGGCCAAGGGCAAGACTACCAATGAGATCGCTGAGACTTTATCCTTGTCACCGCGTACCGTGGGAACCCATCTCTACAATATCAAGCAGAAGTTGAATGCCAGCAATTCTGCGGAGATTGCCTTGATTGCCATGCGTTCTGGCTTGATTGATCCCTGACCGTTCAGGGCTGGGTGAATATGCTGTTGCCCGAAGCTTGTTTGAATGCGCGTTGTGTTTCCAGCCGATAGCGCGCGATATGCAAGTCACTATGCTCTGAAACTTCCACCAAGAGTTCCTGACCGCTATTAACTCTTCCAAATTCAGGCGGGATCAGAATAGTGACTGTGGATTGTGGCGAGCTAGCCATAGCACCGATGGCAACCTGCCATTGCGCCAACGCTTCAAGCTGCGAAATGTCATTCCCGCGTAACCTGGCTTTTTCTAGTACGGTAGTTTTTTCCTCACCCAGCAGCAGATTCCACACCTCTACTGTGACCAGTGCGCTGGCGCTAATGGTCTGGTTGTTTACTTCTGTGGCATTCGAAGCATGGGCAGGCAAAGGTTCTGCGGAAGGCTTGATTTCGGTAAAGCCAGTATTGAGGAATGCTGCCCAATATTCATCCATCTGTGGTGTGGCTCTGGAGGCGGTAGCGTAAGTGTTACCGTGACCTGGGATCATGTTGGTGCTGGTGGTAGAGGACGAGTGGCCGGTGTCGTTCAGTAAATAGTTGTCGTAGGCATCGGAAGTGGCTTTGTCTGCAGCCCGCATCAATAGCGATGAAGCCACTTGTTGCGCAATCGGGCCGCCCACGCAGCCAGCCAGGCTGCATGCCAGCATGCCCACCATCACGGCGTGGCGTGTATTCGACCATTGTGCAGATAATCGGCTCATGAGTTCTTCTACGGATGCGCGCGTTGGAAGTTTAACCTTTATTTTGCCTGGGCGTGGCACATACGCTGATAATGCCACTCAGAATGATGAGGCCAACCGCAAGCCAGCGATCAGCTGAGAGGGTTTCTCCCCAGATCAGGATGCCAAACAGGCTGGCAAGCACTACCGTGGTATAGGCCAGGCTACCCACAACCAGCGGGCTACCAGTGCGATACGCACGGGTCAAGGCAAGTTGCGCAACAGTGGCTGAACCACCTAAGCCAAGTAGCACGAGCAGGTCTTGCCAATCGGGCGGTGTGAAGTGGTAGAAAAGCATCCATAGGCCGCTGCCTATGGTGCATACCAGTGTGAAATAAAACACGGTGCGCCAGTCAGGCTCTCCCGCACGGCCAAGTTGTGTGACGTGGAGATAGACAACACCCGCCATTGCGCCCGATAACAAACCGATTGCACCAGCGATGAGCTCATCCACATGCAAGCTGGGCTTGAGCAACAGGGCGACACCAACAAAACCGATGACAACCGCTAACAGCAGGAGCTTGCGTGGCTTTTCATGCAGCATGAACGGCATGGCCATAGCAAGAAACAAGGGCGAGGTGTAATTGAGTGTGATGGCCGTGGCAAGGGGCAGTTCGCTGATGGCAAAGAAAAAGCAGATCAGCGATGCAAATCCAAGAATCGCACGCTTCATGTGCGTATTCATGAGCTTGGTTTTGAGCGAGCCGCCACGCAATTGCGTGACAATGAGGATAAACAGCAGGCCAAACAGGGAGCGGTAGAATACTAGCTCGGCACTGCTGAATTTTTCCGCTCCCAACTTAACGAGCACGCCCATGATTGCAAAGAAAAAGGCAGCCACTAGCATCCATAGGCTGCCAAGTCTGGGTAGATTCAAAATTTTCCTTCCGGCCTGCCATGCAGGCTGCAGAGATTAAGCAGCTAAGCGTTTGCCTGAAGGCTTATTTCAGGTGAGGGTCTAGTTGTCTGTGTAACCACGCGTGGAAATGCTGCATGCCAGTTTCCATCGGATGCTGGTAGGGGCCGCGCTCATCAATGCCTTGAGAGGCCAGCGCGTGGCGTCCATCGTGCATACGTTGGCAGATATCCATGTCTTCCACGGCAGTTTCGGTATAGGCAGCTTGCTGTGCAGCGATGAAGGTTTCTTCAAAAAGTGCGATGTCTTCGGGGTAGTAGAACTCGACTACATTGGTACAGGCATCCGGCCCACGTGGAATGATGTGGGAGACTACCAGTGTATTGGGGTACCACTCGATCATGAGGAATGGGTAATACACCATCCAGATTGCCCCATATTTGGGAGCTTGTTGTTGGTTGTAGCGCAGCACTTCATTGTGCCAGTTGTCGTAGATGAGCGACCCGGATTTTTGCAAGGCTTTGTGCACGCCTACGGTCTGCACGCTATACCAATCCCCGAACTCCCAATTAAGGTCATCGCAATTGACGAAGTGACCAAGGCCAGGGTGGAAGGGGCCAACATGGTAATCTTCCAGGTAAACCTCGATAAAGGTTTTCCAGTTGAAATGATATTCATCGACCATGACACGGTTCAGCATGTAGCCGGTAAAGTCGAAATCCTGCTTGCAGCCAAGTGCGTGTAAATCTTGTGCAATATCACGCTTGCTGTCGAACAACAGCCCTTGCCAGTTTTTCAGCGAAGAGGTGTTCAGGTGCAGACAAGGGTTTTCCTTGAAGTGTGGGGCGCCCAGCAATGTGCCGTGGGTGTCATAAGTCCAGCGGTGTAGCGGACAGATGATGTTCTTGGTTTTTCCGCTACCCTTGAGCATGAGTGCTTGTCGGTGGCGGCAGACATTGCTGATCAGTTCGATACCACTTTCATTGCGGATCAGTGCCTTGGCGTCATTCATCCACGAAAGGCTGTGATAATTGCCAACCTCAGGCACCATCAGTTCGTGCCCAATATAATGCGGCGCATGGGCAAACAGGTGTTGTTGTTCAAGCGTATAAATGGCGGGATCCGTGTACCAGGAGACCGGCAGCTGGGTGCTGAATTGCGAATCGTGGCCCTGGGCGGGCAGCTTGGTCACAGAGGCTAGCGATACCATATAGTGCAGTGTTGTGAATTGACGCCTTGAATTCAAGCGAACATTAGATTTTGCCCTAAACTCAAAGAATTTGAAACCCACCCTGCAGCGTAGCGGGTATTTGCTGCATAAATCCTATTGCCAATTCTTGCCTAAACTCAGGATTTGAGCTACTCTCAATCCCTTGAAGCGAAAAGTATTAAGTCGCTTGAATGTTGAGCAGAATCCGGCGCTGTAGTGAGTTTAAGCCGGGTTTCCATTTTAAGATTCTCGGCGGTGACCTCATGAAGACTGTAGTGCGCAAGGTAGCAACTGGTATTGCTCTGCTGGCAGCCATTCGACTGCTGAAAAAGCGCGCGCTCGTCCGCTGAGAGTGCCGCGTCATGCTGTAAACGGCGGCTGGTGCCGCCGTTTTTGTTTTTGAGCTTTAAAACTTGATCGAACCTAGAGGCTAGATACTGCAATGTCTGAACACTTGATGAATACCTACGCCCGCCAACCTGTGACATTCACCAGAGGTGAGGGTGCATGGTTGTGGGACACCGAAGGCAAGCGTTACCTTGATGCACTGGCCGGGGTAGCGGTGAATGGTTTGGGTCATGCCCATCCTCGCCTGGTAGCTGCCATAGGTGAGCAGGCTAGCCGATTGATCCATGTCTCGAATATTTATGGCATTGCAGAGCAAGGCAAGCTGGCAGATAAATTATGCGCAATTTCCGGCATGGATAATGTGTTTGTCTGTAACTCCGGTTGTGAGGCCAACGAGGCTGCAATCAAGCTTGCACGGCTTTATGGGCATAACAAAGGGGTAGAAAACCCTGAAATTATCGTCATGGAACGTGCGTTCCATGGCCGTACCCTGGCAACGCTTTCTGCTACTGGCAACCGCAAGGCACAAGCCGGTTTTGAGCCCTTAGTGAGTGGTTTTATACGTGTGCCTTTTGATGATCTTGAGGCAGTTCGTCAAGTGGCTCAACGCAATAAGAATGTTGTGGCTATCCTGTTGGAGCCTATTCAGGGCGAGGGCGGTATCAATGTGCCGCGCGATGCCGCTGCTTACCTCAACGGCTTGCGCGAGATTTGCGATGCCAATGGCTGGCTGCTGATGTTGGACGAAGTGCAGAGCGGCGTGGCGCGTACCGGTACCTGGTTTGCCTTCCAGCACACCGATGTTGTGCCTGATGTGATGACCCTCGCCAAGGGCTTGGGCTCTGGTGTGCCTGTTGGTGCTTGTTTGGCACGAGGCACGGCGGCAGAAGTGTTCACGTATGGCAAGCATGGCTCTACCTTTGGCGGCAATCCACTCGCCTCCACAGCAGCCCTGGCAACGCTGGAGATTATCGAGTCTGATGGCTTGCTAGCGCATGCCGAGCAGCTAGGTAACTACATCCGTGAGGCATTGGTAACCAGCCTGCAGGGCGTGGCTGGTGTGAGTGTCATCCGCAATGCGGGCCTGATGATAGGTATAGAGCTAGACAGGCCATGTGGTGACTTGGTCAAGCAAGCACTTCAGGCTGGTTTGCTGATCAATGTAACAGCAGATAAAGTAGTTCGCTTGTTGCCACCGCTCATCATGAGTGAGTCAGAAGCGCAACAATTGGTAGATATACTGACACCTTTAATCAAGAAATTCCTTGCTTAGTCGCGGGAATAAAAATGCTATGGCAATCAAACACTTCTTACAGTTTAACGACCTGAATGCGGATGAGCTAGCGCATATCTTTGACCGTACGCGCTGGATCAAGGAGCAGTTCAAGGCCTATCAGCAGTACTGGCCACTGACAGATCGCACCCTGGTAATGATTTTTGAAAAGGCCAGCACTCGTACTCGCTTGTCGTTCGAGGCAGGCATGCAGCAGTTGGGTGGTTCCGCCATCTATCTCAATACCCGCGACTCCCAGCTTGGGCGTGGCGAGCCGGTGGAAGATGCTGCACAGGTAATCTCGCGCATGAGCGATATCGTGATGATCCGCACATTTGAACAGGAAATCATTGAGCGCTTTGCTGCAAACTCTCGCGTGCCAGTGATTAATGGCCTGACCAATGAATATCACCCTTGCCAGATACTTGCCGATATTTTCACTTATATCGAGCACCACGGTTCCATCAAGGGCAAGACAGTAGCGTGGATTGGCGACTCAAATAACGTCTGTAATACTTGGCTCCAAGCTGCTGAAGTGCTGGATTTCAATGTGCATGTCTCCACGCCGCCCGGTTACGAGGTCGAGCCTGAACGCGCCAATCTTTATGGTACAGATCATTACGAAGAATTTACCGATCCGATGGAGGCTGCACGTGGTGCAGACCTCGTGACGACCGATGTCTGGACCTCGATGGGGTTTGAAGCGGAAAATGAAGAGCGTCGCCGCGATTTCCATGATTGGCAAGTCGATGCAGACATGATGCGTATCGCAGGCAAGGATGCCTTGTTTATGCATTGTTTACCTGCGCATCGCGGTGAAGAAGTGACTGCTGATGTGATTGATGGGCCTCAATCCGTGGTGTGGGATGAAGCGGAAAACCGCCTGCATACGCAAAAGGCCCTGATGGAATACTTGTTGTTAGGCAAAGTACAGGCATAAGCCTGGGTAAACTGGATTTAATTGAGAAAGAAACCGTCAAATGAGTGATGTGAAGAAGGTCGTGCTGGCTTACTCCGGCGGCCTGGATACCTCCGTGATCCTGAAGTGGCTGCAAGATGTCTACCAGTGTGAAGTGGTAACGTTTACTGCAGATATCGGCCAGGGCGAAGAGCTGGAGCCTGCGCGTGAGAAGGCCAAGAAGTTTGGCGTGAAGGAAATCTATATTGACGATCTTCGTGAAGAGTTTGTGCGCGATTTCGTCTTCCCGATGTTCCGTGCCAACACTGTCTATGAAGGCGAATACCTGCTGGGCACTTCTATTGCTCGTCCCCTGATCGCCAAGCGCTTGATCGAGATTGCCCAGGCAACCAATGCTGATGCGGTGTCCCATGGTGCGACCGGCAAGGGTAATGATCAGGTGCGTTTCGAGTTGGGCGCTTACGCACTTAACCCCAATATCAAGATTATCGCGCCATGGCGCGAATGGGATTTGCTCAGTCGTGAGAAGTTGCTGGCTTATGCTGAGAAGAATGGCATTCCCGTCGAAATGAAGCATCGTCAAGGTGGTAGCCCATACAGCATGGACGCCAACTTGCTGCATATTTCTTACGAAGGCCGCCATTTGGAAAATCCCGCTGCGGAAGCAGAGGAAGATATGTGGCGCTGGACGGTATCGCCTGAGCGTGCTCCTGACGAAGCGGAGTACCTGGAGATTGAATATCGCAATGGCGACCCCATCTCATTGAATGGGAAGGCGCTGAAGCCGCATGAGTTGCTGGCTGAGTTGAATCGCCTAGGTGGCAAGCATGGTATTGGTCGCCTGGACTTGGTGGAAAACCGCTATGTAGGCATGAAGTCACGTGGCTGCTATGAAACGCCGGGCGGCACCATCTTGCTCAAGGCGCACCGCGCGATCGAGTCTATTACGTTGGACCGCGAAGTGGCGCACTTGAAGGATGATCTGATGCCACGCTATGCAAGCATGATTTACAACGGCTACTGGTGGAGCCCTGAGCGTGTGACGTTGCAAACGCTGATTGATCATACTCAAAGCACCGTGAATGGCTGGGTCAAGCTTAAGCTGTACAAGGGCAATGTCATCGTCACCGGCCGCGATTCCAAGACGGATTCATTGTTCGACCCCAATATCGCGACATTTGAAGATGATGCCGGTGCCTATGATCACCGCGATGCAGGTGGTTTCATCAAGTTGAATGCGTTGCGTATGCGGATTGCCGCGAACTTGCGCAACAAGAACTAATTAACAGGATTTTAGGAGAAGCGTCGTGGCCCAGTTCGACAATGTCAGTGTTAAGAAAAAAGCCAATGTGTATTTTGATGGCAAGTGTGTCAGCCATACTGTGCTGTTCCCTAACGGTACACGTGCGACAGTAGGCGTGATTTTTCCTAGCGCCTTGACGTTCAACACCGGCTCCCCAGAGTTGATGGAAATCAATGGTGGTGTCTGCAAGGTGAGACTCAACGGTGAAACCGAATGGAAAACATACAGCGCAGGCGAGAAATTTACTGTGCCTGGCAATTCCAGCTTTGATATCGAAACGGTGGAAACGCTGGATTACGTTTGCCATTTTGAGTAAACGTACCTGTTGTGTGTTGATATTGCCCAGGTGATATCAATGAAGTGAGAGTAGGTGGCTGTTAGTGGCTTCCGGTGGAAAAACGCAACGCCAAGCGCGGGGCGTTTTTCAATTTACGCGCAATGCTGGGTAGTTTGCAGCAATAGCTGATCTAAATACCAGTGTTCGATTTTTAGTGCCCACTTTGTTTGATGAAGTGAGTGACGATGCTCCTAAAGGCAATATGCGAATGATGCCTGCTACGTTGGAGTGGATTGAGATGAGGATGGAAAACGATGCCTTCATTTGATATTTCTTCTGAAGTCGATATGGTTGCATTGAAAAATGCAGTGGATGTGACCGGTCGGCAGATCACCAATCGCTATGATTTCAAGGGCACCAGTGCCAATGTCGAGCTGAACGAAAAAGACAATCAGATCACGCTGCATGGTGATTCTGACTTCCAGCTGGACCAGATCAAGGCCATCTTGCTGCCCGCAATGGAAAAGAAAGAGGCCGATAGCGCCAAGCGGCTGGATCACCAGGATGTGCAGAAGATTTCTGGTAACAAGGTGAAGCAGGTGTTGAAGATCAAGGCTGGTATCGATAGCGAGTTGGCGAAAAAAATCGTCAAATTACTCAAGGATAGTGGCCTCAAGGTGCAAGCGAGCATCCAGGGCGATGAGGTACGTGTGACGGGTGCCAAGCGTGATGTGCTGCAAGAGGCGATCGCCTTTGTGCGTAAATCCATTACGGATTTCCCTTTGCAGTTCGGTAATTTCCGCGATTGATTGGCCGATTCAACCATTGTTGCTATTGCAGCGTTGAACACAGTATTTAAGCAGGTTTAGTTTCAGAAAGATCGTATGTCAGCCAAAACGCTTTACGACAAATTATTTGATTCCCACGTGGTACGTGAGGAAAACGGTGCTGCGTTGATTTATATCGACCGTCATCTTGTGCATGAAGTCACCAGCCCACAGGCATTTGAAGGCCTGAAAATGGCGGGTCGCAAGCTTTGGCGCATCAGCTCTGTGCTGGCTGTGCCTGACCACAATGTGCCGACGACCGATCGTAGCCAAGGCATTGCTGACCCGATTTCGCGCTTGCAAGTAGAAACCCTGGATCAGAACTGTACGGATTTTGGCGTGACCGAGTTCAAGATGGGTGATGCGCGTCAGGGTATCGTGCATGTCATGGGACCTGAGCAAGGTGCAACCCTGCCGGGCATGACGGTGGTCTGTGGTGATTCCCATACCAGTACCCATGGTGCATTTGGCGCGTTGGCGCATGGTATTGGTACTTCCGAGGTTGAGCATGTGATGGCGACCCAGTGCTTGGTGCAGAAGAAATCCAAGGCCATGCAAGTGCTGGTGGAAGGACAGCTTGGAGCAGGTGTCACAGCCAAGGATATTGCGCTGGCGATTATTGGCAAGATGGGCACTGCGGGTGGTACTGGCTATGCAATCGAGTTTGCGGGTTCTGCCATCCGTGGCCTGAGCATGGAAGGGCGCATGACGCTGTGCAATATGGCGATTGAGGCAGGTGCACGTGCTGGTATGGTCGCTGTGGATGACATCACGATCAATTACGTCAAGGATCGTCCCTATGCGCCCAAGCCTGAGCAATGGGATGCTGCCGTGTCTTACTGGCGCACACTGCATAGCGATGAGGGCGCGAAGTTTGACGCTGTCGTGGAGTTGCGTGCGGAGGAGATTGAACCTCAAGTCACCTGGGGTACTTCCCCTGAAATGGTGACTGCTGTGAACGGTATCGTGCCGGATCCTGCCAAGGAAAACGATCCGACCAAGCGTAGCGGCATGGAGCGTGCCTTGCAGTATATGGGTTTACAGGCCAATACACCGATCTCGCAGATCCCGATTGACAAGGTATTCATTGGTTCTTGTACTAACTCGCGGATTGAAGATTTGCGTGCGGCGGCTTCTGTTGCCAAGGGCAAGCATGTGGCACCCAACGTCAAGTTGGCGATGGTGGTGCCTGGCTCAGGCCTTGTCAAGGAGCAAGCTGAGCATGAAGGCCTGGACAAGATTTTCAAGGAAGCCGGTTTTGAATGGCGTGAGCCTGGATGCTCGATGTGCCTTGCCATGAATGCTGATCGCCTGGAGCCTGGCGAGCGCTGTGCGTCAACCTCGAATCGTAACTTTGAGGGACGTCAGGGTGCAGGTGGTCGTACTCACTTGGTCAGTCCGGAAATGGCAGCTGCTGCTGCTGTTACAGGACATTTCGTTGATGTACGCCAATTGTTGAATTGAGTGTGATGATGCGAAAAATGTTGATGATGACAGCACTCTCACTATTGGCGATGTCTTTGATGGCCTGTAATACCATCAATGGTGTGGGCAAGGATATTGAGAAGGCTGGCGAAGCCATACAGAAATCAAGCAAGTAACGAATCGTTATTGGATCAATATGCAAGCATTTACCCAATTAAATGGATTAGTGGCCCCTTTGGATCGCGCAAATGTCGATACCGATGCCATCATTCCCAAGCAGTTTTTGAAGTCAATTAAGCGAGCGGGCTTTGGCCCTAACGCCTTTGATGAGTGGCGTTATCTGGATCAGGGCGAACCAGGTATGGACAATAGCAAGCGTCCGCTGAATCCTGATTTTCCGCTCAACTTTCCTCGTTACCAGGGGGCCAGTGTTTTACTGGCACGCGAGAATTTCGGCTGTGGGTCCAGCCGCGAGCATGCGCCATGGGCTTTGCTTGACTATGGCTTCCGCGCCATTATCGCCCCGAGTTTTGCCGATATTTTCTTCAATAACTGTTTCAAGAACGGCATTTTGCCGATCGTGCTCGATGCAGCGATTGTCGATAGCTTGTTCAAGGAAGCGGAGCCCAAGGAAGGCTATCAGTTATTGATAGACCTGCAGACACAGACCGTGCAAACACCTGCCGGCAATAGCTACGCTTTTGAGATTGATCCATTCCGCAAGCATTGCCTCTTGAATGGCCTTGATGATATTGGCCTGACTTTGCAGCATGTGGATGAAATCAAGGTCTTTGAAGCCAAGCACAAGGCAACGCAGCCCTGGCTGTTCAACTAAATCCTGACCCATGCTATTCCATTGAATAGCATGGGTTTGCTCCTGTTTACATCAAATCAATATCTGGGAACACGTTTATGAAGATTGCGGTATTACCGGGCGACGGCATCGGTCCTGAAATTGTTGCGCAAGCTGTCAAGGTACTGAAGGCGCTAGACCTCAACCTTGAATTGCATGAGGCACCGATCGGCGGCGCTGGTTACGAGGCAGCAGGTGATCCTTTGCCCGAAGCGACATTAAAGTTGGCACAAGAAGCTGATGCTGTGTTGTTAGGTGCCGTGGGTGATTGGAAATACGATAGCCTGCCACGTGACCAACGCCCAGAGCGTGGCCTGTTGCGTATCCGCAAGGCATTAAACCTGTTTGCAAACCTGCGTCCTGCTTTGCTCTATCCAGAACTTGCTTCTGCTTCCACCTTGAAGCCAGAAGTGGTTTCAGGCCTGGATATCATGATCGTCCGTGAGTTGACTGGCGATATTTACTTTGGTCAGCCACGCGGCATTTCCACTCTGGAAAATGGCGAACGCGAAGGTATTAATACCATGCGTTATAGCGAATCCGAGATTCGCCGCATTGCGCATGTGGCCTTTAATATCGCGCAGAAGCGCAACAAGAAGGTTTGTTCCGTGGATAAGGCCAATGTGCTGGAAACCACCGAACTCTGGCGTCAAGTGATGATTGAGGTCTCCAAGGAATATCCGGATGTCGAGCTTAGCCACATGTATGTGGATAACGCCGCCATGCAATTGATTCGCGCTCCTAAGCAGTTCGATGTCATGGTGACTGGCAACATTTTTGGCGACATCCTTTCCGACGAAGCCTCTATGCTGACTGGTTCCATCGGCATGCTGCCTTCCGCTTCACTGGACCAGAACAACAAGGGTATGTATGAGCCTAGCCACGGCTCTGCTCCAGACATTGCAGGCAAGGATATTGCCAACCCATTAGCGACCATCCTTTCCGCTGCCATGATGTTGCGCTACACCTTCAATGATGAAGCGAATGCCCTGCGCGTGGAAAATGCCGTGAAGAAAGCCTTGGAACAAGGGTATCGCACTGCCGATATCTGGACTGAGGGAGCTAATAAGGTCAAGTGCAGCGAAATGGGTGATGCGGTTGTCGCAGCGCTATAATCATCAATCAAACACAATGATAGGCCTGTACAAGGCCATTAAACCAGGAAGAGACGATGTTCAAAGTAGGGTTTGTCGGCTGGCGCGGTATGGTGGGTTCTGTGCTCATGCAGCGCATGATCGCAGAGGGTGATTTCCAGGATATCGAGCCCATCTTCTTCACGACCTCACAGGCTGGTGGTGCAGGCCCTGCGATTGGTCGCGATACACCTGCGCTCAAGGATGCCAAGGCTATTGCCGAGCTCAAGGCCATGGATATCATCGTTTCTTGCCAGGGTGGCGACTACACCAGCGAGATATTCCCTAAGTTGCGTGCCGATGGCTGGCAGGGGCATTGGATTGATGCTGCCTCTACACTGCGGATGGAGAAAGATGCCGTCATTATCCTAGACCCGGTTAATCTGGATGTGATCAAACAGTCTCTATCTACAGGTGGTCGCAATTGGATAGGTGGTAACTGCACGGTTTCCCTGATGCTGATGGCGTTGAATGGCTTGTTCAAGGCAAACCTGGTTGAGTGGGCAAGCTCTATGACGTATCAGGCTGCATCGGGCGCTGGTGCACAAAATATGCGGGAATTGATTCGCCAAATGGGCGTAGTACACGCTGGTGTCGCTGCTGAGCTGCAAGATGCCGCTTCTGCCATCCTTGATATTGACCGCAAGGTAGCAGATACCCTGCGTAGCGCAGATTTTCCGGTGGATCATTTTGGTGTGCCTTTGGCTGGCAGCCTGATCCCATGGATAGACAAGGATCTGGGGAACGGGCAAAGCAAGGAAGAGTGGAAAGGCATGGCTGAAACCAACAAAATCCTGGGACGTGATGCCAATCCTATCGTGATTGATGGGTTGTGCGTACGCATCGGGGCCATGCGCTGCCATTCACAGGCACTGACCATCAAGTTGAAGCAGGACGTGCCGTTGAACGAAATTGAAGGCATGTTGGCAGAAGCAAATCCCTGGGCAGAGGTGGTGCCAAACGAGCGTAATGAAACAGTCAAACGTCTAAGCCCTGCCGCCGTGACTGGCACCTTGCAAACACCAGTGGGCCGCTTGCGAAAAATGAGCATGGGTGGTGAATATCTCTCCGCATTTACGGTAGGTGACCAGCTCTTGTGGGGCGCTGCAGAGCCATTGCGTCGCATGCTGCGCATTCTGGTCGAGGCTTGATTGTATTAGCGCTGATGCCCTTGCTGTTTTGCCTCATGGGGTGGTACCGGCCCCATGAAGCTTGGGCTAACATTGGGAATGTAAAGCGATGTATTAGCTTGAAACCGTAACTAATTGATGTTAGCTTAATAATGCTATTTAAAGTTGATAAGGGTGGAATAGTGCATAAGTCCAAATTTAAAGGGGTCGCGCTTGCGGTGTTGTTGGCGTTTGTGCCAATGATGGGTGAGGCTGCTGGCCTTGGCCGCTTGACCGTCACATCCGGACTTGGTGAGCCACTTTCTGCTGAGATTGAACTTCTTTCTACGACACCAGATGAACTAGCTTCTCTCACTGCGGGGATTGCACCGCAGGAAGCTTACAATGTGCAGGGGGTAGAGCGTACTGCCATTCATAACGCCATCAAGGTAGCGGTCAGCAAACGTGCTGATGGTGCCGCTGTTCTTAAGCTCACCTCATTGCAGGCTATCAGCGATCCTTTCCTGGATATGCTGATTCAGGTCGATTGGGCAACAGGACGGTTGTTGCGCGAATACACGGTATTGCTTGATCCTCCTGGCTATAATAACCAGGCGCAAGTGTATAACGGTGTGCAGCTACCCCCTAGTGCCGCGCCTGCTATTCCTGTACCTGCTGAAGTGCCCAAGCAAGCCCAGTCAGCCGTTAATACTACTCCATCACGTACTGCCCCGGTTCCTCCAACCCCGACTCGACCACAGGCCAAGCCAGCGCCAGATACTTCAGCACCACATTACACCACTTCTCGCGGCGACACCTTGAGTGCGATTGCGCGTGAGCATCAAGTACAAGGCGTCAGTCTTGATCAAATGCTGGTTGGTCTGTATCGCGCTAACGAGGATGCTTTTGCTGGCAAGAACATGAACCGCCTCAAGGTGGGGCAGATTCTGCGCGTACCTAGTGCGAGTGAGCTGCAGCAGGTCGCACCTGCCGAAGCCACGCGCGAGGTCAAGGTGCAAACGTCTGATTGGAATGCCTATCGCAATCGCTTGGCGGACTTGGCTGCTGAATCCATACCCTCCACCGATGGTGGCGCTCAACAGTCTGCTTCCGGACGTATTTCGACTCCTGCTACTGATAGAGCTACGCCACCTGCGACAGGCCCGCGTGATGTCGTCAGGTTGTCGAGCAATAATGCAAATCAGGCACAGCTGAATTCGATGCAGGAAGAGCTGACCGCCAAGGACAAGAGCCTCAAAGAGGCCGCTGAGCGGACTGCGATGCTGGAAAAGCAAATTGCCGACATGCAAAAGCTGTTGGCGATCAAGAATCAGGCATTAGCTAATTTGCAGAACGCAGATGAGCCTGCCGCCAACCCTGCAACATCTCCAGAACCTGCTGTGGCTACACCTGATCCCCAGCCAGAGCCCGAAGATATTACAGCAGCGACAGAGCCTACAGCCGAAGAAAGTAAGACGGATGCAGCATCTGCTGGTGATGCAGTGGAACCTGTCAAACCTCAAAATAAGCCTGCACCAGTCGTTTCGCCGGTAGAGGAGCCTAGCCTTTTCGATGAGCTGGTTGGTGACGACCCATTGCCATTAGCACTGGCTGGAGGCGGTATACTCCTGTTGCTTGGTGGCTGGTTGTACATGCGTAACAAGCGCAAGCGTGAGCTGGATAGTTTCGAGAAAGGCATCCTGACCGCAGGTGGGCTCAAGCCTAATACGGTATTTGGCAACACTGCTGGTGCTACCGTGAATACGGGAGATACCTCTTTCCTAAATGATTTCTCGCAGAATACTGGCGGCATGATCGATACGCACGATGTTGACCCGATTGCTGAAGCAGAGGTTTATATGGCATATGGGCGAGATGCCCAGGCCGAGGAAATCCTCAAGGACGCGATCGTCAAGGAGCCGCAGCGTCATGAATTGCACCTCAAGTTGCTCGAGATTTATGCTGCTCGCAACGATACCTCTGCGTTTGAAACCGTTGCCGGCGAAATGTATACCACGCTGGGTGCTGCAGATCCTGTCTGGGGCAAGGTTGCAGCGATGGGGCGCAAGCTGGAACCAGAAAATCCTCTGTACTCCGAAGATAACATTGCTGATAAGGCGAGTGCTCCTGCAACGCTGGGTGTCGCGCAAGCCAATGAGGCTGTGCAGCAAAAGCCAATTGAAGCCAGTGCTGGCCTTGATAGTGCGATATTGGCAGGGGCTGCGGTCGCCGCTACTGCGGGCTTGATGAATGATGATAGCGAGCAAGACCAATCCTTGGAAGATGCTTTGCTTGCTGAGCCTGGTGAAGATAATAACGGTGAACAGGATTTTCCAGCATTAGACTTTGATCTGGATACGGCTGTTGCTGAGCCTGATCAAGTGGAAGAAGCTGCTGATCAATATGCCGGAAACAGCATGGATTTCACGCTTGATCTGCCAGAACCACCTGCAGAAAACAGCATGCAATTGGATATTGCAGAGCTTGATGCGGCTATCCCTGACTTTGACTTGCCTACTGAGTCTAATGATGACGAAGTGCAAGCGGAAGAGACGGCAGTCCCTGAGTTCTTCATTCCTGAGCTTGATGAGATTGGTAGTCAGACTGCAGTGGGCGATGAGCCGTTGCAAACATCTGATGTCGATCTGGATTTGCCAGAGATTGAATTGCCTGCGGTTGAGGTATCTACTCCTGCTGCTGAAACCTTTGCTACCGAAGTGGGTGACTCGCTGGACGATGACGGCTTGCCGGATATTGATTTTGATTTGCCAGAGATCAGCTTCCCTGACGATGTACCAGCGGATGATGTTTTGTCTGATGTCGCTGAGGTGCCGGAATTACCCAAGGCAGATGCGGCTGTGCCAGATCCGAAAGTTAAAGCAGATGGCGCCCTAGAAACGAGTGAGCCTAGCTTCAATTTTGCTGGTATAGATTTGGGTGGCGATACTCAAGCTGCTACAGAAGAAGGGACTGGTGAGGAAAGCATTGTATTCCCGGACTTTGATCTGGAGATTGATGACGAAGTGGCTGCAACACCCACAGCTAGTGATATCAACCTTTCCGGAATTAGTCTGGATGTGGCAGATGACCAGGCAGGGTTAACTGAGCCTGAGAATGAAATGGATGAGTCTCCTGATGTTGATACCAAGCTTGATCTCGTCACCGCCTATATGGATATGGGAGACAACGAGGGTGCGCGTGAGTTGCTGGAGGAAATCCTCAACGAAGGTGGCCCACGGCAGAAACAAAAGGCTCAATCCATTCTGGATAGTCTCCCTTGAGACAAATAGTGTTGCAATACCAAGCCGGGAGTTGCCCGGCTTTTTTCATATCAGGTAGGCATGGATGAGGTTGGCATTAGGTATTGAATATGATGGTGCTGGTTTCTGTGGTTGGCAGAGTCAGCCTAATGGTCAGACAGTACAAGATGCGCTGGAGTTGGCTTTGTCCGCGATGGCGGGTCATCGTGTCAAGGTGTCGGCAGCTGGGCGCACTGACACCGGGGTTCATGCTTTATCTCAGGTAGTTCATTTCGATACGACGGCAATAAGGCCATGCAATGCTTGGGTGCGCGGCGTGAATACCAAGCTACCGCGATCAATTCGCGTGTTATGGGCCACCCAAGTTGATGAGCAATTTCATGCGCGATTTGATGCCTATCAGCGCAGTTATCAATACTGGCTGGTTAATCAGCCAGTAGCCCCTGCAGTCATGGCCGGGAAGGCGGGGTGGTTCCATCAGCCACTGGATTTGCAAGCCATGCAGGAAGCTATTGCTTATTTACACGGGCAGCACGATTTCAGCGCGTTTCGTGCCGCAGAGTGTCAGGCAAAATCACCGGTGAAAACTATGCATCAAGCTTCGGTGAACGCTTTTGGCAGTAGTTTGGTATTTGATTTTTGTGCTAATGCCTTCCTGCATCACCAAGTGCGCAATATGGTGGGAGCGCTGGTATATATAGGCAAAGGGAAATATCCTTCGGCGTTTATGGCCGACTTACTTGCTGCCAGGGATCGCACACTTTCACCACCCACATTTGCTCCTGATGGCCTTTATCTCACAGGGGTTGGCTATGATGCGCAGTGGGGATTGCCTAGTGCTGAGCGTAAATTGCAGCTGGGAATTGCTTGAGGTTTGGCAGGATTTTGTGCCATTAGGCGCGATTTTAAGGTACCCTAGCGCCTTTCTATGACAGGCGTATTATCAGCTTGAGAACCCGCGTCAAAATCTGTGGCATCACCCGCGTTGAAGATGCGCTTACTGCTGTCGCGCATGGTTGTGATGCCATTGGTCTGGTGTTCTATGAACCAAGCCCCAGAAATGTTGATATACAGCGCGCCGCAGAAATTGTGGCTGCCTTGCCACCTTTTGTTAGCAGCGTCGGTTTGTTTGTGGATGCCATGCCTAGTGAAATAAACACGGTGCTCGCAGAGGTCCAGCTCGACCTATTACAGTTTCATGGCGAGGAGTCGCCTGATGCTTGCCGTCTTTATGGCCTGCCTTATATGAAGGCAGTACGCGTCAGGGACGATACAAATTTGCTACAATACGCCACTCAATACCAAGATGCCCGCGCCTTATTGCTCGATGCCTTTTTGCCTGGCGTGGCGGGGGGCACAGGGCATGTCTTTGACTGGAGCTTGATCCCGCAGCAATTGCCAGTTCCGCTAGTGCTTGCAGGTGGGCTCACTCCTGATAATGTAGCAGGGGCGATTCGCCAAGTGCGGCCCTATGCGGTAGATGTCAGTGGTGGTGTTGAAGAATCCAAAGGAATCAAGAGTGCGGCCAAGATCGCCGCATTCATGCAAGGAGTACAGAATGCAGCTTTATGACATGCCAGATGCGCGTGGCCATTTTGGCCCGTATGGCGGTATTTTCGTTGCCGAAACATTGGTGGAGGCGCTTGAAGAGTTGCGCGTCATGTATGAGCGCTATCGCCATGATCCGGAGTTTCTTGCCGAATTCGCCTACGACCTCAAGCACTTTGTTGGTCGCCCAAGCCCGGTCTATCATGCCGAGCGCCTTACCCAAAAAATCGGTGGTGCCCAGATATATCTCAAGCGGGAAGACTTGAACCATACTGGCGCGCACAAGGTAAATAACACCATTGGGCAGGCCTTGTTGGCTAAACGCATGGGCAAGCCTCGCGTGATTGCCGAGACGGGGGCAGGTCAACATGGCGTTGCAACAGCTACGATTGCGGCCCGCCTTGGCCTGGAGTGTGTCGTCTATATGGGCGCGGAAGACGTTAAGCGTCAAGCGCCCAACGTATTTCGCATGAAACTACTCGGCGCGACTGTTGTGCCGGTAGAAAGTGGCTCGAAGACCCTCAAGGATGCTCTGAATGAAGCCATGCGGGATTGGGTCACGAATATTTCCAATACGTTCTATATTATCGGCACGGTGGCTGGCCCGCACCCTTATCCCATGATGGTACGGGATTTTCAGGCGGTAATCGGCATTGAGGCCAAGGAGCAGATGCAGGAAATGATTGGCCGCCAACCTGATGCCGTCATCGCCTGCGTTGGTGGTGGTTCCAATGCCATGGGTATTTTTTACCCTTATATTGATGTTGAGGGTGTGCGCTTGATTGGCGTGGAAGCCGCCGGACATGGTATCGAAACTGGCAAACATGCTGCACCTTTGACTGCCAACAGTCCAGCTGGTGTATTGCATGGCAATCGTACCTACCTGATGCAGGATGAGAATGGTCAGATTGTGGAGACCCATTCTGTGTCCGCTGGCCTTGATTATCCTGGTGTTGGTCCTGAGCATGCTTGGCTCAAGGATATCAAGCGTGCCGAATATGTCGCGGTGACGGATGATGAGGCCATGGATGCATTTCATACCTTGTGTCGTACCGAGGGCATTATTCCCGCGTTGGAATCCAGCCATGCGTTAGCCTACGCCATGAAACTGGCAGCCACCATGTCGCCTGATCAGGTCTTGCTGGTTAACCTGTCCGGGCGCGGCGATAAGGATATCAACACTGTAGCCGGCCTGGCTGGCATTACCCTGTAACTTGGTGCTTCACATGTCACGTATTCAAGCAACATTCGCGACGCTCAAGTCGCAAGGCAAAAAAGCCCTCATCCCTTACATCACCGCTGGTGACCCTCATCCAAGGCATACCGTATCGTTGATGCATGCCTTGGTGCAATCTGGTGCCGATATTATTGAGCTTGGCGTGCCATTCTCTGACCCCATGGCAGACGGTCCAACCATCCAGCGTGCGACTGAACGGGCGCTGGTGCACAAGGTAGGTTTGGGTGATGTGCTGGAGATGGTACGCGAATTCCGCCTCACAGATGATCAAACGCCTATCGTCCTGATGGGGTATGCCAACCCGGTAGAGGCCATGGGGCAGGCTAAATTTGCTGAGCGCGCCCGGGCAGTGGGTGTGGATGGTGTGCTGACGGTGGATTATCCGCCTGAGGAATCCGGGGAGTTTGTGCAGCTGTTGAAAGCACAGCAACTGGATCCTATCTTCCTGCTCTCTCCAACTTCAGACACTCACCGTGTTGACATGATTGTGCAACAGGCTGCTGGCTTCGTTTACTATGTGTCGCTCAAGGGTGTAACAGGTTCCAAGAATCTCGATATTGTCGAAGTGGGGACAAAGGTCAAGGCGATTCGTACGCAAACAGACTTGCCGATTGGTGTAGGTTTCGGGGTGCGGGATGCTGCGACTGCCAAGGCAGTGGCGGAGGTGGCTGATGCTGTGGTGATCGGTAGCCGCATGATCCAGGAAATCGAAAATTCTACTGAAGATAACTTGTTAAGCAATGTGGTGAGCTTGACGCAAACTTTGCGTGCCGCCGTTGATGCAGCAACGCATTAGTCATTGAAGGTCGGGCAGGTGATTGCCCGGCACATTGAACGCTAAATGAACATAAGCGTTACCAGCTTGATGCTTGGTCGCTTCATGTCTGAATAAAGGATAAACCATGAGCTGGTTGCAAAAACTTCTGCCTCCAAAGATCAATCGCCCGGTGGGCAATAATCGCAAGACTGTCCCTGAGGGTCTGTGGAGCAAGTGCCCTTCTTGTGAGGCGGTGCTCTATCGTACTGATCTGGAAAGTAATTCTGAAGTTTGTCCCAAGTGTTCTTACCATAATCGTATTTCTGCACGTACACGCTTGCATTTCCTGCTGGACCCAGAAGGGCGCTCGGAAATTGGTGCCGAGGTGCAACCTGTTGATCCTCTCAAGTTCAAGGATAGTAAGCGCTACGTTGATCGCTTGAAGGCTACGCAAACTGAGATGGAAGAGACTGACTCATTGATCGTGATGCAAGGCAGCATCAAGAACGTGGGTGTGGTTGCCGCTGCCTTTGAGTTCAAGTTCATGGGTGGCTCCATGGGGTCTGTCGTTGGTGAGCGGTTTGCACGTGGCGTTCAAGCTGCTATTGATAACCGTACACCATTCATTTGCGTTTCTGCCAGTGGCGGTGCACGGATGCAAGAGGGCTTGTTCTCCCTGATGCAAATGGCCAAGACCAGTGCTGCGCTGACCAAGTTGGGCAAGGCTGGCCTGCCTTATATCTCTGTATTGACTGACCCGACTATGGGCGGTGTGTCGGCAAGCTTTGCTATGCTGGGCGACGTGATCATTGCTGAACCTCAAGCTTTGATTGGTTTCGCTGGTCCTCGCGTGATCGAGCAAACGGTGCGTGAAACCTTGCCAGAAGGATTCCAGCGCTCTGAGTTCCTCTTGGAGCATGGTGCCATTGACATGATCGTGGATAGGCGAGAAATGCGCGACAAGCTAGCGACCTTGATGGCCAGCATGATGCGACTTCCCGCGAGCGCTGCATAAATTATTCGAGCTTCTGTGACATCTTCTTTACCTGCTGCTCGTGATCTCGCGGGCTGGCTTGCCTATATAGAGGCCCTGCATCCGGCCTCCATCGCAATGGGGCTGGAGCGCGTCGAATTGGTGCGCCAGCGCCTGGGCCTGCAACCACAGTTTCCTATCGTGATCGTTGCAGGCACCAATGGCAAGGGCTCAACTTGTGCCATGCTTGAAAGCATCTATCAAGCTGCAGGCTACAAGACTGGTTGTTACACATCGCCTCATTTCGTGCGCTATAACGAACGAGTGCGGCTTGGCGGTGTAGAGGTCGAGGATGCCGTGCTTGTCGAGGCATTCGAGGCGATTGAGCAAGCACGCGGTGAAACCGCTCTAACTTATTTCGAGTTTGGTACATTGGCCGCTGTCTGGAGTATGGTCGCAGCTAATGTAGATATTGCCATCCTGGAAGTTGGCCTCGGTGGGCGGCTGGATGCCGTGAATGTATTTTCTCCGGTGTGCAGCATTGTTACCAGTATTGATCTTGATCATATGGATTTTCTTGGTAATGACCGGGAGTGTATTGGCCGGGAAAAAGCCGGTGTATTTCGCCCCGGTGTTCCTGCAATCTGCGGTGATGATCATCCACCGTTATCTCTCTCATCGTATGCCAATGACATTGGCGCAGATTTGCGCCTGATCGGGCATGAGTTCAGTTTTAAACGACAAGCCTCTGGATGGCAATACCAATCACCCGATCATGAGTATGCACTACCATGGCCCGCTTTGGCAGGCGAGTTTCAACTCAATAACGCAGCTTGTGTCATCAATGCCGTGGATGCTCTATTGGTGAAGCTACCTGTTGCGCTTGAGCATATGCAGCAGGGTCTGCAACGGGTTGCTCTGAGCGGGCGTTTCCAGATCTGCCGTCATCAACCGCAAGTGGTACTTGATGTCGCGCATAATCCTCATGCTGCCGGAGCATTGGCTTCCAATCTGGCGCAATACCCAGTGACAGGGCGCACCCTGGCGGTATTTTCCATGCTGGGCGATAAGGATATTGCAGGAGTGGTACAAGCTGTAGCGCCACATATTGATGCTTGGCACATCGCCAGGGTGACACATGGGCGAGGTGCCGGAGTCGAGCAATTGCATGAATATGTAAAAAACCAGGCTACTGACGCCTCTGTAGTAATGCATGCGGATGTGAGGGCGGCATATCAGCAAGCCTGTAACGAAGCAGGCGAAAATGATAGAATTATCGTCTTTGGTTCGTTCTTCACTGTGGCCGATATCATGCGCGAGCTTGATATGGCGGCTTGTGAAAAGATAGCAACGCACTGATTCAACAAGGATAGTAGGATTTTTGATGGCATCTGACCAGTCGAGTGATCAGGAACTTCAGTTCAAGAAACGTGCGCGTAGGCGCCTGGTAGGTGCGGTTGCACTGGTATTGTTGATGGTCACCATCTTGCCTATGGTCTTGGATGATCGTAGTAGCAAAGTGCCTCCGCAGGAAATCGCCATTAATATTCCTAGCCAAGATGGCCCTGAATTTAGTTCCAAAGTAGCCCCACAAGGCGAACCGGTTGAGGAAATCATTTCTGAACCAGTATTGTCGGCACCAGAACCATCGGATAATGAGCCCGATTTCGAGGCGGCCCCTGTACAGCCAGCTTCCAAGCAGGAGTCTGTCAAACCTGCATTGCCAGAGCCATCAGGCAAGAAGGAAGTTGCTAAGCCAGAGGCTAAGCAGCTTGCCACCAAAGTGGAGCCCACCAAGCCTGAACCACAAAAACAAAAGCCGGTGGAAACCAAGCTAGTTAATGCGGGTAGCTTCTTGGTGCAGATTGGAGTCTTCTCCGATCCGATCAACGTCAAGAACTTGCAGGACAAGCTATCTGGTCAGGGCTTGAAATCGCATACCGAAATGATTCCTACCGCCAGCGGCGACAAAACCCGTTTGCGCATTGGCCCTTTTGCTAGCCGCGAGGCGGCAGAGCAGGCATTGAACAAGGTGAAGGCAGCCGGCTTGTCCGGGATGGTCATCAGTAATAAATAGCAATCAATGACGGGCTTTGATTACGCAATACTTGTGATTATTGGGCTTTCTGTCCTGCTCAGCATGATGCGAGGGTTTGTACGCGAGGTGTTGGCATTGGCAGGCTGGGTGATTGCCTTCGTGGTGGCAAAGCTTTATACGGTAGAAGTGTCGGCAATGTTGCCCGATTCCATTCCGGCTGAGGAATTAAAATTCCTTGCCGCCTTTTTAATTTTATTTTTGACCACATTATTGGTATGTAGCCTACTTGCTATTGCGATCGCGCAGATATTCAAGACCATAGGCTTGAGTGCGTTGGATCGTGGGCTGGGTGGTCTTTTTGGATTTGCCAAGGGATTGGTGATTGTACTGACCTTGGTGTTGTTAGGCGGTTTGACATCGTTACCGCAAGATCCGCGTTGGCGGAATGCCATGTTTAGTGCGCCGTTGGAGGCAATGGTGGCGAGCATGTTGCCCTGGTTTCCGCAGGATATTGCAAAACATATTAAATACGACTAGATTGAGCCCAATGGCTTGTCTAGTTGCTCCAGATTTTCGTTTTTAAGGCATATAGCTCATGTGTGGAATTATCGGTGTAGTCGGTAAAAACCCAGTTAACCAGCTGCTTTACGATGGGCTGCTGGTCTTGCAGCATCGAGGTCAGGATGCGGCGGGGATTGTTACCTGTGATGGCAATACCTTCTTCATGCATAAAAATAATGGCTTGGTCCAAGATGTATTCCGGACTAGGCATATGCGTAGTCTGATCGGTAGCGCAGGGATTGCTCACGTGCGATATCCGACTGCAGGTTCATCGTCTGCAGCCGAAGCTCAGCCTTTCTACGTAAACTCCCCATTTGGCATTGTGCTGGGGCATAACGGCAACCTGACCAATTCCGCACAGCTCAAGCAAGAGATGTTCAGGCAGGATTTGCGTCATATCAATACCAGTTCCGATTCGGAAGTGCTGTTGAATGTGCTTGCTCATGAGATCGAGACTTCCTCGCATAACGCTGTCCTCAATACCGATATGATTTTTGAGGCGGTTGCTGGTGTTCACAAGCGTTGCCGTGGGGCTTATGCTGTCGTGGCCATGATTGCCAATTTTGGTTTGTTGGCATTCCGCGATCCGCATGGTATTCGTCCCTTGGTGATCGGCAAGAATGAATCCGATCAGGGCACCGAGTATATTGTGGCTTCAGAAAGCGTGGCGCTGGATGTATTGGGTTTTACCCTAGTGCGGGATGTCGAGCCAGGCGAAGCTATTTTCATCGATCTAGATGGTAATTTCTTCTCACGTCAATGCGCTGAGGCACCTCAGCTATCTCCTTGTATTTTTGAGTATGTTTATCTGGCTCGCCCCGACTCCGTTATCGACAATGTCTCTGTCTACCAGACCCGGTTGCATATGGGTGAAAGCCTTGCAGACAAGATTGCACGGGAATGGAAGCATCTCAAGATTGATGTGGTGATTCCGATCCCGGATACCAGCCGCCCAAGCGCGTTGGAGCTGGCAAACAAGCTTAACCTGACCTATCGCGAAGGATTCATCAAGAATCGCTACATTGGTCGTACTTTCATCATGCCAGGTCAGGCGCTGCGCAAGAAGTCGGTACGCCAGAAGCTCAACCCGATTGGAATGGAGTTTCAGGGCAAGAACGTATTGTTGGTAGACGATTCGATTGTACGTGGCACAACCTCCCAACAGATCGTGCAGATGGCGCGTGATGCCGGGGCCAATAAGGTATTTTTTGCTTCCGCGGCACCTCCAGTGCGCTACCCGAATGTCTATGGCATCGATATGCCATCGCGCAACGAGTTGCTGGCTACCGATCGTACCGATGAGGAAATCTGTGCCGAGATCGGTGCTGATGCCTTGATCTACCAAGACCTGGATGCCTTGATCGCTGCAGTGCAAAAAAGTAATCCTGATATCAAGGTGTTTGATTGTTCTTGTTTTGATGGCAAGTATATTACCGGTGATATTGATGAAGCTTATCTGGCACGCGCAGAAACCGTGCGAGGTGATGATGCTGCGAAAAAGCGTCCTGCCAATTCGACAACCCAACTTGATTTAAACCTTGTTGGAGCTGAAGAGGAGGAGTTGGTATAGTTGACGTCATTCTCTGGCAGGACTAATATCACTTCATGCGCCGATTTGAGGAGTAGTAGCACTCAGCTTGCGGGCGCAATATAAATACTGCTAAAGCGAGTTGACATTGAAAACCCGTTTTAGCCAAGGCGCTACAGCGGGTTTTTTTATGCCCGTCCTTTTTGTTATTGAGCCCAACGTGGGTGGGAAGGTATAGAAGTTATGAGTCAGCATGAATGGCATGCAGAGACATTGAGCGTACGTGCAGGTAGCGAGCATACGCCATTTGGTGAAAATTCCGAGGCCATGTTCCTGACCTCCAGTTTTGTTTTTGAAAATGCCGCTCAAGCGGCAGCTCGCTTTGGCGGTCAAGAGCCGGGAAATATCTATTCGCGTTTCACCAACCCGACGGTCACCATGTTTCAGAACAAGCTTGCCGCGTTGGAAGGTGCCGAGTTTTGTGTTGCCACTTCATCGGGTATGTCTGCCATTCTTGCGTGCGTTATGGGCGTGTGTTCTGCTGGCGATCATGTAGTTGCTTCGCGTAGCATCTTTGGCACCTCAGTGCAGTTGTTTAGCAATATTCTCAAGCGCTGGGGGCTGGAAACTACGTTTGTTCAACTCTCAGACCCGGAGGCCTGGAAGGCTGCAGTCAAGCCCAATACCAAGTTATTTTTCCTGGAAACCCCTTCTAACCCGTTGACCGAAATCTGCGATATTGCGGCAGTGGCTGATATTGCTCACCAGGCGGGAGCCCTGCTTGCCGTGGATAATTGTTTCTGCACGCCGGCATTGCAAAAGCCCCTGGCGCTAGGTGCCGATATCGTGGTGCATTCCGCGACCAAATACATCGATGGGCAGGGACGTTGCCTGGGTGGTGCAGTGTTAGGGCGCAAGGATGTACTGGAGCCAGTCTATGGCTTTCTGCGTACTGCAGGCCCTACCATGAGCGCATTCAATGCCTGGGTGTTCCTCAAGGGCTTGGAGACTTTGCATGTGCGCATGGAAGCGCATGCGCGTAATGCGTTGGCGCTGGCTCAATGGTTGGAGCAGCAGCCCCGTGTCGAACGCGTGTATTACCCGGGATTGCCCTCTCATCCGCAATATGCGCTGGCGCAGAAGCAACAGAAGAGTGGTGGTGCCATCGTGTCTTTTGACGTTAAGGGTGGGCAACCTGCCGCTTGGCATTTGATTGATGCAACCAAGATGATCTCGATTACGGCTAACCTCGGTGATGCAAAAAGCACGATTACGCATCCGGCTACGACAACGCATAGTCGTGTTAGTCCTGAAGCCAGGGCCGCTGCTGGGGTAGGCGACGGTTTGGTGCGTATTGCAGTAGGGCTGGAGCATATCGATGATCTCAAGGCTGACCTTGCCTGGCTTGGTACGCAGCATTAAAGTGGGGCACTATTGCAGCGTGAGCGTGTCCTAATGCTAGGATATAACCTGATTGATCAAATAAGGAGAACAATATGAGCTTGAAAGATGAATACGTTGAGAAGCTGAAAGCGCAACTGGATGAATGGAGCGCTGATATTGATGTGCTTGAGGCCAAGGTGCGCAAGGCGGATGCTGAGTTACGCATCAAGTATGATGAGCAGATTGCTACCTTGAAAGACAAGCGGGAAGATGCCAAGGTAAAACTGGGTGAGATTCAATCTTCAGCAGGTGAAGCCTGGAAAGAACTCAAGAAGGGTAGCGACGAGGCGTGGGAGGCTATTAAGCACGCTATTGCAGAGGCTAGGAAGAAGTTCAACGAGTAATATATATTGCTTGACTACAGGCGAGGAGGCCACAATGAAAACATCAATAATCGTTGGAGTGTTGCTGGTTGTATTGGGTGCTGCGGCGTTGGTTTACAAAGGGTTCAGCTTTACGACAGAGGAAACGGTGGCACAGATTGGGCCATTGAAAGCCACTGCCGAGGTTGAAAACGACGTGGCGATTCCAGAGGTATTAGGGATAGTCGCGATTGTGGCAGGTATTGCGGTAGTGGCATTGGGCGCACGCAAGAAATAGTGCATTGCCCATTAGTAAATAAAAAACGGGACATCATGTCCCGTTTTTTTTATGACGTTACTGCTGTGATTACAGTGAGGAAGCGTTTTCTGCCAAGTACTTGGCTACGCCTTCAGGAGAAGCGCTCATGCCAGCCTTGCCTTTCTTCCAGCCTGCTGGGCAAACTTCGCCGTGGGCTTCAAAGAACTGGAGTGCATCTACCATGCGCAGCATTTCGTCGATATCACGGCCAAGGGGTAGGTCATTGACCACTTGGTGTACGACTACGCCGTCCTTGTTGATGAGGAAAGAGCCACGGTAGGCAACACCACCATCAGACTCAACGTCATATGCCTTGGCGATATCGTGCTTGATATCGGCAACCAGCGGGTAACCAACCTTGCCAATGCCGCCCTTGTCTACAGGGGTGTTCTTCCATGCTAGGTGAGTGAAGTGCGAGTCAATGGAAACGCCGATCACTTCAACGCCACGAGACTTGAACTCTTCCAGGCGGTGATCAAATGCGATCAGCTCGGAAGGGCAGACGAAAGTGAAGTCTAGTGGGTAAAAGAAGATAACGGCTGGCTTGCCCTTGATGAACTGGGAGAGATTGAAATCTTCCTTGATGGAATTGTCGCCCAATACTGCAGCAGCGGTGAAGTCGGGAGCTGGTTTGCCAACTAAAACGGCCATTGTGTTTTCTCCTTTTAGGTTTGAATGAAGTATGCGAAGCACAATAGCCTAAAGCAACTCCCGATAAAACTCTAATAGATTTTTGCAATCATTAAGCTGGATACCAAGTAGTTGCTGGTTTCTTTGATATCTCGCGGATATCTCGCGGGGCTGAAATCTCCTATCGGATCAAGGGTTAAATCCTGGCATGCTTTGGCGGGCGTATCGTGCTAGAATCCATGGCTTTAAGCCACTTTAAAGCCGATAGCAAATAATGGATCAGTTCGCCAAAGAAACCCTCCCTATCAGCCTCGAAGACGAGATGCGTCGTTCCTACCTTGATTACGCGATGAGCGTGATCGTGGGGCGTGCATTGCCGGATGTGCGAGATGGCCTGAAACCTGTACATCGTCGCGTTCTCTTTGCGATGCATGAGCTCAGCAACGATTGGAACAGGCCTTACAAGAAATCTGCGCGTATCGTGGGTGACGTGATCGGTAAGTACCACCCTCACGGTGATACTGCGGTATATGACACCATCGTACGTATGGCGCAGAACTTTTCTTTGCGCTACATGCTGGTCGATGGTCAGGGTAACTTTGGCTCGGTGGATGGCGATAATGCAGCGGCGATGCGGTATACCGAAATCCGCATGGCAAAGATTGCTCATGAGTTACTTGCTGATATCGATAAGGAAACCGTCGATTTCGGTCCAAACTACGATGGTTCGGAACACGAACCACTCATCATGCCAGCGCGCATCCCGAATCTGCTGATTAACGGTAGTTCCGGCATTGCTGTTGGGATGGCGACCAATATCCCACCTCACAACCTAAACGAAGTCATTGCTGGCTGTCTGGCATTGCTCAAGAACCCTGAAACCACGGTGGATGAACTCATTGAGATTATTCCTGCACCGGATTTCCCAACTGCGGGCATTATCTATGGCACGGTAGGGGTGAAGGAAGGTTATCGCACAGGCCGGGGTCGTGTTGTGATGCGCGGACGTACCCATGTCGAAGACCTCGAGAAGGGCAACCGCCAGGCACTGATCGTGGACGAATTGCCGTACCAAGTGAACAAGAAGACATTCGTCGAGAAAATCGCCGAACTAGTCAACGAAAAGAAGATCGAGGGCATTTCCGATCTGCGCGATGAATCCGATAAATCGGGTATGCGCGTGGTGATCGAGCTCAAGCGTGGCGAAGTCCCCGAGGTGGTGCTGAATAACCTCTACAAGCAGACTCAACTGCAAGACACCTTTGGCATGAATATGGTGGCATTGCTGGATGGTCAACCACGTCTGCTCAACCTGAAGCAGATGCTGGAAGCCTTCCTGCGCCATCGCCGCGAAGTCGTGACGCGCCGCACAGTATACGAGTTACGCAAGGCACGCGAGCGTGGTCATGTGCTGGAGGGCCTGGCTGTCGCGTTGGCCAATGTGGATGAAATGATCGCCTTGATCAAGGCTGCACCAACACCGCCAGAAGCCAAGCGCGAATTGATGGCGCGTACCTGGAAATCGCCAGTGGTTGAGGAGATGCTCAAGCGTGCAGCGATGGAAGCCTCGCGCCCTGAAGGCTTGTCTGTCGATTTTGGCATGACGCCGAATGGTTACAGATTGTCTGATGTGCAGGCGCAAGAAATCCTGCAGATGCGTTTGCAACGCTTGACTGGCCTTGAGCAGGACAAGATTGTCAATGAATACAAGGAAGTAATGGATGTTATTGCCGACTTGCTTGATATCCTTGCCAAGTCAGAGCGCGTAACGCAGATTATCGTAGAAGAGCTGTCTGTCATTCTCCAGCAGTTTGGCGACCAGCGTCGTAGTGAGATTGTGCACAATGCGCAAGATCTTTCTTTGGAAGACCTGATTACGCCACAGGATGTTGTGGTGACGCTCTCGCATACTGGCTATGTGAAGTCCCAACCCCTTGAAGAGTACCGCGCGCAACGTCGTGGTGGTCGTGGCAAGCAAGCTGCTGCGACCAAGGAAGATGATTTTATCGACAAGATGTTCGTCGCGAATACGCACGATTACATCCTGTGCTTCTCGAGCCGGGGGCGTGTTTACTGGCTCAAGGTCTATGAAGTGCCACAAGGCAGCCGTGTCAGCCGAGGCAAGCCTATCGTCAACCTGTTCCCATTGGAGGAGGGCGAAAAGATCAACGCTATCCTGCCAGTCAAGGAATTTGACGAGAACCACTTTGTATTTATGGCAACCGCTAAGGGTACTGTCAAGAAAACGGCACTGACCGAATTCTCCAATCCTCGTCGTTCCGGCATTATTGCCTTGAACCTTGATGATGGGGACTACCTGATTGGTGCTGAAGTCACCAACGGCGTGAATGATATTGTGCTTGTTTCCAACGGCGGCAAGGCAGTCTGGTTCGATGAAGAAGATGTGCGCCCCATGGGACGTGCTGCACGCGGTGTGCGCGGCATGAAGCTGCAAGCCAAGCAGCAGGTGATTTCCCTGCTGATTGCAGACAATGACAAGCAGACCGTATTGGTCGCGACCGAGAATGGCTATGGCAAGCGTACCGTCCTGGCAGATTTCCGTCACTCCGGCCGAGGTACGCAAGGCGTCAAGGCGATTGCCACCAGTGAGCGCAATGGTGTGGTTGTCGGTGCGCGCTTAGTTGGTGACGACGACGAGATCATGCTGATTACCACCGGCGGCGTACTCATCCGTACCCGTGTCAGGGAAATCCGTGAGCTTGGCCGTGCGACCCAGGGCGTGACCTTGATCAACCTTGGTGAGGGCGAGAAGCTCTCCGGCTTGGAAAAGGTCGTGGAAACAGATGATGACAACGAGAACGAAACTATCGCTGAGTAAGGTCAAGTACGGTATTTATGACGCAAATCTATAATTTTTCTGCAGGTCCAGCCGTACTTCCCAAGGAAGTCTTGCAACGAGCCAGTGAGGAAATGCTGGACTGGCATGGCTCTGGCATGTCAGTGATGGAAATGAGTCATCGCGGCAAGGAATTCATTAGCATTGCACAAGAGGCTGAAGCAGACTTGCGCGAGCTGATAGGCATCCCCGCCAATTACAAGGTATTGTTCTTGCAGGGCGGGGCGCATGCGCAGTTTTCCATGATCCCCATGAATCTATTGCGCGGCAAAAAGACAGCGGATTATCTTGATACTGGTATCTGGGCGCAGAAAGCGATAGAAGAAGCTGCAAAATACTGTGAAGTGAACGTAGTTGCTTCTGCTGCTGAGCGGCAATACCGGCAGGTGCCGCAGCAGTCGCAATGGAAGTTGAATCCAGATGCTGCGTTTGTGCACTACACCTCCAATGAAACCATTGGCGGCTTGGAAATGTTCTGGACCCCGCAAGTGGGAGATGTTCCTCTGGTAGTGGATATGTCCTCCCACATTCTTTCACGCCCTATAGATGTGAGCCAATATGGCTTGATCTATGCCGGTGCGCAAAAGAATATCGGCCCGGCAGGCTTAACAATTGTCATCGTGCGTGATGACCTCATCGGGCAGACGATCCCCGGTACGCCAACGATGCTGGATTACAAGGTTCATGCAGACAATGAATCTATGTATAACACCCCGCCGACATATGGTATCTATATCGCTGGCCTCGTATTCAAGTGGCTGAAAGCCCAAGGTGGTCTAGCGGGTATTGAGAAGCTGAATATCAAGAAGTCAGGCCTGCTCTATGACTATCTTGATAGCACAGATTTTTATAGTTCTCCTATCGCTTTGGAAAATCGTTCGCGCATGAATATTCCATTCACGCTGAAAAATAGCGCCTTGGATGCGGATTTTCTTAAGCAGGCACAAGCTGAAGGCTTATTGCAGCTCAAGGGACATCGCTTGCTGGGTGGCATGCGGGCGTCTATTTACAACGCTATGCCTTTGGAAGGTGTGCAGGCACTGATTGCCTTCATGCAGGATTTCGAGCGTACCCACGGTTAGAGAGGCCTGCATGAGCGATATCTTAAAAAATTGCCGTGATCAGATTGATGCAATTGACGAGCAATTGCTCAAGCTGATCAATGCGCGTGCGGCATTGGCGCGTGAAATTGGTGCTCTCAAGGGAGAGGGGCCTATCTATCGTCCCGAACGCGAAGCGCAAGTGTTGCGACGCCTGCTGGAGAAGAATACCGGACCTCTTTCTGCAGAAGCTGTTACCTCCATTTTTCGTAGTGTGATGTCGAACTGCCGAGCGCTGGAGCGCGAGCTTGCCGTGGCTTTTCTTGGGCCGCAGGGTACTTTCAGCGAAGAGGCGGCTAATAAGCAATTTGGCGGCTTGAGTTCTCCCAAGCCTTGCATCTCGATTGATGAAGTCTTTCGCATGGTCGAGTCTGGTGGAGCCGATTATGCTGTGGTGCCCGTGGAAAACTCTACCGAGGGTGCTGTTGGGCGCACACTTGATCTCTTAACTACGACCAGTCTGCATATTTGTGGTGAGATCACCTTGCCAGTTCATCATTGCCTGTTGCGCCGTCAGGATGGCCATGGCGAGATCAGGCGTGTCTATTCCCATGCGCAGTCGTTGGGGCAGTGCCATGAATGGTTGAATCTCAACCTAGGCGGGGTAGAGCGTGTCAGCACCGGTAGTAATGCTCAGGCAGCAGAGCTGGCAGCGCAGGATCCATTTGCCGTCGCGATTGCCAGCAAGCGTGCAGCCGAGATTTTTGATCTGGCTATCCTTGCAGAAAATATTGAAGATGATCCTAAGAATGTGACGCGCTTTCTCGTCCTTTCTCCGCATGAGGTTGAGCCATCCGGCAAGGATAAGACATCTTTGCTGCTGGCAGCCAAGAATGTACCTGGTGCTGTCGTCAGTTTATTGGCGCCACTGGCTCAACATGGCGTGGATATGACCAAGTTTGAGTCCCGTCCTTCCAAGCTCGGCATTTGGGAATATGTGTTTTTTGTCGATATCGAGGGACATTATCAGGATCCCAGGATTGCCAAGGCATTATACGAGCTTGAGCAATGTGCCTCGTTGCTCAAGGTGCTTGGTTCCTACCCAGTTGCCGTAATATGATGCGGTTGTGCCAGATGCAATGTCTGGCGCCGGGTTGGCGTAGCAGTAGCCATGAGGTTGACGATGCTGCGACACTGTGAACTGAAGAGTATGTGCTGAGTATTGTCAGCTAAATATGATCTGCTGTTGAAGGGGAAGTATGCCGATTAGCCAGAACTTGTTATGGTCTGCTTCGCTACGCAAATGGACGCTGAATTTCGAGAATGAGCGCCTGGAGGCGCTATATCAGTTGCATGCTATTTCCAGCCTGCGTCGGCATTCGCGTTTAGCTCTGGTCGTCGGGGCAGTCATGACCATGCTCTATGGTTTGCTCGATCCCTTGTTCGTCAAACCCGAAGCTTTTGTCCACGTCTGGTATATCCGTACCATGACAGTGATGTTGTTTTTTGCCGTGTTCTGGCTTTCCTTCTATCGGCACTTCCTGAAATACAACCAGCTGTTCCTCGCTGTTGTATCCCTATTCGGTGGCATAGGACTATTGGCCCAAGTTAGTTATATGCCTGTGGCAGCGATCAACTTCTATTACACCGGCTTGGTGGTCATGGTGTTCTGGACGTATACATTCTCTGGCTTGCGCTTTTTTAATTCGACCTTGGTCGGCATCGTGTTGTTGATTGTGTTCAATGCCATGTTCTTGCTATTCAGTGCGTTGCCGACCTTGCAAGTATTGATCTATGACGTGTTTCTGCTTTCGGCCAATATTGTTGGTGGCTTTGCAAGCTATGTGGCAGAAAAGCAGAGCCGTGAGTTGTTCTTGCGGGAGAAAGACCTGGATAACGAACGCCAGCGCCAGCAGGAGCGTGCCTTGCATGATCGCCTGACAGGTTTGCCCAACCGTGAGTTGTTACTGGATCGCATAGAGCAGGCCATTAACTTCTCTGCCCGTAATGATCAATTATGTGCTGGCTTATTTATTGATCTTGATAAGTTCAAACCCATCAATGATACCTATGGTCACCTGATCGGCGACATCGTGTTGAAGGAAGTGGCAACCCGGCTTAAATATACCGTGCGTGAGGCAGATACTCTGGCCCGGCTGGGTGGTGACGAGTTCTTTGTGCTAGCACGCGATATCGGCAGCCCGGAGGCTGCGGGAATATTGGCTGAAAAGCTCAAGCGGCAATTCCTTGCGCCTATCATCCTGGATGGCCTGCCACCGATCCGCGATTTATCTGCCAGTATTGGCATTTGTGTCTTCCCGTACCGCGATGTATCAGCCGTGGATGTGATTAGGCGCGCCGATCATGCCATGTATGATGCCAAGCGTGAAAGCAGGCGTGAGCCAGCTTAAGTCTTAATTAATTTTCATACTTAAAACTATAAAGGAAACCTATCGTGACCAGGCTGTGCGACCTCGCGCCGTCCAACATCCGTGCGATTGCACCTTACCAGCCAGGCAAGCCGATTACCGAGCTTGCCCGGGAAATGGGCCTCAAGCCTGAATCCATCGTCAAGCTTGCATCCAATGAAAATCCTTTGGGTGTAAGTCCCAAGGCATATGAAGCAATGCAACATGCCTTGGAGGACATTGCCCGTTATCCCGATGGCAATAGCTTTGCATTACGCGACTGTGTGTGCCGCAAATTCAAGCTGCAACCTGATCAACTGGTATTTGGTAATGGCTCCAACGATATCCTGGAGCTTGCCGCGCGTGCATTCCTGACACCCGGCACTGAAGCGGTCTATGCGCAGCATGCTTTTGCTGTATATGCGCTTGTGACGCAAGCCACTGGTGCAACAGGCATTAGTGTGCCTGCCAAGGATTTCGGACATGATCTGGATGCCATGCTGGCTGCTATTACAGATAAGGCCCGTATTGTCTTCATTGCCAACCCGAATAATCCCACTGGCACATTAATAGATAAGCAGGCCTTGAGGGATTTTCTTGCAAGTGTACCTAAGCATGTGCTGGTTGTGCTTGATGAAGCGTATGACGAATATTTGGCTGCGGATATCAAGTCCGAGGCATTGTCATGGCTTGACGAATTCGACAATTTACTGATTTCCAGGACACTGTCCAAGGCCTATGGTTTGGCAGGGTTGCGCGTCGGTTTCGGTGTGACTTCGCCTGCGATTGCAGACTTGATGAATCGTGTACGCCAACCATTCAACGTCAACAGTGTTGCCCAGGCCGCTGCAGTGGCTGCTTTACAGGATGACGAATTTGTTGAGCGTAGTTACGCGCTGAACCAGGCAGGGATGCTGCAAATTACCCAAGGTCTGGCCAAACTTGGGCTGGGCTATATCCCTTCATACGGTAATTTTGTCAGTTTTCATGTGAGCAACGCAGGAGATGTATATCAGCAGTTGCTCAAGAGCGGCGTGATTGTACGGCCTGTAGCAGCCTATGAAATGCCGGATTACTTGCGAGTCAGTATCGGCTTGCATATGGAAAATGCCCGTTTCCTCGAAGTGCTGGAGCAGATATTGCAAGCACGCAGTTAATTTATTGTTTCTACCTTAATCAATCAGGCCTCGCAAGAGGCCTGATGCTTTTCTGGCCCTCGTTCTGCTCGGCTGTCTTGCGTTGACTCATGATAATCATGAGATGACTTTCGGTGTTTTTGCCCTGTTTCGCCTGCCGTCTGCACTGCACAATGTACCCACGTTGTGACTAAGTGTTTTCTCGGTGGCAGCGATATAAATCAACTCAATTTAAGGAGAGTATCATGTGGACAAAGCCAGAAGTTACTGAAATGCGTTTCGGATTTGAAGTCACTATGTACGTTTGTAACCGCTAAGTGACGGTAACAGCCGGGAGATTTCCCGGCTGATTGCCAGTAGTAAATTGAGTTTTAGTAAGGGCTGATATGCATATTCATGTTCTAGGATCGGCAGCAGGTGGTGGTTTTCCACAATGGAACTGCAACTGCCCGAATTGCGACGGCCTGCGTAAAGGGGCAATCAAGGCAACAAAGCGCACACAGTCGTCTATCTGTGTCAGCGCCGATGGCATAAACTGGGTGCTGTTCAATACTTCTCCCGATATTCTGCAGCAAATTCAGGATTTCGCTCCTTTGCAACCAGGGCGTGCCATCCGCGATAGCGGCATAGTTGGCATCGTACTGATCGATGCGCAGATTGACCACACCACCGGCCTCTTGATGCTGCGCGAAGGCCAAGTCAGGCGCGAGATTTACTGTACCGATATGGTGTATCAGGATCTCACGAGCGGTAATCCATTGCTCAATATCCTCGGCCATTACTGTGGCGTAAATCGCCATGATGTACCTATTGACGGCAACAATAGCTTCACTGTTGAAGGTGCCCCTGGCTTGCGGTTTACCGCGGTGGCCCTCAAGAGTGCGGCGCCACCATATTCCCCGCATCGCAATGATCCCCATCCCGGAGATACCATTGGTGTGCTGATTGAGGACACCAATAATGGCAAGAAGGCATTTTATGCTCCTGGCCTGGGTGAAATCGAGCCACATTTGCCAGCGCTCATGCAGCAGGCAGATTGCATCATGGTGGATGGCACGTTCTGGACCAATACCGAGATGATCGACATGGGCCTCATGACCAAGAAGGCGCGCGACATCGGCCATAACCCGCAATCAGGCCCTGGTGGCATGATGGAGGTGCTGGATGGCTATCCCCAGGCACGCCGTGTGCTGATTCATATCAATAACACCAACCCCATACTGCGCGAAGATTCTGCCGAGCGGGCAGAATTAAATAGCCATGGTATCGAGGTCGCCTATGACGGCATGGACATCATTCTCTAGGAGTTAAGCATGAATGCACCTGTGATTGGACATACTCCCTGGACTCGTGAAGAGTTCGAGCAACAACTGCGCGATAAGGGCAGGGGCTACCATATCTATCATCCCTTTCACGTGATGATGTATGAAGGCAAGCTCAACCGTGAGCAATTGCAATGCTGGGTGGCCAACCGTTTTTATTACCAGATCAGCATTCCGCAAAAAGATGCGGCCATCATGTCCAATTGCCCGGACAAGGAAATCCGTAAAGGCTGGATACAGCGCATTATCGACCATGATGGCGATGCCAATAATGTTGGTGGTATTGAGGCGTGGATACAGCTTGGCCAAGCCGTTGGCCTTAGTCGTGAAGATGTGACTTCCCTCAAGTTTGTGACACCTGGCGTGCGCTTTGCCGTTGATGCCTATGTGAATTTTGCCAAGCAGCGCCCATGGCAGGAGGCCGTTTGTTCGTCCTTGACCGAACTGTTTGCGCCGCATATCCACCAGCAGCGCATTAGCTCCTGGCCCAGCATGTATCCATGGGTGAAGGAAGAAGGCCTGATCTATTTCAAGAAGCGCCTGACCGAAGCGCGTCGTGATGTTGAGCAGGGCTTGGCTGTGACGCTGGATTACTTTAGTCAGACACGGGAATTACAGGAAAAAGCATTGGATATCCTGCAATTCAAGCTGGATGTACTTTGGGTGATTGCCGACGCCATCATGTTGGCTTCTACAGATATAAAGGTTGAAAACAATGTCGACTATCTCAGACAGCCAAGATAACGCTAACCAAGCTAATCCTGGTGTTGCTATTGATGATGTTTACGCGATTGCCCGCCATTACCGCTTTCAATGGGAAGAGGCACAGGGTTGCTATGTGCTGTTGTTTCCTGAAGGCATGATCAAGCTCAATGGCGGAGCGGGCGAAGTGATTAAGCGCGTCGATGGGCAGCGTCGCGTCGCTGATATCGTGGCCGACGTACAATCCAGTTTTCCTGACGTTGGCGATATTGAGGCCGATGTGATCGCCATGCTAAACCTGGCTGTAGAAAAAGCATGGCTGGAAAAGCGTGCATGATGCATGCGTAATCAAGTGGCCTGTGGCAGGCGCATTACGCGGAGGAGCAAATAATGAGTACAACAGTACAACAAAATAACGGCGTAGCCGCTTCCAAGACCAACACCCAGCCTTTGTGGCTGCTGGCGGAGGTGACGTATCGCTGCCCTCTGCATTGCGCTTTTTGCTACAACCCTACCGATTACGACAAGCACACCAAGAACGAGCTCACCACCGAGCAGTGGATACAAGTCTTGCGCGATGCGCGCAAGCTGGGGGCCTTGCAACTCGGTATTTCCGGTGGAGAGCCTTTGTTGCGTGACGATATCGAGGAAATCGTCGCTGAGGCAGGTCGCTTGGGCTATTACAGCAACCTCATCACCTCGGGCGTTGGCCTGACGGAAAAGCGCATCAGTGCCTTCAAGGCGGGTGGGCTGGACCACATCCAGCTCTCCATGCATGACATCACTGAAGAGATCAATAACTTCATCACCAACACTCGTACCTTCGAGCTGAAAAAGAAGGTCGCGGCGATGATCAAGGATCATGGCTATCCCATGGTGCTCAACGTCGTGATTCATCGCTACAACATCAAGCACGTCAAGGAAATCCTCGAAATGGCCGAGGCGTTGGGCGCTGATTTTGTCGAGTTGGCCAATACCCAGTATTACGGCTGGTCATTGGTCAACCGTAACCAGCTCATGCCCACCAAGGAGCAGATCGACGAAGCCGAAGCAGTGACCAACGAATTCCGCAAGCGAGTGGGCAACAAGATGAAAGTGTATTTCGTCGTGCCCGATTATTTCTCTGATCGCCCCAAGAAGTGCATGAATGGCTGGGGCGAAGTCTTCATGATTGTCACTGCCAATGGCGATGTGCTGCCTTGTCATTCTGCACGTGTGCTGCCCAACATGGCTTTCCCCAATGTCAAGGCGAATGGTCTCAAGTGGGTATGGGAAGAGTCACCAGCTTTCAATAAATACCGTGGTGATGCCTGGATGAAGGAGCCATGCCGCAGTTGCCCAGAGAAAGAGAAAGACTTGGGCGGATGCCGTTGTCAGGCCTTCCTGCTGTCGGGCGACGCCGAGGCTGCCGACCCGGTCTGCACTAAGTCACCGCACCGTCACTTCATCGACGAAGCCATTGCCAATGCGCAAAAGCCTTACTTGCAAGCCCAGCCTATTTTCTTCCGTAATGACAAGAACTCGCGCAAACTCATCGAGGGCGAGCACAAGGAGTTGGTGGAAGAATTCCACGCATTACCCTGAAGTGGTTTGCAGGCCTATAGCTCCCGATCAAAGTAAGCTGCAATGGCTACTTCGATAGGGAGTTAATATGTTGGGATGTTGCTGACACTTTGTAAAACCTCCAAGATAAGCAAGCTGAGCAGTTCTTATATGCCAATAATGCTATTTTAATTTTCATGACCGCTTTCCTTCCAATCCCCTCTGTAATGATGCTGAAGAATCGATGATGTCATTTTTATTACAGTGGATATTGACTTTAATTAAAACTATTTAATTGTAAAAATTGAAACAATAATTGCAAAATTTTTAGCCTTGCTCTAGAGTTCTTCCTTACAAAAATTTACAAAAAATAACTTAAAGATTTTGTTGGGGAGATGTATGGCAGTATTGGTGATTGTGCCCGGAGGGAGAGGAGCCCTGTCGGTACAAAGTGGGAACTTGTCGCACTATTATTGGGTGGCGGGTGATGGATTAGGCTGGCGGAGAGTCGCACAATGATGGGCGCCGCGCGATATTGGCAACGAATCCAGCCGTTCTCTTTGTCACTTGGCATGATGTTCATTATGCGGGGTATATGGATCGTTACCTTGGCCTTGTTTTTAGCCTGGGTATTGTGGAATGCATTTCAGGCTATCCCTGCCGTTGATGATTTCTGTTATGGGCACGGCGGTAAGCTCAATGGTGTCCTGGGTAATGTGATTGATGTCTACCAACACTGGAGCGGCCGTTATACGGCGACTTTCCTCATTACGTTGTTTGGGGGTTCCGAGCGTACGCTGCTGCACTACTATTTCCTGGTGCCGTTGAGTATCTTACTGCTGAATATTTATGCAGTCAGGCGCTTGCTCAGTGTATTTTGCGAAGACAGGCTCATCATCTGGCTAGGTGTATCTGCGCTGCTACTTGCTTTCTTCCAGATGCGTCAATCCCTGTTCTGGCTTGCCGGCGGTGCTACCTATGGCATTGCCAGTGGCATTTTTCTATTATTGATTGCTGAAGAGTTCAAGATACTAGTTGGTCGTGTGCCTGCGACAACCAAGCGCTTAACCGTTCTTTGTGCCGGTACTATTTTGCTTGCAGGCTGTAATGAAGGTGCCATGCTGGCACATATTGCCTTGCTGCTTCCGCTAGCCCTGTTGCATTACACCACTCACCAAAGCAAGAAAATGTTGTGGGTTCTTGCTGCTGCTATTCTGGCAGCATTGGTTGCTGGTGTTGCACCAGGTAATTTTGCCCGTGCTTCCATCATGCACGAACATTTAGGCGTTTTTCAGGCAGTATGGCTTTCACTGGTGATGATTGTGCGCCGCTACTTGTTGGCCCTGGTTTTACTGATTGTGGTGTTTCATATCTTTTTCCGGCTTTTTCCTTCTACCAAGCCAGCACCTGCAGTGGCGCCATCTTATAAGCTGGTGTTTGTGCTGTTGCTATTTTTTGCGTTGTGGGCTGGCATCTTCGCGCGTGCATATGTCATGGGGGATTTGGGTCCCAGCCGTACGCGTACACAAGACTTTATGCTGATTATTCTGATGGCATTTTGCATGACTCGATATGGACATTTCAAATGGGGTCTTGGTGGTAGAGTAGATCACCCCGGCAAGCCACAGAATGCCAGTCAGCCTGCAGTATGGGGTATTGTCATGGTGACGATGGTGAGTTTGGTACTCTTAGGCGCATATATACGCTATCCCAACCAAAGCTGGGGTCAAGTGATGGGCGATGTGCGTGCTAGCGCTGAATTACGTCAGTTTATGGACCAGCGTTTTTCCCAAGTCAGCCAGGCTGGTAAATCCTCATCGCTGGAAGTGAATGCCTATGCTGCGCCGCGTAAGCCGATTACTTTCTTCAGCGACATTACACCTGATACACAACAATGGGAAAATACGTGTTTTTCCAATTATTTCGGTTTGCAGCAAATTCTTACGAAGACAGTGAACTGATCAAGGTGGGCACCAAGCCCACTTGTTGTTCTTGTTTCTAATACATTACTTCATACAGCTAGTCCGGCCTTGGCGGCCGGGCTAGCTTAGTGCGCCAGATGCAGACCGCATTCGCGGTTTTCTTCACCTTTGGTCGGGTCAACATAATCGAAGTTGTTGGGCAGGTTGTGAGCAGTGAGGTATTGATAGAGGTCTTTTGAGCTCCAGTGCAACAGCGGGGCAACCTTGATGAGGCCGTCTGGATTGATACTCACTGGGTCCATTTGGGCGCGGACGGCAGTATCAGTGGCGCGCAGGGCAGTGAACCAGACTTCTGGCGCGGTTTCTCGCAGTGCGCGGGTGAAGGGTTCTAGCTTTACTTCCTCAGTAAAAGCAGCATGGCGTGGATCGTCCAACGCAGGCACAGGGCCATCTACGGCTTCTTGATGGGCACGTGAACGCTTTGGGAGATAGACAGTGAGGTTCAGCTGGAGTTGTTTAGTGACTTCGTCTGCAAAGCGGTAGGTTGCTACGGTGTTGTAGCCGCTATCCATCCAGATGACCGGAGTATCGGGTTGCACCTTGGCAACCATGTGCAGGATGACGGCTTCAAAAGGGCGAAAGTTGGTTGTGACGATGGCTTTTTTATTCAAGCCCAAGGCCCATTCCACAAGCTTTTCTGCGTCGTGGCCGAGTTCTGCGTTGATCTTTCCCAAATCCAATTGCATGTTGTACTCCAGTTTGTCGTGCCCGTATGATAACGGCATAAGGTAAGTGACGTATTGTAGCAAAGCGTTGCGCTTGATTACATTCGAATGATCATCGCTACTTGGCGTTGCCATGACATCAGCTTGATAAAGGATTCAACATTTAACCGAGGAGGTCAGGATGTTCAGTGCCCTATTGCAAAGCCAGATCCAGAAGAGTTTGACTGGTTTACCCGTCTCTGTCAGTTGGAACGGTGAACGACTCGCAGGAGATGCTGATGCGAAGGTTGCTATCTTGGTCAAGGACGCAAAGGTGTTGACGGTGTTGGCCAAACCTACTTTGGGTGGCTTGGCGCGGGCTTACGTCGAGGGATGGGTGGATTTGCAAGGCAAGGCACAGGATATCCTAGCGTTGGGGCAGGCCTATTGCGGTGTCGATGCAAGTGACGATGCCGATACGCGCAAGGATTGGCGATGGTGGCGCCACACCCGTACGCGTGATCGACGCAATATCAATTATCACTATGATGTGTCCAATGATTTCTACGGCTTGTGGCTAGATAAGCGTCGCGTATATTCCTGTGCCTATTTTGCCAATGGTGATGAAACCCTGGAGCAGGCGCAGGAGAAGAAGCTGGATCATATCTGCCGCAAGCTGATGTTAAAGCCGGGCGAGCGGTTTCTTGATATTGGTTGTGGTTGGGGCGGGTTAGTGCTGCATGCCGTAGAACATTATGGTGTGAAAGCGGTGGGGATTACGTTGTCAGATAATCAGCACGCTCATGTCCAACACTTGATTGAACAGCGAGGCTGGCACGATAGGTTAGAGGTTCGACTGATGGATTATCGCGACCTGCCGGAAAGTGAAACCTTCGATAAAATTGCCAGTGTTGGTATGTTCGAGCATGTGGGAAAGAAGAATCTCAGGCTGTATTTTGACAAGATTTACCGCCTGCTCAATACCGGTGGCCTGGTGATGAATCACGGGATTACTTCGGTAGCGCTCAAAAGCAGTGGTCTGGGCAATGGTATTTCCGAGTTCATTGATCAGTATGTCTTCCCCGGCGGTGAGCTTACGCATGTTTCTCATGTCATGGCCGAGCTTGCCACCTCTGGATTGGAGCCACTGGATGCCGAAAATCTCCGTCCACATTATGGCAAGACCTTATGGCAGTGGGTAGATAGGCTGGAGGCGCATCGTGAGCAGGCATTGGCGATGATAGGCGAAAGCAAGTATCGCATCTGGCGTATTTACATGGCGGGCTCTGCTTATGCGTTTGATCACAATTGGCTGGCGCTGTTCCAGATCGTGGCGGGTAAGCCCGATGCTCAGGGAATATTGAATTACCCCTATAACCGTAGCCATATCTATCGTTAGGCGATATTCTTGAGGCTTTTGCCGTGAAGCATTTTCACGCCGATTGCCTTGCTCAAGAATATGCGCCATTCCTTTTTGCTGGTCTATGTGCTTGCCGGTCTCACGGCACTGGCACCATTTACCATTGATACCTATTTGCCAGCTTTCCCACTATTAGAGCGTGACCTTGGTGCGACGACGGTGGAGATTCAGCATAGCCTCACGCTTTACCTCTTGCCCTATGCCCTGATGACCTTGTTTCATGGTGCGATCAGCGATGCGGTGGGGCGCATTACGACGATACGCTGGGGGCTGGCAGTATTTGTACTTGCTTCAATCGGTTGCATGCTGGCACCCAATGTCGAGACACTATGGGCTATGCGCGTGTTGCAGGGCTTATCTGCCGGGGCAGGCAATGTTGTGGCCCGTGCTATGGTGCGGGATTTGTTTCAGGGAGTGGAGGCGCAACGCGTCATGGCCACGGTGCAGATGTTGTTTGGCATAGCGCCTGCCATTGCCCCCATCATAGGTGGTTGGTTGCTAGGGATTCATTGGCAAGCGATTTTTGGGTTTCTGGCCTTGTATGCCCTCATTATCGGTTGGGCTGCATCGCGCTATCTCCCTGAGACCATGCCCATAGAAAAACGTACACCGTTGTCGCTGGGTAATGTATGTCGCAATTACCAAGCGATTTTTGGTCATCGTGAATTCAGCTTGCTGGTCACGGCCATTGGTGCGAATTTTTCTGCGTTCTTTTTATATGTGCTGGCAAGCCCGGTGTTCCTGATTCAGCACTTGGGCTTGAGCTCCCAGCAATTTGCATGGATGTTTATGCCGACGGTTGCAGGGATGGTACTGGGCTCATGGTTGGCAAAGCGTGCAGCAGGGCGCTACAACGGCAGGCAGATATTGCGTTTTGCCTATGCCTGGATGGCGCTGATGGCGGCATTTAATCTAGTGATTAGCCTGTTACCCTTGATGCACCCTGCGTTGAGTATTTTGCCAATTGCCTTGTTTAATGTTGGCCTGGCATTCGCGATGCCGATACTCTCTATTAGTGCCTTGGATTGCCACCCGAAAATCCGTGGTACTGCTGCCTCGGGACAGGCATTTGTGCAGATGTTGCTCTCCACGATCTCGGCAGGCCTGATTGCGCCGCTGGTATGGTATCACCCAGCTGGGTTGGCTTGGGCAATGCTGGGGTACTTGCTGCTGGGCTGGCTGGTAGTTCAGCGTACCCGCTTATTTATGCAGAAACCCGATAGCCCTTTATAATAGCCGACTTTATTGCTGATACTTCAGCACACTCAACCAGGCAGCCCGGCTGCCGCGATTTCGAGAAGAGGTATTCATGGTCATCAAACCCCGCGTGCGCGGCTTTATTTGTGTTACAGCTCACCCGACTGGCTGTGAAGCCAATGTCAAGCAACAGATTGATTATGTGAAAGCACAAGGGCCATTCAATGGCCCTAAGCGCGTTCTGGTAATTGGAGCTTCCACCGGTTATGGCCTGGCTGCGCGTATCAGCGCGGCATTCGCCAGTGGTGCAGCCACAGTGGGGGTTTTCCTTGAACGTGCAGGCGAGGGTACTAAGCCAGGCACCGCAGGTTGGTATAACTCTGCTGCTTTTCACAAGCTGGCGGAAGCTGAGGGTTTGTATGCCAGCAGCGTCAATGGTGATGCATTCTCTGATGCCGTTAAACAGCAAACGATTGACATCATCAAGCGCGATCTTGGTCAGGTTGATTTGGTGGTGTATAGCCTGGCTGCGCCGCGTCGCACGCACCCAAAGACTGGTCACGTCTATAACTCCACGCTCAAGCCGATAGGCAAGGTATTGCATCAGCGCGGACTGGATACCGACAAGGAAGTGATCAAGGAAAACGTGATTGAGCCAGCGACCGAAGAGGAAATTGCCAACACGGTTGCCGTGATGGGTGGTGAAGACTGGCAAATGTGGATTGAGGCACTGGACCAGGCTGGTGTATTGGCCGATGGTGCAAAAACCACGGCCTTTACTTATTTGGGTGAGAAGATTACCCATGATATTTACTGGAATGGCACGATAGGTGCAGCCAAGAAAGATTTGGATCACCGTGTATTGCAGATTCGCGAGCAATTGGCTACCAAGGGCGGAGATGCCCGCGTCGCCGTACTCAAGGCCTTGGTGACCCAGGCGAGCTCAGCGATCCCGATGATGCCGCTTTATCTCTCATTGTTGTTTAAGGTGATGAAGCAGGCAGGAACGCACGAAGGCTGCATTGAGCAAGTGGATGGTCTCTATCGGGACAGCCTCTACAATGACAAGCCGATTGTGGATGAAGAGGGCCGCTTGCGTGCGGATTACAAGGAGTTGGCGCCGGCAATTCAGCAAGAGGTTGCTGCCTTGTGGGATAAGGTCACGGATGGCAATGTCTATGAGTTGACTGATTTTGCTGGCTACAAGTCCGATTTCTTGCGCTTGTTTGGCTTTGGTGTTGAAGGTGTTGATTACGAGGCTGATGTGAACCCTGACGTGCAGATTCCTAACCTGGTACAAGCGTAAAATAGCGCGATCTACACCAAATCCCAATAAAAAAGCCCACGTAAGTGGGCTTTTTTATTGGGATGAAGGTTGTTTTATTCAACCAGCAATTCACGCTTGCCTGGCGTACCATTATTGGCATCGGCATCAGGCAATGGTGATTTACGCGCAGTGATGGCAGGCCAGATTTGGGACAGGCGTGCGTTCAGTTCAATAAACTCTTGTTGGTCTTCGGGGACGTCATCTTCCGAGAAGATAGCTTCTGCAGGGCACTCTGCTACGCACAGTGTGCAGTCAATACACTCATCCGGGTTGATGGCCAGGAAGTTGGGGCCTTCAACAAAGCAGTCAACCGGGCAAACATCGACACAATCGGTGTATTTGCACTGGATGCAGTTTTCAGTCACTACGTATGCCATTGATATTCCTCTAAAGGTCTTAGCACTACTTGTTTTCGTGCGTGGATTATAAGCGATATTAAATTCGGTCTTTATTGATTTTTACAATAAGCCTGTTTGGTTTTGCTGATACTAAACTTAGGCCTGAACCATGCCTGCACCGACAGTATTGTTGGTAGATTCATCAATGATGATGAATGAGCCGGTGGCACGGTTAATCTCATAAGGGTCTACCATCAGCGGCTGCGCCAGCTTAAAGCTGAGGCGGGCAATGTCGTTCATATTCAAGCCGCCTTCGGCTGCCAGTTGCTCGGTGGTGTTGACGTCAATCTTGTACTCGATGGCGCCCACCTTGGCCTTGGATTCGCGTGTGGTATGGCGAATGATGTAAGTACGAGCAGGGGAAAGCGGTGTTTCTGACAGCCAGCACACCATGGCATTCAATTGCTTTGCGGGCGCTGGCGCATGATCTTTTTTCACGATCATGTCGCCGCGCGAAATATCAATTTCATCTTCAAGCAGGATAGTGATGGATTGCTCGGTAATTGCATGTTGCAGTGTCGCGTCTCCCAGCTGAATTGCCTTGACGCGCGAATTCAGGCCAGAGGGCAGTACTGTGACTTCATCTCCCACCTTGATCTCGCCTGATTCGACGCGGCCCATGAAGCCACGGAAGTCATGGAGCTCCGGGTCATCAGAGGCATGAGGGCGGCAAACAAACTGTACGGGGAAGCGGAAAGACTCAGTGCGCTCAGAATGCGCAGGAGGCGCAGATTCAAGCAGCTCCAGAATGGTTGGGCCTTGGTACCATGGCATGGCGTCACCGCGGTCCACGATCATGTCGCCATTGAGGGCGGACATGGGAACGAAGCTGATATCGCGACCATTGCCTTGCAGGCCGATTTGCTCGGCAAATTCAAGATAGCTTGCGCGAATACGATCAAACTCGGCTTGCGAATAATCCACCAAGTCCATTTTATTGATGGCGACCACGATATGGGGGATACCTACCAGCTTTGCCAAATAGGAGTGACGACGGGTTTGCGTCAATACGCCCCGGCGTGCATCAATCAGGATGATGGCAAGGTTGGCGGTGGACGCGGCTGTTACCATGTTACGCGTATATTGTTCATGGCCTGGAGCATCGGCAATGATGTACTTGCGCGTGCCGGTACTGAAGTAACGATAAGCCACATCAATGGTGATGCCTTGCTCGCGCTCGGCTTGCAGGCCATCGGTGAGCAGGGAGAGATCAACCGATTCCATGCCTCGCTTTTGCGAGGTGCGTTCGATCTGGGTCAGGGTATCTGCCAGGATGGTTTTGGTGTCGTACAGCAGGCGGCCGATCAATGTGCTCTTGCCGTCATCCACGCTACCGCAGGTCATGAAGCGCAGCAGGCTATCGTTGTGTGCAGGTAGATTTTCTAGTTTGGACATCTCAGTACTCTTTAAACTTGTCGCTATGCAGCGGGTTAGTTGGTCGGCAGATGAATCTTGAGTCGATTCAGGTTCAGGCCGTCATCTCGTATCGGGAGTGGCCTAGAAGTAGCCTTCCTTCTTGCGTTGCTCCATGGAAGCCTCCGATGTCTGGTCATCGAGGCGGGTGGCACCACGCTCGGTGATGGTGGTCGTCGCAGTTTCCAGAACAATCTTGTTCAATGTGTCGGCATCGCTCGGTACTGGCGCTGTGCAGGTAATATCACCTACGGTACGGAAGCGCACCTGCATGCTGATCACTTCCTCATTGGCCTTAGGCTGGTTGATGACCTCGCCGTTAGTGAGTGGCACATTGACCGGGAAGATGGAGCCGTTGCGCATGACGATATCGCGGTTGTGCGCGAAGTAGATGCTGGGCAAGCCCAGTTGTTCGCGTTCGATATATTGCCAAACATCCATTTCAGTCCAGTTCGAGATCGGGAAGGCGCGGATGTTTTCACCCTTATGAGCGCGGGCATTGTAGAGGTTCCACAATTCCGGGCGTTGGTTCTTTGGGTCCCATTGGCCGAACTCATCACGAAAGCTCATGATGCGTTCCTTGGCACGTGCTTTTTCCTCATCGCGGCGTGCACCGCCGATGCAGCAATCGAAACCGAACTCTTCAATCGCCTCAAGCAAAGTCACGGATTGATGCTTGTTGCGTGATTCATCTGCTGACTTCAATACCACGCTGCCGCGCTTGATGGAGTCTTCCACTGAGCGTACGATCAGGCGCTCGCCCAATTCAGCGGCGCGTTGGTCGCGGAAGTTGATGACTTCCTGGTAATTATGACCAGTGTCGATGTGCATCAAGGGGAAAGGAAAGCGGCCTGGGCGGAAGGCTTTTTCAGCCAGGCGCAGAATGCACAGCGAATCCTTGCCGCCAGAAAACAGCAGTACGGGGTTGGCGCATTGGCCTGCGACTTCACGCAGGATATGGATAGCTTCGGCTTCCAGCCAGTCAAGGTGGGAGAGGGTGGATTGAGTCAAGGTTGTCATATCGATTTTGTGCTGAAACTGCTGCTGTTTGTCAGCTCACATCTCCAGTTAGGATTCCTAAACAAAACTACAACTTGCAAAGCCAGGCTGGCGTGTGTGTGGTGACCAGCCTGCGTAGGGTTATTGTGCCGATGGTTGCCTGTGCACACGGCGCCAGACAGGCAATTGGTTATCAACAGCACCTTGGTAAGGCTGGCTGAAATCATTCAGGCTAGCCAAGGCATCCTCCGCAGAGCGGTCTGCGCGAATCAGGTAGCTGTTGAAGCCACAACGCTTGAGGAAGAACAATTGGTCGCGCAACACATCGCCAAACGCACGCAGGTTGTTCTTGTAGTGGTGACGCGTACGTAGCAGGTTACCGATGGAGAAAATGCGGCCATCGGCAAAGCGCTCTACATGCACGGCGATCAATGGCAGGCTGTTGATGTCCTCGACAGAAGCCACGAGGTCTTCAAGCAGTTCGTGTGTATCCAGCCAGATGGCTAATTCGCCAGCAGCATGGCGTGGTGCCAATTCTGCTTTGCGGGCGATCCATACTGCGAGCGGTACCAGAATTTTGCCTGTGGTAGGGATCTCGGTATTGGCAATTTGTTCTACGGTATGACTGGCTTCACCAGTCAGCTTGAACAGGACGACCTTGCCGGCTTGTTTTTTGACGACTTCTTCACCGGCGGGCATGGTGACTAGCGTCCATTCATCCTCAACGATGGCGTTGTTCAGGATCAGGTTTGACTTGTTAGGCATGGGCTACTTCCTTTTTCTTCTCGCCATACACATGGGTTTTGAACGGTGCAACACCCAGGCGGCGCACCGTATCAATAAAGCGTTCTTCAGGGGTGCGTTCGCGCACGTAAACGTCAATCAGCTTTTGTACCACACCAGGCATTTCTTCAGCGGCAAACGATGGGCCAAGTACTGTGCCGATGCTGGCATCGTTACCTTGCTTACCGCCAAGGGTCACTTGGTACCACTCTGAACCGTCTTTATCCACACCCAGGATGCCGATATGACCGACGTGGTGGTGACCGCAGGCATTCATGCAGCCCGAAATGTTCAGTTCGATGTCACCAATGTCATAGAGGTAATCAAGATTGTCGAATTGTTGCTGGATAGCTTCGGCAATCGGGATGCTCTTGGCGTTGGCCAGTGAGCAAAAGTCGCCACCGGGGCAGCAAATGATGTCGGTCAGCAAGCCGATGTTCGGCGTTGCCAGGCCAGCTGTTCGTGCCTTCTCCCATAATGGGAAGAGGTCGGATAGCTTGACGTCAGCAAGGATCAGGTTTTGCTCGTGAGATGGACGTACTTCACCAAAGCTGTATTCATCGGCGAAGTCGGCCGCAATCTGCATCTGCTCGGAAGTAATGTCACCTGGAGGATGCCCATGAGTCTTGAGTGACAATGTCACGGCACGATAGCCTGGTTGCTGGTGGGCATGGGTGTTGCGTTTAACCCAGGCCGCAAATGCTGGATTGCTTGCCACTGCGCTGTCAAAGCTGGCGTCATGTGCTGGCAGTGTTTCATAAGGCATCTTGGTAAAATATTTACCAACCCGGACGAGCTCTTCCTCTGTGATGGTGTTGGGGCTGTCCTTGATGTATTGCCATTCTTCTTCCACCTGACGACGGAATTCCTCAATCCCCAGTGCTTTCACCAGAATCTTGATGCGGGCTTTGTAGGCATTATCGCGGCGGCCATGCAGGTTATAGACGCGGATGATGGCTTCGCAATAGGTCAATACATGTTGCCATTCCAGGTGTTCGCGTACGACGGAGCCCAGGATAGGGGTGCGGCCAAGACCACCGCCCACCCAAACGCGAATGGCCATTTTGTCTTCCTGGTCGCGGTAGAACTCCAAGCCTATATCATGTGCCTGGATCAATGCGCGATCTTGCTTGGTGCCGGAAACAGCAATCTTGAATTTGCGTGGCAGCAAGGCGAATTCAGGGTGAAAGGTGCTCCATTGACGTGCAATTTCAGCGATGGCACGTGGGTCGACCACTTCATCAGGTGCGACGCCTGCAAATTGATCGGTCGTGATATTGCGGATGCAGTTGCCGGAAGTCTGGATGGCGTGCATTTCAACCGAGGCAAGCTCTTCCAGAATGTTGGGCACATCTTCCAGCTTGGGCCAGTTCAATTGCAGGTTCTGGCGGGTACTGAAGTGACCATAGCCACGATCATACCGCTTGGCGATATCGCCCAGTTTACGTAATTGCTTGGAAGACAGCATGCCATAGGGCACTGCAATACGCAGCATCGGAGCATGGCGCTGAATGTACAAGCCGTTTTGTAAGCGCAGGGGGCGGAATTCTTCGTCGGTCAGCTCGCCAGCAAGGAAGCGGCGAGTTTGATCACGATACTGCCTGACGCGTTCGTCTACGATAGCCTGGTCAATTTCGTCGTATTTATACATGAGTTCACTTTTATGCTAAAACAAATTTCAAACCGATCAGCAGCAGAATCAATGCCAAGATCGGGCGCAATACTTTCTCTGGGATTTTGGCGCTCAAGTGACTGCCAATCCAGATGCCAGGTAGCGAGCCGATCAGCAGGCTGCCAAGCAAGGTAAAATCCACGTGACCGAGTGTCCAATGCCCAATACCGGCAATAGCCGTGAGCGGAATAGCGTGGGCAAGGTCTGTGCCCACCACTTTTAATGTACTCATCTTCGGGTAGAGCAGGAGGATGGCAATCGTGCCGAGTGCCCCTGCGCCAACAGAAGATAATGTCACCAACGCACCTAGTACCATACCGGTCAAGATGGTCGCAGCGACTTGCGTCTTGCCTGTAAAGCGTCCTGTGCTCGTGGTGCCTTCTTCCACTTCGCGTTGCTTGTTGCGCATGATAATGCTGCGAATCAACAGGGCGCATGCAGTCAGGATCAGCGCAATGCCAAGCGAATAGGTAATCACACCGGTGATTTCCTTGCCTATTGCCATCAAGTGCTTGATGACATATATCGTGGCTACCGATACTGGCAGGCTACCAGCAGAGAGCAAGCCAACTACTTTCCAGTCGACCGATTTATGCGTGCCGTGGTGCACCCATACACCACCCGTTTTGGTCAGTGCAGCAAATAGCAAATCGGTGCCAACTGCAACTACTGGCTTGAAGCCAAACAGGAATACGAGCAAGGGCGTCATCAATGAGCCACCGCCTACCCCGGTAATGCCAACAAGAAAACCTACGGCAAAGCCGGAGAGAATGTAACCTATGTCCATGAGTTGATTGTTGTTTTTATCTGGGACATCTGGTTGTCCAGTTTAAAAACTATGCCAGAAAAAGCCTTACATTATAACAGGTTAATTCAATATTTTAATAGTATGTTATGCTATGTATATGTGATTTTGTTATAACACTAAGGCTGAACATTACGATGAAAGTACATCAGTTACGGTATATCCGTGAAGTCGCTCGCCAAGGCTTGAGCGTATCTCTTGCCGCTGAGGCCTTGCATACTTCCCAGCCGGGGGTGAGCAAACAAATCCAGTTGTTGGAAGAAGAGCTGAATTTGCAGATATTCAAGCGTAATGGCAAGCGGCTAATTGGTGTGACAGAGCCAGGTAAGATTATATTGCAATTGGCAGAGCGCGTCATGATGGAGATGGATAACATCAAGCGTGTTGGTGATGAGTTTTCCCATGAGGATTCAGGCACCCTGACAATTGCCACTACCCATACCCAGGCGCGTTATCGCTTGCCTGCTGCGGTCAAGGAGTTCATGCAGCGTTATCCCAAGGTCAAGTTGACTATTCACCAGGGAAATCCGACACAGGTTGCAGAGCAAGTGCAGAAAGGGGAGGCGGATATCGGTATTGCTACCGAATCTATCAGCAGCTATGACGATCTGCTGTGTCTGCCATGTTATCAATGGAATCGCTGCGTAGTTACGCCGCAGGGGCACCCTTTGCTGGCAGAACAGCCAGTCACTTTAGAGAAGATCACGCGTTATCCACTGATTACTTATGATTTCGCTTTTACCGGCGGCTCACTGGTCAGCAAGGTATTCGAAAAAGCAGGATTGACCCCGAATGTGGTATTGACGGCGATTGATGCCGATGTGATCAAGACCTATGTCAATCTCGGATTGGGAATTGGATTGCTCGCTAATATGGCTTACGACCCACAACGAGATAGTCATTTGGCAATGCTGGATGTGAGTGATTTATTCCCTCCTAGCACGACCTATATTGGTTTGCGTCGTGATGCCTATTTACGTGGATATTCTTATGCATTTATCGAATTGCTGGCACCCCATTATTCCCGTCAGGCGATAGAGTCTGAGTTAAAGAACAGCGGTTACAATGCATCGTAAGATGTAATCCTTGTGCCTGTGATATGACGTCAACGGCATAAGCATTCAATACTTCCTCTTTTAGAGATTGTGCCCTGAGGCTAAACACTGGATTATTCGAGGCGATATGACACTGACTCCTTTAGCTAAAAGTGCTGATTTTCTTTACCTGTTGCCCAAAATGGCCAATCGCCATGGCTTGATCGCGGGGGCGACCGGGACGGGAAAAACGGTCACTCTGCAGAGCATTGCCGAGAGTTTCTCTCGTATGGGGGTGCCTGTATTCATGGCCGATGTGAAGGGAGATCTTGCTGGCATTAGCCAGGTGGGTGGAGGCAATGCCAGGGTTGATGCCCGGGTGGCCCAACTGGGTTTGCCAGACTTCAGTGTTAACGCTTGCCCGGTGATGTTCTGGGATGTCTTTGGCAAGCAAGGCCATCCTATCCGTACCACCATTGCCGAAATGGGACCTTTGTTGTTGGGGCGCATGCTCAACCTCAATGAAGTGCAGTCTGGTGTACTGACTGCCGTATTCAAGATTGCAGATGACAATGGCTGGCTGCTGCTAGACCTCAAGGATCTGCGCGCGATGATCCAGCATGCTGCCGAACATGCAGGGCAGTACAGCGCGCAATACGGCAATATTTCCAGTGCCAGCGTTGGGGCGATTCAACGTGCTTTGCTGCAACTGGAGCATGAAGGGGCGGACCAGTTCTTTGGTGAGCCAGCCTTGAATCTGGATGACATGATGCAGACCGATGCCAGAGGTTGGGGCATGGTCAATATTCTTGCTTCGGATACCCTCTACAATTCTCCACGTGTCTATGCGACATTGTTGCTATGGCTGTTGTCTGAGTTGTTCGAGAAATTACCGGAAGTGGGCGATCTGGAAAAACCCAAGCTTGCCTTCTTTTTTGACGAGGCACACTTGTTATTCAACGATGCACCTAAATCCTTGATGGACAAAATTGAGCAAGTGGTGCGCCTCATCCGTTCCAAGGGCGTAGGCGTTTATTTTGTCAGCCAGAACCCGCTGGATATTCCTGATGTGGTGCTGGGGCAATTGGGCAATCGTGTGCAGCATGCATTGCGTGCCTTTACACCGCGCGATCAAAAGGCAGTCAAGGCGGCTGCAGAAACCTTCCGTGCGAACCCGACAGTGAAAGTGAGCGATGTGATCACTGAGCTGGCTGTAGGGGAAGCGCTAGTTTCATTTCTTGATGATCATGGCCGGCCTGCACCGGTGGAGCGTGCCTTCATTTGCCCACCAGGCAGTCGCATTGGTCCAGTCACTGCGGCTGAGCGCGAGAAATTGATCAAGAGCTCCATCATTTATGGGCATTATGAAAACAGCATAGATCGTGAATCAGCGTATGAAATTCTCAAAGGGCGCGCAACGGAAACGCCTGCTGAGCAAGAAGATACTGACAAAGGTTTTGATTGGGGTGATTTATTTGGCGGTGGTGCCGAGTCATCCACAAAAGGGAAAAAGCCCGCTAATCGCCAAGGGGTGCTGGAAACTGCAGCCAAGAGCGCTGCACGTGCCATTGGTTCCGAGTTGGGGCGGCAGATATTGCGTGGTGTGCTGGGGTCGATTCTTGGAGGCAAGGGCCGCAAGTGATCGCGGATTAGAGATTAGTTAGGGTAGTAGCGTTGCAGATTATCGTACAGGCAGGTCAAGCCGAGCAAACCATCAATAAATCCCATTTTGTTGCCATCGCTGAATATTGCGCTGATGAGCGGGCGGTGGGAATGTCATTACGTCGGCTCGCGGCGGCGCATCAAAGTGCACATCACCTTGCATATGCGTTTCGCCTCAAGACACCACAAGGCATCGTTCAACGCTTCAGTGATGCCGGGGAACCATCCGGGACTGCGGGAAAGCCGGTGTTGCAGTTTTTGGAAGGGCGCGACCTGATTAATGTCTGCGTCGGCGTCATCCGCTATTATGGAGGTATTAATCTGGGAACAGGTGGCCTTGCGCGTGCTTATGGCGGCACTGCAAAAATGGCGCTGGATGCTGCAAGCATCGGGCCGTTTATCGAAATGCAGAAAGTGCGCCTGGATTTGGATTACAAGCAACTGGATACGTTTACTCGTGATGTTGCTCGCATGCAGGGTGAGATATTGGACAAGGCTTTTGCTGAGTATGTGACCGTGATTGCTGCGGTACCTGCAAGCGAAATTCCATACTTGCAGCAAAAGTATGGCTAGATGTCTTCTTGGCAATTCCCCATAAAAAAGCCCGATAAACTCGGGCTTTTTTATTACTTAATCACAGTCGCTTGAGTAAAGGTTTTACTGCGCGGGTGCAGGCTCTGCGACAAAAATCTCTACGCGGCGGTTCTTGGCGCGGTTGGCTGCTGTATCGTTGGCCACCAATGGCTCGCGAGAGCCGCGGCCATCAATAGTAAAGCGATTGGCAGCAATGCCTCGGGCAGTCAGATAATCACGTGTATTGGCAGCACGGTTGATAGAGAGTGGGTTATTGATGGAGTCAGACCCGGTGTTGTCTGTGTGACCAATAATGGTGACCAGTGTACGTGGGTTGTTCTTCAGTGTCGTGGCAAAGCTTTCCAGCACCGGGCGGAAATTAGGCTGGATATCTGCCTTGCCGGACGCGAAAGATACATCGCTAGGGATCGCAAGCTTGAGTTGATTGTCTTCAGTTTGAGAGACTTGCACGCCAGTACCTTGAGTGGCTTCTTCCATCTGGCGCTTTTGTTCTTCCATGCGCTTGGACCATACATTGCCCGCAATGGCACCAGCACCAGCACCGACGGCAGCGCCAATCGCTGCGCCTTTGCCCTTGCCTGCGATAGCACCTACTACAGCGCCTGCACCTGCACCAATTGCAGCGCCTTTTGCGGTACCTTTCTGAGTTTCAGACATATTGGCACAGCCGCTTAATATCAGGGCTGTGACGAGTGCGCTAATGGTCAGTTGAGTTTTCATAATCTTCCTTTATTGTTGGGTAACGCATTGATGCTTTTGTCAGTTTAACTCAGCATAAGTTCGCTATTTCAGTGATTAACATTTGTTGATATTTGATTGGAAAAATGAAAAAAGCCCGTCCAGGCAGGCACGGGCTTTTTTTATCTGGTGTGATGTAATGAAGCTTATTTGAACACCAGGATTTCACCCTTGCCATCATTGGCAATATCGCCAGCATAACGCTGTACGCGGTTTTTGCTGATGCTGGCAAATTTGCTTGGCAAATTGCGGAATGACTTGAACATTAAGCTGAGGTAAGGCAAGGTATGAGTGCCACAGTCTTGCAAGGTAGCATGTAGTTGCGGCTCTTGCGTGAGCAGCAACGTGCCACGGCGCATGCCGTAACCGACATATTCACCGACACTGCCCAGCACACCAATGGTACCAGCCAGCATGCGAGAGGCGAGGTAGCTCCCTGCATTGCCTTCAATCAAGATGATGCCGCGACGCATCTGGTCGCCCGCGCGCTCACCTACATTGCCGCTAATCAGTACGACGCCACCTTTCATGCCCTTGCGGTCACCTGGCAATGCTGCGGCAAGGAAGTCTCCGGCGTTGCCCTTAATCTCGATGAGACCACCTGCCAGACCACTTGCGGCAAAAGCATCAGCGTTGCCATTGAGCACAATATGACCATTACGCATTTGCAAGCCAAGATACGAGCCAGCGCTACCATTGATGGTGATACGGCCTGATTTCATCTGGCTACCTATAAAGTCCAGTTTGCCATTGGCATTATTGAAGACGATCTCTGCGGCATCGTCTCCGGCAATATCGAACAGGCTATCAACGCGTAGCTTTTCGCGGCCGCTATCAAGCAGCAGGCTGCCAATATCCGCCAGGCTTTTGCCTGCCAGGTTGTCAGGCGTGAGTGGGGATAAATCTACGCGTTGTTGCAGGGTGGTGTTGAGTGTGAAGGTCAAAGCGCTCATGCCATGATCTCCCTTAGCTTGAAGTGATAAGGACCGAGTTTTCCACCATAGTTACCTGCGGAAATACGCTTGATGCCGTTCTTGGCACCGAGTTCGCAGGCTGCTGCAATGCCTGCGCGCATGGCAACGCGTATATCGGGGTCGGTGAGGCCATCAATGACGATTTCCATCACGGATTCAATCTCGGGTGAAAGCTCGGTTTTGGTGATGCCCTTGAGTGTGGGGCAGAACGCATCGTTGGTTGACGCGATCAATGCCTTGTACTTGGAGCCGACCTTAGAGCCGGAGCGCACAACGCCACCGGGGAATGGCATGATGACATTTGGCACCTTGCTCATCGCGTCGATGGCGGCTTCGCAGGCTGCCAGAGCTTGTGGCTGAGATTCTGCGAGGATCAGGAAGTTGCCGCCGCCCACGGAGCGGATCATGCCCGTGCTTTCTTCAGTGAGGAATTCGCCGTCCATCACCGGCACGCGCCAGTAGCGCTTGCCGTTGAACTGCTTGGATATCTGGAATCCATCACCAAAGAAACGCAGGTTCTTGCCGAGGTTGATTTTGGTGATTTCCTCGTAGCCATCATTGATGCCGGAGAATGCCGCAGCGGTAGGGCAAGTTAATACGCATTGCCCCATGCGGGTTTCCAGTTGCTTGATCAACACTGCGCTGCTCATGGCAAACATGAGGATGGATACGCCAGGCCGGCCATCCGGAGTTTCATCCTCGGTGAGCTCACGTTCAATGCCAGCTTCTACGCCGCAGGCAATCACCGAAGTGGCAAAGCCAGTCATGGCGCGTGCAGCGTTGTAGGCCCAGCGCAGGTTCTGCGCGGTGATGATGACACGGGTGCCGCGCATGCCAAAGGCTTCGGCAAAGGTGTCGTCTATAGTGACGCCGTTGATAATCATTATGCTGTTTTCTCCCTGCGACCCTTGGCTTCCTGAACAATGACCTTGCCGCGGCCACCATCTTCAAGCTCGGCGGCGTTGACCTTGTAATTTTCCATGTTCATGGTGTGATAACGGTCGAAATATTGCTTGAGATCTTTTTCGATGCTGCGGTCAAAGTCAGGCTTGACCGTATGCGTGCTGCCCCAGGTTACCTTGACTACTTGGCCGTCCCTGACTACCAGCTCGCCGTCCTTGAATACATAATCAGGTTTGGCAAACATCGCTTCACGGTCTGGATTGTCGGTATACACGGTGATGTCAGCAGCACCACCAACGCCGAGATGTCCACGGTCATGCAGGCCGACCAGCTTGGCTGCACCAGCACGTGTCATGATGGCGATCTCGTAGAGGCTGTATTCGCGCTCGATAGACGTCAGCGTGCTCATTGCCTGGGCATCCAGGTTGAGCTTGGTGAACATGTCGTTGCGGAAGCTCTTATCCATCAGCAAGCGGATCAGGTGCGGGTAGCTGGTGAAAGGTGCGCCATTCGGGTGATCGGTGGTGAGGAAGATGCGCCATGGGTCTTCAGTCAATAAGAAGATTTCCAGGCCAATCGCCCATTGCAGCGCATTGACGAAATTCTTGTCTTTGTACTTGAATGGTACGACGCCGCATCCGGAGTCACACTCAATATCCATCAGCACTGATTTGTTGGGCGACGCGTGGCCGGAATTGGCGTATTGACGCATATTATCGCCAGAAGCGGTGACGGTTTGGCCGAACAAAATCTGGCCTACGTCGGCAGAAACATTCTTGTGCTTATTGAGTGCTTCTGCAATCGCTGCTGCTCCAGAAGAGAACTTGCGGTCGCCCTCGGTGCCGTAGCTGTGAAACTGGATATGCGTGAGGTGAACCGGGTAGCCTTCCACTGCGCCCATGGTCTTGAGTGTGGTGTCAACATTGCCTGGTACACCCAGATTGTTGCCGTGCACATGCAGCGGGTGGGCAATGCCGAGTTCATACACTGCGCGAGTCAGGGATTGCAGCACTTCGCGTGGTGTCACCTGGTAATGCACATTCTGTTCGTCCAGGTTCAATGCGCGCTGGTTAAACTTAAAGGCATTGATGCCACCAGGGTTAACCACTTTAATGCCGATGGCTTGGGTTGCATGTAATATCCACGCAACGTAGTCATTGATGGCATTCTGGTCTTTCTTGGCGGCCAGCATACGCAAGAAGTAGTCATCGCTACCCAGCATGGCATAACCACCACGGTCCAGAATGGGGATGTCGCACATCTCCAGGTGGGATTGGCGGGCGTTGACCGGGGAGAGTGCAGGCTCAAAACCTGCGGTGTATCCCATCTCAGCATAGCGATAGCCGGTATTCAGCGTGGAGGGAGCGGCATGGCCACAGCCTGCACGACAGGCATCGCTATGGCTTGTGGCAGAGCTACGGTGATCTTCTGGCAGCATGAGGCGGGCGATGTTGACCTTGCCACCACCGATGTGGGTGTGCATGTCGATGGCACCTGCCATGACAACCTTGCCGCGCAGGTCGTATTCTTGGTCTATGGTTTCATTGTCGCGAGGGCGATCAATGATGCGGCCATCACGGACATAAATATCCATGACTTTGCCGTCAATCTGGTGGGCTGGATCATAGACCCGGCCACCTGTCAGTTTAATCAGCATGTTTCTGGTTCCTTGACTTGCTTAAGCAGCCTTGAGTGCGGACTCTATGGAAGAGAGCACATCGGCGAGTGTGGGCAGGCTGGTGTCGCGCAATTTGCGCAACGGCAATGTGACCGAGCTATCGCTGCGGAATTGCGCACCATTGGCTTCCAGCCCGGGAATCGCGATCGGGATGAAGACATCCGGGGACTGCTTGAATTGCATGCCAGGATGACCAATGACAATTGTGGGGCCGTTGCTCTGGGGCGGCAGGCGCTCGGGATTGAAGCTGTTGATCCAGACCAGGATATCGGTTTCGCCTTCCGCCAATAAGCGGGAGGTATCGTAATGATATGGATCGTAGTCGGGATAACCGCGGCGATAGGAGTTGCGGAAAGGATAACCACTGATCCAGGTGCTGACGTTATATGCCGTGACATCGCCATCATTACCACTGAGTGGCAAGCCTGCGCTGCGGGTAGTCTTGTTCAGCTCCTGTACGATGCCGACGATATTCTGGATAGAGAGTTCAGCATGTGGGAAATCTAGTGCGCTACCTGTCCATGCCACAACGCTATATTTTGCTGCCTTGAGGCGCTCTGCCAGTTTCTCCAGTGACTGACGTGAAACTCCGGCGATGTTGTCAGCCTTGAGCGGATTGCCAGCCACGATGGCGCGCAATGCCGCGAGCACTTCAGGTACTTTATCCAAGTCACAGGGTAAAACATCGGGTTGTTTACCCGTAGGGGAAACGCCTGGAGCCGTATTTAGGTTGCGGCCACCTAGGTAAACGATGTCACGTTCAGCCGTATTCTCGGTGAACATAGCTTCCTTGTTCCAGATCATGCGCTCAAAAAAACGTGGGAAATAGCTGACGATATCGGTGCCAACCACCAATAATAGATCTACCCGATTCTTGACTTCGCTGAGGGTGGTGACATACCAACCGGAGTTTTGCATCACCAAGATATTCTTCATGGAACTCTTGGAATTCATGTGATCGATGGTCGAGCCTGTGCTTTCGGCAAGATTCATAACGGCACGCATGCCGTATACATCAGTGGCAAGGCCGCTCAGCAGCGGATGCTTGGCATCACGAAACAGTTCAGTTGCTTTCTTGATTGCAGCTTCTAGTGTCGTGGCTTGTCCATTGATGGTTGGTGATGCGTCAGCATAGGTGCTCTCGAAAAAGGCCTTGCTTTTGGGACAGTCTGGAGATTCGAGGGAAAGGTTGCCTGCGCTATCGCGATTGAGCCGAAGGTCGTCGCTCAGTAGCCCGTCGGCAGGATAGGGCACGGCTTCCAGCGAGGCTGCTGGAAAATGGGTTGATTGCGTCATGTTCTCCATCCGAAAACTGGTTAGTTCCTCAAGGATCATGCCTTGATCAGGCATGGTGCAAACCGGTGACACCGATTGCTATCGTGCAAGCCTGTTGTGCTTGGCTTGGGGGATTATACTCCGTGATTCTGCCTGAAAACAGCTTGAAAGCACGTTAACAGCTACTTTCGATACAGCTGATTTCATTGTGCTTCAAATCAGGAAATTCTTAGTCCGCACTTTTTAAACTTAAGCGGGCTGGGCTACAATGGCGGATTATTGGCATCACAAGTGCCGGTTTCTCGCAAGCTGAAGGAATTTATTATCAATAAGCAGGGCGTCAGTGTTGTTACCACGGCACGTTTGCATATGGGGTTTTTTGATCTCAACGGTAATTTGGGCCGCAAGTTCGGTAGTATCGGTGTGTCGTTGGACAAACCTGCCACTTCCTTGCAGGTATTTGCTGCAGAGGCTATTTCTGTTGAGGGCCCCAGTGCTGAGCGTGGCTTGAAAATTGCTCAGGCGATTGCACAGTCACTTGATATCTCTCATGGATTTCATATCCGCATTCAAACTGCCATTCCAGAGCATGCAGGCCTGGGGTCCGGTACACAAATGTCATTAGCCGTTGGCTCGGCAATCAATCAGCTATTCAATCTCGGCTTAAGTCTGCGCGATATTGCCGTGCTGACATCTCGTGGTGCGAGATCGGGCATAGGGCTAGGGACTTTTGCGCAAGGTGGGGTCATTGTTGACGGCGGTCGTGGCGAGGGTACGGATGTGCCTCCTATCATTGCGCGATCAGAATTTCCTCCAGAGTGGCGCATTATCCTGATGTTTGATCGTAGCCATACCGGTGTGCATGGCGCAGAGGAGTTGGAGGCTTTCCGCAGGTTGCCAGAGTTTCCTGCCGATAGTGCGGCTATCTTGTGCCGCCATTTGCTGATGCAGGCTTTGCCAGCTTTGGCGGAGCATGATTTACCGGCTTTTGGACAGGCAATTCGTGAGTTGCAGTGGCGTACTGGCGATCATTTTGCACCGGCGCAGGGGGGGCGTTATGCCAGCCCTGCGATTTCAAAGATTCTAGAGCAACTTGAGGCCGATGGGGTGGATTGCCTAGGCCAAAGCTCATGGGGACCTACAGGTTTTGCTATCTGTGCCGATGAAACAGATGCACGAGCACTGCTGGACGCGCTAGAATCCCGATATTCCCATTTTCCACAAGTGGAATTTGTCTTGTGTCAGGGGATTAATTCTGGTGCGCAGATCAGTACCTGCTCAGTGGAATAGTCTTGAAGATTTTATGAAACGATGGCGGTTGCCATTATTTATTCAACGTGAAGCACCGCATTAAATGAGGGCAAGCGAAATGGAAGGGACCAAATTGGAAAAGCCTTATGTATTACACTTTATTACGCCATCAAAGAACGCGAGTCCTTTTGATGTCAACATGGCATACGATGCAGGTTACGATGCCATTGCACAATATACCAATGTGCAATTGAGCGAAGTGACTGGCCTGGTACAAGATGCCATTTTCTCTCGCGGTCCTCGCGGCGTATGGCGTACCGGCATGTTGATCGGTGGTCGTGATGTTGATTTGGCCATGGATATGCTGGAAACAGCCAAGAAGTCCATGGTGCCTCCATTCGAGATTTCCGTGTTTGCCGATCCATCCGGCGCTTTCACTACTTCTGCTGCCATGATGGCCCGCGTTGAGCAACTGCTGATCAAGAATTTTGGTGGCACGCTTGAAGGCCGTAAGGTTAGCGTCTTTGGTGCTACCGGTCCTGTAGGTGGCTGTACTGCCGTGATTGCATCCAAATACGGTGCGACTGTGCAGATGGTGGCACACAAGACCATGGCAGATGTTGAAGAAAAGGCTGCAGCATACAACAAGCGTTATGGCACCAATATTGTCTGCGTGGACGGTAGCAGCGATGAGCTGAAGACCCAGATTTTGGCAAGCACCGACATCGCGCTTTGCTGTGCAGCAGCTGGTGTTCGCGTGTTGACTATTGAGCAAATGAAAAGCTCCAAGACATTAAAAGTTGTCGCTGACGTGAATGCCGTACCACCGACAGGTGCTGAAGGTGTGGGCGTGATGGCTGATGGCGTATTGATCGAAGGTACCGAAATTTATGGTGTAGGTGCATTGGCGATTGGTAACATCAAGTACCAAACGCAACAACGCCTGTTCAAGCGCATGCTTGAAGGTCAAAGCCATGTTTACATCGACTTCATGACCGCTTTTGAATTGGCACGTAAAGAGCTCGTGTAATTCAACTGAGTCATAAAATCGCAATCGTGGCGGCGAATGTCCGCCCTTATGTTGTTGCAGCGTCGGCAGCAGGATATCAAGTCCTGGCTGCCGATGTTTTTGGTGACGAAGATACGTTGCAAGCCAGTGCCAAGCACCTTGTGCTGGATTATGGCAAGCAGGGCTTTGTGCCAGATGCAATATTGCACTGCCTCTTGCCTGCAATGCGTGAATTCGGCACCAAAGATTTGCTGTATGGCAGCGGTTTTGAGGCTCAGCCCACCTTGCTAGCGCAAATCGCCTCGCAAGTTAATTTGATTGGCAATGCTTCAGAGGTAGTGGTTGCTAGCAAAAACGCCGCTGTTTTTTTCCAGCGATGCCGTCAATATGATATCCCTGTGCCAGATACCTGTGTTGACCCCTCGGCTATTCCACCAAATGACTTGTCTCGCTGGATATGCAAGCGCCAGGGGGGCTGTGGTGGTATGCATATTCAGCACGTGGATTTATCAGTGCGTGATGACGATGTCTATTTCCAGCGAATTGTCGATGGTGCCCCAGTTTCGTTGCTGTTCATGGCTCACGAGTCGGGTGTCTCTGCGCTAGGTTTTCAGCGGCAAGTATTATCACCGACCAATCAATTGCCGTATCGTTACGGCGGCCTAGCCGGGCCGTTAGTGTTGCCAGATAGCATAAAGCAGGGGCTGATACAGGCTGCGCGCGATTTATCTGCGACATTGGGTTTGCGTGGCTTGAACAGTCTGGATGTGATGGTGCAGGGCGAACAGTTTTGGGTGTTGGAGGTGAATCCGCGCCTGAGTGCAAGCCTGGGCTTGTATCCTGTTGCCTGGCAAGCAGAATGGCTGGCAGCACATATATCAGGAAACCCTTTAGTTTCTCACCCAATAGCGCTAATCCAAGCAGCGGCGAATCTGGTATTCTACGCTCCTTTCGATATACGCATTCCGCAGCATTTCCCATGGCCTGAATGGGTAGTGGACAAGCCTTTGGCGCATACCCTGATCGCACGCGATATGCCGCTGTGTAGTGTTCAAGCCGAGGCTGATGATGTGGGTGCGGCAGAAGCGCTTGCAAAAACACGTATGACATTATTGAGCGCTATGCTCAAGCCATATACAACCATTGAATAGATAAATTAGGAGAATCTCATGTCCGAGGCTGCGATTGATACCAGTTACTGGCCTAGCGTTAATCAGCTTACCAATCCGTTGGTTAAATATCTGGTTGATAATGCCAAGACCTTGCGCCTGCTGGTAGAGAAATTGCCAAGTGGAGCTACTGTCATTGATGCGGGCATCAAGGCTGAGGGTGGTCTGGAAGCGGGGCGATTGATTGCCGAAATCTGCATGGGTGGTTTGGGGCATGTCAATCTGCAATCTTCCAACACATTCCCGCACTGGCCGTGGGCACTATCCGTACATTCCAATAATCCAGTGCTATCTTGCCTGGGTAGCCAATATGCTGGTTGGAGCCTGTCTCATGAGAAGTTTTTCTCTCTAGGCTCTGGTCCTGGTCGTGCGCTGGCTGGCCGTGAAGAGCTTTATAAAGAGCTGGGTTACAAAGACAGTGCTGATGCTGCCGTGCTTGTGCTGGAAAGCGACAAAGTACCTCCGCAGGAAGTGGTGGAAAAGGTGGCGCGTGATACTGGTGTCAAGGCAGAAAACCTGACTTTTATCCTGACGCCTACACGTAGCCTCGCTGGTACTGTGCAGATTGTGGCACGTGTGCTGGAAGTCGCCTTGCACAAAATCCACACTTTGCATTTCCCATTGGAGCATGTGGTTGACGGCATGGCGAGTGCGCCATTGCCACCGCCAGCACCGGATTTCCTGATCGGCATGGGACGTACCAACGATGCGATCCTGTTTGGTGGTCATGCGCATATCTTCGTTAAGGGCAGCGATGAAGCGGCGGCCAAGCTGGCTAAGGAGTTGCCAAGCAGCGCTTCCCGCGATTATGGTCGCCCCTTTGCTGAAGTGTTCAAGGCCGTCAATATGGACTTCTACAAGATTGACCCGATGTTGTTCAGTCCTGCTGCAGTGACCGTGACTGCGGTTGAGTCGGGCAAGAGCTTTACTGGTGGTAAGCTGGATGCGGCCTTGTTGGATCAGTCATTTGGTTATAGTGCATAGTGAATCAACGCATTCCGGTTTTTACCGACGATCCCGGATGGCATGGCAAGCGCCTCAAGGAGGCGTTTGCTGCGCGTGGATATGAAGCGGTATTTGTTTCACTGAAAGAGTGCACATTGAATCTGGTGGGCAATGGTTTGCCGCCAGTGTTGATTCCAGGGTTTGAGCGTGAGTTGCCCAAAGGCGTCTTTGTGCGAGGAGTGCCTGGCGGCACGTTGCAGCGCGTGATTGCGCGGCTGGATATCCTGCATGCGCTCAAGTTGCTTGGCGTGGTGGTGTATAACGACGGGTATGCGGTCGAGCGCACTGTTGATAAGGCCATGACCAGTTTTCTGCTACACCTAAACCATGTGCCTACGCCGCAAACCTGGGTCTGCGAGTCGCGCTACCAGGCCCAGGAAATCTATCTGCGGGAAACCATGGCAGGGCGCCCATTGGTGCTCAAGCCTTTATTCGGCTCGCAGGGTCAGGGTATACGCAAGCTTACGCATGAAACTCCATTCCCTATCCCCATGGAGCAGTATGTAGATGGCCTTTATTATCTACAGAGCTATATTGATAGCGGCGAAGGGGCCTGGCATGACTATCGCGTGTTTGTGATCAAGGGGCAGGCGGTAGCTGCCATGATTCGCCATGGTAGCCATTGGGTAAATAATGTGGCCCAAGGTGGACGTTGTGAGGCGATTGAGGCACAGGGTGAGCTGGCACAATTGGCCGAGGCTGCTGCCAGGGCGGTCAATGTCGATTATTGTGGTGTGGATGTAATTCGTGATGGTGACGGTAAGCTTTATGTGCTGGAGGTCAACAGCATTCCAGCTTGGAAAGGATTGCAGGGCGCTACCGGCGTAGATATTGGGCAGCTGCTTGTTGATGATTTTCTGTCGTACATGCATACACAGCCAGCTTTGACGGTTGTTTCATGATGCATCAACGTATTGCTGAAGCGTTTCGTGTGGCTTGCATGGCGGAACTGAGCAGCCTTAAGCCTGGCAATGTACATATTTTTGCCGATGGCCATGGCATGGTTGTGCAGGAGTTCATCCATAGTGCCGATGCTGTGGCTGGTGTGATTGCGCAGCCTGGTTTATCGGTAGGTCAGCGGATATTGGCCTCTGTCGAGGCAACCTGGAAAGTGGTGGATTGCAATACCAATCTTGGCATTGTTCTGCTGTCTGTCCCCTTGATTCATGCGGCTTTATCCAATACGGCCACAGGCTCGCTACGCGAGAAATTGCAGCCTGTATTGGCCGAGTTGGATGTTGATGACGCTACGCTTGCTTTCAAGGCGATCGCCCGTGCTGCTCCCGGAGGTTTGGGTGATGCTGATGCACATGATGTGCATGAGGCACCCACGATCAGCTTGCTTGTTGCCATGCAGGCTGCTGCTGATCGTGACCGTATTGCCTGGCAGTATGCGCACGGCTTCGAGGATGTTTTTGGCGTAGGTGTTGAGTCTTATACGCAGGCGCTGAACAAGTGGGAAAATCCGGCTTGGGCAACGACGGTGCTTTATCTGACATTGCTGAGCGAGTTTCCAGATAGCCATATCCAGCGGAAATATGATCAAGCACGTGCAGAAGAGGTCAGCCGTCAGGCTGCTGCGCATCTTCATGTTTTGCTTGCCCATGAAAACCCCAAGCTGTATCAGCGCACATTGCTGCAGTTTGACGCAGAGCTGAAGGCGCAAAAGCTTAACCCGGGAACCAGTGCCGACCTGACGGTGGCCACCTTGCTGGCCTATACTTTGTCACAAAGTGATGCTCTATAGTTATACCCGAATTTCAGTTATACTAGCTCGATTCCCTGGGAGGGGTCTCGGGCCTATTCGTGGCCTGAACAGCCTCCAAGCTGGGCAAGCAAATTTTCAAGCGTAATATTTCTGTATTTTCTCAAGGAGGAGCAATATGGCTAATTTATTCGATCAACTTAAGGAATTCACCACTATCGTGGCTGACACCGGTGACGTGGAAGCGATCAAGAGCGTTAAGCCCTACGATGCAACCACCAACCCATCCCTGTTGCTGAAGGCAAGCACACTGCCACAATACGCTCCGCTGATCGACGAAGCGATTGCTTATGCCAAGTCCCAAAGCGGTGACAAGGCACAACAAATCGAAGATGCTGCTGACAAGCTGGCTGTGCTGATTGGCCAAGAGATTCTCAAGCACATCCCAGGCAAGATTTCCACTGAAGTGGATGCGCGTCTGTCCTTTGATACCGATGCTATGGTGCAAAAGGGTCGCAAGCTGATCAAGCTGTACGCTGATGCTGGCATTTCCAAGGACCGCGTGCTGATCAAGCTGGCTTCCACATGGGAAGGTATCAAGGCTGGTGAAATCCTTGAAAAGGAAGGCATCAACTGCAACCTGACACTGTTGTTTAGCTTCGCTCAAGCACGTGCATGTGCTGAGGCTGGTGTATTCCTGATCTCTCCATTCGTTGGTCGTATCCTCGATTGGTACAAAGCCAAGACTGGTGAAAACTACACTTCTGAAACTGATCCAGGCGTGTTGTCTGTTCGCAAGATCTACGCTTACTACAAGGAGCACGGTTACAAGACCGTCGTGATGGGCGCTTCCTTCCGTAACACTGGTGAAATTACTGCACTTGCTGGTTGTGACCGTCTGACAGTTTCTCCTAACCTGCTGGAAGAGCTGAAGGCTACCGAAGGTAACCTGCCACGCGTACTGGTGGACAATGGTGCAACCAAGCAACGTCCTGCTCTGTTGACAGAGAAGGAATTCCGTTTTGATCAGAACGAAGATGCGATGGCAACAGAAAAGTTGGCTGAAGGCATCCGTGGTTTCGTGGTTGACCAAAACAAGCTGGAAAAGGCATTGGCTGAAAAGCTGTAATCGTTTCAATCGCCTAGATGCCAGCGCCTCATTGGCGTTGACATCCGGCGCGCTTGGCGATTACCATTGCCGTTCCGCTTTTGTATAAAAAGTAGTTTTGATTTTTAGTAGTACTCAATTTGTAACCCTTTTGGAGGAAGTATCGTGGCATTGACACAAATGGCATTAGATTCACTGGATTTCGACGCAACTGTTGCGCTGGCTGAAAAGGTAGCTCCACACGTTGACATTCTTGAAATCGGTACACCATGCATCAAGCACAACGGTATCAAGTTGCTGGAAACTCTGCGCGCAAAGTTCCCTAACAACAAGATCCTGGTTGACCTGAAGACTATGGATGCTGGCTTCTACGAAGCTGAGCCATTCTTCAAGGCTGGCGCTGACATCGTTACCGTATTGGGTACTGCTGACATCGGCACTATCAAGGGTGTAATCGATGTAGCTAACAAGTACGGCAAGAAGGCACAGATCGACCTGATCAATGTAGTTGATAAGGCTGCTCGTACTAAGGAAGTTGCTAAGCTGGGTGCGCACATCATCGGCGTTCACACTGGTCTGGACCAACAAGCTGCTGGTCAAACTCCTTTTGCTGACCTGGCAACTGTAACTGGCCTGAACCTGGGTCTGGAAGTTTCCGTAGCTGGTGGTGTTAAGCCTGCTACTGTTGCACAAGTTAAAGACGCTGGTGCTACCATCATCGTTGCTGGCGCTGCTATCTACGGTGCTGCTGACCCAGCTGCTGCTGCTGCTGAAATCACTGGCCTGGCTAAGTAATTTTTCGCTTAAGCTAAGCTAAAAAAATCCACCATACGTAGCTCGTAAGAGCTAAGTTGGTGGATTTTTTGTTATGGTCTTTTAGAATTTCATCATCGTTTATTTAAGGTGAATGCTATGAACAAATATCAAGAGCTCGTGGTCAGCAAGCTGACCAATGTTATCAATAACACTGCTGAAGGCTATGACGACAAGATCCTGAGTCTAGTCGATGCAGCCGGCCGTACATTTATCGGTGGTGCTGGCCGTTCCTTGCTGGTTTCCCGTTTCTTTGCAATGCGCTTGGTGCATGCAGGTTACCAAGTTAGCATGGTAGGTGAAGTTGTTACTCCAAGTATCCAAGCTGGTGATCTTTTTATTGTGATCTCTGGCTCTGGCAGCACAGAAACCCTGATGCCTTTGGTTAAAAAGGCAAAGAGCCAAGGTGCCAAGATTATCGTGATTTCCATGAAGGCTCAGTCCCCAATGGCTGAATTGGCAGATCTGGTTGTGCCAGTTGGTGGCAACGATGCCAATGCATTTGACAAGACTCATGGTATGCCTATGGGTACTATTTTCGAGTTGTCCACCCTGTGGTTCCTCGAAGCGACTATTGCCAAGCTGGTAGATCAAAAAGGTCTGACAGAAGAAGGTATGCGCGCGATTCATGCTAACCTCGAGTAATTTTCACTCTTGGTGAATGAAAACCCGGATTTGCTGTGAGGCCTCCGGGTTTTTTGTTGTTTATTTTTCAATCCTGTGTGAACTTATTTTTAAAGTATTACACTAACTCGCCGTTACCTTTCTATCATCGTCGGAATTGCAGCTGTGCTGGTGCGGCGGGGTGAGGGTCGTTGTTGAATTTGTATGGAAGCAAATTATTATTGTGCGAATTCACATAGTTTTCATAAACTATGTATAATATTTGCAAATTTTCAGGCTTGACGTTAAACAGACGTAAGGCAGTTAGATGGCATAGCTAACCCAGCAATGTCGACGTGTTTCTACGGAAACTTTATATTGGAGAATGAAATGGCAGTTATTGATCGCGTTTTAGTAGGTGAAGCTCTTGTTATTGACAATCGTCCTGACGGCAGCGGCCTCGACCTGCTGAACGTAGCTCACATCGATCTGATTATTGGACCACGCGGTAGCGCTGCAGAAGATGCTTTCTGCCGTACCTTGACCGACCAAAAGGAAGGCGTAAACGGCCTGTTGGCTATCGTGGCTCCTAACCTGATGGTGAAGCCTGCTACTGTGATGTTCAACAAAGTAACTATCAAGAACGGTAAGCAAGCTGTTCAGATGTTTGGCCCAGCACAACGCGGTATCGCGATGGCTGTGATGGATTGTGTTGCTGATGGCACCATCCCACAAGAAGAAGCTGATGACGTATTCATCTCCGTAGGTGTATTCATCGACAGCCGTGCTGACATCGATGAGCGTATCCAAGAGTGGAACTACCAAGCAACTAAGCAAGCGATCAAGAACGCTGTTGCACGTGAGCCTAAGGTAGCTGATGTACTGAAGAGCTACAAGGAATCTGCTCACCCATTCCAAGCTAAGTAATCATTTAGATTGGAAGATCCGGTATCGCCATCATGATGCCGGACACAAGATAAAAGCCCTGATATTGCTATCAGGGCTTTTTGTTTTATATGCTTCCCAGTGAGTACAAGCTTGCGGTATCTAAATCTCCTTGATGCAGGGCACTGGCAACAAGGCTGCCTTTTATGCCTAATTGATTCAGCAATTGTAGGTCGGCTAGGTGGCGAGTACCGCCAGCAGCATAGAGTTGGTGATTTGGAGCGCGGGCGCGCAATTCTTTTAATCGATCAATATCCGGGCCATTATTGCTGCCGACTTGTGGCAGGCTCATGATAATGACCTCTTGTGGCCATAAGCTAGCATTTTCTAGCAACTCCTCTGGGCCTTGGTAGCCAGCGAAGGTAAAGTCTAGTGACAGAATATGGCGGTTTGCACAGGCCAGCGAAAGTTGATGCCAAGTGTTGATGTCAGGAATACTTTCGGTCCCTAATACCGGGCGTATGCGTTCATGTTGCCAGAGTTTGATATCCGTCATTGAGTGAATCCCGGCGTCAATCCATATTTCCAGGCTCGGGTGTGCAGCCAGTAAAGCGCCAACGAGGGGGCGATGATGTCCGCGCTGTTGTATGGCATCCAGATCAGCAATGTAGAGGCTAGGGAATGGGTATAATCCAAGCAGGGCATCCACAATGTCTGAGATTGTACTGCCCTGGCACAAGCTGGATAGAATCGGCTGGTAATGTGCACGATCGCCTTTGCGGGCGTGAACGACGACGCCATTCATCAGATCAACCACAGGTATAACTTGCACAAATACTCCTTTTTACTCGACACGATTACCGGCCTCTATGCGTATTCTGGTGTGTGAATACCTGACGGCAGGGGGATTATACCGTGAGCCTATTCCCCCAATGTTGGTGAAAGAGGCCGTCCTGATGCGTGATGCGATGCTGGATGCCATGCGCCACATGCCTGGGGTACGGATATTCACGATACATGATGACCGTGTGCCATCTCCAGGGCATGTAGATTCGTGCCATGTATTGCAGGGTGACGATATGCCTTGGCAGGTGTGGACATCACTCATGGCAGAGGTCGATCTCATCTGGTTGGTCGCCCCGGAAAGTGCTGGCGTGTTATTGCAGATGACGGCACTAGTAGAGTCATCTGGAAAAATATTGCTTTCTAGTGCTTCATCAGCAGTTGAAGTGACCAGCAGCAAGTGGCAAACCTTCCAGCACTTGCATCGGGCTGGTATGGCCGTGGTAGAAACAACGCGTGCACCTGCTTACCCTGCAGTGACACAGGGCTGGGTGGTTAAGCCTGACGATGGCGTGAGTTGTGATGGCGCACGTTATTTCCATGAGGTTGCTGCGTTAGAGAGCTGGTTAAGCGATATGCCAGCGGATTACGTCATCCAGCCTTATGTGGAAGGGCAAGCAGCCAGCCTGACCATGCTTTGTCGCGACGGAAAATCATGGCTCCTTGCGTGTAATCAACAGGTGGTTGAGTTCGATGAAGGCGAGATTGCATATCGTGGTGGAGTAGTGAATGGCTTGATTGAGTACTGGCAAGAATTTGACGGGATTGCGCAGCAGGTGGCTGCCGCTATTCCTGGATTGTTTGGTTATGTCGGGGTAGACCTGATCGTTGGTCTTGATGGTCGATTGCATGTGCTGGAGGTGAATCCTCGCCTGACGACTTCTTTTGCCGGATTGCAAGCGGCAATGGCCTATAACCCGGCGCGGCTGTTGCTGGACTTGCTTTATAATACAGACTTTACGCTGCCCGCCGAGTTGCAGCGCAACCGAATTGAAATCAATCTGAATGACTGAAACAACCCCGTCAGCCCAACAATATCTTGGTTGGGACATAGGTGGTGCCAATCTGAAAGCGGCATTAGTGCGCGCAGATGGTGTTGCCGTCAAGGTAGTGCAGGTGCCTTGCCCATTATGGCAAGGGCTTGGGCAGCTGGATGCGGCGCTGGATGCAGCACTTGCGCAGTTGAATGTATCGCAGGATGTACGCCATAGCGTGACCATGACTGGTGAACTGGCCGATATTTTCCCTGATCGGCCAACGGGTGTATGGCAGATCGCCACACGCGTACATGCCAAGTTGAGTGGAGATGTATGGTTTTTTGCCGGTGCTGATGGTTTCGTCCCGTTGGCGCAGGTGCAGGCTCACAGTCATGCGATTGCATCAGCCAATTGGCTGGCCAGTGCGGCCTTTGTTGCCCGAAAGTTGAAGCAGGGCCTGTTTGTCGATATTGGTAGCACCACAGCCGATTTTGTCTTGTTGCAGGATGCGCAGCCAGCCAACTTGGGGACAACGGATGCCGAACGCATGCAGCAAGAAGAGTTGGTTTACACCGGCGTGGTGCGTACATCACTCATGGCATTGGCTTCCCGGGTGCCTTTCGCCGGGCAATGGCACAATCTTGCGGCAGAGCATTTTGCCACCACAGCCGATGTCTATCGTTTGCTAGGGGAGCTTGACCCGCAGGAAGACATGGCTGCAACTGCCGATGGTGCAGGGAAAAGTGTGGAAGAGACCAGCAGGCGTCTGGCACGCATGGTGGGATGGGATGCTGGTGATGCCGATAGAGCTGCTTGGATCCATCTGGCGCAGGCATTCAAGCAGCAGCAGCTGGACTTGCTGCGCCATGCGACTTTGCGCAATCTGTCACGTAACCTGATTCGGCCAGGCACACCATTTATTGGCGCAGGTGCTGGTACTTTCCTAGTGCGCGAGCTGGCCCAGCAATTGGGCCATGAGTTTATTGCTGCGAGTTCATTGATAAAAGCCGAGTCTGATCAAGTGAGAAATTGGGCCGGGGTCTGCCTGCCTGCTTATGCGGTGGCTAACCTGGGTATTCCTACGACTGGTGGGGAAGCATGATGCTTAGGCGAGAACTGCCATATTACGCAGATAGTTCCACACTGTTTGCCAAGATCGCCCAGCGACCCTGGGCAATTTATCTAGATAGTGGGCGCCCCGGCAATGAATACGGGCACTATGACATTATGGTGGCGGATCCTGTCATGACGTTGACGACACGGGATGGTGTCACTGAAATACAGGACCAGCAGGAGGGTGTACATGAGTCGGACCTTGACCCTTTCTCGCTATTGAAACAGGCATTGCAGCAATACCCTCGTTTAGAGTCAGATTTACCCTTCACGGGTGGTGCTGTTGGTTACTTTGGTTACGATCTGGCACGCAATATTGAATCCTTACCTGCCCAGGCCCACGATGGTGAGCGTATTCCCGAGTTGATGGTGGGTATTTATGACTGGGCAGTCATTGTTGATCACCGTAAACAGCAAGCCTGGCTTGTGTCTTGCGCTATTACCGAAGCGCGCAAGGCCGAGTGGGAAACCTTATGTGCATTGTTCACACATGCCGGTAAGCAACCGATTGCTGCTTTTTCGGTCAATTCGCCTGTCCGATCTAATTTTGATGTGGCGACTTATCAGCAGGCATTTGAGCGCATCCAGCGCTATATCCACGATGGCGATTGCTACCAGGTGAATCTGGCACAGCGCTTTAGTGCTGCGGCAGAGGGCGATGCATGGCAGGCATATCAATACCTGCGTGAAATAGGCCCGGCACCATTCATGGCCTTCATGAACCTGCCAGGGGTGCAGGTATTGTCTGATTCACCAGAGCGCTTTCTCCAGGTGAGTGGTCGTCATGTGGAAACCCGCCCAATCAAAGGTACGCGACCACGCTCAAGCGATGCTGGTGAGGATGCTCGCCAGGCGGCAGACCTGCAGAATAGCCTGAAGGATAGAGCAGAGAACTTGATGATCGTCGATTTGCTGCGCAATGATATAGGCAAGAGTTGTGCGACAGGTTCGGTACGGGCTGATCGCCTGTTCGTGCTGGAGAGCTATGCCAATGTTCATCATCTGGTCAGCACGGTGACAGGCAAGCTGGCTGATCAATACGAGGCGGTTGACTTGCTGCGCGGCGCTTTCCCCGGTGGCTCCATCACAGGTGCGCCCAAGCTACGGGCGATGGAAATCATTGAAGAGCTGGAGCCGCATCGTCGCGGTATCTACTGCGGTGCCATTGGCTATATCGGTTTTGATGGCAATATGGATACCAATATTGCCATCCGTACTGCCGTTTATTCACACGGGGAAATCCGTTTCTGGGCTGGAGGTGGTATCGTAGCGGATTCGGAAGGCGATAAAGAATATCGTGAAACCTGGGATAAAGCATCAACCATGCTAAAACTCGTCGAACATTTTCGGGGTGACCAAGATGTGGGTAATTAAACTGGGCGGTAGTCTTCTCGGCTCATCTGAGCTTAATCTCTGGCTGGATATTGTCGCGCGCCATGGAGATGGCAAGGTGCTGATCGTGCCTGGCGGCGGCATCTTTGCCGATGCAGTGCGAGATGCGCAGATCAGCAGTGGTATTGATGATGCAACCGCACACCGCATGGCGGTGATGGCGATGGATCAATATGGTGTGCTGATGACGGGCCTGAGCCCGCGCCTGGTAACGGCCAGGAGCGAGCTGGAAATTGCCGAGCGCGGCTGGCAGCACCGTGGCATTGTCTGGTTGCCGAGCGACATGATCTGCGCCGATGAAAGCATTCCAATGAACTGGGGCATTACTTCTGACAGCCTGGCTGCCTACCTAGCTGCCAAACTCAATGCCGAGCACCTGATCTTGGTGAAGTCCTCACGCCCTGATGCAGACCAGCAAGTATCCCTTGAAAAACTCACCAAGGAAGGTTTTGTCGATAGTGCCTTTGGTGATCATATTGCTGGCCGGGCATTCAACACCTGGGTGGTTGGGCGGCAGGATTGCGTGGCATTCAATGATGGTTTTAGCGAGGCAGAACTGGAAAGGGTAGGTTTGCCAGTTCGATGTGCCTGGAATTAAAGGAGATATGCGATGAGTGAAGCCGAACGTACCTACAGTGAAGCGGAAATCCAAGCTAGGCTACAGAAAGAATTGCCGCACTGGTATTACGAAGATGGCTGGATTCGCCGCAAATACAAAACTAGTGGCTGGAAAGCGACCCTGATGGTGGTAAACACGGTGGGGCATCTTGCCGAAGCTGCCTGGCACCATCCTGATCTCACCGTTTCCTATGCTTTTGTCATCGTCAAGCTTTCTACGCATACAGCCAAGGGTATTACCGATAAGGATTGGGAACTGGCGCACAAGATAGAGTCTGTGATCCAGTGGCAGCCTGCCAAAGAACAAGGCGCTCTAGAAGGCACACCAAATGAGGATGCGCGCTTCAAATATATCAAATACGACTAATCGCTAGCGACTCGCTTGCATAGCCAAAACGGCCAGGATGATGAATCCTGGCCGTTTTTTTATTTCTTCCTTAAAGAAATAAATGTTTCTGTCGATAGATATTTTGTAATTATCATATTTTTCATATTTACTGTATTTATCAAAATGTGTATGCTGTGTTTCAGAGTTATGCAAAATACCCAGCATGAATTGACTAAGTAGCTAAAGGAGATAGACATGTTTTCAATGATGAAGCAGTGGCTGGTGAATCTGTACCAGGATGAAGAAGGTGCGAGTGGTATTGAGTATGCCTTGATTGCAGCCATGGTAGCCGTGGTAATTGCTGGGTTGTCTGGCAATGTGAGAACCGCAGTCACAACAATTTTCACAAACATTAGTACTGCACTGACTACTGCTGCTACTTAAAAGGCAGCTGTGATGCTAACGATGCTTTGTATCTGGGCGGGATTGCTGGCTTTTTATGATTTCTCGCAAAGGCGCATTCCCAACCTACTCAGCTTGGGAGCATTGTTATTCGGTTTCAGTTATCTGTTGATTACTGGGCAAGTTTTCTACTACGACCAACCCATCTCCTCTGCCTTTTGGGGTCTGGCCGTAGCTTTTCTTCTGACGATTCCTGGATATGCCACCAGAACATTAGGTGGTGGGGACGTCAAATTGCTGGCAGCGATAGCTGTGCTTTGTGGCGTGAAGGTGGTCGTGGCGAGTTTTGTGTTGGCATCGCTTGGCGTGCTGGCAGGTTTGATGATTTGGTGGCAATTGAAGCCGCAGTTGGTGACTTCTGGTTGGGTATCGGTAAGCAGGGAAAGCAACAAGCGGCGGTATATCCCATTTGGTGCCGCATTGGCCTTGGCAATGGGCGTTGTCATCTTGTTTCCGGAAATATGGGGGATGGAATCATGGCATCTATAACATGCATTTCGAGACAATCTTCATCCAGACGCAGGCAATCGGGTGCGGCGGCCATTGAGTTTGCCATGCTGTTTATGTTGTTTTTCACCTTGTTCTACGCGTTGGTGACTTACGCCATTTTATTCTTGTTGCAGTCGTCTTTTGTGTTTGCCGCTTCAGAAGGTGCACGCGCTGCCATTGCGGTAGATCCCATGGCGTATGGCAGTAGCGCTCAGTATGCCAGCGAAGGCATTGCCTCGCGGGTGAGGCATACCGTCGGTAATGCATTGACCTGGTTGCCACAAGGCGTGCGTGAGCATGTGCTGGGGGCAGGCAATAGCAAGGTGGTGGTGGATGTGGTTGGGAGCAGCCTGACCGTGAGGGTGGTGTACCCCAATTACAACAATAATCCGGTGATCCCCATCCTGAATATTCCCGGCTATGGGCCGATGCTGCCTATGCCACTGGATTTACAAGGTAATGCCAGAATCAATCTCGTTTGAGCTGGCATTACTGCTGATTTCAACAGCGGGCCATAATAAAAATGAGCGGAAATGCATTAAGGATTACAGCAATCCTTCTATTCATCGGGGCGGTATTGGTGGGATGGTATGGCATCCGGGCGAGTCATCGGCAGCCCGAGGTGCACGCGCCAGCCCCAGTGAATGTCGTGCGCCATTCTCAGGTGGTGGCGCGGCAGGATATTCCAGCCGGGCATGTATTGTTGCCGGAGGACCTGGCAATGAAGGAAAGCGACAGCCAGAACTCGTTGGCGTATAGCACCACGGCAGACTTGATAGGTCGCATGGTGGAAACTGCGATTGAGAAAGATGCCCCAGTGCTTTCTACTTACTTCGCTCAGCGTGGCCCAGCCGCGCAATTGCTCAAGCATGGGGAGCGAGGCGTTGCCATCAAGGTCGATGAGGTGATTGGTGTTGGTGGCTTTATCCAGCCGGGCGACCATGTTGATGTGCTGGTGTATATCAATAGCAGTAATGGCATGACAACAGATAGCTCCGCGCAGTCCATCATCAAGGATGTACGCGTGATCAGTTACGGTGAAGTGTTGCAGCAGAATGTCTCCTCCTCAAGTATCTCCCCCGGATCAGCCTCTATCCTTGCTGATAGCGCAGGTGGCAAGGCGCAGGCATTGAGTGGACATTCTGCTGTCATCGCCGTCAAGGAGGAGGATGTCTCGCGCCTCATGCTGGCAGCTAGCGGTGGAAATCTACGCTTATCCCTGCGTGGCGCCAGCCCAGATACTCCAAAGACATCCAATGACTTGGTACGTCTCTCCGAAATTACTGGTTTACAACAATCAAGCAAGCCCCCTGTAGTACCTAAATCAATAAAAGCAATGCCTGCAAAGAAAAATACCGAAGTGGTCAATGTCATTGTCCATGCCGGTGATAAGACAGAAACCATCAGCTTCAAAGGACGGTAAATGGCTGCATTCTATTCACGGGGAAAACTGGCCGGTGTGGCAGGCGCATGCTGGCTAATGGTCGCACAATCGGCCTGTGCCGAGGAGATGCTTGTCAGCATTGGGCAGCAAAAGCTTTATGAGCACACAGTGGCATTGCAACGCGTTGCGATTGCCAATCCTGAGGTGCTTGCAGTGACCATGACTAGCCCCAAGACGATGATGATCGTTCCCAAGGCGGTGGGCGCGACAGAAATCAGCTTGTGGGATAGCAAGGCTACCCAGCCAACGCGTGTGCTGCAAGTGAGTGTGACGCCATCGCTTGCATTGGAAAACCAGGGATTGAAGGCGGCCGATGCTAATGATCTGCATGTGCAGCCAGCTGGAAATGGTGTGGCCTTAGTGGGTGAAGCTCGGTCATTGGAAGAGCATGCACGTGCATTGGCATCGTTACAGAAAGACCGCAAGGGTGCTCTGGATGTGGCAAGCAGCGAGTTCGAGAGCCACGTGCAGATTGACATCAAGGTGGTGGAGGTCAGCAGACAGAATGCCATGAGGTTTGGGTTCCTGCTGGGGCGCAACAATAGCAATCACCGTGAAAGTTTTGGCGTTGTAGCACCACCCAGCAACTTGTCAGGTGTTGAGAATACAGGGGATGGCTTTAACTTTACTAGCGGCTCGGGTTTTCTACCCATTCTCAATGCGTTTAATGTGGTATTCGGCAATCATGGTTCGGGCTTGCTAGGAAGTTTGAGCATACTTGAAACCAATGGCTTCGCTTACACACTTGCCGAGCCCTCCTTGTCTGCCATTTCAGGCCAAACCGCTACCTTTCTTGCCGGTGGTGAATTTCCGGTGCCGATCAGGACCGGTGGTGGGGCGGATAGTGCCATCACTATTCGCTACAAAGAGTATGGCGTTCGCCTGATGCTAACACCCACTATCCTCAGTGGCGAGCGGATTTTTCTCAAGGTGGCTCCCGAAGTGAGTGAGCTGGATTTTGCCAATGCGGTGCAAACCGGCGGTGTCTCTGTGCCTGGCCTCAAGGTAAGGCGCACAGAAACCAGCGTATCGCTTGGCAACGGTGAGAGCTTTGTCATCAGTGGCATGGTGAGCCGTAATACCGTGAACAACATCGACAAGATGCCTTGGCTGGGCAATATCCCCATCATCGGTGCTTTTTTCAGCTCCAAACGCTTTGATCGCGAGGACAAGGAACTATTGATGGTGGTGACGCCGCGCTTGGTCCGCCCAATTGCCCGCAATGCTGAATTGCCAACGTTGCCGGGAGATGAACTCAAGCACTTCAAGCCATCATTCAGCGAGTTTTTCCTCTCGCGTGATGCCTATCCAAAACCACATTCAACCGGGATGTCACGCTAATGCAGGAAAGCCGAAACTATATCGTAGTCAGCAATGGCGATGAATGCATACGCTGGCTCAGGAACATTTCCGACCATTCCAGCAAGTTTATCTTTGTGGAAGAGCAGGATATCCGCAAGGTATTGCAACTAGTAGACGCCGTGGATATTAATGCTGTTTTGCTGCATATGCGCTCACAGGATTTCCGTCAGGAAGTCGCATTGTCGCCTGCATTTTTGCAGGAGATCGCTTTCATCGAGGAAATTAGCGCCACGCGACCTGATTTGCCAGTGCTTGCGTTGGCAGAGACTGCGGATGAGCAACTGCTGTTGACGATTATGCGGGCGGGTGCGAGGGACTTTATCCGCATCGGCACCAAGGAAAACGAGCTGCTTGCCATCTTGGGGCGCTATAGTCTGCGCCACGCCATCCGGCGTGAACAGTCTACCCCTCAGCTGGAGTCTGGGCAGATTACTGCCATTATCAACGCACGCCCAAGCCCTGATTCGGCGATGCTGGCTATTCACCTAGCCCAGGCAATGCAGGAAACGGAATCGACTCTCTTGGTGGATCTGGGCATACCTCATGCCGATAGTCTGTTGTTCATGGGTTTGCAGGGTAAATACAGCTTTGTGGATGTAATGCGTAACCTCGCACGCGTGGATGCGACCTTGATCGATACTGGTTTTGCACGCCATCGTTCCGGCTTGTCTGTCTTGTCCATGCCGGATGATCCAGAGGACGACTTCCAGATTTCCCCTGCGGACATTTACACCGTATTGCGCACGTTGAGGAAGCATTTCTCCCAAGTGGTGATCAATTTGGGAGGCGTGACGCGCGTGGATTTCCTGCAATTGTTGTTGTCAGCGGTGGATCGTACCATCTTGGTGGCGGAGCAGAGCGTACCTAGCTGTAAGCGTAATTACGAGCTGCTGCGTGCTTTGCGGGCGCAAAATGAGCTGCAAAATACTGGATTGGTGCTGGATCACTATCTCCCACGCTTATTGCCGGATGCGGATAACATCGCTAGCTCATTTGATTTGCCGCTACTGACGATGCTGCCCCCGGCGGGCATGATACGTCTGTCTTCAGTAAATACTGGCGATAGCATCCTGGAGTTAAGTCCCAAAAGCCAATATGCGGTTCGCATACGTGAGCTTGCACAGACCTTGCAGGACAGCAAGGATAAATATACGCGTAAGCCAGGCCTGCTGGCGAGCCTGCAGCGTATGTTCAGTGATTGGCATATCTCCAGATCCAAATTGCTATCATGAGACTCTCTGAATATCGCTTTGATCTCAAGGCTGCGGAGCAATCGCAAGATACCAAGCTCCTGCTGCATAGCTACCTGATTGCCGAGATCGAGCAGGACAGAGCAGACCTGGCCAATATGTCGCGCCAGCAGATGATCACCTATGTGAATAGCAAGGTGTATCGCTATGTGGCGGAAAAGCAATTGGTGGTGAGTGCCTATGATCTGGAAAAGCTCACCGAGGAAATGGTAGATGAGCTTGCTGGCTTCGGCCCTCTGGAAACCTTGATCAAGGATGATAGCATCAACGATATTCTCGTTAATGGCGCGCGGGATATCTTCGTCGAGCGTAAGGGCAAGCTGGAGAAAAGCCAGTTGCGCTTTATTGATGACGAACATGTCCTGAGGGTGATTCGCCGCATCTTGTCGCCATTGGGGCGCCGTGTGGATGAGGCCAGCCCGACCGTAGATGCGCGCCTGCCGGATGGTAGCCGGCTTAATGTCATCATTCCGCCTTTGGCATTAAATGGACCTTGCATGTCCATCCGTAAATTTCGCAAGACGCCGATTCTAGGCAATGATCTCTTGGCTTACGGCACCCTGAACTCACAAATGTTGAGTTTCCTTACCAATGCGGCCCAGCGCCGTGTCAATACTATCATCAGCGGCGGTACCGGCGCCGGCAAGACCACCATGCTTAACTTCATGAGCCGTTCAATTCCCTCAGGTGAACGTATTGTGACGATTGAAGATGCTGCTGAATTGCGACTGGAACATGAGCATGTCGTACGCCTAGAAACACGGCCACATAACCTCGATGGTGTCGGGGAGGTGACGGCGCATGACCTCGTGCGCAATGCCCTGCGCATGCGGCCAGATCGCATCATCCTAGGCGAGGTGCGTAGCAAGGAAGTGATGGACATGTTGCAGGCCATGAATACCGGTCACGAGGGGTGCATGAGTACCGTGCATGCCAATAATCCTTCCGATGCCTTATTACGACTCGAAACCCTGGCAGGCCTAGCAGGCTTCCAAGGGGCGGAGGCAACCATGCGCAAGATGATCGCAGCCGCAATTGAGCTGATTGTTCAAGTGACCCGTATGCCTGATGGTCGACGCCGAATTACCTCAATTGTGGAAGTCGTCGGGATACGGGATGACCGCTTTGTGACCAATGAGTTGTTCAATTACGACCTGGAAATAGAGCAGTTTGCCAGCCTGCCAGTAACGCCGAGTAATCCCAAGCTCCGTGGAGCGCTTGCTTTCAGTTAGGAGGAGTCATGAATAGATGGATATTGCTATCGCTATGCCTCATGTTTCTGGTGCTGGGTTTATTGCTGTGGTCGGCAAGTAAGCAGAAGGAGGTGCAAGCCAAGGCCAGAGTCAATTTTGAGCAGGCCTTGCCTTATTTTGGGCATATAGAGAGTTTTCTACCAGGGCGAGATGAGGGCTGGGCAGCACGTGCCAAGCTACGTTTTTCTGTTATCTACGGTTTTGATCTTGCACCATGGCATACCGTGACATTTATTTGCCTGGGTTTGCTAATGCTGGGATTCAGTAATCTCTACATGTCGATATTGCCTGCATTGGCCTCTACGCTGATATTGGCACTTCTACTGCTTGTGGTGATCCCTTATATCCGCATGCGGCGCCGTCAGCGCATGATTGTGACGCAAATCCCCTTGTTTATTGACCAAGTCTCACGCGCCTTGTCCAGCGGTAAAAGTGTAGAGGGTGCGGTACGGGGGGTGACAGAAGATATGCAGATGCCATTACGAGCGGTCTTGGATCGTGTAGTGCGCGCCACCGATTTGGGGGCAAGTTTTGCCGATGCTATGCAGAAAGCTGCTGAGCTACATCGCGTCAAAGAGTTAGGACTGATTGCATTGGCTATCCGCATTAGCAGTAATTACGGCAGTTCACCACAAGAGATGCTCAAGAGCATCGTGCAGATGATACGCCAGCATGAGCAGGCTCAACGTGAACTGGCTGCCATGACAGGCGAAACTAAGATCACGGCCTGGGTACTGTCACTCACCCCCCTGGCGATTGTCGTTTATATGTTTACTGCCAACCCTGGCTATATCGACATGATGCTGCATGATCCATCAGGAGCGTTCATATTCAAGGCCGCCTTGATCATGCAGGGCGTGGGCATCCTGATCTTCTGGCGCATGATGAAGAGCATCTAGCATGAATGTCTGGGTATGGATCAGTGTCTTGGGCTTGTTGGCAGGCAGTGCGCTGTTGATGATTGCGGAGTTTTCCAAACGAACCCGCCATGATGCGCATGCACGCTTTGACGAAGTGTTTGGGCGCAAGCGGGGTGTTCATCTGCCGTCTCCCAAGCGAGGCCTTGAACATTTTATTGAGCGTCTCTCCATTTTGCCTTCAAGCAAGGATAAGGAAATCCTCAAACTATTGGTGCAGGCAGGCTACAGAGGGCGTGCACGTATTATTTTCAATGCAGTAATCCGGCTTGGGCCACTGGTGACAGCAGTGCTGGTGTTGTTGATCAATTTGATACAAGGGCATGACTTGCTACGTAGCCTGTTGTTTGCCTTGTTCGCGTTTGCATTTTTTTATGTTGGCATCCGCTACTTGTTGCGGAGACTGGCAGCTCGCCGCTGCAAGCTGATCAGCAAGGAAATCACGACTTTTCTCCACATGCTGGTCATGCTCTTTGATTCTGGCCTATCCCTTGAGCATTCCCTGCGCATCATGGTGGAGCAGGCAACCGACATCATGCCGCAACTGGCGCAAGAATTGGAGCGCGTGCTGGCACGGATCAGGGCTGGGCAGGATCAAGGCGAGGCTTTGCTGAGCATGAGCCAGATGCTGGATATTCCCGAATTGACGGAAGCTGTGGCAATGCTGAAGCAGGTGGCACAGCAAGGTGGCAATGTGCGGGATTCCATCATGCGTTATGCCGCACTGATTGAGGAGCGGCAGTTTTCCATGTTGCGCGAACGTGTTAGCAAGTTGTCGGCCAAGATGACCATCGTGATGATGATCTTCATGTTTCCGGCATTGATGATCTTTATCGCTGGCCCTGGCTTTATCGGCTTGGGCAAGGCATTGAGTGGGCAGGGGTGAACATGAAGAAAAAATGCTATTGGGCCAAGATGTTGTGCGTAGCTAGCTTCTCCCTGGCGGCGTTGACAACATTCGCGGATGGTAAGGAACAGAAAGACGGCAAGCAGAGTTGTACAGCCGCAAGCCAGGAAGATCGTACGCAATTGGAGATGATTGCCAAGGTGCTGGGAGAAGGTAAAGCCTATGCAGCCTTAGCCTTCCTTGATGCCGCCAAGCTGGATACTCCTGTTGCTCGCTTATATCGAGCCCATGCCTTGCGCCAGACTGCGCAATTTGACCAGGCGGGCGAGTTATACCAGCAGTTGCTTGCGACTTGTGTCGGTGGCTTGGCATACCAGGGGCTGGGCTTACTTGCGGAAATGCAGGAGCAGCACGATACCGCTATTGGTTTCCTCAAGATTGCCAGCCGGATGCTGCCGGTGGATAGCAAGGTGCGAGGCGATTACGGCTATGTCTTGATGATGCATGGTGACCATCAGCCTGCTCTCAGCGAGTTGCTTACCGCGATTGAGCTGGATAGCAGTAATCGGCTTGCCATCCATAACCTCATCATGCTTATGTACAAGACGGGGCAGGATGAGCGTGCTACCCAACTCGCAAGCGACTTCAACATCACGGAGCAACATCTGCAAGGTATTCGCCGAGAAAGTGGCTTGCCTGCATTCAAGATCAATCAGCGCCAGCAATTCTCATCGGGTAGCTGCTATGGCAATACCCAGCTTTGCACCGGCATTTTGAGTCCCCAATTGGAGGTAGTGCAATGATGATGAAATTGCAGAAGACAATCACAGTGCTGGCCTTATACATGGCAAGCGCTGCCTTTGCTGATCAAGATTCACAGAAGGCAGAAACGGCTAGTACGCCTTCTCAAGCAGAGGCGTGGTTGGCATTGCAGCGCGAAGGCAGCCAAGCATCGCTCAATAAACAACCTTTGTCCGGCCCTGCCATGGAAAATATTCATAAGCGTTATCTTGAGAGCTTTACCCGCCCCATCCCAGAGCGCTTTGATCCCGGTCAGTTCAACCGACAATGATGCTGACCATGTCTAGACACTCCAAGAAGCAACAACAAGGCGCTATCGGCCTGTTTGGCGTACTTACCCTCATGATGGCTGTGTTATTTGTCGCCGTGGCCGTTGATAGCGGACGGATGTGGATGGTCAAGCGCCAGCTACAGAATGTTGCCGATATGGCCGCGATTGCAGCGGGAGGGCAAGCGGGAGGATGTGGGCAGGGCGGTGGTAGCAATATCCAGCAACAGTTGATCGTGGCGGCTGCCCAAAGTGCTGCCATGGCCAATGGCTTTCAGGGTGATCTCGCTGCCGCACCGAATGCCGTGCAGTTGGGTACTTATGCCACAAATGACAGTGGCGTGCGTACTTTCATGGCAAGCAATACGGAACGCCGTGCTGTTCGGGTATTAGCCACCAGAGAGATACCTTCTAGTTTGTTTGCAGGGGGTATTTTCAATCAAAGGATATTGCTCCAAGCCGAGGCCATGGCGGCTATTCGTACGCCATTCGCGGCGTTTCGAGTAGGTTCTACTGCTGCAGCGATTGATACTGCAGAATCTGCATTGTTGAATAATTTGCTAGGTAGGGTATTGGGTAGCAACCTGAGTTTAAGGGCGATTGATTACCGAGGCCTTGCGAATACCAATGTCACCCTGCTGGATTTGGTTCGAGCTGGTGACGCGCGTGACTTGAATGTTGGATCTGTATCAGAGTTGTTGAACGCGCCTGTTGCACTTAACAACTTCATGCAGATATTGAATCTTGCTGTGACTCAAGAGGGAAGCCAGGCGTCCCTGCTAGGAGGGGTAGACAGGGGGCTTGTACAAAGTGCCTTGAGCCAATTACTAGGGTCGGTGAACACCACACAAGTCAGGCTTGGGAATATATTGCAGGTGAGTAACCCAGACTCCAGTGCGGTAGCTGCTACAGGAATCAACCTTCTATCGTTGATCCAGACAGCAGCTCTTGTTGCCAACGGCAACAATTTTATTAATCTGCCACTAGGGGTCAACCTGCTTGGCCTGGCAAATATCAGTACCAGTATTCAGGTAATAGAGCCTCCCCAATTAGTGATAGGGCCACCTGCCGTACAAGGAGGAGCTGCATGCACGATCGCGAGAACAGCCCAAGTCAGAGTGAATACTATGGTGAGCACGGCAAACCTCCTAGGTACTTCAGTTGATTTGATGCTGCGTGTTCAGGTGGCACAAGGACGCGCCGAACTGCGTAGTATCGTGGCACAGGGAGCTAATACGCATGTGACGATGGATACTTATCCTGGCTTGGCTACGGTCGCGCTGACTAACACTGCGGGCAATGCTCCGGCAAGGATTAATGTTGGAGTGAATGCCCTTGGTTTGTTGGGATTGTCCGTGTTAAAGGCCGATATACAGCTAAATGTGCCATTGACGCAGCCTGCGCCTGGTAATTTGGTGTTTGACGTTGCACATCCTGTGACAAGGGTAGATTCGTGTGTTGCTAATCAATCTCTGCCGCAGTGTCGCAATACTTATGCTGGCTTGGGACAGAGCCTTAATGGTTTGACATCTTCGAGTACGGCATTGCGGTTGAATGTGTGTACGGCTGGAATCAGCCTATTAGGAATACCGCTGCTTGAAGTATGTACCGAGAGATTGGTGGGGGACCTTGTTAACAATGTGCTCAAGGATGTTGTGGTTGGATTGGTTGTACCATTATTAGCTAATGTGAGCACTACCGTGGTTGATCCACTACTAAAGTTACTTGGGATCAATATTGCTGGTATGACCGTGATACTTGATGATGTAAGTTTAAGAGCGGCACAGCCATTACTGCGGTAATAGATTTTTCATTCAAGGTGTTGCTAACTTCAGCCCGACAATCCCAATGATGATCATGGCGACGCTGATTAGCCGCATCGCACTGGTAGGTTCGTTAAAGAGGAATATCCCCATGATGACGGTACCTACAGCCCCGATGCCAACCCACACCGCATAGGCGGTGCCCATGGGCAATGAACGCATCGCTATGCTGAGTAGTACAACACTTAAAACCATTGCAACGACGGTGCCTACGCTGGGCCATAAGCGCGTGAAGCCTTCACTGTATTTGAGGCCAACTGCCCAGACGACTTCAAGCAGACCTGCAATGGTAAGGGTAAGCCAATCCATGAATAATCCTGATTATTTGATGCACTGTCCTAATGACGACAGTTGTTGTCCTTGAAGGGGCCTTTGATTTGCACCCAGCCATGGCCAGGTGAGGTTTGCAGGCAGACTAGTTTGCTATCCAGCTTGCTTTGCCAGAGATACCAGGGAGCAGGCGCCGCAGCGAGCGGTGCCGAGCATAATATTAAACCTAGTAATATCAATCGCCATGCCGGATTCATGGCGATATTCTACAGAGAATTACGACGCTTATGCCACAGTGTCGTGTTGTTCTATGGGGCGTTTTTCAAAGCGCCCGAGATGCAGCATGATGGCAGGCATAACGAGCAAGTTGAGCAGGGTGGACGTAACTAAACCACCTACGATGATGGTGGCCATGGGGCCTTCGATTTCGCGCCCTGGCTCGCCACTGCCCAAAGCGAGTGGCAGCAAGCCCAAGCCTGTTACCAAGGCTGTCATGAGGATGGAGGGTAAGCGCTCCGTTGCTCCGCGGATGGCGGTTTCCAGGTTCCATTCCAAGCCCTCGTGATCAATCAGGTGCTGATAGTGTGAAATCAGCATGATGGAGTTGCGCAGGGTGATGCCAAACAGGGTCACAAACCCGACCATGGAACCTATGGATATCCAGCCACCTGCCAGAATGGCGGCAAAAATGCCGCCTATCAAGGCAAATGGCAGGTTGAAGAAGGTGAGTACCAGGTTACGCAAGTTTCCCAGTGCGATGTATAGCAGGAGGAATATTCCGCCAAAAGCCAGCAGGGAATGCACGATAAGGTCTTGACTGGCCTGGCTCTCGGCTTGTGCTTCACCGCTGAAGGCAAGGTAATTGCCTGGAGAAAGTGTGACCTCGCGATTGATGTTGTGGCGCGCACGCTGGTAGAAGTCGTGGACATCACCTTCCCGCAGGTTAGCCGTGACGGTCTGGATGCGTTTGGCTCCTAAGTGCAGGATCTTGGATTGACCATTTTCCTGCCGGATGTCTGCAACGTCCTGGAGCTGAAGCATACGGCCTTCATTATTGCGCAAGGGTAATTTGCCTACCTGCTGTATGTGTTGTCTAGCCTCAGGCGCGAGTACCACGGCAACACCGATGACGCGGTTTCCCTGATAAACCTGATTGACTGGCATGCTCTCATAGGCGATGCGGATGGTATCCAGCACATCACTGGGGTGCAGGCCAAATTGCAGCAGCTTTTCTGGTAATAGCCTGATGACTAGCTGTGGAGTACCCGGTGGAGATTGAATCATGACATCGGTAGCTCCTGGCGTATCCGCCAGGGCGGCCGCGACTGCTGCTGCATCGCGATTCAGGCCATCGAGGTCACGCCCGTAAATATTGATGACCAGGGCTGCAGCATAGCCAGAGATGGTTTCTTCTATGCGTTCTGTCAGGAAGGTGTTGATGGCAAAGTTGACGCCGACAAATCCGGGATAACCTGGCCCATCGTCATCCATGCCGGATAGTTTTTCACGAATATCCTCCAGGATGCGACGTTGCTCCGCACCTGGCAGGGCACCGACTTCGATCTCGAATTCACTGTAATGCGTGCCAAAGGTATCTGCGCCATTGGGAGCACGCCCTACCCACTGGGCAACCGAACGTACGCCTTCTATGCTTTGCAAGACTTCGGTGACTTTTTTGCCGATACGCAGAGACTCCTGTTCCGATGTGCCCGGCACAGCAGTCATGTGCATGATGTAATGACCTTCATGCAGGCTGGGAATAAACTGGTTCTTGAACAGTGGTAGCGTGGTGAGGCCCAGTGCAATGAATAGCAGGGTGCCACCGATCAGCAGTTTGTAATGTGGTTCAATACTGCGCAGGCAGCGCACATAGCAGCGCTTGATCATGCGGATAATGGGAGAGTCTTCTGTTTTCAGGTTGGCGGATTTGCCAAGCAGTAAATAGCAGAGGGCAGGGGTGATCGTGAGCGCAATCAGCAATGACGCCATGATAGCCAGGATATAAGCAATACCCAACGGGGCAAACAGCTTGCCAGCCACCCCACCTATGGTCAGCAAAGGCAGGAAAACCAGCGCCACAATGAAGGTGGCATATACCACTGAGCTGCGCACCTCCATCGATGCCTGGAATACCACGTGATGTAATGGAGCAGGGTTAGCCAATAACCGGTTTTCGCGAATGCGGCGAAAGATGTTTTCCGAGTCAATGATGGCATCATCAACCACTTCGCCCAGCGCAATCGCCAGGCCGCCCAGCACCATGATGTTGAGGCCCATGCCAAAGTGTTGCAAGACCACGATGGCTGCCAGTAAAGAGAGTGGAATAGCGGTGGCGGAAATGAATGCAGCACGTACATTGAACAGGAACAAAAACAAGATGCCGATCACTAGGGCAGAGCCGATGAGAATGTCGATTTGCACGCTCTTGGTGGCAGTCTCGATAAAATTGGCTGGGCGGAATAGTGCTGGGTGCAGCGTTACTTCCTTGGTATCCAGTACCGGGCCAAGTTCAACGAGGGCTGCCTCAACCGCTTGGGTGACTCCCTTGGTATTCGCGCCTAGCTGGGATTGCACCGAGAGATATATCCCCGTTTTACCATTGATAGCCGCAGCGCTAATGGAGGGCACCGCGCCTTCGACAACCTGCCCGATATCGGCAATGCGCAGGGTTTGGCCTGAGACATGTAGCAGTGCAGTGCGTGATAGTTGGTGGGGGTTGAGTGCCTGGCCTTCAGTATTGATGATGATGCGCTGGTTGGTGTTTTCGATAAAACCAGCTCCGCGTATGCCGGTGCTGCGGCTCACGGCATCGACGACTTGCTGCAGGGAAAGGTTGTAGCGCACCAGTTTGGCTGGGTTGACTTGTATCTGGAGTTGGCGCACTTCACCGCCAAACACATTGACATCCGCAACCCCTTGCACTGCCATCAAGTGCGGTTTGATTGTCCAGTCCACCAGCGTGCGCAGCTCACTCAAGCTCCTGACGTCAGAGGTAAGGCCGATGCCCAATACAGTGCTGGCGGAGGATGTGAGTGGCGTGATATTGGGGACAATGCCGGCTGGCAAGATGCTATTGAGCGTGGCAAGCCGCTCTGCGACAACCTGGCGATTGCGGTAGATATCCGTGGATTCATCAAAAATCACGGTGATAACAGAGAGGCCGGGGATAGATTGCGACCGTATGCTACTGATGCCGACAGTCCCGGCAATACCGTTCTCTAGTGGCTGTGTGACGAGTGACTCGACCAGCTCGGCGGACAGGCCGGGCGACTCAGTCTGGATGATCAACTGGGTGGGGGCAAACTCAGGGAATACATCAAGGTGGCTATGAATCGTCTTGTAGACACCATAGACCACCAACATGATGGCGAGCGCCATCATCACGCCACTATGGCGTATTGAAAAACGGATCAGGGCTGACATCATGGTTATTCAGCTCCTAGTCGTCATTTTCATTCTTGATCTGGTACTTGAGTTCCTCCGAGAGCAGGAGCTGGGCACCATGGATGACGATGCTATCTCCGGGCTTGAATTTATCCCGGTTAAACCATCCCTGATCACTTTCTTTATCTGTATCAATGGGTTCGCGTACAAATTTTTCTGTCGTGTACTGACGGTATACCCATGCCTTACCGCCATACCAGACGACGGCTTGTGGCGGTACAATCACCCCGCTCATCATGTTGGCCGTATCCAGCTCTTGAGTGCTCAGTCGCATGCCTGCCCGCAGGTTGGCCGCTGGTGCCGTGTAAAAATAAGTTTTGCCTTGCAGTACAGGATCCGCCTGTGGGGAGAGGGCAAGTAGGTGCGCCGTGATGGGCGGAATACTGCTCCCAACCGGGGTAACGTGCAATGTGCTGGTGGGTTGGGTTTGTTGTGCGGGCAAGGCGATACGCAACAACACTTGCTTGTATTCCAGCAAGGCATTGATCTCGGCGTTTGGCTTGGGCTCTAGCATGCCTAGCCCAAGGCGATCTCCCCATTGCTGTCGTGCTGTGTAGCGCAGGTTATCGAGTGCCGCTTCATGTGCCTGTAGCTTGGCCAAGTCACTCTTGTAGAGCGCTTCGGCGGCTATGACCATTCTGTCTGAGATATTGCGGTCATGCTGATTGAGCAACGACAGGCGTTCGTAGTCATTTTTACTGTTAGCCAGGGCTGCCTGTGCCACGGCGAGGTCACCCAGTGCGCTCATGTATTGGCTACGCAGGCCCAATAAGCCATCCAGGCTTAACACATTCCCCAGGCTTTCTAGCGTTGGTTGATATTTTGCCATGCCGAGAGGTTCGGTACGGATGTCACTTTGTTGTTGGGTTTCTGCACTCAGGATGATCGTGCTGATGCCAGCCTCGGTATGGACACGTTGCGGGCTTTCAATTTCTTCCTCTTCATTGAATGCCTCGAATTCATCTTTACTGAACAATACCAGCAACCAAAGCAATACAACGATGAGGCCAGCCTGGATGATGATGACGGCGGTGGCTTTTTTACTCATGACTTGATTTCCTGGCGAGGCTGGGGCGTGGGGTGTTCAGCATCGGCTTGCATGGACTCGAGATTCTCCATAGGCAGCTGCATGCTATCTTCAAGCGCAGCTGCGGCGCGTTGTATCTGATACTCAGCCGAGATTAGCCGTTGCTTGGCAAGCAGGTTTTCCAACTGATAAGTAAACAACTCCAGGCGGTCAGCAAACCCATGCTCAAAGCGTAGTTTGGCTTGCTCTGTCTGGTTTTGCTGTGCTTCATATACATGGCGAGCTTGTCCAAGTGCTTGCAAGGCTGAGCGATAACGGCTCCTGGAGCTGTCCATGGCGGCGATGACGCGTGCCTGCAAAGCTTCAAATTGTGCAGCTTCTGTTTCGCGTAATGCGATTGCCTCGGCAATCTGGCCTTGGTTACGGTGCAGGATATGCAAAAGGCTGTTAATGCCCAATGACCAGATATGGAATCCTTCTTCATAGTTATAAGCAGGGGCAAGGCTGATGTCAGGATATTGGCGTGCAATTTCGAGTCGCACGCGTGCCTCGCTTGCAGCATAACTTGCCAGTCCTGCCCGTATATCAACCCGGTTCAACAGTGCGGCATCTTGTGTGGCTGGGTTAAGCGTGTTGATCATGGCGCTATCGTGCCGCATGCCCAGCAACTGATCCACAGTGTCTAATCTTAATTGCAATTGATCAAATTTATTGAGTGGTAAACCCGCATTGCTGGCAAGCTGGGTCTTGAGCTCGTCCATGCGCCCTTGTTCTTCTACCACTGCTTGCTCTGTTTTCTGCCATTGCAGCTTTGCATTACTCAATTCGACGCTGGAAATCATGCCAGCCTGCAAGCGCAGCGTAAGCATGGTGACAATCTCTTCACGTAACTTGGCTTCTTGCTGGAGGAGGACTAGGTTCTGGTGAGCTGCATTGAACTCAATCCAGCTTGAAAGCAAGCGGTAACGCAGATTCCATGTGGTTTGGGCAATATTGAGGCGAGCACTTTCTGATAGGTTCGTCGCCATATCAATCCTCGCCTGGCGCTTGCCAGCCGTTTCAATCGGGATATTAAAACTCAGGCTATAGACTTCAGGAACCTCAGGTTCATTGCGACGACCAGCACCCATCGATATCCCGGGGTTGGGCCGTTGGGCTGCCGTTGTGATGGAGGCCATGGCACGGCTAAGCTGGGTGCGGGCAACATCAAGGTCGGGATGAAAATACAGTGTGCAGAGCATGAGCTCCTGCCATCCCCATTCCCCAGGTAAGTTGTGATGACCCTCTGCCTGCAAATAAGCCAGAAAGCCGCTATTTCCCGTATCGTGTGCCCGTAACGAAACATGCCCCTGTGCTGCCGCAATAGGATGAGCTTGGTATTGCTGATAGCCACATCCTGTTGCCAGCAAGCTGCACAGCGTGATTGTCGTCCATCGTCCGGGCGGCTGTTTTATTGTTTTCATCGCGCCGTCATTATTCACTCCATGCCCGATGGTACAACCTGACAGAGTTGGCGGCAATGGCGTCAATACACAACATAATGAATGTTGCTATCCAATACGCTGCGTGTTCCATCTGCAACAAGGGCGTGTTGCTGTTGTTGCAGTAATAGATAAGGTTTTTCTGTGGTGCAATAAAATTAAAGTGGATATAAAAATATATAAATCATTAAATTAAGAGATTTTCTTAATTATTTGATTTAGTTTATTTGTATGGTGGAATGAAATTTGCCATCCCCAAGTCAGCGTCATGCGCTGATCCAGCTTCGTGAGCTGGATCCATAAATTTTCTTGGGGAGTAATGCAATGAAGCAAATACCAACGGGTACCAAGCGCTTGAGCTCTTTAGTTCAGCTTGCGCTGGTGCTATATGCCCATCACGGCTATGCGGAAGAAAGTGAGGCGGAGGCTGAACCCGCAGACCTTGGATCAGTCGTCGTGGTGAGCGATAAAAAAATCAGCGATACCTATCTAGGGGATACCAAGATTGAAACAACACCTGGGTCACGTGCTACGTTGACTAAGTTTCAATTGGAGAAGCTGGGAGGAATAGGCACTGTATATGATTCGCTAAAGTTTCTGCCGGGAGTGAATTCGCAAGGGGGCAACTCATGGGGAGCTGGTGGTGCAGGTTTCACTGTTCGTGGGTTTAGTGGCAGCCAAATTGGGATTGTGCGTGATGGATTGCCCTTAAATGATCCCTTGTTCCAAATGGCAGTTGGCAGTGTGATTGGCGACCCAGAGGACTATGAGTCGATCAGCTTGATCTATGGTTCTTCAGCAATCTCCCTGCCTAGTGTGACTGCTAGTGGGGGCAGCATAATCCTGAAAACCGTTTCCCCTACGCCAGAGGCTGGAGTGTTTTTCAAGCAGACATTTGGTAATAACGATGTCCAAAAAACCTATGCCAGAGTGAATTTTGGTGAACATGCTGGATTTTCAGGGTGGATATCGGTTTCTGATAGTCGATATGACAATTGGCAAGCAAGTGACTTGAGGGCGCAAACCAAGCGTGCGGGCGCAAACCTGCAATATGCATGGAATGAAAACAGCATCAACTTGATTATTTCCACACAGGAGCTGGAAAACTGGAGCACCATGCCCAAGACCAAGGCCCAGTTTGATTCATTGCCTTATCGCAGTGGCTATGCGCTGACTACTTACCCGACCTATTCTGGTACCACTGGCGTGAATGACAATGTTGTGAATGGTACGACACCATCTAGCCAATGGCTGATGTCGACAAGCTTTCATGTGCAGAACTACATGATCAATAGCCACTTCAAGCTTGCCGACAATCTCGATCTTTCCATAGATCCATATTTTCAGCGGATTCGTGGAGGAACATCTTCGGCAGGGCCGTTTGCATTAAATGAAACGCTGCTCAATGTCGACCTGAATCGAGATGGTGACCAACTGGACACCGGAGTGCCATTTGCCCGCCAGATGTTACCCGCCCAGTATCGGCCAGGTATTTCAGCAAGATTGGATTGGCAACTTACCGCTACCAATAAACTGCAGTTGGGGGCTTGGTATGAGCGTTGGCATTCACGACAGACCTTCTCCTATGTTCCGATCAAGTCTAACGGTAAACCCTATACGACCAACGGAGAGAGCAATATTGCGTCAGATGGGCGTGGCAACCCAATCTATATGTCTGACCAGCGCACTGACTCGCCGACGCTCAAGCTTTGGGCTGAGGATATCTGGAATGCGACTGAGAGATTGAAAGTCACGGCTGCATTGGCATATCAGCATACCAAGCTGGAAGGTAAGAATATTGGGCAAGTCCTGAGTAGTGGTGCAATTAATTACAGCAATCCAGGCTATGAGCGTGATGCGACTTATGAGCGCTTCTTGCCGGCTTTTTCGCTAGATTATCAGGCTGACCAGAACAACCAAGTCTATTACAGCGCGTCATCCAATATGCGGATACCTGCAGCAGCTTCGCTATATGGTGCGGTGGGTACTTCACAAAAACCAGAAACTACCATTAACCAGGAGATGGGATGGCGCTACCGCGACAGTCGCTTGAGCAGTAGCCTGGCTTTGTTCCTTGATGATTTCAAGAACCGTCAAGTCTCTTACCAAACGCCTAGTTTTGTCACTGCGTATTACAACGCCGGAAAAGTCGAGACCAAAGGGGCCGAATTTGCCTTGAATGGTTTGCTGCCTCATAACTTCAATTATGCCGCTTCGTACGCCTATGTTGCGGCTACCCAAAAGGAAGATTTTGAGCTGGAGGGGGGCGTTAGTGTCGGCGGGCTAAATGCCCTGCCAACCAAGGGTAAGCAATTGTTCAACACGCCCAAGCACTTGGCGACAATTGGCATAGGGTATGACGATGGCAGTTTATATGGCGATATCCGTGCCTTTTATAAAGGTAGCCTTTACGGGGACCTAACTAACCATGAAAAGATTGCTGCTGTCACCACCGTCAACCTTGCCTTGGGGTATCGCTGGAATAATCTGAGTCGCTATTTCAAGAATGCGGTCTTTAGCCTGAACGTCAACAACCTGTTTGATAAACAGTATCTACAGGGAGTGAATACAGGGCGTTTTTCCTCTGATCCCAGCTTGGCACCGTCTCAACTCGTTGGCCCTGCCACTTATGTATTAGCCGAACCCAGGACTATCGTCGGTAGCCTGCAGCTTAATTTTTAATCAATCCAAGGAGTTGGCCTTCGCCGAATGGCCATTCCACTTACATCATATCCGTAGAGGTAAATGAATAATGAATAAGCAATTTTCACTGCTAATGAGTGGTCTGACGACTACTCTTTACCTGTTTTCCATGCCTGTGATTGCTGGTACGGCAACTATTGCTGACCTGCCTGCTCCCTTAAGAGTCGCCCCTAGTATCAAGGGCGAGCGTCAGCAGGCTGGCTCACAACTTGGAACAATCCATCACACCAAAATCGCGGACAAGCTTTCTCATCCTTGGTCGATTGCTTTCTTGCCAGATGGCAATTTCTTGATCACCGAGAGAACAGGGAAGTTACGCCGCATTACTCCGCAAGGTGAGGTTTCTGATCCCATTCAAGGAGTGCCTAAGGTCTTTGTTGGCGGTCATGGCGGCTTGCTGGATGTTGCATTGGCACCAGACTTCAAGAAAAGCCAGACAGTTTATCTGTCATATTCGGAAGGTACTGGCGATGATGAGCCCGTCGGGCTTGCCGTAGCAACAGCAAGATTGGAGCAAGGTAGTCTCGAGGATTTTAAGGTGATCTATCGTCAGGAACCCAAGCAGGCAGAGTCTCCTTACTGGGAGTTCGGTGGCCGCTTCCTTTTTGATGAGAAGGGGCATGTGTTCATCACGCATGGCGACAATCACGTTAATCTTGCCCCACAACAACTGGATAAACTTGCCGGTAAAGTCGTGCGCCTGAATCTTGATGGATCTGTCCCTAAGGACAACCCATTTGTTGGCAAGAAGAGTGCTCGCCCAGAGATTTGGTCCTATGGCCACCGCAACGCCGAAGGCATAGGTTTTCATCCTATTACAGGCCAAATCTGGACGACTGACCAAGGGCCTCGTGGTGGGGATGAGCTCAATATCGTACAGCCTGGTAAAAACTATGGTTGGCCGATCGTGAGTTATGGCGTTGATTACACGGGCAAGCAGACGGCAGAAACCAAAGGACCTCACAAGCGTGGGGACGGATTTGAGCCGCCGGTTTATTACTGGGCAAAATCACCGGCATTATCCAGCCTCACATTTGTGACTGCTGACTCCCCGTGGAAAGGCAACTTGTTGCTAGGGTCCCTCGCGGATAAGCAGCTCATCCGTCTTGAGCTGGATGGTAACAAGGTCGTTCATGAAGAGCGCCTGCTGGCTCATTTGGCGCAGCGTATACGCGATGTGCGTCAAGGTCCAGATGGTTTTATTTATGTGCTGACAGATGATCCCAATGGAGCGCTTTACAAGATCGAGCCGCCAAAGCGTTAATTGAACTATGCCCCGTAATAGGTTTGCGGGGTTTTGTATTTTTAAACAGGAGAATAATGTGAAAAATTTATGGATATGGGGGTTGGGAGTGATGATTGTCAGCAGCCATGTGGTGTTGGCTGATCAAGTAAAAGCAGACCTGACATATAACAGTATCCAGGCAAGGACTGACACTGTGCTGGAAGTAAAATCGGCCACATTCAAGCATGGTGAGAGTATTCCCTTGGAAAACTCAAGCTATGGTGACTCATTATCTCCAGCTCTATCCTGGAGTGTTGGACCAGCAGGTACCAAGAGTTATGCGATATTGCTGGAGGATGAAGATGGTATCAAGGATGGTAAGCCCATCGTGCATTGGGTGGTGTACAACATTCCTGGCACAGTAACTTCTTTGCCTGCCGATTTGCCTAAAGATGGCAAATTGATAAAACCTGATGGCGTATTACAGGGAGTCACTATCAGTGGGAAGACTGGTTATCTTGGCCCGCGTCCGCGTCCATTGACGGGTACTCATCATTACTATTTCCAAGTGTATGCCCTGAATAATATCTTGGCTGTGCCAGAAGGAGTGTCACGGGAGCAGTTTGTAGAAGCCTTGCGAGGAAAAGTACTGGCAAAGGGAAAACTTGAGGGAGTCTATGAGTCTCCCCGTGAGTAGCGTTAGCCCGCAATGATCGCCTGAACCGAGTTCAAGGCATCTTGTAGCGTTTCCTCCGAGAGGTTGTTGATGTTGCTTGCAAGTAACTCAGCAGCCTCTTCGGTACCTGCTGGTAGATCATGGCTATCCAGCTCAGCAATCAACCCAGCAGCAGCACCAGTAACTTTCAATAATGATTGGCGCTCCCGCATGAGAATCTCAAGTTCGGCCCGCAACATATTGATTTCATCTTGATTGATCGTGCTTTGCATAAGCTACTTTCTTTAGTGCATTGAACAGTGTTGATATTGTCTAGCTTTGAGGAATGTGTCAAATAAGCAAACCCTATAGATGGGCGGGTTGAAGGATTATGCTTTTGTCTTGATGAGGTAATGATTTTTACTACACGAGTGACTACACGCTTTAATTCGACTGAATTAATACTCATAAGTCACTGGTGCGAAAGGAGAGACTCGAACTCTCACGCCTCGCGGCGCTGGAACCTAAATCCAGTGCGTCTACCAATTCCGCCACTTTCGCTTACCATGTTCGTAGTGTAGATATGTCTCTAAGCATCTACGAAGGGATCGGATTATAGCGCAGTTTTAATTGTGTAGCTAATCTAAGTATAGATTTTCTGATAAAGCTGTAAATTCTTGATCAGTCTTTCTCGGTCATGGCGCTTTTGCTTTTTAGGGATTGTATTTTGACGAATCTACGACCTAAATCAGTCAATACTAAAATGGACACTTTCTCAATTTGCCAGGGATATTCGTGGGATGTGCTGGTAACAAACCAAGGTTGTTTAATCAGACCTTGGCGATGGGCATATTGCAAGCATACAACCTCTACTTGAAATCGAACCATATCTTGTTGGTTGGAAGGTTGGAAGGTAGTTTCTCCATTCTCTATCCTGCGTAAAATTTCCAAAAGTCTGTCCATGATCATTCTCCCCAAAGCATAGGTCACTCTGAAGCGGGGTATCACATATTTTGTTGATCATTTTGGTAATGTAGATCGTCAGCAACATGCATACACGGCGCTTACTGTCATCGTGCAGAAATTACAAAATCAATTTGCTGTACGTGATGCTAATGTAGGTGCTTTGCTCAGGCGCTACTATCAGTGCGGATGCCGAGCTTGTGTAAGATAAGTCCGACCATTACATGCTTAATGAAGGGTGTGGGCAGATTGCTCTTACAATCGTTTGTTCGCAATCAAGGTAATTGGCGAAGATATTGTCTTAGACCTGTAATGGTTTTAATGGGACAATGGCCGCTAATGAAATTACAGTGTTGGTTTGGGAAGTGTTGAAAGAGGTATTGGGTAACGATGACAATAAAAAAGCACCGCCTGAATTCAGTAACGGTGCCTCTTTGTTATCAACTATTTGGTGCCAGAAGAAAACCAGACTGTATGTCCAGTAAGATTCAATCCAGTCCAGAATATTCAATCTAACCTGCCATTTATAAAGAGTTTTATTTGGTAGGTTGTCCAAGGTAGTACATCCTCGTCTATTTACATCCAGTAGTTTTAAGGGTAACTTAACGGGTAACTTTTGAGGTGTGGATCATGCCCAGGTTAGCCCAAGGATTAAACGAAACCCAAGTCAGAAATGCCAAGCCCAAGGAAAAGCCTTACAAGCTATCCGATGGGAGGGGGCTAACCTTGCTTGTTAATTCTGATGGTTCCAAGTGGTGGCGCTTGCGCTATATCTTGGATGGCAAAGAGAAGATGCTGTCCGTAGGCACTTATCCTGATGTGTCACTATCAGGTGCGCGTGAAAAAGCGTTGGAGCTGCGCAGGCTGGTGGTGGCAGGTGATGATCCTTCATTGCGCAGGAAGGAAGCCAAGCAGCAACTCAAAGCCAGCGTCCGGGGAACATTCAAGTCAGTGGGTGAGGAATGGCATGCCCACAAATCGAAAAGCTGGGCCTCAGAGACGGCGCGAAAGGCTAGGGAGGTACTAGACGATTACCTTTACCCTAAAATTGGCCCTAGAGCGATTTCTGAGCTTTCCAGCGCTGATGTCAAACCTGTGCTGCTGTATATCCATGAGCGCGGCCCGAGATTGGCCGTAAAAGCCAGGCAATACGTAAACCAGATCGTGGACTATGCCATTCAGGAAGGCTTGCGCGAAGATGGCAAGCTGCTATCCCTCAAGGGCGTGCTGCCCAAGACAGAGAGGGCGCATTACGCGGCAGTGACCAAGACCAACGACTTGCCCAGCATGTTAGACAAGATCAACGGTATCGACTCTCACAAAATGCGGGTTGCAGTGCAGACCCTGCTATATACCGCTTCGCGTCCTGGTGTAGTGGCGGGCATGCTCAAATCAGAACTGGACCTGGAGGCTGGGGAGTGGCACGTATCAGCTAAGCGCATGAAAACAGGCAATGACCATATTACCCCTTTACCCAGGCAGCTAATCCCCTTGCTGCAAGATGCGATTGCCTACAGTGGCAATTCCCCCTTTGTGTTCCCTGGTGAGCGTGACCCCATGGGTAAGCACATGAATCGGGATAGCATCAGCAAAGCACTGCGAGAGGCTGGCCTGCGTGGCGTGACAGTTTCCCATGGCTTCAGAGCGACATTCAGGACGATTGCCCGTGAGCGCTTGAGGATTGATCCTGATGTGCTGGAGGCCCCAATAGCCCATGCCAAGAAGGATGAGATACAAGCCGCTTATGATCGCGCTCAATTCCTCGAAGAACGCCACCAGATTATTCAGCGATGGGCAGATTACATTGATGCGGTGCAGAGTGGGGCGAAAGTCATCGCATTGAAAACGGCATAAACAGCAACACCGCCGCCTGACGGTATCAGGCATTAGCGGGAAGGCTGGTTAACTGTGAGAGGTCCACCAGCCTTCCCTCACCACAACGCAGTACTTGTAAGGAGTATCACGCTATGGCTGACACGAATTTTACCAGTTCTGATTTTGAAGGTCTCGAATATCACCAATTAATATGGGGAGATCTAATTCACGGAACTAAAGAGCAATTAATGCGATTACGAATTGGGAGGAATATTCAATTTCCTGAAAGCTATCGTAAACGTGTTAAATGCTTAGACCCTAGAGGGTTTCCTACTGAAATAAGTGTATGTAGCTATAAACCCAAGGGAATATTTAGCGCAAGTATTAGCTTCCCCGGGAGGAGTGCGTCCCTTCATGATGAAGCTTGGAAGCCTTATGCACTTGGGGTGGAGAGGTGTCAACATCCGTATTGTGATGAATATCGTGGATCAGCTGACTCGCTTGTTGCGGCAGGACTAGCTAATGATGAGTTCTTTCCTGGGCAACCAGGCATGGGGAAAGTTCAAGTTACCTTAAATGCGGATGGCACAAGACGTACTTGTAATAACTCTAGTAAAAAAACACATCCTGGTGACAGGATAATAAAAAAAATATCATCCAAAAAATATCTAGTTCGTATCGTAAATGATAAGGATGTTTGCGAGTATAGAGCCAAAGAAAGCCTTAAAAGAGATGAAGAGTGGCGTAAAAAAATGAATAGCTTGCCGCGCCCCAAGCCTTTAATGAAAATTTTAAATGAACAAGAGCTATATATTCAAAAAGAAAAATCTTTATCCTTAAGTGATGTTAAGGACAGAATGATTGATTATGTAAGGATTAATGACTCTGTTCTATTTGACTGTTTATCGGAAACAAATTACCAATTATCAAGCGAAGCTAAAGCATTGATCGCTGAACACATTGACTCAATTAAGCGTATTTGCAGGCTAGGGACTTCATATCGAGTCAAAAACAACTTGAGACTAGTCTCCTCCAATCACATATAAGTGCAGTTGAAGATGGCTCACAAAGCGTTAACAAGCTACAACTCAGGCTTGGTTAAGGTGGTGCCCCATCTAGTCCAACGGGGCAAAACCCGGCTGGTGGGGCTGCTAGTTAAGGGGTGGGTTTGAGAGGGGCCAATACCAGATTATTTTAGAGAGTTTATAGCTCAGATACTTGAGGGAACAATAATTCCGCAAAAAGGGTCTTCATCATCTGCAAAAAGCTACAGAATGAGAATGGATTATGAAAGGTTATGTGGGTCATTCAAGTTTCAACATTATATTTTCTCGACTCAAGCCATGCTTACAGGTCAGGGTATGACAACTGATCAAATTAATATTTTGAATGAATTGAGATCAATAATAATTCCATCAATTGCCAAGAGCTATTACAACGGGAACTACGAAAGCGCCCGTAGGGTATTAGCTAGGAATATCAAAGAGCACAATTGGCCTGATCTTCCAGAGACTTAAGTAACGGACACCATTCTAAAATACTGTCACTGACTATTGAGCTATTTAATTCATTCCCATCTAGCGCCGCATGGTGCAGCGCTAACCAATCCATCCAAAAGGATTTGCATATGGGACTGAATCAAGCCACTCAGCAGTTTTATCGACTGCCACAAGTAAAAACCCTGCTAGGCGTTTCTAGCTCCACAATTTGGAGTTGGACAAAGCAAGGCAGCTTCCCCAAGCCCATCAAGCTATCGGCCAATGTCACCGCCTGGAGAGCCTCAGATATTGACGCTTGGGCCCTTGCCAGAATAGAGGCTAGTCATGGTAAGGAGGCCGCCTAATCATGGACAAGAAAAAAGGCCACCAGCAGGCAGCCCCAAAACACACAACACAGAATAACGATAATTCAGCTACTTCACAACGCGCCAGGCTCGTTGAGGCGCTGCAAGAGCATGGTTCAATCACGACTATAGAAGCCCGTCGTGACTTGGATATTATGATGCCTGCCACGAGGATATTTGAACTGCGTGAGCAAGGCTTCAAGATTGATACAGTCTGGACTGACGGCGCTACAGACCAGGGCAAGGTGCATCGTGTCGCACAGTATGTTTGGAGGGCGGTAGCATGACCTCTCAACCTTTACTTCAAATCCAGATTAAATCCGAGCCGCGCATTGATAGCCGCTTGATTGCTGACAGCCTGGGAGTGAAACACCAGAACACTTTTGAGCTGATTAAAGGCTATAAAACAGACTTTGAAGAGCTTGGACTGCTCCGGTTTCAAACAGGAGCAGTGAGCTCGGTTGGCGGTCGTGGTATCAAACACCTCAAATATGCCATGCTCAATGAAGATCAAGCCTATCTCTTGCTCACCTATAGCCGTAACACTGCCAAGGTGCGTGCGCTCAAGGTGAAGCTGGTCCAGGCATTCCGCGATGCTCGTAAAGCCTTGGAAAGCCATCAAACCGAGTACCTACCAGGCTATCACGCCATGCACGATGAACTAGCTCACCTTGATGCCAATAGCCGTCATCTGCACATGAACTTCAATAGACTGGTGAACAGGGCGGTAGGGATTGGCGCCGGGGAGCGTAACTCTTTGCCATTCCCACACAAGAGCATGCTGGTGGCAGCACAATTCATCGCGGCAAGTGCGGCTCATGGCGCTAGTAATAGCAAAGAAGCATATCAAAGAGCCAAGGGAGCACTGCAGGGATTAATCCCACCAGCTATTCAGCTTGCCCAGGAGAGCCAGTGATGACCTTTGCGAAATGGGTTGGCTAATCCATGGCCTCCAGTCACATATTCCGGCTGGGACGCATCAAGGGCAAGAATGGCATTGAGGAAGCCCTCAAGCACAATCGAAGAGAAATTCAGCAGGAGCGTGGCGCTGTTGGTCATATTGACTCAAGAAGAATCGAGTTCAATTACTCCCTGCATGGCGCTGGAAATGCACGGGAAATCGCTGTGCGCGCAAAAATCGCCATGCTTGAGGCTGGTAGAAACTCCGCGTAAAAATGGCGTGATGGGCGTGGAAATCCTTTTTAGCCTGCCCATTGATCGTCACCAGCAGGACACTAGACCATTCTTCGAGGATTGTTTGTCCTGGGTGCAGCGCAATATGCAGGGAGAGCTGCTGACTTTCGATGTTCATCTGGATGAGGCTGCCCCACATGCTCATGCCGTGATATTGCCGCTGGTGGATGGGCGCATGCAGGGGCGAGACATGATCGGCAACACTGGAAACATGAACCGCTTGCGAAACCTGTTTTATAGCGAAGTGGCCAAGCGATATGGCTTAAGCCGGGGGAACACTAAGCTGGGCGAGAAAGACAAGGCTGTGCTTGCCAGGCAAGTTATAGAGGCTCTTAGCAAAGATCAAATGCGGTATTCGGCTTTATGGCCTTTCGTTCGAGATGCAATACACGCTGACCCTGCGCCCTATGCCCAGCACCTGGGATTAACCCAGCAACCGAGCAAGCGTAGAACAAGATCATTCGTTCAGATTATGACGTCCCCAGGGCGAGGGAAAATACAAAACGCTATATAGCGAATTAGGGGCAAAAAACACAATTCGCTATCCTGTGTATAGCGTTTTCATCTCGGACTGTTTCAATTACGAGCAAAAGGAAACATTCAAATGGGTAATTCATTCGCAGCAGCATTGCAGAGATTCGCAGACAAAACAGGCGCAAGATTAGACGTAGTGGTTCAAGAAACCAGGAGAGAGATATTCACGCGGCTTGTTTTGAGGAGCCCAGTAGACACTGGAAGATTCAGAGCCAATTGGCATATTGAGCGCGGATCGCATACCTACACCACCAAGAAAACCTCTGTTGAGCTTGACGCACATGCTCTCTTTGCTGCCATACCTACTTCTCAACCAGTCTGGATCATCAATGCCTTGCCCTACGGTCCAGTGCTCGAATATGGGCGCTATGGTACTGGCCAGTGGGCTACAGTAAAAACAACTAGGGATGGTTACTCGGTCCAAGCGCCTTATGGCATGGTGCGGGTAACTGTTGCAGAGTTTCACGATGTAGTGCGAGATGCGGTTGCTCTTGCTAAGCGCTTTTATGCATAGGGCATTTATTTGAGTCCGTAAAAAAAGGATTTTCTTCAGTCCATAAAAAGGCTTAAGAGCTATTCGGTTAATTTTCGGAGCCCATAAAAAAGGACTCAGGATTGGTATGTCTTCTTGGTTGTAATCTGCTGTTGCTCTACCATGGGGGCGTAAGTGATAATTTCTTGACTCGGTAAAAGAGCACCAGTGCTATGTCACCCTAGCCCACTACCAGATGAACTGCGCGTGCGGGTGATCAAAACAAGAACACGGCCACAGGCCTAGCGGGATTTTAAAGGGGGGGTATGGGCTGGGAGTCTATTGCTTGCGGTATTTATTCTTGGTTTCAAGGTATATCTGATGTCATATGGGCAGGGGTTGTTGCGTCAGCTCTAACGCTTAGTGGGGTTATCTTCACTAACAGAGGCAATGCTAATCGTTTAAAGGAGCAGTTGTCTCACGACGCCTCAGAAAAGGCAAAGGAAAGAATTTTCCTAACCAGGAGAGATGTTTATCTAAAAGCAACCGAAGAATTAGTTAAGGCTAACGCCTACATGGCTGCTATACCGACTTTGGATGCAACCAAGACAAACTTGTCAGATGGCTTAAATAATCTGCTTTCATCTTTATCTAAAGTTCAACTAATTTCTGAGACCGAAGCATCTAAAGCATCGACAAGCTTGATCTCTGCATACGGCTCAATGTTTTTCACCGCAATTAAGCACCTCCCGCCTGTTGCTTCAGCCAAAACATCCATCGACCTCTCACAAGAGTTTTACAACTCAACACAGAATAAGATTCAACAGATACTAGATTTAAAAGAAGCTCAAAATCGCTTACCTAACCCAGATGCTGGCATTGTTGAATATCTTGATAGGCAGTATCAGGCTTATCAACGTGAATCTGAGCACTACTCCAAAGAATTAAATAGCCACTGGAAAACACATAATCTTGCATTGGAAGAATTTCACACCCACCTTATGGGCAAGGTCTTTGAAAACCTCCCCCTCCAGATTGAGTTGATGAAAGAAATTCGCAGGGACTTGGGGTTGGATGCCGATATTTCAGAAATTGAAAAGCTCATGGATGAGCAAGTGAAAGTCATGCAGGAGCATATGAAAGAAACTATGCAATCTCTAAAGCAGCATTACGCTGAGGAATAGTTTACAGGTGATTCATACCTCTATCACTGCCATGCTGCTTCTGATGGCAGCCTTCCCCGCCCACTCCGCCACCACACCGTCCTTGAAGGCAAGACCCAGTACAAGAGCATTCTGGTGGCTGCCAATTCCTTGCAGCAAGTGCTGCTCATGGTGCCAGTAATAGCAAAGAAGCATATCAAAGAGCCAAGGGAGCACTGCAGGCATTAATTCCACCAGCGGCAAGACTTTCCATGCACGAGGCTGAATGATGTATGGCAAACTAGGTTGGATGTCTGGGTGGAGTAGGGCAGATATTGTCTTAGACCTGTAATGGTTTTAATGGGACAATGGGCTATGGAAATGTTCCACCAAAATTTTTTACGGGTAATTAAACGGGTAACAAAAAACCGCACAAGCTACAGAGTGAGCATTGATGCGGTTTTTGATGAATCATTTGGTGCCCAGAAGAGGACTCGAACCTCCACAGTGTTACCACCACTAGGACCTGAACCTAGCGCGTCTACCAATTCCGCCATCTGGGCATCGAATATCGATGAGCCGCGCATTCTATAGGAAAGTTACATTTTGTCAACGAAAAAAAAGCAGATTAAAACGATAGCTGTGAAAAAAACCACTTCGTCACGTAAGCCCAAAGGAGTTCGGGCCAAAGACCCTCATGCAGAGCGAGAGATTGCAAAATACGATAACCCATTGCCTAGTCGAGAGTTTATTTTGTCTGTGATGGAAGAGCAGGGGGTGCCTGTGACCGTGGATCAGCTTTATAAGCTGGTTGGCATTAAAAAAGCTGAGCAAGAGATTTTTGGTCGCCGCTTGGCCGCGATGGAGCGAGATGGACAGATTTTGCAGAATCGCAAAGGGGCCTTGTGTATTACTGGTAAGGTGAATCTGCTGGCAGGTAAGGTGCAGGGGCATCCGGATGGCTTCGGCTTTTTCATTCCCGATGGTGGAGGGGATGATTTGTTCCTTTCTCCGCGTGAAATGGCTCAGGTGATGCATGGTGATCGCGTCATGGTGCGTCCTGCTGGCGTGGACCGGCGTGGTCGGCCAGAGGGGCGGATTGTCGAGGTGTTGGAGCGTGCGACCAAGACGCTTGTAGGGCGTGTGATCAGCAGTCATGGCGTCACTATTGTGGCAGCCGAGGATAAGCGCGTTAACCAGGATATCCTGATTCCTTATCACCTTGATATGGGGGCGAAGGATGGACAGGTGGTAACCGTGGAGCTAACAGAGCAACCATCGCCGCATGCCAAACCAGTAGGTAAGGTGATTGAAATTCTTGGTAATTATGCTGACTCTGGCATGGAAATCGAGATTGCCCTGCGCAAGCATCATTTACCCTATGATTTTTCCGAAGCAGCGCTCAAGCAGGCGCAAAAATATCCCAAGCAAGTGCGTGCGGCAGATTGGAAGGGGCGCATAGATTTACGCGAGCTGCCTTTGGTGACGATTGACGGTGAAACTGCGCGCGACTTTGATGATGCGGTTTACTGTGAGCCACAGGGCACAGGCTGGCGGCTGGTGGTGGCGATTGCCGATGTCAGTTTTTACGTCAAGCCAGGTGATGGTTTGGATAAAGATGCATATGAGCGTGGCAATTCGGTCTATTTCCCACGTCGGGTTATTCCCATGCTGCCTGAAGCCTTGTCAAATGGTTTATGTTCCCTTAATCCCGATGTGGACAGGCTTTGCATGATCTGCGATATGCAAATCAGCAGCACTGGCAGCATCAAACAATATAAGTTTTATCCTTCGGTGATGCGTTCCAAGGCGCGGATGACATATACCAAGGTGTTTGACATGATCAGCAACCCCCAGGGCGAGGTTGCGCGTGAATATGATTGGCTGGTGCCGCATGTTGGTCATTTGTATAAGTTATACAAGATCATGCTTGCGGCACGTGAGAAGCGTGGGGCGATTGAGTTTGAAAGCAACGAAACCCTGATGGTGTTCAATGATAATGGCAAGATTGAGCGCATTGAGGCGACTTCGCGCAATGAGGCGCATCGCTTGATTGAAGAATGTATGTTGGCTGCCAATGTCTGTGCCGCAGATTTTCTTGGCAAGCGCGAGCATCCTGCCTTGTATCGTATTCACGATGGCCCGACTGAGGAAAAGCTGGAGGCCTTGCGTACCTTCATGGGCGAGTTTGGTTTTACGCTGGGCGGCGGCGATAGCCCGCATGCCAAGGACTATGGCAGATTGCTGGCCCAAATCAAGGGGCGTCCCGACGAGCAGCTGTTGCAAACCGTATTGCTACGCTCCATGCAGCAAGCAGTATATAGTCCAGATAATATTGGCCATTTTGGCTTGGCGTATGAGGCCTATGCGCACTTTACTTCGCCAATTCGTCGATATCCGGATTTATTGATACATCGCGCTATTAAGGCCGTGTTAAATGGTGAAACCTACAAGGCAGGTGATTGGCAGGAGCTGGGTAAGCATTGCTCCATGACCGAGCGGCGTGCTGATGATGCGACGCGCGATGTGGAAGCGTGGCTCAAGTGCTACTACATGCAGGATAAAATCGGTGAGGAGTTTGATGGTACCGTCGCAGGCGTGACTAGTTTTGGCTTGTTTGTTGCGCTGGATGGTGTCTACGTGGAGGGCTTACTACACGTCACTGAGCTGGGGAATGATTACTTCAATTTCGACAAGGTCAGGCATGAAATGCTAGGCGAGCGGACTGGAGTGCGCTTTCGCTTGGGAGATAGGCTGCGCGTCAAAGTGGCGCGTGTCGACCTTGAAACCAGCCGTGTGGATTTCAGCCTAGTTGCCAGAGAGGATCAATTGCAGGCATCATCCGCCCCCGAAGATTCATCTACCAAGCGTCGTCGCGGCAAGCAAGGTGTTGCAGTTGAGTCTGCTAAGACCGTGACTGAGCAGGTGGTGGAAAAGCCTAAACGTCGCCAGGCTGCAGCTAAGGAATCTGTGCCCTTGCTGGAAGTATTGGTTCAGGAAGTAGTAAGCAAGCCGAAAGTACGCAAAGTGGCCACGACGCCAACGGCCAAAAAGTCGCGGACAAAGCCGCCGCGCGCAAGTAATGGAAAATCCCGCGCTAAAGTAACCACCAAGAAGAAAGTTAGTTAATTGAATGAGTGATGCACGTATTTTGTTTGGCTTTCATGCCGTATTGAGCCGTTTGCGCCAGCATGGGGCGAGCATTCAGGAAATCCTGATCGACAAGGACAGGGTGGATGCGCGGATGAAGGATTTATTGCAGATGGCAGAAAATGCCAATGTGCGTGTGATGCAAGTAGAGCGTGCGCGGCTGGATGGAATGGCGGGTGGTAATGCGCGCCATCAGGGGGTGATTGCACGGGCGGTTGATACACCGATTCCCTACAAGGATATTCACGATATTCTTGAATCTGACCTCAAAGAGCCACCATTTTTCCTGGTGCTGGATGGTGTGGAAGACCCGCATAATCTCGGTGCATGTTTACGCGTAGCTGATGCAATGGGTGTGCATGCCGTGATTGCCCCCAAGGATAGGGCCGCGGGCTTGAATGCTACCGTGCGTAAGGTTGCTTGTGGTGCGGCGGAAACTGTGCCATTTATCCCGGTGACCAACCTGGCACGCACCCTGCGAGAGCTCAAGGATGCTGGTGTTTTTGTTGTAGGAACTGCTGCTGAGGCTAACGCAGATTTACCCGCTACTGATTTATCAGGCCCGTTGGCTCTGGTGTTGGGGGCAGAGGGTACTGGCTTGCGCCGATTGACACAGGAAAACTGTGATAGCTTAATTAGCATCCCCATGTTTGGATCGGTTGAGAGTCTGAATGTCTCGGTGGCAAGCGGTATTTGCTTGTATGAAGCACGCAGGCAGCGAATATCACAGCAGGGTTGATCTCCTGCCCCTGGTGGGGTTCTTTTAAATCTCGATATTGAGTTTTTGAATGCAGCTCAATCTGTCGTGAGCCTGTCATGATGCATGTTGATACTAGCGGGGTAAGTGCGTGGCGCTTGCTCCAGCATGCAGGGTAAATATTGTGCCCTAGCTTTATTTTGGGCCGCTAAAATGTTATTTTATCGGTCTTTCCGTAGTTGTTTTCTCAAATATTATCTTTGGAGTCATCATGGCTGTTGAACGTACCCTTTCCATTATCAAACCCGATGCAGTTGCCAAGAACGTGATCGGCAAGATCTACACCCGTTTTGAAGATGCTGGCCTCAAGATCATTGCTTCCAAGCTGGTGCAACTGTCTCAGGCTGATGCTGAGGGTTTCTACGCTGTTCACAAGGAGCGTCCTTTCTTTAATGACCTGGTCAAGTTCATGATTTCTGGTCCAGTGGTTGTGCAAGTGCTGGAAGGCGACAATGCTGTGCTCAAGCATCGTGATCTGATGGGTGCAACTGATCCTAAGAAGGCTGATGCTGGCACGATTCGCGCTGACTTTGCTGACAGTATCGATGCTAATGCTGTTCACGGTTCTGACTCCCTGGAAAACGCTGCGAACGAAATCGCTTATTTCTTCGCGCAATCCAACGTATATAGCCGCTAAGGGTTAGCGCATGACGGTCAATCTCCTTAACTTGAACCAGGCTGCGCTCGCCGAATACTTCCAAAGTATTGGCGAGAAGCCATTTCGTGCCAAGCAGATGATGCGTTGGATGCATCACTTTGGCGTGAATGAGTTTGGGGAGATGACCGATATTGCCAAGGCGTTGCGTGAAAAGCTCGCCAAGGAGGCCGTGATTGTGCCTCCGTCAGTCCATCTCGAGCAAATATCGGAAGACGGTACTCGCAAGTGGTTGATTGACGTAGGTGCAGGCAATGGTGTTGAAACCGTTTTTATTCCCGAGGATGAGCGTGGGACATTATGCGTTTCATCGCAAGTAGGCTGTGCGCTGGATTGCACATTCTGCTCCACCGGTCGGCAGGGGTTCAACCGTAACCTCAGCGTGTCCGAGATTATCGGTCAGTTGTGGGTGGCTAACAAAGCCTTGGGGCGTGACCCCAAGGGCGATCGTATCATCAGTAATGTGGTAATGATGGGGATGGGTGAGCCGCTGGCCAATTTTGATAATGTCGTCACTGCCATGAATATCATGCTGGATGACTCCGCTTATGGTCTGAGTCGTCGTCGCGTGACCTTGTCTACTTCTGGCATGGTGCCTTCGATGGATAGGCTGCGTGAGGAGTGCCCGGTAGCACTGGCGGTTTCCCTGCATGCGCCGAATGACGCGTTGCGGGATGAGATTGTCCCAATCAACCGCAAGTATCCGATTGCTGAATTGATGGCAGCTTGCCAGCGGTACCTTGAAAAAGCGCCACGCGATTTTGTGACGTTTGAATACGTGATGCTGGATGGTGTCAACGATACTGTCGAGCATGCTAAGCAATTGCTGGGCATCGTCAAGGATGTGCCATGCAAGTTTAACCTGATTCCTTTTAATCCCTTTCCCAATAGCGGCTACGATACTTCCAAGCCAGATAACATCCGCCGTTTTCGCGATATTCTCATGCAGGCAGGTTATATCGTCACTACACGCAAGACGCGTGGCGAAGATATTGATGCAGCTTGTGGTCAGTTGGCTGGCAAGGTGCAGGACAAGACCAAGCGCTCGTTACGCCGTATCAAGGTGGAGGCGATTGCATGAAGCAGTACCTGGTTGCTGTTGCCGGGTTGTTGCTTGTTGCATGTGCCGCTACTGAAACCAAGCAAGATACCGAAGCCAGTCGAGAGCGTGCCCGTGTGCATACTGAGCTGGGGGCCGGATATTACGCCCAGAACCAGATTGCAGTTGCGCTTGAAGAGTTTGAGCTTGCTGCGCAGATCAACGCTTTCTATGCGCCTGCATATAATGGATTGGGCTTGGTTTACGGCACATTACGCGAGGATGAGAAAGCGGATACAGCTTTCCGCAAAGCGTTACAGCTAGACCCCAAAAGCTCTGAAACTCGCAATAATTACGGTAGCTTTCTCTGCGCCCGTAACCGCATTGATGAGTCTATCGTTCAATTCACCGAGGCAGTCAAGAACCCGCTATACGTGACGCCTGGCGTGGCTTACATGAATGCTGGTACTTGCTTGTTGCGCAAAAAAGATATCAAGCAAGCCGAGCTTTATCTGCAACATGCGCTGCAATTGCAGCCACAACTATTCCAGGCTGGTTATCAATTGGCAGTCATTGCGCATAGCCGTGGCGAGTATGGTATTGCCCGTAATTACCTCAACCCCGCTTTGGAAAGCAATAGCCCGACTGCCGACATGCTATGGTTGGGTATCAAGCTAGCGCGCGAGACTGGGGATCGGGATAGTGAAGCCAGTTATGCCTTGCAGCTGAGAAGAAAATTCCCTAACGCCGAGCAAACAAAACAATTATTGTCAGGACAGTAATGATGAGTGAGCACGATTCTCCTGAACAGGATGTACAAGTAGCGCCAACTTATATTGACCGCATTGGGCCAACACTGGTCATTGCGCGGGAAAATCTTGGGCTGGTGGCGGAAGATATTGCCAACCGGCTGCGTCTAAGTCTGCGCCAAGTGCAGGCCTTGGAAAATGATGATTTTGCGGTATTGCCAGAAGCTGTCATCACGCGTGGTTTTATTCGTAACTATGCACGCTTGGTCAATATTGATGCTACACCGTTGTTGCGGGTTTATAGCCAATATGTCCCTGCTCAAGATGGTCAGGCGATCAGCATTCCCTCTGCCAACATCGTGATTTCCGGTGAGCCTGGTATGTCATGGCGACCTTATGTCTGGTTCGGTGTTTTGCTGGTAGTGTTGCTCGCAGCCTGGGTACTCTATGTCGATTTTTTCCAGAAGCATGATGTTGTACCGGCATTAGCAGATTCGCCAGTGTCTAGTATCGTTGAGCAGGATAGTGTGATCGAAGGGCAAGCATTGGAAAATGTAGCGCCATCAGAGCCTGTATCCCCAGCGTCCGCTGAAAGTGCAGTTGCGCCAGAACAAGCAGCAGCTTCTGTCCCTCCAACAGTGCCACAAACCACGACAGAGCCTGTAACATCACCTGTCCAAGCGGCTGTTCCGCAGCCTTCATCCAGTGAGGGGGGGCAAGCTTCACCACAACAGCCTTCACCACAGGTTGAGGGTTCCCGGCTTAAATTTTTTGTGACTGAAGCGACCTGGGTTAGTGTCTTCGATGGTAATGGCAAGCAAATCTTGAATAAAACACTAGCCCCGAGTAGCGAGGAAATGATTGCTGGTCAGCCTCCATTCAGGATTGTGGTCGGTAATATTCATGGCACCAAGCTCGAATACAATAATAGCTCCGTTGACCTTGCTCCTTATACCAAGGTAAATGTGGCTCGTCTGAGGTTGGAGTAAGTCTTGGATTATCAAACACTCAGTCGTCGCAACACCAAGACCGTCATGATTGGCCATGTGCCAGTTGGTAGCAGTTCACCGGTCGTGGTGCAATCCATGACCAATACCGATACTGCAGATGCAGCTGCGACGGTAAAGCAAGTATATGAGCTGTGGCGTGCAGGCTCCGAAGTAGTGCGTATTACTGTGAACTCGCCAGAGGCAGCTGCACAAGTGTCTAGCATCCGCCGTCATTTGGATGATCTTGGTTGTAATGTCCCGCTGGTTGGTGACTTCCATTTCAATGGGCATCGATTGTTGGCGCAATATCCCGATTGTGCTGAGGCCTTGGCGAAATATCGTATTAATCCCGGCAATGTTGGCAAGGGTTCCAAGCGTGATGAGCAATTCTCTGCCATGATCAAGGCAGCGATTGATTACAACAAGCCGGTGCGTATCGGCGTTAATTGGGGGAGCCTGGATCAAGCCAAGATGGCACGCATGATGGATGAAAACTCCAAGCGTGCAGCACCATTGACGGCAGATGCTTTGATGCGTGAAATGCTGATTCAATCCGCCTTGGAAAATGCGGCCGAGGCAGAAGACTTGGGCTTGCCAAGTGATCGCATCATCATTTCCTGCAAGGTAAGCGCGGTGCAAGACTTGATCAAGGTCTATCGTGATCTGGGTAGTCGCTGTGATTATCCATTGCACCTTGGCTTGACTGAGGCTGGCATGGGATCCAAAGGTATTGTGGCATCCACAGCCGCCTTATCTGTGCTAATGCAGGATGGCATAGGTGATACCATTCGTGTCTCATTGACACCCGAGCCAGGCGAACCTCGTACCAAGGAGGTCGTGGTGGCGCAGGAGATCTTGCAAACCATGGGCATACGTTCTTTTACGCCTTTGGTGACAGCATGCCCTGGATGCGGGCGTACGACATCAACTTTTTTCCAGGAGCTTGCACAAAGCATCCAGCGTTATCTGCGTGACCAGATGCCGATCTGGCGTAGCCAATACCCTGGCGTTGAGACCATGAGTGTGGCTGTGATGGGCTGTGTCGTGAATGGTCCTGGTGAATCCAAGCTCGCCAATATTGGTATTAGCCTGCCAGGAACTGGAGAAGTGCCAGTTGCGCCAGTGTATGTGGACGGCGAAAAAACTGTCACCCTCAAGGGCGAAGCCATTGCTGATGACTTCAAGGTGATCGTGGAAGAGTATGTCCGCGTTAATTATGCCGAAGGCGGGCGTTTGCGCCAGCAGGTATCCAGCAAGGGCCTGAAAACCATCCCGGTTAAAGCCATCTAGAACACTATAAATTCATTAAGTATCTATGTCTGATAAGTTTCAAAGTATCAAGGGTTTTTACGACATTCTCCCAGCCGATACCGCGCTGTGGCAATGGCTGGAGGATGCCGCCCGGCGTGTGCTGGCCCAGTATGGCTATCGTAATATCCGTCTGCCTATCGTGGAGCCGACAGAGCTTTTTATCCGTGGGGTGGGTGAGCACACCGACATTGTCGAGAAGGAAATGTACTCCTGGGAAGACAAGCTGAATGGTGATCGTCTTACCTTACGTCCAGAAGGGACTGCGGGCTGTGTCCGTGCGGTGGTTGAGCATAGTCTTACTTACAACGGGCCACAGCGTCTCTGGTATATGGGCCCGATGTTCCGACATGAGAATGTGCAGAAGGGCCGTCAGCGCCAATTCCACCAGATTGGTGCTGAAGCATTTGGCTATACCGGGCCTGATGTCGATGCTGAGCAGATTGCCATGCTCGCCCGATTGTGGCGTGAGCTAGGCGTGGCAGATGCAGTTGAGCTGCAATTGAATACAATTGGGGATGCTACTGAGCGTGCTGAGTATCGCCAAGTGCTGATCCGTTATTTTGAGCAACACGCAGATATCCTGGACGATGACGCTAAGCGTCGCCTGCATGCCAACCCCTTGCGTATCCTAGATAGCAAGAACCCTGCGATGCAGACGATGATAGAAGCCGCACCTAAATTGTTGGACAGCCTGGGTGAGGAAAGCCGCGCCCACTTCGCGGGCGTGACCCACCAGCTTGACCAGTTGGGCGTTAAGTGGACCTTGAACACGCGCTTGGTGCGTGGCCTGGATTACTACAATCGCACCGTGTTCGAATGGGTGACCAGCAAGCTGGGTAGCCAAGGCACGATAGCAGGCGGTGGGCGCTACGATAGTCTGGTGCAAAGCCTCGGTGGCAAGGAAACACCAGCATGTGGTTTTGGTATTGGCCTGGAACGCGTGTTCCTGCTCATGCAAGAGTGCGGTATTGAGGCGAGGAATAGCCCCGATGTATATCTGGTGAATGTCGGTGATATTGCCAGCAAAGCGGCGTTAGCGATTGCGGAAGCGCTGCGGGATAGTGGTTTGAGTGTTAACCTGCATGCGGGCGGTGGTAGCTTCAAATCACAAATGAAAAAAGCCGACCAGAGTGGTGCACCTTATGCATTGATTTTGGGCGATGATGAAGTGGCAGCGAATGAAGTGTGCCTGAAACCATTGCGCGAAAATGGCGAGCAACGCAGAATGTCGCTGTCCCAAGCGATAGAGGCATTACATACATGACCGAACTGCTGCGCATTGAGAACCTGACTATCACGCCTAAGGCTGAGCCGGAGCGCTTGTTGGTTAAGCAGGTTTCTTTTGCGCTGGAAGCGGGTAAGACCACTTGTATCGTGGGGGAGTCAGGTAGTGGTAAAAGCCTGACAGCGTTGGCGGTGATGGGTTTGCTCTCGGATCAATTGCAATTGAAAAGCGGCAGCATTCATTTCAAGGGGCGTGATATTGCGCAGGCCAGCCATGCCCAGTTGCAGAAAATCCGTGGCAAGGAAATCGGCATGATTTTCCAGGAGCCCATGACCTCCCTCAATCCAGTATTGACCGTAGGCTATCAAATAGGCGAAAGCCTGACCCAGCATCTCAAGCTTACCGGCGCTGCGCTTAAATCGCGTGTAGCCAGTTTGTTGCAACAGGTCGGTATCCCGCCAGAGCGCGCCAATAGTTACCCGGATGAGTTATCCGGTGGCCAGCGCCAACGTGTCATGATTGCCATGAGCATTGCCTGCGAGCCTGCCATGTTGATTGCCGATGAGCCGACAACTGCATTGGATGTGACGGTGCAGGCACAAATACTTAAGCTGTTGGATGATCTAAAAACGCGTATGAATATGGGCATGTTGTTCATCACGCATGATTTTGGCGTGGTGGCTGACATTGCTGATAACGTGGTGGTCATGTTCCGCGGCGAAATTGTTGAGGCAGGGCCGGTAAAAGCCGTGCTACAACACCCGCAGCATCCTTACACTCAAGCTTTGCTTGATTGCGTGCCTGATGCCGAGGGCAAAAAACCACTCAAACCTATCGATTATGCCTGGTTGAACACAGGAGTTGCGTGATGAGTGCTACACCAGACAAATATATCCTCCTGGCACGCGGTCTTAATAAATCCTATACCCAGCGTAGCGGACGTTTTGGCTTTGGCAGCACCAAGGTCAAGGCGTTGGATGAGGTCAATATTTCGCTGCGTGCAGGCAGTACGCTGGCGGTAGTGGGGGAGTCTGGTAGCGGCAAATCCACTTTGGCGCGTTGTCTGTTACAATTGCAGCCCTTGGATAGTGGCGAAGTCATTTTTCAGGGCAATAATCTGGCAGGTCTTTCGGGTAGTGCACTGCGGCAAGAGCGTCGGCACTTGCAGATGATTTTCCAGGATCCATTTGCTTCGCTCAACCCGCGCATGAAAGTGCGGGATATTGTTGCCGAGGGCTTGGTGATCCATGAAGTTGGCACGGCAAAAGAGCAGCAAGACAAGGTCGTGCAGATGCTGGAGCGAGTTGGCTTGAGCGCTGCCGATATGAATAAATATCCCCACCAGTTTTCCGGCGGTCAGCGTCAGCGGATTGGCATTGCCCGTGCACTCGTGCTGCAACCCAAGGTGGTGGTGTGTGATGAACCAGTTTCTGCCCTGGATGTGTCGATTCAGGCGCAGATTTTGTTGTTGTTGAAAAGCCTGCAGCAGGAGATGGATTTGAGCTATATCTTTATCAGCCATGACCTGCGCGTAGTACGTCATATTGCGGATGATATTGCTGTGATGTACAAGGGGCGCATTGTAGAGCAGGGGAAAGTTGAGAGTATTTACAATACTCCGACCCAAGACTACACCCGCAATTTGTTGAATTCTATCCCTGGACGTAAGTCCTTGGCAGCGTAATTTTAGGAAAGAGCATGGCATACGATTTGGAAGAACAGGATCAGCTGGATGCACTCAAGAGCTGGTGGAAACGTAATGGCAATGCCATCGTTGGCGTAGCAGCAGTTGCCTTGGTGGGCTTTGGTGGCTACGAAGGCTGGAAGTACTATCAGTATCAACAATCTGCAGCGGCTTCTGTGCAATACCAGAACATGGCCAACACCGATATTAAGGATGCTGCCAAGATTCGTGCATTGTCTGCTGAGCTGATCGATAAATATTCCTCTACGCCGTATGCAGGCCGCGCGGCCGTTGCTGTCGCCAAGCTCAATTATCAGGAGCAGGATTTGGAAAGCGCCAAGTCGCAACTGACTTGGGCAACCAAGAATGCGAAGGAAGACGCTGTGCGTGCCATTGCATCGCTGCAGCTGGCTTCTATCCAATATGAAGAAAAAGCGTATGACGCAGCACTAAAGACCTTGTCTGAAAAGCTTGACGCAGGTTATGCAGGATTGATTGCCGACCTCAAAGGCGATGTGCTCGTGGCGCAAGGCAAGACGGAAGATGCCAAGGCCGCTTATAAAGACGCGCTGACCAAGCTTGATATGCAAGGTGATTACTACAAGTATACCGAGCACAAGCTGGAAGCACTCGGCAGCTAAGCCGATATAAAGCGAATTAAGTGGAGCTAAGTTTGCGTTCAATTTCATTGCTAGTTGCCGCCGCCCTGATGATGGGTGGTTGCAGTACCATCACTGATCTCAAGACCGATATATCAGAGCGAGTGTTCGGGCGTGACCAGGTTGACCCTCCCGCCGAACTGGTCGATTTCAAGCCAACATTAAAGCCCAAGATCGTCTGGTCTGCCAAACTGGGAGACTCAGAATTGGCAGACTTTATGCCAGCTACCTCTGAAGGTGCGGTTTATGCCGCTAGCGGGGATGGTGAAATTGCCAGGTTTGACGCGATCACCGGTAAGCAGGTGTGGAAAATCAATGCAGGCGAAACGCTGACCGGCGGTGTTGGTTTAGGTAGCCAATTAGTGCTGGTCGGTACCCCCAAGGGTTATGTGCTGGCATACAACCTGGACGGTAAGTTGCTGTGGAAGTCCAAGGTCAGTAGCGAAGTATTGAGTGCACCACAAGTGGATAACGGTGTGGTGGTGGTACGTTGTGGCGATAGCCGGATTTTTGGTTTGAATGCCAAAGATGGTGCGCGTAAATGGGTGTATGAGCGCGCAACACCAACCTTGACCTTGCGTAGCAGTGCTGGGGTGACGATTTCCGACGGTGCTGTTTATGCTGGTTTTGCCGGTGGAAAACTTGTTGCCTTGCGGGCAGAGGATGGCAAGACATTGTGGGAGGCATCGGTGGCCTTGCCCAAAGGGACGACAGAGTTGGAACGTATTGCCGACATTACCAGCCTGCCAGTCGTTGATGGCCCGCTGGTCTATGCTGTTGCGTATCAGGGCCGAGTGGCCGCTGTTGAGCGTACCACTGGCCGAGTGACCTGGAATCGTGATATTTCGAGCTATACCGGCTTAGGTGCAGAAGAGGCTCGCGTCTACGTTTCACATGCGAGCGGCGCTGTATTTGCGCTTGATTATTCCAGTGGCCGTACTTTCTGGCGCCAGCCTGATCTAAAGAACCGCCTGTTGAGTGCACCATTGCCTATGGGTGGCGTGGTTGCCGTGGGTGATGTTGAGGGCTATATCCATTTCATGGATAGGGACGAAGGTAATTTCGTTGCCAGAATACAAACAGAAAAAAGTGCCATCATGCCTCAGCCGGTGGCAATTGGTACCAATGGTTTCCTGGTTCAGACCCGCAAGGGCGGCCTGTACGCAGTTTCAGTAGTTCCACAATGATGTTACCAACGATTGTTCTCGTGGGGCGGCCCAATGTCGGCAAGTCGACATTGTTTAACCGGCTGACTAAAACCCGTGATGCCCTGGTCGCTGATCTGCCAGGGTTAACGCGCGATCGCCACTATGGCCGCGGCGTAGTTGGCAGCAAGCCTTATTTGGTTGTTGATACAGGTGGTTTTGAGCCATTAGTCGATAGCGGCATTCTCAAGGAAATGGCGCGCCAGACATTGCTGGCGATTGATGAAGCCGATGTGGTGATTTTTCTGGTGGATGGCCGCAACGGCCTGGCTCCTCAAGACAAAGTGATTGCGGAGCGGCTACGCAAGAGCCAGCGGCCTATCTTGCTGGCTGTCAACAAAACAGAAGGCATGCAACGCGCAATCGCCAGTGCCGAGTTTCACGAGCTGGGCTTGGGCCATCCCTTGTCGATTTCCTCTGCACACGGCGAAGGTGTCCGTGACCTGGTAGAACTTGCGCTGGAGAACTTCCCTGATCCTGATGAGGAAGAAGAAACCAAGGCTAACCAGGTGCCCAAGGTGGCAATCGTCGGTCGTCCGAATGTGGGGAAATCTACGCTAGTCAATGCCTTGTTGGGCGAAGAGCGCGTGATTGCATTCGATCAGCCTGGTACTACTCGTGACTCGATCTATCTGGATTTAGAGCGCAACGGCAAGCATTACACCATTATCGATACTGCCGGTGTGCGTAAGCGTGGCAAAGTATTTGAGGCAGTTGAGAAGTTTTCCGTGATCAAGACCATGCAGGCCATTGAGGAGGCGAATGTTGCCATCTTGGTGGTTGATGCGCAGGAGGGGATTACCGAGCAGGATGCGCATGTATCCGCCTATATCCTGGATAGTGGTCGTGCATTGGTGGTCGCAGTGAATAAGTGGGATGGCCTGGAAGAGGACAAGCGCGAGTGGATCAAGCGAGAAATTGACCGTAAACTGCAGTTCCTTGATTTCGCCAAGTTCCACTATATTTCTGCCTTGCGTAAAAAGGGTTTGGGCGAGTTGTTTGGGTCTGTTGATGGTGCTTATAAAGCTGCCATGGCCAAGCTATCAACTCCGCAGCTCACACGTGTGCTGGAGGATGCCACCATGCAGCACCAGCCGCCGATCAGCAAAGGGATACGTCCCAAGCTGAGGTATGCCCATCAGGGCGGTAGCAACCCGCCTATCGTGGTCATACACGGTAATCATGTGGATGGCATCAAGGAAAGTTACCGACGCTATTTGGCAGGGGTGTTTCGCCAGGCCTTCCAGTTGACAGGTACGCCACTACGCGTGCAGTTCAATCAGGGCAATAATCCTTTTGCCGAGCCAGAAGAGCGTAAGCAGGGTGAGGGGATTGTCAGTATGCGCCGACGCAAGACAGCTGAGCGTGCTGCGCTGAATGCGCGCAAGAATGAAGAGCAGGGACGCAAGGTCAAGAAAAAGCCCGGTGTTGTCGCCAATGCCCGTAATGTAAGAAAGCCCTTGATCAAGAAGTAAAGTAATCGATGGGTCTTAATGGCGAGACATGAAATAATTTGGCCGGGCAATGCCCGGCCAAATTATTTAAACTTTTTGCTTATGTTGCTTAAAACAGGCTTTCCCAGAATTTCCACCAGACGCGTTCGTCTTTGGGGACATTAGCACCTAGCATTGGGCTATTAGGATAGTTTTGTGCCAGCACGCGCTTGGTATCGTCGCGCAAGTCATTCATGCCCATTTCATCATAGGCACTGATCAGAATCACCAAGGCTTCTTCGATGTGTGGGGTGTCAGGGTAGAACTCCATCACGTATTTGCAGCGATTGGCCGCAGCAACATACGCTTGGCGCTTCATGTAGTAACGCGCAACATGCAGTTCATGCTCGGCGAGGGAGTTCACCAGATAGCTCATCCGCAAGGTAGCATCCTTGATATAGCGGCTATTGGGGAAACGATTCACTAGCTCCTTGAGAGCCAGGAACGATTCGCGTAGAGATTTGGGGTCGCGGTCGCTGATTTGCTGCTTGGTGAGTTTTTCTATGATGCCGCGTTCATTGAATGTGGCCAGGCCTTTCATGTAATAGGCGTAGTCTACATTGGGATGGTTTGGGTGTAGCTTGATGAAGCGGTCTGCCGCAGCCATGGTGGCAGCCGGGTCGTTCTTCTTGTAATGCGCATAAATGACTTCGAGCTGTGACTGGGTGGCATAGCGACCATGTGGATAGCGAGATTCAAGAATCTGGAAATACTTGATGGCTTTTTCATAATCGCGGGTGGTCATGTTTTCTGCCGCAGCCGCATATATACGCTGTACTGGCCAGCCTTTTGTTTCATCCAGTTCTGTTGGAGAGCCGAAAATCGCGCAGCCTGTGAGCCAGAGTACTGCAATTAACGCTAAACTATGCTTCATTTACAAAATCCATGATTAAGGTTGTGGGTGCCGTTTAACACAATGCCGCCGCCTTGATGCGGCGCATAAAGATTGATTATAACCGATGAGCAACACCGCAACGCCTATTACCCTCACAATTACCCAGGAGCTTGGGGGCATGCGTCTTGACCAGGCGCTGCAACGCTTGATGCCCGAACATTCACGTTCGCGCATTCAAGGCTGGATCAAGGATGGCTTGGTCACGATTGCCAATGAAACCCCAACAGCTAAATTCAAGGTCTGGGGAGGGGAGCAGGTGCAGATTACCCCACAAACAGCACCTGAAGCATTGGCATTTGAGCCTGAAAACATCCCGCTGGACGTCGTGTTCGAGGATGAGCATATCTTGGTGATCAACAAGCCTGCCGGCCTGGTAGTACACCCTGCTGCGGGCAATTGGAGCGGTACATTGCTCAATGCCTTGCTTTACCACGCTCCCCAGCTCAAGGATGTACCACGTGCTGGCATCGTGCATAGGCTGGATAAGGATACGAGTGGTTTGTTAGTCGTGGCCAAGACGCTGGCGGCACAAACTAATTTGGTAAGGCAGTTGCAGGCACGCACTGTTAAACGTGAGTATCGTACTATCGTTTGGGGCCAAATATGGCGGAATGGCAAGGTCGATCAGCCGATTGGCCGCCATTCGCATGCGCGCACCAAAATGGCAGTGAACCAGATGGGTAAGCCAGCAGTGACGCATTATGAAGTGCTTGATCGTTTTTCCGTACATACCTATATGCGCTGCTTGCTCGAAACGGGCCGTACGCATCAGATCCGCGTACATATGCAACACCTCAAGGCGCCGATTGTTGGCGATCCGGTCTATGGCATCCGTGGCATATTGCCGCTACGTCATATCTCTGACAATCTCAGGAGCGTGTTGCTCGACTTCAAGCGCCAGGCATTGCATGCTATCCGGCTTGGGTTGAAGCACCCCGCCACTGGTGAGTCCATGGAGTGGCAAGTAGAGCTTGCAACTGATATGAAGGTGCTACTAGAGGCGATTCGTGCAGAAAATGTGCCGCCAGAAGAGGCAGAAACCTTCTATGTGCATGACGACGAATTCGCCTACGAGTATGACGAAGACGAGGGTGATGACTGGTATGACGACGAGGAGGAAGATGATGCTGAGTGATCGGCATCTGATCATGCCTGATTGGCCTGCACCTCCTAATGTCAGGGCGTTGCAAACAACGCGGCAGGGCGGTATCAGCCAAGCACCTTACAATAGTTTTAATTTGGGCATGCATGTGGCTGATGAGCCACTGGATGTAGCCGCCAACCGTCAGCGTCTGAATCGCTATGTGCCTACTGAGCCGGTATGGCTCAATCAAGTGCATGGAGTCACTGTGGTGGATGCAAGCACTGCCAGTTGTGTGCCAGATGCCGATGCCGCTTTTGCCCGCACTCGTCATACAGTATGTGCCGTAATGACGGCAGATTGCCTGCCCGTGTTACTGTGCGATAAGGCGGGCACTATTGTGGCTGCGGTGCATGCTGGCTGGCGTAGCCTGCTGGATGGTGTGATAGAGGCTACAGTGCTGGAAATGGGTAAGCCTGGCGATCAGCTTTTGGCCTGGATGGGCCCAGCTATCGGGCCGGATGCCTTTGAGGTTGGCGATGAGGTTAGGGAAGCCTTTGTGGCGCGAGACCCTCAGGCTGTAGAAGCCTTTAAGCCGACATCTGCTGAAAAGTGGCTGGGTGATATGTTTATGCTGGGGCGACAGCGTCTGGCAACCATGGGTGTCACCAATATCTATGGCGGTGGCTTATGTACTTACCAAGATGCGGAGCGGTTTTTCTCTTTCCGCCGCGATCAGGCTACAGGCCGAATGGCTAGCCTGATCTGGCTAGAATAACGCTACCATCACCCGCTTATTGTTCTTCCAGTAGCGGAATGCCTTCTCCGCCAGCATAGAACACAATCACGACAGCGGGACTACTTCCTGTATATCCACGGTGCACCGCATGCACCATTTCGGGGAGCGCTTGCCCCGGACCGAGGCGCATTGTTTCACCAGTGCCTTGCTTTTCTACGGTAATTTCACCAGACAAGATGTAGGCGACATTAGGAATAGGGTTGCTATGCCATGGCAATGAAGTGTTGGCTGGAATGGTAAAGCGCAACACGCTCAACTCTGGCTTGCCGCCAGGATAATTGGCATAGCCCTTGCCATCCCAAGCCTGGACGGCCCTTAGTACAGGTTCAACTTGCAGTTGTGGCTCAGAGGCCGCAAATACAGTTGTACTGAAAAGGTGAAGTCCTGCAATACAGCACAATGTCCAGAAAGTTTTCATGAGGCACCATTCCTTTCTCACTGATAACAATGTCATACAGTGCTATTGAAGCAAGGAGCGGGCCAGGGTAAATATTGAACAGTTGCCTAGATATTTTGCCCGATACGCCAGAGTACACCACTGGGATCGTTAAAGACGAAATCCCGCATGTGCCATGGCTGGTCGACCAGTGCAGAGATTTTGCTGCCGTATTTTTCTGCAATGCCGGATTGTTGGATATGGGCATACCATGCTGCGACATCTTCTACCTGTAGATGCATCATGAAGTTGTCAGCATAGGGTTGCACATAGAAGTCTTGCAGCAAGAAAGCGCAATGCTCCACGCAGAAATAGGCTACACCGCCACCTTCGGAGCGTTTCTCAAAGCCAATATCTTGATAAAACTGCTGAGAAAGCTGGAAATCCTTGGCAGGCACAAAGGTTTTGATTTCAATGGTCTTGAGTGTCATGTTGTGATGTTCGTGGGGTTAATGATGTCGTCGTGCAGCAATCATGGGAGTACCGCCATCAGGGTGGTTAAGCAATACACACGGTAGATCGAAACAGGCTTCTACCATGGCGGGAGTCATGATGGCTTCCACCCGGTCAATCGCTTGTAGGCGACCATCGCGCAGTAGCGCAATACGGTCAGCATACTGCGCTGCGAGATTGAGATCATGCACGATAGCGATCACAGCCACATCACCTTTGTCTGCCCATTTTCGCGCGATATTAAGGATGCGATGCTGTTGACGAGGGTCAAGTGCCGCAGTGGGCTCGTCAAGCAATAGCAGTCTAGGACCTGCACCAGCTTCCCATATCTGTGCCAATACGCGTGCCATTTGCACTCTCGCTTGTTCGCCGCCTGAGAGGGTGGTGTAAACCTGTTCGGCCAAGTGTGTTGCATCTACCTCTTGCATGGCGGCCATAGCAATCTGGTAATCCTGTGGTCGATTTGCACCTTGATGGTGCGGATGACGCCCCAAGAGAATGATTTCCAGGGCGGTGTAAGCAAAGCCGACTTCTGCGTGTTGTTGCATGAGTGCTCGCTGGCGTGCGAGCTTGAGCAGGTTCCATTCCGAGAGGCGCTGATTGTCCCAGGTCACCTCACCATGCGTGGGTTTCAATTCCCCGGACAGCAGACGAATCAAGGAGCTCTTGCCAGCGCCATTGGGGCCACAGATCGCGACGAGCTCACCCGGGACAATCGTAAAGTTGATGTCCTGTAACAAGGTTTTGCTGCCGATATTAAGCCCAGTGTTGATGACCTTCAGCATGAGAGATGCTCCTATAATCCGATCTTGCGGCGCATCCGGAACAGCAAGGCCAGGAAGAAGGGCACGCCGAGCAGGGCCGTAATGATGCCGACGGGAACTTCTGTTGGCACGGCAATAGTACGTGCCAACAGATCTGACAATAATACGAGGATGGCACCTACCAGTGCCGAGGCCGGCATTACCAGCCGCTGATCTGGGCCAATCGCGAGTCTGACCAAGTGAGGGGCAACCAGGCCAATAAAGCCGATGATGCCAGTGACCGATACTGCTGCACCTACCGCCAGTGCAATCGCCGCAATACACACTTGATTGAGGCGGCGAACGGAAACCCCGAGTAGACTGGCTTGAACCTCGCCAAGCGCCAATGTATTGAGCGCGCTGGATTGTCTGAGCAGTATCAGGACAGCACTGCCACTTAGGCATGCCACCATCGTGACCATAGGCCAAGTAGCCGCGCCCAGGCTACCTAGGGACCAGAAATTGAGCGAGCGCATTTGCAAGTCCGAAGCGATGAATGTCATCAAGCCGATCAGCGCACCGCACAATGAACCAATCGCAATACCTGCCAACAGCATCAAGGCAATCGAGGTATGCCCCTGGCGCGTTGAAATGACGAAAATCAGGATGGTGGCAAGCAGGCTACCGATGAAGGCGAAGATGGGGAGGGCAAACTCGCCGATCACATTGTGCAATGCTATCATCCAAGTGCCGCCCAGTACGATGGCAAGTGCTGCAAACAGGGCTGCGCCTCCCGATACGCCAACCAGGCCAGGCTCTGCCAATGGATTGCGCAGCAAGGCCTGCATTGCTGCACCCGATACCGCGAGCGCTGCACCAGTGAGCACACCCAGGGCCAGGCGGGGCAGGCGGATGTTCCACAGTACCATGGCTTGTTGCATGTGTTCTTGCGGGATGGATTGCCAACCGGAAGAGCCTGGCGGGATCAATAGCAGTTTGATGACATGGGCCGGGGCAATACTCACTGCACCTATCCCTGCTGCCAATATAATCAGCAGACACAAAGTCAGGCCCAATGCAATCAGGACACGACTGCGTAGCTGCAAGCTGCGACTAGCTGGCAAAACCAAGGGTAGGGTAGAGGCTGCCTTGCTCATTGCTTACGGATGGCTTGCCCTAGCTCAACAAGTGCAGCTGGCAGGCGTGGGGTAAAGCCAAGAATATATTGTGTATCCATGCTGACAATCCGATTGTGTTTGCCTGCAGGCGTCATGCCGATGCCAGGGGTTTTTAGAAAACCACTTAATCCGCCGCTGGCTTCCAGGCCTTCACTGGTGGTGATAATGACATCAGGGGCGGCAGCCACCAAAGCCTCAGCGGTAAGAGGGCGATAGCCTTTGTATTGTCCGGCGACGACATTTTCGGCATGCACCAGCTTCATGACTGCGGAGGCCGCTGTTTCATCACCAGCGACTTGAGCACCGCGTCCGGCATTATTCATGACGAATAACACTCTTGGTTTACCAGGTAACTTCGCAAGCTTGGCCTCTGCGTCTTTCCAGGCTACTTCAAATTGCTTGGCCACTTGCTCCGTATTGGCTGCCCCTAATTGTTGGCCTACAGTACGAATATCAGCGGCGACTTGCTGTGGAGTATGGGCGGACTCTGGTAACTGTAATACCTTGACTCCTGCATTACGCACTTGTTCAATCACATTGCGTGGTCCTGCGCCAGCTTCAGCGATGATCAATGTTGCTCCAGTGGAAACCAGGCCTTCTGCAGATAAGGTGCGCATATAGCCCACCTTGGGCTTGCGGGCCGCTTCCTCCGGATAGGCGCTGGTGATGTCATTGGCAATCACTTCATTACCTTTGCCTAGGGCATAGACAATTTCTGTGACAGCACCGCCTACTGTCAGCAGCTTTTCTGCTGCAAGAGCCGGATAGCTGCCTAGCAATAAGCTGGTAGCTAACAGGAGGGTACGTATGTTCATCATCTTCCTTTTATGCCTGGGATGGCAATTGCGCGACGATATGACGCCATGCCTCAAGCTCGGGCTTACCTGGCTTACGCTCACCAAAGAATTGCGCCATGATTTCACCATGTTGATCAAACACTTCCAGTGAAGTTACAACCCCGTCGGCAGTAGGTTTCTTGACGACCCAGGTTTCTACAATCAAGTCGGTGCGCAGATGCAGGTTAAAAGTCTCGTCCAGCACGTTTATCCAGGGGCCGAGTTCCTTAACATTCTTGATCGGGCCAGTATGGATCTGGATATTGCCTGGATTGCCGACAAAGCACATGATGCTGGTGCCATCTGCTGCGGCAGCTTCTAACATTTGCTTGGTTGCATTGTTATCTACCTTATATGCATGGCCTTCAGGCGCCAAACGTAAACCTTGGGTGCGGCCAACGCCGAACTTGCGTAACAGCATGAAGAAATCGTGCGTATCCTTCATGGCGAGCCACGCAGCCTTAAAGCCTTCTTGATCAATTTCACTGTCAGGTTTCAAGCTTGAGATAGGTTTTGCCGCTTCAATTTCCTGACCGGGTGACTGGTCATCGCTGCGATATTTTTGCACTAGCTCATGCCAGCCATCGATATGACTGAAATCCTTGAGGTGAATCTTGTGAACGGCAGTGCCTGTGGCATCGTAGAATTGCAGGCTACGTTGCGCACCTTTTTCTGATTCTTCGGTTACCGCGTAACCATGCTTCCACTGCGAGTAGAAAATGCGCAGGTCAATATCCGGGCCAACTACCAACCCCAGGTGATCGTATGAGACATTCTCATATTTCCCGATTTTTTCATGGACAGTGCTTTCATTACGGGTCAACGCCATGACGCGGCCTAGCTTGGGCACATCAGCAATAATCTCGTGAAATGGACCTTTCAGACGTATGGCTTCCCGACCAATTGCATTGGCAATCGCTTGGCCTTCACTGATGCCGATGGCTTGGGCGGCTTCACGATTACGTAGTTTTTGTTCCTTCTTCGCTGTGTGGAACGCGTGGTATTGCTGCTCAGGTGTAGCGAGTTGATTCATGTCTTTTCCTCGTTAGCGCTGGTTAAAGAGATATTAGGGTGATTAGTAAATAAATTCTGCATAAAACTTGATATTGCGACCTGGGGCTACCAGGCCAAGCTGTCCGGCGAAGCCACCATCCAGGTTGTAATACTTGTCTGCCAGGTTTTCACCTACCAGTCTGAAGTTCATGTGTTTATTGGGTGCCCAACGTATACCCGCATTGAATAATTCATAGCCAGACTGCACCTCCACACCTGAGGTTGGGCCGGGAATATCCGCGGAATAATAGCGATCCTGTACATGACGGTAATTCAGGTTGACATCCCAATTCTCTCCAAGCTTGCTGCCCAGTACCAGATTAAAACTGTTGCCAGGAATGGTGTAGAGATGATTAGACACCTTGGCGTTGAAATAATAAATCTTGCCATTCATGCGTGAGTAACTTGCTTGCATATAGAAGTGACGGTAATACAGGCTGTTCTCGAATTCAAAGCCATTGCGTATTTCCATGGAGTCCTGCAAGCCGCTCTCCTGAATCAGGTTACTGGTGTGGCTATGGAAAAAGGTACCCTTGGAATGCAGCTCTATTGCCTGGCCAAATAAATTGGGGGTGGTATAGCTGAGGCCAGCTTCGGTATTTTCCACGCGTTGGGTTTTGTAGATGCTATCGCAGGAACTACCATCGGTTGGACAGGAGCTGGTGCTTTGCAGCTTGCGTGTACTATCGCGGCCACTATTGGCCCATAGCACACTAATAGGCACGACACGGAAACCTTGCGCATAATGAGTGAATAAGGTCAGGGTGCGCGGTATGGCTTCGAACGTCAGGCCCAGATTGAATATTTCCTCTCGCAGATTGACCTCGGCTGCCTGATTAGCTGCTTCCAGCATCTCCTTGGTTTCGCCGGTGGCCTTGAGGGTTATGAAGTCACGACGGTAGCCAGGTGTGATGGTTAACTGTTTGTAGCGGAATTCAGGCTGAATATAAAAAGAGTTTGTAGTCTGGGTGCCGGTAGCGGGCTCCTGAGAGACCGAGGTGGAAGCAGGATTGCCAAAACTGCGTTTCAGATCGCGCTCCTGCTTGAAGTATTGTAGGCCAGTCAGCAAGGAAATCTTAATGTCTTTGCTTTCATAAACACGAGCAATGTTGGTAATGTCTAGATTCTTGTTTTTGAAATTGTAGGCATCCAGTCTGTCTCCACGGCAACGACTCGCAGAGAGTGCAGGTGATAGAGGGAGGTTGGTGCTATTGCTATACGCCGTATAGCCTATGCAGTGGGAGGCGGGATGGTTGGTATTCCCTATCCAGCCAAAAGGCAGGGTCTCATCCTGCTTAGTATGGCCTATGCCCAGCGTCGCTTTGAGATTGATCCAACGGTTATCTGGGGTGAGCTGTATGGTCTGGGCAATGGTTTCTTCATCAATCGCGCGCAATACATAAGGACTACTAGTGAATAGCGAGGCTGTGACGGTATCGTACAGTTGTACAGTCGGACTTTGCACTAGCTTGCTTAGTGATGTCGAAATGCGCAATGAGTCTATTGGAATGATCGTGAACTTGTAGAGTTCGGCCACCGTACCTACCTGCGAGTTGGCAAGTTTTTCACCGTCACCCTGTGTGATGTCGTTGGATTGGCGGTTGGTATAGCTATAAAGCAAATCTATGCGCTCATGGGGACGGGCATAAGCGATATATGAGCGCAGGTATTCATCATTGTTATTGCCATAACCGAACTTAACTCTGCCCCCCACGGTTTGGCCAGGAAGCAAAAAGTCTTCAGCATCCTTGGTCACTGTCTTGACGGCGCCACCGAGAAAACCAGAATTAGTGCTGATTTGTGGTCCACGGCTGATCTCTATGGATTTCAGCAGGTCAGGCTCGATATAAGTGCCCTTGGAGCGATACTTGTCGTAGTTCTTGATCACGCCATCGACTGATACAGCAACATCGGTTTCGGTATAGCCCCGGATATTAAAAGCCATGCCATTCAGCCTGGGCCCGCCAGCGATATTGACTCCAGGTGTACCGCGCACAGCATCGAAGACATTGGAGACCTGCATGCGCTCAAGGTCTTCTGAAGTGAGTTTGGTAATCGATTGTGTGGGATTGACCCGCTCTTCGCGAATACGGCTACTGCGCACACTGACCTCAGGCAAGGTGCTGACGGCAGTGTTAGGATTTTGGCTGGGCTTAGTCACAGCTGCAGCGGGAGGCTGTTGATCCTCCTGATCGTCGGCATCAGCCCAGGCAACTGATTGCGAAAATATCATTGCTAATGCCATGACGAGGCGATGATAAGCGCTACGAGGTCTGGCATTGGTCATCATGACTTGGAAAGGCACCGAAAAAGAAACAGAACCCGGCATGCAGTTTTCTACATGCCGGTGTAATCAACTACTTGAGGTATTACGCTTGCTTGCGGGCACGGCGACCAGCAGCACCCAAGATGCCCAGGCCCAGTGCCAGCATGGCATAGCTGCTTGGCTCAGGTACTGCAGCGACAGCCACGGTAGCCAGAGCTACCTGATCAATCAGGATGTGCGCAGTCGCTGCCTGGAATTGGAATGTGTAAAGGTCAGCACCTATCACGTCTTTCCATACCCAATATAGTTCCTGCTCAGAGCCTGCGCCAAGATCGGCGGCAGCGGAGTAAGCCAGCACGCTGCTCGCAGTCACACCATTCAAGGTAGCGGTGCTGACCAGAGGGTTACCTTGGGTAGCAACACGCAGATACACATCAAACAGGCCTGCGGTGCCAGCTAGGGTGCCAGTCACGGTAGGAATGCTATTGAAAGTGTAGATGTTGTTGTCAAACAGGAAACCACCTGCGGGGGAGAGGCTGATGGTGCCAGCGCCGGCTTCTGGAGTGTTGTCAAAAGTGGCACTGCTGAAAGTGTTCCATTCTGCATATTGGGCCAGAGTACTGGAACCCCAAGGTGTGGCGGAATCCCATACATCGCCTGCCGCCATGGCTGAGCCGCTGAAGAGGATAGAAGCTGAAAGAGCGATCAAAGAGAGCTTGTTGTTCATGGTAAATGCCTAATTTTCGTTAAAGAGAGTTTGTTAAACGCGATTGCGGCGAGCGGCAAAACCGATCAGACCCAGGCCGAGAGCGAGCATGCCGTAGCTGCTTGGTTCAGGTACCGCAGTGACTACAGCTAATGCCAGCTGATCTAGGCTCAAGTGAGTTTCTGCAGCCTTGAAGTTAAAGACATAGAGGCTGGCGGCGCTGACATCGCTCCACTTCCAGTAGACTTCCTGTTCGACACCACGACTAGAGGAGAGATAAGTCTCAACAACCGTGGCGGCTACTCCATTGAGTGTGGCAGTAGTGTTCAGTAGCGTGCCGGTGGTTGCAGCGCGCAGATAGACATCAAAAACACCTGTGGCGCTGGTGCCGAGCAGGGTCGCGATAAAGTTGCTGGTACCGGAGGCGTTGTAAATATTCTTCGTGCTGGTCAGGCTTGCAGTCGTGCTGGTTTCGGTCAAGCTTGCGCCTGTGCCGAACTCTGCTGTTGCATTGTGGAATGAGGAACTGAAGTTATCCCAGGCCGCAAATTGGGAAATCAGGGAGCTATCCCACGGTGTTGCAGAATCCCAAACGTTGGCGGTGGCGAAGGCGGATGTGGCAAAAGTGGTGCTTGCTGCCAAAGCAATGGCAGAAAGTTTTGTCGACAATGTCATGATGGTATTACCCCGATAGAAATAGAAAGTACCAGCCCGCTATGAGCGCGGGCCAGTACATTGGTGTTGCTTGTTTTGCTTTGATTGATTAAGCGTTGTTCTTGCGGGAGCGACGACCAGCAAAAGCAAGCATACCCAGGCCAAGCGCCAGCATGCAGTAGGTGCTTGGTTCAGGAACGGCAGCTACCGCAACAGTCGCCAGTGCTAGTTGGTCTAGGCTGGTATGGGCTGTAAGGTCTGTCCATGTGAAGGTGTACAAGTCAGCGCCAGTTACGTTGTTCCACACGAAGTAGAACTCACGCTCGGAATCTTCCAGGCCAAATTGCGTACCGTTGTATTCATAGAATGTTTGTACTGCAGTAGCAGCAACGCCATTTAGGTAGGCGCTGGTAGAAGGAGCAAGCCCCAGCGTTGCTACTCGTAGATAAACATCAAATACACCACCAGTTGTGCCAGTCAGCGTGGCTGTGTAGGCAGTGGCATTTTCACGGAAGCTGTAGATGTTGTTGGTGGAGGTAACAATAGGGGAGCCAACTGCGGTCAGTACGCCGTCAGTCTCACCAGCTACGTCAGGGGCGGAGGCAGTGTAGTTGGAAACGTAATTGTTGCCGACGTTTGGTTGTGGGCCAGTGCGGGTCAAGGACTCGAAAAAGTTCCATTCTGCATAGTCGGTCAGTGTTGCGCTGCCCCAGGGAGTAGAAGCACTATCCCATTGGTCTTGGGCTGCGAATGCAGCGGAACTGAAGGCTAGGCCAACAACGAGAGCTAAAGCTGAAGTTTTCATGATTAAACCTTTTTCAGGTAGGTGCTGTTTATCCCTTCCTCTTGAAGGTGATGGCACCTTATTCAACATTTAGGCTCACGGACCCACACCGTCGAGCATTCAATGGTCACTCACCCTATGAACGGGGGCGACCAAAATCCAATTCAAATAACTGGTTGTTGTGATGTGTTGCTTTGTTCCGGCTCATTGCTGGCAGGCTGAAAATCCACTACAAAGCGGTACTGCTTGCCACAATCAATAATGATTTCTTTTTGTCCGCGACGTAGCAGACGTATATCGACCTTGAGGCTACCAAAGCCATCATGCTCAACCAACTCGTCTAGTAGGTTGATTAAGCAGGTTTTAACAGGGGCTTTCGGTGGCAACATGATTCAATATCTACAAGATGACAATAAGGTGTTGCATTTAAATATTAAAGTTAATAATAACAATTATTATTAACGATTGCAATATTGAGTGTAAAAATATTGATTTTTATTTGTATTGTTGGGTAAAGATAAAACAATTTCCTCCAGCAGAAACAGGTACCTATCCCGTATAATTCTCGGCTATGCCGATATTGCTACTTATTGTTCTGGTTTGTGTCGCTGGCGGGCTATTAAGCGTGTTGGCAGCTGCATTTTTTGCCTTGAAGGCTAAAGCCGCTTGGGTGCCAATGCTGATTAGTTATGCGATAGGCGCATTGCTGGGGGCTGTTTTCCTGGAGATTCTGCCTCATGCATTTCAGATTGCTAGCAGTCTTGAGGTCATGTCTGCCACAGTGCTGTTGGGTATCTTGCTGTTTTTTATGCTGGAAAAACTAGTGCTATGGCGACATTGCCATGGCGATACATGCGAGGTGCATGCGGCAGAGGTAGAGCATCACCATCATGGTGAGCATGATCATGGGCGTAGCGGGTTGATGATCATGATCGGCGATACTTTTCATAATTTTGTCGATGGCATATTGATTGCTGCCGCGTTTTTGGTGGATGTACGTCTAGGGTTCGTGACGGCCGTGGCTATTATTGCGCACGAGATTCCTCAGGAAGTTGGAGATTTTCTCATCTTGTTACATTCCGGTTATAGCAAGCAGCAGGCGTTGCTGTTCAATTTGGTTTCAAGTATGGCGACCTTGGTGGGCGGTGTCGGTGCTTATTTTGCACTTGGGATGTTGCAGGAGTGGATTCCTACCATTCTTGGTCTGGCCGCTGCCAGTATGATTTATGTCGCAGTCGCGGATTTGATCCCGGGGTTGCACAAGCGAACAGAGTTGCGCGCTACCTTGCAGCAGGTGTGCCTCATCGGCCTCGGTATCGCTTCCATATGGATGGCCGGCGAATTGGTGCACTGATTTGAAATGCTTTTTAAAGCATGCTTTCTATTTAATGTTAACTAAACTGAATTGATATATGAGTTTGCAAAGTCCAAAAGTTGGTTTTGTGTCCTTGGGATGTCCCAAGGCATCTTCTGATTCTGAGCGTATCCTGACCCAGTTGCGGGCTGAGGGTTATGCAATTTCTGGTAGTTATGATGACGCAGACTTGGTGGTGGTGAACACCTGCGGGTTTATTGATAGCGCTGTCGAGGAGTCGTTAGATGCGATTGGCGAGGCCCTAGCTGAAAATGGCAAGGTGATTGTAACGGGTTGTTTGGGAGCCAAGAGTGATGTGGTTAAGGCTGCACACCCTGGAGTGCTTGCGGTGACAGGTCCTCATGCCCTGGAAGAGGTGATGACGGCTGTGCATGCCAATTTGCCCAAGCTGCATGATCCTTACACTGACTTGGTGCCGCCACAAGGGATTCGTCTGACACCTCAGCATTATGCATATCTCAAGATTTCAGAGGGCTGTAATCATCGCTGTAGTTTCTGCATTATTCCCTCCATGCGTGGTGACTTGGTTAGCCGCCCGATTGGCGATGTGATGACCGAAGCGGAAAATCTCGTCAATGCTGGTGTGGCTGAGCTGTTGGTAATTTCGCAAGATACTAGTGCTTATGGCGTGGATGTGAAATATCGTACTGGTTTTTGGAATGGCCGACCGGTCAAGACCCGGATGACTGAATTGGCGCGTGCATTGGGTGACTTGGGTGTTTGGGTGCGTATGCATTATGTTTATCCATATCCTCATGTGGATGAAATCATCCCGTTGATGGCTGATGGCTTGATTCTGCCTTATCTGGATGTGCCGTTACAGCATTCCAGCCCGCGTATTCTTAAGGCCATGAAGCGTCCAGCCAGCAGCGAAAATAACTTGGCGCGCATCAAGGCGTGGCGCGAGATTTGTCCTGACATCACCATTCGCAGCACGTTCATCGTTGGATTCCCCGGTGAAACAGAAGATGACTTCGAACACTTGCTTGAATTCTTGCAGGAAGCGCAGCTGGATCGCGTTGGATGCTTTGCGTATTCTGCGGTAGATGGTGCTGCAGCTAATGCGCTGGATCATCATGTACCTGAATCTTTGAAGCAGGAGCGTTTGGCGCGCTTCATGGAGGTTCAGGAAGCGATTAGTGCAGAAAAGCAGAAGAGCAAAATTGGGCGTATCGAAACGGTATTGATTGATGAGGTCAATGGTGATGAGGCGATTGGCCGTACTGCAGCAGATGCGCCCGAGATAGATGGGGTAGTTTATCTTTCCGGTGCGGATGGGTTGCAGCCAGGTGACTTGGTTGAAGCGCAGATCATGAGTTCAGATGGTCATGATCTGTGGGCGTCACCCCCAGTGCGAGATTAAAGTGGTATGAGGGGAAACGTGCCTGGTTTAATTGAATAAGTCAGGCATGATGGGAGCAGGGCGTTCGGAATCTGCCCTCTCTTCAAGAAAATCCAGTGTAAGAGGGCAGCGTGTAGGGTTACGCATGGATTTACGCTTCTTGCCTGTGACCTGCATATTCACGTATGGGGTCTGGCTAATTCGCACATAGCCCGAAGCTTGCAGTTTGGCTGGCGTAGTCTCAAATAGACTGAGCGGATTATCTATGTTCTGCAAAGTGATGGATTGCTTGCCAACCTTCAGCACGTTATACATGACAAACTTGCTGCCCGTTTGCTTGCCATAAATTTCGCCAGCGTGAATGTCCAAGATATTTCCTTCCCAATACTTTTTTAATCATATCGTTATGGGATGGACTTTACAAGGTGCTTGAATCAGATTTGCGGTCGAAGAATTCGACGCAGGCGGATATGTTGCTTGATATGTTCTATGGCTTGATCACGATACCCTAGATTGGAGTTGTCTTTGATCCAAAGGTGAATCAGCCCTCCAAAAAAAAGATGAGTATCCATTGCAAGTGCAGAAGGAGAAATATCTGGGTGAATCAGGCCTTTTTGTTGTGCCTTCTCATAAAGTAACTGCGTTTTTTCGATGAATATTTGGCAATTGATCAGCAGTTGCTGTAGTACATCGTTGAATTCATCTACATATTCGCATTTTGCCATCATGATTTCATAAGTTTGGCGGGTGGAGTCACTTTGCTGTAGCGTACTAATAGTGTTGCAAAAATACTGTTCCATGGATGTTAGCGGGTCTTCCCTCTGATCATCTAGTACGGCCGCATTCATTTGTTCAATGAAGGGCAGCATTGCTTGATCACGCATGGCATGAAACAGTTCAATTTTATTGGCAAAGTGCCAGTAAACTGCGCCGCGGGTAACTTGGGCATGTGTGGCAATTTGCTCCATCGTGGTGTGGCTGACGCCACGTTTCGCAAAAACTTCACGGGCCGCAGTAATAATCCGCTGACGGGTGAGTTCAGCATCCTCTTTGGTTTTACGTGCCATGTGCTTAAGATATCCCTAACATCAAAATAGTTTTACATACAAACATGATTGTATATAATATACATTCGTTGATGAATGTAAGCAAGTAATTTGTTTATAAGACATGGAGTTATAAATGAGGGTGCGCGTGATGAGTCAAGATCATACCAATACAACAAGATTTGATTTCAATAAAAAAATCCTGCTTGCCGTGATGGCGGCTTGCACGTTGGCATCCTGTAGCAAGGGTGAGCAACAAGCGGCGCAGGCGGGGCCTCAGGCATTGCCTGTCAGTGTTGTCGAATTACAGCCTGCCAGTGTGCCTGTTTCTGCTGAGGCGGTGGCGCAGACAGAAGGTGCGCGTGAAGTGGAGATTCGTCCTCGCGTGGGAGGGATTTTGCTGAAGCGTTTATATGAAGAGGGCTCTTCCGTAAAAGAAGGGCAAGTATTGTTTCAGATTGATCCTGAACCATATCAGATCGCTTTGGAGCAAGCCAAAGGGCAGTTAGCCCAGGCTCAAGCGAGAATCGCCCAGACTCAGCGCGAGGCTGGACGACTGAAGGGCTTGTTGGAATCCAACTCCATCAGCCAGCGTGAGTATGACAATGCGACTTCAGATAACGATGTAGCCAAGGCTTCTTTGGTTCAGGCACAGGCGAGTGTGCGAGAAGCAGAGTTGAATCTTTCATACACCAAGGTCACAGCACCTGTCGGTGGTGTTTCAGGTCGCTTCCAGTTTTCTGAAGGTGCATTGGTTTCAGCCAACAGTAGTTTGCTCACTACAGTCGTGCAATTATCCCCAATCTGGGTACGGTTCAGTCTTTCTGATAATGAAATCCAGCAGCTTGGTGGCCCTGTGACTGAAAAAACGGTCAAGAAGATTAGTTTGAAACTGCCGGATGGCTCCGAGTATGGCGAAGCTGGGAAGTTGAATTTTGCTTCTAGCCAGATTGATCCTGCCTTGGGAACACAACAGTTGCGTGCAACATTTGCAAATGCAGATAAAAAGCTGCTGCCTGGTCAGTTTGTGCGTGCCAAAGTCGTTGTTGGGGAGCGTGATGGCGTTTTCCTGGTGCCGCAAGTTGCTGTCATGAATTCTCAGCAGGGTCGTTTTGTGTATGTGTTGGATGAGAGTAATCACGCTACCGTGCGTCCTGTAGTGACAGGTGACTGGATGGGGCGTGATTGGGTGATTCTCAAGGGCTTGAATGCAGGTGAGAAGGTGGTGGTGGATAACCTGATCAAGATCCGCCCTGGTGCTCCATTGCAGCCTCATCCTGCTGCTGGCCCGCAAGACGCTGCTACAGGGAACGCTGAGCCACAGAAGTCCGCAGCCAATACCAGCCGTAAGTTGGCGTAAGCGAGAACAATCATGACGAGATTTTTTATCACGAGGCCGATTTTTGCATCGGTTGTATCGATCATTATTGTGCTGGCTGGGTTAGCTGCGGCTTTCCAGTTGCCAATCGCACAATATCCACAAATTGCGCCGCCGACGGTAATTGTGACGGCAACTTATCCTGGAGCTAGTGCTGAAACGCTGGCCAAGACAGTTGCAGCGCCGATTGAAGAACAGTTAAGCGGTGTGGAAGGCTTGCTGTACTACCAATCCAGTGCTGACTCCAGTGGTACATTGACAATTACCGTCACATTTGAGACCGGTACGGATGTCAATCAAGCGACTTTCAACGTCAGTAACCGCGTCAATATTGCGACGCCGCGACTGCCGGAAGATGTGCGTAGGACTGGCTTGATTGTGCAGAAGCGCTCTAATGACATCTTGATGGCATTGATGCTGGTTTCACCTAACAAGACCTATGATCCGCTTTATCTCAGTAACTACGTTACGCTGAATGTGCTAGATGAGCTCAAGCGTATCAAGGGTGTGGGTGATGCAACAGTGTTTGGCACCCAGGATTACTCCATGCGTGTCTGGTTGCGTCCAGATCGCATGGCTCAGCTCGGCGTTACTACCAGTGATATTGCTGCGGCGATTGCAGCGCAGAATGCGCAGTATGCCGCCGGCCGCATAGGTCAGGACCCCGCGCCGGATGATCAGCAAATTGTTTACACGGTCACGGCAAAAGGGCGTTTGATTGATCCTGAACAGTTTGCCAATATTATCGTCAAGGCCAATGGTCCGCGCGGTGTGCTATATCTCAAGGATGTGGCTAGGATTGAGCTGGGTGCACAGAACTACAATATCCGTACGACTCTGCAAGGTCAGCCTGGTGTGGGTATTCCGGTATTCCTGCAAACGGGAGCCAATGCGCTGGAGACTGCTGAAGCGATCAAGGCCAAGATGGAGGAGTTGAAGCAGCGTTTCCCTGAGGATATTGATTACCGCATCCCTTATGACACCAGCGATTTCGTCAAGGCTTCGATTGGCGAAGTAGTACATACCTTGGCTGAGGCTATGGTGCTGGTAGTGCTGGTGGTATTTGTGTTCCTGCAAAGCTGGCGTGCTACTTTGATTCCGATTATTGCGGTGCCTATTTCCTTGGTTGGCACATTTGCGGGGTTATGGCTGTTTGGTTTTTCTATCAATACCCTGACTTTGTTTGCCATGGTGCTGGCAATTGGTATCGTGGTTGATGATGCGATTGTGGTGCTGGAAAATGTCGAGCGCCTGATGAGCCAAGAAAAGCTCTCGCCATTGAATGCTGCAATCAAGTCGATGGAGCAGGTATCCAGTGCCGTGGTAGCGATTGTGCTGGTACTGTGCGCTGTATTTATCCCAGTTGCGTTCATGGGCGGTATTGCCGGTGAGTTGTATCGCCAGTTTGCCGTGACTGTGGCGGTGGCGGTTGTGATTTCTGGTGTGGTTGCGTTGACATTGACGCCAGCGCTTTGTGCAATCCTGCTCAAGCATGTCCATGGCGAATCCAAGTTCTTTAAACCATTTAATCGTGGTTTCGATAAGTTGACCAACTTCTACACTTCTGTTGTTGGATTAACCTTGAGGCACCGTATCATAGGCGCGCTGGTGTTTGCTGGCATTATTGCTGCCGGGATTTACTTGTTCCGTGTCGTGCCAACTAGCTTCGTTCCGCCTGAAGATCAAGGCTATGTGGTGACAGCCGCGATCATGCCGGATGGTGCAAGCCTGACACGTACCAGCAACACTATGGAGAATGTGCGCAAGACGATCGCCGAAGATCCTGCAGTTGCCAGCCAGTTCGTCATCAATGGTTTTGACCTTATTGGTGGTGGCAATAAGACGAGTGCAGCGACGATGTTTGTGCGGTTGAAAGATTGGGATGAGCGCACGACGACTGCTGAGCAGATCGTGCAACGCTTGTTCGGCATCGGCATGATGCAGCCAGACGGCATGGCCATTGCGTTTAATCCTCCAGCCATTCGTGGTCTGGGTAGCTCCGGTAGCATGGAAATGTACGTGCAGAGTCGTGAAGATACTAATCCACAGCATCTTGCCGAAGTGGTCAATAGTTTTATTGATGCTTTGCGCAAAGAGCCGCGTCTAGCTGGTATCAATACTTTCTTCCGCCCGACCGTGCCACAACTGTTGATTGAAGTGGATGAGGCCAAGGCTTTGTCTCTGGGTGTGCCGATTGCAGATGTTTATGCGACTTTGCAAAGCACCATGGGTACTTTGTATGTCAATGACTTCAATCGCTCTGGTCGTACTTATCGTGTGCAATTGCAGGCGGAGCCAGCCTATCGCATGAAGCCAGAAGATATTGGCCGGGTTTATGTGCGGTCCGCACAGGGTGAAATGATCCCGATGTCAGCCTTGAGCAAGGTGCAAGAAGTGATTGGCGCCGAGCAGTTGGAACGCTACCAAGGCTTGTTGGCTGCCAAGGTGATGGGCGGTGGTGCTTATGGTGTCAGCTCAGGCGATGCGATCAAGTTGATTGAGCAGGTCGCCAAGCAGACCTTGCCAGATGGCTATCAGCTTTCGTGGACTAGCCAGGCCTACCAGGAAAAGCTCACTGGCAATGCCGCTATCTTTGCCTTCAGCTTTGCCATCATCATGGTATTCCTGATTCTGGCTGCTCAGTTTGAAACCTGGGCTCTGCCTTTGGCTGTCATCATGGCTGTACCATTTGCCTTGGTTGGTGCTTTGCTGGCCGTGATGTTCCGTGGCATGCCCAATGATATTTATTTTCAGATTGGGCTGGTGACATTGGTGGGTCTTGCCGCGAAAAACGCCATTCTGATCGTTGAGTTTGCGAGCCAGAAGCTGGAAGAGGGCTTGCCAATCAAGCAGGCTGCGATTGAAGCCGCACGCTTGCGCTTCCGTCCAATTGTCATGACGTCCATGGCATTTGTATTGGGTATTGTTCCCTTGGTAATTGCAACAGGGGCAGGCGCTGCCGCCCGTCGTTCAATGGGTACAGGCGTCTTTGGTGGCATGTTGTTGGCTACTTTTATTGCCACCATCTTTATCCCGATGTTCTTTACCTGGTTGTCTGGGCAGACCAGCAGCCGTGTGCATCACGATGATCAAAAGGAAACAGCATGATGATGCGTCATAACTTAATTTATGCTGCTGTAGCATTGGCCTTATCTGGGTGTATGGTCGGGCCAGATTACCATCGACCTGAGACGAAGCTGCCAGCGCATTTTAATGTTGCTGAAGCTACGCAGACAGAGGGGCAGGCTGCATTAAATCTGGATAAATGGTGGGAAACTTTCCAGGATCCAGTTCTGAATGGGTTAATGGATAAGGCGTTTGCCGATAACCTGGATATTGCCCAGGCAGTCGCACGCATAGAAGAGGCCGATGCTGCGATGCGTGAAGCGGGGGCTGCCCTGTTTCCTGAGGTGACCCTGAGTGGAAATGGCGTGCGCCAGAAAGTCACACAAACTGGAGCTTTCCCACTACCATCCCATGTACCAGCTCTCCGTGAAAACTATAACTTGCAATTGGGAACCAATTTCGAGCTAGATTTCTGGGGCAGGTTACGCCGTGCACGTGAAGCGGCACGTGCCCAGGCCTTGGGTACTTACTTTGCCAAGGATACGGTGAGCTTGTCACTATCAGGGCTGGTCGCTAGTAATTATCTCTTATTGCGCAGTCTGGAAGCGCAGATTGCCGTGTCTCGGGATAGCCTGAAAAGCCGTGAGGAAAGCTTGGCGTTGACCAAGCGCAGGTTGGAAGGCGGCGTGGCATCCATTCTCGATGTGCACCAGGCAGATGTTGCCAATTCCAACTTGGTGGCGCAAATTGCAGATCTGGTGCGTCAGCGCGAAATTGTGCAGCACCAGTTGGCTGTGCTGACTGGTGATCTTGAGCTCAAGGTGCCAGAGGGCGGTGATATACATCAATTACCAGCACCTCCCGTGCCACCAGCAAATTTGCCTTCCAGCTTGTTGGAAGCGCGACCTGATATCCGGCAAGCCGAGCAAACCTTGATTTCTGAGAATGCCCAGATTGGTGTTGCCAAGGCTGCTTTGTTCCCAACCATCAGCCTGACAGCAACCTATGGTGGTGAAAGCGCAGCCTTGAATGAAATCATGCACGCACCATCACGTATCTGGTCTGCTGGTCTGGGCTTGAGTTTGCCCATTTTCAATGCTGGCAGATTGTCCGCCCGGGTTGACCAGGCAACTGCAAGGCAAAAGCAGGCTTTGGTAAGCTATCAAAGCTCTATCCAAACCGCATTCAGGGAAGTAAACGATGCCTTGGTAACGGTGCGTCAGAGCCGAGAGCGTGAAGATGCCCTGAATATTAGCCAGGAGGCTGCAAAGAAGGCATTGCAGGTTTCAGAAAATCGTTATAAGTCAGGTTATTCTGCGTATCTTGATGTGCTTGATTCACAACGAGTCTACAACGATGCTGCATTAGCTTTTATCCAGAGCCGCCAATCCAGATTGACGGCAACCGTGGATCTTTTCAAGGCGTTGGGTGGTGGATGGAAAACTGCTCAGTATGATCAGCCTGAAAAGCAGGCAAGCAAATGAAAGCACTGATGTCTGCTAGCGTTTAAAGCGCAATATATAAAGAAAACCGGGCTTGCCTCGGTTTTCTTTTATGCGCCAGTGTTGTAATTCATCAATCCCGCCTCTGGCGGTGCCATGGTAAAATTGCCTGTTTATATCCATTGTGATTTTCCCATGACTGTTCGTACCCGTTTTGCTCCTAGCCCCACTGGATTTTTACATATTGGTGGTGCCCGTACCGCCTTGTTCTCATGGGCGTATGCCCGTAAGCATGCTGGGCAGTTTGTCTTGCGGATTGAAGATACAGACGTGGCGCGTTCGACACCTGAAGCTGTGCAGGCTATCCTCGATGGGATGAACTGGCTGGGATTGAGCTGGGATGAAGGCCCTTTCTACCAAATGCAGCGCATGGAGCGCTATAAGGAAGTAATCCAGAAGTTGCTGGATGAAGGTAGCGCTTATTGCTGCTATTGCAGCCGAGAAGAGCTAGATGCCATGCGTGAGCAGCAGATGCAGGAGGGTAAAAAGCCACGCTACGATGGTCGTTGGAGGCCCGAGCCAGGCAAGGTGTTGCCAGCGGTGCCTGCCGACGTTCCTCCTGTTGTGCGCTTCAAAAACCCACTGGCGGGCAATGTAGTCTGGGATGACCTGGTCAAGGGGACGATCAGTATCTCTAATGAAGAACTAGATGACTTGATCATTGCGCGGGCCGATGGTACGCCGACCTATAATTTCTGCGTTGTCGTCGATGATTGGGAAATGGGGATTACGCAGGTCATACGCGGCGATGACCATGTCAACAACACGCCACGCCAGATTAATCTATTACAGGCTCTCGGCGCTAGCATTCCTCAATATGCCCACCTTTCCATGATTCTGGGTGATGATGGACAGAAGCTATCCAAGCGCCATGGCGCTGTGAGTGTCATGCAATATCACGAAGATGGCTATTTACCTGAGGCTGTGTTGAATTATCTGGCCCGTCTAGGTTGGTCGCATGGTGATGATGAGATATTCAGTATGGATCAATTCTGCGAGTGGTTTGGTCTGGATCATGTCACGCCTTCGGCAGCCCAGTTTAATACGGAAAAGCTGAACTGGCTTAATGCGCACTATATCAAGCAGGCTGATTTGCAACGCTTGGCTGAAGATATTGCCGAGCGACTTGCCATTGCTGGTATTGCCGTTGATGGTCGCGTGGATTTGCAGGCGGTGATTGCGCTTTACCGGGATCGTGCAAACACGCTTAATCAACTAGCCAGCAGTATTGCCTACTTCTACCAGATGCCGCAGATTGATGCTGCAGCATTAGAGAAGCATGTTACTCCTGAAATTTTGCCTGTCATGCATGCTTTATTTGATGAGCTAAAGGCGTTGGATTGGACGCAGGAAGTATTGCATGCGGCGATTGAGTCTGCTGTGACAAGTCATGGACTCAAATTTCCCAAGGTTGCCATGCCTTTGCGCGTTATGCTGACTGGCGGCGCGCAATCGCCCAGTATTGATGCTGTGATGGCCCTGTTAGGTAAAGAGGTTGGTTTGGCCCGGATGCAGGCGGTTTTGCAAGCATAGTGATTGAATGAGAAAAAGCCTGTAAAGAGGTAGAACAATTTGCACTCTGTGTAGTCCTAAGAGCAGGCTGATGTGCTTTGCCTGAATGGAAGTTGGTCGCGAGCACTTGTTTTTCAGCTTGCAGGCCCCACTACAGATGGGTAACTAAGGAATTGTTGGTTATCGGTGGCAAGCGCTAGCTTGGGGAAAGTTTTTCACGTAAAGTGGCTTTTAAGAATAAAACTCCCTATATATACAACTACAAAGGTAAAGGAGCATCAAAATGAGCGTTAAAGGGCAGATGTTACAAGACCCCTTCCTGAACACGTTGCGCAAGGAGCACGTGCCAGTTTCTATTTACTTGGTGAATGGAATCAAGTTGCAAGGACAGGTTGATTCTTTTGATCAGTATGTCATCCTGCTCAAGAATACAGTCACTCAAATGGTCTACAAGCATGCCATTTCAACCATTGTTCCAGGTCGTGCTGTATCTATTCCCCATGGGCCAGCTTCATCCACTGAAGGTTAATTTTTGCTAAATATTTGTTCTTATGTTTGATCGGCCAGTCGGTGGAGATGCTGCCGTATTGGTAAGCGTGGATGTGGGTGATCCTGGATACGAGGAAAGTCTGCAGGAGTTGCGGCAGCTAGTAATTAGTGCAGGTATGGCTATCGCCGGGACGGTGGAAGGTCGCCGTCCCAAGCCTGATCCAAAATTTTTCGTGGGCAGTGGCAAGGCGGAAGAGTTGCTCGCGACGATGCAGGCGGCGGATGCCAAGGTCGCGGTGTTCAATCACGATTTAAGTCCCTCCCAGCAACGCAATCTTGAGCGCTTGCTTGAGGCGCGTGTCATAGATCGTACCGGTCTGATTCTCGATATTTTTGCACAGCGTGCGCAAAGCCATGAAGGCAAACTGCAAGTGGAGCTTGCCCAGCTGGAGCATTTGTCTACACGCCTGGTGCGTGGCTGGACTCACCTTGAACGTCAAAAGGGCGGTATCGGTGTTCGTGGTGGTCCAGGTGAAACCCAGCTTGAGCTGGATAGGCGGATGCTGCGTATACGCGTGAAGCAGTTGCGGGAGAAGCTGGCCAAGCTCAAGCTGCACCGTGGCATGCAGCGCCGTGCGCGTCGCCGCTCCCTGGTGTTGTCTGTCTCTCTGGTCGGGTATACCAATGCTGGCAAGTCTACCTTGTTCAATCGCTTGACCCAGTCTGGCGTCTATGCGGCTGATCAATTGTTCGCCACCCTCGATACAACGTCACGCAAGCTTTACATTCCCGATGGCGGGCCAGTCGTCATGTCAGATACCGTTGGTTTTATTAAGCATTTGCCGCACGCCTTGGTCGAGGCTTTTGGTGCAACATTGGAGGAGGCTGTGCAGGCTGACTTGCTGTTCCATGTTGTCGATGTGGCGAGTGATAGTCGTGATGACCAAATTGAGCAAGTTAATTTTGTGCTTTCTGAAATTGGTGCCCAGGATGTTCCGCAGGTGTTGGTGCTGAATCAGATTGATCGTGTCGGAATCCCGCCGGGGCTTGATCGCGACGAATATGGTAGAATCTCGAAAGTGCGAGTTTCTGCCAAGACAGGCGAGGGGCTTGATCTTTTGCGCCAAGTTTTGCTTGAGCATCAGCAAGGCTTGCAAGAAAAGCTGGCGCTATCCTAACCTAATCGCATAATTTTTTGATTTTTTCGGAGTGATGCATGGCTAACGATCCCGGTTGGGGCAATCGTAACAACGATGGTCCGCCCGATTTGGATGAAGTATTCCGACAGTTCAGCAGGAAGCTGAATGGCTTGTTCGGCAAGAGTGGTAATGATGGTGGCGGCCCGGCTCCTGAGTCTAGGGCGATCCCTGTGTTGCCTGTATTGGGCCTGATTGCTGTCATTTGGTTTGCCACTGGCTTCTATATCGTTGATCAGGGTTCTCGTGGCGTCGTGTTGCGTTTTGGCAAGCATGTCGAGACCACTATGCCTGGCCCCCGTTGGCATTTGCCTTATCCGGTGGAAAGTGTGACTGTGGTGAATATGGAGCAGGTGCGCACCATTGAAGTAGGGTATCGCTCTGCAGAGGGTGGCGCGGGTCGTGGTCGTGAACTTCGAGAGTCCCTGATGCTGACTGATGATGAAAATATCATCGACCTGCAATTCGCCGTGCAATATAACTTGAAGAATGTTGAAGAAGCCTTGTTTAACAATCGCTTCGCGGAAGAGTCCGTCCGAGGCATTGCAGAAACCGCGATTCGTGAGATAGTCGGCAAGAGCAAGATGGACTTTGCGCTCTATGAAGGCCGTGAGGAAATTGCGGTATTGGCCAAGCAATTGATGCAGGAAATTCTGGATCGTTATTCCACTGGTGTGAATGTTGTCAATGTCACCATGCAGAATGCCCAGCCGCCAGAGCAAGTGCAGGCAGCATTTGATGATGCCGTGAAGGCGGGACAGGATCTTGAGCGTCAAAAGAACGAAGGTTATGCCTACGCCAATGATGTGATTCCACGTGCTCGTGGTACTGCTTCGCGCTTGTTGGAAGAGGCCGCAGGTTACAAGCTGCGAGTAGAAAACGAAGCCAAGGGTAATGCCAGCCGCTTTGAGCAGGTGTTGGCACAGTATCAACGTGCTCCTGAGGTGACTCGTCAGCGTTTATACCTAGATGCACAAGAGCAGATTATGTCTAGTGTCAGCAAGGTTGTCGTTGATCAAAAGGGTAACAACAGCTTGCTGTACTTGCCTCTTGATAAATTACTTTCCGCTTCAGGAGCAAGCCCAGCCGCTAATCCTAGCGTACAGTCTGTAGCCCCTAGCACTGTGCCTGAGCTTGATACCAATATTCAGCGTTCACGCGACTCATTCCGTAGTCGAGACAGGGAGAGCCGATAATGCGTAATCTGGGAACAGTGCTCTTGGGCCTGATTGCAGCTTTGCTGCTACTGAGTTTATCTGCTTTTAGTGTAGATCAGCGTGAATATGCCCTAGTGTTCCGCTTGGGTGAGATCGTTTCTGTGAAAAAAGAGCCAGGCCTGTACTTCAAAGTGCCGTTGGTGGATAACGTACGCTATTTCGACAAGCGTATTCTCACGTTGAACTGGGTGGAGCCTGATCGCTTCCTGACCAGTGAGAAGAAAAACGTATTGGTCGACTCTTTCATCAAGTGGCGTATTGTTGACCCGGCGAAATATTATGTCTCCGTGAAGGGTGATGAGTTGCAGGCGGAGCGACGCTTGTCGCAGACAGTCAATGATGGTTTGCGCGCCGAGTTTGGTAAACGCACCATTCACGAGGTTGTGTCTGGTGAGCGTAGCAAGATCATGGAAATCCTGCGTCAGCGTGCAGATCGCGATTCACGCCAAATGGGTATCCAGGTGCTGGATGTACGTTTGCGTCGCGTCGATTTGCCGCAAGAGGTCAGCGAGTCTGTTTATCAGCGTATGGAGGCCGAGCGTAAACGAGTCGCTAATGAATTGCGCTCCAGGGGTGCCGGTGAAGCGGAAAAGATTCGTGCGGATGCGGATAGGCAACGCGAGGTGATTATTGCCGAGGCTTTTAGCGAAGCGCAAAAGACCAAGGGTGAAGGTGATGCTAAGGCTGCGGAAATCTATTCCCAGGCTTACAGCAAGAACCCTGAGTTCTATGCGTTTTACCGTAGTCTTGATGCCTATCGTAATAGCTTCAAGAGCAAGAGTGATGTCATGGTACTTGACCCTAGCTCTGATTTCTTTAAGTACATGCGCAATTCTGGTCGCGCTGGTAGCGCAGCCAAATAAGCAGGAACGCCCATCTTGACTTCCAGCCTATTGCTTGCTTTTGGTTTGGTGTTGGTGATTGAAGGTGTGTTGCCTTTAGTTGCTCCTCAAGCTTGGAGGCAGACATTTCAGCGGATGGTGGAAATGAAGGATGGGCAGTTACGTTTCGTCGGGCTGGCATCCATGCTGGCAGGCTTGTTGATCGTGCTCTTTGTGCACTAGCCCTTAAATCTCATAGAAAAATGCGTAACTGGTTACTTCCCGAATACATCGAAGATGTACTCCCAGCCGAGGCTGCGCGCGTAGAGCAATTGCGCCGCAGCTTGCTGGATTTGTTCAAGGTTCATGGTTATCAGTATGTGATTCCACCCATGATGGAATACATGGAATCACTGACGACTGGTATTGGCCATGATCTGGATATTGCGACTTTCAAGGTGGTTGATCAACTGACCGGAAAGCTCATGGGTATCCGTGCGGACATGACACCGCAAACTGCGCGTATTGATGCCCACATGCTGAATAACCAAGGTGTGACACGCCTATGTTATGCCGGCAGCGTGTTGCGTACTGCGCCGGATGGCCTTGCGCGTAGCCGAGAGCCTTTGCATGTGGGCGCTGAGCTATATGGTCATGCCGGTGTTGAGAGCGATATCGAAATCCAGCGCCTGATGATCAAAGCCCTGCATGCCGTTGGCTTGAGCACTTTATACATAGACGTGAGCCATGTCGGTATCTTTGCTAGCTTGCTTGAGCATGCCGGCATTGCCGAGCTGCAGGAGCAAGAGCTCTATGCTGCCTTGCAAAGCAAGGATCAGTCGGCGGTACGTGAACTGGGCAAGAATTTAAACCAGGAAACATTAGCGGCATTGTCCAGCCTGACGGAGTTGAACGGTGATGTCAGTGTGCTTGAAGAAGCGGCTAAACGCTTGCCACGCATTGCAGCCATTCAGCAGGCACTACGTGATCTCAAGTCAGTGGGTACAGGTTTGGCAGACCTTGATGTGAAGGTCTGTTTCGACCTGGCAGAATTGCGTGGTTATCATTATCACAGTGGCATTGTCTTCGCTGCTTATGCGCAAGGATATGCAGGGCCATTGGCTAGGGGCGGTCGCTACGATGAAGTCGGTGCTATTTTTGGACGCGCCCGACCAGCTACTGGTTTCAGTCTCGACTTGCGTGGCGTAGTGAGTTCGTTGCCAGCGGCTGAAATGGCAACTGCGATTTTTGCACCTGCCGTTACCGATGCTTCATTGAGCTTGGCTGTTGAGCATCTGCGCTCTCAAGGACAAGTGGTGATTCAGGAACTGCCTGGGCAAGAGTCTTATCGTGCGGAGCTGGGTTGCGATCGCATCCTGGTTCAGCAAAATGGAGAGTGGGTCGTCGTGGCCGCTCCCGCGTTATAAATCTATCTATTGGATCTATTCATGAGCAAGAACGTCGTTGTTATCGGTACCCAGTGGGGCGATGAGGGTAAAGGTAAGATCGTTGACTGGTTGACCGACCATGCACAAGGTGTTGTGCGCTTTCAAGGTGGTCATAACGCTGGTCATACCCTGGTGATCGGTCAAGGTGCCTCCCAGAAGGAATATAAGCTGAATCTGGTTCCTTCCGGTATTGTGCGCGAAGGCGTCAATTGCTATATCGGTAACGGCGTGGTGCTGGATGCAAGCCATCTTCTGTTCGAAATTGATGGCCTGGAAAAGGCTGGTCTGGAAGTGCGCAACCGCTTGAAAGTAAGCCCAGGTTGCCCATTGATTCTGGATTATCACGTGCGTCTGGACAAGGCGCGTGAAGCAGCGCGCGAGCCAGGCCGCAAGATTGGCACTACAGGCAAGGGCATTGGCCCAACCTATGAAGACAAGGTGGCACGTCGCGCATTGCGTGTCTATGATTTGTTCTATCCAGAGCGTTTTGCAGAAAAGCTGCGCGAAGTGCTGGATTATCACAACTTCGTTCTCACCAAATACCTGAATGCCGAAGCGGTGGATTTCCAGCAACAACTGGACAGCGCCTTATCCAAGGCACCATTGCTACAACCATTGGTCACGGATATTTCTGCTGCACTTTATGATGCAAACAAGGCAGGTCAAAACCTCCTGTTTGAAGGTGCGCAGGGGACGTTGCTTGATGTTGACCATGGTACATACCCCTATGTAACTTCCTCCAACTGTATCTCTGGCCAAGCTGCTGCTGGTACAGGTGTTGGCCCCAGCATGCTGCATTACGTCCTCGGGATTACCAAGGCCTATACCACACGTGTTGGCGGAGGGCCTTTCCCTAGTGAACTGGATATCGAAACTGAGGATACTCCCGGGTTCCAGATGTCTGACAAGGGTCGTGAAATCGGCACAGTGACCAAGCGTAAGCGCCGTTGTGGCTGGTTTGATGCTGCGGCATTGCGTCGTTCTGCCCGCATCAACGGCTTGACTGGTTTGTGTATCACCAAGCTGGACGTGTTGGATGGTATCAAGGAGCTCAATATCTGTACCGGCTATGAACTGGATGGCAAACCTGTTGATTTGCTGCCAGTTGGGGCTGATGATGTCGCGCGCTGTAAGCCTGTTTATGAAACCTTGCCGGGCTGGGATGAAAATACTTTCGGTGTTAGCCGCTGGGAAGATTTGCCGCAGAATGCCCGCAATTACCTGAAGCGTCTGGAAGCTTTGTGCGAAGTTCCCGTGGATATTGTCTCCACAGGTCCTGAACGCGATGAGACTATCGTATTGCGCCATCCTTTCGGCGTGTAAGGTTAGCGTGAAAACAATAGAAAAACCAAGGCTGGCCTGGGCTATTACTGGCTCAGGTCATTATCTCCGTGAATGCATTGAAATTATTGATGGCCTGGAAGATGTGGATTTGTTCCTGAGCCGCGCAGGGGCGGAAGTGCTTCAGCAGTACGGCTACCGACATCAGGTTGCTAAGGTGTTTCAGGATAAAACTGCAAGCTCGGTGCCAGTAGAGATGTTTTATTACGGCAACTATCATACGGTAGTCATCGCGCCCGCAACCTCCAATACCATTGCCAAGATGGTATGCGGTATTTCTGATACCTTGGTGACCAATGTATATGCCCAGGCTGGCAAATGTGGTGTACCCAGCATTGTATTCGCCTGTGATACAGCGCCTGAAGTTGAATCTGAGGCTCCTCGGGACAATATGGTCAAGGTATATCCGCGTAGGATTGACCTGGAGAATATCGAAAGACTTCAATTATTTGAAGACACCACGGTAGTCAGTGATATGCAGCAATTGCAGGCCGCGATCCAGGCCAGACTCGCATGTCTGAAAACCTCCTCTTCCTGACCGGAAAGCTTGCGGAAAAAAGCCTGCACAAAGTGCTGGCAGATATGCAGCCGACGGAATTCAATTATAGAGTTGCCCAGCTTGGGGTTTCAGTGGCGGCATTACTGACGCCGCAACTGATTATGCGCAGGTTGCCAGATGCCGGGGATGCAGATCGGATTATCGTACCAGGCTTATGTCGTGGTGATTTGGCTCCGCTGGAAGAAAAGTATGGTGTGCCAGTCCAGCGTGGGCCTGAAGACCTTAAGGATTTGCCGCAGTTTTTTGGTCGCGGAGGCCGTCAAGCAGATTTATCCATGTACGACGTCAAGATTTTTGCCGAGATTGTAGAAGCACCACAGCTTTCTGTAGACGGTGTGGTTGCGCGCGCGCAGGAGTTTCGTCGGCAAGGTGCAGATGTGGTGGATCTGGGATGTTTGCCCAATACACCTTTTCCTCACCTTAAGGAGTCAATACAGGCTTTGAAGCAAGAGGGCTTCAAGGTCAGCGTTGATTCCTTAAATACAGATGATTTACTGTTGGCGGGCAGGACCGGTGCCGACTATCTATTAAGCCTGACGGAAAAAACCTTATGGATTGCCGATGAGGTTGAATCTATCCCCATCCTGATTCCTACTACCCCCACCAATCCTAGATCTTTGTATCGAGCGATTGAAGGTATGTTGAAGCGCAATAAGCCATTCATTGCCGATGCTATCCTTGATCCCATTCCGTTTGGTTTTACTGACTCTATCGTGCGTTATCAGCGTCTGAGAAAACGCTACCCAGATATCGAGATCATGATGGGCGTGGGCAACCTGACTGAGTTGACTGACGCTGATACTACCGGCATCAATGCGATGTTGTTTGGCATGATTACTGAACTTAAGATCAATGCTGTGCTCGCCACCTCGGTAAGCGCGCATGCCACGTTTGCTGTTGCCGAGGCTGATGTGGCGCGTCGCGTCATGTATGCTGCACGCGAAGAAAACCGTTTGCCCCGCGACTACAGTAATGGCTTGTTAGGGCTGCATGATAGGCGTCCTTTTACCTACACGCCGGAAGAGGTGGAAGAGTTGGCAAGCCAGATCAAGGATCCTAGCTTTCGTATCATTATCAGCAAAGACGGCATGCATGTGTTCAATCGCGATGGCATTCATTGTGAGACCGATCCCTTCAGGTTATATCCTTACCTCAATGTGGATCATGATGGATCACATGCTTTCTATCTTGGGGTTGAGTTGGCGCGCGCGCAAATTGCGTGGCAGTTAAAGAAGCGTTATAGCCAGGATGAAGAGTTGGAGTGGGGGTGTGCCACATTGGCGAAAGACCCTGAGGGCAGGGTAGAACACCGGGATGCGGCACTAAAGGATAAAAAAGAGAAGCGGGCCGAGCACAATAATGCAGAAGCGACGTGCGGCCCCCGTCGGATTGAAAAAGAGCCTAATATCGAGCCGCCTCTCGAGGATGTGACCTGCGGGCCGCGTAGCACAAGAAAGATGCCAGACGCATGATTTACGAAAGCATACTGACTACACTAAGCCCGGAAGGTGTTCCCCACATTGCACCTTTTGGTGTGAGGGAGCGTGATGGCTTGATATTGATTGCTCCATTTCGCCCTTCAGTGACGTTGGATAATCTATTGTCGACCCGGCATGCGGTGCTTAATTTTACGGATGATGTACGCGTGTTCGCTGGTAGTTTATCTGGACATCGTGATTGGCCGTTAACCAAAGCCAGCAAGATTGATGGTGTGGTGCTGAGTTCAGCATTGACGCATCGAGAGTTGGCATTGGTGGAGGTTAAGGAAGATCAGGTTCGGCCGGAGCTTTATTTTCGGGTTGTGCACGAAGAAATTCATGCCCCATTTCGTGGATTTAACCGCGCACAAGCAGCAGTGATCGAATTAGCTGTGCTAGTCAGTCGTTTGCATATGCTACCGTTGGATAAAGTCGAGACCGAGCTTAATTACCTGAAAATTGCGATAGAGAAGACCGCAGGGGAGCGTGAGTTAGAGGCTTGGCAGTGGCTAGTCGATAAGGTTGAAAATCACAAAGCCATGATCACAGGGGAAAACCAAGCATGAGTAAATTGCTGATTAGCGTGACTTCGGCTGAAGAAGCCTTGATGGCTTTGGAAGGCGGTGCGGATATCATTGATATGAAAAATCCCCTCGAGGGTGCATTAGGTGCATTGCCGCATTCGGTCGTCAAGCAGGCAGTTGATGCAGTTGATGGTAGGCGGATAACCAGTGCGACGACAGGTGATTTGCCTATGCAACCTGAATTGATTTGCCAGGCTGTCATGCAAATGAAAATGACAGGCGTGGATATTATTAAGGTCGGTTTTTTTGGGAATGAACACGATAATACGGCGTGCATTCATGCTTTGCAGTCGTTAATTGCTGAACACAAGCTGGCAATGGTCGCGGTACTCATGGCGGATATTGCTCCGCAGCTTACCTTGCTGCCATTGCTGCGGCAGGCTGGTTTTTGGGGCGTGATGCTTGATACGGCAAACAAGGATGGACGTAGCTTGCTTTCTCATATGAGTGAACAAGAACTCCAAGAGTTTGTGCATTTAGCCGCAGGCATGCAAACTGGATTGGCCGGATCGTTAAATATTGAAAATATTGAAAATATAGTTAAAATGAAACCCTCTTACGTGGGCGTTCGTGGCGCGGTATGCGAAGGGTTTGATCGTGTTGCAAAACTCTGTAAAAGCAGGGTGTCTGCGTTAAGGGTGTTGTTGTATAATTACAACAAGTCGGTTGAAAGTGCCGATCTGGCTTGATTTCCTCGACTATATCGTTGCGTGGCTTTTATGCATTGAGTATAGTCAAGTCGTCCGTTAGTCATCAGGAGTTAAATCGAATGAAAAAAAATCTGATTGGTCTTGCAGTTGCTGGCGCATTTGCATTTGCTACTTCCGTAGCGAGTGCTGATGACGTTGCATACAGCGGTGCTTGGTATGCTTTACCAGGCGTTAATGTGCTGAATGCCGACAACGATGCCAAGGCTGAAAATCAAAGTGTTGGTGGTTTCTTGAAGTTTGGTAAGGAAATCAGCGAGCACTGGGATGTTCAAATCGGCTTGAGCCACAACCGTGCTGATGAAAACCGTTCCCAGTTCAGCGATGGTAAATATCGCCAGACTCTGTTTGGTGTAGATGCACTGTACTTCTTTAGCCGTGACAAGTTCCGTCCGTTCTTACTGGCTGGTGTAGGTGCTGCACGTAATAAAATTGATTACACTGAGACTGCAACTGGTGCTGACTGGGGTGGTAAGAAGACTTCCTGGATGGCTAATGTTGGCTTCGGTGCACAATACTTGTTCAATGAATCTTTCGGTTTGCAAGCTGACGTACGTCAAGTTTGGAGCCGTGGTGAGACAGGTGTTGTAGGTGATCGCAATACTTCAACACTGAGCAATACTTACCTCAACCTGGGTGCGATCTTCCGCTTTGGTGCTCCTAAGCCAGCACCGGTAGTTGAGCCAACTCCAGAGCCAGTTGCTGCTGTAGAGCCAACTCCTGAACCAGTTGCTGAGCCAGCACCAGCACCTGTTGGTCCTGCTGAGCCAGCATTTGAGAAGGTTACTCTTTCTTCTGAAGTTCTGTTCGGTTTCGATAAGGACAACCTGAAGGAAGAAGGCAAGTCTGCACTGAATGCTGATGTTGTTGAAAAGATGAAGGCTCACCCAGAAGTTGAGCTGGTTCTGATCACTGGTCATACTGACCGCATTGGTAACGACTCCTACAACCAAAAGCTGTCCGAGCGTCGTGCTAACACTGTTAAGAAGTACCTGGTTTCCCAAGGTATTGAAGAGAGCCGTCTGCATGCTGTTGGTAAGGGTGAAGCCGAGCCTGTTGTTGAGTGCACAGGTGTTCGTGGCAAGAAGGCAATTGAGTGCCTGCAACCTAACCGTCGTGTAGTGGTTGAAATCGAAGTACAACGCGCTAGCGAATAATCAAAGCTTGAGTGTTGAAAAAGCCCCGCAATGCGGGGCTTTTTTATATGGTTATCCATGAGTCAAACTTTAAAACATCAATATTCCGCTGAGCAATCTAATGTGTTTGCATTAGAGGCACGATGGGTCGTGCCAGTGCTACCGTATGAACAAGTGCTTGAGCAGCACACTGTCATTGTTCAAGCTGGTCGCATTCTCGACATTCTTCCGTCAGAACAATCCAAGAAAAAATATCCATTGGTACAGGTGATCGTGCTAAATGATCATGTGTTGATTCCCGGGTTAATTAACTTGCATACTCATGCGGCGATGAGCCTGATGAGAGGGCTAGCTGATGACAAACCTTTGATGCAGTGGTTGCAACAACATATCTGGCCCGTGGAAAAGCGTTTTGTTTCGGAGCGATTTGTGCGCCAAGGGAGTTTGCTTGGATGTGCTGAAATGCTGGCTGGCGGTACTACCTGCTTCAGTGATATGTATTTCTTCCCGCAAGCGGTAGCTGAGGCTGCGACTCAATCTGGTATGCGCGCCAATATTGGCTTAGTGGTCATGGATTTTCCAACTGCTTATGCACATGATGCGGAAGATTATGTGCAAAAAGGTTTGCAGGCCAGGGATGATTGGCGTGACAGCGGGCTGTTGAGGGCAAGTCTTGCGCCTCATGCACCTTATACTGTTAGCGATAGCACTTTTGTGAATATTGTGACTTATGCAGAGCAATTGGGATTGAATATCCATACGCATTTGCATGAGACACATACAGAGATTGAAGATAGTATCAAGCAATATGGCGTGCGACCCTTGCAACGTCTTGAGGCGCTTGGCGTACTTGGCCCCAACCTAGTGGCGGCACATGGAGTGCATTTGACGGAGGCTGAGATGAAGACGCTCGCGGCAAATGGTGCTCATATTGCACATTGTCCCGCTTCTAACCTCAAGCTTGCCAGTGGCATTGCACCTGTGACAGCGCTTGTTAATGCCGGGGTAAATGTAGCAATAGGCACCGATGGTGCCGCAAGCAATAATCGTCAAGACATGTTCGCGGAAATGCGCCTGGCAGCGTTGCTGGCCAAAGGAGCCAGTAGTGACGCAGAAAGTGTATCTGCTGCAGAGGCTTTGGCCATGGCGACTATTAATGCTGCAAAGGCCTTGGGCCAAGAGGCAGACATCGGTTCATTGGAGCGTGGGAAATGTGCTGATATTGTCGCAGTCAATCTGGCTGCCATTGAGCTGCAACCTTGTTTTAATGTCATTTCGCATTTGGTCTACAGTGCGGGACGTGAGCAGGTGACCCATGTCTGGGTAGCCGGTGAATTGAAATATCAGAAGTTACAGGGGCAGGCAGGCATTTATGCCAATATGGAGCCTGCTGAGTTAAAGGAGATTAGTACCGAATGGCAAACCCAACTGAGTCAGTATCTGGCATGAATGTAGACCAGGCAGAGTTGCAGAAATTTGCCGAGTTGGCCCACAAATGGTGGGACAAGAACAGTGAATTCAAGCCATTGCATGAAATAAACCCTTTGCGTCTCAATTATATAGATGAGCATGCAGGTTTGGCTGGCAAGCGTGTATTGGATGTTGGCTGTGGCGGTGGGATATTGTCAGAGTCCATGAGTGAGCGTGGCGCAGAGGTTACGGGCATTGATCTCGGCGAAAAGGCGCTTAAAGTGGCGCAACTGCATCAGTATGAAAGTGGGGCAAAGGTAGATTATCGCTTGATCTCAGTAGAGGCCTTGGCTTTAGAGGCTCCTGAAAGCTTTGATGTCGTGACCTGTATGGAAATGCTGGAGCATGTGCCGGACCCGGCAGCTGTTGTCCGTGCTTGCGCCCAATTGGTAAAGCCTGGTGGTAAAGTGTTTTTTTCTACGATCAACCGTAATCCCAAGGCGTATCTTTTTGCGGTTCTTGGGGCTGAGTATGTGTTGAATCTGTTACCGCGAGGTACTCATGAGTATGAGAAGTTTATCAAGCCATCAGAACTAGCGGCTTGGACACGTGTTGCTGGCTTGGAGGTCACGGGTTCAAAAGGAATGGGATATAACCCACTGACCAAACATTACAAGTTGAACGATGATATTTCGGTTAACTATATCCTGCAAACGGTGAAGTAATATGGCAAGTTTAGTATTATTTGATCTTGATGGGACTTTGGCGGATACGGCCCCTGATCTTGGGCTAGCATTAAACCTGCAACGCAAGCGGCATGGCTTGCCTTTTCTGGATCAGGAAATCATCCGCCCTTATGCCTCACACGGTTCTAAGGGGTTGTTGGGTATAGGGTTTGATATTACGCCTGAGGATGCGAATTTTGCAGCCATGAGGGATGAGTATCTGGCTTTATATGATGAGCTGCATACACGTGCTCCCTTGTTGTTTGATGGGATGGATGCATTGTTGCATCGTATTGAGGCGGCAGGTATGCGGTGGGGTGTGGTCACCAATAAGCCCAGGCGGTTTTCTGCTCCATTGCTTGCGGCATTGAAGCTGGATCAACGCATGGCATGCTTGATCTGTGCGGATGATGCGCCTCGTGCCAAACCCCACCCTGATTCATTATTGATGGCGTGTGAGCAAGTCGGTGTGCAGCCTGATGATTGTATTTATGTTGGTGATGCCCAGCGTGATATAGAGGCCGGAGTGGCTGCTGGTATGCCAACTATCGTTGCATTGTATGGATATTTGGATCAGACAGACCGTCCACTCGAATGGGGGGCGGATTATGTGGTGGATGAGGTCCCAGAGATAGAAACCTGCTTGGTTGCTTGGCAGCAAGCGCTAGCGAGCCGCAATTCTGTTTCTGTAACAAGCACAGCTAACTAGCGTACGTTGCGGCGCTCCAATAGGGCTTGCGCCAAGGTGCCGCTATCCACATGCTCGATTTCTCCACCCATGGGTAAGCCGCGTGCGATACGGCTTACCTTGATGCCGCGGGCACGTAATAGTTCGCTGACATAGTGCGCTGTTGCCTCACCTTCAACTGTATAGTTGGTAGCAAGGATGACTTCTTCCACTTCACCGTCCTGGGCGCGCTTGAGCAGCTTGTCCAGATGAATATCGCGAGGGCCAATGCCATCTAAGGGAGATAGCCTGCCCATCAGGACAAAATACATGCCTTGGTAAGATTGGGTTTGCTCCAGCATCATGAGATCACTAGGCATTTCCACGATGCAGAGCAGGGTATGATCGCGGGCGGGAGAGGCGCACAGCGGACAAATATCTTGCTCGCTGAAGTTGTTGCATAGACTGCAATGACTGACGACCTGTAAGGCCTGATCTAGAGATTTAGCGAGTAGTCCCGCACCTTTCCTATCCCGTTGCAACAGGTAATACGCCATACGCAAGGCGGATTTTGGGCCCACGCCGGGTAGGCAGCGCAGGGCTTCAACCAATTGTTCCAGTGCAGGTGGATTATGCATGGTACTGATGTTGTAAACCTAGATCAGAAAGGTAGTTTCATGCCAGGCGGAATAGGCAGGCCTGCGGTGAGACTGCTCATGCGCTCCTGGCTTGTGGCTTCTGCCTTGCGTGCCGCATCATTGAATGCGGTGGCGATCAAGTCTTCCAGCAGTTCCTTGTCATCTTGCAGCAGGCTATCGTCAATGCTGACGCGACGCACTTCATGGCGGCAAGTCATAGTGATCTTGACGAGGCCCGAGGCGGATTGGCCTTCAACTTCAACCTTGCCCAATTCCTCCTGCGCACGTTTCATGTTTTCCTGCATTTGTTGGGCCTGCTTCATGAGATTGCCCAAGCCACCTTTCATCATGTGTCTTTCCTCCGAACGTAATTATTGAAGTGGTTTGATGCTGGATGGAATGATTTGGGCACCAAAATCCTTGATCAGTGCCTGTACAAAGCCATCGTTATGAATAGCATCTTCTGCATCAGCCTGTAAGGCTGCTTTTTCCTGGCTCATTAATTGGGCAGGCGTATTGCCGCTACCGCCCAGCGAAAATGTCATCTTGATCTTGCGGCCGAAGTGTTGCTCAACTGCGCTTCGCAATTTTTCTTCGTAGCCCATATTGAGCAGATGCTTTTGCGAAGGAGGTACTGAAAATGCAATATGTTCTTCATCAAAGCTTGCCAGCTCACAGTTTTGTGCCAGTGCTCGTGCCAACCCCAGCTTTAGGCGATCGACCAGCGCGCGCCAATTGCCGTCAAATGCGCGTGTAATCGTTGGTGTAGAAGAGTCTTCAATAGGTGCCGGAGTAGCAGCAACTGTTGGTTGAGGTGGCGTTAATGCTGTTGCTGGTGGAGGTGTTGTCTCCAAGACTGGCGCGGTGGTGCTGGGTGCAATCACCTTGGTGGCTGGTTGGCTAATAGCCAGGGCCGCACTGGCACGAGGTGGAACATTTTCTGTGGCTGCGGCAGGTGTTGGTTTGGCGCGTGCTGGAGGCTTTTGTTCTCCTGGGTTAAACGCCAGCATACGTAGTAGCGCCATCGTAAAGCCTGCAAATTCATCAGGCGCCAAGCCCAAGTCGCGTCTTGCCAACAGGGCAATTTGGTAATACAGCTGTAATTCTTCTGCGCCCATGCGCGATGCGAGATCAAGCATGGATTGGCGTTCTGGATGATCTTGCGCGATGCTATCAGGCACGGCTTGTACAATCGCAATCTCGTGCAGCAGATTAGCCAAGTCATTCAATGCTGCATCAAAAGAGATCGCGCGTTGCTCCATGGCGCGGGCTTGGCTCAGCACGGCGTTGCCATCTTGAGAGAGTAGAGCATTGAGCAAGTCGAACAGGTAGCTCTGGTCAATGGCGCCCAGCATCGCACGGACTTCTTTTTCATTGACGCTATCGCCACCGTAGGCAATTGCCTGATCCAGCAAGGAGAGCGCATCGCGCATGCTACCATTGGCTGAGCGGCCAATTAGCTGTAGCGCCACTGGCTCAAAGACAATGTTTTCTTCGCTCAACACATGCTGCAGGTGCTCGGCGATACCGTTGCTCGACATCTGACGTAAATTGAATTGTAGGCAGCGCGAGAGGATGGTGACTGGTACTTTTTGTGGGTCAGTCGTGGCCAGGATGAATTTGACGTGAGCCGGTGGTTCTTCCAGCGTTTTCAACATGGCATTGAAGGCATGGCCTGTCAGCTGGTGCACTTCATCAAGCATGTACACTTTATAACGGCCCTGTGTCGGGGCGTAAATGGCTTTTTCCAGCAGCGATGTCATATCCTCTACGCCGCGGTTGGATGCAGCATCCATCTCGACATAATCCAGGAAGCTGCCTTTATCAATGGCAACACAGGCTGCGCATTGACCGCAAGGCGTTGCGCTGACGCCTTGTTCACAATTCAATGATTTTGCCAGGATACGGGAGAGCGTAGTCTTGCCAACGCCACGTGTGCCAGTGAAGAGGTAAGCGTGATGCAAGCGTTGCTGTTGCAAGGCATTGGTGAGCGCACGAACCACGTGTTCCTGGCCTACCAGCGCATCAAAGGATTTTGGGCGCCATTTGCGGGCAAGAACCTGATAGCTCATAGGTGTATAAACTCAATGGGTGTCATGCGTTGCAGGTACCTGCCGTTGCTTGCGGTTGATGCAATGCCAGTAGTACTTCGGCACGATCTTTCTTGGCAGGTTTTTCGATTCGTTTAAGAGGCGAGCCAAACCCCCGGCACTTGCTTCAATAGTTGTGGCTGCTTCCTTCCGGACCTGACCAGGTTCGCTACTTTGCAATGCGGGGAGGCCCGCCAGACACCATTCTAACTCAAATGGACGTGTGACAGCCAGTGCTTTCATAGGCCAAGGGAGGGATGGATTAACGATTGACCTTGAGCTATATTGATCAAATCAATTGAATTACAAGAAAAAAGAGAACGTCATCATGCATCAGGCTGACCGTTATTTCCTACGGCTAATCCAGCCTTTTCTGGGGAGTAAGCCACCTGAGGTTGCCAAGACGGTAGTGCTTGGGGTGGTGATCTTATCTATTCTGGTGTTGGCAGAAAGCTTGGCCTGTGTATTCTGGATATTCAGCTTATCCAGCCTGGGTGAGGGTTATGCAGTAATGGCTGCTGTGCCTTATATCTACATCATCATTTCCTATAGTAGTTTATTGGTGTTTTACCATTTCAAGCGATTTGATGCGTTCACTTTTACTCAGTTGGTGATGTTGCTGGTGATGCCATTTTTCATGCAGTGGATCATTGGTGGTTTTCAGGCTTCTAGTGGCGTTGCATTCTGGGCGATCCTGTCTCCCGTAGGGGCCCTGATGATATTAGGGACTCGGCAATCAACTCCTTGGTTTATCTTGTTTGGTGTGTTGGCCGTGTTGTCATGGTGGCTGAACTCCCTGTTTTCTATGCACGCAATGCCTATTCCCAGCGACATCAGGGATGCGTTTTTCGCGATCAATATGGCCGGAGTATCGGGCATCCTTTATATCGTGATGCGTTATTTTCAATCGCAAAAAGCAAAAGTGCTAGAGGCACTTGCGATTGAGAAATCACGATCAGAACAGTTATTGCGCAGCATCTTGCCCGATTCAGTCGCGCAGCGATTGCACGAAGCGCAGGGCACTCGCATTGCGGACAGCCATGAAGCCGTCACTATCCTGTTTGCCGATATTGTTAACTTTACCCAGATATCTGCCACGATGAGTCCAACCCAGGTGGTCGATATGCTCAATCACGTATTTTCACGTTTTGACCAACTTGCTGCGCAATATGGAGTAGAAAAAATCAAGACGATAGGGGATGCTTACATGGTGATTGCAGGAGCCCCGAACCCTCGTCATGACCATGCTCAAGTAATTGCCGATATGGCATTGGCTATGCCAGCTTTATTGAGGGAGGTTTCCCATGAGATTGGTCAGTCATTGGAGATGCGCATTGGTATCAATAGTGGGGCAGTTGTAGCTGGAATCATTGGTAACACCAGATTTAGCTACGATTTATGGGGTGATGCCGTGAATCTTGCCAGTCGAATGGAGCATACAGGCCTGCCTAATCAAATCCAGGTTTCTGCTTCCACTTACAAGTTATTGAGTCAGGATTATGTTTTAGAGCCTCGCAATGGGGTCGAGATTAAAGGCAAGGGTGTGGTGAGTACTTATTGGCTTAAAAGCAAAAAGTAATTGTTAGTGGTAATGCGAATAGTCTAATAAAATCAGTAAATTCAGCAAATATACAAAATATTACAAACTGTAACATTTTGTTAAATTTTCCCTTTTTTCCTCCGTTATTTTAGTTAGATGGTGCGATTGTTTCGCTTACCAATAAATGAACATATAACGAAGGGTCAATATGAAACAGTACCTACGAGATATCACAGTGCATCGCATGGTGCTTATTGTACTGGTGTTTATCAGTATCATGATCCTTACGCTCTCTGGGGTAGGTTTAAAGGGAGTGACGACAGCAGGACATGAGCTTGATCTGAGTTATTCAATGCTACAACAAACTCGAACCTTGGCTCAGGTCAATGACCAATTGCTGCGTGCAAGGCTGAGGATGGTGAGGCTGGCAGAGAGTCTTGAGGTAGGTGATCACGTAGCTAGCCAGGAAGAGGTAAGAGGCGTCAAGGAAGCATTGGGACAAGCCAATCATGGTTTTGATGACTTCATGCAGCATGCCGCATCTGTGGATGCCGGACAGATTCAGCAACTCAAGGCTCACTACAACGCCTTGGTGGATGAGGGCTTGGGAAACTCGCTTGAGTTGCTGGAACAGGGAAACCTTGCCCAATATAAGCAACACGAGATGGCCGTTGTTGTGGGGGCTAGCCGTCAGTTTGCCAACACCATTCAACAGATGGATGGACAATTAGAACAACGCTATCTCCGGATGCTGCAGACGGCAAAAAATAACCGCATGCAGGTTATTGTGGTTGTTGCCGTGGTATTGCTGATCTGTGTGATTCTTCTGGTATTGGCTGATCGATATATTGTGTATTTTGTAAGAACTCCTCTAGATCAGGTAAAAGAGTATTTCCAAAAAATTGCCGATGGGGATTTAACCTTTCATATCGAACCATTCGGTAAAAACTGTCCTGGCCAGATATATCCATACTTGATCGATATGAAAGAGAGTCTTGCAAAAATGGTGCTTCAGGTACGTGCAGGCGTTGAACAGATCAACAGTGGTACTGGTGAAATTGCGTTAGGTAACAATGATTTGTCTCACCGCACTGAGGAACAAGCTAGTTCGCTTGAAGAAACAGTGAGCAGTATGGAGCAGTTGGCAGAAACTGTCTCGAATAATGCCGAGAACGCACGTGCCGCAACAGCGATGGTACAAAATGCCAGCCAGGTTGCCCGGCAAGGAGAAAGCGCTATGGGCGAGGTAGTCCAGATCATGCAGGAAATCAGTAACAAATCTGGGCAGATTGAGGAAATCACTGGCTTGATTGACGGTATTGCATTTCAGACCAACATCCTTGCACTGAATGCTGCGGTTGAGGCTGCTCGCGCAGGTGAGCAGGGTAAAGGATTTGCTGTCGTGGCGAGTGAGGTACGCTCATTAGCCCAGCGCAGTGCAAGTGCTGCTAAGGAAATCAAGACGTTGATCGCATCTTCTGGTGAGGTCATTGAGACTGGAACTCGTAAAGTGACTGCGGCAGGTAACACGATTCTTGGGGTCTCGACTTCTGTAAACCAGATTGCTACCTTGATCGAGGAAATTGCTTCTGCCTCTAGTGAGCAGGCTACTGGGATTGAGCATGTGAAGATTGCCATCACACAAATTGACGATGCAACCCAGCAAAATTCTGCGTTGGTAGAAGAGTCAGCTGCGACAGCTACTGCATTGGATGAGCAGGCAAACAACCTGAAGAAAGCCGTAGAAATATTCAAGGTTGCTTGATAAAGCTAAAGGAATGTGCTGATTAAACAGCAGTACTGTTGAAGTGATGTTGGTTAATCAGCACCTTATTCAAGGCTATTGGCATATTGGTATTGCTCCTAATTGATTTATAATCATATTTTGCCCTGGCACTTTTATTGCTGAATTTATTCAATGCATGCCTTGGCATGAGTTGAGTCAATTAATGGAAGTAGGAGTTGGTATGGCAAAAATAGTAGGTATCTCAGGCAGTTTGTCGCAGCCGTCTAGGACAAAATCGCTTGTTGAGGAAATTACTGCCCGTGCATCACATCAATTACATGCGCCTGCTGAGGTGATTGATATTGCCGAGATTGCACCAGTATTGGGTAGCACAGTGTCTTATGGAAGTTTTCCAGCGGAATTAACGGAGATATATAAAAAAGTACAAGAAGCAGATTTGCTTGTGATTGCAAGCCCTGTATATAAAGCTTCTTATACTGGGTTACTGAAGCATTTTTTTGATTTACTTGACCCAAAAGCATTGGTCGGTAAGGTTGCCATCCTGGCTGCAACTGGTGGTAGTGATCAACATGCAATGGTGGTTGACTATCAACTACGCACGTTGGCAAGTTTTTTCAATGTCTATACCACTCCTACGGCAATCTATGCCAAGGATACCGAATTTACTCATTATCAATTAACAAGCGATACTATCCGTCAGCGCATAGATGTCGCTGTTGAGCAGGCAGTTTTCTTGTTGAGACAAGAGGTACCGCATACCTTGGTTGCATAAAGACACAGCGCAGGGTTATACAAAAAAGGGAGCTGTTTATGGCTCCCTTTTTGCTTGTTGAGTTTGTACTACATTGATTAGATTAGAAATGCCTTCATTTATTCTGATGGTGGCCGATATAGATAAATACCATCAAGATAATTTGAGGAGGATACTATGGTTGCATCCAGCAACAGCATCACTACTGGCAGCATGACTCCAGTAACTTCGATATCTGCTAATGACACGCTTAATGAGGCGAAAAAAGCTGCAGAATCTACTCCAGGTGGGCAAAAATCAGTACTCAACGCACAAATCCTGCAAGCTTCACTACAGGTTTCGATCCAGTCAGGAAATGATGGATTGGCCTTGCTTTATCGCTCGGCTGTAGAGCACTTAAATGCCGTGCTACAGCCTGAATTGGGTTCGAATGCAATTGGGAGGGCGATGGGGCAGGATAATAGTGCCGAAGCTACAGCTGGACGTATTCTGTCGATGTCTACAGGTTTTTTTGATGCCTATGCTGCGCGTTACCCGGATAAAGATCCGGAAACAGTAGCGCGTGATTTCGTGGCATTAATCCGGGGTGGTTTCGAGAAGGGGTATGCTGAGGCTAAAGATATCCTGACTGGACTGAATGTATTGGGAGAGGGTAGTGATATTGCTGCGGGTATTGCCAAAACCTATGAGCTGGTGCAAAAAGGTTTTGATGATTTCCTCACAACAAAAATAGCCGCCATCCGTGGGGAGACTGATCAGTCGAGTACTTCACAAGCGTGAATATTCAAGAACATAACAAAACCACCTTAGGGTGGTTTTGTTATTTCGGTGCTTAGGCAATCAGATTCAGTTCCTTTAATCTTGCACGTAAGATATTGCGGCTAATCCCCAAGAGCTTGGCGGTATGTACCTGGTTTTTGTTACTGAATTCATAGGCCTTTTCTACCAAAAGTGCATTGACCAGCTCAAATAGGTTGGGTGGGGGTGATTCAAAAAACTGGTTAAGAATGCGTTCTAGTTGGTAGGTCTCCAGTGTGGTCAGTGACGGTATTGAATCACTTGCATGAGAGGTAATATTTTCTAACTTGCTGGCTCCATACGCTGTTACCACCGGTTTTAATTCTGGTTTTTCGAGTGGAGCTGTTCCTATCGGTGGCAAACCTAAATCTTTTGGGTACAAGGTTCCAGAGGTTGAAATCAGTAATGCGCGATGAATGACATTTTCGAGTTCTCGAATATTTCCTGGCCAAGGATAGTGCAGTAATTGCTGAATAGTATCGGGTGCAAGCTTGGGAATATCTGTATGCAAGCGTGACTTGTAGACATTCAGGAAATGCTCTACCAAAGGCAAGATGTCGCCCGGGCGCTCGCGCAGAGGAGGCAGGTCAATAGGTACTACCTTGATGCGGTAGTATAAATCTTCACGGAATCGGCCAGCACGTACGGCTTCTTCCAGGTCTACGTTGGTAGCGGCAATCAGGCGTACATCTATTGGCGTGGCCTTGCGTGAACCAAGTCGAACGACTTCACGCTCCTGCAACACTCTTAATAGTTTGACCTGGGTTGACTGGGGCAGATCTCCAATTTCATCAAGAAACAATGTGCCGCCGTTGGCTGATTCAAACCATCCTGTTTTGGCACTGGTTGCGCCGGTGAAGGCACCACGTTCATAACCGAACAACTCACTCTCTACCAAGGTTTCTGAGAAAGCTCCGCAATTGATCGCCTGGAAAGGGCCATCTCTCCTGTTACTCAGTGCATGGATATGACGGGCAATCAGTTCCTTGCCTGTGCCTGTCTCGCCAATAATCAGAGCGGTGGCGTTGCTGGCGGCAATTTTCTCAATCAGATTCAATAAGGCCTGGGACCTTGGGTCGCTGAAAACCAGTGCGCTTGCGCGCACAGATAGGCTGACAGAGTTGGGGTTGGGGTGCGTGATGACGTGATCAGCACTTTCGAATGCCCGCTCATAATTCCATAGTTCAGCATGCATTGCTGGGGACTTTCAGTGTAGAAACTTTGCCCAATATACGCATAATCCTTTAGCTGGTCTAAAACTATATTTTCATATCTATATTCTTATTTGAAATAAAGAAGTGGCACCTCACAGCATGTTGTTGATTCTGACGCAGTTCAGTGGCGAAGCTCACTGTTGATTCTGCAGCAGGTGTTGATTTTGTAGCAGGTTGGATGAGAAGTCATTTTTGCAAGTAAATAATTATCTATATGAAATAAAACAATTATTTTGTTTTTAATGAGTGCTCGTCGCTCTTGGCATGTGTTTTGCCAACTTTGTCATCAAGATGCTTGCAACTTTGCCAGCTTTTCATGACGACTATAGAGGTGAGTGATGACCGTAACCGCAATTGAGACAGAAAACGATCTAGAAGCTTTTGCTGCACAGGTTTTGGCTGACGCCAAGATCGCGTTTGCCGCATTTCGCAACACCGGCACCATTACTGCAAACGGGACGGTAGGTTTTGTAGAGCGCGTACCCGGAGAGGAGAAGCTGGTAATCGTGAATGACCCAGGCCCATTTAATTGGGATGGCCGTGAATTGCAGGCTGTTGTAGTAGATTTTGAGGGTAATGTGGTGTTAGGCAAGGGCACCGGGGCTGGCTCGACCCGTTATACCAAGCTCTTCAAGGAGCATGCGGATATCACGACGATTTCACATGTGCATTCCCCGTATCTGGGGGCCTGGGCGCAAACTCATCGTACATTGCCGATTCGGTATGTTCCGGTGCAGCGTTATAACCTGATTCGTGAAATTCCTATTTATATAGACCGTCGACAGCAAGAGGTGGATTTCATCCTGGATCAGATCAAGCTCAATCCGCATAACACCGCAATTCTGGAAGCCAATGGAGGCTCTACCGTCTGGGGCAAGCAGGGGTTGCGCAAGACTGCTGAATTTATCCTAATTCTTGAAGAAGGTGCACAAATCCAGACCTTGGCTGATGCGATCGGAGGCTCTCGTGATTACGGCCCTGGCGTATTGGCGCAGCAATGGAAGATGGCCAAGATTTACGACCAGGCCAAGTCCTTGAACCTGTTACCAGCTACTGACCTGCGTTAATCAAGGGGTCGGCAATGAGCGAACTAATAAATAGCGTAGACCAGATATGGTTTACCCGTTGCCCGGTGCCGACTGCGACCGGCATTGCTTATAAGCTGGGCTGGCTGGACGAAGAGTTTGCAAAGGATGGCATTACCGTCTCAACTCTGCAGGACGGCCCACGAGAATACAACAGGCATCACTATGACCACCAGTTGCCTACCCTCATCCGTGAGGGGGGCAATTTACTGGCGATCGCAGCGCGTGCGCAATATGCGCCTACACGCCTGATTGGCCTGACATGGATAGACGAGTGGCAGGCGATCTTGGTGAGGCCTGATTCCGGAATTACCGAGCCGCACCAGCTCAAGGGCAAGCGCTTGGCATTGCCCGCTTTTGTTGATCACCCGATCAAGGATCATGTGCGCGGCAGTAGCATCGCGCGCGGCATGAGCCTACATGGATACAAAGGTGCGCTTGGCATCGCAGGCTTGACGCTGGATGACGTCGAACTCGTCGAAGTGGCCGCAGCCGGGGCAGGTCGTGGAGATGGCAGGCGCAGCCGTGAGGTGGTGGGTAGCTTGTGGGCAGGGTTGGACGAACTGGTTACAGGAAATGTCGATGCGGTCTACGTCAAGGGCGCTTCCGCCGTCGAGGCAGCCAAGCGCTTGGGGCTTGTGGTTGGGATTGACCTCGACAGCTATCCCGACAAGAGCGTGCGGGTGAACAATGGCACGCCGCGACCCATCACTGTGCACGAGGATTTGCTGGAGAACCATTTCGACCTGGTGGTCCGCTTTCTTTACCAGACGCTGCGTGCGGCCGATTGGGCAAAACACAACCTGGAAGGCGTGCGTAGCATTTTGCAGGACGAGACCTTTGCCGGTGCCGAGAGCGTGGCGACGGCATATCGCAACGATTTCCACCTACATCTTGAGCCGACATTAACCCCGGATCGTCTTGAGTTATTTCGTAAGCAGAAGAATTTCATGTGGATTCATGGCTTGCTGGATCGTGATTTCGATTTTGACGCATGGGTGGATCAACGTCCGTTGCAGGAGGCCAAGAAGCAATTAGAGGCCAAGGTCGCTTAAGCGCGGTTCACAAAACTCTCTGGCGTTGCTGCTTTGCCTTGTTGTACTACTTGTAGCGCCTTGCCAGGACCGCTTCCTGAGTTTTGTTAGCCGCTCTATTTAATTGGATGGTCGTGTTGTGAGCAGCAGTAATGAGTTTCAAGACTGTCTCTTTATGGTGTGTTTTACCCGACAACGGGCGAGCGCACTGTTTTTTCATTGAATTTTCATGAGTTTCAAATACCCGGCATTGGATTTTGGAACAGGACTGACATGTTTTGGAGTGATTTAAATGTTGCATAAAAAAATTTATCATCTGGCACTGGCTGCCATGGTGGCATTGCCTGCTTCGGTTGTCTTTGCCGAGGAAACACCCAAAGTCGTGCGGATTGCGGCGGTGGTATACAACATTGCGGGCAAAACCACCTACCTCAACGGCGCCGCAGTGCTGACCGAAGGCGGGCTGGAAGAGACGCTCGCGAAAAAAGGCGTGAAAATCGAATGGGTGCCAGCCTCGCATTCTGCCGTGGGCCCGATCATCAATGAAGGCTTTGCCAGCGGCAAAATTGATTTCGCCTCTTATGGTGATTTGCCTCCCGTGATCCTGAATGCTTCCAGGCCAACCGTACAATTGGTGTCGCCCTGGGGGCGCAGCGGCAACTCTTATCTTGTGGTACCTGCAAAATCCAAGGCCAGCAGCATCGAAGATTTGAAGGGCAAGCGCATTGCCTTGCACCGTGGGCGTCCATGGGAAGTGGCATTTGCTAACCTGATTGAGTCCAAGGGTCTCAGCTTCAAGGACTTCAAGATCGTCAACGTGAACCCCCAAGTTGGCGCTGCTGCGTTGGCGAGTGGTACCGTAGACGGGTTCTTTGGCCTGAACGATGCGCATATCCTGGAACAGCGCAAAGTAGGGCGCATTATCTGGTCCACCAAGAATGCGCCGCCTGATTGGAAGTTGATGGGTGGTTTATGGGCGAGCAACGATTTCGTCAAGAAATACCCTGAGCTTACCCAGACTATTGTGACTGCCTATGTGAAGACCAATTACTGGACTTCGCAGGATGGGAACAAGGACAAGTACATCAAGACATATGCTACCAATGCCTTGCCGGAAGAGGTGGTACGCAAGGATTACGACAATGACATTGTTGCCTGGAAAGATCGTTGGTCTCCTCTCTATGACGATGCATTGAGGACACACTATCAACGGGTGGCAAGCTATGCCCGGCAGTCAGGTCTCGTGCGTAACGAAGTCAAGTTGGATCAATTGCTTAACCCCAAGTTTGTTGAACATGCGCTTAAAGAGCTGAACCTTGAGCATTACTGGCAAAGTCAGCAGATCAAGCAGGCTCAGCTTAGTCCAGCAGTGGGTAAGGGGAAATGATGAAGTTGACTGTATTGCCTGCTTTCTTACTAGCAGGGCTCTTGAGCTATTTCCCTATTGCTCATACCGAAGACCTCAAGGTGGTCCGTATCGCCTCGGTGGCGACTAACGTCGGCGGCAAGACGGTGTATACCGGCAGTGCCTCTCTTGTCGTTAATGGTACTTTCCCCGAGGAGCTGCGCAAGCAGGGCATCAAGGTGGAGTGGGTGCCTGCGGCGATGGCGTCTGTCGGCCCAGTCATTAACGAAGGCTTTGCCAGTGGCAAGATTGATTTTGGCATCTACGGCGATTTGCCGCCCATAATTCTTAATGCCAGCAAGCCAACCGTCCAACTGGTGGCGCCTTGGGGTACAACATCCAATTCATATCTCGTGGTTCCCAAGAACTCGACAGCCAAGAGCATCAAGGACCTGAAGGGTAAAAAGATCGCCTTGCATCGCGGTCGACCGTGGGAGCTGGCTTTCTCTAACCTGTTGCAGAGCGAGGGCCTGACGTTCAAGGACTTCAAGATCGTCAATGTCAACCCACAGGTCGGTGCTGCTGCCTTGGCGAGCGGCACTGTCGATGGTTTTTTCAGCCTGTTCGACTCCTATATCCTGGAGGACAGGGGCGTGGGCAAAATCATCTGGTCCACCAAGACTGCCCCGGTGGACTGGAAGCTAATGGGTGGGGTATGGGCACGCAATGATTTTGTGAAGCAGAACCCCGAGGTGACCCAGGCTATTGTGACTGCCTACCTGAAAAGCGTGCACTGGGTGGCGCAGGATGAAAACAAGGAAACCTATATCCGGGAATATTCCAACAAGATCTATCCCGAAAGCGTGAACCGCAGAGAATATGAGCAGGACAATGTCAGCTGGCGCCAGCGCTGGTCCCCGCTCTACGATGCTGCCTTGCAGGAGCATTATCGCAATGCAGTGGCCTATGCACAGGCATCCGGATTGACACGAACGCAAGCGGACGTCCAGCAGATGCTCAATCCGCGTTTTGTCACTCGGGCATTGAGTGATCTCAAGCTCGAAGGTTTTTGGGTTCCACACTAGGCGTAATCAATCAAACTCAGCTGAGTGATCCAGGTAGTACCCCGCCGGAGAATAGTTGTATGGCAACGTAGGGTGTGGCGCCCGGGTGATTCTTATACGGTATAGATGGCAGTGCTGCTTTAGCACTGCTGTTTCATTTTCACCAGTGGAGTCTGTTTTTATAGCAGCACTTTTTCTAGTTTTTTGATGCTATAGCAACAGTTTTATCGCTAACGCCCTTTCTGAATTTTTCCAAGTGAATGAATTTTAATAAGAAGTTAATGTGGGTAAGGGTTTGGCACGGTGATTGCAGATATATAACCAAATTGTATTTTTAATTCTCTTTATATGTTTTTATTAAGAGATGTTGAAAAAAGTTATTTGGAATGATGTGCCGCAGGGCACTTAAAAGCCCAGGCGGCAGAAAGAAGCAAGAATGAGTGCATTGAATACAGTGCTGAGTTTTAAAAGGGAACAGGCACTGCATGCTGAGTTGCAAAGTGCAAACCAGCAATTGGCTCTGAAGCCTATTGCCTTGACGATAGAGCGTGTTGAAAAGGCCTTCCAGCTGTCAGGCGAGCGCTTGCAGGTGCTTTCTGACATTAACCTGGACATTCGCGCGGGCGAGTTTATTTCGATCGTGGGTGCCAGCGGATGCGGCAAATCAACGTTGCTGAAGCTGATTGCCGGTCTGGATACTCAGTATGCGGGCGACATCGTGTACCAGGGCAAGCGCATTCAGGGCACTGATCTTGATCGCGGGATTGTGTTTCAGGAGCACCGCTTGTTCCCCTGGTTGACAGTGGAAGCCAATATCGCACTGGCTTTTTCAGCCACGGATATCACCAAGGCAGAGCGCAAGCGCCGCGTGCAGGCACAGATAGACCTAGTGGGATTATCGGGTTTTGAGAAAGCCTACCCCCACCAAATTTCCGGCGGAATGTCGCAACGCGTGGCGATTGCCAGGGCGTTGGTATTGCGTCCACAGTTGCTGCTCTTGGACGAGCCATTTGCGGCACTGGATGCTTTGACCCGATTGAAGCTGCAACAGGAACTGCAACGCTTGTGGGAACAGGAGGGCTTGACCACCATCCTAGTGACGCATGATGTGGAGGAGGCTGTGTTTTTGGGTGACCGTATTGTGGTGATGCAATCACATCCAGGCCGCATCAAGCGTATCGTTCCCGTCGATCTGCCACGGCCACGCGTGCGTTCCACGCTGGAATTCCAGCGTATCAAGGATGACGTGCTGACGGATTTCGTCTAGCACGCTGCAACAGAATTTACAAAGGAGGATATACGTGTCTACATCTGCCTTGAGGCCTGCTGGTGGTCTGCTTGAGACTGGTGACATCTTGCCTAAAAGAGATGAGCTGGCAAAACGTGTTGCCGAGGCAGGCAAGCGGTTTGACCAGGCATTTGCCTTACGTCAGAAAGAATTCCAAGATGAGGTGGCCATCCCCGGTGGTGGCAGGAACTACCTTGCCCTGGGCTTGGTGGTGATTGCTGTGCATGTGGTCGGCGCTTATTTTTATATCAATGCAGAACATGCGCCTATTGTGCCCAAGCCCCGGCCGGTGGAAATCGAGATTATCAAGCCGGTGATTGAACCACCACCCGAAGTGAAACCACCGCCGCCGCCACCTCCACCGCCCAAGAAAGTGGTGAAGCAGCCGCCACCGCAGCCAAAGCCGCAACCGGCATTGAAAACACCGCAAGCCGAGCCTGACATCAAGCCGGACGACATCGTTGTGCAGGAAAACACGACCGCTGCAAAAACCACAGCACCAGTAGAGGCGGCGCCACCAGCACCGCCACCACCGCCTGAGCCAGTGAAAGAGGAGCCGGTGACAGAGGCAATGGGATATGCAGGTTACTTGAATAACCCGGCACCAAAATATCCGTCATTTGCGCAACGGCAAGGTTGGCAAGGCACCGTGGTACTGCGGGTACGTGTGTTGGCCAATGGTCGTGTGCAAAGTGCTGAAGTCAAGAAGTCCAGTGGTCGAAAAACATTGGATGATGCTGCGTTAGAAGCAGTGAAAGGCTGGGAGTTTGCGCCATCCAAGCGCGGAAATACCCCGATTGATGGCTGGGCTACGGTGCCTATTGAATTCAAATTGGCTTCATAAAGCCTTATTTACGTAAACAATTGAAGGAACATAAAGATGTTTGATATTGCAGAATCCAATTCATTGATCGTTGATACTGTGCTGTATGCACTCATCGCTTTTTCCGTGGTGACCTGGACATTGCTGTTGGTAAAAGGCTACCAACATTGGCGTGCAGCCAGCCAGAGCAAGCGTTACAAGCAGGCATTCTGGAGCGCACCTAATATCATTGCCGCTTCTGAGATTCATGATGTTGACGGTCCGGCTGCACGTGTTGCCCAGGCCGGTTTTAATACCTTGCGTGATGTAGACGGCCATGCTTCCCATGATCTTGAGCACACGGGCGATCGTCAGGATTTACTGGAGCGCTCCCTGCGTCAGCAAATCCTCAAGGAACGTCGTAGCCTGGACAGCGGTCTTGCCGTGTTGGCCAGTATTGGTAGTACGTCACCGTTTGTTGGTTTGTTCGGTACGGTATGGGGCATCATGAATGCGTTGACCAATATCGGCGCATTGGGCTCTGCCAGCCTGGAAGTTGTTGCTGGCCCCATCGGGGAAGCACTGGTGGCTACAGGCCTCGGTATTGCGGTTGCGGTGCCTGCCGTATTGGCATTCAACTTTTTCACCCGTCGTCTCAAGTTGATCAACGGCGACCTTGATGATTTTGCTGCCGACCTGATCCGCTTGTCCCGCAAGGCAAACTTTGCTGGCAGCAAGCCTGTTGAGCTTGGTGCAGTCAAGCATGAAGTTACATCGTCTTCCGTGGTTAACCTGAAAAATGAGGCGGTTGCATAATGGCTTTTTCGACCAGTAGTGAATCAGATGAAGTATTAAGTGAAATCAACATTACGCCTTTGGTTGACGTGATGTTGGTGCTCTTGGTGGCTTTTATTGTCACCATTCCAGTACTCAACAATGCCATTACGGTGAACTTGCCTAAAACGGCTGCCACGCAACCACCAGAGCCAAAGAAACCGGTGACGGTAAGCGTGGATGCGCAAGGCAAGGTATTTGTCGACAAGCAAGAAGTGCCTGTAGCGCAACTTGAGTCTGAGTTAAAGGCGCGCCAGGCAGCGAATCCTGATCTGGCACTGCACTTGAGTTCAGACGAGGCTGTTAATTACGGCGTGGTTGCCAAAGTGATGGCTGCGATTGAACGCGCTGGCATTACCAAACTGGCTGTACTGACTCAGGCAGAATAGTCGCTGATATTGTCTAGCAGGAAAGAGTTGAGTTTATGAGCATAGGTATCAGGGTTGCACTTGGCATTAATCAGGCCGACCCCGTGTTTCGCCGTCGCAGCAGGTTGCGCTTGGCAGCGTTTATCTCCCCTATAGCATTTCTTTTGCTATGGGCATGGGTCACCAAGCTGGAGATTTTTTCTCCGCAATTGCTGGTGTCACCGTGGGAGGTGCTCGCCAGCCTGCATGAGCTGCTGGATTCGGGCGAGTTGTGGGCACATTTGTCAGTCAGTTTATCTCGCTTAGGTGTTGGCTTCTTAATTGGCGCGAGCTCCGGCTTGTTGTTCGGTATTCTCATGGCATTGTCGCGCACGGTAGAGGACTTTTTCTCGCCGCTATTCCAGGCATTACGCCAGGTACCGACCATCGCCTTGATCCCAATCTTCATCCTGCTTTTCGGTATTGAGGAGGTATTCAAGATCGCTATTGTGGTCAAGGCTGCCTTTTTTACCGTAGCGCTGGCTTCATACGAGGCTACCAAGGGCATACCCAGGCATTATTTCGAGGTGGCACAGGCCTACCAGTTGCCCAACCGTACCTTGTATACCAAGATGGTGATCCCCGCGATCCTGCCACCCATACTGACTGGCTTTCGTATCGCGTTTGCACGCTCATGGACCATTCTGGTGGCAGCGGAGTTGCTTGCCGCTGACAGCGGGCTTGGTCATATGATGCAGATGGGGCGCGAGATTTTCCGCATTGATATCGTAATGGTCGGCGTGGTGCTGACCGGGCTCATCGGTTTCGGCATCGACCGCCTGTTCAAGTGGGGTGAGGCTAATTTGATTCCCTGGCGCAAGGTGGAGGCAAAATGACAACGCAAAATTTATCCCGATACCGTATTTTGCAAAGTGGACGTGGTTGGCTGATCCCAGTGGCATTATTGCTGGTGTGGGAGGTCATGTCTCGGCAGAGCGCGGAAAATGCTTATGCATTTGCCTCTATCTCTCAGATTTACCACGGCTTGCTGGAAATCATCTCGACAGGTGAGTTGCAGCAAGGTGTCGCTGCCAGCTTACAGCGTGCTTTCCTCGGGCTACTGATCGGCGGCTCAATCGGCTTCGCAGTTGGTGCAGTGATGGCCTTATGGCGCGTGGCCGATGTGTTGATCGGACCGCTGTATCATATGCTTCGCCAGGTGCCTTTGATGGGGCTGGTGCCCTTGTTCAGCCTCTGGCTGGGTAATGGCGATCCATCCAAGCTGCTGGTGGTGTGCCTGTCGGCGTTTTATCCCATGGTGCTGGCGACTTATGAAAGCTTGCATCAGGTGGAAGGCAAGTATAAGGAGGTCGGGGATGTCTATAAGCTTGGTCGTCGCAAGACCTTCTTCAAGATACTCCTGCCCGCAGCATTGCCCAGCATTTTTACCGGTATTTCATTTGCGTTGGCGTTTGCCTGGCTAGCGACTATTGGTAGTGAGATCCTGTTCAGCGCCGGTGCTGGCCTGGGTAACATCATGATGAATGCGCAGGCGGCGTCACGCATGGATATTCTTATCATCCTTACCGCCTTGATTGGTGTGTTGGGCTACCTGATGAACCTGGTTATCCAGCGCGCTGGCCGCTACTTGTTCCGCTGGCGTAACCTGCGCTAGTCTATCCCTCAAATTGTTATAGCGTGTTTCTTAGCCATGCCTGATTCCCCAGGCATGGCGCATAACCCTGCCGTATGAAAGCCCGGTTTGTGAATCTCCATTCCTATCCCTTGTTGCGATGTTTGTGGCTGTATCGGCGTACGCCCGTACGTTTCTGGATTTCCGCAGCCTTGTTTGCCCTTGCCAACTTCATGCTGGCCTGGCAGCAAGGCATGATTGCGCGTGCAGTGCATGATGTGGAGCAGGGCGTGGCGGTCGTCACCGATGCGGCAGGTAACCTAGATGCCAGCGTTGCCTGGCATTGGCTGTTGGTCATTGTGGGCATTGCCGCAGGCCGGGCGTTACTCATGTACTTTGTCGGTTGGCTATCATTGGTAATTCAGCAAGACCTGCTGGGATATTTGCGCGAGATGATCCTGGTGCAGGTGCAGCGCCTAGACCTGGCCTACCACTGGCTGCACGGCGCGGGCGAGATCGTGACGCGCACTACGCGCGATGCCGATAAGTTGCGCGACGCCTTGATCAGCTTCTGGCGGCAGGTTGTCGATACTTCGTTTATCGTCATCGCCGCGGTCAGCTTTCTGTTCTGGTATCACCCTCTGCTGGGTATCGGCCCCTTGTTATTGACGACCCTAGGCTTTTATATCCTGTTTCGCCAGACCGATCACTTGGTACAGCTCGACCGTGCCGTAGGGCAGGCGTTCGACAGCGTCAACCAGGACCTGACGGAAGGGGTAAGCGGCGTGCGCGTGATCAAGGCGTTTAGCCTTGAGTCCACCCGCGTGGCACAGTTCGAGCGCCATGTCCGTTTCTTCGTCAGCCAGGCCCTGGAGGCATTGCGCTATTCGGCAAGCAGGATCCCCATTCCCCAGTTCGTCGTGGGGCTCGGGCAAGTCTGGGTGCTCGGCGTAGGCGCATACCTGGTCTATACCGGACATTTAAATTACGGAGAGCTGGTGGCCTCTCTATTGATGTCTACTACGCTGGTGTTCAGGGTGGAAGGCGTGGGACGGGTGATGCAAGTGTTTGCCGATGCACGTTCATCGGCGGCGCGCATATGGGAACTGTTGGATGCTTTGCCCGAGATTGAAGGTGGAACGCGGGATATTCCTCAGGGCAAGGCGCTTGGCATCCGGCTGCAGCATGTGGCTGTCGAGCCTCCAGGCGGAGGCAACCCGGTGCTAGATCAATGCAGTTTTGAGCTGAAGCCAGGTGAGGTTGTAGCACTAGTTGGAGCGACAGGCTCTGGCAAAAGCACGCTGGCAAGCTTGCTACCTAGGCTTGCCGATGCCAAAACCGGCAACCTCGAGTTGAGGTGGAATGATGAATGGCACGATGTCCGCGATTTCACCTTGGACGCCTTGAGGCGCGCGATCCATGTCGTGCCACAGGAGGGTTTCTTGTTTTCCGACAGCCTGGCCAGCAATTTGCGCCTAGCGGACCAGGACGCAACGGATGAGGAGCTGTTGTGGGCTTTACGCATGGCGTCGGCAGAAGAAGTGCTGGCACGATTGGAATCTGGCCTGGAGACACGCATCGGTGATAGAGGCATTACGCTCTCGGGTGGGCAGCGGCAGCGGATATGCCTTGCGCGAGCCTTGATAGGCAAGCCCTCGATCCTGGTGCTGGACGATGCCACCAGTGCGCTGGATGCCGTGACCGAGCGCACGGTGTTGAATAATATTCGCCGCCTGCCTAAGGACAAGGGCCAGGCGGTGTCGGTACTGATGATTGCGAGCAAACTCTCCACCATCCTGTTGGCAGATCGCGTACTGGTGCTTTCGGGCGGCAGGATTATTGCGGAAGGGACGCACGCAAATTTGGTTGCAGAAAGCGTGGAGTACAGGGAGTTGATGGGAGTGGGAGATACTCATGAGTAAAACATCAGGTCCGCGGGTCATGTCTGACATTGAGCTGGAGGAAATGCTGGCGCAGCAGAAATTGCAGCGCGGCATGTTCTGGCGTCTATTGCCCTTGCTACGTCCAGTGAAACATTTTGTCATTGGCGCTATCCTGGCTGAAATAGTGCTGGTCGCGCTCGTATTTTTGCGGCCCTACATGATAGAGCAGGTGATCGACCATGGCTTGGTGAAAGGCCTGACGGGAAGTTATAGCCTCAATACTCACATCATCGTGTGGGCTTTGGTCGGCATGACCATTTCCTGGGCCGGGCGTTTTGGTCTGGCAGGCGTTTCCCAATATCTTTCCGGCTCGGCGGCGATCCGGGTGTTGAACAGCTTGCGCGTGAGTGTGTTCAATCATGTGCAGCACTTGAGTGTGGGGTATTTCGACCGCACCAAGTCTGGCCGCATCGTCTCGCGCATAGACCGCGACGTCGACAGCCTGGAGCCATTGATGATACAAGGGCCGCCCGAGCTGCTGTCGGCCTTGCTGCGCAGCGTAGTGGCTGGGATATTGCTCTGGCTGATCTCGCCGGTGTTGTTCCTGAGCCTGGCATCCGTGATTCCCTTGTTATTCGGGGCGACATGGCTGTTCAAATACCTGGCGCAGAGCAATTACGCTCGGGTGGCGGAAAACCGCGCCCGCTTTACTGCGCACTTGGTCGAGACGGTGGCCGGCGTGCGCCTAATCAAGCAGGCAGTACAGGAGGAAAACAACCGTGCCAGCTACCGCGTACTGATCCAGGACTTTATCAACGCCTTGATCCGCAATACCCTGATGTCGGGCTGGTTCTCGCATTTCACCGGCGTGTTGACGACCCTGGGCATGATGCTGCTCATCGTCTTCGGTAGCCGCGAAGTCGCCTTGGGACATATCAGTTTTGGGCAGATGGCCGCGAGCATGTTCTATGTCTTCATGTTCCTCGGACCATTGCAAGAACTGGGCGACCTGTTCGAGCGCTATATCAATGGTGTGGCCTCTGCCCAGCGCATCTTCCTGCTTCTGGACACTCAGCCGGAGATACGTGATGCCGAGCATCCGCTATCGCTACAACAGGTGAAGGGCGATGTTGAATTCCGCGACGTGGTGTTTTCCTATCATCCGGACGGCGAAAACCCGGTCATCCGCAACCTGAATCTCAAGGTGGAGGCTGGCGAGGTGCTGGCGATTGTCGGGCCTACGGGACATGGCAAGAGCACGCTGGTGCAATTGCTGACGCGTTTCTACGAGGTTCAGGGCGGCGCGGTGTTGGTCGATGGCAAGGATGTAAAGTCTGTGGCGCAGCATGAATTACGCCATCATGTGGGCGTGGTACTGCAGGACAACGTCTTGTTCAGCGGAACGATTATCGACAACCTGCGGCTGGCAAGGCCGCACGCCAGCGATCAGGAGCTGATCGACGCGGCCGAGGCACTGGGCGTACACGACATCATTAGCCGCTTGCCGCATGGCTACCAGACGGAGGTGGGTGCCTTGGGTAGCCACCTGAGCCATGGGCAGCGGCAACTGGTCTGCCTGGTGCGGGCTTACCTGGCAGACCCGGCCATCCTGATTCTCGACGAGGCTACGTCCGCTGTGGATATCCAGACCGAGCGCAAGATACAACATGCTTTGCGGCGCTTATGCGAGGGGCGGACTGCGGTCATCATCGCCCATAGGCTTGCCACCATCCGTGATGCCGACCGCATTGCCGTGATCCACGACGGCCAGGTGGTGGAGCAGGGCGCGCATGACGTATTGATGCGCCAGGGCGGACATTATGCCGCGCTGTATCATGCTTATGAGGCCGGGCAGGAGTTTTAAAGCTGCAACAATTGAAGGCCAGGTTTGTTGAGCTGTTTCAGCAGCAGTTTGTAGGTATCAATATCGAAGATGAACGCCGTCTTGGTATGGCGCATCATCTCCAGGCTGTCGTGGTCGTTCGCCGTGCCAAGGTAGCACCAGTGCTCAAACACATGTACTGCGGATTTTCCATTTTTGGCATTGCTTTCGCGGATGCCGATCTTGCCGGGGTAGGGCCAAGATTTCAATTGGTGGCTGATCAGCGCCTGCTTCAGGCGCAGGTAGTGCAATTCTGGAGACTCCTGGTGACAGCATACGCCTTTGCAACGCTTGAGCTGATATGAAAAGCAAGGACCATTTCCGCTTTCCAGCCCCAAATATTGCGGACATAGTGCGTGGGCCTGGGCAAGCTGGCGTAATACTGCAATGGCCTGGCGCTTGGTGCGATAAGTGCCGTAAAGTGCGCCCAGCAACCCTTGTGTCATGTCATTTTGGGTGACTAGGGTCAGCAGGGGGCGTTGGTCGGCAGAAGGTAACAAATGCCAGGAGCAAAGCTGCTGCTCGCGTCGCAACTGCTGGTTATGTATCGGCTGGCGTTCCTTGATCAGCCTGGCTTCCAGCAACAATGCGCCAAACTCCCCGGCAGTCTCTATCCATTCAATATGCTTGATTTCCTGGGCAATCCGCATGCCACGGGCACGCGAATGATCGCTGTTGAAATGCGATAGCACCCGGCTGCGCAGGTTGATGCTCTTGCCTACATAGAGAGGCAGGGAATTTTCGCCATAAAAGAGATAAACGCCAGGTGTTTCTGGTATGTCGTCTATCAATTGTGGGTCAATGCCGACCGGTAGCGATTGGCCTTTGAGCAATTCTTCAGCTGTGGCTTTTAATGTTGCCAGTCCATGCTCGGCTTCTGCAATGTGCAGGAATTCTGTCATCACTTCCACATCGCCCATGGCGCGATGTCTGGCTACACAGACGATGCCGTGGCGCGCAATGATGGCATCCAGGCCATGGCTTTTATATTCAGGGTAAAGTCGGCGAGAGAGTTTCACTGTGCACAATACATTAAGCTGTAGGGTTAACCCTAGCCGCTTGTATTCATTCTTGAGAAACCCATAATCAAAGCGCACGTTGTGGGCGCATAGCACTGCGCCCTGCAGCTGGCTCAGCAACTCATGTGCGATATCCTTGAACAAGGGTGCATCTTTTACCATGGCATTGCTGATGCCAGTGATTTTCTCAATAAAGGGGATAATCTGCTTTTCAGGGTTGACCAGGGTTTGCCAGCGCCTGACCTCAACCCCATCTTCATACCGGATCAACCCAATTTCTGTGATTCGGTCTGTAGTAGGCGTTGCACCAGTGGTTTCGAGGTCTAGCAATACGTAAGCAGGTAACATAAAGGGAGAAATATAATTTTCTTATATTCAATAGGATGTAAAAGTTTTCTCTTGTTTTACTATATATTTAATCAGGTTATGGAAACTTGATTTTCTTAATCAGTTGATTATCGTCATCGTAGTAATACGCTTCGTAAGAAATCTTTTTCAAGGCGTAGACTTTCTCAATCACAATTTTGGCTGCTGCTGCATCTTGTGAGCGTACATAGGCTTGGCGTGCCTCATCAAGCTCTGAGAATGGAATGATTTTCTCGAATTCGAAACCTTCACCATACTTAAATTCAATGGTATAGATCAAATCATCCCAGTTGAATGTAGCGTCGTAACCCTTTGATACTCTGATAATATCAATGTCTGGATTGTGGGCCTCGTGAATCCGAGCTAGGGCACTGTTTAATAGCAATATGCCTGACAGTACCATGGCGCTATAACCGATCTTGCTAAATACCCTGATGGAGATTTTAGGCAAAACGTATTTCATCAGGTAGGTTGATGCCACAGCTGCTATTGCAACCAGCATGCCGATATAAAACGCCTTCAGCGTAAACAGCCCAAATGAGATATATAGGCATAATTTGACAAGATGCAGGATGATTTCATTAGCTGCCCGGGTTGCAACTATTTCCTCTTTCGTTAGCCCATAACGCAGATATACACCATTAAATAAAACGCCTACAGCACCCGTGAGTGCCGAGATAAATCCAGCCAGAAGCCCGATGAATTTTAGAAAGTGGTTTGAGTGCCGAGAGGTACTCTTCGGTGATGCTGCTGGTTCTTTTCTGAATACATAGGGTAAGTTGGACACAAGAAACAGTGCCATGCATAACTCTATGTACATGGGAGACAAATAACTCAACAGCCATGCTCCAAGCACCACGCCCGGCAGTGCAAAAGGCAAGAAGTGTTTCACAATATGCCAATTAATCTGCCGAAAAAATAGGGATAGCTTGGTAACAGAGCTGATGGAGGTGCCGATGGACAGGGCAGCGGGCACCTGTGCTGCTGGTAGGACATAACCCAGGATGGGTATTAGCAACAGTCCAGCACCGCCGCCGCAAATCATGCTCAAAGAGAATGCAAGGAAAGCAACAAGAAAAATATTTAAATACATCATGATGTAGTGGGTAAATTGAGCGGTCTTTTATGCAGCCCAGTGAATACTGGCTGGTTCTGACTACCAAAGAGTTGGTGGGTCAAAAAATTTAATAAATTTGAAAACCAGGAAATTGGGACTGGAGATCAAGCTTTGCCATGCAATATACCATTGGTGATAGGTCGTGTGAGCAGAGACGCTAAGGGATGGGGTTAAGCGATAGCGTGGTAAAAATGCAACACTAAGGCTATGGCCAACTTAAGTGGTTTGCGGCAAAAGTGGAATATTGCGGAAGAAAGAAAAAAGGCCCACATTGCTGTGGGCCTTTCTCTATTTGGCTCCCCGACCTGGGCTCGAACCAGGGACACACGGATTAACAGTCCGTTGCTCTACCGACTGAGCTATCGGGGAATCGAGAAGCCGCTACTATACTGGCCTGGCGGGGAGTGGTCAACTATTTTCTGCAAAAAAGTGACAGTTTTTTAATGATGGTTTTAAGGCTATTTGGCCCGAGCGGAAATTTCCTTTTTGAATCAAATATTCTTGTCATGTGAGCTGACTGGATACTTTTGGGGTAGGGCGGCATTTTTCATGGTTCAAAATGCATCATGCCCGGCAGTACCGGGCATGATTTTGTGGTGGTAGCTGTTATTTATTTGGCTGAGGGGTGAGTCTCAGGTAAGGCTTGACGGCTTTGTAGCCCTTGGGAAATTTTTGCTTGAGCACTTCTGGGTCGGTAATTGACGGGACGATAACAACATCGTCACCATCTTCCCAGTTGGCGGGTGTGGCAACGCTGTGATACTCAGTCAACTGGAGAGAGTCAATCACCCGCAGGATTTCGTTGAAATTGCGGCCAGTACTGGCGGGATAGGTCAGCGTCAGGCGGATTTTCTTGTTCGGGTCAATGATGAATACGGAGCGCACGGTCGCGGTGGTGCTGGCGTTAGGGTGGATCAGGTCGTAAAGCTCAGACACCTTGCGGTCAGCGTCGGCGATGATGGGGAAGTTGACTTCAGTACCCTGAGTTTCATTGATATCGGTAATCCAGCCTTTATGGGAGTCCACCGGATCAACTGAAAGAGCAATGGGTTTGACATTTCGCTTCTTGAATTCTTGCCCGAGCTTGGCGGTGGCACCGAGCTCTGTGGTGCAAACAGGTGTGTAATCCGCAGGGTGGGAGAACAGGATGGCCCAGCTATTGCCCAGCCATTCATGGAATGAGATCGTGCCGATGCTGGAATCCTGGGTAAAGTCGGGTGCGGTATCGCCTAAGCGTAGTGTTGCCATGATAAGGCCTCCTAAATAAATACAGCCGTTGCTGTAATGGGTAGTACCTTGGCGAGCAGGATGCTACCAGGAATGAATAAGGCAGCTTCATGCGACGCGAAGCTGCCTTGATTTAACCATAGCCAACAACGAGTTGTTATGATTGTTTGTTATAACCTTATTAGGCCGCCTTTTGCGAAAGCGAGCGCAGCACTTCGGCCAGCGGGGCCGGGTCTATCCATGCCTTGACGTCGAAGTCCGCCTTGATGAAGTCCCACTCCAGCAGGAAGTTCTTGTAGCCTTCGAGCGCGGCGATGAATTCCGGGTTCAGGTCGGTGCCTTGATGCAGGTGGATGTCGTTGCCATAGGCTTTGCGCACGTATTCGTCGGTAGAGCCGGATTCCTTGGCAATATAGGCCACGGTATCAGCCTCATGGGCTGCCGCCCAGTCGCCAGCATCGACGATGCGACGCAGAAAACGGGCTACCAGGTCAGGACGCTGGCGCAGGAGTTCGCCATCGACCGTGATAGGGCGTGGAGCGCCATTATTCGCGCGGACTTTCGGGTCTGGATGGTTGCGTACGTCGTAGACAATGGTCAGGCCGTTGGCTTCAGCGGTTTCGTAACCGCGTGCGCCCTTGGTGAAGATGGCATCGACTTTGCCGTTCTTGAGCGCTTCCAGTTCGGTCGCATAGGCAACGCGGGTGCCATTGCCCCAGCCAAAGCCAGGTGCGGATTGCGGCACTTCAAAATCGATCAATTCCACATCCTTGGTGGAAAGGCCTGCTGTTTCCAGCGTGACGACAATGCCGCGCAATGCGCTGGCGCGTTGATGGTCGATGCTGATGCGGTTTAATGGCAATGCGATTTTCTTGCCCTTGAGATCCTTGGGTTCCTTGATACCGGAGGAAGGGAGTGCCAGGATCAATTGGGCTTCGTCGACCCAGTTGAGGCCGATGACCTTGGTGTCTGCGCCATTGGCGCGGGCCCAGATGGCCGGGACATTGCCGCCCTGGCGGAAGGAGTGCGGCAGCTTATGGTCGTAATGTGATTCGAGTAGTTCTGGGTCGCGGGTTTCCTGCAGGGTGTTGATCGTAATGTTGTCTGGCTGGAATTCCTGCTTAAACCAGTCCTGGCGCGCTGCAAGGCCGAGAGGGGTGGGAACTGGGCAGCGTGTGTACCAAAGGGTATCAATGGATGTGTTTTGAGAGCTTGCTGACGACATGAAGAGTCTCCTTGTAATTGAGCCTGCGCAGATGAGCAGGTTGGAGCCTTAGTATTGGCATGTTCCATGCCAATATAGACTTGGAGGTTTTAATTATTAAAATTACATAAATATCAATTAAATAAATTATTTTATTAATGTTATTTATGATTTTTTTGTGATGCTGCAACAACACTCCACATGGCTACTGTTGATAGTGAAGCAGTAGCCATGGTTATTGCCTAAGCAGGCTGGTTGTTGGTATTTGAGGCTTCTTCGTACGCCTGGTACAGGCGCGAATAGGCGCCGCCTTGGGTAATCAGTTGCTGATGATTGCCGAGTTCCTGAATATTGCCGTCCCATATGACGGCGATACGATCTGCATCCCGGATAGTGGCAAGGCGGTGCGCAATAATGATGGCGGTGCGGCCTTCGCACAAGCGGCGCAGGGCGGTCTGGATGCGGCGTTCAGTATGGATATCTACAGCAGAAGTGGCTTCATCCAGCACCAGCACGGCCGGGTTGGCGAGATAGGCGCGCACCAGGCAAACCAGTTGCCGCTGTCCGTGGCTGAGGAATGCACCTAGCGGGCCGACTGCGGTACGGTAGCCCGCGGGCAGTCGCTCCAGCACTTCATCGGCACCCAGTTCGCGTGCGGCGGCAATCAGGGCTTCATCGCCGACTTCAGGGGCTGCCAGACGCAGGTTGTCCAGCACCGTACCTGAGAACAGGACGTTGTCCTGTAGCACGATGCCTACCTTGCGGCGTAAATCCTGCTGCGCATATTCACGCACATCCTGGCCGTCAATCTTGACTGCGCCAGCATTAACTTCGTAAAAGCGCGTCAGCAACTGTACCAGTGTGCTTTTTCCATGACCGGTTGGCCCGACGATTGCCAACACTTCGCCAGGGTTGATATCGAGGTTAAAGCCACGTATTACGGGCTTTTCCGGCAGGTATCCGAAGATGACATTATCGAATTCGACTTTGCCGGATTGCTGCTTGGGTATTGCAGGGGTCTGCGGGTCCTGTATTTCAGGTTCCGTATCCAGCATCAGGAAAATGCGCTGCGCGGATGAAGCGCCGGAAGTGTAGCGCTCGAACAAATCGTTCAGCTCCTGCAGCGGCCCGAGGAACAACTGGACGTAGAACAAGCTCTGCGCGAGTTGGCCGACCGTCATTTCCTGGTCCGCAATGCCGATGCCGCCCACCATGAGCAAGAAGGCCATGCCGACTGTGCTGAGCACCTGCGTCAATGGCAGGAACCAGCTTGATTTCATTGAACCCTTGATGAGGGTATTGTTGAAGTCTTCCAGTAATCCGCGATAACGGCGCGCATTGCTGGATTCGTTGACTGTCTGCTTGAGGATACGTACACCGGATACGGTTTCTACCAGGTGCGCGGTAAAGCGCGCACGCGCCTCGGCGACACGGCCCCAGATTTTCTCCGAGATGCGCTTGAACAGCCAGGTGCCCAAAATCAGGAAAGGCACAATGCTGGCCAAGGCCAGGAACAGCTTGGGCGAAATCCACCACAGGGCGATTGAGGCCACGACCAAGCGCAGCATGGCCGAGAACAGCTCAGGCGGCCCCTGCACCAGCAAAGGTTCCAGCGTATCGATATCTCGGTCAGCACGGGAGATAATGCGACCGGACTTGGTTTGGTCGAAGTAGCGTACGCTCAGTGCCTGGATATGGCTGAATACGCGGATGCGCAGCTTGTTGAGGATGCTGATGGCTGCCGTCCCAGCAAGGTATTGCGAGAAGCTGCCCACGCCGAAGCGCAATGCCCAGCTCAATCCGGTGGCGACCGACATCCAGACCAGGAGCGGGGTATTGAGAACGATGCCTTGTGCGGTCTGGATGAAGCCGTTATCGATGACTTCGCGCAGGAACCACGGACGGATGAAGATCACGCCGACCAGCACGATTTCGAGCAGGATGACCGCGAAAATACGCCCCTTCACATCCTGAAGCAATGGCAGCAAACGCCAGAACATGCTGCGGTCGAGCTTCTTACGGGCAAAGGCCTGTTCCAGCTCTATGTCATTGAGCGGCTTGTCGCCGCGAAAGTCATTGGCCATGGCTGACTCCCAGTAAGTCGCGGTATTGCGCGTTGGTGGTGGATAAATGCTCGTGAGTGCCAAGGGCGCGGATATGGCCCTGGTCGAGCATGGCGACACGGTCTGCCAGCAGGATGGTGGAAAGTTTGCTCGCAATCAGGATGACCGTGATGGGCTGGCCGTTGCTGTTGCGCAGCTTGCGGATGTTGTCCAAAACCTGGCGTTCGGTAATGGCATCGAGTGCACTGGTGGCGTCGTCCAGCACCAGGATGGAAGGCTCTGCAAGAAATGCGCGTGCCAGGCTGATACGTTGCCGCTGCCCCCCGGATAAGGTGATGCCGCGATCGCCGATCCTGGTTTGCAGGCCGTCGCTCAGGCGGTCGAGCACTTCCGTTGCGCCCGCTTGCTCCAAGGCTTGCAGGATTTGTTGCTGACTTGCCTCCGGCTTGGCTAACCGAAGGTTGGCCTCCAGGGTGTCCGAGAATAAGAAACTTTCTTGAGGAACGACATTAATATTTTTTCTTAAGCTATTTAGATTAAATAATTTTATGTTTTTCCATCCAGCCCAAGGCGAACCGATTTCCACAATGCCGGCATCCGCATCCAGCAAGCGCGGTAGCAATCCTGCCAGGCTGCTTTTACCCGAGCCTGTCATGCCCACGATCGCCACTACTTCGCCTGGGGCGACTTCCAAGTTGCAATCCTGCAATATCGCATTGCCCTGGCCTGGGGATTGAATGCCGACATGATTCAGGCGGATGCCCAATGCCCCCTCTGGAACGGAGTCGGCGCCAGACTTGATCGTTGGCTGTTCGTCGAGCAGCTCCCAGATACGGGCGGCCGATGCCCGCGCATCGGCGAAAATCTGTATCACCCGGCCGATTCCCTCGATGCGGAACACCAGCGTATTGGCGACCAGCACTGAGGCAACCAGTTCACCGATATTAAGCGTGCCTTGCTGCACCAGATATGCCCCCACAGCCAGGATCCAGACATGGCTCAAGGCGACTACAGTCTGCGGCAGAGGAATACGCAAGGCGGCATAGGACAGTGCGCTGCGCGCGTTCTGCATGAAGCTCTGTACGAGCGTCGTGAAAACTGCGACGCGTTGCTGTTCCAGGCCAAAAGACTTAATGACGCGTACGCCGTTCACGCCTTCGCTTAGTTCTTGATTGACCGCGTCGTAGGCTGTGCCTACGGCACGATCCAGCGTCACCAGTTTTTCTGTCTGCGTCACGAATAATGCAATGCCGCCCAGCGTGAACGCCAGCGTGCCAAGGCCCAGCCATGGGTGATACCAGGAGAGCAGGGCGACGGAAACCAGCACCCAGAGGCTGGCCTCGAACACCTGGCGCCAGAAGTTGATCAATGCGTCGCGCACCTTGTCGGCATCCCGCGTGGTACGCGTGACCATTTCGCCCATGCCGTGCCGCCAGTGGTAGGCAAGATCCAGCCGCTGTACCTGGTGCAGGATGCGCTCGCGCAGGATGGTGAGCAGATCCTGGCCGATCACCAGCGACATCAGGCCGCCGATATATTGCAATATGCCCCTGCCAAGTGCGACTAGCAGTAACAACACGATCCAGTGTAGCGCCTGTGAATATTCCAGGCTGCCGTCTGCCAGCCTGGAAATGGCATTACCGCTCTGGACATCGTTAACTGCATGGCCAACCAGCCATAGCTGCCATGCCATGCCGATATTGACGAGGGTGAATAAGATCGCAGTCAATGCAAATTTGTATGGCATGTAGCGATACAAAAGCAGGCAGCGGATGAGAGGGTATTGCTTCATATGACCTGAGTACTCATGAGGATATAAACGGACCAACAGACAGCAGGCTATCGGCTGGATTGGTGGAGCAAGGGTTTAAAGCAAGAACAGCCTGGAAATCAGGCTGTTCTTTTTCATGCAGTCTTTACTATTGTTGCTAAGTGGTGGAGTGCTTAGAAACGGAAAGTCAAAGAAGCACCTATAGTTCTTGGGTTACCCCAATAAACCGTGTTACCTGAGATCGCTGTGCCGGCTGGAGCACTGGCTGGTAGCGCGTGGTAGCGGTATTCCTTATCGAACAGGTTGTTGACGTAGCCAGTCAGCTCAACCTTGTCATTCTTGGTCAGGTAGCTGATACGTGCGTTTACCAATGTATAGGCTCCTTGGTTCAGCAAGTCGTTATCCTGTGGCACAACAAAGAAATATTGCTTGCCCTGATAGCGTGCATCCGCTCCCAGCAATACTCTGCTGCCGTTTGCCAGCGGGATGTTGTAAGTGCCACGCAATTGAGCGCTCCAGCGAGGTGCCCGTACAAACTCATTGCCATCGTGGTTACCGCCACCATTCTGGATATCGAATTTTTCAAACTCTGTCTTGAGTATGCCGATATTGGCATTGAGGTGAAGGTTGTTGGTAGGCAGAGCTTCAACCTCAAATTCGGCACCCTTGACGCTGGCTTTTTCCACGTTCTGCAGATAGGAAATAGGCACTGCCAGATTAGTACCGACAACGTTAACCTGAACATTGCTATAGTCGTAGTAGAAGGCGTTAGCATTGAAATTCAAGCGACCATTCAACCACTCGGACTTATAGCCGATTTCATAAGCGTTCAATTCTTCTGGTTTCAGTGTATTCAAGGCCAATGGATTGGCGGCAGCGGTGTTGTAGCCGCCGGACTTGATGCCACGAGAGAATTTGAAGTAGACGCGATCAGTGTCCGTAATCTTGTACTGCGGGGTGATATCGTACGTAAAGGCGTTCCAACGCTTATCGCGTGCATCTGTGAATGTACCTGAGCCACCAATGCCGCCGTTGTAGCTGCTCCACCATGATCCATAATCAGACCAGGAGGCAGCTCCAGCGCTACTGCTGTTGATACGATTGAGATCGTATTTCTTTTCTTCCGTTGTCCAGCGTGCTCCCAGAGTGGTATCGAATTTATCGGTGAAGTTATAAGTGGTGCTGCCGAAAATCGCATAGCTTTCAGTTTCATGAGACAGGTCGGTTGCATTAAAGCTATTAGGCTGCGAAGAGCCAGCCAGCTGTGCGACAGCTGTATTGGGAAGACGTGCAGCAGCAGAGTAGGAGTCAATATCCTCCTTGAAGTAGAAGAAACCAGTCAACCAATTCCAGCGATCTTCACGAGGCGATGCAAGACGGAACTCCTGTGTCCATTGTTTGCTTTTTGCATCCGTGTAACCGCGGCCAATTTCCAAGGGTGAGTTGTCAGTATCGGTGAATGCTTCTGTTTTGTAATCAGCATAAGCCGTAATTGACGTTAGGGTTAGCTTGCCAAGCTGCCAATTAACGTTCAGCGAAATACCGTTTTGCGTGACATCGTTACTTTCTTCCGCATTGCTGCTGACATGATTGATATTTCGGCTGGGTCTGTAACCATTGCGGAATTCGCCAGTGCGGCTATAGACAGTACCAACATTGCCGTCGGTTTTGTATTTACGGTGATAAACGTTCAGCAGAGCATCAAGGTCAGGCGTCAGTGCAAACAACAATTGCCCGCGAATGACCGAGTCTTCAACGCCGCCGCTGGTTTTCCCATTGAATTGATTGGTGAAGCGACCATCTAGATCCTGGTTGTAGAACGAAATACGGCCTGCGATGCGTTCATCGACAATGGTGCCACCAACCGCGCCTTGAATTATCTTATCGCCGAAGCTGCCGTAATCCACCTTGGCATAGCCTTCAGGATTTTCCGAGAAAGTAGGTTTCTTGGAAACAATATTGATCGCGCCGCCGGTTGTATTTTTACCCCATAGCGTACCTTGCGGGCCGCGCAAGACCTCTACACGTTCAAGGTCGAAAATAGGCAGGCCGGTAGCGCTGGCATTGCTGATGAATACATCATCAATATAGAAGCCAATAGGGTTGGGGAAGTCCAGTTGCTGCTGGCCTGCACCCACGCCACGGATCCACCAGCGTGGGCGGCCATTCTGGATAGTACCAGCCGACGAGTTGGGAACATTGTTCAGGATTTCACTGGCAGAGCGGCCAATGCCTCGTTGTTGCAGTTCTTCGCCACCCAGTACCGAAATAGCAGTTGGTACCTCCTGGGCATTTTCTTCGCGACGCTGTGCTGTAACAACAACGCTACCTAGGGAAGACTCGACCTCCTTGGGTTGGGCTGGAGTGATATTGCTGTTTTCTTGAGCGTTCGTTTGTGTTTCGGCAGAGCTTGTAGTTTTGTCTTGTTCATCTGCGGCATAAGCAACGCCAATGATCAAGCTGCCTGTCAGTGCGCCAATCACTGCACTGGTGATCGGTTTACGGATAAACGAGATAGATGTTGTTTTATGTGATGGCATAAATTTCCCTGCAATTGAATAAGTGAGAGCTCATCTTGTGAGAGGTCAAGCAGGATTGGCAGGAACCATGCCAGTGATAATGTTTTTATTTAACTTATTGAAATTTATTTATTTTTTATTTTTATGGTTTTTATCTAGGTTTGTTTCTGCTGATCTGGAAGCAGCGTCTAGTGTTGTTTGATCATCACATGTTGTTTTTCATGCAGTTTAGTTTGCTGGTGTTTTGGAATCAGCACGAGGGGTGGGAATGAATGGGGGAATATCAGCAGGTGTTGAATCCTGTGCAGGTAATTGTTTCTTGCTCAACATCCTGCGATTATGATCAATAAAATAAAATTTTAATTTATTTTTATTAAATAATTAGTTATTTATATTAATTAAAGTAATTTATAGGTAATTGTCACTGGAATTTGTTGGCATGCCACTTGCAAAACCTTTGTTTGGATTTGTGTATGAATGACGTTCTTAATATTCATACGCAAGTATCAATAAATCGACGCCAAGGAGTTTTGTGATGAGTGATATTTTGTCCGAGATCGATTTGATCTCTTATATTGATGATGCCAAAGCCGATGCTATCCATGCATTCAATGTGCTGCGTGATAATCGTAGCTTGTCAGCTACCCTGACATTTCATGTGACACATCGCATTCCTGGCCATGATAAGTTATTGCATATCCGCTTTCCCGGTGGTTTGGCTCGGGATCAATCACCGACTATTAACATTACCCGCTTTTCGGATGAGAAGCAGCACATCCTGAATGAAGCTCGCCTGGATGCCGATACTGCCATTCATGTCCACACCAATTACCTTTCTGCCTGGTCATTGGCACACAAGCCGTTTCCCATTCTTTATGTTGCTGCAGCACGTCATATTCTGGCACGCGAGATTCCCAACCACCTTGATCGCACACGCTCTGTGCTGGATGTGATTCGTGAGCGCTTGGATAAGCACCCTCAACTGGCACCACCTCCTGCCTTGCTTGAATCTAATGGTGGGGTCAATTTCTGGGGTAAGGGCATTCTGCGTACATCTGAACTTATCTTGTTTGTAGAGGAAGCAGCACGTTATCAAGCGATTGCAGAGCAAATTGGCGGTGCACAGCTTTATACCCCTGGTGCGCTGGAGCTTCAATGGAAGCGCACTGGCTTGTTGGAAAAGTCGAAGGAGTATAGCGGTCGTTATCTTGAGGATATTGCCTGACCATTGGCATTCGGCATTGCCTTATACAGATATAAATTCAGCCCCATCATCCCACTCATGCATATTGCGAAGAGCTTGCCTTGTGCCGCGGTCGGAGTGGCATTGATGTTTTGTTCTTACTCCCTGTTGGTGGAGGCTGGATATTTCCTGATCCAGTTTGTTAAGGAAGCATAAATTGAACCATGACAATGACTTGCAATATCGCGAGTCTCAGTATCCCATCCACCCTTTATTCCTGAGTCGTTGGTCGCCAAGATCGTTTACTGGGGAACCCATTGATGATGTGACGGTGCAAAGCTTGTTTGAGGCAGCACGATGGGCTCCCTCTGGCAATAACTCTCAACCGTGGCGTTTTATCTATGCCCATCAAGGCACAGAGGCCTGGCAACGCTTGTTGTTATTGGCGAATGAAGGCAATCAGCGCTGGGCAAAAGAGGCTAGTGTATTGGCCTTGCTGGTCTCCAAAACAAGCCATGTTCGTAAGGGCGATACTGTAGCGACTCCCTTACGCAATCATTCATTCGATACAGGTGCTGCTTGGGCATATCTTGCATTACAGGCCACCTATACAGGCTTGATTACTCATGCAATTGGCGGGTTTGATCGTGACCGCGCTCGTGAGGAGTTCATCATTCCTGAAGATTTTAATATTGAAATATTGATTGCGATTGGTAAGCAGGGCGAGCCTGGCGCGTTGCCCGAGGATATCCGTTTGCGTGAAACGCCAACGACGAGAAAGCCATTGGGTAGTTTATATACAGAGGGAGCGTTTAAGTTTCCTGATGAATCCAATGCGACATGATGTGCTGCTGTTTGATCTTGATGGCACCTTAAGTGACCCTTTGCCAGGCATTGCGGCATGTATTAATTATGCGTTGAGCTACTTTGGTCACCCTGTATGGGATGAAGGTGTGCTGGCGCGCTTTGTTGGGCCTCCGCTGGATCAAACTTTTAAGGAAATGATAGTTGAATGTACCCAGCAAGAGATTTCTGCGCTGGTTCTGAAGTATAGAGAGCGATACCAGCAGATAGGGTATACCGAGAATCGTTTATATGAAGGGGTCGCCGAAAGTTTGCAGAGCCTTGGAGAAGCTGGTGCAGTGATGGCGATCTGTACCTCGAAGCCGGCATATCTCGCCGAGAAAATCCTCCAGCATTTTTCTATCTTCCATCATTTCAGGTTTGTCAGCGGCGGTGATATCGGGGTTGAAAAGTGGCAGCAGATCGCCGAATTAACGCAGCAAGAATGTATTAGCAGCCGTAGTGTCATGATCGGCGACAGAGCTGTGGATTTGCGTGCGGCGCATCAATATGGCCTTCAGTCTGGTGCTGTATTGTGGGGGTATGGCGGGATTGAGGAGCTTCAACGAGAATCGCCTGCCTACTACTTTCATCGTGCACAAGATTGGCAACAATTGAGCCAGTGTTGATTTTTTCACCCGTTGTTTCAAAAACAACACATGACGCATTGCATCTGTTTCATATCCAACAGTTATCACATCGATATTTTTTATTAAATATGAGGAGCGCTATAAAAGCTGGAGAAGAAATTACTATTTTTTTAGTAAAAACAATGGTGTAAAAAATACCATTTTTTATTTATGGTTATTTTATGGCGATGGCATGCTTTCTGCGATATTCCATTACGACAAATGAGTGTTGTTAGGAGATGTTGCATGAGTACGCAGTTTTTTTGGTTGGTCCCTACCTCAGGCGATGGGCGATATGCCGACGCACAAAAACACATTCGTGGAGAGCGTAAGGATGGAGAACCTTATTTTCTTCCTGGGGTAACAGACCCTAGGGGCAATCGGTTCAATTATTTTGATCATCTGCACCAGATTGCGAAAGCGGTTGAATTGGCGAGATTTGATGGTTTGCAGGTAAGGAATGATCCTGAAGGGGATGAGTCCTGGATCGTTGCCGGGTACTTGAGCCGTGCTACGCGCCATATTACGGTGCTTGCCGAGTTTGATGCCTCACGCGGGTCTGCTGTGTATGCCGCGAAGAATGCGGTGAGTTATCAACGCTTCACGGGCGGGCGTTTTGCCTGGCAGATCGGAGTGGAGCGTGATGCACAACGCCGCCATCAGCAGGGAGATTTTGTTGATGATGCCGATCTCGATGCGCGTATAGAGGAGTTTGTGACAGTGGCCAGGAATGTTATTACGCGCACTGGTTACGATTTTGAAGGGCGTTTTTTCCAGGTGTTGCAAGGTGGGTTCCAGGGGCCACTTTCTGGGCAAAAGGTACCACCTGTCTATCTCACGGGCAGTAGCCTGGAGGCTTATGGTATTTCTGCGCGCTTGGCAGATGTGCATGTCCTGGACGCGTTGCCTTTGCAGGATATACAGCAAGCGATTGCAGCACTACAAACGTTGGCAAAGCAGGAAGGACGTAGCTTGCAAGTGGGGCTGCGCATTGATGTGTTAGCTCGCGAAACCGAGGAAGAGGCTATTTTTGATGCCACGCGTCATGCGGCGCAGGCCCAATTGTCTGTTTCAAGCCGGGCAGGGTTGTGGGATGGCTTGACCACGGCGCACACCGGTGCCAAGGCGAGTTTGGTGGGTAGTTTCGAGCAGGTACAGGAGCAATTGGCAAGTTATGCCGATGCCGGGGTGACCCAGTTCATCCTGGGGGCCGTGCCCAGCCTGGAAGAAGCCTATCGTGTTGGTGAGAATATCTTGCCTGCCCTGCGTGCAAGACTGGGTTTGCAAGCCCAGCAGGCCGCTTGATTCAAGGAGTAATGAATAATGACAATTGATGTATTCTGGAGAATTCCTACCCACGGTGAGCCAAGCTCTTTACGCAATAAGTTGCATCATCGTGGCGACTGGTCGCAGCAGGAAGGTGACCATATTGTGCACAAAGGCTTGAGTGGTGGCAATGGCGATGGTTTCACCAATCTTGACTATATTGCGGAAGTGGCGCGTGCCGCAGAGATTTCTGGTTTTCAGGGAGGGTTAATACCTTCTTTTCCGATGACGGATGAGCCTTGGGCCATTTCCTCTTTTCTTGCACGCGAAACTAGCACTTTCCGCTTCATGATTGCTTTCCAGCCTGGTTTTCTTAATCCCGTGGTGGCTGCTCGCATGACGGCCAGTCTGCAACGCGCTACTGGTGGTCGGGCGTTGTATAACGTTATTACCGGGGGCGGTGGCCCTGCTCAGTTATGGTGGGGAGATGTTGCAGGTCATGATGATCGCTATGCCCGTACCACTGAGTTTCTTGATGTGCTGCGTGGGGTATGGAGTGGCGAGCGTTTTTCCTATCAGGGTAAGTTCTACCAGGTTGAGAATGCAGCCTTGCCGGCACAGTTGCTAGGCCAGGAGTTTCCAGAGATTTACTTCTCCGGCTCATCTGATGCTGCGCTGGCATCAGCCTCCAAGCATGCTGAGTATTATCTCTCGTGGCTGGAGCCTTTCGACCAGTTGCGTGAGAAATTTGATCGCGTCAAAGAGCGAACGGAAGCGTTGGGTCGCAAGATCAAATGCGCAGTAAGGGTAGATATTATTGCTCGCCGCACTGAAGAAGAGGCCTGGCGTGAAGTGCAGCGAGGATTCGAGAGTCTGAGTGATGCGGAGCGCGAGCGCTATAAGCGATTTGCGCAGCAGACAGGTGATTCGGTAGGGGCTAGCCGCCAACGCAACAATGCGCCCAAGGAGTTAAATAACTATCGTGACTTTATTATCCATCCTAATGTCTGGTCGGGTTTGAGCTTGCTACGAGGTGGTCAGACTCAAGGCATTGTTGGCAGTTACGAGCAAGTGGCAGAGCGGTTGGATGACCTGGTCAAGCTGGGAGCTGATGCATTTATATTGGCTAGCACGCCTCATTTAGAGGAGGCTTATCGTGTAGGCGAAGAGGTGCTGCCATTGGTGAGGGGGCACGTTGGTGCACCTGCATTGCGCGCAATTGGCTAATTGATTAGAAAGCAACTTTTCTAATCCTAATGAAGTTTAGCGGTGCTTGAATCATCCCCTGGAGGTGGTCTGCATGCTAGAATTCTGCCAAGTCGTTTTATGCGGCTATTTAATTTTAGAAAATAAGGATGTTTAAATGAGCCAAATTATCATCGAGCACAACCCAAGTGAAGAAAAACTGAAGGAACTGGGCGTTGCGAACTGGTCTATCTGGGAAAAGGAAATCTCCAAGTTCCCACTGGATTTCGGTATCAAGGAAACTGCATATGTTCTGGAAGGCGAAATCTTGGTTACCCCTAAGGGTGGCGAGCCAGTGCGTATTGTTCCTGGTGACTTGGTTGTGTTCCCTGTTGGCTTGCAAAGCAGCTGGGAAGTAGTAAAGCCACTGCGCAAGCACTACAAGCACGGTTAATCTGTTTACGTGCAATGAAAAAAGCCCCGCCATCATGGCGGGGCTTTTTTTACGCCTTGGCGCCATTAAAGCTGCTTGTGAAGTGCCACTTCCAATTGGCGGAGTGTATTTTGGTTTAACCGTTGTCCGGATTGATCTGAGATCAGGAAGGTATCTTCGGCCCGATTGCCTAGCGTATTGATTTTTGCTGTATGCAGGCGGATATGGTGTTGCTGCAATACATGAGCAATGCGGGAAAGGAGCCCAGGCCTGTCATTGGTGGCAATGTCCAGCAGCGTATATTGGCTTCCGGTTTCCTGCTTAATGGTAATTTCAGGCTTGATGGGCATGTGCTTGACTTGGCGACTGATACGGCCTTGCACTGGCGCATCGGGTGGCGCTTGGCTAATCAGCTTTTGGGTCAGCTCATATTCGATAAAACTTAATAAATCACGATAAGTAATTTTTCTATCTGATTGATCAAGAACTAAAAAATTGTCTAGTGCGTAGCCATTTTGTGTTGTGTATACCTTGGCCTCAACGATGTTGTAACCCAGGCGCCCAAAAAAGCTGCAGATGCGGACGAAAATGTCGGCTTGGTCAGGCATGTAGATCATGGTCTGGATGCCGTCGCCAGCCGGGCTGAGTCTTGCACGTACAATCGGGGTCTGGGTGTTGATGTGGGTGAGCAGCAGCCTGCTATTCCACGCAATTAGCTGTGCTTCGTGGCGCATGAAGTAAGCAGGCCCCATTTGCTGCCATAAAGGTTGGTAGGCTTGTTCTACCACACCGTAATAGCTGAGGATTTCCTTGGCTTGTTGCTGCCGTGCATTGAGTTCTTCATTCAGGTTGCTGCCACGCAGGATGCGTTGTGTGGCGCGGAACAGGTTTTCAAGCAGGGAGCCTTTCCATGCATTCCATATCTTCGGGCTGGTGCCGCGAATATCGGCTACGGTAAGCAAGTACAGGGCGATTAAGTGTTGTTCGGTAGAAACATACTGGGCAAATTTTTCGACGACAGCAGGGTCTGATAAGTCAGATTTTTGCGCGGTACTGGACATCACCAGATGGGCCTCTACTAGCCATGCGACTAGTTCAGTATCTTCCGCAGGTAACTGGTGCTGTTTGCAGAAACGTCGCGCATCAATCGTGCCCAATGTTGAATGGTCGCCGCCACGCCCCTTGGCGATGTCGTGGAACAATGCGCCCAGATATAACAGATATGGCTTGGGAAACTCCTGGAATAAACGACTGCAGAGCGGGAATTCGTGCGCACATTCCGCACGTGCAAAACGCCTTAGATTAGCAAGTACGTTGAGAATGTGTTCATCAACAGTATATACATGAAACAAATCATGCTGCATCTGGCCCGATACTCGGCCAAAAGCTGGAATATAGCGCCCAAGTATGCCATAGCGATTCATGCGCTTCAGGGTGTGAGTGATGCCCCTGGATTGTTGCAGGATTTGTATGAACAGGGCTTTGTTCTTGGGGTTGCTACGGAATTGTGGCGTAATTTCATGCTTGGTACGATGTAGTGCGCGCAATAGTTCAGCGCCCATGCCTTTGAGCTCGGGGTGCTGTTGCAGGACAAGGAAGCTCTCCAGGATGGCGGAAGGTTCATCATAGAGCAGGGTAGGGCTCTTGGTTTCCAGCAGGCCATTAACAGCTTCAAAACGGTTGGTGATGCTGATGACTGTATGCTGTTCAGGATAGATGCGTTCACGCAATACCTGCAGCAGGATTTCGTTGATCAATCCGACGAACTTTGCACTTTGGTAGAAGCGAAACATCAATTGTTCGCTAGCGCGTCTACGCGGCGTGGTGGTCAATCCGAGTTGGGCTGCAAGCTCGTTTTGGAAGTCAAACAGTAGTCGGTCTTCCCGGCGATTTGCGAGGTAATGTAGGCGTGTACGCAGCATTTGTAGATTGCGCTCATGACGGCGTAATTGCTGCGCAGCATGCTTGGACAAAATGCGGTTCTTGACCAATTCTCGCCAGTTGCTGCCAAGATGAAGGGCACGTGCGATCCAGATGATATTCTGCAAGTCGCGCAAACCCCCAGGGCTTTCCTTGATGTTGGGCTCCAGGTTGTATGCAGTATCGTTGAAACGGGCATGGCGCTGGTGCTGCTCTTCTATCTTGGCCTCGAAAAACTTTGCCACATTCATTGAAGAGGCTACCGTTTGGAGGAAATTGGCATAGAGAGCCTGATGCCCATCCAGATAGCGGGCTTCCAGCAGGTTGGTTTGCACTGTCACATCGCTTTGTGCTTCTATCAGGCATTCTTGCAGGGTTCGAACGCTATGGCCGATCGCAAGGCCAGTGTCCCATAACACGCCAATCAGTTCTTCGATCTTGCGATTGGTCTCTGGCGATGCCTCGTTTGCTAGCAGGATCAGAATATCAACATCGGAGTAGGGGAATAGTTCACCCCTGCCGTATCCTCCTACGGCAATGAGCGTCGCTTCGTTATCCAGTTCAAAGGTTTGCCACAACGCACGCAGAATGCGGTCGGTCAATGTGGCTTGGGCTTGCAGCAGGCGGCTCACATTGGGTTTTTGCATGAACGCCTGCTGGAGCGCTTTTTGCTCGGTCTGTAGCTCCAGGCGCCAATGGCGTGCCAAATTGTTATCTGCGCGAGTGGCTGGTTGCATATTAGTTATTTGATTAATGCAGAGGCGGGCGGAGTTCCTGCTGAAACTGTAAGCACTTCGTATCCGGTTTCAGTGACTAGGATAGTGTGTTCCCATTGCGCAGACAGGCTGTGGTCCTTGGTGACGATGGTCCATCCGTCGCCCAGTTGTTTGATGTCACGCTTGCCTGCATTGATCATTGGCTCAATAGTGAAAATCATGCCAGGCTTTAATAAGGCACCTTTGCCAGGCTGGCCGTAATGCAATACTTGCGGGTCTTCATGAAAGTTTTTGCCAATGCCGTGACCACAGAATTCACGCACCACGCTAAAGCCATTTTTCTCTGCATAAGTTTGGATGGCGTGGCCGATGTCGCCTAGAGTCGCACCTGGTTTGACTTGGTCAATGCCCAGCCACATGCAATCGTAGGTGATTTCAGACAAGCGCTTGGCCTGAATGGAAATGTCGCCCACATGGAACATGCGGCTGGTATCGCCGTAGTAACCATCCTTGATCACTGTGATGTCGATATTTAATGTGTCGCCATTCTTGAGCACTTTTGTGCCAGGAATGCCATGGCAGATTTGATGATTGACTGAAGTGCAGATGGATTTAGGATATGGAGTATGCCCATGGGGAGCGTAGTTGAGCGGTGCAGGGATGGTTTTCTGCACATTGACCATATAGTCGTGGCAGAGCTCATCGAGCTTGCCGGTGGTAATGCCGGGTTGAACATGGGGTGTGATAAAATCTAGCACCTCAGCAGCCAATTTGCAGGCTACGCGCATTTTCTCGATATCTTTTTCAGTCTTGATGTTGATTGCCATGGTATTGCAAGGCTTGCGCCCAGGTTTTCCTTGAGTTCGTACAGCTGCTTATGGTAGCATACCGCACCCGTTTGGCAGGAATAATGCTTGTCAGGCGTAATCTGCAGCCAACTCTAGCGTGAGAAGGCTGCCAAATCTGCACATATACCCCGTACAGGGTGTCCGCTGAGAATGCGGATGTTGTTGGGTATATGGAAGCAATAACCCTTACTGGAGATTAAAATGTCCGTTACCATGCGTCAAATGCTGGAAGCCGGTGTCCACTTCGGTCACCAAACTCGCTACTGGAATCCCAAGATGTCTCAATACATCTTTGGTGACCGCAACAAGATTCATATCGTCAACCTGGAAAAGACCCTGCCGCTGTTTGAAGATGCATTGAAGTATGTGCGTCAACTGGCTGCAAACAAGGGCCGTATCCTGTTCGTTGGCACCAAGCGTCAAGCACGCGACATCATCAAGGAAGAAGCTCAGCGTGCTAACTGCGCCTATGTTAACCATCGCTGGTTGGGCGGTATGCTGACAAACTTCAAGACTGTTAAGCAGTCCATCAAGCGCCTGACAGAATACGAGGCACTCTTGCAAGATGGTGGCATTGAAAAGTTCGGCAAGAAGGAAGCTCTGGGCTACAAGCGCGAAGTTGAGAAGCTTGAGCGCTCCATCGGTGGTATCAAGGAAATGGGTGGCTTGCCAGATGCTATTTTCATCATTGACGTTGGTCATGAAAGTGGTGCGGTAACTGAAGCTGCTAAGCTGGGTATTCCAGTGATCGGTGTTGTTGATACCAATAACTCTCCTGATGGCGTAGCTTACGTTATTCCTGGTAACGATGACTCCAGTCGCGCAATCCGCCTGTATGCACGTGGTATTGCAGATGCGGTATTGGAAGGTCGTAACCAAAGTATCAATGAGATTGTTAAGGCAGCGTCTGAAGAGGAATTTGTCGAGGTTGAGGAAGCCGCGGCAGAGTAAGACCCTGTTCAAAGGGGGCTTTGGCCCCCTTTTTTTGTATCTGAATTTGGCAAATCAAACTTGGCAAACTGCCAACAAAATAATGTTCAAGGAGTAAACAATGGCTGAAATTACCGCAAGCATGGTTAAGGAATTGCGTGAGCGCACTGATGCGCCCATGATGGATTGCAAAAAAGCGCTGACAGAAGCTGAAGGCGATATGGCGCGTGCAGAAGAAATCCTGCGTGTACGTTTTGGTAACAAGGCAAGCAAGGCTGCTGGTCGTGTTGCTGCTGAAGGTGTTGTCGCTGTTAGCATCAAGGCCGATGGCAAGCTGGGTGCAATCGTTGAAATCAACTCCGAGACCGACTTCTGTGCTAAGAATGCAGATTTCCTGGCGTTCACTGGCCAAGTGGCTGACGTTGCTGCCAGCGAAAAACCAGCTGATGTTGCCGCTTTGTCCGCCTTGAATATCGAAGGTGGTAGTGTTGAAGATATCCGTACGCAATTGATCGGCAAGATCGGTGAAAATATCACTGTTCGCCGTTTTGTTGTGACGGAAGCGCAAGGCAAGTTGGCGAGCTATATTCACGGTGCCAAGATCGGTGTGCTGGTTGATCTGGTTGGTGGTGACGAGGCGCTTGGTAAGGATATCGCCATGCATATTGCCGCTGCAAAACCAAAGTCACTGGATGCCAGCGGTATTCCTGCTGAACTGATCGACGCTGAGCGTCGTGTTGCTATTGAAAAGGCCAAGGAAGCTGGTAAGCCAGATGCGATGCTGGACAAAATTGCTGAAGGTACCGTGCAAAAGTTCCTCAAGGAAGTAACGTTGCTGAGCCAGCCTTTCGTCAAGGACGACAAGCAAACGATTGAGCAATTGCTCAAGGCCAACAATGCTAGCATCGCTTCTTTCACCATGTATGTTGTTGGTGAAGGCATTGAAAAGGTTGTTACCGATTTTGCTGCTGAAGTTGCTGCTGCAGCAAAGGTGTAAACTAATGGTCGCACCTGCGACCTGCCTGTAGTCAATGAACGTGGATCATCTTTAATGTTGGGATGATTCACGTTTTGCACAATTTGCATAACAATAAGGAGCCCCATGAGCACTCCCGCCTATAAACGCATTTTATTGAAACTTTCTGGTGAAGCCCTGATGGGTGATGATAGCTACGGTATTAACCGAGCGACCATTTCCCGGATTGTTGAAGAGGTCAAGGAAGTAGTTGATCTCGGCGTGGAAGTGGCAGTGGTGATTGGTGGCGGTAATATTTTCCGTGGAGTGGCACCGGCAGCAGAGGGCATGGATAGAGCTACTGCCGATTATATGGGCATGCTGGCAACCGTCATGAATGCACTAGCCTTGCAGGATGCCATGCGGCATGTAGGCTTGGTAAGCCGAGTGCAATCTGCATTGAATATTGAACAGGTGGCTGAGCCTTACATTCGTGGCAAAGCTATCCGTTATCTTGAAGAAGGCCGTGTGGTCATTTTTGGGGCAGGGACGGGCAATCCATTCTTTACCACCGATACTGCGGCTGCGTTGCGTGGTATGGAAATCAACGCTGATATCGTATTGAAGGCAACCAAGGTGGATGGGGTCTATACGGATGACCCGAAGCGCAATCCGGAGGCGATGCGGTACAAGACGCTGACTTTTGATGAGGCGATCATCAAGAACCTGAAAGTCATGGATGCAACGGCATTGACACTGTGCCGCGATCAAAAGTTACCAATCTCTGTATTCAGCATTTTCCGCCAAGGTGCGCTGAAACGGGTTGTGCTGGGTGAGGATGAAGGCACTCGTGTTCTGCCATAACCACCCCATACACGCTTAGTAGGAGACATCATGATACAAGACGTAAAAAATACTGCAGATCAAAAAATGCAGAAATCCATAGAAGCACTAAAGGCTGACTTGAGCAAGGTGCGTACCGGCCGTGCGCACACCGGTTTGCTTGATCATGTCATGGTTGAATATTATGGCTCCATGGTGGCCATCAACCAGGTGGCTAATGTGAGCTTGGGTGATGCACGTACCCTCAATGTGCAGGCCTATGAGAAAACCATGACAGCCAAAGTGGAAAAAGCGATTCGGGACTCTGATCTTGGCTTGAACCCTGCGACCAATGGCGAAACCATCCGTGTTCCAATGCCAATGTTGACTGAAGAGCGTAGACGTGACCTGATCAAGGTCGTGCGTGGTGAGTCGGAAAATGCAAAAGTGGCAGTACGTAATGTGCGCCGCGATGCCAATGATGCCTTGAAAAAGCTGGTGAAAGACAAGGAAATCAGTGAGGATGATGAACGCCGTGCACAAGATGAAGTGCAGAAGCTGACAGACAAGTTTGTTGCTGAAATTGACAAGCTGTTGCAAACCAAAGAAGCCGAGCTGATGGCTGTTTAATTGCCGCGCTGATCTTGTTCTTCTTGATTTGCAGTTTTAATTGATTCTACCCTGCGGAGCATTGAGTGGCACTTTTTTCCAGCTCCACCCAAACTATCCCGGTAACGGGTGAGGTTCCCCAGCACATTGCCATGATTATGGATGGTAATGGTCGTTGGGCTAAAAAGCGATTTCTGCCTCGTGTTGCGGGACACAAGCGTGGTGTCGAGGTTGTGCGCGAGGTCGTGCGTTTGTGCGCCAATCATGGTGTGAAATATCTCACTCTATTTGCCTTTAGTAGTGAAAACTGGCGTCGTCCCGCAGATGAGGTCAGTTTTCTGATGGGCTTGTTCATGGAAGCATTGCAGCAAGAGGTTGGGAAGCTTGCTGAAAATAATATCTGCTTGCGCATGATCGGGGATTGCTCTCGTTTTGATCCTGCGCTGGTTGCCAAGATTGCAGAGGCTGAGGCACAAACAGCTAATAAGGATGGCCTGACCCTTACCATTGCCGTCAATTATGGTGGTCGCTGGGACATCATGCAGGCGATGAAGCGCCTGTTGGCAGAGAAGCCGGAGCTAGCCGAGAGTTTTACCGAGGCTGATCTGGCGACTTACCTCAGCATGCACTATGCTCCAGAGCCGGATTTATTCATTCGTACTGGTGGTGAGCAGCGGGTGAGTAATTTCCTGCTATGGCAGCTTGCTTATAGCGAGTTGTATTTCACCGAGACCTTATGGCCTGATTTTGACGAGGTTGAATTCAAACGCGCTATTACTTCTTATCAGCAGCGTGAGCGCCGGTTTGGACGTACCAGCGAGCAGTTGGTTGCAGATTAATATGCTAAAGACACGTTTATTAACCGCTGCGGCACTGATTCCTGCTTTTCTGGCCGTCCTGTTTCTCCTGCCTGAGCCTTACTGGTCTTTACTCATGCTGGTTGGTGTCTTGGTCGGCTTGGGCGAGTGGGCTCACATGGCTGGCTTCAAGCCAGCAGTACGCTACCTTTATATCGCGGCATCTGCTGTGGCTGGCGTGTTCTTCACTTTCTGGCAAGGGCCGGAAAATGCGTTTATGCAGGAGTATGCCTTGTACTGGGGGTTGCCGCTGGCGGCTGCTTTCTGGCTTTTTTTGGCACCCTTATGGCTATGGAGTCGAGCACGCATCCAGAATGTCTATCTTATGATGCTTGCGGGATGGTGGATTGTGCTGCCCTTGTGGCTCGCCTTAATCAGCTTGCGAGCCATTAGTCCTTGGTTACTATTGGCGATCATGCTTGTGGTCTGGATTGCTGATAGTGCGGCTTATTTTGCTGGCAAGCGTTTTGGCAAGCGTAAACTTGCAGTCAATATTAGTCCTGGAAAAACCTGGGAAGGTGTATTGGGAGCGTTGGTGGTAGTGAGCTTGTATGGCTTGGCCCTCTGTTTCGCTTTTCAGCTCAATCTATTGCTGATCGTAGGTTTCTGGATATTGACGGTCTTCAGCATTATGGGAGATTTGCTTGAATCCCTGATCAAACGCCAGGCTGGTTTTAAAGATAGTGGTAGTCTGTTACCGGGCCATGGCGGTATTCTTGATCGTGTGGATGGCTTGACCTCCAGTCTGCCTATTGCTGCATTTTTTCTGCATTTCCCTCTTTATTATCAGGCGTGGATGCATTCCGCGTAATCATGCCCATGCTACAAAATGTCACCATCCTGGGGGCAACTGGCACGATCGGCCTCAATACTTTGGACGTCATTGCAAGGCATCCTGAGCGCTATCGTGTCTTTGCACTGACTGCTCACTCTCGTGTTGATGAACTGGCTGAGCTTTGCCTACGCTATCGTCCTCGCTATGCGGTGATGCTTGATGAGCATGCAGCACAGAAGCTTCAGCATCAATTGCAAGGAACCGATACGCAGGTGCTTGCGGGTGTGGAGGCTTTAGAAGAGGTAGCGGCTCACCCTGAGGTGCATGTGGTGATGGCGGCAATTGTAGGGGCGGCAGGATTAAGGCCGTCAATAGCCGCAGCACATGCTGGCAAGCGGATTTTGCTCGCCAACAAAGAGACGCTGGTGATGGCGGGCAAGCTATTTATGCAGGCTGTGGAGGAGGGTGGTGCCACCCTCCTGCCGATCGATAGTGAACATAACGCTATCTTTCAAGTGATGCCACCAACTCGCTTGGCTGCCCTTGAAGATGGCGGCGTAAGGCGCATTCTGTTAACGGCTTCTGGTGGGCCTTTTCGCAAAGCTAGCGCTGCAGAGTTGATTGCCGTTACGCCAGCGCAGGCGCTAAATCATCCCAATTGGGTCATGGGTCCCAAAATTACGATTGACTCTGCCACCCTCATGAATAAGGGGTTGGAGGTGATTGAAGCGCATTGGTTGTTCAATGCTCCTGCCGACAAAATTGAGGTGGTTGTGCATCCGCAAAGCGTTATTCACTCCATGGTGGAATATGTGGATGGTTCCGTACTGGCGCAGATGGGCAACCCTGATATGCGTACCCCGATTGCATTTGGCCTAGGGTATCCAGAACGGTTAGATGCCGGGGTCAAGGCTTTGGATTTGTTCCAGGTTGGGCGGCTGGATTTTGAGGCGCCAGATATGGCGCGTTTTCCATGTTTACGGCTGGCTTTCGAAGCATTAAGTCAGGGGGGTACAGCTCCTGCTATTCTCAATGCAGCGAACGAAGTGGCTGTTGAGGCTTTTCTCAATGAACAGATTGGTTTTCAGGATATTCCTCGTTTGATTGAGTCAGTATTGGTGCGCATGGATGTTGAGGCGGTGACATCTATTCCGCAATTAATCGAGGTAGATACCGTGGCGAGAGCATATGCCATGGAGTGGAGGCAGTTGGAAGCATGCTGACCTTACTCGCCTTTCTTGTCACGCTTGGTATTCTGATAGCCGTTCATGAGTACGGACATTTTCAGGTGGCGCGTTGGTGCAATGTCAAAGTGCTGCGTTTCTCGCTTGGATTTGGCAAGCCAATATTCAGGCGGCATTTCGGCGCGGACAATACCGAATTCGTCATTTCTGCCTTACCACTGGGTGGATACGTCAAGATGCTGGATGAGCGGGAATTAACATCCCCTAGCAATGTCGCAGAGGCTGACTTGGCTAGGGCCTTTAATCGACAATCTGTCTGGAAAAGAATAGCCATTGTTTCTGCTGGGCCAGCAGCCAATTTGTTGCTGGCAATTTTCTTGTATTGGGTATTATTCATGCAGGGAGTACCTGGTATGAAGCCCATCATTGGCGATGTTCCAGTGCAGACAGCTGCTGCCCAGGCAGGGTTGCAAGAAAATGACTTAATCACGGCAGTGGCGGGGCAGCCAGTCTCCAGCTGGACGGATGTGCGCTGGATATTATTGCAAGAGGCAATCAAGTCTCCTTTGGTGGTCGTCAAGGTGAGAGATGAAGCACTGCATGAGCATGATGCGGAGTTGAGGCTTGATAGTATTGAGAAGGAAGACTTCGAGTCTGATTTTCTTGGGAAGCTTGGTTTGAGCCCTTATCGCCCTCCTATGCCTGCTCGTCTGGGGGAGATTGTTCCTGATGGTGTGGCAGACAAGGCTGGTTTGCAAACTGGTGATGTGGTACTGGCGGTTAATGACAAGCCTATTACTGAGTGGGAGCAGTTTGTGACCTTGGTGCGCGAGCGGCCTGAGCAACCGTTGACGCTAAGGCTGAAAAGGGATGAGCAAGAATTGGATGCTGTGGTTATCCCGCAAGCTATTGACGAAAATGGCACAAAGATAGGCCGGATAGGCGCCGCTTTTCAGGTGGATGAGGCCTTGATGGAAAAGTTGAGTATCACGGTCAGTTATGGGCCTTTGCAATCTTTTACCCGTGCCGTGGATAAGACCTGGGAAACCTCTGTGTTCAGTATCAAAATGCTGGCGCGTATGGTGACAGGAGAGGCATCGTGGAAGGGCGTGAGCGGCCCAGTAACGATTGCGAGCTATGCGGGGCAGAGTGCCCACATCGGTTGGAAGTCATTCATTGGCTTCCTGGCCTTGATCAGCATTAGTCTTGGTGTGCTCAATCTCTTGCCTGTGCCAGTGTTGGATGGGGGGCATTTGTTGTATTATATGATAGAGATTCTCAAGGGCAGCCCCGTCTCTGAAGCCACTATGGAAGTGGGCCAGCGTATAGGCTTGGCAATATTGGCTTTATTGATGGCGGTTGCTTTTTACAATGACATAACCAGGTTTATAACAGGTTGATCTTAATGAAGTTTGGCATGAAGCTTAAGCATATCCCACTACTTGTCCTGGCTCTATATTCCACTTCGGCACTAGCCCAGGATCCTTTTGTGGTAAAGGATATCCGCGTAGAAGGCCTGCAACGTACTGAAGCTGGCACGGTATTCAACTATTTGCCTGTCCGTGTCGGCGATACCATGACCGAGGAAAAGGCCACTCAGGCTATCAAGTCCCTTTACGGCACGGGTTTTTTCAAGGATGTTCGTATTGAATCCGACAATGGCATTGTCGTGGTGATGGTGCAAGAGCGCTCAGCCATTGCCCAACTGGTATTCAATGGCAACAAGTCCTTTCCCACGGATAAAATGAAGGAAGGCCTAAAGCAAATTGGTTTGGCGGAAGGGTTGATTTTTGACCAATCCATGCTGGATCGTGCCGAGCAGGAAATTAAGCGCCAATATTTATCTCAGGGTAAGTATGGTGCTTCGGTCAAGACATCAGTGACGCCACTGGAGCGTAACCGCGTTGCTGTAAGGTTTGATATTGAAGAAGGTGCAGTCTCCAAAATTCGCAATATCAACATTGTCGGCAACAAGGAATTCACGAAGGATGAATTGCTGGAAAAGCTGACGCTGACAACGCCTAACTGGCTGACCTGGTGGAATAAAAATGATCAATATTCTCGCCAGAAACTGACAGCCGACTTGGAGGCATTGCGTTCCTTCTACATGAATCAGGGCTATCTTGAGTTCAATATTGATTCCACTCAAGTCTCTATTACCCCTGATAAGCGTGATATTTATATCACCATCAATGTTACCGAAGGCGAAAAGTACACCGTAACGGACGTCAAGCTGGCCGGTGAAATGTTGATCCCTGAAGCAGAGGCGCGTAACCTGATTTCTGTGTCATCTGGTGAAGTGTTCAATCGCCAACGTGTGACTGAGTCTAGCAAAGCCATCAATGATCGCCTAGGTAATGATGGCTACGCATTCTCCAATGTTAACGCCATTCCTGAGGTGAATAAGGAGAAGCATACAGTTGCCTTTACTTTCTTTATTGATCCAGGTCGTCGAGTTTATGTTCGCCGTATCAACCTAACGGGCAATACACGGACACGTGACGAGGTGTTGCGTCGCGAAATGCGACAGCTTGAGTCTGCATGGTATGGCGCGGACAAGATCGAGCGTTCCAAGCAGCGTCTTGAGCGTTTGCAGTATTTCTCCGATGTCAACGTCGAAACACCAGCAGTGCCTGGTACCAATGATCAGGTTGATCTCAATATCAACGTGACGGAGCGCTCGACAGGTAGCGTGATGTTTGGTGCTGGTCTCTCCAGCTTTGAAGGTGTTGTGCTGGGCGTCACCATCAACCAGAATAACTTCCTTGGCACTGGTAACCGAGTGGCTGCGCAGGTAAATACGGGCCGTATCAATACGGTTTACTCGCTGACCTATACTGATCCTTACTTTACACCTGATGGTATCAGCCGTGGTTTCAATGTTTATCATCGCAAAGTCGACACGACCTACCTGCGTACAGGTGATTATAAAACTGCATCTTATGGTGCGGGTGTAAACTTCGGTATGCCATTGAATGAGCGTGATTTTATTAGTGCAGGCCTGACGTTCGATTACACGGATGTTGAGTTGAGCAGTAACAGTCCTCCGCAGTTCAGGCGCTATTGCAGTAGTTCTGAAGACGCGAATAGTTGCAGCAATAGTTCTTGGTTTACCAACCTGGCTTGGACGCACGATACGCGGGATAACATCATGTTCCCAAGCAAGGGTGTGCTACAGCGTATTAGCTCCGAGATTGCTTTGCCTGGCCTAGATTTGCAGTACTACAAGCTTGAATACAAGCATGCTTGGTACAAGGATATCAGCAAGAGCGTGACCTTAATGCTCAATGGCGAGATCGGCTATGGCAATACTTATGGCAACAAGGATTTCCCGTTCTTCAAGAATTTCTATGCCGGTGGTGTGAACTCGGTGCGTGGTTATGAGCAAAGCTCGATTGGCCCTCGTATCTATGACACAACAGGTTTAGGCTATCGTGATTTTGCCGCCGGTGGTACCAAGCGATTACTTGCGAATGCAGAGTTGTACTTCCCAATTCCTGGTATGAAGGATAACAATGCCTTGCGCTTGAGCACATTTGTCGACGCGGGTTCTATTGCGGGTGACGGTATTAATGAGGCAGGCTTAAATTACTCTACCAGCCTCAGTGATATTCGTTACTCTACAGGTGTTGGGGTAAGCTGGCTGTCACCATTTGGTCCAATCAAGTTAGTGCTGGCCAAGCCACTGAATAAACAGGATGGTGATCGTACACAAATGCTGCAATTCCAGATGGGGCAACAGTTCTAAGCTCGTCTAAATATGATTTGGTTAAATTTGAATTATTGAAGCAAAAAGCTTGTATATCAGGAGAAAGTCAATTGAATAAGTTGTTGAAAAGTCTGTTGGTCGCTAGTGCTTTATCTTTTGCTGCCAGTACTCAGGCAGCAGAGTTGAAAATTGGCTATGTGCAGGTTGACAAGATCCTGCAGGAAGCGCCACAAACAGCGGAAAGCGGCAAGAAGCTGGAAAAGGAATTTGGTCCGCGTACGACTGAGCTGGATCGCTTGCAAAAGCAGATTCGTGATCTGGAGACTGCGCTGGAAAAAGATAGCTTGACTATGTCTGAGGCTGATCGCCGCAACAAAGAGCGAGATGCTTCTAACCTTAAGATCGAGTTTCAACGCAAACAGCGTGAATTGCGCGAAGATGTGAACCTGCGTAAGAACGAAGAGTTGGGCGTATTGCAGGATCGTATTAACAAGGCAGTGACATCTGTGTCTGAAGCTGAGGGCTATGATCTTGTGGTATACGGTGGTGTCGCGTATGCCAACAAAAAGATTGATATTACCGACAAGGTATTGAAATCATTGGGCAAGAAGTAAGCTCAGTTCGTCGCTATTTTATTCAATGAGTATGTCGTATTCCCTGCGGGAGATTGTATCTAGGCTGGGAGGGGATGTGTTGGGGGTGGATGATGTCCATATCTCTCGCGTTGCCTCCCTTGCCAATGCTCAGGCAGGGCAGATTAGTTTCCTGACCGACTCTAAGTATCGCTCCATGCTTGCTACAACTAAGGCAAGTGCAGTGATATTGACCCCAGAGAACCGTGATATCACCTCCTTGCCGAGAATTGTCACGGATAATCCTTATGCCTATTTTGCCAAGGTATCAGACCTGCTAAACCCCCAGCCTCAATACGAGGCAGGCATGGACCAGGGTGCTAGTGTTGCACCAAGTGCGACAGTACCTGCGAGTTGTACCATCATGGCCCACGCAGTCATTGGGGCGAATGTGGTGCTGGGTGAGCGTGTTGTAGTGCATCCAGGCTGTGTGATTGGTGAGGGGGTAGAGGTCGGTGCAGATTCGGTATTGCATGCCAACGTCACGCTATACCATCACTGCGTGATTGGTGAGCGCTGTAGCATATTCTCAGGCAGTGTGATTGGTGGGGATGGCTTCGGTTATGCCCCGGACAATGGGCGTTGGGTGAAGATTCCCCAGGTCGGGCGTGTCGTGATTGAGAATGACGTGGATATTGGTGCCAATACCACGATTGATCGTGGCGCGATCGACGACACCATTATCCACGAGGGTTGCAAGATTGATAACCTAGTACAGATCGGACACAACTGCCGCATCGGCGCTCATTCCGTGATCGCTGGGTGTGTGGGCATTGCTGGAAGTGCTGTGCTGGGCAAGCATTGCCGTATTGGTGGCGCAGCCATGATCCTGGGACACCTTGAAATCGCTGATGGCGTGACCGTGTCGCCAGGTAGTATGATTACACGTTCGTTAACCAAAACGGACACCTACACGGCATTAATGCCGTTCCAGAGTCATGATGAGTGGCTCAGGACTGCTGCGGGTATCAGGAGACTGGGAGAGCTTGCAGAGCGGGTCAAGCAATTGGAAAAGCAATTGTTATCCCTGCAAGCACCTGACGCCCAGCACGATAAATAATATTTGATGTTGAGAAACGAGAAAAGCCATGACTGAACAAGCTATGACGAGCATGGATATTCATGAAATACTGAATTACCTGCCACACCGATATCCTTTTGTATTGGTGGATCGTGTGCTTTCGCTGGAGTTAAACAAAGAGATCGTGGCTGTCAAAAATGTCACGATCAACGAACCTTTCTTCCCTGGTCATTTTCCTTACCATCCAGTGATGCCCGGCGTGTTGATCGTGGAAGCTATGGCGCAGGCTGCTGCTATCCTGTCGTTCAAGACTATGGATACCAAGCCAAATGATAAGTCTGTCTATTATTTTGCAGGCATGGATAATGTTCGGTTTAAGAAGCCGGTTTCACCAGGAGATCAATTGATTCTCAAGGTCAGCATTGATCGCGTTTTACGTGGCATTTGGAAATATAAAGGTGAGGCTCTGGTAGATGGCGCTGTCGTTGCCGAAGCTGAAATGATGTGTATTCTGAAGGCGATTGCTTAAGTATGACAGAACCCAGGATACATCCTACAGCGATTATTGATCCCAAGGCTGAGCTGGACTCTAGCGTTGAGGTAGGTGCTTTCAGTATTGTGGGGCCGGGTGTTCGCATTGATGCTGGTACCCGAGTGGGCAGCCATGTGGTGATCAAAGGTCCAACCTCGATCGGCAAGAATAATCAGATATTCCAGTACTCATCGTTGGGGGAAGTGCCTCAGGACAAGAAATTCAAGGATGAGCCAACCTTACTGGAAATTGGTGATGGCAATACGATCCGTGAGTTCTGTACCTTTAATCGAGGTACCGTACAGGATAAAGGCACAACCAAGATCGGCAATCATAACTGGATCATGGCTTATGTACATATCGCCCATGATTGCTTGGTGGGCGATCACACTATTTTTGCCAATAACTCATCCCTGGCAGGCCATGTCGATGTGCATGATCACGCCATTCTTGGTGGTTTCACCTTGATTCACCAGTTCTGCAAGATTGGTTCCCATGTGATTACTGCTGTGGGCTCGGTGGTGTTCAAGGATATCCCGCCTTATGTCACAGCTGCTGGTTATGATGCCAAGCCGCATGGTATTAATTCTGAAGGCTTGAAGCGACGCGGATTTTCTGCCGACAATATCTTGCAGATCAAGCGCGCATACAAAACCCTGTATCGTAATGGCCTGACACTGGAAGAAGCCAAACAGCAGTTATCAGAACAGCAAAAGACATCACCAGAACTCAATATCCTGGTTGATTTCCTTAATCATTCAACACGCGGTATTGTCCGCTAGAAGCAGGGTGTTGCATGCCGACCATTGGTATTGTGGCCGGAGAGGCTTCTGGTGATCTATTGGGTAGTCATTTAATCCGGGCGTTGAAGAAGCAACGTCCCGACCTTAAGTTTGTAGGCATTGCTGGCCCGAAGATGATCGCCGAAGGGGCAGAGACCTTGTTCCCGATGGAAAGGCTTTCTGTACGTGGCTACGTTGAAGTCCTGCGTCATTTGCCAGGTCTGCTCAAGATTCGCAGGCAGGTAGGGGACTATTTCCTTGAGAATCGCCCGGATGTGTTTATCGGGATTGATGCACCTGACTTCAATTTTTCGCTGGAACGCAAGCTCAAGCGCCAGGGCATTCCCACCGTACATTATGTTAGCCCCTCTATCTGGGCTTGGCGGCGTGGCAAGATCAAGAAAATCCAGCAAGCCGTATCACACATGCTGGCACTCTTTCCTTTCGAGCCGGAGATCTACAAGCAAGCTGGTGTGCCGGTGTCCTATGTTGGCCACCCATTGGCGGATATGCTGCCTATGGAGGCTGATATCGAAGGCGCCAGAGAAGAGCTTAAGTTGCCAGCTGATAGCCTGGTGATCGCCATGCTACCTGGTAGTCGCCAGAGTGAAGTGCAACAGCTGGCTGACCTGTATATCAAGACTGCCAAGTTGATTGTGGCAGAGCGTCCCGATGCACGTTTCCTTGTGCCCTTGATTACCCGTGAGACACGCGCCATCTTTGAGCGCGCCTTGTATGCGAACGAGGGTTATGATTTACCCATCAATATTATGTTTGGTCATGCGCATCGAGCCATGGAGGCCGCAAATGCTGTGATTGTGGCGTCGGGTACGGCAACTCTGGAAGCAGCCTTGATCAAACGGCCCATGATTATCACTTATCGCATGCCTAACTTGAGCTGGCAGATATTGAAACGCATGAAATACCTGCCTTATGTTGGCTTGCCGAACGTCTTGGCTGGCCGCTTTATTGTGCCGGAATTATTGCAACACGATGCCGTGCCGGAAAAGCTGGCGGCGACCTTGTTGCAGATGCTCAAGGATAAAAACCAGATCGCCGATATTCAGACCGAATTCCGCCGCATGCATGAGTTATTGCGGCAGAACACCGAAGAAAAGGCTGCCCAGGCTGTGTTGTCGTTTATCAAATGAATAACGATCACGTAATCATCTGTGGTGTGGACGAGGCCGGTCGCGGCCCACTGGCTGGCGCTGTTTATGCGGCAGCCGTGATTCTGGACCCTCGGCACCCGATTGCCGGGCTTGCTGACTCCAAAACCTTGAGTGAGAAAAAGCGCGATGGATTGGCCATCGAGATCAAGCAACATGCGCTGGCTTGGGCGATTGCCTCTTGTAGTGCTGAAGAGATTGATGAAATCAATATCTTGCAAGCAAGTTTGCTGGCGATGAAGCGCGCTATTGAGCAATTGACTGTGCAGCCTACACAGGTGCTGGTTGATGGCCTGCATTGCCCAAAGATTAGCATCTCGTCACAAGGGATTGTCAAAGGTGATAGCAAGGTGCAGGAAATTGCTGCTGCTTCCATCTTGGCGAAAACAGCGCGTGATCATGAAATGGTCGAAATGCATGCACGTTACCCTCAATATGATTTTGCCAAGCATAAGGGTTATCCTACCGCCCATCATCTCAAGCTACTCGCTGAACATGGTGCTTGCGATATTCATCGGCGCAGTTACGCACCAGTCAAGAGAATCTTGGGCCTGATCTAGGTGCGATTTGTGCTAGACCTAAGCTCAGGCATGGTTTAGCTTGAAGAGTCTAGCCTCAGGCCTGCAGCAGGAATACCGTTGGTTGCTTGTGTAGTTCTGGCAGCTCTGATTTTTTCCAGTCTTTAATAGGTTTGCTGAGAATCAGCTCAGTGGGCAGGCTAATATTGCGTGCAACGCATAGCCTGGTCTCCGGGGCGCAATGCTCCAGCATATCTTCCAATAAATGCTGGTTGCGATATGGCGTTTCAATAAAAATTTGCGTTTCCTGATGTTGCCTAGAGTGGCGCTCAATTTCCTTGATTCGATGAATCCTGGCTTGTTTATCACTTGGTATATAACCCAGGAAAGTAAAGCGTTGGCCATTGAGCCCAGATCCCATCAGTGCCAATAAAATGGAAGAGGGGCCCACTAGCGGGGCGACACGGATATTTTTCCTGTGGGCAAGCTCTGCCAGTCGTGCGCCTGGGTCTGCGATGCCTGGACAACCCGCCTCCGACATCAATCCAACATGCTTTCCTGCCAATAAGGGTGCCAGCAGGCCGGGGAGTTCTGCGTCAGTCGTATGTTCATTCAGCGTCAGCAGGCTGAGTTCCCGCACTGGTTTGGCTGTTTTGATCAAGCCTAGGAAACGCCGCGCGGTTTTCTCGTTTTCGACAATGAAGGTGTCCAGGCCTTGCGCTAGTTGAATCACCTCTTGTGGCAATACCTGCAAGACATTGTCTGATCCCAGTGTGACTGGGAGCATGTATAGTGTGCCGGTACTCAATGCTTCACCTGTACCTTGTAAGTGAGTGTCGTGCTGCCATTGGCTGGGATAGTAATGTTCCAGCTAGCGGTATTACTACTGCTCTTGGTGCTTGGGTGACTCTGAGCCAGGAGATTCCAGTCGCCTGGAATAGGCTCGACGACTTTGACCATGACTGGCTGTGGCTTGGCATTCTTGAGAACGATTTCGTAAGCACTCTCGAACTGGCTATTGCCCATGGCTGGGCTAGGTAGTTTTTTGAAGTCAGTCTGCTTTTTGTTGGCGGTGACATCAAAAGCTTCGCCCAGCTTGAGGCGAACGGTTTCACTTTTTGCGGTATGGTCAATATTATCTTCGCCGACGAACTGGGCATTGCCTTGGCTATCTTGTTTATAGACGCGCATGATGCCCTTGGGTAGCGGTTTTCCTAGCTTGGCGCTTTCTTTATTATCAAACTCGACGAAAACCCCTAGTTTCAATTTTTGTCCCAGGTCTCCTTGGCTGGACTGGTAATAATAAGGTGATCCTCTTAATACTAGTTCCTTACGCACCGGTACTGATTGTGCACTGAGCAGCGCAACTTGCTTGGTTTGATTTTCGGCAAGGGTCGTGGGGCGTTCCAGGGAGTAGAGGTGGTATTCCAGCAAGGCTTCTTCTGCCATTGCAGGAGCTGCGGCATCTGCCATCATCAATTCATTCTTGCGCATCAATGCCATGGGGGCGGGGGGCGGGGTAACGCGATTTACATCACCAGCAACCAATTGCAGTTTTGCATCTCGGTAGGTAGTGCCGCTGGTGTTGGTGAGGGTGACCCAGCCAGACAAATCCAGGTGGTCTTCTGCAGCATTGAGTTCTGCCACATAATCGGCTTTCCAACCTAAGCCATGGGTCAGATAGCTAAGTTCTACCTCTTGTGGGCCAGATTGCTTACTGGAGACTAAGGTAACCAGCGTAGGGCGATCGCGCAAGTTGTCGGGAACATCGGGGTAGACAATACGGCCAGGAATGCCGGTTTCTATGCGGTTGCCCATCTTGAGGACGGTGCCATTGTTGGCAGCCAGTACCACTGCGCTTTCTATAGTCTCGACACCTGTTGTCGGATTGGTACGAATGACTTGTACCGTCTGGCCGATATATTTTTCTAGCAATTTTTCCGGGCTGAGCAGGTCGTAGTCGAAATTTTGTTCCAGCGTCTGCAATTGCCCTTTCAAGCTACGTAGCAAAGCGGTTTCTGGGCGAATCTGCGCACTGACATCACGCAATGCTAAGGCATTGACACCAGATTGCAGATTCACCTTGCGCTGATCCTTGACCAAGGCTAGGTCGTTGTTATAAATCGTGACAGCGACACTTTGCTGATCATGCAAGGTGCTACGAATCTCGTCTTGGGCAGCCAGCGCCTGGAAAGTGGTCATTAGGCAGATGGCGATAGTCGTACGCTTCAAGATCATGGAATCTCCTCAATCAGGGACAAGGTTATATGACAGTGACGCCTTGCTGCGCCAGCATGTCGATCAGGCGGATCAAGGGCAGGCCAATCAGGGCATTGGGGTCATCGCCTTGCATGCTCGCAATCACGGCGATTCCCAGGCCTTCTGATTTTGCACTGCCAGCGCATTGATAAGGCTGTTCTTTTTGTAGATAGTTCTCGATCTGTGCGTCGCTCAGATTGCGGAAAGTCACCGTAAAAGGCACAACCTCAGCCTGCATCTGCTGGTTGCTGGCATTGTACAGGCATAGCGCACTATGAAAAATAACGCTGCGGCCACGCATAAAAGTGAGTTGTTTGACTGCATTGTCATGCGTCAGGGGTTTGCCTAGTTGCAAGCCATCCAGGGTAGCAACTTGGTCGCAGCCAATGATCAAGGCTGCCGGATATGCTTCGGCAACCTTACGAGCCTTGGCCTGGGCAAGACGTAATGCAGTTTGCTCGGGAGCTTCACCAGCCATTGGTGTTTCATCGATATCAGGCGATTGTACAGTAAAGGGAATTTGCAGCCGGGACAGTAGTTCACGTCTATAGGGTGATGATGAGGCTAGGATAAGAGGTTGCATAAAGTCGGCGTTTAAAACTTCATTGTGGCATGTAGTATTCATTGAGGGCAAAAATGCCAATAAAAAAGCCGGCCATGGCCGGCTTTGTACGACAGACTAGTGAGATATTAGTCTGGCTGAATTTCCAGCAGGGTTTCGTCTGGAGTAACGCTATCGCCTTTTTGCACGTTGATTGCAACCACCACGCCGCTCTTTGATGCCTGGATTTCATTTTCCATCTTCATGGCTTCAATCACTAGAACAGCATCACCAGCCGTGACCTTGTCACCAACATTGACCTTGACGTCAACGATGGTGCCTGGCATTGCGGTAGTGACGCAACCTGGGTGTGATGGGCGCGGGCGGCCGCTGCCTGTATTGCTGCTGGCCTTTTTCTTCGCCTCGCCATTGCCCTGACCACCGGAAACCTCAATTTCATTGAGTGTTTCCACGACCACTTCTTCTGCCACACCATCCACAGACACGTAGAATGGACGTTGTTCTTCACCATGGTGACCGCTACCAGTCAGCTTGATGTGGAAGGTTTCGCCATGCAATGTGACGTTGAATTCAGTCGGCGCAAAACGTGAGTGCGATTCGCTGGAAGTCACGGCTTCCTTGTCTAGCAAGGGTTCTGGCTTAAGGGTGCCAGCGTTACGCTCTTGCAGGAATGTCTTGGCCAAATCGGGGAACATGGCATAGGTGAGGACATCTTCCTCGCTCTTGGCCAGGCCCTCTACTTCATTACGCAACTTTTCCATTTCTGCTGTCAGCAGGTCTGCTGGACGACATTCAATAACCTCTGCATTGCCCACAGCCAGGCTACGCACGTCAGGATTGACGGTAGAAGGTGCTTTGCCGTAATGGCCAAGCAGATAGTTTTTCACTTCATTGGTGACCGACTTATAACGTGCACCAGTCATGACGTTCAATACTGCTTGAGTCCCTACGATTTGGGAAGTAGGCGTGACCAGCGGAGGGTAGCCCAAGTCTTCGCGCACACGAGGAATCTCATCCAGCACAGCATCCATGCGATCTAGTGCGCCTTGTTCCTTCAATTGGTTGGATAAGTTGGAGATCATGCCGCCTGGTACTTGATTAACCAGCACACGGGTATCCACACCTGTAAATTCGCTCTCGAATTGCCAGTATTTTTTACGTACTTCGCGGAAGTAGGCAGAAATTTCCTGCAACAGACCGATGTCGAGGCCGGTATCGTATTCGGTGCCCTTGAGTGCCGCCACGATACTTTCAGTGGTAGGCAGGCTGGCGCCCTCGGCAAATGAGGAGATACAGCCGTCAACAATCGCAACACCATTATCCACGGCACGCTGAATCGACATACTGGCCAGGCCAGAGGTGGCGTGAGCATGCAAGTGAATGGGCAGGCTGACAGCTTCGCGTAAGGCCTTGACCAATTCGCCGGTTACCTCTGGTGTTAGCAGGCTGGCCATGTCCTTGATGGCAATGGTGTCGCAACCAAAGCTTTCCAGTTCTTTTGCCAAGTTAACGAAATAAGGGATGTCATGCACAGGGCTGGTTGTGTAGCTGATAGTGCCTTCTGCATGCTTGCCGACTGCTTTGACAGATTCGATCGAGACCTTGAGGTTGCGCAAGTCGTTCATCGCATCAAAGATACGGAATACATCAATACCGTTATCTGCGGATTTTTGCACGAAAGCACGCACAACATCGTCGGAGTAGTGGCGATAGCCTAGCAGGTTCTGCCCACGCAACAGCATCTGGAGACGACTGTTGGGTAAGGCCTTGCGCAGCTTCTTCAAACGCTCCCATGGGTCTTCACGCAAGTAGCGTACGCAGGCATCAAATGTTGCGCCGCCCCAAGCTTCCAGCGACCAATAGCCGACTGCATCGAGTTTGGAACAGATGGGCAGCATGTCGTCAGTGCGCATGCGGGTCGCAATCAGCGACTGATGACCATCACGTAGAACTACATCGGTTACATGTACTTTTGCCATAATCTTTTCTACCACTTCAAGGTGTTAATTATTAAGCCTCAGATACCCTCGTGGGCAGCTATGGCGGCTGAAATCGCCGCAGCAATCAGTTCGCGAGGGAACTGGGTCGCATAGTTGGCAAGCTCGGGGTGAGCTTCTACAAAGCTAGTATTGAACTGAGCATTGCGGAAGTCAGGGTGCTTAAGGATTTCCTGATAATAAGGAATCGTTGTCTTGACGCCATAGACCACGGTGTCATTGAGCGCGCGGCGGCCACGTTCGACCACGCTTTCCCAATTCAGTGCCCAAACGGTGAGCTTGGCACACATGGAATCGTAATAGGGTGGAATGACATAGCCACTATACATGGCAGCATCCATGCGAATGCCGGGGCCACCCGGGGCATAGTAACGCGTGATTTTGCCAAAGCTGGGCAGGAAGTCGTTCTTGGGGTCTTCCGCATTGATACGGAACTCCATCGCAAAGCCACGATACTGCACTTCGGATTGCTTGTATTGCAGGCGTTGGCCATCGGCCACGCGAATCTGCTCCTGCACGATGTCGATACCGGTAATTTGCTCCGTGACGGTATGCTCAACTTGCAAGCGGGTATTCATTTCCATGAAATAGAAGTTATTGTCGGAGTCCAGAAGGAACTCGACAGTGCCAGCATTCTTATAACCCACGGCCTTGGCGGCCTTCACTGCCAAATTGCCAATATATTCACGTTGCGCTTTGCTGAGCTGGGGCGATGGTGCAATCTCAATCAGCTTCTGGTTGCGGCGCTGGATGGAGCAATCACGCTCAAACAGATGAATCACGTTACCGTGGCTATCAGCAAGTACCTGTACTTCAATATGGCGTGGATTGACAACACATTTTTCCAGGAAAACTTCAGGTTTGCCGAATGCTTTGCTGGCTTCTGATATTACACGGTCGTAGTTGCCCAGCAATTCTTTTTCGTCATTGCAACGGCGAATACCGCGGCCACCGCCACCGTTGGTGGCTTTCAGCATCACAGGGTAGCCGATCTTGGCGGCCAACTTGCGCGCTTCTTCCAGGTTCTCCAGATTACCATCACTGCCTGGCACACAGGGGATGCCAGCCTTGATCATGGCAGTGCGAGCCTGGATCTTGTCACCCATCTGGCGAATGACCTTGGAGTCCGGCCCGATGAACTTGATGCCGCGACGAGCACAGATTTCTGCAAGCTCGGGATTCTCAGAAAGGAACCCATAGCCCGGATGTAGTGCATCACACCCCGATGCAACGGCCAGATTGACTATATTATGTGCATTCAGGTAACCCAATACTGGATCTGACCCAATGTTGTAAGCTTCGTCAGCCTTCTTGACATGCAATGCATGACGGTCAGCATCTGAATAAATGGCAACGGACTTAATGCCCATCTCGGAGCAGGCGCGAACGATGCGCACGGCGATTTCGCCACGATTGGCAATTAGAATTTTTTTGATCACGTAGTAAACCTAAACCTGAAAAATGGTACTGATTTTTGACAGGGAAACCGGCAAATTATATCATGCGCGGCTTATGACTGCACAAGCAATCAATATGCCCGTTATCAACAGTCTCGACTTCTCGAGAAAAGCGCAAGAATTTCGTGATATACTCCCGCTCTTGCGATTTTCTCGCCTGGGTGAGTATCTGGCCGATACCAATGGTTCGCTGGAGATCACCTTGATTGGGAGGGTTGACGAGTTAGGCAAGCCAAAGCTTCATCTAGAAGTGCATGGTGCGCTCAAGATGACTTGTCAGCGTTGCCTGGATTCATTTGAATACCCGCTGGATGTGGCTGCAGATTTTGTAATCGTCACCAGTGAAGACGCGATTCCATCGCCAGATTCAGATGAATATGACGATGAGGTGGATTACTTGGTGGCGGAAACGCAAATGCCGGTGATAGACCTGGTAGAAGACGAGATATTGCTGACCTTACCATTGGCCCCTAAGCATGCTGAAAAAGAGTGTGTTGGTGCTGGCAGGGTTGAGTTGGAAAAACCAAGTCCTTTTGCTGTGTTAAAAGGGTTTAAAGCTGGCAAAAGCCAAAACGATTAGTTTAATTAGGAGTAAATTATGGCCGTTCAACAAAATAAAAAGTCACCATCCAAGCGTGGCATGCACCGTTCACACGACTTCCTGACAAACCCACCATTGGCTGTTGAGCCAACGACTGGCGAAACTCACCTGCGTCACCATGTTAGCCCCAATGGCTACTACCGTGGTCGTAAGGTATTGCCAGCCAAGGGTGAGTAATCTCCCTGGTTTTTCAGGTATATGCGCCAGCCTTCACGGCTGGCGCTTTTGTATTTAACCTCCGATTGTGAGCATGGATATAACTGTTGCTATCGACGCGATGGGAGGCGATCATGGCCCTCATGTCACCATTCCCGCAGCGCTCAACGCTATCAAGCAAGATAGCCAATTAAACGTCATTCTTGTCGGATTGAAGGATGTCATTGAGGCGGAGTTAGCTGCCCATCAGGCAGTCATCGGTCCTCGTCTCCGGATTCATCATGCCAGCGAAGTTGTGGCAATGGATGAGTCACCACAGAGTGCGCTCAAGAATAAAAAAGATTCCTCCATGCGTGTGGCGATTAATCTCGTTAAGAGTGGTGAAGCCAATGCATGTGTTAGTGCGGGTAATACCGGCGCCTTGATGGCGACCGCACGATTCGTCCTCAAGACATTACCAGGCATCGATAGGCCTGCAATTGCAGGCATTTTGCCGACCCAGAAGGGAACGGTGCATATGCTGGATCTGGGTGCCAATGCCGATTGCACCCCGGAGCACTTGTTGCAATTCGCTATTATGGGTGCCATGTTGGTTTCCTGTGTCGAGCATAAGGAACGTCCTAGTGTTGGCTTGCTCAATATCGGCTCGGAAGACATCAAGGGCAATGAGGTGGTGAAGCAGGCCGGCGAGTTGTTGCGTGCTAGCCATCTTAATTTCTATGGCAATATTGAGGGTAATGACATCTATAAAGGGACTACCGATGTCGTCGTCTGTGATGGCTTTGTCGGCAATGTTGCCCTTAAGACCTCTGAGGGTTTGGCGCAGATGGTCAACCGTTTCCTTGTGCAGGAATTTAAGCGCAGTTGGTTGACTAAGCTCATGGCGCTGGTTTCCATACCCGTACTCAAGGCCTTTAAGCGCAGGCTGGATCCGCGTCGCTATAACGGTGCTTCCTTCCTTGGATTGCGTGGCATTGTGGTAAAAAGCCACGGCGGGGCAGATAGCCTGGCCTTTCAATATGCTATCCGCGCTGCGGCAGAAGAGTCTCGTAGTGGTGTATTGAGCCGTATTACAGAACAACTTGAAATTGAACATCTCAAGCCGCAGGCTGCTTTACAAGATGTTGAAACCACAAAAGAGGGTATATGACCATTTACTCGCGTATCTTGGGCACAGGTAGCTACTTGCCAGAAAAGATCCTGACGAATGCTGATCTTGAAAGCATGGTCGACACGACGGATGAATGGATTTATACCCGTACCGGCATTCGTCAACGCCATATTGCAGCAGATGATCAATATACTAGTGATCTGGCATTGCATGCTGCACAGCGTGCTCTTGAGGCCGCTGGCGTTACTGCGGGTGACGTAGACTTAATAATCGTTGCTACCACGACGCCTGATCGCGTATTCCCTAGCACTGCCTGTTTGTTGCAGCATAAGCTGGGTAATTCCGGTGCTGCTGCATTTGATGTGCAGGCCGTGTGTAGCGGCTTTATTTATGCGATTGCTACAGCAGATAATTTTATTCGCAGCGGCTCAGCCCGTACTGCGCTGGTTGTTGGCGCGGAAACCATGTCGCGCATTACCGACTGGACTGACCGCAGTAACTGTATCTTATGGGGAGATGGGGCTGGTGCGGTAGTGCTGGGCGCTAGCGATCAGCCAGGCATCATTTCTACCCACTTGCATGCGGATGGCAGTTATACCAAGCTTCTCAATGTGCCCAACGGTGTTTCCAATCAGGGCGATGGTAAAACGATTCATATGGAAGGCAATGCCGTATTCAAAATAGCAGTGAATACGCTGGATGCCATTGTTGATGAAACGCTGGAGGCCAATGGTATGCAGAAGTCTGATATCCATTGGCTTGTACCTCATCAGGCCAATATCCGCATCCTGCAATCCACGGCTCGCAAGCTAGGCATGGATATAGACAGGGTGGTGGTAACTGTGGATCAGCATGGCAATACCTCGGCTGCCTCCGTTCCTCTGGCGCTGGATGTTGCCGTACGTGATGGCCGCATCAAGCGTGGCGAAACAGTCCTGATGGAAGCTTTTGGTGGTGGCTTCACTTGGGGCTCCGCGCTAATCAAGTACTAATTCAAACGATTTCTTACGACCTAAAAAGGCCGCATTCATGAAATTTGCTTTTTTCTTTCCCGGGCAAGGTTCCCAATCTGTCGGCATGATGCAGGGATTTGGTGATCTTGCCATCATCAGGGATACCTTTGTTGAGGCCTCCGATACTTTAGGTGTTGATTTCTGGCGCATGGCGACCGAGCCCAACGATGCGTTGAACCAGACGACTAATACCCAGCCCTTGATGTTGGCTGCTGGCGTGGCAACATGGCGCGCATGGCAAGCCCAGGGTGGAAGCCTGCCAGCCGTGTTAGCAGGGCATAGCCTTGGCGAATACACGGCATTGGTTGCGGCTGGCATTGTGTCTTATGAGAAGGCCTTGCCTCTGGTGCGTTTCCGTGCCGAGGTGATGCAGCGTGCTGTGGCTGAAGGCGTAGGCGCAATGGCGGCTGTATTGGGATTGGATGACGATACTGTGCGTGCAGCATGTGCTGAAGCAGCGCAGGGGGAAGTGCTAGAGGCTGTTAACCTGAATTCCCCGGGGCAAGTGGTCATTGCTGGTCATAAAGCCGCAGTAGAACGTGGCATCGAGACTGCCAAGGCCAAGGGTGCCAAACGTGCTTTGTTGTTGCCAGTCAGTGTGCCATCGCATTGCGCGCTGATGAAGCCGGCGGCAGATGAGTTGGCGGGTTATCTGCAAGATATAGACTTTGCATCTGCTCAAATTCCGGTACTGCATAATGCAGATGTGGCTGCGTATGACGATGCAGCCAAGGTGAAGGGTGCCTTGGTACGCCAGCTTTATAGCCCTGTGCGCTGGGTAGAGACAGTACAGGCTGTACATGCATCTGGTGTAGTTGCGACTGCAGAATGTGGCCCAGGCAAGGTGTTGGCTGGCTTGGTCAAGCGCACAGTCGCCGAGTTGCCATGTCTGGCGTTGGTTAATCAAGAAGCGCTGACGGAAGCTCAGGCGCAATTCAATCAATAGAAATTAAGAGGAGAGGCCATCATGCTGGAAGGACAAATTGCATTGGTCACTGGCGCTAGCCGTGGTATTGGTGCTGCAATTGCATTGGCATTGGCAAAGCAAGGCGCTAAGGTAGTTGGCACTGCGACCAGCGAGTCGGGGGCAGCCAACATCACGCAGGCGCTGAGTGCGCACGGTGGCATTGGTTTGGCGCTTGATGTCAATGACGCGGGCCAGGTTGAGTCTGTATTGAAGAGCATCGCAGACCAGTTTGGCGATGTCAGTATCTTGGTCAATAACGCCGGGATTACCCGCGATACCCTGCTTATGCGCATGAAGGACGAGGATTGGGATGCGGTGATTGCAACGAACTTGACGTCGGTTTATCGCATGTCGCAGGCTGTCTTACGCCCGATGATGAAGGCAAGAAATGGTCGTATCATCAATATTTCATCCGTGGTCGGTCATATGGGCAACCCAGGTCAGGCGAATTATGCGGCAGCCAAGGCCGGCATGGCAGGATTTACGCGCTCGCTAGCTGCAGAGGTCGGTAGCCGTGGCATTACCGTGAACTGCGTAGCGCCTGGCTTTATTGATACGGATATGACGCGCGAACTGCCTGACAATGTCCGTGAGGAACTATTGAAGCGTGTGCCAGCAGGGCGTTTTGGTGATGTTGCGGATATCGCCGCTGCAGTTGGCTTCCTGGCATCATCGGCTGCTGGTTACATTACTGGTGAAACATTGCATGTGAATGGCGGCATGTACATGGCTTAATGCCATGCATGGCGTGCTATACCACTTAGTCATTCTGTTTTTGAATTCCTCGGGACTTTTGATAGAATAGCCCGAGCTTTTTTAAGCGACTTAACTTGAAAGGAATAATTTAGATGTCTGACATCGAACAACGCGTTAAAAAGATCGTTTCCGAACAACTGGGTGCAAACGAGGCTGACGTTAAGAACGCTTCCTCATTTGTTGACGATCTGGGTGCTGATTCTCTCGACACCGTAGAATTGGTGATGGCGCTGGAAGAAGAATTCGACTGCGAAATTCCTGATGAAGAAGCCGAAAAGATCACCACAGTTCAGCAAGCGATTGATTACGTCAACGCAAACCTGAAATAAGCTTTTTTCCCAATTTCCGTTTTTACTTGGAGTTGCCTTGTCCAAGCGTAGGGTAGTTGTAACTGGCCTAGGCGTTGTGTCACCAGTCGGTATCGGTGTACAAACATCCTGGGCCAATCTTGTGGCCGGTCAATCCGGTATCACCAACATCACTAAATTCGATGCCAGCCCTTTTGCCTCGCAAATTGCAGGTGAAGTGAAGGGCTTCGACGTATCGCAATATCTTCCCGCCAAGGAAGCTCGTCGTATGGATACTTTTATCCAATACGGCATGGCGGCCGCGATTGAGGCGGTGAAGGATGCGGGTATTGAAGTGACTGAAGAAAATGCTGAACGGATTGGAGTTTCCATCGGTTCTGGCATTGGTGGCCTGCAATTGATTGAGGATACAGACAAGATTTATCACGAGTCTGGTCCGAGAAAGATCTCGCCGTTCTTCATTCCCGGCACCATCATCAACATGATTTCGGGCAACCTCTCCATCATGTATGGATTCAAGGGGCCAAATGTTGCCATCGTGACTGCCTGTACTACAGGCACGCATTCGATTGGTGACGCAGCTCGCATGATTGAATATGGTGATGCTGACATTATGGTGGCGGGTGGTGCCGAAGCGCCAATTACCGAGCTCGGCGTCGGTGGCTTTGCTGCTGCGCGTGCCTTGTCGACCCGTAACGATGATCCAGCAACGGCCAGTCGCCCTTGGGACACTGACCGCGATGGGTTCGTGATCGGGGAGGGGGCTGGTGTATTAGTCCTCGAAGAGTATGAGTCAGCCAAGAAGCGTGGTGCCAAGATTTATGCTGAAGTAGTGGGGTATGGCATGAGTGCTGATGCTTACCATATGACTGCTCCGAGCATGGATGGGCCTCGCCGCTCTGTGGTAAATGCCTTGAAGAACGCAGGCCTTAATCCTGACCAGATCCAGTTCGTGAATGCACATGGTACGTCCACACCACTTGGTGACGTGAACGAAACTAATGCGCTCAAGGCTGCATTTGGTGACCATGCGAAGAGCTTGGTGGTGAACTCAACCAAATCGATGACTGGTCACTTGCTTGGTGGTGCAGGCGGGTTGGAATCTGTATTTACAGTGCTCTCCATTTATCATCAGGTTTCGCCTCCTACCATCAATATCTTCACTCAGGATTCTGAGTGTGATCTGGATTACTGCGCTAACGAAGCCAGGGACTTGAAGATTGATGCTGCGGTAAAAAATAACTTTGGTTTTGGTGGTACGAACGGTAGCTTGGTGTTCCGCAAGATTTAATTTTCCTGCTTCAATAGGAAGCAAAAATCATAAAGGCCCGTGCACTCTTTATAAGAGTCACGGGCCTTTATGCACAGATTTGTTGCATATGACAGTAAGAAGTCGGCTTTATTGCTTGTTTATATGGATGTTTTTTTAAGTTATTGATATTAATAATAAAAATTATCTGCCTAAAAACTGGGCGATTCTAGAAAACTATAATGGTGACGGTGGTTTAGCTATGCTTTCCGAACTCCATCCACAAAATTATCCACAGCTTTTGTGGAGAGAAATTCTTTCTAAGCTGGTGCATATGCTTTAGCATGAACGGCTGTTGATTTCATCTACTCCCATGAGCACAACGACATTCCTGATCAATGGTGTATCTAATGCCTTGATTTCACCGTTGGATAGAGGCCTAGCCTATGGTGATGGTATCTTTCGCACTATCCGCGTCATAGATGGGCAGCCAATTGCATGGCAAGCACATTACGCTAAACTGCTTGCGGATAGTCGACGCCTCCACTTACCCTGTCCTGAAGCTGTAGGCTGGCTAAAGGATTTGGGCCGATTATTCGCAGATCAGGGCGATGGTGTCGCCAAGCTTATGTTGACCCGAGGCATTGCCGAGCGTGGTTATGCGGTGGGGGATCATGCTACTTCTACGCGTATCGTCATCCGTAGCTCGCTACCAGACTATCCTGACCGTAATGCAAGTCATGGCATACGTGCATACCTGTGTAAAACCAGGCTGGCACACCAGCCTTTGCTGGCGGGTATCAAGCACTTAAATCGATTGGAGAATGTTCTTGCCAGGCAGGAGTGGAGTGATCCGGCCATCAGTGAAGGGGTGATGCTGGATCAGGATGGTTTGGTGATAGAAGGGGTAATGAGCAATATCCTGATACGCTCAGGTACAATATTGGCGACACCTGATCTGGATCGTTGTGGTGTTGATGGTATTACCCGCCAACGTATTCTAGCTATCGCCCCCACTCTTGGATTGATTCCAGCCATTACATCGTTGACGCTCACCGAGTTGATGAATGCTGATGAGGTCTTGATGTGTAATAGCTTATATGGCGTCTGGCAAGTCATAGATTTCAATGGTCGCACCTGGCCGTTAGGCCAATTGGCTGGCAGGTTGCGGCAATTTTTGCAGGAATAGCATGCGCATATTGAAGAGTTTGTTGGTACTGGTGACTTTGCTGGTAATCACCTTTGCCGCATGGATGGCTTACTTCGTTACCACCCCATTACAGTTTCCTACCAAGACCGTCGAGTTCGATCTGCGCATGGGGAGCAGTCTGCGTACCATTTCCCAGCAATTGGTCGATCAGGGTGTGTTAAATGAGCCTTGGAGTTTCATACTCCTTGTGCGTGCCATGAAAATGGCGGGAGGGATTAAGGCGGGTAACTATTTGCTGGAGTCTGGCCAGACGCCCTATGAGTTGTTCATTACCCTCAGTAACGGTAATGTTACTCAGGATAGCATTACCTTTATTGAAGGCTGGACATTTAGCCAGATGCGCCAGGCGCTGAATAATCATGACTCAGTGCGCCATCTCACCATGGCTTATACCGATGAAGAAATCATGCGCAATATAGGTGCTGCTGATCAATTGCCAGAGGGGTTGTTTTTTCCTGATACATATTTTTTTAGCAAGGGCATGAGTGACCAGGATATTCTCAAGCGCGCCTATGTAGCGATGCAGAATCGTCTGCAGGCAGCTTGGGAGCAACGCTCTGCGGGTTTACCTTATTCTTCCCCTTATGAGGCGCTGATTATGGCGTCTATCGTAGAGAAAGAGACGGGCAAGGCCAGTGAACGCCCTGTCATTGCCGGAGTATTTCTCAACCGTTTGCGCATTGGCATGCGGTTGCAGACTGACCCTACAGTGATATATGGGCTTGGCGAGACATTCGATGGGAATTTACGCAAGCGCGACTTACAGCGCGATACCGCGTTCAATACTTACACACGGGCAGGCCTGCCACCTACACCGATTGCCATGCCAGGCAATGCCGCGATTACGGCGGCATTGCACCCAGCCAAGACCGATGCACTGTATTTTGTCGGCAAGGGCGATGGCAGCCACCAGTTTTCCCGTACTCTCAACGAACATAATCGCGCCGTGGTGCGCTATCAATTGAAGGGCGGCAATGCGCGGTAGATTCATTACGCTGGAAGGCATGGATGGCGCGGGCAAGAGCTCGCACATAGAGAGCATCATCGCAACCTTAAAGGAGCGAGGGCTAGAGGTGATATCCACGCGTGAGCCAGGTGGTACGCAGCTGGGCGAGAGGCTCCGTGAGCTATTACTGCATGAGAGCATGCACGCTGAAACGGAAACTTTGTTGATGTTTGCGGCGCGGCGTGAACATATTGCGACCGTCATAGAGCCTGCCTTGGTGCGCGGTGCCTGGGTAGTTTCTGATCGCTTTACTGACGCCTCATTTGCCTATCAATGTGGCGGACGAGGTGTTCCGCGTGAAAAGGTGGAAACCCTGGAAACTTGGGTGCAGCAAGGCTTGCAGCCTGACCTGACGTTATTGTTTGATGTGCCTGTAGAGGTCAGCGTAGCGCGCTTAGCCACTGCCAGGGTGCCCGATAAATTCGAGCGCGAGAGTGCCGAGTTTTTCCGTCGTATCCGCAATGGCTATCTTGCCCGTGCCACAGCCCAACCACAGCGCTTTCGCCTGATTGATGGCAATCGCCCTCTAGATGCTGTTAGACAAGATGTAGTGGATATCCTGCAGAAGTTTTGTGCATGACGAGCCAGCGTTATCCTTGGCATGCCAGTACTTGGCAGCGCTTGCAGCAGTCACGCCAGCGCAGGCACCACTCCTTGCTGCTGCGGGGCAAGCAAGGCATAGGTAAGCTGGAGTTTGCCAACACTTTGGCCCAAGCCCTGTTGTGTCAAGCTCCAGATCAAGCAGGATATGCGTGTGGTCACTGTGTTAGTTGCAGTTGGTTTTTACAACATAGTCACCCTGATTACCGCTTGCTGACGCCTGAGCAAGAATCACCTGATGCAACTGATTCTGCACCTGTCACTAAAAAACCGGTACGCAAGAGTACACAAATATCTGTGGCGCAAATTCGCGAGTTGGCGGGATTCCTTGAGCTTTCCAGCCACCAGCAAGATGGCGTACGCATCGTTGTGATTCATCCGGCAGATGCTTTGAATCAGACGTCGGCCAATGCCTTGCTGAAAATGCTCGAAGAGCCGCCAGGGGATGTGATCTTTATCCTTGTTACCAGTCATCCTCAGCGCCTGTTGCCAACTATCATGAGTCGTTGCCAGCAGCTTGAAATGCCTACACCTTCTGAGCAAGAAGCATTGGCATGGTTGGGGCAGCAGGGCGTGGCGCAGGGGGATTATTGGCTTGCTTATAGCGGTGGTTCGCCGCTAAGTGCTGCAGAATTGGCTCATGCTGGCAATGAACGTGTGCAGTTAATCGCTACACGCCTTGCCCAGGGGCACAGGCTTGATCCCTTTACCTCTGCTGGTGAGTTTTCTGCTATTGGCATGGAGGAAGTCATGACCGCTATACAGAAGTGGCTGTATGACTTGTTGGCTGTCAGCTTGAATGCAACAGTAAGATATCATGTGCGCGATATTGCTGCTTTGCAGGCTTTGAGCAAGCGCGTAGACTTGAGCAAGTTGCTGGTCTTCCAGCGGCAGGTAGATGACGCAAGGCGTTCAGCTAATCATCCTTTGAATAATGAGCTGCAACTTGAGCATTTGTTGTTGCAGTACAGCAAGTTGTTTTCCAGCTAGAGGTCAACATGAGCGAGCAAGACACAGTAGGTAAGCAAGCGGCAAAGCCCAGTGTCATGTCGCTTGCCATCAAGGAAAAAGCAGCCTTGTATGCTGCCTATATGCCTTTTATCCAGGGTGGTGGTTTGTTTATTCCTACCAATAAGGCCTTCAATATTGGTGATGAGGTCTTCATGCTACTAAGCTTGCTGGATAGTCCGGACAAGCTCAAGGTGGCGGGACGTGTTATCTGGATCAGCCCGGTGACGCATGGTAATCGTCCACAAGGTATAGGCGTGCAGTTAAGCGAGAAAGAGGGCGGTCTGCAGGCTCGCAACCAGATCGAAGGCTTGCTCGGTAATGCATTAAAGTCGCAGCGTCCTACACATACAATGTAATCTCTTAGGTTATATATATTTTTAAGTTATTGATTGTATTTATTTATGTTGGTTGATTCCCACTGTCATTTAAACTTTCCTGAGTTACGCCAAAACCTACCCGCCTTGCGTGCTGCTATGCAGGAGGAGCGTGTCGGGCATGCGCTATGTATCTCTGTCACCTTGCCTGATTTTCCCGAGGTGTTAGCCGTCGCTGAAGCACATGATAACTTTTACGCCTCTGTTGGCGTGCATCCTGATTATGAAGATGAGCCGCTATTCACTGAGGACCAATTAGTGAATCTGGCAGCACATCCAAAAGTGGTGGCCATTGGCGAGACAGGCTTGGATTATTTTCGGCTGACTGGCGATTTGGAGTGGCAGCGTGAGCGTTTTCGTCTGCATATCCGTGCTGCTATCCGCGCCCAGAAACCCTTGGTGATTCATACGCGTAATGCAGCGGAGGACACCTTGCGCATCATGCGCCAAGAGGGGGTAGATCAGGTCGGTGGCGTCATGCACTGTTTTACTGAGAGCCTGGAAGTGGCTCAGGCAGCGATAGCGCTTGGGTTTTATATCTCTTTTTCCGGCATTGTGACGTTCAAGAACGCCGTGGCATTGAAAGAGGTGGCGAAGGCTGTACCGTTAGATCGCGTCTTGGTTGAGACTGATTCCCCTTACTTGGCTCCAGTGCCGTTTCGAGGCAAGCTCAACCAGCCTGCTTACGTACGCTACGTTGCCGAGGAGATCGCTAATCTACGAGGGATCAGTTATCAGGAAGTAGAACAGGCGACCACGGAAAACTTCTTTCGCCTGTTCAAGGATGCGCGTCCATGCGCCTGACCATGCTGGGCGTAGGCTCCAGTGCCGGAACCCCGGTGATTGGCTGCCAATGTGCCACTTGCATGTCCGACAATCCCAAGAACAAACGTAGCCGTTGCTCTTCATTGATCACCCTTAGTCATGGCAAGAATATCTTGATTGATACCGGTCCTGATATTCGCTTACAAGCCTTGCGGGAAGGCATTTCGCATGTTGATGCCGTACTCTATACCCACACGCATGCCGATCACCTGCACGGCATTGATGATCTGCGTGCGTTTTGCCAGAAGCAGCGTCAGCAAATCCCGTTATACGGAAAACCTGATGCGATGGAACATATCGTCAACAAATTTGGCTACGCCATTCGTGAAGCCGGGGATTATTGGGATTTACCTATTCTCAGTGTTAACCCTGTTGAACAGATGTTCGAGTTATTTGGCACTCAAATTGTACCGGTGCCTATTTTGCATGGGCGATTAGAGATGTATGGCTACCGTATCGGTAAGCTGGCGTATCTGACCGATGCCTCTGCGATTCCAGAAACTTCGCTGGAACTGCTGCAGGATGTGGATGTCTTGTTGCTGGATTGTTTGCGTTACACGCCGCATTACACGCATTTTAGCCTAGAGCAAAGTCTTGAGCAGGCTGCAATCATTGGCGCAAAACAAACATATCTCATCCACATGACCCATGAAATGGAGTACGAAGCTGTCAGCAAAATGCTGCCATCCTCGGTACAGGTAGGGTATGATGGACTCACGCTTGAAATAGCTGATTTTTAATGACAAGGGTTTGCCACAACTAACGGACAAGCCTGATACACAGAGGATAGAAGGAGTCGTTGTAATGGTATTGCGCAAGAAATTTTTATTGGTCATGGGTGCCTTGCTTGCATCTATCATGGTGGTTGCACCGGTAATGGCCGAGCCTAAAAAAACAACCTATACTGAAGAAGAGTTCCTGAGTGCGTTTGGCAACAAGACGCGCAGCGTAGTCGCCAAGCAATTAGGTGATCCACTTAAGAAAGAACAGTCGGTTAAGCCAAGTAATGCATCTACTGTGATTGGTCGCCCTACAGATAAAGAGGGAAAGCCAGATCAGGTAGAGATGTGGTACTACAAAGACCTCGTTAAGTATGATGCTAAGCGAACTTATAAAACCATTGAATTGACGTTTGTAAATGACCGATGTGTCAATATTGCATTCTTTAATAATAGATAATCAAAGCCGGGATTTCCCGGCTTTTTTATTTAATTCAATGGGGTATTAATCAGTCAGTTCATTATTAAAAATGATGAATAGGCCAAATGTACTAATTCTTATTTGCAGAAATTGATTGACGCTTTATTTGGTAGCAATTTAAGATGAAATCTGAAATTGTAAGGATCTGATACACATTGAGGGCCTTATAAAAATTTTGGATATATTTTTGCCAACATAACCACTTTTATATAATGGTTTTATGTTTGCAGTCGTCACACTATTAATAAAAACCGAAAGTGATGGAATGACGTTTTTCATGGGGAATACTACTAGTAGGCTTGTGTTTTTTGATGTCTTGGCGGGGATGCAAAGCTTTAAATGGCAGCAATGGCTAGGGAAGTTGGCTCAGCACTTATTGCCCAGTATGGGGCTGCAAGAACAGCATGACCTCCTACAACAGGAGATTTCAGATTTGAAAAAGCAGCTTCTTGAAGCAGAAAATGAACTCAGGATTACACGGCATGCTTTTGAAAGTCAGGATGGTATCTTGGTCACAGATGCCAACAATATCATTTTGAAGGTCAATAGCGCTTTTACCCGACTGACTGGATATCGACAGGACGAGGTATTAGGTATGACCCCGTCATTGTTGAAATCGGGGCGGCAAAATGCAGATTTTTACCGCAAAATGTGGATTGAGTTGCGCGAGCATCATTATTGGCAAGGAGAGGTTTGGGATAAGCGCAAGGATGGCACAATTTATCCTAAACTTTTGACGATCAGGGCGATTACTGATGACAGCCATCACGTCATTAATTATATCGCCACATTTTCTGATGTAAGCCAGCAGAAGGAGGCCAACGAGAACATCTATCGCCTGGCTTTTTATGATCCATTGACCCAATTGCCAAACCGCCGGCTGTTGATGGATCGGCTTTCACTGGCCTTGGTGAATAGCCAGAAAAACAAAAGTTATGGCGCTATTTTGTTTATTGATCTGGACAATTTTAAGACTCTTAATGATACCAAAGGGCATGATTTCGGTGACTTGCTACTCATGGAGGTAGCTTCACGGTTAAGTAGTTCAGTGCGGCAGAGTGATATGGTGGCGCGGTTCGGTGGGGATGAGTTTCTTGTCATATTGGAAGATATCAGCAGTGATGAGCAACTTGCTACGCAAGGTGCTTTGAGGGTAGCGGAAAAAGTATGTCAGGCAATTCGCCATACTTACGAGCTCAAAGGCTACCATTATCACTGTACGGCTAGTATCGGTATTAGCTTGTTGAGTGGTGGAAATAATAATATTCATGAAGTCCTTCGTCGTGCGGATACCGCGATGTATCACGCCAAGCAGACGGGGCGAGATGCTTATTGCCTATTTGATCCACAGATGCAAGCGATGATAGAGCATAAGGCCGGGTTGGAAGCTGATTTACGAGTGGCGGTCAATCAAAATCAACTCCTTCTGTATTATCAGATTCAGGTTGATGTTGAGCAACGTGCTTACGGCGCTGAAGTGCTACTACGCTGGCTGCACCCGGAGCGCGGTCTGGTACCACCAACACAGTTTATCTCCCTAGCGGAGGAAACAGGTTTGATCTTGCCGATTGGACATTATGTTTTGATGAGTGCCTGCCAACAACTCAAGGCATGGGAGCAGAGTGAAAGTACTCGTGATTTGGTATTATCGGTCAATATCAGTATTCGCCAGTTATGTCAGGATGACTTTGTTAAACAGATCAAGGATATACTGGAGGTGACTCAAGTGAATCCAAGCAAGCTTAAAATTGAGCTGACTGAGAGCCTTGTCATGGATGGAACTTCAGATAATGCCAAGAAAATGTTGGAGTTGCAGCAACTTGGCATTCACTTTGCCATGGATGATTTTGGCACTGGCTACTCTTCTTTGGTGCATCTCAAGCGCTTGCCTTTGAATCAACTTAAGATTGATCGTAGTTTCGTGGGTAATATCGTTAACAACCCTAATGACGCCGTGATTGTACGAGCTATTATTGCCATGGCAGCTGCACTCGACCTAGAGGTGATAGCTGAAGGGGTGGAGAGTCAAGAACAGATGGAAATTTTGCGGCAATACGGATGCAAGGCATTCCAAGGGTATCTTTTCTCAAGGCCCTTGCCATTGGAAGAGTTTCATGGGCTGCTGCATTAATCTAATCACTAGCGGGATTGCGAAGAGCGTGGGTCGTAGACATCACGCAGGCCTTCACCGAACAGGTTATAGCCAAGCACGGTAATCAGGATGGCCAGCCCGGGGAATAAAGATAGCCACCAGGCGAATTGGATATATTCCTTGCCGTCAGTGAGAATATTGCCCCACGAGGCTTGTGGGGCTTGCACACCTAAGCCAAGGAAACTCAAGCCCGACTCAATCAACACTGCACTAGCTACGCCCAAAACTGAGCTAACGATCACCGGTGTCATGCTGTTTGGTAACAGGTGCTTAAAAATCAATCGATTATCGCTGGCCCCTAGAGTTTCTGATGCCATGACGAATTCACGATTACGTAGGCTGAGAAATTCGGCGCGGACGAGTCGAGTGACGCCCATCCAGGAAGTTAACCCAATGATGATCATGATGTTCCAGATGGATGGTGTCAGGAATGCGATCACTGCCAGAATAAGGAAAAAGGTGGGGATAGATAACATCACATCGACAGTGCGCATGATCACTACATCTACCCAGCCGCGATAATAGCCTGCAATCGCGCCCAGGATAATGCCAATGAAGGTAGCGATGCCAACAGCGACCAAGCCTACCAACAGGGATATACGTGCACCAAACAGCATACGTGAGAAGACATCCCGTCCCAATGCATCAGTGCCCATCCAGTGGCTGGGTGAAGGGCTTAGCAAAATTGCCTTGACGTCAATGGCATCCGGATCGTAAGGCGAGATCAAGGGGGCAAGCAATGCCAACAGGAAGATGCTGGTGATAATGATGAAACCGGCAAGCGCCAAGGGGTTGGAAAGTGCACGTTTCATTGCATGACTCCACGGCGAACACGAGGGTCTGCCCAGGCATAGGCAAGATCAGCCAGCAAGTTGCCGATAAGCGTTAGTGCTGAGCCTATGGTGAGTATGCCCATGATGACAGGGAAGTCGCGCATCAGCACGGCATCATAAAATAGTTTCCCCATGCCGGGAATGGCAAAGATGGATTCGGCAATAACGGAGCCACCAATCAATCCAGGGATGGAGAGGCCAAAAATCGTGATCAGCGGCAACAAGGCATTACGCAAGGCGTGGCCATACACCACGCTGTTCTCTGGCAGGCCTTTGGCACGAGCCGTCGTGATGTAGTCCTGATGCAATACATCCAGCATGCCATTTCGTACAAATAGTGAAATGCCAGCCAGGCCACTCAATGCAGAAATGAAGACTGGCAAAGCCATGTGTTTCAACGCATCCCAGGCATAGGCCAGCCAGTGCATATGCTCTGCACCTTGGCTGTGCAGCCCTGAAATAGGTAGCCAGTCATTGATCACGCCAGTCCAATACATGAGTAACAATGCTAGCCAGAAACCAGGAATGGCGAATCCGACAAAAACAAAGAGGCTAATGGCACGGTCCGGCAAACGGTTCTGCGTGAGCGCCGAGATGACACCTAGTGGTAGCGCAACGATAACAATGAGCCCTAGGCTCAGGATATTGATCAGTAAGGTAATGGGTAAGGCCTCCTGGATCATCCCTGGGGTGACATTACCATCCTTGTCCTTGGCTTGCCAGAATACAGGGCGCTGATGCGTGGCAAAGGAAGTACCAAAGTCTAGCTTCACCATACGCTTCAGCCACAACCCATATTGCACGATGACGGGTTTATCCAGGTTGTACAGTTCGCGCAGTTTTTGGCGTGATTCTTCACTGGCCTTAGGGTCAAAACCAGCCTCGGTCATGGTAATGTCACCGGGAGCAAGGTGGATAATGAGGAAGGACACCAAGCTGATGCCGATCAACAGTGGTACCATCCAGAAAAGACGTTTCAACAAATATTTCAGCATGTTGCAGCTTCCAGGCGAGCTAATGGAGTATCAGTCGAAATGGTGATCGATATCACTGGCTGATCTCCGTGCGCCGTAATGGCCTAGGAATGTACCAATCCTGCGAGTTGTGCCCAATCCCAGCAGGTGGTGCCGGGTTGTCTATACCCTTGATGCGTTTATGCATGGCTTGTAAGCCATAACCAGCAAATAAGTAAACGATAGGGCTGTCTTCCAGTAGGATTTCGGCAAATTCATGATAGATGCTCATACGTTTATCAGGGTTGAGCTCCATACGGCCGCGTTCCAATAGGCGGTCAACACGTTGATTTTTGTAGCCAACAAAGTTGAATTGGCCAGGCGCTTGTTGTGAAGAGTGCCAAATAGCATATTGATCAGGATCAATCGCAAGCTGCCATCCAAGTAATACTACATCGAAGTCACCGGTCTTGATAAAACGACCAATGAAACTGGCCCATTCCAATACCCGAATTCTCACATCAATGCCGATCTCCTTAAGCCTACGCTGAATCAAGACGGCACTCATTTCACGCTGTTTATTCTGGTTGGTAAGGATTTCAAAGGAAAGAGGCTTGCCATTTCGCTCCAGAATACCATCCTGGTTTTTCTTGAAGCCAGCTTGCTTCAGTAAGGCGAGTGCTTTTGCAGGGTCGTAAGCATAGGGTTTCAGGTTGGGGTTAGACCAACGTGTGCCTGGCTTGTAAGGTGAGGCAACAGGTTCACCCATTCCTAGCAATACACCATCAATCAACTCTTGTTTATCAATAGCGTAGTTGATGGCTTTACGCACGCGAATATCATCAAACGGCTTGTGCTTGAGGTTAAAACCTAAATAGGTATAGCTATTTCCCAGTTCCTTATAGAGCGAGAATTTTTTTTGCAACTCCGGACGTGCCGGGAAGATACGCGCATATTGCACAGGGGAGAGACCCATGGTGTCGATATTATTCGCCATCAACTCCAGGAATTGAGAGGCTTCATCCGGGATAAAGCGACTCACTAGCCGGTCTATGCGCGGCTGGCCCTGCGTCGAGAGCGGGTTACGCACCAATGATATCTGCTCACCTGGGCGCCATTTTTCGAGTTGATAGTAGTGGCTACCTACGGGATTGCGGGCAAAGGCTGTATTGTTGATATCCTTACCCTCAAGCAGATGCTTGGGCAGGATATCAAGGCCTGCCCAGGAGTTGACTGCCGGAGCATATGGTTCGGCATAACTGACCCTGAAAGTACGGGCATCTGGGATTTCAGCCTTAATGACGAGTTTGTAGTCGGAGGCGTAGGGCGTGCGTGTTTTATCGTCGGTAATCAGTTTCCAGGTAAACAAGATATCTGCGCTGGTCAGTGGCTTGCCATCAGCCCATTTGAGATTGGGCTTTAGCTTGAACGTGATGACTTTCTGGTCTGCGGAGATATTCCAAGATTCAGCCAACTCACCTTCAAACTCCAGGTTCTTGTCATAGCGTAATAGGCTGCTGAAGATATTCTGTGCGACGGCAGATGCCGCAGCTTCGCCTGCAATCATGGTAATCAAGCCGCTGGGTTCACCACGCGTGGCATCAATCATCGTTCCACCATTTTCTGGTGGATATTCCAGATCGTAATTGACTACTTGATGAGCGCTAGGACGACCACAGGCTGACAGGCCTATTGCCAATAATAGACTCAATAGGGCGGGATAATTCAAAACAGAGGAATATTCACGCATGAAAAATAAGCATTAGGCCTCGCCAGGACGGGAGACGGTCAGTTTATTGCCGGGTGATATCTGGGAGCCGGTCAGGTTGTTCCAACGCCTCAAGTCTTTACTTTGAACGTCAAATTTACGTGCAATGCTATCCAGAGTGTCCCCACGCTTAACCACATAGTGGCGGGTTGCTATGGATTTGGCTTGGCTCGGGGTTGATTGGCTGCTAGTAATAGCAAGGATTTGACCTGGCTTGAGATTGCTGGATTTTAGGCCGTTAGCACTAAGAATTTGCTGATTACTTAGGCTGTATTTCTTGGCAATGCTGCTGATGGTATCGCCGGCTTTGACAATGTGTTTGATCGTAGTGGGAGGAGCCAAGGTGGTGCTTGGCATGGAAATTTGTCCGTGGTCTGCAATGGCAATCATTGCATCACGATTACTCTCTGACTGAACAGGTACCAGCAATGGCGTGTTGTTAGCGATATTGTTTGCACTCAAGCCATTAATATCACGCAACTTTGCCGTGTCAATGCCGAATTTCCGCGCAATGCTGTCCATACGCTCACCTCGTTTCGCATGGTAGGTTTGCCAACTGACAAGTGGTTTGTCATAAACAGCTAAATTGTTGCTGAATATTTCGGCTGCACTGATAGGTAGCAGGATTTCATGCACCTTGCCATTAGCAGTTAGCACAGGACGATTGTATTCAGGATTGAGCGAGGCAAACTCTTCTGCAGAGATTTCAGCCAACTCTGCCGCAAGCTTGGCGTCAATTTGCTGGGGTGCAGTGACTTTGACGAAGTAAGGCCGATTGGGAATGCTTTGTATATTTAATCCATAACGCTGTGGATTGGTCATGATGTTTTTGACCGCTTGCAGCTTGGGAACGTAATTCTTTGTTTCGTCAGAAAGTTCTAGGCTTTGATAGTCAGTTGGCAGACCCAGGCTGCGGTTGCGTGCAATTGCACGGCTTACCGTACCTTCGCCAGCATTATAGGCGGCCAGGGCAAGATCCCACGTACCAAACATGACATATAGTTTTTGCAGGTAGTTGAGTGCCGCATTGGTGGCAGCGGTGACATCACGGCGGCCATCACTCCACCAGTCCTGTTTCAGGCCAAAATTCTTGCCAGTAGAGGGGATGAACTGCCAGATGCCAGAGGCGCTGCTTCGGGATAGTGCCTGCGGGTTGAATGCGCTTTCTATCATGGGCAGCAGGGCAATTTCAGTAGGCATGCCACGCTTTTGCACTTCTTCAACGATATGGTAGAGATAGCGCTGGCTGCGATCTATCATGCGCTTGACATAATCAGGGCGAGATGAATACCAACTCTCATGAGTGCTGGTTATTGGCGATTGCAATTCAGGGATGCCATAGCCATCACGAATACGTTGCCATAGATCAAAGGTAGCCAGGCTATCTTGGCTTTTGAGGTTAGTGCCATCCGGCATGTATCCGGCAATATCGTCACTAGGATAATCGCCAAGGATGACGATTTCGTCGCCGACCACATTGGTGACAGCATAAGCTGCGGGAGCTGTAATAATGGGTGATGCTAGTAATACCAGCTTCAGCAGGGACTTCACAGTCATTCACACTTCTCGTGATGGCTTCGGGTGCTAGGATAGTAGCGAATGAGGGAATGCAGCGTCAAGTCTATGGGGAAAATAAACATCTCACTTGAAGTCATATCATTATCTCAATGATTAAAAATGATTTCTTAAATCTCGGATAGATGTAAAAACACTCAGGACATCACGATCTTTACTACCTGAAGCTTGTGCCAAACCAGGTTCATGACAACGCAGGAAAGGATTGGTGGCAAGCTCCAATCCGATGCTTGACGGCAGGCTGGGCAAGCCTTGGGCGCGCAGGGTGCCTGTAGCTTCTGCTCGTGCCTGTAAAGCGGCATGATCAGGCTCTAGCGATAGGGCAAACCTGAGGTTGTGTTGAGTATATTCATGGGCACAATAAACGGCGGTATCGTCTGGTAGGCTTGCGAGCCGCTGTAATGAAGCCAGCATTTGCGAGGGCGTGCCTTCAAATAAACGTCCGCAACCAGCTCCAAATAAGGTATCGCCGCAGAATAATATGCCCTGGGCATAATAGGCGACATGCCCTAGGGTGTGTCCGGGGATATCAAATACGGAGAGCGATAGCCCTAATGAAACAAACTCTAATTGATCCCCCGCGCTGACAGCCTCGTGAGGGAAAACGTATCGTTCTTTTTTCGGGGCATAAGCTTGAGCAGAGGTGGCTGCAATTAATGCTTCAACACCACCAATATGGTCAGCATGATGGTGGGTCACCAAGATGGCATCTAAATGTAGATTCAATCCTGTTAATACATCTAGCACAGGTTGTGCATCCCCAGGATCCACCACGATGGCATGGCCATCATGATGTAATAGCCAGATATAATTGTCGTTAAAAGCGGGAATCGGGATAATTTCAGGCATCGAAGTGATTAATCAATAGATGATGCCTATTAATGATAGGTTAGGGCCCTGATGTCAACAGAGAAGCAAGAACAATGGCTTGCCAGCCCATTAGGGCAATACCTGCAGGAGCAGGAACAAGCATTGTTTGACAGGGTTGTGCATGATATTTTTGGCTTTCATGCCATGCAATTTGGCATGTTGGGTATGCCCTTATTAAGGCATTGCCGTATTCCTTTTCAATTCAATGCTGATGTTGATCACGGGGCGATACAATGCGAGTCACATCAGTTGCCGATTCAAGCTGATAGTCTGGATCTACTCTTATTGCCGCATGCCCTGGATTTCAGTGAGCATCCGCACCAGACGTTGCGTGAAGCTGCCCGTGTGCTGGTGGCGGAGGGGCATATCGTCATCACTGGTTTCAACCCTGTGAGTACATGGGGCTTGCGCCGGCTGGCGAACGATAACGATGATTATCCTTGGGATGCTAACTTTCTTAGCCTAATGCGGGTAAAGGATTGGCTTACTCTTCTGGATTTTGAAATTATTGAGGTAAAGATGGCATGTCATATGCCCCCATTGCGTAATAGCTCTGGGCAAGGCCGACTTGGCGCGATTGAGCGCTTGGGATCCCGGTTTTGGCCATTGATGGGTGGGGTATACTTTGTCTTGGCGAAAAAACGCGTGATCGGTATGCGCCTCATCAAGCCAGCCTGGAACAAATCCAAGCTCAAAGCTGGCTTGTTGCCAACACCAACCCAAAGAACGGATATACAGAAAAAACATGAGTGATAGCAGTGTAGTAGAGATTTATGCCGATGGTGCTTGCAAAGGCAACCCCGGGCCTGGTGGCTGGGGAGCCTGGTTGTCGGTAGCAGGACATGAAAAAGACCTGTACGGTGGGGAGTTGAATACTACGAATAATCGTATGGAACTTACCGCAGTGATCCGTGCGCTAGATGCTTTAAAGCGGGGATGCAAGGTTAGGATTTATACCGATTCCGTGTACGTGCAAAAAGGCATCACGGAGTGGATACATGGTTGGAAGGCAAGAAACTGGACGACCAGTGATAAAAAGCCAGTCAAAAATGTAGATCTCTGGAAAGCCCTTGATAGCTTGGTGCAACAGCACAAGATCGAGTGGATATGGGTAAAGGGGCATGCGGGTAACGCTGGTAATGAGCGGGCTGATGCGCTTGCCAATAAGGGTGTAGATCAGGTATTGGGACGAGAGGTGGCATAAAAATGGGCATGAGACAGATTTTCCTCGATACCGAAACAACCGGGCTTTATCACGCCCAGGGGCATCGTATTATCGAAATTGCCGGGGTTGAGTTGATTAACCGCAGGCTGACTAACAACCATTTTCATGTGTATCTTAATCCAGACCGCGAGATTGACGAGGCCGCGCAGGAGGTGCATGGCATCACCCTAGAGTTTCTGCAGGATAAGCCTCGTTTTCCCGATATTGTGGATGACTTTCTGCAATTCGTATCTGGGGCAGACTTGATTATCCACAATGCGCCTTTCGATATTGGTTTCCTGAATGCCGAGCTGACGAGGATAGATAGACGCAACATTGAGCAGAGCGTCGAGGAAATTATCGATACGCTGAAAATGGCCAAGGAAATGCGGCCTGGTCAACGTAACAACCTAGATGCTTTATGTAGACACTATGGCATAGACAATTCTTCGCGCACGCTACACGGCGCTTTGCTTGATGCGGAACTGCTGGCTGATGTCTATATGGCCATGACTCGCGGCCAGGAAAGTCTGATCATCGACATGCTGGACCAAGGCCCAGCGGAAAATATTCACGAGCTTCAATTAACGCGAAGTAAGCCACTGAGGGTCTTGGCCGCTAGTGATGTTGAGCAGGCAGCTCATCAGGAGTATTTGCAGGCACTGACCAAAGGTGGTGCTTGTATATGGTCGCAATGACCATTAGATGTCAGGCTAAGGCATCCGCCCAGCTATTGGGAGTTTCGTAGAGGCGTACCCGTTCTAGCTTGAGTTGGGTGCCATAGGTGTCGTGGTATTCCGCTTGGAGGATACGGAATGCTTCTGCGGCCATGTTTTCAGCAGTGGGAACGCGATTGAACACTACTGTCTTATGCTCGGGCAGGCTGCGCAAAAACTCTAATACCGCTGTATCGTCCTGATACACCAGAAAGGCATGATCCCATTGGTCCACCACGCAGCGCTTGGCAATCGCCTTGACGTCAGAAAAATCCATCACCATCCCGTTATCAGAAGCACCTTCCAGCTCGATGATGTTGCCAGAAAGAGTGATTTCCATCGCATAGCGATGTCCATGCAGGTTACGGCATTGGCTTTTATGACTGGGGATACGATGACCAGCATCGAATTCAAGGCGGGTGGTGATTTGCATGGCGCGATTATAGCAGCAAAGACTGTGACGTCCTCATGTCACTGAATTCTCAGACTCTTAAAGCCCGGCAAGCGTGCGGATATGCGTGGTGGCGGATGCCGCCAGTGAGGGGAGGTGGTAGCCGCCTTCGAGCACAGAGACAATGCGCTGCTGGGCATGTTGCTTTGCTACAGACATGGCAAATTCGGTGATCCAGCGGTAATCTTCGATGTTGAGTTTTAGCTGGGCCAGAGGATCGTTTTCATGTGTATCGAACCCAGCAGAAATAAATAGCATCTGTGGTCGAAAGCGCTCCAATGCTGGCGCAAAGTGCTGCAATACCGCCTCGCGAAATACCTGCCCATTGCTTTCCGCAGCCAGAGGCACATTAATCATATACTCAGAACGAGTATCAGCGCCACGATGTGGATAGAAGGGATGCTGAAAGGTGGAGCAAAGCATGATGCGTGGATCATTGCGGAAAATATCCTCGGTGCCATCTCCATGATGTACATCGAAGTCAAGGATAGCGATACGATCAAGTTGATAACTGGCCAACGCGTGTGCAACACCAGCAGCAATATGGTTAAAGATGCAGAAACCGGCAGCATGTGCTTTCCCAGCATGATGCCCTGGTGGCCTGACGCAGCAAAACGCGTTGCGAGCTTGGTGTTGCATCACCAAATCGGCGGCTTTGATGACTGCGCCTGTCGCATGCTGGCAGGCACTAAGTGACATTGGTCCCATGGCAGTATCGGGGTCTAGTCGCACGATACCCGCACGTGGGGAAATACTACGGATGTGTTGAACATATGCGGCATCGTGCACACGCAACCATGCCTCATCGCTTGCTAGGGGGGCGTCATGGCGTTGTAGCTTATCAAGAAGTTTTTGCTCGGCAAGTGCATCCATAATTGCCGTGATGCGAGCTGGAGATTCCGGGTGCTTGCCATCCATGACATGTAGCAGCGTATCAGGATGGGACACCAGTGCCGTTTTCATGCCATTTCTTGCCGCAATTGCTGATAGAAACCGAGGCGCCGTGGCAATATAGCCCCGGCATCAACTGCTGCCTGGATCGCACAGTCAGGCTCTTTTAAGTGGCGGCAGTTGTTGAAGCGACATTGGCCAAGATACGGACGAAACTCGACAAAGGCTAGCTCCAGTTGTTCGGCATCTAGGTGATTGAGGCCGAATTCCTGCAACCCAGGGGAGTCGATCAGCTTGCTTTGCGCATCGAGATGGTAGAGGTGTGCCGCCGTTGTGGTGTGCTTTCCACTATCTAGGACAGTAGAGACCTCCTGCGTTCTTACCATTTTATCTGGCAGCAAGGCATTGACGATGGTGGATTTCCCCATTCCTGATTGACCGACCAAGACGCTGGTTTCACCTTGTAGCCATTGCTTCAGGGGGGCGATGTTACCGCGTGCCGAGAGTGGTTGTATGGTGTAACCCAATCCAGCATAGTCTTGTAGCCGTAGCAGCACGTCATCGGCATTATCCAGATCACACTTATTGAGTACGATCACTGCCTTGACCCCGGCAGCTTCGCAGGCAACCAAGCAGCGATTCAACAGCTCTTCATAAAAGCTTGGCTGTGTCGCTAGTACGATCACAGCTTGGCTCACATTGGCTGCCAGCATCTTGCTGCGGAAGCTGTTGCTGCGGTATAGCAAACTGCTCCTGGGCTCGAGCTGCTCGACCACAGCTTCATTCGGGCCAGTCAGCTTGACCTTGACCTTGTCACCACAGGCAAGATCGGTTTTCTTGCCCCTGGTAACGCAGCTTAACTCAGTGCCATCTTCTAGTTCTACGCCATAGCGTTTGCCGTATGAGGCAATCACCAGGCCGTTTAATAATGCATTTGACAAGGCTTACTGCGCTGTAAAGGTGCTGAGCCGGGCAATGCGGATGCTGGCTGGCGGATGTGAATCGTAAAATGCCGAATGCAGCGGGTCTGGCGTGAGTGTAGATGCATTGTCACGGTATAGTTTAACCAATGCCTCCACCAAGTAACGTGCATCTGCATTTTGCGCGGCGTATTCGTCAGCCTCGAATTCATTCTTGCGAGAGTAGCCAGCCAGTAATGGACGCAAGAGGAATAGGAAAATCGGGCTGACTAGCAAGAATAAAATAAGTGCCATGTAGTTGCTCGGCTGTTCAACGCCCAGCCCTGCGTAGAACCATGTCTGTTGCGTTAACCAGCCGAGCAGTGCTAAGCCGATGAAGCTGACGAAAAACATCAGCGCAATGCGCTTGATGACATGCTTATGCTTGAAGTGGCCGAGTTCGTGCGCCAGCACGGCCTCAATTTCATCGCCACTCAAGCGGTCCAACAGCGTATCGAAAAAAACCACGCGCTTGCTTGAGCCAAAGCCGGTGAAATAGGCATTGCCGTGGCTGCTGCGTGTGGAGCCATCCATCACGAATAGCCCTTGTGATTTGAAACCACATTTGGTCAACAAGGCTTCAATACGGTTTTTCAGGGATTCATCCCCCAGTGGCGAGAATTTATTAAACATTGGGGCGATGAAGGTTGGGTAGATCGCCAGCATCAGCAGGTTAAACACACTCCAGACTACCCATAGATATAGCCACCAATAGTCACCAGCTCCCTGCATCAGCCATAGCGCGGCGAACAGTAGCGGAGCACCGAGTAGCAAACCGACGATCGCATGCTTGACCATATCCTTGAAGTACATGGCAGGCGTCATTTTATTAAAGCCGAAATGCTGGTCAATGACGAATGTACGGTAATAGTCGAAGGGTAAATCAATCATACTGCTGACCAGTAATGCACTCAGGATGACGACTGCGCCGCGAATGATATCGTACTCCGGCAATATGCCACGCCAGGCGCTATCGATGAGTTGTAAGCCGCCACCAATGGTCAGTAACAATAAAAGTACTGCCTGCGCAATGGTTTCAATCAGAGCGAGACGTGTCTTCGCGGATGAGTAGTCGGCGGCTTTTTGATGGGCATCAAGGCTAATGCTTGCACTGAATGCATCCGGTACCTTGCTGCGGTGCTGTTGGATATAGTGCATATGTCGTCGACCCAGCCATAGCCGAATCATTGTAGTCAGTGCTAAGAGCGAGATGAACAGGATAGTGAGGTTCGTAGCCATCATTGTGCTTATTTATCAGTTAAAATATTGTGTTTATTTTGAAGCAAGAACCGGGTGGAAGGTTCACCTTTATTTACATTCGGTCACATTTTAATGGAAATCATTATGGCACAACACAACGACAACCTCATCTGGCTAGATATGGAAATGAGTGGCTTGCAGCCGGATAGCGACCGTATTTTGGAATTGGCGGCTGTGGTTACCGACGCTGAGCTGAATGTTTTAGGAGAATCGCCAGTATTAGTTGTGCATCAGTCCGATGCCGTGCTGGATGGCATGGATGCCTGGAATAAGGGCACGCATGGGCGTTCTGGCTTGATCGACAAGGTGAAGGCATCCACCCTGGATGAGGCGTCAGCTTCACAACAGATGATCGAATTCCTTAAGGAGTTTGTACCCGCGGGTAAGTCGCCAATGTGTGGTAATTCCATTTGCCAGGATAGGCGCTTCATGGCGCGTTATATGCCTGAGCTGGAGACTTATTTCCATTACCGCAACTTGGATGTCAGTGTGTTCAAGGAGCTGGCAAGACGTTGGCGCCCAGCTCTGATTTCTGGCTTCAAGAAAAGCAGCAAGCATGAGGCGCTGGCTGATATTTATGAATCTATTGATGAGCTCAAATATTACCGTGAGCACTTCATTCGCATGGAGTAGGTGTCAGGAATAGCGGGCAAAAAAAGGGGTGCGTCAGGCGCACCCACTAAGGGAGGAGAAGTATAGCTTTGGAGAAAGCTCGCATTTCAAAGAGCAGTGTTGCATGTCATTTACTCTGCGTTAGGTAGCATAATAGGGCGGAAGTGTTGCTGAATTATTGCCGAGGCGGGTGAAATGGTTAGCAAACTGTTAAATAGTTGTAACAGTTTGCTATTTTATCTGGATTGCTGAGCCTGCTGCTCTAGGGACGCTTCGCCAACGCCTTGTATAGATCAAGGTAAAGTTTAGCGCTATTGGCCCAGCTAACGTCGCGTCGCATACCGTTACGCTGGATTTTACGCCAGGCTCTAGGGTCATGGTAATACACCAAGGCACGCTCTACAGCGCTTAATAATTGTGGTGCTTCAGCGGACTCCATGACAAATCCTGTTGCCGTGTTGTTTTTCATGGTACTGCTATTGCTATCGCGCACTGAATCGGCGAGGCCGCCGGTGTGTGTGACGATAGGCGGCGTGCCATAGCGTAACCCATACATCTGGTTTAACCCACATGGCTCAAAACGAGAAGGCATGATGAATATATCCGCGCCAGCCATGATCTGGTGCGATAAAGGCTCTTTATAGCCGATGCTGACACTGACTTGACGTGGGTGACGCTTGGCGAGTTCCTTGAAACCATTTTCCATGTGTGTTTCACCGCTGCCCAGCACGGCAATTTGGCAATGTTTTGCCAACAGCTTTTCTGCAATCTCCAGGAAAATATCCAATCCCTTCTGGTGCGTGAGCCTACTGACTACGCCGAGCAAGGGTTTGTGAGGGGCGGCCTCCAATCCCAACTGCACTTGAAGCGCTTTTTTGACAATTTTCTTGTCAGCCAAGTGTTCGAGATTATACGTTTTGGCGAGATAGGGATCGGTAGCCGGGTTCCACTCTTGAATCTCAATGCCATTCAAAATGCCACGAATCTCTTGACCTCTCGCGGCAAGGAGGCCTTGCATGCCAAAACCATATTGCTCGGTCTGTATCTCTTGAGCATAAGTCGGACTCACCGTGGTGATACTGTCAGCGTAGTAGATGCCAGCCTTGAGAAATGACATCTGACCATAGTATTCCACGCCGTTCATCTGGTAACTATGAGCGGGCAAGCCTAAGCGCTGTACCCAATCAGGAGAAAAATTACCCTGGAATGCCAGGTTATGAATGCTGATGATGGAAGTCGCGTGGTGAGTGCTTGAATGATGCAGGAATGCGGGGGTAAGACCGCTTTGCCAATCATTGCAATGGACAACATCAGGGATCCAATCACGAAGGGGGGAGTCCTCGCTACTTAATAGTGCACCTACTTTGGACAGTATGCCAAAGCGCAAGGCATTATCGTTCCAATCATTGCCATGGCCGTCAGTATATGGGCCACCGGGCCGATCAAATAATTGAGCGCTCTCAATGGCCATGACATCAACGCCAGTATCAGGCATCTTGCCTGCTAACAAGTTGATGCTGCCAACTTCTGGTAGGTGGTGTATCTGGGTAATGAGGTGCTTGTCTTGCAGCTTTGCCAGCACTGCGGGATAACCTGGTAGCAAGATGCGGATATCCATACCCAGATCGCGAATGGCGGCAGGCAAGGAGCCGCTGACATCGGCCAGGCCGCCGGTCTTGATTAAGGGATAAGCTTCGGAACTGACAAAAAGGATACGCAAGATGATGGACTCTTTGCTTTTTTGAAGTAGAAGTGGCTCTGTGTTGGTGCGTTATCTATTGAAGCATATCAAATAACCATGGCAGCGAACATCCGCCATTAAAGGCGGTTTGAATGAGCAGGAGGCATTAGATCGAGATGGTATCCGGGCTGCTGCCAATAGGCATTGTCAGTGCAACGCCTTGGCTGGGTAGGAGCCATTCGATCAAAAAGCCGAGCAAAGCAATGAAGATGCTGGCAAAGAAAGCTGTCCAGAAACCGGATAGCTCAAATCCCTTAATAAGCTTGGCTACCAGCATAATCATCAAGGCGTTCACGACTAGTGCGAAAAAACCGAATGTCACTAGGGTGAGTGGGAAGGTAAGTACAAGTAATAAAGGGCGGATAACGGCGTTGACGAAACCCAATGCCAGAGCCGAGATCAGCAAGGAAAGCCGCGAAGAAAATTTGAGGCCAGGGAAAATCAAGCTGGCAATCCATAAGCATAGGCTCATGATTCCCCAGTGCAATATAAAATCATAAATATCATTTGAAATCATAGTATTGTATTTTTAATTTAATGTGAGTTGATAATATTTCTTGCAGCTTGAAAGCCACTTCTGATCGCGCCTTCTATGGTGGCAGGATAGTCTAATAAAGGGTTTCCAGTACCCACATAATCTCCAGCTAGCTGTATGGCTGGGTACATCGTGGCTTGGCTTGGGCGCTCCTGCGCTACTGTGCAGGCAAAGGTGGCGCGCTTTTCTGCAATGACTTTATGCCATAGGGGTGTAGTCTTCAGCAGTACAGGAAAAACAGTTTGTAGTTCTTGGTGTAGCTTGAGGGCAAGGTCGGACTGAGTCAATGCCTGATGTTTGCCTTCGGCACTGATAACAATCGCGAGCAAGCCCGCTTGCCCATACAGCTGTCCACGGTCGAACACCCATTGTCCAAGCTTGCCAGTCAAACCGTGCATGGCTTGAGGCAAGGCTATTTCAGGAGAGTATTGCAGATATATCGTATAAATAGGCTGATATTGCAAGGATTGACATTGACTGACGATATGATCCGTACCCGGCAACGATGCCAGCAATCCAGCCACTCGGAAAGGGGAGGTAGCGATGATCACATGGCTAAAATCCTGCCGTTCGCCCTTGAGTTGCAGTTCTATCCCATGCTCTAGCGTACGTAAACTTTCTACTGCTGTATTGAGGTAAATCTTGCCGCCATGTGCCTTGATAAACTTGGCGGCTGGTTCAGCAATTAATGTCGATAGGTCAGCGCGAGGCAAGAGTAAGTCGCTATCCGATTTCTTGTCTGCAAAACTATCTCGTAGCACGTTGAGAAAAGCTTGCGCGCTTGCGGTAGCAATTGGAGTGTTGAGCGCTGCGAGGCAGAGTGGCTCCCACAGCATGCTGATGACTCTAGGTGGCTGGTTTGCAAGCAGTTGTTGCAATGAAATGTCTTTGGGCAGGCTAAATCGCTTCAGCTTCAGGCTTGCCATGAAGCGTACTGCGGCCAAGCGCTCACGCAGGCTAACGCCCTGGGCTTGCAATAGCCCAACTAGAATATGGAAGGGGGCAGGTAGGCTTGACTGGCTTGCAAGTGAAAATTTACCTGGTATTTCCAGCTTGAGAGGCAAGCGTAATAAAGCAGACTCAATATCTACGCCACAAGCGCGCAGCAATTGCAGTGTCTGCGCGTAAGCACCAAGCAGGATATGCTGGCCGTTATCTAGTGTTGTGTCTTGCCAGGTGATACCACGCGCTCGCCCACCCAGTTGGTGGCTGGATTCAAACAGGGAAGTCTGGATGCCAGCTTCAGTCAGTCTGACGGCAGTCGCCAACCCTGCGCAACCGCCGCCAATCACCGCGACACGCGGTGCTAATTGCGAACCCATGTTAGCCAGGCGAGCCAGAGTTTGCGAATAGGGGTAAGGGAAACACGGGCATTGAGTACTACCTGAATATCATCTGCCTTGATTTCCTTGAGCAAGGTGCGGTAAATCGCAGACATGATAAGGCCGGTGCGTTGCGGCTTGCGATCCTCTGGAGGCAGTTCAGCCAGCGCTTTATCATAATAGCGCTCAGCACGTTCTGCCTGGAATTCCAGTAGTTGCCGCATATTGCCAGAGGGTTTGCCTTGCAGGATATCCTGCTCACTGACACCGAAGCGTGCAGCTTCGTCCAGCGGCAGGTAAATTCTACCTCTACGGGCATCCTCACCCACATCGCGGGTAATGTTGGTGAGCTGGAAAGCCATGCCCAGATCCAGCGCATATTGCAGGGTTTGCGGATTGCTATAGCCAAAAATGGAGGCAGAGAGCAAGCCGACTACGCTGGCAACGCGATAGCAATACAGTTCAAGTTCAGCAAAATCACGGTAACGATTTTGCTCCAGGTCCATTTGCATGCCATCAATGATGTCGAGAAAGTGCTGCTGTTTAAGGTTGAGTGCGTTGACTGGTGTTTGCAAAGCCTGTGTGACCGGGTGCTGAGGCTTGCCTGCATAAAGGTTGATGATTTCCTCGCGCCACCAATTAAGCTTGGTCTGTGCGACATGCATATCCTGAACTTCATCAGCAATATCATCTACTTCGCGGCAAAAAGCATAGAGCGCAGTGATAGCCTCACGCTTAGGTTTGGGTAGAAACAGGAAGCTGTAATAAAAGCTCGAGCCGCTGGCTGCGGCCTTCTTCTGGCAATATTCTTGCGGACTCATTTTTTCCTCACCGCGCGGTACAGCATATAAGCCCAGTCCGTTGGTTTAAGGACTGGACGTTGGTTGAAAACATCACCTCGGGCATAGTGTAGCTTTTTCAAAATGCGCTCCCCACCGGCAATAATCATGCGCATTTCCAAGCCGATACGCCCAGGCAAGGCCAAGCCTAAAGGCGCGCCAGATTGCAGTAGCTTGCGAGTACGGTTGATCTGGAACTCCATTAACAAGCTCCATGTGCCCTGGGTGTTTTTATTGGCAATCTGCTGTTCGCTCACCTTGTATTTTTGTAACTCATCCAGCGGCAGGTAGATGCGATCCTTGCGATAGTCGATCTCAACATCCTGTAGAAAGTTGATGAGCTGCAACGAGGTGCAGATTGCGTCTGACAAGGCAATGTTGCGGGGCGTAGCAGCCTGGTATAAATGCAGCATCAGCCGCCCGACCGGATTGGCTGAACGGCGGCAATAATCGATGACTTCGCCAAAATTGGCGTAGCGTGCTTTGACAACATCCTGGCTAAATGCGGAAAGCAAATCGTAAAACGGGTCCAATGGCAGGCTACGCTCCTTGATCATGGCTTGCAACGCCTGGAATAAAGGACTGTCAGGCGTTGTATTACTCCTGATTTGATCAAGCTGAGTGCGAAAGCCATTGAGCAAGACTAGGCGCTCTTCGGAAGATAAATCACCTTCGTCGGCAAAGTCGTCAGCCTGGCGAGCAAAAGCGTAGATCAAGCCAACGGGAGTACGCAAATCCTTGGGAAGAAGCACAGAGGCGACTGGGAAGTTTTCGTAATGGGCTTTTGCAAGCGCCATGCTCTGCTGGATAGTAGCTTGAGTGGATGTGGTCATAAGCGGCCTAAAGTATGCCATAAAACGCCTGTCATCGCGTCTTGTGGCAAGTGAAGATTGTTGCGCTACAATGTGTTCATCCGTCACAGTGGAGTTTTCATGCTAGGTATTATTGGTGGTACAGGGCTAACCAAGCTGGCCAATCTCAAGATTAAACGCAGGCAGATTGTACGTACGCCCTATGGCGAACCTTCCGGCCCATTAACCTATGGGGATATTTGCGGCTACGAAGTCATTTTCCTGCCACGGCATGGGCATGGGCATACCATTCCACCTCATATCGTCAATTATCGCGCCAATATCTGGGCGCTGCATTCTGAAGGCGTGCGCGATATTGTCTCTGTCGCAAGCGTTGGCGGTATTCATGAAAGCCTTAATCCCGGCGCGATTGCCTTGCCAGACCAGATCATTGATTATACGCATGGTCGCAAAAACACCTATTATGATGGTGGTGAATTACCAGTGAAACATATTGATTTTACTGAGCCATATAGCGCAAGGCTGCGTAACTTATGTCTGGAAGCCGCGGTAAATATTGATGAGGTAGTGATTGATGGGGGAGTCTATGCTTGTGTGCAAGGTCCTCGCCTGGAGACGGCAGCGGAAATCAATCGCCTGGAAAGGGACGGCGCAATCATGGTAGGCATGACAGGTATGCCGGAAGCAGCGCTCGCACGCGAGCTCGACATGCATTATGCCGCCATTTGCCCGGTAGCCAATCATGCGGCAGGCAGGGGGAGCAGTGTGCATGGAATCCAGTACGATCACATGGGTGATGTATTGAATGAAGCCATGCAACGCGTTCGTAACCTCATCGAAAGGGTAGTGGTCGGCCATGCCTGTTAAGCCTGTATTGAAAATGGGGGAGCCGCTGCTATTGCAAAAAGCAGTTCCTATCCAGCAATTCGATACACCTGAACTCCACGCTTTGATCAAGAGTATGGAGGACACCATGGCGCACCTGAACGGTGCTGGTATTGCTGCACCGCAAATCGGAGTAAGCCTGCGCATCGTGATTTTTGGCGTGGGTCATAATCCACGCTATCCAGATGCTGAGCAAGTTCCTTATACCGTATTGGTCAACCCAACGCTAACCCCGATTGGCGAAGAGCTGGAAGATGGTTGGGAGGGCTGCCTTTCGGTTCCTGGCATGCGTGGCGTGGTGCCGCGTTATCAACGATTGCATTACTGTGGATTTGATCAATATGGCAAGCCCATAGATCGTCTCGTGAGCGGTTTTCATGCAAGAGTGGTACAGCATGAATGTGATCACCTTGATGGCATTCTCTATCCCATGCGCATTCGTGATCTGGCGCAGTTTGGCTTTACAGATGTACTTTTCCCCGGGATGGTTGTGGAAGACGATTAATCTTGTGCTAGAATGGCGGCCTTTCAGCCAAACCACGGTTGAATGGTATTAAACTCTCAAAAACGGAAGTGTGGCCGAGTGGTTGAAGGCACCGGTCTTGAAAACCGGCGACCCGCAAGGGTTCGTGAGTTCGAATCTCACCGCTTCCGCCAATAAAACTGCGTCAGCTAGCGGTTTCAATCAAGTCAGAATTTTCTTGGGGCGTATTTGGGGCGTTTAGCGCTTATTTACCTTAGGCTCTCGAATAACTTGCCCAATCAGCCTGTTTCTGTAGTAGCCACTCCATAAATAGCGGCTTGATAGTCTATTGAGATAGTTTTTGAGATTATTAGCAGGCATTCATGAAACGGGGTAGCGACATAAGTCGCTACCCCGTTTATCTATCCCAACTTCAAAATAGTTCTACTATAACTTGAAGCGGCCAAACTTGAATGGAATAACTTTTCCGATGACTTTGAAGCACTTGGCTTCCTCTGCACTGTAGATTTCCGGCGGTAAATCTCCGTCATTGTCATTTCTGACAACAACGGTGCCATCCAAGCGTAATTGCACGCGTTTTATGCGGATAAAGTCATTCTGTCCAATCACATATACAGCATTGTCATCGAAAGCACGGCAGCGTATATCAACCAACACCTCATCGCCATCATGCATAGAAGGCTCTAGGCTAGTTCCTTTCACCGTGAATATCTTTAGATGCTGAAATGGAGTATCTAACTGGCTGCTGGATGGATTGAAGTCAATACTTTCTACCAAATATTCATCCAGGGATTCATAGCGATAATTAGGTTTTTTGTATCGATCAACTTTGCTGGAGGAAACAAAATAATCATTGGCTATATGTGCTTTGCTGCCTGGGCCTGTTGCATATCGATAAGGGGCAGGTCGACCATTGGGATATTGCTTATTGATTAACTGCAACACAATAGAGGGTGGTAAGTATTTCTTTGTCCTGCCTTTTCTACCTCGGCTTGCCACTTCGATATAAGGCCATTTTTCTGCATTAACAATCACATCCCAGCCTTGGCGGGTGCCAGGCTTTCCGGGTAGGCGTAATTCAGCAAGTTCTTTGCACGAGAAATAAGATTCTTCATTCTCAACTTCAGGGGGGGTAGAGGTTTTCATAATAAATTATCGATTTAATGTTTGACAATTAACACTTGCTTATTTACTATAGTGTTTGGATTCGATTGCATAGAGTTGTATACAATTTAAACCCTTTTCCCCAATAAATTATGCAGCTATGCTCCAGTGGAAACTGGAATTAAAGCAAGCAGTGTCAATGGATTATCATACTCTTGATGTTCCTATATGCAACCCATATATGGAGCCGTATGCTTTTGTTTTATTAATAAGGCAACTGTATTTAATAAATCCTTCGCTACCATCACGTAACTCCGAACTACTTCAAACTATCCAGCAGATATTGGCTGCATCGGCTATTTTTACTCATACTCTTGAGGAAAAATATCTGTACCTCCAGCAATATATTGGCATATCAAAGGAAGATGTTTTGCAATATGCGAGCGTTTCTTATGCTGTGTATATGGAGGCAAAATCAAAGCATGGTTGCGATAAGATTCGGGGCAGCTATCTGGCAGCACCGGTGAGAAATGGAAAGGGATGTATTGTCGCGATTGCTTTTATATTGCGATATGCTGGCAATGTGTGGGGTGCTGAAGATGCTGCCATTTTTCAGGCAGCATTGCGCTATCTTGAATATCGAGTACAAGACGATGATGAGCAGCGGGCACAAAATATCACCTGAATTGTCCAAGTTAAGCCATATCCCGATTAGTATGTCGACATATCCTTAACTTATAGATCAGGAAAAACATGCATTTTCCTCATTATCTGCGCGCGGTAGTGATGGGTTTTATATTGGTGCTGCCATCCCAATTAACATGGGCTGAAACACAGTGGTTGATGGTTGCTCAAGGTGAGTCTGTCAATGTCGGGCAAGCCCTATCCATCCAGCTCATCAAGCCCAACAGTAATGAAGGGTGGCCGCAAGTTATACAGTTAAGTTTGACAGGGGCTGGTGTTAGCGATGAAGTCGAGTTAACGCTACAGGAAAGTAGTGATGAAAATCCATTAGGAAGGATATACATCGGAACGCCTCGACAAAGCTTTGCTGGCGTGGTGCGCGCGACATTGACGAGGCAATCTTCCAATACTATTTTACTATTAGCTAATACTGAAAATGCACCTGTAGAAACCGCTGCATTGCAAGCTGAAGAGCTGGATAAGACTGCAGCATCCTCTAATGTGGCACCGCAGGTTGTGATTGCTGCCCCAGGTGATGAACCTGCATTAAGCCCGGAAGAGCCGATTTATTTTGTCTTCGGCAATGGCGAGGAGCATGGTGCAGATGCGCGCTTTCAGATTAGTTTTAAATATCGCCCATTTGAGCCTAAAGGATCTGTGGCGCAATATGCTCCATTCCTGAGTAATTTATATTTCAGTTACACCCAAACCACACTCTGGGATATTGGAGGGGATTCTAGCCCATTCCGAGATACCAGTTACAGGCCAGGATTGTTTTATCGCTGGGCAGGAAGCTCTCATGGCTTGTTTCCTGATAGTTGGCGTTTAGGTATTGAACATGAGTCAAACGGGCAGGGAGGAGTAGACTCTCGATCGCTTAATATTGCCTACCTGCGCCCAAGTTGGCATATGGAATTCGCCAATGGTCGTCGATTGACATTTTCTCCCAAAATTTATGCCTATCTCGACAAGGATGAAAACCCTGATATTCAGCATTATCGTGGATATGCAGATTGGCAGTTACGGTATGGGCGAGAAAATGGCTTGATGGTAACGGGGCTTTACCGGCAAGGTACCAAGGGTTACGCTTCAGGGCAGCTGGATATTTCATATCCTCTGAGTGATCGCATCCTGTCGCGTACAGGCACATTTGCCCATCTACAACTTTTCTCGGGCTATGGCGAAACGCTGCTTGATTATGATAAGGAAAGGGATACCCAGATTAGATTGGGGATTTCTGTGACCCGATAATGCTGATTTGGCGTAATTTTAGGCAATAAAAAACCCAGCATGAGCTGGGTTTTTTATTTACTGGCGTCCCCACGGGGATTCGAACCCCGGTTACCGCCGTGAAAGGGCGATGTCCTAGGCCTCTAGACGATGGGGACTTCATCGTCAGATATCCAGAATAATCCGAATATCTATTTTTGGTGGAGATAAGCGGGATCGAACCGCTGACCTCTTGCATGCCATGCAAGCGCTCTCCCAGCTGAGCTATACCCCCGAAAAAGAGCCGCTATATTAATGATCCAGATGTTGCCTGTCAACGCTTACAGGCCAATTAATACAAATAAAATGCTATTTTTTCTTAAACAGGCGTTTGATCGCTTTACGCCCAATCCGCTTCTTCATGCCAACCTTGAAATCATAAAGATGAAAAGGCAGTCGTTGACGCCACCCAAACGGTTGATTGAGCTCTTTTAAGTACATACCAACCAGTTGATTACGGCTGTGCCAGGGGAGCTTTACGCATACACGCGTCAGGTCCGAAAGCCGTTTGGGCAAAGGTGTGCCATGGTTAAAGAAATGGGCACGATTGGTATCGATCAGGGAGAATCCTAATCGGTCATTCTCGAACTTTGTCACCAGAATATTGCCGCCAGAAAGATCACGAAAGAATACGCCCTTGGCATGCATGTTGAGCAGGTAGCGTGTCAGTTGCGGGTAGATTTGCTCAGCAGTCACTCCCAAATAGGCAGTCTCGCCATTGTTGAATGCTGCAAAAATATCCCTGATCGAGAAATCTGTCGGAACAAATTCACAGATATAGTAGTTCTGTAGCAAGGAGCGATCGCCATGCATTTCAAAGTAGGCAACGGGTGCCGCGGCGTCTACACCTCGACGTAACAGCTCGTTGGTACCGTTCCAGCTACGCTTGGCTTTGGATAACTTGAATTGATCAAACAGTTTTTTGTGAGCATGCATTTTGACCGGTTGCTTGACCACCAACTTGCGGCCAGGATCTCGTGGGTCATCTATCGTCCAGATTGCATTGCGTGCCTTGCGCAAGATAGCATCCTTGGATGGCTTGGGCAGGCGCGATGGATGCAGGGTATGACTAAGCAAAGCAGCTTCTTCGTCATTGCTTGCGACTAGGATGCCACGCCATTCATGATCTTGATAAGCGTGATGGTGCTTTTCTTCACCATGACGCTGAATCGATAGGTTGGCGAATAGGCCTTTTTCTGTTTTCAAGGTGATGTTCCTTCCCGATGGCCAGGTGATATAGAGTGGCGATTCGCTTGCCAAACCAGGCCTTGCCAATGGCTCTTTTCCTTCGCGGCTAGTGTATTGGGCTTGTTGCAGGTCATTGAGTTGATAATGGTCTGCCAGTACCGCGCCTTTACCGTTGGTAGTCCAGACCGCATGCACCAAGGTGTTCTGGTCTTTGAAAGCATGTATTTCCAATCCATGGCTGCTGCGCAAAGCACCCAGGTAATGGCGGCCAGGAATCAGGCTGATAAAGGCTTGCATAGTGTAAAAGCTCGGCCTGGGCCTAAACTGCCTAATATCTCCCGTCACGCTAGCATAGTGGGTGATACGTTCCAGTTCGGGGTAACTTTCGCTGCCATCATCAATCAGGCCTTCGCGGTAGCAGATCAGTGGACCCCAAAAAGCTTGGCTTAAGGCACCAGAGGCGGCGCAAAGGATCATGTAGCGTGCCAGGTAATCAGCTTGTTTTTGCTCGCCATCTGGCAATAGACGCAGAATGCGCGGCAAAGTCCAGAAGGCGGATGGCGACATGACTTCTTTAACACCATGATCGGCCGTGATTTTGTGCAACAACCGTGCTTTTTTGACTAGATTGAATTTCAGTGCAGTGGCTTGTCGATATTTCAGAATGCGATGATCAAAACGCTCAGGCTCCGTGGATCGCTCACTAAACAGGTTGTTAGTATGCACGTCAGGTAACTGACCTCGCTCTTGTAGGATTTCCAATAGACCAATGTTATATAGCGGTTCAAAATCACTGATGTTAGGCCCAGCCAACTTGATGCCATGCTGTTTTATCTCATGGTAGGCAATTTCCCAGGTTTTGAGGAAGCCCTGCGGGGTATAGCCGGCCCAGCGCTTGCGATTGATGGTCGAGCCAATTTCTATCATGTCAACGCGGTTGCCATACTGAGCTAGCACCTGCTGCAAAAAGTGATGCCATGTTTGTTGGGCGGCAGCATTTTCCATATTGATGGCCGCATCAAATGGCTGAACCACGTGCAACATGACGCTAAAGTCTTTCTCAAGGAGACGCTCCAGAAAACGAGCTGCATCATGTCCGATATCACTATAGGTGAAGTCGAGCCGTACTTGGCGTAGGCCGAGCTCATCCAGGCGTGCAATCACATAATCATCAACCTCCGGGTTGCCCGACGTTGCCACGCCTACACCCGCAAAGTTAACAGGAACATCATGTGCTGCCGGTGGCAAGTGGCTATCTGGTAGCATCATTTTACCCTTGAGGATATACGCCAATCCTTTGCGTATGATTTCCCAGGTCAGCATCGAAGGTTGACGCGATTGTGTCTTTGGGCCGCTGGGCTGAGCGTATTCCTGTGGTGATGTTGTTTTATGAATGATGTCCATCTAATTATTCTTGGTGATGAGTTTCTTGAGGCAGGAGATGGTAAAGACGCTCACGGTACAACAACGAGGGGAGGAGCGAATTTGCCAATGCCCGTTCTGCAAATGCTTGGCTATCTTGTGTAGGTTGCGGCGACAAGGTGAATTTCTTTTGCTTCAGATTCCATGTGCCGTGTGCTGGCTCTTTGCCAGGGCGCAATACAACCACTTGATTGCCTTCCATCCAGGCAAAGTTGTTCTCGAACTGCATCATGGCACGACCTGCTTGCTGGCCGTCACCAATACTAAGGTCACGCCCCGTCATGGGGTGCTGCGCCTTGATACCCATGAGCGAAAGAGCAGTCACTGGCAGGTCAATCTGGCTTGCCACGGTTTGTATTTTTCGCGGCTCAATATCTGCGCCAAGAATCAGCGCGGGGATATGAAAGTGGTTAATAGGTACCATGTCGTGGCCATGCACGCGAATATCGTGATCGGCTACAACAATGAATAGGGTGTCTTGCCAGTAGGCACTTTTCTGTGCCTTGGCAAAAAATTGTCCCAGTGCATAGTCGGCATATTTGACCGCATTGTTGTCAGTGGCCTTGACCGGATCGTAAAGGTCTATACGGCCATCTGGAAATTCAAATGGCGCATGGTTGGATGAGGTGAATACCAAGGTAAAGAATGGCTGGCCGCTAGCATGGCTGGCGCTAATCTCATCATGTGCCTTGTTAAGCAAATCCTCATCCGAAGCTCCCCAGCTACCAACAAACACAGGCTTAACGTAATCTTTTTGGTCCTGCACTCGCTGGAAACCATTGCCCATGAAGAACCCGACCATATTGTCGAAGTGAGACTCACCACCATAGATAAACTCGGTGCTATAGCCATATTGCTCAAGCAGGGAGGCTAGCGTAAAAAAGTGTTGCTGGGACAGGGATAGCTTGACGACGCTTTGCGCGGGTGTAGGCTGGAAGCCTGTTACAACAGCCTCAATGCCGCGTACTGAACGGGTGCCCGTTGCATATAGTTGCTCGAACCACCATCCTTGTTCCTTGAGTTTTTCCAAGTTGGGGGTGACCGGTACGCCACCCAAGGACTCTACAAATGTTGCCCCCAGGCTTTCCTCTAGAATGATGACGAGGTTGAGAGGGCGTTCACGTGTGCGTGAGGGCGTGAGTTGGGAAAGTGTTGGCAGGCCGGGATGATCTACAGGGGTAAAGCTGGTATCGAACCGTGCGCGGGTTTCTCGCACAATACGGTAGACGTCTTCATCAGGGAGGATGCCATACATTTCACTCGACTTGTTTTCATGCTTGAGGCTGTATACCGCATGCACGAGTGACCATGATGAGTTGAGGATGATGCTATTGACCATGGAGTCGGTAGTGCGCGAAAACATGGCTGGGTTAGCAGGGCGATGGCTAATCGTGCCGCGTACAACCAAGGCTGTCATTAAGAAGATCAGGGGCCAACTTAGCCAGATGGTCCAGTTTTTCCAGCGTAGTTCCTGCTTCAGCCATGGAGCCATCAACCATCCCGATGTGACTGCTACTAGCAAAGTGCCGATGACACCTACAAATAGGTGGGCCCTGAAGCCACTCCACAACATGGAAAATACTTCGTTAGGGTATTTGAGATACTCTACAAAAAGTCGGTTAGGCCGGGCATCGTATTCGGCAATAAACCCGGGAGTTGCCAGCTCCAGCAACGTAATGATGCTGATGGAAAGGACTACCCAGAAGAATGTCAGACCACGCCATGCGCGCCAGAATCTGCCGACAGCCAGTACAGGGGCCAGAAGTAAGGGCGGAAGCCACATTAAGCCGATCTGGATACTATCAACGCGCAGGCCGTCGAGCATGATTTCCTGCCAACTGGAGACGGCAGAAATGCGGGGATATTGCCAGAGCAATAAACCTGCCCGGGAAAGGCTGAAAATAGCAAAACTCACCACGGTCATGACCAGCAAAGGTGCGTAAGGCCCCAAGCGACTTGCAAACCTCCAAAGCGAATTGCGGCTACGTCCTAATACACTGGCCATGATGAGAGTTCTTTCCTAAGCGGGAGAAATGATTAGCCGCGAATATTGGATTGTGGCGCAAAATCAGCCAGTTCTACGCGAGGCTGAGGCTGCCAGCCTGGCTTGCGGTGTTCGGCAACCACATTGGTGAAAATGCCGCCGCGCACATAAAATTTGGCAGTAAGGCGCATGAATTTTGGGTCAGTCGCAGAAATCAGGTCATCCAGAATGCGGTTGGTCACAGCCTCATGGAAGCAGCCTTCGTCACGGAAGGACCAGATATACATCTTGAGGCTTTTCAGCTCCACACAGCGTTGATCGGGAATGTAATCAAGATAAAGCACTGCAAAATCCGGTTGGCCGGTTTTTGGGCAGAGGCAGGTGAATTCTGGGATTTCCATATGAATATGGAAATCGCGTCCAGGGTTAGGGTTGTCGAAGGTTTCCAAAGCTTTGCTGGGTTGACTAGACATAAGGGCTACCGTATAAATCGGATTATCAAAAAAGTGCCATTATAGCCAAGACCTTCATCAATTGCGCCTGACTCATCTAAAGCTCGCTGGTTTTAAATCCTTCGTCGATCCCACTACATTGCACATCCATGGCCAGCGCGTAGGCGTGGTGGGGCCCAACGGTTGTGGCAAATCCAACGTCATGGAATCCATACGCTGGGTGCTCGGCGAGTCCAGCGCGAAGGAAATGCGCAGCGAATCCATGGCCGATGTCATCTTCAACGGCTCCGGCAACCGCAAACTGGCTTCCCGTGCTAGCGTGGAGCTCATTTTTGATAACAGCCTGGGCGGCGCAGCAGGGGAGTGGTCGCAATACGCCGAAATTTCCGTCAAACGTGTGATCGAGCGCGAAAAAGGCTCCAGCTATTTCATCAACAATACGGCGGTACGTCGCCGCGATGTGGCCGACCTGTTCCTGGGCACAGGGTTGGGCGGTCGTGCCTATGCCATCATTGGCCAGAATACGATTTCCAGGATTGTTGAGGCTAGACCTGAGGAAATGCGCGTGTTCCTCGAAGAGGCTGCGGGTATCTCCAAGTATAAGGAGCGTCGCCGCGAGACCGAAAACCGCCTGCGAGACGCGCGCGACAATCTGGTGCGGGTAGAGGATATCCGCCAGGAAATGGATAAGCAGATCATGCGCCTAGAAGCGCAGGCCGCGGTCACCTTGCAATATCAGGGCCTGCAAAACAACCTGCAGATGGCGCAAGGGCAGTTATGGTTGTTGAAGAAACGCGATGCCGGCAACCAGTGGGAGAAATCACAAACCACAATGCAGCGGCTTAATGTTGAGCTTGAAGCGCAGATGGCAGCCCTAAGGCAAGCGGAGAGTGGTCTTGAAAGCTTTCGCCAGCAGCAACATGCAGCTTCGGCGCAATTACAGAAAGCACAGGCAGCATATTACGAAGCCAACGCGGAAGTCTCCAACCAAGAGCAGCAGTTGCGCCACACACAGGAGGTAAGCTCGCGCCTGCAGGCGCAACTACAGCAGATAGCGTCTCAATCGCACAAGCTCGACCAGCAGCATGAGGAATTCAGCACCAAGCTGCTGGCACTGCAAGGCCAGCAGCAGGTAGCCAGCGCCGAGGAAGTCGAGGCCGGTGAGCAACTGCAGGCATTGAAGCAGAAGCTGCCGGAAATGGAGCGCGCCTTCCAATCCGCGCTGCATATCCACTCCGCCGCGCAACGGGCATTGCATGAGGCGGAGCAGGCCATACGACTGGAAGAGACCAACCTTAAGCATGCCGAGCGTAGCCTGGAGGATGCCAAGTTGCGTCTACAGCGCATGCAACAGGACGCGGGTAACCTGAAAGTGCCGGATGAGGCTAAGCTGCATGGGTTTGAAGCCGAATTCAAGCAGGCGGCTAGCCAGCAAGCCGGGCTTGAACAAGACTTGCAGCAATTACGTGAGCAAGAGCAGCAACAGGCCGATCAGATCAAGGCCTTGCGAGAACAACAACTGCAACATGAACGCCGTCTGACGCAGGCGGAAGCCGAGGCTGCCTCCCTGCGCAAGATACAGGCGGGCCTGGGCAAGCAGGGGCAATTGGAGGGGTGGCTGCGCGCGCATGGCCTGCATGACAGCCAGCGTCTCTGGCAAAAAATCAAAATCACCCCAGGATGGGAAACTGCGGTCGAAGCAGTGCTTGGCGCACGACTCAATGCGATTGTCGGCAGGCCGGAGCAGGACATGGCACGTGTTGTGGCAGATCGTCCTCCCGCAGCGCTGGTACTTGTACTTCCAGGCAATCCAGCGTCGACTCCCGTCCATGCGCAACAATTAAGCACCATGGTAGAGGTGCAGGAGCCGGGATTGCAGGGTCTGCTGGCAAACTGGCTGGGAAACGTTTGGGTCGCGCAAACGGCAGAAGAAGCAGGGAAGATGTGCTTGTCATTGGAAAACGGGCATAGTGTGGTTACTGCTGCAGGAGATATCTACGACCATCACAGCATCAGCCTGCATGCGCAGAACTCGGAATTGCACGGCGTGCTGGAACGCCAGCGCGAGCTGGATATGCTTGAGGCGAGCCTGCCGCAAATGCAGCAGATACTCCATGAGGCCAAGCATGCTTTGCAGCAGGCAGAACTCAAGCAGCAGGAATTGCGCCAGCAGCAACAGCAATTGCAGCAGCAATTACGCGGCACGACACAGGCGCAACACCAGCGCAGCTTGCAGATCCAGCAGCTCACACAGGAAAGGCAGCATATCGCCCAGCGCCGTCAAGGCCTGGAGAAAGACATTACCGCCCTTGGCAAGCAACACGAAGAATTGCAGCAGGCCCGTCAGCAGCAGCAGCAAAAGCTCGGCCAGTTACAGGCATCCCTCGGTCAATTGCAAGCCGAACGCCAGGCAACCCAAGCCAGGCGCCATGCTGCTGAAAACGAGCTGAATGCGGTGCGGGTCACTTGGCAAAAAGCCGAGCGGGCCGCACAGGAAAAAACCTTCAACCACAAGCTATTGGCGACCAGCATCGCGGATAGCCAGAGCAGGTTGAATGCCATCCAGGAAGAGCAGCAAAGCCTCGTCATTCGCCGCCAGGAAGCGCAGGCGCTGCTCGAGGCTGCGGCAATGGAAAGCCTCAAGGTTAACCTGGAAGTCGCGATCATCCACAAGCAGCAGCAGGAGACTGCATTGGCTGCCGCACGCGATGCGTTGGCAGAGGCCGACATTGCATTGCAGCAGCAGGAGCGCAGCCGCATGCAATGCGAACAGGGGCTACATCCCTTGCGCGACAAGCTGGAGCAGTCGCGTCTTAATGAGCAGCAGGCGCGCCTACACTTTGAGCAATGCCAGCAAAACCTGCAGGAATGCGGGCTGGAGGAAGGCACGCTGTTGCAGGGGCTGACGGTTAATACAAAAACCAGCGACCTGGAACGCAGGATTACGACATTAGGTGCGGAAATCGAGGTGCTCGGCCCGGTCAACCTCGCCGCTTTGCAGGAACTGGAAAGCGAGCGTGAGCGCAAGCAATACCTGGACAGTCAGTCAGCAGACCTGGAGCAGGCCATCTCCACGCTTGAGGACGCAATACGGCGTATAGACCGCGAAACGCGTAGCCGCCTGCAGCACACCTATGACGAGGCTAACCGTAACTTTGCGGAATTGTTTGCGGAATTGTTTGGAGGAGGTCAGGCCAAACTGGAAATGCTGGGCGATGAAATCCTCGATACCGGCATGCAGGTGTTCGCCCAGCCGCCGGGCAAGAAGAACAGCACTATCCACCTGCTATCCGGCGGCGAGAAGGCGCTGACGGCGTTGGCGCTGGTGTTTGCCTTGTTCCGCCTCAACCCGGCTCCGTTCTGCCTGATGGACGAGGTTGATGCACCATTGGACGATAGCAATACCGAGCGTTTTTGCGCCTTGGTGAAAAAAATGTCGGAGCGCACACAATTTTTATTTGTCAGCCATAATAAAATAACCATGGAAATGGCTCAGCAGCTCATCGGAGTCACTATGCAGGAATCCGGCGTCTCCCGTATTGTGGAGGTGGATATTGCGGCTGCATTGCAGATGCATGAAGCGGCATAAGGCAGGATTCGCCCTTGGCGCTTACGCATGGCGCATCGGCAACACTCTTGAATAAACCTGGATCATTTATCAGATCAAGAAGCTTGGAGTATTAAAATAATGACTGATCTACATTGGGCCTTACTGGGACTGGGCGCATTAATTATTGGCGCTGTGCTGGCATTTAACTGGTGGCAGGAACGCAAGTTCAGGAGGGAAACCTTCAAACGCTTTGATGAGCCTCAATATGACGCACTGATGGAAGAGGCGCATGCCATCCGGCGTAATGAAGAGTTTCATATAGACCCGCATGCGGTGAGGGATGATGAAGATGATTTGCCCGAACATACCGAGCTCAAGCAACTTGATGAGGCCGAGAGTGAATATGATCCTGTAGCCGATCACTCCACAGAAAATGAGACATCATTGGCATCGGAAGATGTAAGTGAGCCATCAGTAGCAGCTGTCGATACTCCTGTAAGCGATATTGACCTTGAACAAGATGCATGGGTTGAGGAAGAGCACATTACGGCAACTACAGAATTACCTCCTTGGGAGGAGGATATAGAGGCTCATCAGAACGAGGAGCAATTGGATATAGAACCAGCACCGATGGCAGTCTCTCCCGCAATTGCTCAGCCAGTGCTTACCATCCCGCCTGAAGTAAACCCCGAGATTGATTTTGTCGGCGTACTATCTTTGCCCGCGTCAGCCAGTGGCCAAGCATTACGTCAGTTCCTGTTGTCGATTACCGATATTGATAAGCCTGTTTATGCCTACGGTCTAGGTGGTGATCAGCGCTGGCACTTGCTGACTAGGGAACAAGAGTCTGCCTATTTCACCGCAGCGATTTGTAGTCTGCAGCTTGCGGACCGTTCAGGTGCAGTCTCGACCGGCACTTTGTCACGCTTCCACCTCGCAGTCGAAGAATTAGCTAAATCGTTGGACGCCTCTGTCGAATGGTTGAATACCGACAACCCCGTGCAGCAAGCAACCGAGCTGGATCAGTTCTGCATCGAGGTGGACCAGATGGTCGGATTTCATCTCACACAGGGAGCTAGCGGTCCGTTCACAGGCACCAAGTTCCGTGGCCTGGCAGAGGCGGGAGGCTTGATCTTGGGTGAGGATGGGGTTTACCACTACATGGCTGAAGATGGGAATGGCAATCCGCAAGCACTGTTCTCTGTAGTTAACCATGATAACTTGCCTTTCAGTGTCGACATGCTGCGCACCTCAGTGATTCGCGGCCTAACCTTCCAGCTGGATATCCCCCGAGTACAGAATTACACCGAGGCGTATAACCATATGGTATTGCTGGCGCGGCAGATGGAGCATAGCTTGGGTGCCCACCTTGTGGACGATAAACAGCGCCAGTTGAGCGATGCGCAGATCGACAATATCCGTCATCAAATCAAGCTGATTCATGACAAGATGATTGCCCACGGCATTGTTCCTGGCCAGGCTTATGCCTTGCGCTTGTTCTCCTGAGTATGTCGGATATGCAAGCCGGCTTATTCCCGGAATCTACGCCAGCAGTCACAACCTCCAATGTGGCTGATCAGGCAGCTGCTTTGCGCGCAACTATCCAGCGCTATGACTATGAGTATTATGTGCTGGATGCACCTAGCGTCCCCGATAGCGAGTATGACCGCGTATTCCGCGAGCTTAAGGCCCTGGAAGAAGCACATCCTGCACTGATCACGGCAGATTCACCGACGCAAAGAGTAGGTGGGGCTGCCATGAGCGGGCTATTGCCAGTCAGGCATCGCATTCCCATGCTGTCGATAGAAACAGAAACCGACATTACACCTCAAGGCGCGCACAATTTCGATGCTCGTGTGCGTAAAAAGCTCGGATTGTTGCCGGAAGATGCAGCGATTGAATATGCCGCCGAATTAAAGTTTGACGGCCTGGCGCTCAGTTTGCGCTATGAGCATGGGCAACTGGTACAGGCCGCAACGCGAGGTGATGGCGAGGTGGGGGAAGATGTCACGCATAACATTCGTACCATACGCCAGATTCCACTGCAGTTACATGGCGCTGCGCCCGAGGTGCTTGAGGTGAGGGGCGAGGTGTATATGAGCCGGCCTGATTTTGAGCGCTACAATGCCAGCCAACGTGAGCAAGGTAAGGCTACTCTCGTGAATCCACGTAATGGCGCGGCAGGCAGCATACGTCAGCTTGATCCACGGCTTGCCGCGCAGCGCCCTTTATCGTTTTTTGCCTATGGCCTTGGTGAAACCAAGGACTGGGATGTGCCTCCTACCCATGCCCACGTGTTAGACGCCCTTAAGGATTTTGGTTTTCCAGTATGTAAGGAACGTACTGTTGGCGTGGGGGCGGAGTCTCTTGCCGCTTTTCACCAAGCAATTGCGGCCAAGCGAGATCAATTGACTTACGACATTGATGGCGTGGTTTACAAAGTCAATCGCCTCGATTTACAGCGCGAGCTTGGCTTTCGCTCGCGTGAACCGAATTGGGCTGTGGCGCATAAATTTCCTGCCCAGGAAGAAATGACGGTACTAGAGCAGATAGACGTACAGGTAGGGCGCACGGGTGCGATTACCCCAGTTGCGCGCCTCAAGCCTGTGTTTGTTGGAGGTGTGACGGTTACTAACGCCACTTTGCACAATCAGGATGAAATCGACCGCAAAGATGTCCGTATCGGTGATACTGTTGTGGTGCGGCGTGCCGGGGATGTTATCCCCGAGGTGGTTTCCGTGGTGACTGAGAGACGCCCGGCTAATGCCCGGCCTTACATCCTGCTGGACGCGATCGGGCATGTATGTCCAATCTGTGGCTCGCATGCTGTACGCCTGCCGGATGAAGCAGCTGTGCGCTGTACTGGTGGCTTGTTTTGCCCAGCACAGCGTAAACAGGCCATTCTTCATTTTGCTTCTCGCCGGGCCATGGATATTGAGGGTTTGGGTGAAAAACTGGTAGACCAGTTGGTGGATAGCCAGCTGGTAACAACGCTGGCGGATATCTATCGTCTTGATCTTGATACCCTTTCCGGGCTTGATCGCATGGCTGAAAAGTCCGCGCAAAACCTTCTGGATGCTTTACAGCACAGTAAGCAAACCACGCTGAATAGATTTATCTATGCGCTAGGCATACGCAATGTAGGCGAGGCGACAGCCAAGGATTTGGCACGATATTTTGGCAAGCTGGAAACATTGCAAGCGGCGAGTGCAGAGGCGCTGCAACAAGTGCCGGATGTCGGCCCTGTGGTGGCTCGCTCTATAGCCGAGTTCTTTGCTGAGCCGCATAACCGCGAAGTCATCATTAGGCTGGTCGAGGCTGGCATACTGTGGCCAGAAAGTGAAGGGCAACCGGCAAGCTCTGGTCAGTTAGAGGGGAAGACTTTTGTGCTGACAGGTACACTTCCCACCATGTCACGCGATGATGCCAAGGAGCGCATAGAAGCTGCCGGCGGCAAGGTTAGCGGCAGCGTCTCCAAGAAAACCAGCTATGTGGTTGCGGGCAGCGAAGCGGGGAGCAAGCTGACCAAGGCACAAGAGCTAGGTTTAACCATTCTGGATGAAGCAGGACTGCTTAGCCTGCTCGCTGAATGAGGGCTGGCCTGCTTCAGGCATTGATACAACTGGCGCATCAGGCTGGCGAAGCTATTATGCAGGTCTATCATGGTGATTTTGCAGTCCAACACAAAGCAGATCAATCACCCTTGACCGAGGCTGATCTGGCAGCGCATCGCATCATCCAGGAGGGGTTGCAACATCTAACACCCGACTTGCCATTGATATCAGAGGAGTGCGAGCTCGCCTCCTTCGCAGAGCGTCAGCGATGGCAGCAATACTGGCTGGTTGATCCCCTAGATGGCACCCGCGAGTTCGTCAAGCGCAATGGTGAATTTAGCGTCAATATTGCCCTGATAGATCAAGGCCGCCCCATTCTAGGGGTTGTGCATGCTCCTGCACTTGGTCTGGATTATTTTGCTGATGGTCTATCGGCCTTCAAGCAGCAAAGAGGCAATGCTGTCGAGCGGATTCATGCTCGCGAGTTATGTTTAGATAACATCACCGTGGCGGCTAGTCGTTCCCACCCAGGCAGAAAAATACAGGCCATGTTGCACAATATCTCAGTGCAACATGGTGAGCCGCATGTCATGAATATGGGAAGCTCGTTAAAAATATGCTTAGTGGCTGAAGGTAAGGCGGATATATATCCGCGGCTTGGTTTGACTTCAGAATGGGATACCGCTGCGGCACAATGCATCCTGGAAAGTGCTGGTGGCCTATTAGTGGATCGTCATGGGCTTCCTTTGCAATACAATCGTAAAGACACCATCCTCAACCCCGAGTTTTTTGCCCGCGGACGCACCGCTCATGACTGGAACCAATATCTGGAGTAACAATGCCGTTGTTTAGAGCTTTTATCATACTCATGTTGACAGGTAACGCTGCGAATGCGGCTAGCAATCCCGCTGAAGCTTGCCTCCAAGCGCTTAATGAAAACGATGCGACGACTGCCTTGGCCCAAGCAGAGCAAGGATTAGCACAACAGCCTATGCAGCGAGATTTATTGCTATGCCAAGGCAGGGCGGCACTCAGTATGGGAAAGGCCAATGAAGCGCTTAATAGCTTTAGTAAAGCCGAACCTGGAGCTGCGACAGCCAATGACAGGTTGTTAGTTCATTTGTTCAAAGGCAACGCTTATAAAGCGCTAGGCGAATATGCAGAAGCACAAGCGAGTTATCAAGCAGCACTGTTATTGGCACAGCAGGAAAAAAATCAGAAATTTCAGGTGATTGCGAGCTTGCTATCAGGAGAAGCTTTGGTGCAACAGTCCTTGCTATCAGAAGCACAAGGTTATTATGAGAGTGCACTGAAACTGGCAGGCAACAATAACGAGCGTGCTGATGTCAATGAGCACTTGGCTCAGCTCAAAGCCAAGCAAGGTCGTTATGACGATGCGATCGCATATCAAGTCAAGGCATTAGTGATGCAGGCAAGTGATGGGGACTTTGATAGCTATGCCAATGCTGGTTTGGAGCTTGGTTTCTTGTATATCGGCGCGAAAGACTTTAGTAGCGCAGAGAAAAACCTGAATAAAATCATAGAAAAAGCCAAAGGTGCAGGAGATGGCTACTGGGTTGCCAAAGGATACTACTATCTCGGACTCAACTTTATTGCCGCTAATCAGGCCATGAAAGCTAAGGAAGTGCTAGCCCAAGCGTTAGAGATTGGTGAAGCGATTGGTGCAGAAAAGCTAACGGCAGAAGTGAACTTACAATTGCAGAATCTATCACAACCTTAATCCCCCTGATGGGCTGTTGCTCGTCAGCTAACTGATTGAAAGGTTAGGATATGTTGATAGGTAAGCCTGTAGATGTAGCTAGCACCGAGATTACCCCCGAGCCCTTGTTCAAGCGGCGAAGAGCCTTGCTCAAGGCCGTTGGGTTGGGAGGGGTGATAGGGTTGAGTGGGTGGAGCCGCGAAGGCTGGACGACAGAATCTTTACACAAGCCGACCATCCACAATATCCAGAAAACCCTGTATGGCCAGGATGAAAAACTGACCTCTTACCGGGATATCACCAGCTATAACAATTTTTACGAATTCGGTACCAGCAAGGAGCAACCCTCACGTAACACTGGTCAATTCAAGACATCACCTTGGACAATTGCGGTTGAGGGTGAGGTACTCAAGCCACGCCAGTTAAGTATAGAGGACCTATTGAAACTTGCTCCGCTGGAGGAGCGAGTTTATCGCATGCGCTGCGTGGAGGGCTGGTCTATGGTGATTCCTTGGGTAGGCATTCCACTTGCTAAACTGATCAAGCTGGTACAGCCTACTGCAAACGCCAAATTTATCGAATTTGTCTCTGTCGCGGACCAAGCGACCATGCCGGGTGTTCGCGTACCTATCCTTGATTGGCCTTATCTTGAGGCATTGCGCCTGGATGAGGGCATGCACGAGCTGACGTTACTTGCGGTCGGGCTCTATGGTGAGCTACTGCCTGCACAGAATGGCGCTCCAGTGCGCTTGGTTGTGCCATGGAAATATGGATTCAAGAGTGGAAAGTCTATTGTGCGTATCCGCTTCGTGGAAAAAATGCCACAAACCACTTGGATGCGTGCGGGCTCCAAGGAGTACGGATTCTATGCCAACGTTAATCCCAATGTTGATCATCCTCGCTGGTCGCAAGCCACTGAGCGGCGTATCGGCAGCAGCCTTTTCACTCGGCGCATTCCCACCCAGATGTTTAATGGCTATGCTGACCAGGTGGCACATCTCTATACTGGGATGGATCTGCGCAAGCATTTCTAGATATGTCTTCTCAAAAATCTTTCTTGCTTTGGGGTAAGCGTGGATTGTTTTGCCTGGCATTGGTGCCACTCGTCAGGCTATTCTGGCTAGGGAGTGTGGATGGGCTGGGAGCAAATCCGGTAGAATTTATTGAGCACTCCACAGGAACATGGGCCCTTGTGATGTTGCTAGGTAGTTTGGCGATCACGCCTTTGTGCTGGTTATCAGGCAGGAAGTGGCTAGTTTCCTTTCGTCGTATGCTGGGGCTGTTCATGTTCTTTTACGCCTGCCTACATTTCATTTCCTATATCTGGCTGGATCATTGGTTTGACTGGGGGGAAATCGCCCGCGATATCGCTAAGCATCCTTACGTGTTGGTTGGCTTCCTGGCTTTTATATTGAGCATTCCGCTTGCTGCAACATCAAGCGATGCCATGATGCGCAAGTTGGGAAAGCGCTGGAAAAAACTTCATCAGCTCACTTACCTGATTGCCATTCTGGTCGTTCTGCATTATTTCTGGTTAGTAAAGCAAGACCTATCACAGCCGTTGCTATATGCCATGATCGTTTTTGCTCTACTGTCTGTGCGGCTTTGTAAAAGCTTTTTGGTGAGATATTAATTCAATAAAAATCAATTAGTTAATAATTAATATTCATTAAGTAATTTAATTTTTTATGGGTTATTTGTTTGCGAACAATCTGCATTTACGAGAAAATGCCTCTCCAATCCTGACACGCTGGGCTTATTGCCCCGGCCCAAAAGACCTGATAAATCAAGGTCATCAATAAATATATAAGGAGTGTGTATATGCAGCAGCAGATTGATATTTTTCTCACATCCCTCAATGAGTTCTGGACCCAAGTCGCTAACTTTTTTCCTAAATTGCTAGCCGTGATTGTTATCCTGGGATTTGGTTGGATCTGTGCCAAGGTGGCATGCCTAGGTGTTAAGCGCATACTGGAGCTGGCTCAATTTGATAAGTTTGCTGATCGTTCTGGCCTTGAAGCATTTCTCAAGCACGGTGATTTTGATCTGACATTGAGTGGCGTAATCAGCCAAGTGATCTATTGGTTGGTGATTCTGCTGTTTGTCATCACTGGTGCCAATACATTAGGACTCAACGAAGTTGCTCACATGCTCAACAACTTAGCCAATTATCTGCCTAAGATTATTGTTGCTATCCTAGTGTTGATTTTTGGTACCTTGCTAGCACGCTTCGTGAATCGCTTGGTATTTGCGTGGCTACACGGCATGAAGTATGACGGTGCGCTCAAAATCAGCACGACCGTAGAGTATGGTATCCAGATTTTTGCCTTGTTTGTTGCTCTGGAACAATTGGATATTGGCACACAGTTATTAACTGCATTATTTGTGATCGTCTTTGGCGCTATCTTTCTGGCGCTGGCCATTGCTTTTGGCCTGGGAGGCAAGGAGAGAGCGGCCCGCCTGATTGAGGAAATGCAATCCAAGCGCAAATAAGGTGTAGTTTCTTCAAACTCTATCAGAGCCGCTATGCGGCTCTGAGCGTTTCTATCTGTAGGAATGCACCTACATCATAATCAGCTATTGCTTATCTTCCCTAGTGTGTCGTTGTTTTAGCATGCAGTTGCAATCAGTCACATACTATTTGGGAGAATGAAATGGCACTTGGTACAGTTAAGTGGTTTAACGATGCAAAAGGGTTTGGATTTATTTCACCCGACGAAGGAGGCGACGATTTATTTGCCCACTTTTCGGAAATTCAGAGCAGTGGGTATAAAAGTCTCAAGGAAAATGACAGGGTGCAGTTTGAAATCGCACAGACAGCTAAAGGCAAGCAGGCCTCCAATATTCAAAAAGCTTAATCATTGATGTTGAAAAGGGTTGATCGTCTCAACCCTTTTGTTTTATCCATGCCTCGGCTTGGACTTAGTCCCAGTTAAATCTCACCCGATCCCCTCCCGATGATTTCCCTGCTTTTCCCGATATTATGTTTTATAACCTATGCTAGAATCTCTAGTTAATATTCATGTCCAATTCTTAACCAGCGATGGGTAAGATGGCGGCGAATGCTGGTGCAAAACCACCATTGTGGTTTTGCAAATTTTTTATTTTCAATCACTTGGCTGGATTAACTCTCGCACCAGATGTGTAGAGCGTCAGCTCAAAAACTCGATTTAAGGAACACAGCAATGCAAGCAACCGTTGAGACCATCAGCAATCTTGAGCGCAGGATGACGGTTTCCGTACCAGTACAGCCTCTGGAATCTGAAGTCAATGAGCGTATCAATCGCTTGGCACGTACTGCCAAGCTGCCTGGCTTCCGTCCGGGTAAAGTGCCGTTGAATATGGTGCGCCAACAATATGGTGCGCAAGTCCGTAACGAAGTGCTTTCTGATGCTGTGGAGCGTAGCTTCAATGACGCCGTTGAGCAAAATAAGCTGCGTGTTGCTGGTTATCCCAACATTGAGCACAAGCCTTATGCTGAAACAGATCAACAGATTGAGTACACAGCGACTTTTGAAGTGTTCCCTGAAGTGAAGGTAGGCGATCTGTCAAAGATCAAGATTGAGCGTCCTGCACTTGAGGTAGGCGAAGCTGAAGTCAAGAAAACAATTGATGTACTGTTGCGCCAACGTGCAACATTCGAGCCAGTTAAGCGTGCTTCCAAGAAGGGTGACAAGATCAACATCAGTTTGATCGCTTCGATTGATGGTCAAGAAGTTGAGCGTACTGATGAGCAAGGCCTTGACTTGGTCATTGGTGAAGGTGGGCGTTTCCCTGCTTTTGAAAGCGAGCTTTCCGGCAACAAGCCGGCTAGCAACAAAGTGTTTGAGATTGCTTACCCAGAAGATCACAAGCCAGAGCAGTTGGCTGGAAAAACCGTCAGCTACGATGTGACATTCAATACGGTAGAGCAAGCTAAGCTACCTGAGTTTGATGCAGATTTTGCTCGTAGCCTAGGTGTGGAAGATGGCGATGTAGAAAAAATGCGCGAGGAAATCACTGCCAGCTTGAAGCAAGAAGTGGAAAAGCGTGTTCGTGCCAAACTCAAGGAACAAGCCTTCCAAGCATTGTTAGATGGTACTAGTCTGGAAGTCCCTAAGGCATTTATTAATGCAGAAATTGGCCGCTTGATGCAAAGCACACAAAACAACCTCAAGCAACGTGGAGTTGATTTGGCAAACGTCAATCTTGAGCCAGCATTATTTGAAGAGCAGGCCAAGCGTAACGCTAGTCTGCGCCTTGTGCTTTCTGAACTTGTCAATAGCGAAAATCTGCAAGCCAACGCTGATCAGATTCGCGCCATGGTAGATGTATTTGCGCAAAGCTTTGAAAGGCCAGATGACGTGGTGGCTTGGTACTATGCAGACACCAAGCGCCTGGATGAGCCAGCTGCTCTGGCAACTGAGGACAATGTCGTGGAATGGGTATTGAAGTCTGCAAAAGTCACCGACAAGAAAGTCAAGTTTGACGACCTGATGGGAAATAGCTAATGATTCATCACCCTTCGACCGCACAAAGTCAGTTTGAGGCACAAGGCCTGGGGTATATCCCTATGGTTATTGAACAAAGTGGCCGTGGCGAGCGCTCTTACGATATTTATTCACGCCTGCTCAAGGAACGTATTATTTTCCTCGTTGGGCCGGTCAATGATGCAACGGCTAACCTAGTCGTCGCCCAATTGTTGTTTCTAGAAGCGGAAAATCCTGACAAGGATATCTATTTCTATATCAACTCTCCTGGTGGTTCTGTGACTGCGGGTATGGGCATCTACGACACCATGCAATTTATCAAGCCCGATGTCAGCACCTTGTGTGTAGGTCAGGCTGCAAGCATGGGGGCATTGCTACTCACGGCAGGTGCCAAGGGTAAGCGCTTCTGCCTGCCTAACTCTCGTGTCATGATTCACCAACCATTGGGTGGCTTCCAAGGTCAGGCTTCTGACATTGAGATTCATGCCAAGGAAATCCTTTTCTTGCGTGAAAAGCTCAATGGCATTTTGGCGCACCATACCGGTCAGCCAATTGAGAAAATTGCGCAGGACACCGATCGTGATAACTTCATGAGTGCAGAGCAATCTGTTGCGTATGGCTTGGTGGACAAGTTGATTGCCAGCCGTGCGGATGCTGCATAAGCATAAGATAGTAGACAAAACTTTAGTTTATTTAGGATAGTTTGATGACGACAAAAGCCGAGAGCGAAAAATTACTCTATTGCTCGTTTTGCGGCAAAAGCCAGCATGAAGTACGTAAACTGATTGCTGGCCCGTCCGTATTCATCTGCGATGAGTGCGTTGACTTGTGCAACGATATCATCCGAGAAGAAATTCAGGATGAAGATGGTCTCAAGCCCAAGAGTGGGAAATTGCCAACTCCTAAGGAGATTTGCGCCATCCTTGATCAGTATGTGATTGGGCAAACACAAGCCAAGAAGAATTTGGCTGTAGCAGTTTACAATCATTACAAGCGCCTGGAACAAGGCGGCCAGAAAGATGATGTTGAAATTGCCAAGAGCAATATCCTGGTGATTGGACCGACTGGCTCAGGCAAGACCTTGTTGGCGCAGACCCTTGCACGCCTGCTGGATGTGCCTTTTGTCATGGCTGATGCAACAACGCTGACTGAGGCTGGATATGTTGGCGAGGATGTCGAGAACATCATGCAAAAGTTGCTGCAAAAATGCGACTACGATGTTGAAAAGGCACAGCGCGGCATTGTCTATATCGATGAAATTGATAAAATTTCACGTAAATCTGACAACCCTTCCATTACCCGGGATGTATCAGGGGAGGGCGTGCAGCAAGCCTTGCTCAAGTTGATTGAAGGCACAGTAGCTTCCGTGCCTCCTCAAGGTGGTCGCAAGCATCCCAATCAGGAGTTTGTGCAACTGGATACCACCAATATCCTCTTTATTTGCGGTGGCGCTTTTGACGGCCTGGACAAGGTCATCCGTCGTCGTTCCGAGAAGGGTGGTATTGGCTTCGGCGCTGAAGTGAAGAGCAAGGAAGATGCACGTGCTATTGGTGAAGTACTGCGCGATGTTGAGCCTGAGGATCTGATCAAGTTTGGCCTTATCCCTGAGTTTGTTGGCCGATTGCCAGCAGTGGCAACACTTGAGTCTCTGGATGAAGCCGCCTTGGTGACAATTCTTGTTGAGCCAAAGAATGCGCTAACTAAGCAATATACCAAGCTCTTCAAGATGGAGGGCGTTGATCTTGAGTTCAGAGAAGCGGCTCTGCAACTGATTGCGAAAAAGGCCTTAGAGCGCAAGACTGGTGCTCGTGGCTTACGTTCCATCATGGAGCACTCTTTGCTGGAGATCATGTATGACTTGCCTTCCATACCCAACCTGCGCAAGGTTGTTGTAGATGAAGGAGTGATCAAAGGTGATACGCCTCCTATTCTCATCTATGCTGACGAACCTAAACTTGAGACTGCAAGTTAAGACTTGACGTACTCAATCAAATTAAAAGGCTGCTTTGCAGCCTTTTTTATGTGAAAATCTAAGCGCTGCCACTTGAAGTGGCAGCGCTTGTCCCCATTGATGTATAAAGCGTTCGGCATGTTGCCCAGCTGCTGACAACATTGAAAGTTTCTCCATGACAGAACAAACATTACCGGCTTTCTCCCCAGAATCTGGCTTATTGCCCTTGTTGCCCTTGCGCGACGTAGTGGTATACCCACATCTTGTCATCCCATTGTTTGTTGGCCGCGAAAAATCCGTCAAGGCGCTCGAACTTGCCTCAGAGCAGGATAAGCAAATCCTGTTAGTGGCTCAAAAATCTCCCAACAAGGATGAGCCTGACGCGGAAGACCTCTATGATGTTGGTACCGTAGCAACAGTATTGCAAATGCTCAAGCTTCCTGATGGCACTGTTAAAGTGCTAGTTGAAGGCTTGCATAGAGTGAAAGTGCTGGAGTTTGTTGAAACTCAGGAGTGCTTTGCCGCAAAAACAGAAATGATAGAAAGTCCGGCAGGTGATGATAGCCAGACTCAAGCCTTGATGCGTACTGTATTCACGCAGTTCGATCAATACGTCAAGCTGAACAAGAAAATTCCACCTGAAATACTGACATCACTAGCCACCATTGATGATGCTGGTCGCCTCGCTGATACCATCACGGCGCATTTGACATTGAAGTTGGAAGAAAAGCAACGAATTCTGGAAATGTTCAGCGTATCTGAACGCCTCGAGCATTTGCTGAGTTTATTGGAATCAGAAATTGATATCCTGCAGGTGGAGAAGCGTATCCGTGGCCGTGTAAAGCGCCAAATGGAAAAGAGTCAGCGCGAGTATTACCTGAATGAGCAGGTTAAGGCTATCCAGAAAGAACTCGGTGAGCAGGATGAAAATGCTGATATTGATGAGTTGGAAAAGCGTATTGCCGATGCTCGCATGCCTAAGGATGCATTGACCAAGGCCAATGCCGAACTCAAGAAGCTCAAGATGATGTCTCCGATGTCTGCCGAGGCGACTGTGGTCCGAAACTATATTGAGACCTTGGTTGGCTTACCTTGGAAGAAGAAAACCAAGATTAGTCGTGACCTTGGTATCGCAGAAGATATTTTGGATGCCGATCATTACGGTTTGGAAAAAGTGAAGGAACGTATTGTTGAGTATCTCGCGGTGCAACAGCGTGTAGATAAACTCAAAGCACCTATCTTGTGCTTGGTCGGGCCACCTGGTGTGGGTAAGACTTCATTGGGCCAAAGTATTGCCAAGGCTGTAAACCGCAAATTCGTACGGGTAGCCTTGGGTGGTGTGCGCGATGAGTCTGAAATTCGTGGTCATCGCCGTACTTATATTGGTTCCATGCCGGGCAAAATTCTTCAAAGCATGAATAAGGTGGGTGTTAAAAACCCATTATTCCTGCTCGATGAAGTTGACAAGATGGGGCAGGATTTCCGCGGCGACCCTTCTTCGGCGCTGTTGGAGGTGCTGGATCCTGAACAAAACCATACTTTTGTCGATCATTATGTCGAGGTAGAGTACGATCTTTCTGATGTCATGTTTGTAGCGACAGCAAACTCCTTGAACATTCCAGGCCCATTATTGGACCGTATGGAAGTCATTCGTGTGGCAGGCTATACAGAGGATGAGAAGGTCAATATCGCCATGCGTTATTTGTTGCCCAAGCAACTTAAGACACATGGTTTGAAGGAAAACGAGATTAGTGTTTCTGAAGCTACTATCCGGGATGTCGTCAGGTTCTATACTCGCGAAGCTGGTGTACGTAGCCTTGATCGTGAAATATCCAAGATATGCCGCAAGGTGGTTAAGGAAATCCTGACATCCAAGCCTAAAGCTGGGGCTACTCCGCGCAAGGTAACCGTAACACCTAAAAATCTGGAAAAGTATCTTGGGGTTCAGCGCTTTGACTATGGCGTCGCAGCTAAGGAAAACCAGGTTGGCCAAGTGACAGGCTTGGCATGGACTGAAGTAGGTGGTGAACTGTTGACGATTGAGTCCGTTCTATTGCCAGGGAAGGGCAAGGTGATTACCACCGGCAAGCTAGGCGAGGTAATGCAGGAGTCCATCCAGGCGGCAATGAGTGTGGTGCGTAGCCGAGCCAAGCGCTTGGGCTTCTCCGAGGATTTTTACGAGAAAAATGACATCCACATTCACTTGCCTGAGGGGGCTACGCCGAAAGATGGTCCTAGTGCCGGTATCGCTATTTCAACAGCATTGGTATCTGTCTTAAGTAACATCCCCGTTCGTTCTGATGTAGCCATGACTGGTGAAATTACCCTGCGTGGTGAAGTGCTGCCGATTGGGGGCTTGAAAGAGAAATTACTTGCTGCCCACCGTGGCGGCATTAAAACAGTCTTGATTCCTGAGCAAAATGTGAAGGACTTGAGTGACATTCCTGCCAATATCAAAAATCATCTTGATATTCACCCAGTAAAATGGATTGATGAAGTATTGCAGCTAGCCCTAGAGAGGGTGCCAGAGTCAACTGATGCTGAAGAGGCTGTGGCAGAAGTCAAACCGAAAGGTAAAAGCACTAAACCGTCTCCTGTGACTAAACATTGAGCAATGTCAATGTAATAAGCGAGGGAAAGGCTTGACATAGCCTTTTTCCGCTTGATATAAAGCAGGGCACAGGGTCTTTTCGCACCTGTTCTTAAACAATGTCGAAAGGGGATTTACATGGCAAACAAGTCTGAACTGATTGAGCAAATCGCTAAATCTGCTGGTCTATCCAAAGCTGCTGCTGGTCGTGCTTTAGATGCAACAACTGCTGCAATTACCAAATCATTGAAAAAAGGGGAGCTTGTCACCCTGATCGGTTTTGGTACCTTTTATGTTGGTAAACGTGCTGCACGCAATGGTCGTAATCCCCGTACTGGCGCCACAATTAAGATCAAGGCTGCCAATTCTCCTAAATTTAGGGCTGGCAAAGCGCTGAAAGATGCTGTAAACTAGCGGTCTTCGTTGGTTGAAGCGGGTGCTTAGCTCAGTTGGTAGAGCGTCGCCCTTACAAGGCGAATGTCGGCGGTTCGACCCCGTCATCACCCACCATCCCTTGCCTGATGAGAAAAGCAGTAAAGCCATCAGAGATGACAACCTGATGCAGAGTCATGGAGCGGTAGTTCAGTTGGTTAGAATACCGGCCTGTCACGCCGGGGGTCGCGGGTTCGAGCCCCGTCCGCTCCGCCAAGAAAAAAGCGAACCAGTCGGTTCGCTTTTTTTATTCCCTCTCACTTCCCCATACACTTCATATTTCTTCACCCCAACACGTCACTATTGCCTCAAGCATGTCTTGCTTACTGCATGTGTGGTATATTTAAGAGTTGGGTTTACAAGTCAGTCTTGGTTGGCTGATCATTTCAAAGATTGAAAATAAAGAAGGCACATTGTTATGTTGGAAGCAATTCGTGATCGATCCAAAGGATGGTTAGCCAAAGCCATTCTGGCAGCCATTACTATCCCATTTGCGCTTGTCGGCGTTGATAGTTATTTGCGCGATGCCGGCTCAAATGTTGCGGTGGCCAAAGTAGGGAAGGACTCTATTACCGTACAAGAGTACAGCAATGCCTTGCAGAACCTTCGCAATCGTCTTCAAAGTGAAGGGAAGGTTGACCAGGCGGTGATTGACGGTCCTGAATTGAAACAGGCCGTGATTGATCATTTGGTCGAAGGGAAATTATTGACAGCTGAAGTTAAGCGCGCAAATTTCATTGTCAGTGATGAGCAACTTTCCAATTACATTACGCGAGAAGAATCTTTCCATCAGGACGGTAAGTTTTCACAAGCGTTATACGATCAATTCTTGGCAGATCGCCGTCGCACTCCGTCCCAATTTGAAAATGAAGTACGTGGTGATCTACTGACAATGCAAGCACGTGAAGGACTATCTGCATTAGCTTTTGTGCCGAATGGTGTTGCTAACAATGCCATCAAAATTGAACATCAGTCACGCGAGGTAAGCGTTGCTGAGTTCAAGACAGCGGACTATATTTCCCAGGTCAAGGTTACTGACGATGAAGTGAAGGCTTATTACAAAGAGCACCAAGAGAAATTCAAGGTGCCTGAACAAGTTAAGCTTGAGTTCGTGCTACTTTCAGCCAATGCGTTAATTGCTAGTCAGCAAGTGACTGATCAGGAAGCACGAGATTATTACGCTCAGAATGCCGCCCAGTTCCAAGGTGATGAGCAGCGTCGTGCCAGCCATATTTTAATCAGCTTTGGGGTCAGCCCATCGCCAGATGCAAAACAAAAAGCCAAGCAAAAAGCCCAGGAAGTTTTGGCATTGGTGAAAAAAAATCCCGAGCAATTTGAACAGTTGGCACATCAATATTCGCAAGACCCAGGCTCAAAAGATAAAGGGGGAGATCTGGGCTCGTTTGGTCCTGGTGCCATGGTGAAGCCTTTTGAGGATGCAGTATTCTCAATGAAGCCTGGTACGATCAGCGACTTAGTCGAAACTGATTTTGGCTACCACATCATTAAACTGACCGAAATACATGGTAATGCTCAATCTTTTGAAAGCACTCAAGGTCAAATTCGTGCTGAGCTGATGTATCAAAAAGCCTTGGCCAAATTTTCTGAGCAAGCAGAGAACTTCAGTAACATGGTGTATGAACAGGCTGACAGCTTAGAGCCTGTTGCCAAGGAATTTGGTTTGCAGGTTCAAAACAGCGGGTGGTTAAGCCGAGCTGATGGTGCAAAATTCTTTAAAAATGATAAGTTGATGGATGCTGTTTTCAGTGACGAAGTATTGAAAGAAAAGCGCAATACTGAAGCGGTGGAGGTTTCGCCAAATAATCTGATATCTGCTAGGGTTGCAGAATATAAACCCGCAGCGGCACGTTCTTTTGAAGAGGTGAAGACTGGCATAGAGGACTTCTTGAAGCAAGAAAAAGCCTCCAAGCTAGCAAAGGAAAAGGGGGAAACAGCTCTTGCCGATTTACGTGCTGGCAAAACTCCATCATTAAGCTGGACAGAGGCTGTCACTGTTGATCGCCGTAATCCACAAAGCTTAACTGACTTATCTGTATCAACTGCATTTAAGGCAGATGCCTCAAAGCTACCAGCTTATAACGGTGTTTCTGATCGCAATGGATATCTATTAACTAGAGTTACTGCCGTGAAATTTGCAGTCGAAAGCGACGAAGAGCAACGTGCTGCAAAAACGCAATTACAAACTGCACTGGCGGCAGAGTACAGGCATGCATACATTAATTCACTCAAACAGAAAAGCAAAATCACAGTGAATAATCAATTGCTTAAATCAGACCAGGCGAATCCTTAACTTTTGGATTAAAGGCTCTTTTAGAGCCTTTTTTATTTTACAAATATCTCCGGCATCAACGCCAGGAAGCTGCTAACCGTGCAAAGCGGTCAATACCGAGCTGATAATCACTCATGCGGAGTTATGAGGATGGCTTGAGGTCGATTACAAGAGCGTCGACTGTATCATTCCGTTGGAGATCTTCAAGTATCCGCAAGACTACGTCCTGTAGACCAATACCGTCTCAATGCCTGCCGATCCGGCAGTCAACCTTAAACAAGCCAAGATTCGCCCGTTTCATGATGCATTTAAAAAGGTGTTCTAAGGGTAAGGTATAGGCAACAACAAAAAAATCGCTCGTAGAAATGAGTTACACGCCAAAACAGACGCACCATGTAGATGTTCCGGATTGGGCAACAAAGTTAAGACACTTGTATTGGGTGATTCGTGTCGAGCGACACTCAAAGGTAAAGCGTAGGCGTTACTACAGATATGTGTTTAAGGAAAAGCTGCGTTTGGTGGAAATGGGATATGAAGTGGAACTAGTGAATGCGATATGCAGGTATTACTGCGAATTGAGCATCGTTAGCGGCAGGCGTCTGCAAGAGGTGATCGACAATCCCAATCCCCAGATGAGGTTCAATTTTAACAGCCAAGACGATAATCTCATTATCTGATGATTTAACATAATATACATTATACGAATCATAACTATCCAGCGCAGGAAAAAGCTAGAGACACTTTCATCGAGCCAAGCATTGAGTTTCTCTACTAGTAGACAGGGATAAAGCAAAAAGCCCCGAAAGGGGCCTTATCTTCAATTCAGGTGAATCCTGCGGGATCTGCCCTCACCTGATCATATGCATGATCGTGCTTTTCTTGAGGTTTGTTTAACTCAACCGATTACTCGTCTTGATAGCGACCAATCTCTGAATAACGGCAGGAGATTCTTCTTGCTCTACTATCCCTTCACTATAGGCAATGACTTTAAGAAAGGGAATGTAACTGATTAATAATTCATTGCTTTTTAGTAGAAAGTCTGGGTTTCTTGGTCGACCATATTGCTCGTGACCTTCCATAAAGGTTTCATAAATCAGTACGCCGGAAGATGCGAGGCTATTCGCCAGCAAGGGGAGTAAAGGGCGATGAAGGTAGCGGCAGACGATAATGGCATCGAACTGTTCTTTCGAGTAAGGCCAGTATCCTTGTTCTAGGTCTTGTAGCTGGGTATCAACACTAGGCGCTTGGTTTTTAAGAATGCTCAGGGCATCTGCATCGCGATCTACAGCAGTGACCCTAAACCCTTGCTGGGCAAGCCATCTTGCATTACGTCCATGCCCTGAGGCGACATCCAGAACTTTTCCTCCTGTTTTGATGTAATGGCTATACTGCATAAGCCACGCGGAGGGCTGTGATGTCGTTAATGCTGAATGATTCACGAGATTAAGCCTGAAGAATGTGGATATGTTCAGTGTTTAATAACATGCTGACTGGTTGATGAGTTGCCAGTGGCATGGAGCTCGCACACTGTAGTTCAAATCGCTGGCTTGTACCTGGTAGGTTGATACTGACCAGCCACTGATCTCCCAAGCGAAGGCATTGATCAATGTTCCCAGTGAGATGAGTGGCTTCTTCATGTTGATGAGTCAAAAGCAAAGCATGGTGAGGCACGCACCACTCTATCGTTGAGCCAACAGAAAGCCTGTGTGCTACTGCTAGTGTCTGGCTGCCCAGCGATAGTAGGCTATGGTTTTCCGTTGCAGATATAACCGTGCTGGAGAAAATATTTCGCAGCCCAACCTGTGCAGCCACTGCCCTATTCACTGGACGTTGCATGATTGCATCAGGCGTACCCTGTTGCAAAATGCAACCCTGCCCCATTACTGCAATATGGTCTGCCAACAATTGGGCCTCATGCAGGTTGTGCGTTACCAATATCATGGGAATGTTGAGCTGAGGTTTTAGCTCGGCCAGGGTACGATACAAGTCCTCCCGTGTCATGCTGTCTAGCGCTGAAAATGGCTCATCCAGCAACAACATGCTTGGATGGGCAGCAAGCGCCCGGGCCAGGGCAACACGCTGTTGTTGCCCTCCAGAGAGCGTGGCTGGCTTGCGATGAGCCAAGTCGCTGAGTTTTACTTTATCCAGCCATGTTTGGGCGCGGCTTGATTGCTCCTCGCTCGGCAAACCATGTAGCGCAGCCTTTACGTTTTGCAGCGCGGTCATATGAGGAAATAGGCCATAATGCTGCGGGACGTATCCAATATGACGTTGCTGAGGTGTTAACTTGACTACCTCATTGCACCAGATTTCGTTATTCAGGCGGATATATCCAGATTCGGCATGCTGCAAGCCTGCGATCATGCGTAACAAAGTCGATTTTCCGCAACCTGATGGCCCCAGCAATGCCAACAACTCCCCTGCCTTGCAGTTCAGTGTAGCCTTCAATGCAAAAGGCCGTTGCTGGCTAATGTCGAGCCGGAGTTCAGATGTCATGATAATTACCGCGTCGGCCAAAGCGCCGTGAGAGACTATTGGCAAGCGCCAGCACAATAATTGAGAACACCAGCAACATCAGCGACATGTTACCTGCCGCCTCAAAATCCAGTGCTTGTACACGGTCATAAATACTGATGGCAATCGTCTTGGTTTCACCCGGCAAGCTGCCACCAACCATCAAGACAACTCCAAACTCGCCCAGGGTGTGGGCAAAAGTCAGTACCATGGCTGTCACGATACCTGGCCAAGCCAAAGGCAGTTCAACTGTCAACAGCGTGCGTAAAGAGGACATGCCGCAACACGCAGCAGCGTCGCGCACTTCTTGCGGTATAGATTCGAATCCTCTCTGGATAGGCTGCACAGCAAAGGGAATGTTGACGATGATGGAGGCAATCAACAAACCGGAAAAGTGAAAAACAAGCAAGTGGCCTGTCCATTGCGCTAGCCATTGTCCAAGCCATGACTTACTACCAAGCCCTACTAGCAGGTAATAACCAACGACAGTAGGTGGCAGCACTAAGGGCACGGCCAACAAGGCTTCGATCACTGGTTTGCCCATACATTGGCGATAAGCCAACCACCGGGCTGCCAATAGCGCCAGTGGGATGAGCACAACAATGGTCATGGCTCCCAGCTTGAGTGACAGCCCTAAGGCAACCCAATCCATCAGTCACTACTCTCCCGGCAGGACAAAACCATAGCGGCTGAACACTTGTCTAGCTGCTGGTTGCTGGAGAAAATCATAAAATGCCTTGGCATTGCTACCTGAGTTCTTGAGCAACACCATGCGTTGGCGCTGGGGGCTGTGCCAGCTTTCGGGGATTTCTGCATATTTCACGCTATTCATTAATTGCGGTGACTTCACCAAGGATAGTGCCACGATGCCACCATCGGTGGAGCCACTGGTCGCAAACTGGGCAGCCTGGGCGACATTCTCACCCAATACCAACTTGGGCTGGATTTGCTCCCAGATGCCTGCATGCTTGAGCACCTCAACGGCACGACGCCCATAGGGCGCATGCTCTGGATTGGCGATAGCAAAGCGTTGCAGTTTGCCAGCCTTCAATGCCGCCTGCAAACCTTTCAGCTCTGGGTCAACTTCTAATGCAGCTTGCTTGGGTACCACGATCACCAGATGGCCAGTAGCGTACAATACGCCCTCATCCTTGGTAAAACCGCCAGCGTTGAGTTTTGTGACGTAATCTTCATCCGCAGAGAGAAACAATTCAAAAGGAGCACCATTGCTGATTTGAGTTGTAATCGCGCCAGATGATCCATAGGTGACAGAAGGCTTTTCTCCACCCTGCTTCTCGAAAGCCTGGGTGAGCTCTTCTAGGACGAACTTGAGGTCAGCTGCGGCAGCAACACGCGCTGGCTCTGCATATGCCAACGTACTGAATATTAAATTCAAAGATAACGCTAGGCGTAAGACAATATGATGCATGGAATCAGCTTTCTGCGGGAATGATGGTGGTTAGAAAAACACTTCATTATTTCTTTTGAAATATAACGAAATATTATAATAAACCCAGCCAAAAAAGAACATGTCTATACAACCCCATTCTCAGGCCATGCTGGAGTGGCATGAAGGCCAACCTTATTCTGCACATTTCGGGGACGTATATTTCTCGCGCGAAAGTGGGCTGGAGGAGACGCGGCACGTATTCCTTCAGCACAACCAGCTAGCCGAGCGCTGGCAGAGTTTGTCACACAAGATGTTCACCATTGTGGAAACAGGCTTTGGCACTGGTCTCAACTTTCTTTGTGCCTGGCAGCTGTGGGAGCAAACAGCGCCAGGAGATGCGAGGTTGCATTTCGTCAGCATTGAGAAATTTCCGCTCAACCATGCCGACCTCGCTCGCGCGTTGGATTTATGGCCTGCGCTAAGACAGTACAGTCAGGCCCTACTGACGCAATATCATCAAATCGTGCCCGGTTGGCAGCGATTGGTATTTTGCCAGGGACGCGTTCAACTGACGCTGCTGGTTGGTGATGTACTTGAGCTGCTGCCGCGGTTGAGTAGTCGAGCTGATGCCTGGTTTCTTGACGGGTTTGCGCCATCGCGCAACCCCGATATGTGGCAGGACGGGCTATTTACCCAGATGGCAGTGTTTTCACACCAGCACACCACATTTGCCACCTTCACCAGTGCGGGTGTCGTCAAGCGTGGCTTACAAGCTGCGGGCTTTGAGGTAAAGAAGGTCGCTGGTCATGGCCGCAAGCGTGAAATGCTGTGCGGGACTTTCACCCGCCATGAGCGCCCTGCCATTCAGGCTGGGCGTGCAATTGTAATTGGCGGTGGCATTGCAGGTACTGCCACTAGCTATGCGCTCGCGGAACGAGGCTGGCGGGTCAACCTGATCGAACAAGAGTCAGCCTTGGCCCAACATGCCTCAGGCAACCCAGTCGGCGTGCTCTACCCCAAGCTTGCACGTAATGATGTGCCATTGAGCCGCTTATCCCTGACAGGCTATCTGCATAGCTTGCGGCTATTACAGCGGCTTGCACTGGATCAAGCATCGCATATGCGATGCGGCATGTTGCAACTTGCGTTTGATGAACAAGAGTTTGAGCGTTGCCAGCGGCTTGTTGCGCAAGGATTTTCCGCTGAGTTGTTATATTGGATGGAAAAAGATGAGGCAAGCGAAATGGCAGGCGTTCAACTGTCGCACGGAGCGCTGTTTTTCCCCGAGGCCGGCTGGGTTAAGCCACAAGCCTATTGTACCGCGCTGGCCCAGCATTCCAATATCACGCAGACCCTCTCCACCAACGCTACCGAGCTCAGGCAATGTGGCAATAGTTGGCAAGTCTGGGCAGGCGGACAGTTACTCGATGAAGCAGATATCGTCGTCATTGCCAATGCGGGCCAAGCCGCCAATTTCGCGCAGACGCGTCACTTACTCCTGGAACAGGTGCGTGGTCAAATTAGCCAACTCAAGCAGATAACGGGCATGCCCGCCCTTCGCACGCTGTTATGCACCGATGGCTACATCAGTCCCCCCGTTGACGGAAGTTACTGCCTGGGTGCCACTTTTGTGCCGGGAGATACCACCACCACAGTGCGCGCCGAAGAGCACCAGCAAAACCTGGAAATGCTGCACCGTATGGCCCCTGCGCTACATGCAGCCTTAATGCCGCAAATGCCTACAGGGCGTGCCGCCATCCGATGCACTAGTCCGGATTATCTTCCACTGGTTGGCCCGGTACTGGACGCCGAAGTCTTGGAGAGCAAGCCTCCCCGTTATACCGCCGACCCTGCTTCAAAGTTGCCATGGTTGTCAGGTCTTTACGTCAATACCGGCCATGGCTCCAAGGGGCTGACTACCGCGCCTATTGCTGCGGAAATGCTGGCTTGCGTCATTCATCAGGAGCCTGCACCCGTTGATAGTGAGCTACTTGCGGCCCTGGATCCCAACCGCTTTTTGCTACGCAAGCTAGGCTTGAAGCGGATGGTGCGTGGGCTGGCCTGCTATCCCCTACGGTGATGGTTGCTAATATGGTTTAATGCAGAGCATGAATCCAGACCAGCTATTCCACTCCGCACTTGATGCACACCGCCAGGGGCAACTCAAGCAGGCAGAACATCTTTATCAACAGTTAATGGCCTTGGCTCCGCAGCATGCCTATGGCTTGCATTATTACGGCGTACTCTGCTACCAATCTGGTCGGTCGCAGGAGGCTATTCAACTAATAAGTCAGGCGATTCGTGCCAATCCCGGCGATGCCGATCAGCATAACAACCTGGGCCTGGCTTTGCGTGCCAGCGGCCAGCTGGATGCCGCGATTGATCAATTCCGCCAAGGGCTAGCACTGGCAAGCGATGATGCAGATTTATGGCAAAATCTTGCTGGCGCACAGCTCGCATTAGGCCAGCTTGGCGCTGCTAAAACCAGCTATCTTGAAGCCAGGCAGCGTTCACCGCGAGATAGCGACATCCATGCTGGCTTATGCACTGCATTACAAGCCTTGGGTAATCAGGCACATCAGCTTGGAAATTTTACCGAAGCCGAGCATCATTTTCGTGAGCTTGTGGCACTACAGCCTGGCAATGCGGCCTGGCATTACAACCTGGGTAATGCGCTGCGCGAACAAGGTCAAGCGGCGCAGGCTGCAGAAAGCTATCGTCGCGCCCTGGCGATCAACCCACATGACGCCGATACGCATAACAACCTCGGTAATGTGCTCCGTGAATTGCAGCAATTACCTGAAGCCATTGCCTGCTATGAAAAAGCCCTGGCAATCAACCCCAAGCTATATCACGCCAGGGTTCACCTTGTGCATCAGCGCCAGCACCTTTGCGATTGGCAAGGTCTTGATGTGGAGATCGCCGAAATACGTCGCTGGGTTAAAGAAGTGCCCGCCGCACAGGTTTCCCCGTTTGCCTTCCTGGCAATGCCAGGCACCACGCCTGCGGAGCAACTTAAATGCGCACAAAACTGGACAAATAGTCGCCACGGCAAGCTGTTATCAACCAAGCCCCTGGCCAAGAAAACATTAGCTAGCCAAGGCAAACTGCATATCGGTTACTTATCCTGCGACTTTCGCTTGCATCCATTGGCTTCGTTAGTAACCGAAATGCTGGAACTGCATGATCGTAATAACTTCAACATCAGTGCTTACTCTTATGGCATAGACGACAAAACGCCTGCTCGGTTGCGGTTGCAAAAGGCCGTGGATCATTTTGTTGATATTCGCGTATTGTCATTACAAGCAGCAGCAGAAAGAATCCAGGCTGATCAGGTAGATATTCTGGTTGATCTCACCGGCTATACCCAGGCCAGCCGTAGCGGCATCCTGGCATTCCGTCCGGCGCCGATACAAGCCTCCTGGCTAGGCTTTCCTGGCAGTATGGGCGCGCCTTTTGTTGATTACCTGATCAGTGATACCGTCATCTCACCGGAGTCTGATCAAGCATATTATTCGGAACAACTGGCGTTGTTGCCGCATGCCTATCAGCCTAATGATCGCAAGCGTGCTGTGGCTGATCTTCTTAGCCGGGAATCTTGCGGCTTGCCAGAAGGTGCGTTTGTCTACTGCTGTTTTAACCAGGGCTTCAAGATCACGCCTGAGGTATTCGCATGCTGGATGAGATTACTGCAAGCCACGCCTGACAGTGTGCTCTGGTTACTGGAAAGCCATGCCAGTGCCAGTCAACACTTGCGACTCGCTGCTGAACGCTACGGCATAGATGCGACGCGCCTCATTTTTGCTCCCCGTGTGCCCATGGAACAGCACCTCGCCCGGCATGCCCACGCTGACTTGTTTCTTGATACCAGCCCTTACAATGCACATACCACTGCCAGCGATGCCCTCTGGATGGGGCTGCCATTGGTTACATACCGTGGCAATACCTTCGCCAGCCGAGTGGCAGCCAGTTTGCTACAAGCGGCTGGGCTGGCTGAGCTCGTCACAACAGATCTTGCTGCCTATGAGGCCCTGGCTTTGAAACTGGCTCATCATCCCCAGCAATTACAAGCATATCGCGAGCACCTACTCAGCCAACGCGAAACAAGCGCATTGTTTGATACCACGCGCTTTACCCGCGACCTGGAGGCTTTGTATTTCAGGCTATCGCAGTCAACGCCAAGGTAAGCTCTGACTCCTCGCTAGGCAGGTTGCTCAACATGGCCATGGCGGCGATGTTGATGTCTGCCACCAAAATACTGCTCAAGGCACCGTTGGTATCAAGCAATGGCAATGACACTGTCAGGCAAAAATCCTCGGTTGCCGTAGAAAGGTAAATGCTCGAAATATAGGGGTTCTTTGAATCGCGTACGGCGCTGTAATAGGTTTGCAGGCTACGGTCAGCCCCTGCCCCGCCAGCCTTGATCTTGCCGTACATATTAGGGTTGATCCAGTTGGCAAAACGCTGGGTGCCATCGGGGTTGAGCTCAAACACGACCTCAAAGAATGGGTAATCCGAGAAACAGCTATCCAGGCAGTGTGCATCGGCATTGCGCGGTAAAGTTTGTAATGTCTTGAGTGCATTCAGCGCCCTGGCTTGCCAGTTACTGTATTCATCAGTACGCGGAATGATCAGCCGTGGCGGAGTAGACTCAACCACGATAATGCTGCCGATATTGGATTTGCCAATTTTCTTGAGCGTAGCGGCTCTTTCCGCTGCGGCCACACTATTGGAAATGCGTCCCTGGCTACCATTGACTACGGCAATGGATACGCTGGCGACTGGGTGATCCTTGCCATCCTCGGTGGTAAAAAATCCACGCTCCAGATCGCTACTATCATAGAGATGTACCGCCAAGGCCTGAAAATGGCTTACAACCTTCAACAGCAAGTTGACCAGGCCGGGATCCTCATGATCAAGAATCAAGACAAAATCATCACCGCCAATATGACCAACCAATACACCGGTACGATTGTGGAATTCCTGCCTCACAATTTCTGACAGCAGGCGAATCATGGCATCGCCACGGATAAAGCCATAGCGATCGTTATAGGCCTTGAAGTGATCAAGGTCGATATATACCAATTGCGTGGTGGGGTTGTTACGCAAACTCACATCGAGTGACTGACGCAATGTCGGCCCTGTGGTCAGGTGACTCAAGGGGTGCAGGTTGCCAGAGCTGGTTTTGCGACTGATGATTTGCGACATGATTTCCAGTGGATGGACAATGCCGATATACACGCCATCGTCGCTGACCATGATCCATGGCTCAATCTCCCCTCGCTCCAGGTAAAGCCCCCTTGCCAAGGTAGAAGAAGGCATGCGAGATGTGATCATGCGTGGCAAGGGATCACAGTAATTGCCCAGTGCATCGTTACGATGCGTGAATACCTTGCCTCGCTTCAATAAGCCGATAGGGCGCAAGCTGTCCAGCACCACAGCGCACGCAATATCGGGATTCTCGATAAAGATTTTTCTCGCATGATCGATAGGCGTATTCACCTCGATAGTAAGGCCACGACTAACGAACTCATTAATGCGGAACTCATCAGGAATGGGTGAGCGATGCGATTCATCCCGAGCCGGCAGCGCTGTCACATTTTGCACTGGTACTGCCTCGGGTTTGGCGAAATAATACCCTTGCGCATAGACCAGCCCTAAATCCTGGCAATAGGTAATATCCTCTACCCGCTCCAGCCCTTCTGCCACGATTGTGCAGCCCAGGCGCTGGGCCATGGAGATAATGGCTTCTAGCAGCACAGTGCGCACACGACTACCTTGCGCCTCATGGACGATCGTCCTGTCTATCTTAATGAAATCGGCCTTGACGACAGCGAGCGTGCTCAGGCCATTGAACCCGGACCCCATGTCATCCAGCGCAATGCGTAAGCCTTGGGTGCGTATCATGTCGCAGTGTTTGGCGAGTACATCCGGCGAGACCTCTTCGCTCTCTACAATCTCAATCACGACATCGCGATGTTCCATGCCATGGCGATCAAGTGCATCCAGCATGACCGACAGCCAATCGCCACGCATAATGGTTTGCGGCAACACATTGATGAACAAGGGAGTGCCATGAGGAATTGCTTTGGCCTTGCCTGCCAAAGCCAGGTTCTGGCAGGCAATATCAAGTTCAACGGCGCGGTTCACCTGCCTGGCAAGACGAAACGCATCTTCACCATTCAGCATCTTGCCATCAGGGTCACGTAAGCGGCACAAGGCCTCATAACCAAAAATCTTGCCGTTCTGGGTGAAGTCGACAATAGGCTGGAAATGCATTTCTACATGCCGGCTCAAGTCTTCCAGCAGCCATGGATGGCGCATGCGAGCATAAAAGGTATTGAATGGCATGATAGCTGCCATCACTTCCTCAATGTCTAGCTTGCCCTCTTCGCCATACCAGACATAAGCCTCGTCCAGCACCTGCTCCGAATGCTCCGCAGATAGCTTGTCGAGGATTTGCAACAACTCCTGATCATCCTGGCATGCAAAGGCCATGACACAAGGCTGTGCCGCCCCTTGAGTGGCCAGCATTTGTGGAGCAGATTGCAAGGGGTGACTCAGGAGTTTGATATAGAGCTGCATGGGCCTGTTCATACGAAAAATGGAAAATCTTGAGCAAGACAATGCAATCCTTATGCCAGCCAAATAACGATATTGGGCTTAAAGCCCCTTTTTTGAGTTTCTGCTCTGTTATTGAAGGGAAAATATCCCTAACACTAGACTCTCAGCCTAAATGCAAGAGCACCTAGCCAAGCCCCTAAGAAAGTTGTGCCTTGCTTTGGTGCGCACGCTGATGTTGAGTGCGATGCGTGCACCAGCATGGCGCTGGCACCTTGTGATAAAGTAGCCTCCAATAAAAATCAGGAAAGCAACAATGGCAGCTATCGATATCACCCCCATACTCAAATTCATGGTCGAGAAAAATGGTTCCGACCTGTTCTTTAGTACTGGCACTGCCATTCATATCGATATCGAAGGTCAAACGGTCCCCATTAACACCCAGGTGATGTCCCCAGGCATGGTGCGTGAGATTGCCTATGCCCTGATGTCGCCAGCCCAGCAAAACGAATTTGAACAAACATTGGAAATGAACTTCGCCCTTAGCCTGCATGGTATTGGGCGTTTTCGCATCAATGTCTTCCGCCAGCGTGGCGAAGTTGCCATGGTTGTGCGCTATATCAAGCACATCATCCCCAGCCTGCAAAGCCTGGGCCTACCTGCTGTACTGAACGAGCTCATCATGCGCCAGCGTGGATTGGTGCTAGTCGTGGGGGCTACAGGCTCGGGGAAATCAACTACCCTCGCCTCCATGATAGACCACCGTAATACCACCCGTGATGGCCATATCCTCACCCTGGAAGACCCGATTGAGTTTATTCACGACCACAAGAAATCTGTTGTCGACCAACGTGAAATAGGTATTGATACCTTGAGCTTCGAGAATGGCCTCAAGAACGCCATGCGCCAGGCACCTGATGTCATCCTTATTGGCGAAATCCGCGACATGGAGACCATGAAGCACGCGATTGCCTATTCCGAGACAGGGCACCTTTGCCTGGCGACATTGCATGCCAATAATGCCAACCAGGCACTGGAGCGTATCCTTTCCTTCTTCCCGCCGGATGGTAAGCAAAGTATCCAGCTTTCACTTTCGCTCAACCTCGCAGCCATCATTTCGCAGCGCCTAGTGCCCGGCATCAAGACCAAGCGCGTCGTTGCCACTGAAGTCCTGATCAATACGCCTTATATTTCCGAGCTTATCCTCAAATCCAAGCTCGAAGAAATCAAGGAGGTGATGGCCAATAACCAGGATATCGGCATGCAAACCTTTGACCAATCGCTGTTCAAGCTATTCAGCCAAGGCAATATCACTGAGGACAATGCCTTGGCAAGCGCTGATTCCCGCAACGATTTGTCATTGAAAATCCGCTTTGGTCACCAAGGCGCCACCGGAGGCTTTAGTGCTTAAACGCCTTCTGCTTATTACTGCCACGCAGCGACAGCGTTTATAATGTTTACCATGAATCCAGATCTCTACAAACTCCAGCCCTACCCTTTCCAGCGCTTGCGCGATTTATTTGCCGGCACTACTCCTAATCCGGATTATTCGCCGATCAACTTGTCAATTGGCGAGCCCAAACATGCCACCCCAACGCTGATTTCATCAGCACTTGCGGACAACCTGGCCGGATTGGCGACTTACCCAACAACCCTGGGCGTTGCCAAGCTGCGCGAAACCATCGCTACGTGGATTGCCAAGCGCTACCAGATCCCGGCACTGAATGCGGAAACCGAGATCATTCCTGTCAATGGTAGTCGTGAAGCCCTGTTTGCGTTTGCACAAACCGTGATTGACAGCAGCTTGCCGCAACCGGTGGTGATCAGCCCCAATCCTTTCTACCAAATATATGAAGGAGCTGCCTTGCTGGCAGGTGCTGAACCGTATTTCCTTAACACCCTGCCCGGCAATGATTTCGGCATGGCATTTGAGTCTGTGCCCGAGAGTGTATTGCAACGCACACAGTTGGTTTATGTTTGCTCCCCGGGCAATCCATCCGGCAAGGTATTAAGCCTGGAACAGTGGAAAGAGATTTTCACGCTGTCTGATCGTTATGGCTTCGTGATCGCTGCTGATGAGTGCTATTCGGAAATTTATTTTGACGAGGCTAATCCCCCACTGGGTGCCTTGCAGGCTGCACATCAGCTTGGTCGAGATTACAGTCGCCTGGTTGTCTTCAGCTCGCTTTCCAAGCGCTCTAATGTACCTGGCATGCGTTCAGGCTTTGTTGCTGGTGACGCCAAGATACTTGAGAAATTCCTGCTGTACCGTACTTACCATGGTTGTGCGATGAACCCTGCCGTACAGGCCGCCAGCGCTGCTGCTTGGCAAGACGAAGTGCATGTGGTGGAAAATCGTCGCCTTTACGCAGAAAAATTCGCAGCAGTCACGCCTATGCTGCAAGACGTGCTGGAAGTCGAATTACCAGATGCAGCGTTTTATCTCTGGGCCTATACCGGGCAATCTGATACTGAGTTTGCCTTGAAGCTATATCGCGACTACAACGTCACTGTGCTGCCGGGTAGCTTCCTCGCGCGAGAGGCTCACGGCGTTAACCCGGGGCAAGGCTTTATACGCATCGCATTGGTGGCATCACTGGCAGAATGCGTTGAAGCTGCAGAGCGCATCCGTCAACTAGCCAAGAGCCAAGGCTAGTTAGAAGCATCCAGGAAATCTTTGATCACTTGATACGCTTGGGCATAGAGGCTCTCGCTCAGGCAGTCCAGTGCCAGGGTATCATCCATTCCCCGCAGCCATGTGAGCTGGCGCTTGGCGAGCTGGCGCGTGGCTGCAACGCCCTGAGCTTGCCAGTCGGCCTCATCAATATCTCCCGCAATGTATGCCAGTGTTTGCCTATACCCAACGCAGCGCATGGAGGTCATATCTGGATGCAGGCTAGGGTATTTCTGCAGTAAAGCTTGCACCTCCTCTAGTAGACCTCCTTGCATCATGATGCTAAAGCGCTCTGCGATACGTGCATGCAGCCGCGCACGGTCAGATGGCTGCAAAGCGATTTTAAGTAATCGATAAGGCAGGGTTTCAGCGGCCTGCTGTTGGTGCAGCGCCGTCATGGTCTGTCCTGTCAGTTGATACACTTCAAGCGCACGCTGTATGCGTTGCGAATCAGTCGGCTGCAAACGTGCGGCCGTGTCAGGGTCTATGGTGGCAAGCTTTGCATGCATGCCGGGCCAGCCTATCTTGGCTGCCTCTAGGTCTAGTGCGGCACGTACGCTAGCGTCCGCCTCCGGCAAACCGCTCAAGCCCTGCTCCAGCGCACGGAAATACAACATGGTGCCGCCGACCAGCAATGGTACTTTGCCACGCGCAGTAATCTCCGCCATCAAGCGCAAGGCATCAGTACGGAACTGGGCTGCGGAATAGACTTGGGTTGGGTCGATCACATCAATCAGGTGATGAGGTGCTTGCTGCAATATCCCCGCCTCTGGCTTGGCTGTACCAATGTCCATGTCCTGGTAGACCAGCGCCGAATCGACACTGATAATTTCCAATGGCAAGGTCTGTACCAACTCAACAGCCAGCCCCGTTTTGCCACTAGCGGTTGGCCCCATGAGGAAAATAGCGGGAGGATGTGCAACAGGCATCAGTTAACCAACTCCCTTATTTGCCGCGCATAAACATTTTATCCAGCTCGCCCATGGTCATTTGGAACCAAGTTGGGCGGCCATGATTGCACTGCCCAGAACGCTCGGTCGCCTCCATGTCGCGTAGCAAGGCATTCATCTCCGGGATGGTGAGAATACGGTTGGCCCGCACAGCAGCATGGCAAGCCATGGTGCCCAGCAGTTCATTGCGCCGCTCGGTAAAGGCCCTGCTGGCGCCATATTGGCGTAAGTCTGCTAATACGTCTCTCGCCAGCGCGACAGCATCGGCATCCTTGAGCATCACGGGAATGGAGCGCACGGCAAGCGTGGTTGGCGATAGCACAGCAATATCAAAACCAAGCTGGGTCAAGCCATTATCTGGCAGGGCTTGCTGCTCCTGTACGGTTGCCACTTCCAGTCGGTCGGCATGGAAGCTCACGGGCAGCAATAATGGCTGCATCACCACCCTACTGGCATCCAGTGCATTTTTAAGTTTTTCGTACATGATGCGCTCATGAGCGGCATGCATATCAACAACAATCAGCCCAAGCTTGTTTTGCGACAGGATATAAACACCATGAATCTGCGCCACGGCAAAGCCCAAAGGGAAATCCTCACGTTGGGCTACGTCCTGTGCTGCCTGCAGGACCTGAGCAGCATTATCTGGTGTTCCAGTATCCTGGTTAGCTTGCTCTCCATCATTGGTACTTTGAGGTTGCAGACTACCAAATAGCGTTTGATAGAACTGGCTCGAGGCCTCATTGGCCCGCAGGTCAATATTATTCTGGAAGCGCGGATAATTGATTTCAGGCACTGGCGCTGCCTGCTGAAGCGTCGCCGCAACATCTGGCGTTAATGAGCTTGGCAAGCCAACAGGCGCTGCCAATGATTTATGAAGTGCATGGAAGATGAAGCGATGCACAGCCTGTCCATCGCGGAATCTCACCTCGGTCTTGCTGGGATGCACATTGACATCAACCAGGGCCGGATCAAGCTCCAGGAACAATACAAATGCAGGGTGGCGATCATGATGCAAGACATCCTGATATGCCTGGCGGATGGCGTGACTGATCAATTTATCACGTACAAAGCGCCCATTAACGTATACATATTGCGTATCACGTGCATGACGCGAAAATGTGGGTTTTGCCGCCATCCCCCACAACCTGAGACCGGCTGCCGATTCATCCAGGTAAAACGCCTCAGCAGCAAAATCCTTGCCGAGAATATCCTCAAAACGCTTTTCTGCACTGCCTGTAGCAAGGCGCATGATTGCCCGGCCATTGTGCTGTAATAACAGGCTCACATCGGGGCGGGATAGTGCTACCCGGCGAAAAGCTTCTTCGCAATGACCAAATTCGGTATTTTCAGTCTTGAGGAATTTACGCCGCGCGGGCGTATTGAAATAGAGATCCTGAATATCGACGATAGTGCCAACATCCAGGGCAGCAGGCTCGATGTCGGTTAAAAAAGAGCCTTCGGAGGCAACCCGCCAAGCATGCTTTTCATCGGCATGATAGCTAGTAATCTGGGTGCGGGAGATAGCCGCGATACTCGCCAGGGCTTCACCACGAAAACCAAGACTAGCAACGCATTCCAGATCTTCCAGGCTGGCGATCTTGCTGGTGGCATGGCGCGTCAATGCAAGATTGAGCTCGTCGCGCACGATGCCACTGCCGTTATCACTAACCTTGATTTGCTTGATGCCGCCAGATTGCAAGGCCACGGCAATGTCGGTACTCCCTGCATCAAGGCTGTTTTCCAGGATTTCTTTCAGTGCAGATGCAGGTCGCTCGACTACCTCACCCGCGGCAATCTGGCTGATAAGTTGGTCTGGTAATAGCTTGATGGATGGCATACTGGGAAGGCAGGGTCACTGACGATCAAGCCGCCTATTCTACCTTCAGCATGCCATATAGGCGAATCTAGCGTCGGTCTATAGTCCGTCAATGAAGCGTAGGTCGTATTTCTTCACATCAACATCGGAGAGTACTTCACTCTCCAGGCCCACTTTTTGTGCCAGTAGATCTACAGGCACAAACTCGGGTGGACGCACCAGCAAGTCATCCGCTACTTGGTGCAATGCCTCGACAGCCTTGCCCTGCAAATGTGCATCACGGCCAAGCTTGCTGCCAAATGTATCGAAAATGACATAGATATTTTCTGCTGCCTTGAAGGCGTACCACGTCTTGGTCTCGTCTTCCTCTTTCACTGTCGGCAGGGTTTGTTTCAGAAAAATTTCAAGCTCCTGGCGCTTTTCAGGCCTGGCTTCCAACTTGATGTACAGCGCATATTTACTCATTGCATCGTTCCTTGATTACCGCATTCACGTACTTTTGGTACGCACCTTTTATGCCAGCATAGGTTGGCTGGCTAGGAATGGCCACGCAGTTCCACCGTTTGTAGATACTCGGGAACGGTTACCTTCCATTTCTTTTCTTCCTCTATCCTGTGTCTGAGTGCATCCGCTGCTACAGGTTCACCATGCACGATGAATGTTTGCTTAGGTGCTTGGGGGCATTGCTCTAGCCAGTGCATGATTTCCTGATAGTCCGCATGCGCAGATAAATTATCGATGGAAGCAATCTCTGCGCGCATAGGAACATATTCACCATGAATCTTCACGCTTTCAGCCCCATCCAGAAGCGCTGCCCCACGAGTACCCGCAGCCTGGAACCCAGCAAACAATACCGTGTTACGTGAGTCAGGGCCTAGCGCCTTGAGATGATGTACCACCCGTCCACCAGAGGCCATGCCGCTGGCAGCGAGGATAATGGCAGGCTCGCGCAATTCGTTCAAGGACATTGACTCCTCAATCGTGCTCACCACCTTCGCCACCTTGGCTAATTCCCGGCATTGCGTTGCATTGAGCTTATGCTCGGCATGATGGGTAAGGAAAATCAACGTGGCATCAACCGCCATCGGACTATTCAGATAAACCGGCAAGTCTGGGATCAAGCCTTCCTGCTTGAGTTTATGGATGTAATACAACACCTCTTGTGCCCGACCAACGGCAAATACAGGCACCAATACAATGCCACCACGCTTGGCTGTGTGATTAATAACGGTTGCCAGTTGTGTTTCTGGCGCGGCTTTCTCATGCAGGCGATTACCATAAGTGGATTCAACCACTAAATAGTCGGCAGTCTCTGGTGCTGTAGGCGCATAAAGCAAAGGATCTTCCATTCGCCCAAGATCACCCGAGAACAGGATAGATGTTTGTTCATCCCTCAACAGCACTGTACATGCACCAAGAATATGACCAGCAAGTTGTAGCTTGATATGGATGCCGTCCAGAATTGTGGCTTCTTGCCCCAATGGCACAGCTACCAGGTGCTCCAGTGCAGCCTCGGCATCTTCCTTGGTATAAAGCGGCAACGCGGGCTTGTGTTTGGAAAAACCACGCTTGTTGGCATAGCGTGCTTCTTCTTCCTGTAGGTGGGCCGAGTCACGCAGCAACAGCTGGCATAGCGCCAAGGTGACTTCGCTGCAATAGACCTTGCCGCGGAAGCCTTGTTTCACCAACAGCGGCAGGTAGCCGGTGTGGTCGATGTGGGCATGAGTTAATACAACAGCATCTATCGAGGCTGGATCAACAGGCAGTCTTTCCCAGTTTTTCAGGCGTAATACCTTCAAGCCTTGGAACAAGCCGCAATCAATTAAAATCCTACGATTGCCACTGGTCACAAGATGCTTGGAGCCAGTCACGGTACCAGCAGCGCCCAGGAAGGTGATGTTCATGCTTATCTTTCTACCATTCTGGTATTAGCCAAGGGTGGATTTGCTGCAAGATACTTCTTGATGCCCGACAAAATGGAATTCACCAGTTTATCCTGATGTGCGCCGTCGTTGAGCCTGCGCTCCTCTTCCGGGTTGGTGATGAACGCGGTTTCAACCAAGATAGAAGGAATATCGGGAGATTTCAGCACAGCAAAGCCAGCCTGCTCAACGTGGCGCTTGTGCAAGGTGTTGATGGTGCCCATATGATCAAGCACCAATTTACCAAGTTTAAGGCTATCGTTAATCGTGGCGGTTTGCGATAAATCGAGCAAGGTACGGGCTAGGTTGGGGTCTTTCACACCCAAGCTGACCCCACCGATGAGATCTGATTCATTTTCACGCTGTGCAAGCAGTCGCGCCATGGCACTAGTTGCGCCGGTTTCAGACAGGGCAAATACCGACGACCCTCTTGCCTGCGCGCTCAATGCTGCATCGGCATGAATAGAAACAAACAAGTCAGCCTGCATTTTTCGGGCCTTGACCACGCGACCATGCAGGGGAATGAAATAATCGCCATCGCGGGTCAATACCCCTCGCAAATTAGGTTCCGCATCAATAGCAGCCTTTAATTTCTGTGCAATCGCCAGGGTGACATTTTTTTCGTAAGAGCCCTTGGCTCCCTTGGCCCCAGGATCTTCGCCACCATGCCCGGCATCAATCGCGATGGTGATCATGCGAGCACTGGGCTTTTTATTACTGGGAGGTGCCACAATTACCGATGGCTTGTTTGCCGCAGGAGACTCAGGCACCACATCTGGGGAAACATTCGCAATCGCTGGCGACTCGGGGGCGACCTGCAATGCCGGCAAAGGTGCCTGGGCATTGTCTGGTTTGTCGCGTTGCTCCAGCATCGCCATCAATGGGTCTTGTGCCGGATAAATATCCAGTACCAATCTATCGCGATACTCACCGGCAGGTGGCAAAGTAAATACCTGTGGCTTGATTTCAGCCTTGAGATCAACCACGATGCGCACCGTGCCCGGCTTAAAGTTGCCAACCCGTACCTGACGAATGTACGGGTCATTAGGGTTGATCTTCTCACCCAAGCTCTTGAGTACGGCCCCCAGCTCAACATTTTCCAGATCCAGCACCAAGCGCTCAGGATCTTTCAGCATCACCATATTGTGATTGAGAGGCTTGCTGGTTTCCAGCGTGATTCGGGTATAGTCTTCGGCGGGCCATACTCGTGCTGCAGCGACCTGCACAATGTCGGCAGCATTAGCAGGCAAAAGGCCTAGAACCAGCGTCCAGGCCAGCAACATACAGCTTAGGCAATAAGATTGAGTTTTGTAAGACATTGCTTTCCTGAATCAGTATTGGCGCTTGCTATGACCCGCCTGCCTTCACCTTCAGGCTGGAGGCGGATATCGATGTCAGGCGCAGGCAAAAGCTCTTGCGCCTTTTCCGGCCATTCGACCAGGCATAGGGACTCTGGATTGAAATAATCTCTGAATCCGGCAGCGTCCCATTCTTCCGGATCAACAAATCTGTATAAATCAAAGTGATATAAGTTTAATCTAGAAATGGTGTAAGGTTCAACCAGTGTGTAGGTCGGGCTTTTGACCTTGCCTGCATGCCCAAGTGCTCGCAACAGGCCACGCACCAGGGTTGTTTTGCCTGCGCCCAAGTCGCCATGCAGGTAGATATTGGTTCCCGGCGTCAACACCTCGGCAAGCTTGCCACCAAATGCCAGCGTAGCTGCCTCATCGGCCAAGGCCAGTGTAAAATTCTCGTTCATATGCCTCAAACTTTAAACAACTTGGAAACTCTCGCAGCAGATATCAAGCGCTGGGGGCTGGAATTGGGCTTCGGTCAGGTCGGCATCACCGATACCGACCTCTCGGCTGCCGAACCACGCCACCAGGAATGGATTGCGCAAGGTTTTCATGGTGCCATGGATTATATGGCAAAACATGGCGAGAAACGCACACGCCCTGCGGAATTGGTGCCCGGCACCATTCGCATCATTTCTGCTCGCATGGATTACATGGCGCCTGCAGCGCGTGATAGTGAAGAGGTGATGCAGCAATCTGATCTTGCTTTTATTTCGCGCTATGCCTTGGGGCGCGACTATCACAAGGTGCTGCGCAACCGCCTGCAACAACTAAGCGACAAAATCGCGCAACAAGTTGGCGAATTCGGTTATCGCGTATTTACCGACAGCGCTCCCGTGCTTGAGGTTGAGCTGGCACAGAAAGCTGGCCTGGGCTGGCGTGGCAAACACACATTATTACTATCAAGGAACGCGGGCTCCTGGTTTTTCCTTGGCGAAATCTATACTGACTTGCCACTGCCTGTAGATGAGCCCACCTCGGGACATTGCGGCAAATGCACGGCCTGTATTGATGTTTGCCCGACACAAGCGATAGTCGAGCCTTATAAAGTAGATGCCAGGCGTTGTATCTCTTATCTCACGATCGAGCTCAAGGAGAGTATTCCCGAATCATTAAGGCCACTGATTGGCAACCGTGTCTATGGTTGTGATGATTGTCAACTGACTTGCCCGTGGAATCGTTTTGCGCAATTGACTCAACAAGCTGATTTCCAGGTACGCCACGGCCTGGATAACATTAGCCTGGTCGAGTTGTTTCAGTGGGACGAAAAGACCTTTATGGAAAAAATGGCAGGCAGTGCCATCTACCGTATCGGTCATGCACAATGGTTGCGCAATATCGCGGTGGGGCTGGGTAATGCAGCCACCTCTCCCGAGGTGATCCAGGCTTTGGAATGCCGGCGCAATGATCCTTCTGAACTGGTTCGTGAACACGTGATATGGGCATTGAATCAACATGCAAAACAACGATGAAAATTATTTATTCAACCGTATTAAAAAAATCTGGCCCGATTGTATAATCGCCGCTCCAAATTTGAATAAAGATCGGCACATGTTCACGCCATCCGTGTTTCGCCGTTTGAGCCTAGCGCTGTTTGCAGCCCTGGGCCTTTTTATTGCCTTTACCTTCTTCCAGTATGGCATTAGCAACGATGAGGAAGTGCAGCATATCTATGGCCGCCTGCTGCTGGATTTTTATAGCTCTGGCTTCACAGACCACTCTGCATTCGAGTACCGCAACCTCTTCCTGTATGGTGGCCTGTTCGACCTGATTGCTGCGCTACTTGAGCGCATATTGCCTATCTGGGTATGGGATATGCGCCACCTGCTATCCGCCTTGTTCGGACTGGCTGGGATTATCGCTTCCTACAAGATTGCACGCCGCCTGGGGGGGGAGCGTGCAGGATTCTTCACGGTTTTATTGCTTGCCATCACTGGTGCCTGGTCTGGGGCCATGTTTACACACACCAAGGATGTCCCTTTTGCTACGTGTATGGCCTGGGCTTTGTATTACACCATGCTGATCATGGAAAAGCTGCCGCGCCCACCGCTCAAGCTGACAATCAAGCTGGGCGTTGCTGTCGGTTGTGCGCTGGGATTACGTATTGGTGGTGCTTTTGCCGTCATCTACTTATTCTTGTTACTGGGCCTCGCAGGGCTTATCCAGGTAAAAGGCTGGCAAGCGCGCCTGCGCTATTGGCTGAATAGCGTCATTCACCTGATTCCGGCAGGTGTTGTTGCCTTTATTCTGATGGCGATTTTCTGGCCATGGGGTGTGATGTCACCTGAGAATCCGCTGCTGGCAGCCAAGTCTTTCTCACACTTTGCATTCAGTATGCTCACCATCATGGATGGCCGGGTCATGCCCATCGGCGATGTGCCTCGCTATTACTTACCCGCCTACCTCCTCGTTCGCTTGCCGGAAATCTTCCTGCTGGGATTGCTCGGCCTGGTCTTGATTGCCGCGACTCGCTTGCACAAGCTATCTATTCATCAGGATAAGTTCTTGCCTTGGCTGGCGCTGATCATTGCTGCCGTGTTCCCGATCGCCTTCAACGTAATTGATAAGCCTGCTTTATACAATGGCATCCGTCACTTCACTTTTGTTGTACCGCCGATTGCTGTATTGGCAGGCCTGGGGCTTTCCTTGAGCTGGGATGCATTGCATAGTTTCCCCCGCCTGCGCAAAGGGCTCACCGTAGGTTGTGCCGCATTATGCCTTTTGACGCTTGCCACGCTTTGGCGCTTACATCCTTACGAATATATCTACTACAACAATCTTGCCGGCTCCATGGCCGAGGCTGAGGAGGAATGGGAAGGCGATTATTGGTCCAGCAGCCTGCGTGAGGCCGCAGACATCTTGGAGGAGGAAATCTCCAGCAAGCCTAGACGCGATGCTAATGGTGAGATTGTGCCGTACTTGGTGGCTGTGTGTGCCGAGAACATTCAGGGGACAGCATACCTTGACAACCGTTTCACCGTGACCAAGAACTGGGAAGCAGCCGACTTTTACCTTTCCACCACCAATATGGGCTGTGATGATGTCATGAAAGGCACGACAATTGGTGAAGTGGAGCGCATGGGAGTAGTGCTGGCAGTGGTTAAAGACCGGCGCCAATTGCTGGCTCACCAGCGTAAACCGCGCATCCCGGGTAGCGCCCATTAAACTCAAAAATGCCGTTCAGACGCGAGGGCGTATTGATGACAACAGATCGTAGCCAATCCAACCCACATATCAGCGTAATCATTCCTGCTTACAACGAAGCAGCTGCGATTACATCAACCGTGGAAAACATTGCCAACCAGCTTGCCACGTTGAGTCCGCATTGGGATATCGTCGTCATTGACGACGGTAGCCGTGACCAAACCGCCGACATTATCAAGGTGCTGCCTGCTTATTTGCGTACGACACTGGTTCGTTTTTCACGCAATTTTGGCAAGGAGTACGCGATCAGCGCAGGGCTGGAATATGCCAGTGGCGATATCGTGATCTGCATGGATGCAGATGGCCAGCACTCCTCTGCCTTGATCAACGACATGCTGGACAAGTGGCGCGAGGGATATGACATGGTCTACGCCGTGCGCCAGGATCGCAAGGTTGAATCGCACTTCAAGCTATGGGGATCACGCGTTTTTTACGGCATCATGACCCTAGGAGAGCGTATCAGCATTCCGCGTGATGCCGGTGATTTTCGCCTTATGAACCGCAATGTCGTGGATGCCTTGCGTAAACTACCTGAGCGTAACCGCTTCATGAAGGGCATGTACGCCTGGGTGGGTTACAAATCCATCGGCATTCCCTATACCCCGCTACCTCGCAGCCATGGCGTGAGCACTTTCTCCCGTCTCAAGCTCATGCAGCTGGCCTGGACAGGCATCACTAGTTTTTCCGTCATCCCATTACGCCTGGCTAGCGCCGTAGGTGGCCTGCTGGCATTGCTGGCTTTCGTCTACGGTATCTGGGTGATCCTGGAGAAAATGTTCTTCCATGAGTCCATCCCGGGCTGGCCTACCGTCGTTGCCAGCCTGATGTTCTTTTCCGGCGTACAACTCCTGTTTATTGGTATTCTCGGTGAATATATCGCGCGTATTTATGATGAAGTAAAGGGCCGCCCGACCTATATCGTTGCCGAAGTTGCCCCTCCCCAACCTGAGGAACAGTCACAGGCATGAGTGCGGCCTCACATGCACGCTCGGTATCCTGGTTTACCATCGTCGGAGCCGTGGCCGCCTTAGTGCATTATGTTAGCGCCATTTTTTTTGCAGGTTGCTTGCAAATAAGCCCCGGTAATGCCAACTTCTTTGCGTTCCTGTTAGCTTTTCCGGTGAGCTATATCGGGCATCACACCTTGTCCTTTGCCGGTAGTCGACAACTGCATAGACATGCTCTGCCCCGCTTTCTGCTGGTGGCTTGTATTGGTTTTATTGGCAATCAAGTCCTCTTGCTGAGCTTGTTGCAATTCACGCCATTGCCATTCTGGCTTGCTCTAGCAATCGTCATGATTATCGTGGCAGTATCGACCTATCTACTCAGCCGTTTCTGGGCCTTCAAACAAGGAGTTTAAGGTGGCCATTCCATTGATACTCAGTGCTGATGATTATGCTCAGTCTGTAGACATTGACCATGGCATTCTCAAGCTGATCCGCATGGGCCGCCTCACCGCGACTTCCTGCCTCAGCCTCAGTCCGCATTGGCGTGAGGCTGCAGCTGCGATTAGCCCAGATATTCGCCAACAGGCAGACATAGGCTTGCACCTGGATTTCACCCAATTCTCTTATCCGCTGAGACTCCCACACCCACAGTTGGTAATCCGCAGCCTGCTCAGACAACTGAATCAGGAGCAAATACAAGCTTCTATCAGATTGCAATTGGATGCTTTTGAAAAGGAACTCGGTAGTGCACCCGATTATATTGATGGCCATCAGCATGTGCACCAGCTCCCGCAAATCCGGGATGCCTTGCTGAGCGAACTGCAATCTCGCTATTCAGGCAAGCTACCATGGCTCAGGATTTCACACCCTGCTCATGATGGCATAAAGGGGCTTGTCATCTCGGCATTAGGCAGCCGCACGATGCGCAAGCTGGCATTAAAGCGCGGATTTTCTACCACGCGCACCTTGCTCGGGGTGTATGGCTTCAACAGCAATGCCGAGAGCTACCTTGAACAACTCAATCAATGGCTTGCAGTAGTTGCTAGCGGCAATGCAAAAGGTCAGCCATACGCACTCATGTGCCACCCTGGGCTAGTGAGTGCAGATCAGGCAGACCCCATCGGCCAGGCCCGCCCAATTGAATATGAAGTATTAGCAAGTGATGCTTTTAACGAGAGCTTGGCTGCCTTGAATATCATTCCGGTAAAAGGTAGTAAGTTGTTCGCCAAGGCATAACAAAACAGGCCCGAAAGGGCCTGTGATTTTATTTATTGCGCCTTGCTGCTGCGGGGTGTGGTTGCAGCTGGCTTGGGTGGGGACTTATCTTGGCTTTTCTTTTCCAGGGCCTGTTTTTCTTCCGGGCTTAGCACCTTCATGACGCACTCTTCTGTGCCATAGCTGCCGCCGCTGTCATCGGGCTCGAAATACTCCTTGCGGAAGCTCCACCGGTCCTTGCCAACTTTCTTGATCGTGGCAAGGCCAGTACTATGATCGACGTTGTTTTTCTTGTCGCGAATATTGAAGCTGATCGCCATGCGATTGCCCACAACCACGGCTTGTCCATGGTAAACCGTGGAATTCACGGTTTCAGTTTCATAATAATAAGCACCAAACTTACCATGGCTACTGACGCGATTAAGGCGCAAGGCAACAACTAGGTCATAAGCGCCAATAGCGGAGTTTTCACCCTTGCACTCATAAAGACCTGTGTAATTGACGCCGGTAAACGCTGGTTTTGCTTGAGCCAAACTGGAAAAGGCCAGCATGGCAGAGACGATGATTACTTTTTTCATCCGAAGGGCTCTGAATTATTGTTGCAATAGCGGCCTATTGTAACGCGTATATATGTCATCTCTGCAAGCCTGCACAAATATTTCACGGGATATCCAGCGAGATTGCCTTCTCTCAACACCCTGCATTTTTTGTATTTGCGGACGAGGTGATTTAATATAGCTGCGTCGCAAAACCATTGATCAAACAATACTCTCGCGACACTCAACAATACCAACAGACTCTCAAAATTCAACCATGCTAAAAACTGCGGCCTTGTGGCGTTACAGTATTTTCAATTTTCTACTCATTGCTTTCCTCGCGCATTGGTTCTGGCAACAAAACCAGCCAGTGACGCTCACTGAACCCGAGCTGCCTGCGAATGGCAAGCTTAACTGTGTTTCCTACGCACCTTATTATGGCGAAGGCGAAACGCCCTTCATTGCGACAACCGTGGCGGAAAAATCCAGAGTGGAGCAGGATTTACGCCTGCTTTCCAAGCGTTTTGATTGCGTTCGCACCTACTCGGTCAATCAAGGGCTGGATTATGTACCCGAGGTAGCCTCCAAGCTAGGAATGAAGGTCTTGCTTGGCGCATGGATAGGCTACACCAAGCTTGAGAACGACAAGGAGTTCGAGCGGGCGATCGAGTTGGCAAACCGCTATCCCGACACGGTCAAGGGACTGATCATTGGCAATGAGGTACTGCTACGCAAAGAACAGACAGAAGAAGTCATGCTGGCCTACCTGAAAGAGGCGCAACAGCGTACTGAAGTGCCCGTCACCTATGCCGATGTATGGGAATTCTGGCTCAAGCACCCTCGCCTCGAACAAGCTGTAGACTATATTACTGTGCATGTGCTGCCTTACTGGGAAGATGATCCGCAAAGCGTGGACAATGCCATCCAGCATGCAGAAAATGTCATGGATAAGCTGGGCCACACCTTCACCAAGCCCTTGTTTATCGGTGAAACTGGTTGGCCTTCTGTCGGCAAGCACCGCAATGCCTCTGTGCCCAGCCTAGTCAATCAGGCATCCTACTTGCGCCAGTTTATCCAGGTCGCTCACGATAAAGGTTGGCACTACAACCTGATTGAAGCAATAGACCAACCCTGGAAGCGCGATCTTGAAGGTACGGTTGGTGGTTACTGGGGGCTGTACGATACCAAGCTGAATAGCAAGTTTGACTTCAAGGGTCCAGTGGCTGAACGCCAAGATGGCGTCAAACCGCTGATCTGGGGATTTGCAGGCCTGATCATTTTCATCATCCTCACCTTGGCACGTAAGGAAAACAGGTTGCCGGCTTTGCTGGCGACTGGCTCGCTGGGTGCCCTGACGGGTGCTACGGCTTATGTGCAGTGGGGATACCTGATTGCCGCTTGCCGCGATACAACGGAGTGGACTGTCTTGATCGGCATTAGCGTGGTTGGCATCATTGCCCTGCTCAATATCCCATCATTGATTACACGCGGCCAAAACAAGCTTGCACACAGCCTACTGTTTATCCTCGTACTGGCAGGCATGATCACGAGCTTCCTCCTGATCCCCAAGATGAGCTTCATTCCGCGTGATGTTGAGCTACACCCCATGATTGGGCACGTCATTTACATGATGGATGGCCGTTATCGCAATTTCCCGCTGACATTGTATGCCCTGCCCGCATTGCAATATGCCATTGGTTTCAGCTTGCTGGGGCTACTGCATCGCACTACGTTCGGGCGCTATCGCAAACTCAATATAGTTGCCCTGGTGACGGCACTGATTTGCTTGATATTGGAACCGTTGAACACACATGCACTCTTATGGCTAGGCGTGATCATCTTGCTGGCCTATGCAAGTTGGCCACGCAAGGGAGCCAGGGTTTGAGGGGGCATCTGGCATCATCCGTGAAAAATAAAAGACAAGCATATGAAATTTATCAATAAATATAGCAAAGCCCTTTTTATTGCCTTGGCAGTCACACTGCTGCATTTTGGTATATGGGAAGTCATCAATCGCGCACTGCCATTGATTGATGCGCCCCCTATCGTTAATGGCTTTGCTTACAGTGGCTACCAGATTGGGCAAAGCCCACAGGAACGTAAATATCCCAGCACTGCTGAGATATTGAAAGACCTGGAGCTGATGAAGAAATACACCAACCGCATCCGTATCTACGGCGCGTTGGAAAACCCTGAAACCACCGCCCTGGCCGCCCGCCTTGGTCTTAAAGTCACCGCAGGCGCCTGGCTGGGGCCAGATCACGATGACAACAAGCGTGAACTGGATGCCCTGCTAGCCAGGACAGCGGTCTATCCCAATATTGAGCGCATTATCGTTGGTAACGAAGCGATCTTGCGCGGTGACCTTACAGCCGATGAAATGGTTGCCTACCTCGAGGAAGCCAAGCGCACAGCGCGCGTACCGGTGTCGACGGCAGAGCCTTGGCACGTCTGGCTACGCTACCCTCAATTGGTCAAGCATGTCGATTTCATTACCGTGCACTTGCTGCCCTATCATGAAGGCCTGCCTGCCGAAAAGGCCGTAGATTACGCACTTGAGCGCTATCACGAGTTGCTGGACAAGTATCCACGCAAGAAGATCGTGATTGGCGAAATCGGCTGGCCAAGCAAAGGGCCAACCATTGATGCCTCGGTTGCATCCAACGTCAACCAGGCACGGTTTGTGCGCGAATTCCTGGCCAAAACCGCCCATGAGCCTTTCGACTATTACCTGATGGAAGCGATTGATCAGCCATGGAAGGTCAAGATCGAAGGTTGGGCCGGTGCATATTGGGGCATGTTTGATGCTGAGCGCCAGGAAAAGTACTCCCTGCACGGCGCAGTGCCCAAAGACCTACGCTGGGTTTCCAAAGCACTCTGGGGTTCGATTCTAGCCTTCCTGCCGATATTGTTCCTAGCAGTACGATTCCGTAGCTGGGGTACAGGCGCACAGGTTTCACTGGCGGTATTGCTGCAAGCCTGTATTACCGTCTTGGTTGTAACCTGGAACCTGCCGGGTGATTACTATTATTCATTGCGCGACATGATCATCCTTGTGGGGCTGATCCTTGCCCTGCTGATGACCACAGCCGTACTCATGACCTATGCCGTTGAGTTCAGCGAGGTCATGTTCAAGGGTTACTGGATTCGCGCCTACAAGCCTGCGGCACCAGTGCCACCGGGAAAAGAGGCTTTTGTATCTATTCATCTGGCTTGCTACAACGAACCGCCGGAAATGGTGATTGCCACCATAGAAAGCCTAGTAGAGCTTGACTACACCAATTACGAAGTGCTGGTGATTGACAACAACACCAAGGACGAAAGCAAGTGGAAGCCTGTAGAAGAATACATGGCCAAGTTGCCCGACAACTTCAAGTTCTATCACTTGCCACAATGGCCGGGCTTCAAGGCTGGGGCGCTTAATTTTGCCTTGCAGGAAACCGATCCCAGAGCAGAGGTCGTTGGTGTAGTAGACGCCGATTACGTCGTCACGCGCGACTGGCTGGCTGTGTTGATTCCTCACTTCTCGGATCAAGGCGTTGCGGTGGTGCAAGCACCACAGGCACACCGCGAATTTGAGAACAACTTCTTCCGTCGCATGAGTAATTGGGAGTTTGAAGGCTTCTTCCGTATCGGCATGCATCACCGCCATGAGCGCAATGCGCTCATACAGCACGGCACCATGACTTTGGTGCGTCGCAAAGCATTGGTTGATCTCGGCGGCTGGTCTGAGTGGTGTATCTGCGAAGATACCGAACTAGGCTTGCGCTTGCTCGAAGGCGGTTACGAGCTACGTTATATTGACCGTGTCTTTGGGCGCGGCCTTACTCCCGCCAACTTTGAAGCACTGAAATCACAGCGCTTCCGTTGGGCATTTGGTGCGATGCAGATCCTCAAGCACCACTTGCCAAAATTGCTCGGCAAATCCACGCTCAGCTTTGGTCAACGCTACCACTTCCTGACTGGCTGGCTAAGCTGGCTGGGTGACGGCCTACAATTGATCTTCACCATGAGTTCCATTGGCTGGACTTTGGCCATGCTTGCCTTCCCTAAATCATTCAGCCTGCCGGTTTCCATCATGCTGACACCGGTACTATGCTTCCTTGTGGTCAAGGGAGCATTAGGCCCCATTCTGTATCGCAAAACCATGAAAGACTGCAAATGGTCTGACATCCTGGGAGCATCGCTAGCAGGCCTTGGTCTTTCGCACACCATCGCACGCGGCATCATGATGGGCCTGATCCAGAAGCGTGGCGTATTCAAGACCACCAACAAGGGCAAGGCAGTCAAGGGTAGTATCTTCGGCCTGCTCACACCCATCCGCGAAGAAGTGCTGCTACTGTTGGCACTGATCGTTGCTGCTGGGGCCATGCTCTACTCCCGCGGCTTCAGCAACCTGGATGCACAGCTTTGGGTGACCATGCTGACCTTGCAATCCATGCCTTACTGGAGCACCCTGGCCTGCCAGATCATCGCGCAATTGCCTGATAGCAAGCCTGAACAAGCATAGCTTTTATTATTGCAGGCAAACAAAAACGGCGGTGAGATGTATATCTCGCCGCCGTTTTTTTATAACTAATCCATCTTCAAGATAGCCGCCTCGCCCACCATCGCAACCAAGCCGGCCTCCAAGCCAGGGTCAGCGCAACCATCATGGCCGCCAAGCTGAGTTGTATGACTCCCAGCAAGGAGCCAAAACTGGCACCATCTGTCACCCAGCTAGCCACCATACTCAGCAACAGTAATCCAGCTCCCAGCAACCGGGCTGTATTAGCCCGGGCAATCAATGGCACAGCGACTGTTAATCTGTGTTTTTCCTGCGACAAGGCCAAACTGGCCCAGCCTAAATAGGCAGCAGCCAGCCCGATAGCATGTATCCACATGGTATTACTCATGTTTCCCAAGCCCCATGCTGGAGGGTGAAACTGGCGTAGTTTTCTTGCGCTGGCTAGTGCTATTGCGCTGCCCTAGCTTCCAAGCCGCATAAGCGGCCAGAGTAGCTCCGAGCAACAAAACAATCTCCATGCCTGCCGTCGCATAGTCGTGCCCTGCCAGGATGTGCCACAACGGAGTAGTTGTTACTGCGTTGGAAACGACGGCGAATAATGCCAACAGGCTTATTAACCATGCCTGCTCACGCCATGCTGCACGGCTACGCAACCAGGCATGGGCAAAGGTGGCAAGCCAAGTTAAATAGAATACCCAGACTTCAAGTGCATCACGCTCATAGTCCAGCAGGGCTGCATTTGTAGGCAGCCATCGATTGGCTAGCAAAAACATCAGCGTAGCGATGATGATGCCAGTGACACTGCCTATGGTTAGGCCTTGCACAATCGCTACGCCTTTCAAGCCTTGCTTGGAATGACGCACGCGACGCGCCTCCAACCAGAACAAGAAACCAGTGGCAATCAATATGCATCCCGACAGGCCAGCCAGGAAATACAGCCAGCGCAATGGCCAATGATTGAATTGGATGAAGTGCATCCCCGCGATGTAGCGTTGAACGGTCAGTACGGGTTTGGCTTCGAATCGGCTCAAGACTTCGCCAGAAATCCCATCAAAATAAATGGTATCAAGATTCATGGTGACATCTTGTTCATAGGAACGGCGGATTTCGACATAGGCATGGGCATCCCCCGCATTACGCACACGCAGGAAATAAGGCTGTCCACCACCCCACAGCTGGCTCGCTTGCACCAGCATGGCATCCAGCGATGCTAGCTGACCAGGCTCACCTGCTGGTTTGATGTCGTAGCGCCCGGTCATTTCAACCTCATAAGCCGCTTCATCACCCGCATAAACCAGCTTATTGGTATTGGGAAAATACGTGGCAGCAAAAATGATCAGGCCAGATAGTGTGATCACGAAATGAAAAGGCAAGGCCAGCACACCGCTCAGGTTGTGCAAATCCAGCGCTGAGCGCTGCATCGCCTTTTGCGGGCGAAAAGTGAAGAAATCCGTGAATATCTTTTTGTGAATAATCACGCCTGAAACCAGCAGCACCAACATACCCATCGCGGCAAGACCAACTATCCAGTACCCCAGCTTCAGCCATTGAATATGCAAGCGAAAATGAAATGGAAAGAAAAACCCGGTGGCGCCCAACGTATAGCGCTCGTCCGTGATTTCACCATTATGTGGGTTGATATAACGGCGGACATTATCACCCTGCTCAGTGCGATAACGTAACGTAAACACTGGGGCACGCTCACTAGGCAGGGTAACGCCCCACTGATTACCAGACAACTTGCTTGTCTCAATCAGAGGCAAGACTACTTTATCTAGCGACACCGGGGCATCAGGCATACCTACCCGCGTTGCAGGCATCATCCAGCGGTCAATTTCCTTGTCAAACACAGACAAGGTCCCCATCCAGAAGATCGCAAACAACACACTACCCAACACAACGCCTGCCCAGGTGTGCAACAGCGCCATGGATTTACGCAAAGAGGGTTCCATCAGCAATGATCAACAATACAAACAGTGGTCATCTACTAAACTGGTCAGCCAGCAGATAAAGTGAACAGGGAAACAGGCACAACACCATAAAGATGCGCAGCAAACGGCGCTCGGCAAATGCCCATAGAAGAATAACGAGGTAAATCAGGAAAGCCAACAATGCACTGGCAACAACGGCTTCGCTACGAAGCATGCCAAGCTTAGCTAAGCCCAGGGCCAGAAACTGCACCACGAGCGCAGTCAGGTAATATCCGCCAATCACGGTAGTAGTAATATGAAAAAAGATCGCTAGCCAGGATGTTGGTTTATGTTTCTTATCCTGCTGCGCTGAGTTCACTGTCATGAAGAATAGCTACATTGAAAGAGATCGGTGTGATTATATTCGACTACATATGACCAATGCCAGGCTATCCCAATTGTGATAGCCTGGAGTCATTACCTAGAAATCAATTGTGGCTGAAAGCAATAGCGTTCTTGGTGTTGAAATGGTCAAGCCACTTGCACCAGATGGTGCAGCAGCAGATGCCCAATAACTTCTGTCAAACAAATTCTCCACCGATGCACGTAAAGTCACAGGCCAATGGTATTGATGAATGGCATACCTTGCGCCAATATCAAATCTGACCCAACTTGGTATTTTCTGAGTATTAGCCACATCCATATATTGCGAGCTGCTGTAAAGGGTGCGAGCAGTCAGTGTTAATCCCTCAACTGCTGGAGCATCCCACTCTACACCGAAGTTAAAATTGCTACGCGACGTACCTGGTGCTTTAGCACCATCATTGGTGCCATTTTGGGTACTGGTCAGCTTACTATCGAGCAACATGATGCCTCCCAATGTACGCAAACCTGCCACTGGCTCACCAAACACATTCCATTCGATACCTACATTGCGTTGCTCACCATTTAACGCAAATATACGATTCTCGGCAAAAGCACTGGGTTGCTCAATGCGGAATAAACTCAGGGTACTACCATAATGCCCCCAATCCATCTTTACTCCGGCTTCAAGCTGCTTGGACTTTATTGGTGGTAATACTTGCCCCGCGTTATCTACAGTGCCATTGGTCGGTGCGGTCTGTCCTTGAGAGAGGCTCTCAATATAGTTTCCATATAAAGAAACATGCTGATTTAACTTTAAAACAACAGCAGTAGCAGGCGTTAACGCCTGCTTATCGTAGTGACTGATACGAGTGGAGCTATCAAAAGTATCCACTTGTACCTGTTGTGAGCGTGCACCAATGATGAGTTGCAGTCGATCATTCATCATGGATAAAGTATCCGTCAAGGCTATGCTGTTCAACTCCACTAATCCGGCTTTCGGAATATGCTGGGATAATCCATGAGTATTCGGGCGCGCAAGAGCTGGAGGTTGATAGATATTGGAAATGCTATTAGAAAAATAATAAAAAGCACCACCATGATCCAGACGGAATTTACTGCCGGCCAAATTCACAGCATGCTGCACATCTCCAGTAGCAAACTTGGTACGCAACCCCGCCTCAGCAGTAAACACATCTTCGTAGCGCAAATAGACAAATGGTGATGCAGTAAAATTACCAGCATTATTACTGACTCTGGGATTCACTCGCAAAAAGTCAGAATCAGCTCGTTTACCACCAATAGCAGCATATACACTCCAGTTGGGATTAAAGTCATACTCCGCACGAATGGCCGCATATGTATCTCGAGTATTGGTATACGTCCAAGCCGGAGCAAAATTTTTCCCGATCCGTTTTGCATCAGGCACTGCAACACCTGCAGCCAAAGTGACTTTTTCGGGTGGTGCATCAACATTGCGTTCTTGATGTCCCATATCCAACGATAACTTCAAATCATTACCACGGTAATCAAGCGCAACTGATCCAATACTCTGCTCAGTTGATTGGTGATCAAATGCAGTTTCACCGGGCGAGCGGTATGCCGCATTAACTCGAATACCCACGCTATTATCCGGACCGAAGCGACGCCCCACATCGACATGAGCCCCCCACTGCGCCTTACTGGCATAGGTCGTCGTCAATTGAGTGATTGGAACATCCTGCGCACGTTTAGTCACAACGTTAATAGCCCCCCCGACAGCACCATTTGGCGCCATTCCATTTAATAAAGCACTGGTGCCCTTGAGAACCTCTACACGCTCTATCGTTTCCACTGCTACAGCATAATTGGATAGCAAGCCATATAAGCCATTCAAGGCTATATCACCATTACTTACTGTAAACCCACGAATGGAAAACTGATCAAAACGCCCGCCCCTTGGATTGGCACTACGCACCGAAGCATCATTTGCCACCACATCTGCAATCGTTGTGGCTTGCTGATTCTGTATCAGTTCCCTCGTGTAACTCGTGATGCTAAATGGAGTGTCTTGGTAGGCTAGATTACCCAATAAGCCTACACGCCCCCCTGTGGCAACTTGGCCACCACGATAGGCTGATGGCAAATCCTCCAGGGATTCACTCTGCTTTGCAGCACGAACTTTAACCTCTGGCAGGCTGCCGCCATGCTGCAATGGTGTAGTGGAAATCCTCCGCAATCCCCAGCTACCGTTGTCGCGCGCAATTTGATCAAGGCCCGTGCCCTGCAATAGCTTGCTGAGTGCCTGTTTAGCAGTGTAGTTGCCTTGCAAGCCGCTACTTTGCTTACCCACCACCAGCTCTGGCTCGAATGAAATCAGGATGCCTGCCTGTTGGGCGAACTCAGCCAAAGCATCTTCCAGAGAGCCTGCGGCAATGCGATATTGCTGTTGCTCTGTCACAATTTCCTGAGCATGGGAAAGTGGCAAAAAGCTGCCCCCTAGCGATAGTGCTACTAAAGCATGGCATACAGCCTGCCGGATGCTATTCCTGGTTGAAAGTGGCTGGGAAGATTGTCCCTGCACTTGGTATGTCATGATAGTTTCCTCAATCAAAATGAAGTGGTTCAACTGACATACCGAAGCAGGAATAAAAAACTACAGTCCGCTGCAAAAAATATTTTGCAGCTATGATAGCTACTGATAATTAACGTACGCGATCAAGCAGGGTCCGGTAGAACCAAGAGCGCTTGATCTCCAAGCCTAGCGTATCTGCCACGGCATCTAGTGCCTTGTCGATATCATGAACGGGGAATACACCGGAAATACGCAACTCGGCCACCTCTGCGCCGCATCGTATCGTGCCATGGCGATAACGCTCCAACTCTTGCAGCAATAAGCTCAGCTTCATATTGCGCGCCACGATAACGCCATTCAGCCAGGCTAGGCTATCACGGCTGGCTTCCAGCAAAGGGCCAAGCTGTTGCCGACTAAAAACCAATGAATATCCGGCCTGTACGATACGCTTCATCCCCGCTGCCACCACCTCAACCGCTCCATCAAAGACACTGACCAGTATGCCATTCTCATGGTCACGCACCAGGAAGCGAGTTCCTAATGCCCGTATCTGACCATGGCTGGTTTCGACAATAAAATTGCGCTGGGCAAATGCCTGCTGATGGCCCGTGGTCAAGAGGATTTCACCTTGATAGAAGCGTAATAGTCGCACGCTGGCATCATAATCAACATCCAAAGCGCTGGCAGTATTGAGGTGAATGTCGGTGGCATCCATCAATGCCACATGCCTGCTTTCACCAACAGCGGTTGTGTAATCCGCCAACATCGGGCGCCATGGCACCTTCTGGTACCCTAAGCCCAATAACCCTGCGCTACCTCCTACCAACACTGCCAATTTGAGCACCTGCCTACGTTGCAGCATGTTATTCATGCGCTGGCTCATACGCCTTTCGTCATGCAAGGTAGCTCTAGCCAGTGGAGCAGGGATTTGCCTTACCTGCTGATCAAGTTGTCCCAAACGATCCCAGGCAAGCTGGTGTAGTGGGTGCGCCTCTTGCCAGCGCTCGCAAGCCTCATAATCCTCGGGGCTAGCGTGACCAGATTGCAAGATCACCATCCAGCGGATGGCTTCCTCAATCACCTGTGGAGAAGGAGCAGCTCGCATCAATCAGGCGGGGAAAGCAGCGGCATAACAAGCACCATATGCCCGTATCATGTATTGCTGCACTGAGCTGACAGAGACATCCAGCTGCTGTGCAATTTCGCCATAGTTCAGGCCATCAATACGAGATAGCAAGAAAGCCTGACGCACCTTACTAGGCAACTGGGCCAGCATTCTATCGACCGCCACCACAGCCTCCATCGCCAGGGCTTGCGCTTCTGGCGATGGCACAACGGCCTCTGGCAATTGACTCAGGGCCTCTTGAAATGCCTGCTCTAATGCTGATTTGCGGAAATAATCAATCACCAACCCCTTGGCCACTACGGTCAGCAAGGCCTTGGCTTCATCAATATAGAGCCGTTCACGCGCGGTCAGGAGACGGGTGAAGGTATCCTGAGCCAAGTCAGCCGCATGATGCGGGCAGCCAAGATGGCGATACAGCCACTGCACTAACCAGCGATGATGCTCCGTATAGAGCTGGCTGATGGCGCACAGACTCAAGGCCTGCGGATTTTTCATAGATGGGATAGTTAAAAAATGCGAATTATTATTATTCTAAGGTAGTTTCTATTTGTAAGATAGAGCGAACGCTATCTTGGACGAAGGTGTATTACGATCAATAATTAACTAAATGCGCCGCCCCAATAATGCCTGCCTGATCACTGCTATTGGATACCCGTACATCAATCTTGTCACGCAGTATGGGAATAGAGTCATCATGCAACTGTTGGAACAGTGCTGGCGAAAAATATGGCCATGCCTGGCTCATTCCGCCCCCGATCAGCACTACCTCGGGGTCAAGTATTTTTGCCAGATGGGCAATAGCCAAGCCCAGATGCCGACCTGCAAGCGCATAGGCATCAAGCGCAGCACTATCTCCTTGTACTGCCCGCTCTGCAATATCTTGTGCAGAAAGGCTTTCTCCTGTCACCTGGTGGTAGCTCTGGGAAACACCAGGAGCTGCAGCATATTGCTCCAGGCACCCATGATTACCGCAACCACAGAGGCGCCCCTTGGGCTCAGTAATCAAGTGACCGACTTCCATGGCAATACCATGATCGCCAGGATAAGGTTTTGCGGCATGAATAAACCCGCCACCAACCCCTGTCCCCAGGCCAATATAGACCATACTGCGCGGAGCCTGTGGCAATAGCAGGAATTCCCCAAACGCCGCCACCAGAGCATCATTCTCCATGACGACCGGCAACCCGATCAATCGCGAAAGCTCCCCTGCAATATCGACATGGCGCAAGCCTGGCAAATTGGGAGATTGCACGACATGCCCAGCCACTGGGTCAATAAAGCCGGGAAAACCAATGCCGATACCATTCACGTCAGGATACTGTTTCATTGCCTGCTGCAATGCCGACAAACTGATCCTGAGGATTTCCTGCAAGGCAATCGTTGGTGCATGCTGCTTGCAAATGGATGAGAAGTCTGCAACAACCCTTTGCTCATGAATGACTTTTCTTGCTTGCACCACTCCCACCCTGAGATTGGTGCCACCAATATCCACGCCTATGTTTAACTTTACCATAAAGCCTTAGTCACATATTAACCATTAGATTAAGAATAAATAACAATTAGTTGTTTTTAATAAATTTTAATTTCACGCTTATACCATCAATTAACTGCTCATGATGCCATTCCAACACGATCGTCACAGCTTGCATGATTTTTTCAAACCCGGCTTCAGATTGAGAAACAGAAAAATGTGGATAGCTGAAATAATTCGCCGGAGCATTCGTTTGCAGGTGCAAGGTACCACCCAACACCTCGTCATCCAGAAATAACTCCTGCCAGTCATCTTGACTCAACGCTTGGCCAAAGCCACCCAAAATTTCCTGCCCCTGGCGGAAACGTCCGGCAGGGCCATCACAACTAGGCATGGCAAGATTGATCTCAACACGCAGCCTGCCTGAAACTTGCATACCCTCTTGTAATTGATAGCGGACTTGCAATGTCTCTTGTTCAAGCTTGTATTGCTTGTACAAAATGGGAGCAGAGCCATCAGGCAAATGTCCGACAAAGCGAATGGCTTCTGCATTTTCTCGCTGGTATCGCAGCGGAATATTAGCGCCTTGATCCAGCCAACTATCATGGAACAAGGCCTTGCGGTAAAGATCGATTTCAAGATCACCAGGCAGGATTTCATGCTTGGAACCCATTTGCTCATGAGGATTGGCAATCCCCTCACCTGGCTGGTGATGTTCTGGCGCAGCGTGAATCTTGCGATGGTAATGCTCCGCCTGCCGCGTCAGCGTATCACCAAAATTATGATGCAATGTATAGCTATCAAGCTCAACGATCACAGCGGCATCATCTAGCTTTATCACTGCTTGCACTATCCCGTTCTGGATCAACAGCTCATCGTATCCATCAATATCGATGTCCACGATGTCTGTTGCCGCACGCTTATCCACTTGATCAAGCAACCCCTCCAGCCGGATGATGGCATGATAGACGGCACGACGTAAGTGAGGCAGGTAAAGGCCACCAAACAAACCGTGCCAGTAGGCATCATTAGCCTGGGCTTCATACAGCAGCTTCAGCATCTCGACAGTGTGCTGGCTGGGCTTCAGGTTGTGATAGCGCTTGGATAAGCCCAACATGCGCTTATGCATCCAGTTGGACTCTGGATAGCGCATAAGAAAATTGCGCCAGATGCCACCACGCACGAATGGCTTGGTCACCTCATATCGCTGGTGTTCCCGTTCTTGGGCAACCAAGTCCGCATAATGGTGGGCAGCAGGCACCGGCAATGTCCACTCATTCATCTCGATATAAGAGGTGGTTGGCAAATATACAATGCCTTTTGTCCGGGCACGCTGGTGGTAGTCGGCATAGCGCATAGGTTTGATCACGTCTGAATGCAGTACGCCTTCTATGAATTGGCGCAACCAGCCACGTTCATATACCCACTGATAAGTCTCAGGCCAGATACCGAATTTCTCGATATCGTCAAAGTACACCGCAGCCGCCTGGCCATCTTCGCTTGCCAGGCTTTCAAGATAAGCCACCACCTCATCCGCAGGTGAGAAGGGCAAGCGGTAACGCAATGCCTCGGAGATAGGAAACAGGTCGATGTGACGACCATCCTCCTCTGTCGTATAAAAACCATTCAATACACCAGCCTCTTTGCCTGCACACATGAAGTGGTAATCATCAACCGTCACATATTCAATGCCTCCCTCTGCCAGAGCAGGCACCACGCTTGACTCCCAGACGCGCTCCGTCAACCATGCGCCCTTCGGCGCTTGCCCCAGCTCGCTCTTGAGAAAACGTGAAAGAACATTGATCTGCCCGACTCTATCCTGAACCGGAATAGAGGCCAGCACAGGCTCGGTGAAACCAGCACCAAAGAGCTCAGCCTGCCCGCGCTCCACCATTTCTCGCAACAAGACCATATCTTCAGGGAAATGTTCCAGCATGTATTCCAGCAACCAGCCACTGATGTGGATAGCAAAATGAAACGCCGGATACTCATGCAACACCCTGATAAACGGTCCATAGCAGCGGGCATGCGCATCTTCTAACACGCTTTCGAAATTACCCACTGGCTGGTGGGCATGCACACCAAGTAGCAATGCAATGGTTCTAGCCAATTCCTGCTCCTATTTGATGAGATTAAGTGGGTGATTCCGCAGCCTGGCCGCGGCGCATGGTGCCGGCATTGGCGGCTGTAGAGTCAATTGCACCACTACTGATTGCCAAGCCTAAGTTACTTGGGGCCGGATGCTTGAGGAGTCTGTAAAGATTGGCAAGGTTTTGACGGAACAATTGATCAAAACTGCTCACGCTCAAGGCCGAGTTGTAATCTCCCAGCCACCAAAACCAATCAGAACCTTCGCAAATCGCCAATTGCCTGCTGGCTGCCTGGGTTTCCTTCTCCGTCAACAACCCTTGCTGAGTAACACTATCAAATACCTCCTTAGCCGCACAAAGCAAATCCCAGCCCCGGTTTTTATCGGCACTACCGATCCATGTGCTAAAGCTGCCATATACCCAACTACCTGCAGCCACAGCTGGCAACTCACCCAGTGGCAAGCTGCCATTCAGTGAGCGCTCAGCCAGCTCGCTAGGCGTCAACATGACAAGATGCTCATGCTGGCTCAATGCGGCATAAAGCTGGCTAAGGAAGTAATAACCGTTGTAAGGATAATATTCCCAAGCATTTTCACCATCGAGAATCACGCTGACCACAGGCGACTGCTCGCCGTTACTCTGGGCATAGATAGCCTCCAAACTGCCGATAAAATCGGCGACGGCATTATCCGCATGCTGGTTGGCATACTCGAACCCAATTTTGTCCGACAGGTGATCATCACGGAAAAAGCAAAGAATCTGATGCTCAGTATTACCCACCCGATAAGGCTTGTAGAGGTATTCGTGTCGCGGCGGCAACTCACTGCGATCAAATGATTTATACAAACTATTCGCCAACACGCCTTCACCTGTTGCCGCCCAGTTCACACCATGCTCAGCCAGCAGCAACAAGGCATCGTGTGACACTGCACCTTCTGCGGGCCACATGCCATTGGCTGGTTTTCCGAAGCGGCGCTGGTGCGAAACCTGCGCTTCTTCGATATGCAGGCGTGCGCGCTGCTTGCCGTGCGGATAATGCTGATAATGCGGCAATGGCGCATAGGGCATGGCATCGCGCGTAGATCGAAAATCCAGCAACAAAGGCAGGATGGGATGGTAATGCGGCGTTGTGGAAATCTCGATCTGCCCTGCAGATTCCAGCGCCCGATAACGGGGAATCAGGTCGCGCATCAGTGTGGCAATCAACTTGAACAAGGTTTGCCTATCTTCTGGCGTGAACTGGCTCCCCTTATTCATGAGTGCCTGCACTTCGGGGCTATTACGCCGCACACTTTCGCCGGTCCAGGCCAGGTGATACCAGACCAGCAAATCAGCCATGTATTGGCCTGAAAGATAATTGAACATGCTCTTGCCGTGCGGCTCGAGCTTGACGTACATATTGTAGAGGCACTGGTAATGCTCGAAGGGTGCGAGCATTTTTTCATGATGTCCCTTGAAGCAGCTATGCAGGATCAGGCAACGCTCATCCTGGGTCAGCGACTTCATGTCATCCTTGGCAAGCAGGGCTAGCAAAGGGTCACGGATATTGCCACTGTCAAACTGCTCGACGTAATCCTCCAGTTGATCCAGTAGCACTGGCACAAAGTTGAAGCTGACCCGCGCACCTGGATTGCTTTCCAGATGATAGGCCATATCCGTGTAATCCTTGATGGCATGCAGATACGTCCAGGGCAGCACATATTCACCGCTGGTAATGTCGCGGTAATCCGGCTGGTGCATGTGCCAATACAGATTAAGGTACAGCTTTGGAAGCGATGCAGTCATATCACCCTTTACTTGTTGTTACTCGTAAATAAAGTCTTGATCATGCTGCCCGATCTGCGCCGGGTTTAAGGGTCAACGAAAATGGTGCAGGGTTTGCCCCAACATATCGGGCGTGACCAACACTACGCCCTCCTCCGTGACGTGAAAACGCTTGCGGTCCAGCTCCAGGTTCATGCCGATCTCCATGCCATCGGGGATACGTGCACCGTTATCTACCACCACGCGCCGTAATGTCACATGGCGCCCCACATCGACCTTGGGCAAGATTACCGAATGTTCGATGCTGCTGTAGCTATTTACCCTGACATCCGAAAACAGCACAGAGTTTCTGATACTCGCGCCACTCACGATGCAACCGCCTGAAATCAGCGAGTCCGTCGCCTGCCCACGGCGCTCTTCATTATCAAAAACGAACTTGGCAGGCGGCAATTGCTCCTGATAAGTCCAAATCGGCCATTGCCGGTCATAAAGGTTGAGCTCAGGGACGACCTTGGTCAGCTCCATGTTTGCTTCCCAATAAGCATCTACCGTACCAACATCGCGCCAGTAATAGTTACCATCCGCTGCACCGACGCAGCTATCCGTGAATCGATGAGCAAACACACGGTATTTCTTGATCAGGTAAGGAATAATGTCATGACCAAAATCATGGGATGACTTTGGATCGTCAGCATCACGGATTAATTGCTCGTAGAGGAAAGCAGCATTGAATACATAAATACCCATGCTGGCCAAGGCATGTTCTGGATCATCAGGCAAACCGTCAGGATTGGCAGGCTTTTCCTTGAAATCCACGACCCTGTCATGTTCATCTACCCCCATGACACCAAAGGCGCTAGCCTCCTTCAGGGGCACATTGATGCAGGCCACTGTCATATCTGCCTTGTTGCGCACGTGGGCCGCCAACATCTGACCGTAATCCATCTTGTAAATATGATCGCCCGCAAGGATCAGAACGAATTCCGCACTGGTCTGGCGCAAGATGTCTAGGTTCTGGAATACCGCATCTGCCGTACCTTTATACCACTCCTCCTGGATGCGCTGCTGGGCTGGCAATAGCTCGACAAATTCGTTGAACTCGCCACGCAAGAAACCCCAGCCGCGCTGGATATGCTGAATCAGTGTGTGCGCCTTGTACTGCGTCACCACGCCAATGCGTCGAATGCCTGAATTGATGCAGTTGGACAAAGGAAAATCAATGATGCGGAACTTGCCGCCAAATGGTACGGCTGGTTTGGCGGTCCAGTTAGTCAGGTCCCTGAGACGGCTGCCTTTACCGCCAGCGAGGATGAGCGCGACCGTGTTCTTGGTCAAAGTGCTCACAAAACGAGAAGAACTCAATTCATGCTGCTGCATTTTTGCCCCTCCTGATTTATAGTTTGGACATACGTTGTAACAACAGGGTGCGAACCGGGCCTATTCGCATTGATCTATTTCAGCTTCTGTAGAACCATTATAGGCACGAAGCCTCTTACTAAGCTATAGGCAAATGACTGGAAAAGCGCTTCGCAGCTAGCGCTTAGGAAACTTACCATCTCTGCAGAGTACTGGAATCCCATGTTGACCAAAACCAAGCAAGACCCTCAGCTTAGCCACATACTCAATGCGCGGCACCATGATCCATTTGCCTATCTTGGACTGCATCAAGTTCAGAACCAGTATGCCCTGCGCGTATTCCAGCCATTTGCAGAAAAAATATGGCTACAAACTACATCAGGCTGGGAACCGCTGAAGCTTAGCCATGATGCCGGGCTGTTTGAATGGAAAGGTAGCACCCCACCGCCTGTGCCTTGCCGCATCAAGCTAGAGGAGCAAGGACATCAATGGGAAACGCATGACCCCTATTCATTCTGGACTGCCTTGTCACCAGATGAGTTATACCTGTTCGGCGAAGGCCGCCTGAAACAGGCCTACCGTACCTTTGGCGCACACTTGTGTGAGCAACAAGGTGTCAATGGCGTGAGGTTCGTGGTCTGGGCACCGAGTGCAGAACGCGTCAGCGTCATCGGCAACTTCAACCACTGGGATGGTCGTATCCACCAGATGCGTGTCCATGGTAGCAGCGGCGTCTGGGAACTATTCATTCCCGGGCTTACCACCAGCGACCTTTATAAATTCGAGATACGCAATCGCCATAGCGGGCAGGTGTTGACCAAAACTGACCCTTACGGCTTCAGCTTTGAAGCACGCCCAGGCACAGCGGCAAAAGTCACGGACAATGGCCACCACACCTGGCAGGATACACAGTGGCTACAGCAACGTGCGCAGGCCGATTGGTTGCATGCGCCTTTCAACTGCTATGAAGTTCATCTTGGCTCATGGCGTCGCAATAATGCGGGTGGATTCCTGAGCTACCTCGAGCTTGCCCATGAATTAGTGCCTTATGCTCAGGAAATGGGCTATACGCACATTGAGCTATTGCCAGTTTCCGAGCACCCACTCAACGAATCATGGGGTTATCAAACGACGGGGTATTTTGCCGCGACCAATCGCTTCGGGAGCCCAGACGATCTGCGTTACTTCATCGACCACTGCCATCAGGCAGGGATAGGCGTCATCCTAGACTGGGTTCCTGGACATTTCCCCAAAGATGATTGGGCGTTGGCACGTTTTGATGGCTCAGCCTTGTTTGAACATGAAGATCCACGGTTAGGTGAACATCAGGATTGGGGCACCTACATCTTCAACTATGGTCGCAATGAGGTACGTAATTTCTTGCTGGCGAGCGCTCATTACTGGCTCTCAGAGTTCCACATTGACGGCCTACGCGTGGATGCCGTCGCCTCCATGCTTTACCTCGACTATTCGCGCAAAGCTGGCGAATGGCTACCTAATCGACATGGCGGGCGTGAAAACCTGGAAGCCATCGATTTCCTCAAACAGCTCAACATCATGGTACATGAGGATTTCCCAGGAGCCCTGACGATTGCCGAAGAATCCACCTCCTGGCCTATGATTTCACGTCCGGTCTATCTTGGGGGGCTGGGATTTTCCATGAAGTGGAATATGGGCTGGATGAACGATACGCTGGCTTACATCGCGCATGACCCCATTCACCGCCGCTACTATCACGACAAACTCACCTTTGGCCAGCTGTATGCCTATAGCGAGAACTTTGTCTTGCCGTTCTCGCATGATGAAGTTGTACATGGCAAGCGATCTCTGCTGGATAAAATGCCTGGCGATGCGTGGCAGAAGTTTGCCAACTTGCGCCTGCTCATGACTTACCAAATGACCATGTCCGGCAAAAAGCTCAATTTCATGGGCAATGAACTGGCACAAGGGCGAGAATGGAACGTCAACAGCAGCCTGGATTGGCCACTGCTAGACCTGCACTGGCACCAAGGTGTGCAACACTTGAACCGAGATTTATCCCACCTCTATCGCCAATTGCCTGCACTGCATGAGCTCGACTTTGATCCTCACGGCTTTGAATGGATAGATTGCAATGACAGCGATCAATCCATCCTCAGTTATTTGCGTCGCGGCAGGGATGGCAGCATCGTGCTGGTGCTACTCAACTTCACCCCGGTATTGCGAAGTGGGTACCGGATTGGCGTACCTTACGCCGGGCATTATCAGGAAATCTTCAATAGCGATGCGGGATATTATGGCGGTAGCAACCAAGGCAATGGCAATGGCTTGCAAACGGAACCACAAGCCTGGATGGATCACCAGCAATCGTTATTGGTCACACTCCCGCCTCTAGGAGGCATCATCATTCAGCCGACGTCAGCTTGATGCCATCGATACACCTCATCGATTAGCCATTAGCAGTGATAAAAAGGTAATGGAATTGATTTAGCCACGCTAAATATCTCGCTCGGCTATCCCCGTAGATCGGGCTGAAGTGATATATTCACGCATTGCCATTTACCTCCCTTCCCCCCCGATGAGTGAGCTCAGAGCCCTGGCCAGGCGATATGTTTATTCAAGCTTCTTTATGCTGCTTGTTGGCTATATTTTTCCGATCATTGCCTTCTTGATGACGGATATTCTTGATGATCCCTATGTATTCTTCATTGCATTGGGCTTCATGGTGCTATGCACTGCCATCGCCATGTGCCTGAACTTCATCACCGATCGCTACATCTTTGATATCAAGACTGTGAAAAAAGAAGATGGGAGCCAGTTTAGGCAGCGCTTTCTGCAACGCCATCACCACCTGCTACGCCTGCACCAGGCAGTGGATTGCCTGAGCATCCTGAATTTACTGCTCAGCCCAGTCATGTTCTATTACGTGTCATATCTTCATGGTGCTCATATCGTTAGTATCGGGTAAATAGACGCCAGCAAGAGTAAAGCGGTGACCACGTTGAAAATTCGCATTCTCAGCGGATCATTGAGCAGCTTGCGCAACATCACACCACACCCAGCCCAAGCCCCCACACAAGGTGCGCCCACCAAGGTAAACACTGCGCTTAATATCGCTACATCCAGCATGCTTGAGGGGTGTGGCAGATAGGCTGACAGTGCAGCCAACGCCATTACCCACGCTTTTGGGTTGACCCATTGGAATGCCGCCGCTTGCAAAAAGCTGAATGGCTTTCCTAATGTTTCCGCTTCGCCTCGCTGACCGTGAATGGGGGCTTTTGCAATATTGAATGCCAACCAGCATAGATAAGCGGCACCGACGTACTTCATGACTATCTGCACAAAAGGATAGTGCGCAAACAAGCCTTGGGCTCCCATCCCAACGACAAACAGCATCACAAAAAATCCACTGCTGATGCCCAGCAGGTGAGGCATTGATCGTCGCCATCCATAGTTGAGCCCCGATGACATCATCATCAAGTTATTCGGCCCCGGCGTAATGGATGACACAAAGGAAAACATGACCAAGCCCAAAAGCAGCTCTACCGAAAAATGAGACATCAAAAATTCACCTAGCCTAGATAACTGTTGTATTTATACCAACACCGTTGTGTTTTACACAAAAAACCTCATCGCCCGTTACTCCTTTAACACTGATTAACGACATTATTAAGTAGCATGAATGAATATTTGATGACATTGATTCCACTGAAGCCATTTATGCCCTATCGCAAACTACCCGCTACGCCTGAACTCGACTTCGAAAGCCTTTGGAACCATACCGCGGATTGGTTCGAGACGCCTAATCAACACCGCCAGGGATGGAGTGGCGTCAGCCGTATTATGTTCAAGACTGTGGATGAGAGCAGGCCGTTGTATGCGTTTCTCAAGCGCCAGCACAACTTCATGCGCAAAACGTGGCGCCACCCATGGAGCGGCATTTCGACATTTAATTGCGAATACCAGAATCTACTGCAACTTTCCAAACGCGGAGTTCCCGTCCCGGCACCACTTTTCTTCTCGGAAAAGAAAGAGGGTGATGATGTCAATGCCGTGCTACTGACCGCCGAATTGGTTGGCTTTACCCCATTGGATCAACTCGCTCCGAGCATTTTCAAGCCAGGAGTCAGTGTCTCAAGACAACGTAAACTCACAGCCTCGGTTGCCGCAACCATCATGAAACTGCATCATGCGCGCTTTCAGCATCGTGCACTTTACCCCAAGCATATTTTCGTCAGGGAAATGCCAGATGGTCATTTCGAAAGCGTCCTGATTGACTTGGAAAAAGCACGTATCAGGCTACTTCCTGTACTACGCACTCTACAAGACTTGGCCACACTTAATCGAGATCTCATACACCTGAGCCGCACTACCCGGCTCTATTTTCTCAAGCAGTATTATGGTGCAAGCAAGCTAAGTTCACCGATGAAGTGGATAGCGAAGCATATCCATGCTCGCTCTGAACGCAAGAAAAAAGCTTAATCCTCATCCTGGCAGCACTTCAACAAGCTACGGCACATCAACATGAGATAGCGCCTCAGGAGTTTTATGAGTAAAATGCGCACATCTTTTAGGGAGTAGCCTGCTTCTTTCCGAAGCGCCCGTATCAACATAATCGACGTTTGTCGTGGTGCGGGTAGCCATTCTGGTTGGCGAGACTAATGGAGGCTAGTACGTTCAGGTTGGGCGTCCTAGTCACCATTTGACTATGCCCAACCTCACGTACTGAATCCATGAATACTATTTCTATCTTGTTTTTGGCATTGGCCATGTCGGCCGATGCTTTTGCTGCGGCTATTGGCAAAGGTGCCATGCTGCAACGCCCCAGGTTGCTGGAAGCCTTGCGCACCGGTTTGATTTTCGGTGTCATTGAGGCTATCACCCCACTGGTGGGCTGGAGCCTGGGCCGGGTTGCGGCTGATTATGTGACAGCCTGGGATCACTGGATTGCCTTCAGCATACTTTCCATATTGGGCTTGCGCATGATCTGGCTGGGCTTACGACCAGATGAAGAGGCTGTGGAAAAACCTCAAAGCCATTCATTTATCCTGCTAGCTGCAACTGCGCTGGGCACCAGTATTGACGCCATGAGCGTTGGTGCCAGCCTGGCATTTCTTGACGTTGATATTATTCCAGTAGCGTTCGCCATTGGCCTGGTGACTTGCCTGATGGTAAGTATCGGCGTCATGCTGGGACGTATGCTGGGCGCGGCCTCCAAACATACCGTAGAAATCATAGGCGGTCTGATCTTGGTTGGTATTGGCAGCCTGATCTTATACAAACATTTGTCTGGTGCTGGCTAAGCTTTTTTGGCAAGTAATCCAGGTGCGGTAGTGAAAGCGGCAAATCCAGCACGATACAAAGCCTCTGCGATCTCCCAGCGATCCTGTTTGACACGGTTGACCCAAAACAGCGTGCTGTAGATGCCATCGAACAGCGAGAATAGATAAAGCGTAGCAAGATGGATATCAATATCCGCGGGCAAGTCCCCCTCCGACATCGCCTCTCGTATCATCACCTCTATTCCCTCCCTGGACTGACGCTCCCAGTCATCGCGGATATCCAGCAGGGGCTTGTTATCTTCGTTGCAGTCACACTGCACATATAGTATCTGCAATACACGCTGCACTGGCCCCGGCTCGCCACAGAGCTTGAGGAAATACATTCCTTCTTGATGCAAAGCCTCCAGCGCCGATAATGCTGGGTCGCGTTCCGGAGGGATAGCCAATGTCAATGCGCGTTGACACATCTCGGTAGCCAAGTCGATCTTGTTATCAAAATGACCATACACCGCTCCGCGCGAGATGCCGGCTGCATCCGCAATATCCGACATCGTCGCATAACTGATACCGCGCCGCAGGATTACCTGCTCAGCAGCATCAAGGATCGCTGAGCGCGTACGCAGTGAATCTTCCTTAGTTTTCCTAGCCACAGCAACTCCGTATTACCCTACTCATCATCCGGATATCATAACAAAAAATTAATTAATCAGTCATGATTGATTATGATATAGTGCAAAAAATTCAGCTGTTAAATTAACTCCAGCTAACATTTCAACTTAACACCTCATTGAGCAAGCTTATGTCATCACCATTGTTTGGGCGTAAAACCACCTGGCTATGTGCGTCAATTATTCTTGGCCTATCAGCATGCAGCCAAGAGCAACAGCAGGCAGAGAATGCCGTACCTCCTGAAGTTGAGGTGTATATCGCAGAGATGACAACCAGCCCTATTGAAATATCCGTACCCGGTCGCCTGGAAGCCTATCGGCAGGCAGAAGTGAGGGCACGTGTTGCTGGCATCGTCACCGAGCGCCTCTACCAGGAAGGTCAAGAGGTCAAGAAAGGTACGCCTTTATTCCTGATCAATCCTGAGTTATTAACAGCGGCACGTGACCAGGCGGCTGGCACCTTGGCAAGTGCAGAGGCTAATCACCGCAATTCCCTCGACAAGCTGGAGCGCTACCGTGACCTTGCCAGTGACCACTCCGTGAGTGAACGCGATTACCAGGCAGCAGTCTCCGAGGAGATGCAAGCCAAGGCACAAGTGCTGACGGCAAAAGCACAGTTGGACAAGGCCAAGCTGGACCTTGGGTATGCGAAGGTAACTTCCCCGATTGATGGTCGTACCCGCCGCGCCATGGTGACGGAAGGTGCCTTGGTCGGGCTAGACTCCCCCACTCCACTGACGACGGTGGAACAGATCGACCCGATCTACGTTAATTTCTCGCAGCCAGCAAGCGAGGTCATGGCACTGCAGCGTGCAATCAAGAGCGGGAAGATGAAAGGTGTTGCACGCGACAGCATCGCGGTAAAGCTAGTCTTCCCGGATGGCTCTGAATATGCCCATGCAGGCAAGCTTTTCTTCTCCGACATTGCTGTGGATAGCAACACAGATACCGTGGCTATGCGTGCCCTATTCAGCAACCCTGACCGCGAGCTGCTACCCGGCGGTTATGTACAAGTGCAATTAAAGCAGGCAGAAAATCCTGCCACGGTGCTGGTGCCGCGCGATGCTCTTATACGGACTGCAGAATCCAGTAGCGTCATGATTGCTGACGAGCAGGATCAGGTACAAGCTTTACCCGTTACGGCCCCGACTATGCTGAATGGTCAATGGATGATCACCAGCGGCCTCAAGGGCGGTGAACGCATCATCGTGACTAACCCAGCCATGATGGCCCCAGGCACCAAAGTCTCGGTACGTAAAGCTGACACAACAGGCACACAGCCTTAATGATTTTTTGAACTGAGAATTCCATGGCTAGATTTTTTATTGAACGCCCGGTCTTTGCCTGGGTGATCTCCCTGCTGATCATCCTCGCTGGCTTGCTGGCGATTCGCGGCCTGCCGGTTGCCCAATACCCTGACATCGCCCCGCCAGTAGTCAATATTTCCGCAAGCTATCCTGGCGCGTCTGCCAAAGTGATCGAGGAATCGGTCACTGCGATTATTGAGCGCGAGATGAATGGCGCGCCACGGCTGATGTATATCTCGGCAACCAGTAGCCCGGGAACCGCTTCGCTCAGCCTGACTTTCCGCCAGGGCACCAACCCAGACCTTGCTGCAGTCGAAGTGCAAAACCGCCTAAAAACGGTCGAAGCCCGCTTGCCTGAAGTTGTTCGCCGCAATGGCATCTTCATTGAAAAGTCCGCGGATAGCATTCAGTTGATCGTATCCCTGACGTCGGAAGGCAATCGCTTGAGTGAAATCGAGCTTGGCGAGCTGGCATCTGCCAATGTGCTGCAGGCACTACGTCGGGTTGAGGGCGTCGGTAAAGTGCAGCTATGGAGCCCGGAATATGCCATGCGTATCTGGCCTGACCCAGCCAAGCTAACGGCGATGAACCTGACTGCCTCAGACATTGCATCGGCCATTCGTGCGCAAAATGCCCGTGTCACGGTAGGTGATCTTGGCAATCGTGCTGTGCCTGATCGTGCCCCCATTAGTGCCAATGTCATTGCCGACAACGCCCTGACAACGCCTGAAGACTTCGAGAACATCCCCTTGCGTAGCAAGGCCGATGGCTCCGCCATCTTGCTCAAGGATGTCGCACGTATCGAATACGGTGGTAGCGACTATTCTTTCGTTTCGCGTGTTAATGGCAACAATGCAGCTGGCATGGCAGTCAAGATGGCCCCAGGCTCCAACGCCGTGGCCACAGTCAAGCGCATCCGCACCACCATGGATGAGCTGGTGCGCTATTTGCCCGCTGGCGTGGATTACCAGATCCCTTACGATACTTCTGCCTTCGTTGAAATCTCGATTGAGAAAGTCGTCAGTACACTGGTCGAGGCCGTGGTACTGGTGTTTCTTGTCATGTTCCTCTTCATGCAGAATTTACGCGCCACCTTAATTCCTACCATCGTCGTGCCGATTGCACTGCTGGGCACATTTGCCGTGATGTTTGCGGCGGGTTTTTCCATCAACGTGCTCACCATGTTTGGCATGGTGCTGGCGATTGGTATCGTCGTGGATGATGCCATTGTCGTGGTGGAAAACGTAGAACGCATCATGGCGGAGGAAGGTCTCTCGCCCTTTGAGGCGACCAAGAAAGCCATGAGGCAGATCAGTGGCGCAATCATCGGCATTACTGTCGTGCTGGTCTCGGTATTCCTGCCCATGGCATTCTTTAGCGGCGCAGTGGGTAATATCTATCGCCAGTTTTCCATGTCGCTGGCAGTGTCGATTGCCTTTTCAGCTTTCCTGGCGCTCTCATTGACTCCCGCACTATGCGCCACCCTACTCAAGCCGATTACACAGGACCATCATGAAAAACGAGGGTTCTTTGGCTGGTTCAACCGCAGTTTTGCTGCATTGACAGGTCGTTACCAGAAGCGCGTTTCCAGCATTATCAGGCGGCCGCTACGCTGGCTGCTTGTATATGGCACCATCATTGCAGTCGTCGCCTTCATGTTTGTGCGCCTGCCTACTGCCTTCTTGCCCGATGAAGACCAGGGCGACTTCATGATCACGGTGTTGCTGCCTGCCGGTGCAACCATGCATGAAACCATGGGCACGTTGTCAGAGATTGCTGGCTACCTGAATGAACATGAACCCGTGAAATATGTTTATGAAGTGGGTGGCTTCAGTTTCTATGGCACCGGTTCCAATAGCGGCATGATCTTTGCCACCCTCAAGGACTGGAAAGATCGCAAGAGTGCCGAGCAACACGTCAAGGCCATCGTTGACCGCGTCAACATGCAGTTCATGGGGATGAAGAACACCATGGTATTTGCCATCAATACGCCGCCCCTGCCAGAGCTTGGCTCATCCAATGGCTTTGACTTTCGCCTGCAAGATCGCGGATCAGCAGGCTATGAGGCATTCCTGGCAGCCAAGGATCAACTCATGGCTGAAGGTATGAAAAGCCCTGTGCTCACCAACCTCATGTTCGCGGGCTTGCCCGAGGCAGCGTTGGTAAGCCTGGATATAGACCGCCGCAAAGCAGCGACCTTGGGTGTGAGTATGGATGAAATCAACTCCACCCTGGCGGCGATGTTTGGCTCTGACTATATCGGTGACTTCATGCACGGCAACCAGGTGCGGCGCGTCATCATGCAGGCAGATGGCAAGGATAGACTGGAGCTTGAGGATATCCGCAAGCTCAGGGTGCGCAATAGCAATGGCGACCTTGTGCCACTCGCCTCTTTCGTCAAGATGGAGTGGATTTCAGGTCCGCCGCAGCTCACGCGTTACAATGGCTACCCGTCATTCACTATCAATGGCAGTGCAGCTCCAGGCTACAGCAGTGGTGAAGCCATGCAAGCGATTGAGCACATTGCACGTAGTCTGCCCCGCACCATCGGCTATGACTGGTCCGGCCAATCCTTGGAAGAACGCAGCTCAGGCGCCCAGGCCCCGATACTGTTCGGCTTGTCGGTACTTATCGTCTTCCTGGCACTTGCCGCCCTATATGAAAGCTGGCTGATTCCTCTGGCGGTCATCCTGGTGGTACCACTAGGTATCCTGGGTGCCTTGCTAGGCGTGACTCTACGCGAGATGCCCAACGATATTTACTTCAAGGTCGGCCTGATCGCGACCATCGGCCTATCAGCCAAAAACGCGATCCTGATTGTCGAGGTCGCCAAGGATCTGTATGCCGATGGTATGAGCTTGCTTGATGCCACACTGGAAGCAGCACGGCTGCGGCTACGCCCCATCGTGATGACCTCGCTGGCATTTGGCGTTGGTGTATTGCCACTCGCCATCGCGACAGGGGCTGCATCCGGCGCGCAATCTGCGATCGGTACCAGCGTTCTGGGCGGCATCATCACCGCTACCCTACTCGCTATTTTCCTTGTTCCCTTGTTCTTTGCCGTGATTGGCCGCTATATCAAGCGCCCGCGGCACCATGTGCAGGAGCCAGCATGAATATTGCATTAACATCCCCCCTGAAACCGGCTGTGAAACCGCTTGTGGTTGCCATTAGCCTGCTATTGGGAGCATGCTCGCTCAACCCGCAATACCAGAGGCCAGAAGCCCCAGTTCCAGCCCAATATCCTGTTGATGGAACAGAAAGCAATGTACAGGCTACAAGCTGGCAGGAGTATTTCACCGACCCAGCATTGCAAGCACTGATCAATACTGCGCTAGCCAATAACCGTGACTTACGCATCACCGCCCTGCGTATTGAGGAGGCACGGGCACAATATGGCATCCAGCGTGCAGACCGCTTGCCGACCATTGAAGCTACAGGCACTTATGATCGTAGCAAGATGATCTTTTCCCAAGGGCAAACTTTTGACGTAAACCTCTACCGCGTTGGTGTCGGCATCAGCGGCTTCGAGCTGGACTTCTTTGGCCGTGTCAAAAGCCTGACGACAGCCATGCTGGAAGAATATCTCGCCACACAGGAGGCGCAGCAAACCGCACGCACCAGCCTGATTGCCGAGGTGGCATCATCCTATGTCAATGTACGCGCGCTCGCGGAAAGATTAACACTTGCCAAGAACACCGAGCAGGCACGTAACCTGGCCTACTCCCGCATCCTGCGGCGCCAACAGGCAGGCCTGGACAATGCCATGGACCTCAAGACTGCAGAAATGCAGCTGGAAACAGCCCAAGCCAGCATTGCCGCCTTGCAGCGCGAATATGCACAAGCCATCAATGGATTGCAGCTACTGGTTGGCAAACCTGGCCTGGCAGTAGCCGTGCCGCAGGAGCAACTGGATAGCCTGGCGTTCAGCCCCTTGCCCACTGGTTTGCCATCAACCTTGCTGGAAAGGCGGCCAGACATTCGCGCCGCCGAGCATAGGCTGAAGGCGGCCAATGCCAACATTGGCGCAGCGCGTGCCGCATTTTTCCCGCGTATTCAGCTCACCACTAATGTTGGGCTGGTTAATGAGCACCTGAGCGGACTATTTTCCGGCAGCAGTGACAAGGCCTGGTCATTCACACCTCAGCTTACCTTGCCGATATTCAACTATGGTCGTAACCAGGCCAACCTGGATCTGGCTCGCGTGCGCAAGGAAATCTCCATTGTCGAATATGAAAAGGCTATCCAGAGCGCTTTCAGCGAAGTCTCAGATGTGTTGTTAAGCCGTGAACAAGTCGAGGCACAAATTGCAGCGCAAACTCGCATCACCAATGCAGATCGCGAGCGCCTGAGATTAGCCCTGCGTCGTTATGACAAAGGCGTTGCCAACTATCTTGAGCTACTGGATGCACAACGTAGCCTGTTTGATTCTGAACAACAACTTGTCCAGCTCAAGCAACTCTCACTGACCAATAGTATTAATTTATTCAAGGTGCTCGGTGGAGAGTGGCAGCCCTCCTGAGCCACGAATTATCGGCGGATGGCTTGCGAAGCAAGCTGCCTGCTGACAGGCCAGCATGCATTCCTCACCTTGCTTTTTCACCAGCAACACATCACTTGAAATAAGTAATTTAATGCATTGAATTTAAATAAAATTTAATTCAGGCACACTAAATGCCTATACACCCCTTAGCGCAGGTAAATCCTGGCGGCCTACATCGCCAGCCCTGCCGAATTTTCCATTTAATTTCAGGGTGTATAGAACATGATGACAAGCAACTTCCCTTCCCGACCGAGGCTTTTGCCCGCACTGCTCAGCCTGGGTGTACTTTCTTCACCGGCTTACGCCGACCCCACCTTTGCCCGCAACGATGACCAGTTCATCAATATTGGCGTAGCCGCACGCGCCAGCTACCGCTCAGAAAAAGACGCGGCGCCCAATGGCAAGGACCGATCCAACGATTTCGATATTGAAAGCGCCCGTCTTTACACCAACGGCAAACTGCACAAATACGTGTCTTTCGAGCTCAATACCGAAAAAGACGCCAACGACGACATCAAGCTACTGGATGGCCGCATCGGGCTAGAACTCAATGAACACTTCAACATTTTCGTTGGCCGCTTCCTGCCACCGGCCAGCCGCGCTTCCGCATCTGCGCCCTACTATCCACCAACCTTCGATTACCCATTCTCGGAGCAGGCGCCCAGCAAGTTTGCCGGCCGTGATAATGGAGCCTCGGTCTGGGGCGTGCTACTGAATCAGAAGCTCAAATACCACGTTGGCGCATTCGAGGGGCGCAGCGGATCAACCACATCCAATCAATCCGATAACCTCTCCTTCTCTGGTCGCCTCTCCTACAATTTCTGGGATGCAGAACCTGGCTTTTACAACATCGCCAGCTATGACGGCGCAAAAGATATTCTGGCGGTCGGCGCTTCCTACCGCTTCCAGAAAGATGGAGCAGGTACACTAGCCAACCCAGGTGATTACCGTTACTGGAATGTGGATGGACGGCTGGAAAAAGCCATCACTGGCGGCGGAGTCATCGGTGCGGAAGGCTCGTATTACCGCTATGACAACGACAATACCCAAGACCCAGAGATAGCCAAAGGAAAGGGATTTTTCGTCACCGGCAGCTACGCCTTCCCGCAAGAGATCGGCATCGGTAAGATCCAGCCAAAGTTCGTCTATGAACAATTCAAAAACGACGAAAACAATGCCCTCGCCATAGCAGGTTTAGAACGCAAACGCTACGACCTAGGCTTCAGCTACCTCATCAATGGCAGCAACCTACGCATAGACACCTACTACTACAAGGAAACCCGTAACTTGGGCCAGCCTGATATTGATGGCATTGCTGTGCGTTTCCATATTGCGCACTTTTTCTAACAGCAAAAACATGAGTGAAAACCATTCATGTTTTTTTATCGCTATATAGCATAGCTTGCCGGCCAGGCTCACTGGCGAACGTGCTTCACATGACCAGCCAGTGAGCAACAACCAGCTAAGTTACAGTAGTTAGTGCCTCTCTTAATATTGATGCAATTTACAAAAACCAACTTCGTGATATTCAACCGACTCATTCCGCTAGCAGCATATAGTGATTTGATAGCTAAATACGGTGCTGTAGTGAATTGTTATGCATCTTCTTCATCAAAACTGGAAAAAATGCAGGCATCTAATATGCAGGGATATATTTTAAGTGAAGCAGCAATCTGCTGCAGTCCATCCTGTACAAAGCGATATACAGTTTCATCGCTAAGTGCGGTAGCGCTGGGAACGAAATTGCAACCGAGTTCTTTAAGTCTCCTCAATACACGACTGTCCAATGGCACCTCATATCGAGATAGTCCAATCCATTGAATAAAGTTTCTTGCTTGCTTAGGCCCCAGACCAGGAAATTTCTGTGATTTAAGATATTGTACGACTTTTAACTCTTTGCTTTTAGTAGTGTGAGTTTCCAAAGTACCTAAGTGTTGCAGCAATATCTTCCACTCTCCACTCTCTAGTAAATTGTGAATTTCAGCTAGGTTGCCTGCTATCGTAGGTGCACGTCTAAGACCAGCACTAGATAACTCACGTTTCAATAGTTTATGGATTGAAATTGCCTTTTTGCAGGCTGAGTAGTCAAGTGCCATGCTACCTGAATCAAGGAAGCGACTGACCGGTGTATTTGGACCTGATCGTTGTTGTGTCGTTACTTGGCAGCTGACAAACACCTTCCAAATATTAGACTTTGAAAGGTCAATGTTTTCTCGTTTGATATTTCGAGCATGCCGATTACGAACCATTTGATTCTTGAAATTCTCTTTAACAAAGCCGCGCCAGCGTGCAAGCGTGGCATCATCAATTTCCCAAACTGGCTTCATGTGTTGACTCCAGATACATAACGCCCTTTTAGCGTAGAGATAGATGCGGTAATCGCTGAACGAGCCATACTTTGTGTGGCCCCTGCATATACTCTCCCAACCCATACAGCACTGCCATACGATGGTGACCCTCTAAAAGATCATACGGCGTGGAATACTTAAAGCCCCAGGAAGCTATAAATCTTCCATCAGGGTTGTCGAAAATAAGCGGCGGTACAGGCCAAGTGTGGTGTTCCTTAATGTACTTAGCAAGACGCCTCATTCGTGGACTGTCCACGCCTTGAAGGAAGTAATCTCGGTACTGTACGACTGTTGGATGATCAGCCAGACAAGGAAGCTGTAGCTCCATTGGCCCAAAGGTCACCAACTCGAACCGTAGAGATGGATAATTGAGACCAGAATGCTCCTCAATCACATAGCTGTGATCTTGAAACCATTGCGTAAGAACCTGCTCAGGGAAGTTCGGAAGAAAGCGTTGAACTCGCACGGCATAGGCTTCGGAGGATTCGGTGGGATCACCTAGATTATTGCAAAACGGTTCAATCAACTTCAGCTCAGCTTTTGAGAGGCTCACATTGACACCTAGGTACATTTAGATGGCAATAATCGTATTGGATGAGTTAGAGCTAAGTCAACGCAGTTATCAACTATCCATCAATACATACTGATTTAAACCATAGAAACTTTGCAAGATTCAAACTACAAGATGACTTTTTGATTTGCAGAGCGGCCTCCCGCAAACAACGGGAGGCCGAATATTATTCGAAGTTAAGACTCCTTAGAGCAATCACGTGGCGTAATGCCCTTCTCCTTGGCGTACTTATGCGATGATTCCTCGATAATCGGGCGCAGCAGTTTGCGATCTGCCTGTACCCAATCCGAGATCACTTTCCATTGCTTGCCGTCCCATTGCTGGAAGCGTACTGCGCCGCCGCCTTCGTGGTCAGAGCAAGACAATTTCAGCGGTTGCACCAAGCCATAAGCGCCGAGTTGTTTGAGGCGGACATCATCCAGGCGGATATTCTCAAAGCCCCAGCGTACTTCTTCACCAGTTAATGGCCGCTTGCCGAATTTGGCTTGCGCCACGCGGATGGCTTCTACATTGAGGATGCCGTTGACCACACCGAGGTTGTAATAAACGGTGCCGAAACGTTTAGGGTCTTGCAGGTTACCCTTGCCCGCCTTCAGGACGGTCTTGTCGATATCTTGCAGCACGGGGAAGTTGGTGCCGGAAGGATGGGTGGTAATGGAGATGAAGCCCTTGGCGGCTGCGCCAGCCGGTGCGGCATCTTCTTCCGAGTTGCTCCAGATGTTGCCGATGATGTGGTCAGCGGGGAAGCCAGTCTTTTGCGCGGTTTTCAGCGCCACTGGGTTCATCACGCCCCAACCGCGCAGGATCACCCAATCCGGCTTGATGCGGCGGATGTTGAGCCATTGCGATTGCTGTTCGTTGCCTGGGTGCGGCACTTCAAGCAAGGTCAGCTCGAAGCCGTATTTCTTCGCAAGCAGCTCGAGGATGGGGTTGGTCTCCTTGCCGTAGGGCGAGCCGTGGAACAGGGTCACGATCTTCTTGCCCTTTAGCTTGTCGAGCCCGCCGGATTTACCGCCGATGTAGTTGATGATGGCTGACACTTCGCTGTAGGGGTTGAGCTGCAACGGAAACACATAGGGGAACACGCTGCCGTCGGTGGAATCAGTGCGGCCGTGATTGATGGTGATCAGCGGCAATTTGTCGGCACTAGAGCGTTCCAGCGTCGCATAGGCGATGCCCACGGACAATGGATTGGTCGCTGCGGCAGGCGCGCCGTTGAGGCCTTTCTTCAGGCGCTCGTAGCACTCCACGCCCTTTTCCACCACGTATTCGGTCTCGCACTCGCTCCAAGTGAACTTGACGCCATTGACGCCGCCTTCCTTGAGGTTGACGTATTGCAGGTAATCGATAAATCCGCCGAAGAAACCAGTACCACCGGCGGCATAAGGACCGACGCGGTAGCTCTGCAAGGGGAAGTATTGCTCGTTGGCTGCCTGCGCTGCTCCGGCAGCGAGGCTGAGGCCCAATGCCATGGCACCCAGCAGGGAGATTGGCTTTTTAATCAAAGACAACATGTTGATACTCCTATTTAAATATTATATTCATGATATTTTATAATCATTAAAATTCAACACATTAAAATACTCTCCTAAAGTTATTTATATATAAACAAGACGTAAAATCCCCTACCCATGCCATAGGCATGGAGCGATCTAGCTGGCAATCAGGACATAGATATTTGCGACATTGATAGCCACGTTAAAAACGCAGTGGCCAGATACGGCTACGCTCACGGAAGCTCTGCCATAGGCGCGCCAAGCCGGCAGGCTCCTTGATCAGGAAGAAAATGATGACTGCGCCAAAAATCATCTTCTGTAGGTTTTCCAGCTGACCGGGGTCTACCACGCCCGCCAGCAGGCTGGATGAAAGATTGGAAAGCAAGATAGGCAGTAGCACGATGAAGGCAGCACCGAGGAAATTGCCCAAGATACTGCCCATGCCGCCGATAATGATGATGAACAGTATCTGGAACGAACGATTGAGATCAAAGCCATGCGGCTCTACCGTGCCCAGATAGGTGAAAGCCCACAACGCACCGGCGATCCCCAGGAAAAAGGAGCTGATGGCAAAGGCCAGAAGCTTGGTCTTGAGAATGGGGATGCCGATGACGGCGGCGGCCGTATCCATGTCCCGCACCGCCATCCAGTGGCGGCCCAGCTCGCTGCGGACGATATTACGTGCCAACAGTGCCAGTGCTGCTACTACACCGAGGGTCAGCAGGTAGCGCCCGGCTGGTGAGCTGAAATCATGACCGAAAATCACCAGCGGCGGCGCACTGATGACGCCGGAAGCATTGTAATTGGAGAACCAGCCGAACTGTGTCAGCACCCAAGTGACGACGAACTGCGCAGCCAGCGTAGACACCAGCAGGTAAAATCCCTTGATTCTCAGGCTGGGCAGGCCGAACACCACACCAACCAAGGCAGCCATTACTCCACCAAGGCCAAAGCTCAACAGTAACGGTAAGCCTTCTATGCGGAGATGAAGGTTATAGGCAGCGAACGCACCTACCGCCATGAAGGCTGCCGACCCCAATGAGAGCTGCCCAGCATAACCCGTGAGCAGATTAAGGCCCAGACCTGCCAGCGACAGCACCAGGAAAGGAATGAGGATGGCGCTGAACCAGTAATCGTTACCGATGAAAGGCACAACGGCAAACGCAAAGCCCAGCAAGGCATAGAAAGCCCAGCGCTGCTGCCAGAGCTTGAAGATACGCTGGTCAGCGCCATACGAGGTGATGAATTGTCCGGATTCTCTATAGATCATGATGGTGTCCTATACGCGGTGCTATACCCGCTCAATGGTGCGCTCGCCAAAAATCCCGGCCGGCCTGACCAACAAGAACAACAAGGCCAGCACATAAGGGAACCAGTTTTCGATGCCTCCGCCGATGAGCGGCCCCAAGTAGACCTCGGCCAGCTTTTCCGATGCGCCTATGATCAGGCCGCCGACTATCGCGCCGCCGATGGAGGTGAATCCGCCGATAATCAACACCGGCAAAGCCTTGAGCACCACCAGCGACAATGAGAACTGCACGCCCAGGCGTGCCCCCCACAGCAGGCCTGCCACCAGGCCGACAAAGCCCGCCACCGCCCAGACGATCATCCAGATCCGCTGTAACTTGATGCCCACTGATAGCGCCGCCAGTTGGTCATCTGCCACTGCACGTAGGGAAATCCCCATCCTGGTCTTGTTAAACAGCAAGGACAGCAGCAACACCAGCACGCCAGCGGTGGCGGCTGCAAACAGGTCGAACTGCGATAGCAGCAGCCCGCCGACTTCCAGCGGCTCATCGCTGATGCCCAGTTCCAGGCCGTGCACCTGTGCACCCCAGAGAAACTGCGCCAGCCCCTCGATGATGTAACTCAGGCCCAGGGTGGCCATGAACAGCGTGATCGGCGGCTTGTTGACCAAGGGCCTCAGCACTACGCGTTCTATGCCCCATGCCAGCGCCACCATCGCCAATAAGGTGATGGCAAAGCTCGCCCAGAATGGCACGCCGCGCTCCAGCAGGCTGACAAAGGTCAGCGCTGCAAACAGCACCATGGCACCCTGTGCAAAGTTGAATACGCCCGAGGCCTTGTAGATCAGCACAAAGCCGATCGCCACTAGGGAGTACATCAGGCCAGCGAGCAGGCCACCCGCCAAAACCTCAAGGAAAAAATCCATTATTTCATTTCCTTATCCATCACTCTTAATGTTTTACCCCAAGATATGCGGCGATCACGTCCGGATTGTTGCGCACTTCATCGGGCGTGCCATCTCCAACCTTGCGGCCATAATCCAGCACCACCACATGGTCAGAAAGGTTCATTACCACACCGATGTCATGCTCGATCAACACCACCGTGGTGCCGAACTCACGCTGGGTATCGAGGATGAACTCGCTCATCTCGGCCTTTTCTTCGCTGTTCATGCCAGCCATGGGTTCATCCAAGAGCAGCAACCTCGGTTCCGAGGCCAAGGCACGAGCAAGCTCTACGCGTTTCTGCAAGCCATAAGGCAACGTGCTCACAATGCTGTTGCGCCACTGATTGATACGCAGAAAATCAATCACTTCCTCTGCCTTGCGACGCTGTACGCTTTCGTCCGGGATTGCGCGACCAAAACGCAAGGCCTGTTCCAGCCAACCGCTTTTCACTTGCAGATTGCGGCCAGTCAACACGTTATCGAGCACCGTCATGCTCTTGAATAAGGCAATATTCTGGAAAGTACGCGCGATACCTTGTGTTGCAGCAAGATTCGCACGCATCTTGCGATGACTAACACCATTGAAATGGATATGCCCGATGTCAGGCTGGTAGACACCATTAATGATGTTAAGCAAAGAGCTCTTGCCCGCTCCGTTCGGACCAATCAACGCACATATCTCGCCTTGTTTCACAGTAAAGCTAATATCGCTGATTGCCTTAACACCCTTGAAGGAAAGGGAAATATCCTGCAACTCAAGCAAAGGGGCTGTCATCAGGATGCTCTCCTGCCCGTGCTTGCCAGGTCATCGTGCGCGGTTGGGATTTGCCTAGTGGTCGTGGTTGGCAAGGTACGCCAGTTGGCGACCTTATCCCAGGTACGGATATGGATATCCAGGCTCTTGAAAAAGGCCACTGAGTCTGCCGTTAAGGCCGGGCCTATCAGCAATGGCACCCTGATTCGGCTAAAACCGATGACGTCACGCAAGGGGCGCCTTATCAGCCAATATCCAAGAAAACCCTGCAACACCGTCCCATCCCGATGCAAGGCATAAGTCACCACCCGACCAAGCCAACTATCTGGCAGTGGAAGGCGTTCCTTGATCATGGCTTCAAGCCTGAGATAGGTTTCTCGCGTGCCAACAACCAGCGTAGGCCCAAGCTCACGCCTATCAGTATCTCTTGTGACGATGCTCTCGGGAAAATTGAGCGTAAATCCCGCCGTCAGCCATGGTGACAACAAGTAACGTAGATGGCCACTGGTGGCAAACACGCGAGCAACAAAAGCCTCCTCGTAGCGCCCGAGACGCTCGGCCAATACCAATTGGCGCCCTTCTTCCAACAGCTCATCATGGCGAAAATGCTCCACCTGCACACTACGTTCGCCGTTAACACGATATAGCGCAAACGCAGTCTGGTCGGCCTCTGACACGGGTTCACGAGCTATCAAACTGCCTCCTGTCAGCAACGATGGGTAGTGGCGTAATGTCGATGGTTGCTGCCCTGCAAGACCGCGAGCCTCGGCATAAATCACACGCACACCTTGAGGGCTACTTGCCAAGGTTTGCTCCACCTGTTGTTGGCCCTCGGCAAATACAAATGCGGGTGCCAGGTGCGCCAGCAGCAAGGCAAGCGCATCCTCTTCCATTGATGGATCCAATGGCGCGGCTATGCCACCCAGCCATTGCGCCGCAATCGAGAGCAGCAAGGCCTCTCGCCGTGGATGCGTCAGCAATACCAGCGTGTTGCCACGCTCAAATCCGATCTGGCCTAGCACTGCGACTAATTGCGCCACCTCTTCATGCAGCGATTTCCAGTGTTGTTCATGCCAGATGCCCAATTGCTTGTAACGCAATGCCACACGATGTGGCTGCGTGTGCGCATGCTGAATCAGCCAGTGCGGTAAGGTATTGCTTGCCATATGCATTTCCTTGCTTCAAGCAGCCAATGCAACCTGTTTTTGTTCCAGTTCACGCACCAGCGGCAAGACTTTTTCACCGAAATAAGCGACTTCCTCATGGAAATGCAGGAAGGCAGATAGCACTAGGTCAACACCCACGGCTTTCAAGGCAACAATACGTTCTGCAATTTGCTGTGGCGTGCCAATCAAGTTGGTCTTAAACCCATCGTTGTACTGCACCAGGTCTTCAAAAGTTGATTTTGCCCAATTGCCTTCGCCTTCAGGGCTGGCCTTACCTGCCTGCTTCGCAGCATCACCAAAGGCATTGACGGCTTCCGGGTCAGCCTTATCGATAATTTCCTTCAGCACTGCACGTGCCTCTTCTTCTGTATCGCGCGCAATGATGAAGGCATTGACCCCCACCTTGACCTGATGACCATTGGCAACAGCCTTAGCTCGGATGTCATCCACTTGGGCCTTGATGCCTTCTACCGTGTTGCCATTGGTGAAATACCAGTCAGATACCCTGGATGCCATGTCGCGCGCGGCACGAGAACTACCCCCCTGAAAAATCTCCGGGTGCGGATTGGTGTTGTAGGGCTTGGGTTTCAGCGTGTAATCATGGAAGCGATAGAAATCACCCTTGAAGGTGAAGTTATCCGTTGTCCAGATTCCCTTCAGGGCGCGGATAAACTCTTCTGAGCGGCGATAGCGCTCATCATGCTCAAGCCATGGCTCGCCAATCGCCTGAAACTCCCCCTTGAACCAGCCAGAAACCACATTGATGGCAATACGGCCCTTGGTCAGTTGATCTATCGTTGCCAACTGTTTGGCTGCCACCGCCGGGTTCCATGGGCCAGGAAGAATGGCAGCAATCACCTTAAGCTTGGTCGTGGCTGCCAACAAGGCATGGGAAAATGCGACTGGCTCATGCTGGAACTCCGCTCCATAACCTGCGGTAAAGCGAATCTGGCTCAAGGCATATTCAAAACCATGCTGCTCTGCCAATTGCGCCAGCTTGATGTTGTAATCAATATCCCAACTGGTGCGCTGCTCGATCTTGCTCACCACCAGGCCACCACTCACATTGGGCACCCAATAGGCAAACTTGATGTTGTCTTTCTTGCTACTCATGATTCATCCTTTCAATAAAGTTTTACTCACCTGCAAAACAGGTCTTCATGCTGCAATGTTCCGTCTTAGGCCACCCCGATACGCCACTGGTATGGCGGCAAGGTGCCGTTCACGGCGTAATCCCCGACGATGCGATCCTTGTAAATGCGCGGATTGTGCGAGCTGAGTGCACGCGCATTACGCCAGAAACGATCTAGTGCCAACTCCCTAAAGGTTGCCGATGCCCCGAGCGCATCAAATAGCTCAGTTGCACTGTTGAGAATGAGGGAAATTACTGTGCTTTGCGCTTGGCTGACTTCCAGCTCGGCAATGGCATTAGCCTGGTCTTCCGCCTCGGCATTCCCCTGGAAGCGTGTTTGATAAGCTCGCTGTAACGCTTCCGCGTTCTTGAGCACAATGCTGCCTGCTGCATACGCGGCTCCACGCAATTGGCCAATCACCTGGAGCACCTGCGGGTCATGCCGCGCCAACGCGGCATTGGCATGGCTGAAATTACGCTTGCGATCGCGCACCGCCTGGGCGGCCTCGTCGCTCAAGCGGCGGCCTATCCCCGCCAGCGTAGCCAGGTGGAATAGCTGGTAAAAGCCTGTGATATAGCGGCATCCTGCTTCGGCCAAACTCAGGTTCGTCGCAGCGACATGCACATTGTCGAAATGGATAGTGCCGCTCGCTGTGAGCTTTTGGCCGAAGCCATCCCAATCGTCTTCAATGCGTACACCAGGATCGTCGCGACGCACCACCGCAGATACGGCGACATCATCGTCATCAACGCACCCCACCTCTATCCAATCCGCATATAAAGCACCGGTGGTATAGAACTTGGTTCCGCTGAGCAGGTAATGATCACCCTGACGGCGCACACGTGTTGCAAATACCGCCTGCGTTGCATTGCCAGGCTCAGTCCAGGCTGGCCCGGCAAAGACTTTTTCGTTGCCGATACGCGTCAGCCATGATTCACGGAACCTTGCATCATGCGCATTGAGCACATTCTCGACAAAACCGGCGTGACCACGCACAGCCTGCGTCAGATTGGAATCTGCCCAGGCCAACTCGATCAGCAGATTAAAATACTCAGGCAAGGTGATGCCGAGGCCACCATAAGAGGTAGGAACACGCAACGCCATGAAACCTGAATCACGCAACCGTGCCAGTTCCTCGAATGGCAGCTTGCGTTGTAACTCACGCTGTACCGCGCCTGTGGCAATTTGTTCAAAAATAGGCCGAAAAGGCGCCGCAATTGCTTCGTAACGATCACTGGGCCCACTACCCCAGGCTTGTGCAATCTGTGTCATATCGTGATGTTTTCTTTGATGATGGTTACGCTCATTGCTTCTTGCCCAGATAGGCATCCTGCAAGGCACTATCCTGCAGCAACTGCTCTGCACTCCCAGACAGCACCACCTTGCCGGTTTCAAGCACATAGCCGTAATGGGCGTGCTTGAGCGCTACCGGGATGTTCTGCTCGGCGATCAGGAAGCTGACGTTTTCCCTGGCATTAAGCTGGCTGACGATATCGAAGATTTCCTGCACGATCAGCGGCGCAAGGCCCATTGAGGGTTCGTCCAGCAGCACCAGCGAAGGGTTGGTCATCAGGGCGCGACCGATGGCCACCATTTGCTGCTCGCCGCCCGAGGTATAGCCAGCCTGCACCTTGCGTTTTTCCTTCAGGCGAGGGAACCAGGCATAAATGCGCTCCAGCCCATGTTGCAGTGCCTGCCTCCCGGGACGGCGCACAAAGCCGCCGCTGATCAGGTTTTCCTCCACAGTGAGATGAGGAAAAACATGGCGCCCTTCCAACACGTGAACAATCCCTTGCTGAACCAACAGGTTTGCGGCGGTATCAGTGCTAGGCTGCCCTTTGAAATAGATACTGCCGCGACTGATCGCTGCACGGTCTGCTCGTACCAGACCTGAGATCGCCTTAAGAGTGGTGCTTTTTCCCGCACCGTTAGCACCCAGTAAAGCAATGATGCTGCCCTGCGGCACCGCCAGCGAAACACCGCTCACCGCCAAGATAGCGCCATCGTAAATAACCTCAATGTCATCCACGCGCAGCAATGCTTCAGGCTGTTGCTCAGTGCGTACATCGGTGGCCTGGGGTTGAATAGCTTGAGTAAAGGCGCTCATCTCATCGCTCCTTGCCGCATTCGCGTGGTGTGATGCCTTTTTGCTTGGCATAGGCTGCGGACTTGGTCTTGATCAATGGCCACAGTAGCTGGCGGTCGGCCTGTATCCAGTCACTGACCAGCTTCCATTGCTTGCCATCCCACTGCTGCACCTTGACCGCCCCGCCGCCCTCATGGTCTGCGCATGACAGCTTGAGATTCTGTAGCAAGCCATAGAAGCCGTTTTCCTTAAGCCGCTTGTCATCGATGTTGAGATGCTCCAGCCCCCATTGCCCTTCTTCGCCAGTAATCGGGCGTTTGCCAAACCTGGCCTGGGCGGCACGCACCAACTCGACCGCAATCACCGCATCCACCAAGCCAGAGTTGTAATACACGCTGCCGAAATGCTTGGTATCGCGCAGATCGCTCTTGCCGGCGTCAATGATGTGCTTTTTAAGGCGTTGATGAATATCAAAGCCAGTGCCCGCTGGGTATGGTGTCAGTGCCAGGTAGCCCTTGCTGGCATCCCCAGCTGGAATAACGTCCTCCTCAGAACTGGCCCAGACATCACCGATGATGCGATTGGCGGGAATACCGAAGCGTGCCGCAGTCTTGATCGCCACCGGAGTGGAAACACCCCAGGTACGAATAAAGACCCAATCCGGTTTGACTTGGCGAATCTGCCGCCATTGGGATGACTGCTCATTGCCTGGATCAGCGAAGGGGATCTGGATATCTTGGAAGCCATACTTTTCCGACAATAGCTTTAATGGCTCCAGGGTCTCGCGCCCATACGCCGAATCATGGTAAAGCGTGACGATCTTCTTGCCCTTGAGCTTATCCAGCCCTCCCTCTTTCTGCGCAATGTAGTTAATCAGCGCAGAAGCCTCGCTATAGAAAGTCAGCACCACCGGGAAGATGTAAGGAAATACCGTGCCATCGGCTGCCTCGGTACGGCCATAGGCCAGCGTCACCTGCGGTATCTTGTCGGTCAGCGCCCGGTCGGACAAAGCATAGGCGGCCGGTGCCCCATTGGGGAAATATGCTGCCACCGGTGCGCCGTTCAGGCCTTTCTTGAAGCGCTCGTAGCACTCCACGCCTTTCTCCGCCGTCCACTCGGTCTCGCACTCCTGCCAGGCCACCTTGACGCCGTTGATACCGCCCTCCACTTCGTTGATATAACGATAGTAGTCGATGCGGCCAGCCCATATCTGCGCCCCGGCCGAGGCATAGGGGCCAACGCGGAAGCTGGCAATAGGCAGGAATTGCTTGGCGGCATCAGGCCCAGGCGTCGTGGTGACGGCCTGCGCCGCAGGGGGCAGGCCCAGCCCCAAGGCCAGGATGATGGCAACTACTTTGTTCATCTCACACTCTCCACATTCAATGGTTGGCTACGCTGCAATCAATGCTCTTTGCTTAGGTCGCGCCGAGTGATGCCTTTTTCCTTGGCATAGGCGGCGGATTTTTCCTCGATCAGCGGGCGCAGGGTCTTGCGGTCTGCCTGTATCCAATCGGTTTTTAATTGCCATTGCTTGCCGTCCCATTGCTGGATGCGGGCGGCACCACCGCCCTCGTGGTCTTCAGGGGTGATACGGATGGGCTGTAACAGGCCATGGAAGCCGATCTGCTTGAGGCGTGCATCATCAATCACCAAGTGCTCAAAAGCCCAGCGGCCTTCCTCGCCATTGAGCGGACGGTTGCCGAATTTCTTGTAGCCGGTGCGCAGAGCTTCCACCGCCAGCACGGCATTGACCAGGCCAATGTTGTAGTAGACGGCCCCGAAGAATTTCTTGTCGCGCAGGTCGCTCTTGTCGGCATCAAGGATGTGCTTCTTCAGACGTTGGTGAATATCGAAATTGGCACCGCCGGGGTAAGGTGCCAGGGCCTGGTAGCTCTTGGCTGCCGCCCCCGCGGGGATGACGTCAGCCTCGGAGCCGGCCCAGACATCGCCGATGATGTGATCGACGGGAATGCCAAAACGCGCGGCGGTCTTGATCGCCACAGGGGTGGAGACGCCCCAGGTGCGCAGGAATACCCAATCAGGCTTGATTTCACGCACTTTGCGCCACTGCGGTGATTGCTCGTTGCCAGGGTCGGCCACCGGGATCTGGATGTTCTCAAAACCGTATTTCTCCGCCAGCAGCTTGATCGCAGCCTGGGTTTCGCGCCCATAGGCGGAATCGTGGTAGACGGTGACGATCTTCTTGCCCTTGAGCTTGTCCAGCCCGCCCTCTTTCTGCGCGATGTAGTTGATACCGGTAGAAGCCTGGCTGTAATAGTTGAACAGCAGCGGGAAGGCATAAGGGAACACGGTGCCATCGGTGGATTCGGTACGCCCGCCAGCCGGATCAATCAGGGGAATCTTGTCGGCAGCGGCCTTCTCGATCAGGGCATAGGAAGCCGGTGTGCTGTGGGTGAAGAAGAAAGCCAGCGGAGAGCCGTTCTTGCCCTTCTTCACGCGCTCGTAGACCTCTACCGTGCGATCGGGGCTCCACTCGGTTTCAAACTCCTCGTAGTTGATCTTGACGCCGTTGATGCCGCCCTCTACCTCGTTGATGTAGCGGAAATAATCCAGGGTACCCGCCCACCACAAAGTGCCGCTGGAGGCATAAGGACCAACGCGATAGGTAGGCAACGGCACGTACTGGTCAGCAGCCACACTGATGGAAATAGTCCCCAGAGTGAAGCTGGCAGTCAATGCCAACGCAACAGCGCTCTTGATCAGGAATGTAGATTTCATTTTATTGTTAACTCCTTGAATACAAATTATGTGAATAAATCATGTGGTCAGAACCGCAATGGCCAGCTCGCCAGCTTGCTGCGCAATTGTTCTATCAGGCGTGCGATACCCTCCGGCTCTTTAATGAGGAACCAGATGATCAGGCTGCCGTAGATCACTTTTTGCAGGTTTTGCAGTAACCCGGCGTCAAGCTTGCCTGCCAGCAAGGTATGCGAGATAAAGTCCAGCGCCAGTGGCAGCAGGCTGATAAAGGCGGCACCGATGAAATTGCCGCTGATGCTGCCCAGCCCACCTATAATGATGATGAAGAGGATCTGGAACGAACGTTGCAGGCCGAAGCTCTGTACCCCGGCCGAGCCAAGATAGGCAAACACCCACAGCGACCCGGCAATTCCCAGATAGAAGGAGCTGATAGCAAAAGCCAGTATCTTGCTCAACTTGACGCGGATGCCAATCACGGCAGCGGCGGTATCCATGTCGCGGATCGCCATCCAGTTTCGCCCAGTCTGGCCGCGTACCAAGTTGACTGCGCTCCATGTCAACACCACTAGCAGACCAAGTACCAGATAATATTTGCTCAACGGGCTGGCAATATCCCAGCCAAACACCTGCAAGGGCGGCACAGAAATCGTGGCGGAAGAACTATAGTTGTAGAACCACGGAAACTTGACGAATACCCATTCCAAGAAAAACTGCGCTGCCAGGCTAGTCACCATCAGGTAAAAACCCTTGATCTTGGCACTCGGCAGGCCGAAAAACAGCCCAACCAAGGCGGCTACCACGCCTCCTGCGAAGATGGCTGCAATGAAGGGCCAACCCCAATGAATGATGAAGGCATAAGTGGCAAAAGCTCCCACTGCCATGAAGCCACCCGAACCTAATGATGTCTGTCCTGCATAGCCGGTGAGCAGGTTCAGGCCCAGCCCGGCCAGCGAAAGGATAAGGAACGGGATGAGGATGGCATTCAGCCAGTAATCGCTGCTCAACCATGGCACGATGGCTATCGCGAGTACCAGCCAGAACCAAACCTGCGATGGTCGGCTTTGGCGCAACACCAGTGGCGCGGTATGGCGCAGGCCTTGAAACAGGCCAGCTTGCTCCAGCGCTGGAGATTGCCCGCGTAAAGATTCTTGCATGCTCATACCCTCTCGATGGCGCGCTCGCCAAAAATGCCCGCAGGACGGATGAAGAGAAAGGCCAGCGCGAGGAAATAGGCAAACCAACCTGTAATGCCGCCGCCTATATAAGGGCCAATATAGGCTTCTGCCAGGTTTTCGCTGGCGCCAACGATGAGGCCGCCTACAATGGCCCCACCGATAGAAGTGAAGCCGCCGATAATAAGCACAGGCAAGGCCTTGAGCACCACCAGCGACAAGGAAAACTGCACACCTTGGCGGGCTCCCCACAACATGCCAGCCACTAGCCCGGTTAAGCCTGCCACTGCCCAGACAATTTGCCAGATACGGTTGAGATTGATGCCGATTGATAGTGCCGCACGTGTGTCATCTGCCACCGCCCGTAGCGAGATACCGATGCGCGTCTTGTTGAACAGCAAGGCCAACACGGCGACCAACACCAATGCTGTAGCTGCCGCCACCAGGTCGAACTGACTGATGAGCAGATCACCGATGAAGATTGGCACATCCTCGATGCCAAGGTTAAGCTCATGCACATTGGCTCCCATCGCGCCCTGTGCTACCCCCTCCACCACGTAAGAAAGCCCTAGCGTTGCCATGAATAGCGTCATCGGGCTGCGATTGGTCAAAGGTCGCAAGACTAATTTCTCAATCAGCACCGCGAGCACAATCAGCGCTGCCAGCGTCAGCAACAAGGCCAATGCAAACGACAGCCCGGCCTCGTGCAGCGTGACAAAGAGCAAGGCAGAAAACAGCAGGATGGAGCCCTGGGCAAAATTGAAGACACCACTTGCCTTATAGATCAGCACAAAGCCGATCGCCACCAGCGAATACATGCTGCCTGCCAATAACCCACCAATAAAAGTTTCAAGGAAAAGCATGACCGTCTCCCCTAATGTACCGAACCAAGGTAGGCGGCAATGACCTCAGGGTTTGCCTGCACTTCGGCAGGCGTGCCATCGCCGACCTTACGGCCGTAATCCAGCACCACAACGTGGTCGGATAAGCTCATGATGACGCCAACGTCATGCTCGATCAGCACCACGGTGATCCCAAGATCGCGGTTGATATCAGTGATAAAGCGGCTCATTTCCTGCTTTTCCTCTGCATTCATCCCGGCCATGGGCTCATCAAGCAACAGCAGCCTTGGTGCAGACACCAGCGCCCTCCCCAGCTCTACGCGCTTTTGCAAGCCATATGCCAGGTTACCGACTAGGGTGTGGCGATATTGCTGTAACTCGAGGAACTCAAGCACCGCCTCCGCTCTTTCGAGAAAATCTGCCGCCTCGCGACGCGCACGCGGTAGGCTCAATGCCTGCTCGATAAAGGTTGAGCGCCCATGCCGCGACAAGCCACTCAAGATGTTGTCAATCACGCTCATGCGCTTGAACAAGGCATTGTTCTGGAAGGTGCGCCCGATGCCTCGCCTGGCTGCCAGCAAAGGATGTAACTTGCGGAAATGCTCACGTTCGAAATGAATTTCACCGGCATCCGGGGTATAGACGCCATTGAGCACATTCAGCAACGAGCTCTTGCCTGCACCGTTGGGGCCTATCAAGGCGCAAATCTCTCCACGACGCACTGAGAATGACAGCTGGGTGATGGCTTTCACACCGCGGAATGAAAGGGAGACTTCCCTGACGTCGAGGATGATGTCCTGGCTATCAACGATATGCATCATGCAGCCGCTCCCCTGTTTGTGCCCCAGCCATCATGCTGTAGTGGCAAGCCATGCAGGTAGGCCACGCGACCAAGCAACCAGCGCCCCAACCAGCTGGAAGCATCGCCTCTACCCCGCTCAATGACATATCTGCGCCAACTGCCAGAGGCTGGCAAGCGCTGCTCAAGCTCTTGCTGTAGCGCCAGTTGCCGCGCCGGGGAGGCAAGTAACATATGCGGCTGGATTTCACGCCGGTCACGGCTGGAGGCGCTGCCGGTTTCAGGAGATGCCAGCACATGACCGCTGTTCAACCAGTGCTTCACGACTTGTGCAAGCCCTGCTTGCCACTCAGTACCCTCGTCTACCCACGACACTGTGCGTTGTTTCAGGCTGCGGCGCAGGCTGATCAAGCCATGAGGGAAGCTTGCCAATCCGTGTGAGATCAATCCATGCAAAGGCAGGATGCGCCATGAACTTGTCTCGTATTTAGCCATTTGCGATGTCAGCAAAGGCAAGGGAGCAGCATTGCTGTAGCCGCTGGCAAGCCATGAAGCAATGGTCTTCCGATCCTGCACAAAGGCATGGCCGGGCTGGGCAGCCTGCAGCAAAGTCTTTAGCTGCTCTCCCTGAGCATCACGATCTATGGAAACCAGCACTGCGCCTACCGCCTGAGCCGCCAGCGCCAGCAGGATAAGCTCAGGCGTGATTGCCCCAGCCAGCGCCAGGCGCACACCGGGCACCAAGCCTTGCTTCAGTAAATCGTGCTGCAAGCGTTCCAATGTGACGGGTAAATCTCCCCACCGATATGCCTGCCAACGCCCATGCTGCTTATGCAGCAAAGCCAGCGCAGATGGCTGCTTGATCGCCCAAGCTTGAAGCTGCTGGATGGCCCCGGCAGGAAACACGAGATTAGTCGCTTGCACATGAACAGGAGAAAGCAATGCACTAGTCGTCATGCCAACTTCTCCTCACGCTGCACGGCAAACTGCTGCTCACGCTTGACACGCTCAATATCGCGGTAATAAGCGGCAGGATGAGTCGCCGGCAGGTAAGGACCTTCGCCGAATAGCTTTTCGCGTAGCGTGCCTTCACGATATTGCTTGGCATAAACACTGCGCCGTTGCAGCTCGGGCACCAAGTGTTCTACCACATCCTCAAAAGTCTCGTGAGCCACGGCGTAGGCCAGATTGAAACCGTCAAGATCAGTCACCTCCACCCATTGCTGCAACTGATCAGCCACTGTAGTGGCAGAACCCACAAATAACGGCCCAAGGCCTCCAACGCTTGCCCACTTCGCCAGCTCTTCTATGGTCCAAGTCTTGCCACCTTCGGCCAGATGTTCCACCGCAGAAATAATGGCATTGGTTTCCACCTTGCGTACATTGTCGCCAGGCGCATAACGGCCAAAATCAATACCGGTCCAGCCTGAGGTCAGTACCAGCGCACCATCGTATGACCCGTAGCTTTGGTATTCACGCAACTTGGCATGTGCCTTGGCATCGGTTTCATCGACGATGATAGTCACCAGCGCATAAATCAGGATTTTCTTCGGATCGCGGCCAGCGGCAGCCGCACGTGAGCGGATATCCTTCACATAAGCAGCTGTGGTGTCTTGGGTAGGTGTGGAAATAAACACCAGTTCGGCATTTTGCGCGGCAAAATCCTTACCCGCATTAGAAGCACCGGCCTGGAATAACACCGGCGTACGCTGCGGCGATGGCTCGCACAAATGGTAGCCAGGCACCTCGAAATGCTTGCCTTTATGGCCGATTTCGTGAATTTTGCTCGGGTCGGCGAAGATGCCTTTTTCACGATCACGCAGCACTGCGCCCTCTTCCCAGCTACCTTCGAAAAGCTTGTACAGCACTTCCAGGTATTCTTCGGCTACCTCATAACGGTTGTCATGGCGCTTGAGTCCACCCTGGCCAACATTTTTGGCACCGCTCTCAAGGTAGGAAGTCACGATATTCCAGCCGACACGGCCTTTGGTGTGATGATCGGCGGTCGACAGGCGACGGGCAAACGTATACGGATGCTCGAATGAAGTTGATGCCGTAATGCCTATTCCCAGATGCTTGGTTGCCAGTGCAATCGGATTAGCCAGCTGCAATGGATCATTGACCGGAATCTGTACACCTTGCAGGAAGGCATGGTCATTGTTGCCCTTATAGACATCGTAATAACCAATCACATCAGCAATGAAAATCGCATCGAAGATGCCGCGCTCAAGGATTTTGGCCAGGTCGGTCCAGTATTCCAGGTCCTTGTATTGCCAGGCGCGGTCACGCGGATGACGCCACAGGCCCGGGGACTGGTGCCCTACGCAATTCATTTCAAAGGCATTGAAGCGTATGGTCTTGCTCATGCACTGGCCTTTGCCGCAGAAGCGATGGTCTGAGATGACACGGCAAGATAAGGCAATGCCCGCTCTACCGCGAGCGCAATACGCTCATGCAGGGCTTCGCTGGCAATCGCATAACCGCCCAGGTCGAGCACCTCGAAATCCGCCTCGCTGCCATAGACACCCAATGGCAGGGTCAAGGCTTGGAAGAAGCTGAACAAGGGGCGCAACTGGTGATCAATCACCAAGGCATGGCGCTCGCTGCCACCGGTGGCGGCAAGCAGCACGGGGACGTTGGTCAGGCTTTCGTGGCCAACAAAATCAAACAAGTGCTTGAACAGGCCGGTAAAGGAGGCGCGGTAGACCGGAGTGGCAACGACCAGCAGGTCAGCCTCTTCTATCTTGAGGATGTCCTTGATCGCAGCTTGCGGCAGCTCCAGGCGGCTCAGGCTGCCGCCTAGCAATGGCCCCAGCTTCTGCAACTCGATGAGATGCACCTCCAGGGGCAGCTTGCGCTGCAACTCAGCCACAATGGCATTTAATAGCACGGTGGTGCGCGATGGGCTGCTCAAGCTTCCCGATACGGCCACCAGTTTCAATTTTTTACTCATGCCTACTCCTGTCCACTTATTCCAAAATGCGGTGTTTTTCTGATCCGCAAATAACAATAAGTAGATAGCAGCAAGTGTGCCAGCGATACAATTACTTTTAATTCAATATCTTATTAAAATATTCAAGCAATTCACCCTGTTGCTAAGCAGACTGAATGCTGAAAATGTGCTGCTATACCAGCAACCCAGACTAGCTACTGCTGAAGTGGCACCGTTAATCTCTGTCAAGAACTGCTGGATAATCAGCAGCCAGGCAGCAAACTGCTGCTTGCGCATGAGGGAATACAACACGTTCTTTTCTTAGCTATTGATTTTTAATAACCTTATTCCATGGCACGCTATATGCAAGCCTGATGCAACATCGTCGTATACCGACTATTGAGTTCATCATTGAAAGGCTAGCCATGACAACGACATCATTAGGAATAGAAGAATCCCAGGAGCAGGCATTGCCAAGACCGCCTGCGCACATCATCAAGAACGATGCCGAGGCGATAGCAGTGGCGCACCAAGTGGCGGCAGAGATTGCCAAGGAAGCCGCCATCCGCGATGCGGAGCGCCGCCTGCCCAAGCCCGAGCTTGACCTGTTCTCGCAAAGCGGCCTGTGGGGCATCACCGTGCCCAAGGAATACGGCGGTGCTGCCGTCTCCAACACCACGCTGGCGGAAGTTATCGCCATCGTCTCCGAAGCCGACCCCAGCATCGGCCAGATTCCACAGAACCACCTCTATATGGTGGAAGGCATACGCCTGGATGGCACGGAGTGGCAGAAAAAATTCTTTTTTGATCTGGTGCTCAAGGGCGTACGCTTCGGCAATGCCTTTTCCGAGGTCGGCACCAAGAGCGTCAATGACGTGCTGACGCGCATCACCCCAACTGAAGGCGGCTATCTGCTTTCGGGCAAGAAGTTTTACTCCTCTGGCGCGTTGCTCGCCGATTGGGTGCCCGTGATTGCCAAGAACGAGCATGACAACACCATTGTTGCTTTCGTCAAAAAAGGCACACCTGGCCTGACCATCATTGATGATTGGTCCAGCTTCGGCCAGCGTACTACGGCCAGCGGCACCACAATCCTGGAAAACATTTTTGTGCCTGCGGATTACATCCTGCTGCACCACCTCGCTTTCGATCGCCCTACCAGCATGGGCCCGGTGGCACAGATCATCCAGGCCGCAGTGGATACCGGCATTGCCCGCGCCGCGCTGCGCGACACTATCCATTTCGTGCGCAACCACACCCGCCCATGGATAGACAGCACACAACAGGAACATGGTTACGAAGACCCGTTAAGCATCCGCGATATTGGCGATCTGCAGATCCGCGTACACGCCACCGATGCCCTGTTGCGCCGTGCTGGCGAGTTCCTTGATATTGCCCAGCGCGAACCGAATGAAGACACGGTGGCCGCAGCCTCCATCGCCGTGGCAGAAGCCAAGGTGCTGAGCACAGAAACCGCCCTGCTTGCCGGCAGCAAACTATTCGAGCTGGCTGGCACACGCTCCACCCTGGGCCAGTTCAACCTCGATCGCCATTGGCGCAATGCACGCACCCACACCCTGCATGACCCAGTGCGCTGGAAGTATTATGCGGTAGGCAATTACGCCTTGAACAAAGCCAAGCCACCTCGCCATCCCTGGATTTAAGTTCACCCTGCGTGGTAATACCAATTAAAACAGCACCCATGCCAGGTGCTGTTTTTTTACGTCCTTATAACAACATCATCATTTTCAGCAGAAAATCAGCAATCTGCTGAAATATAAGCGGCACAAAAACAATTAATCACAATAAAATCAATAAATTAAAAATGGCATGCAAAATGCGTAAACACGTATTGCTAAGTGCAATACCTCTACCAATGGCTGGCACTTTTGCAATTATTTCGATAATTACAAAAGGACAATACATGCTCAAGCAATCTTTACCCCTGGCCCTCTTTGTTGGCAGCTTACTGCCCATCACCGCTAGCGCTGATACAGGCGCCTTATCTCCCTGGCAACTACGTGCCGGTGTTTCCCTGATTGCACCCAAATCTGACAATGGGGCGATCATTGATCACACTGCCAACCTGTCGATCGATAATCGTGCAGGCCCCACCTTCAATATTGCTTACTTCATTACACCGAACTGGGCAATTGACCTACTCGGCGGGCTGGCCTTCAAACACCAGATCAATGTCAATGGTAGCCATGCCGGTGAAACCAAGCACCTGCCACCCATCCTGAGCCTTCAATATCATTTCAGGCCAGAGGCAAAGCTCCGTCCTTATGTAGGCGTTGGCCTCAACTACACCACGTTTCTCGATGAGAAGTTGGATAACGGCGCAAAGCTTAAAGTCGGCGATTCCTGGGGGCCTGCATTGCAGGCAGGGCTGGATTTTGCGCTGGATGAGCATTGGACCATAGGCGCAGACATTCGCTATGCCCGCATCATTGCGCCGGTCAAGATAAACGGGGCCGATGTGGGTGATGTTCAAGTAAACCCGACCGTATACACCCTCAATGTTGGCTATCGATTTTAATGAGGAGCAATCACCATGACTCAACTCACGATTAAACAACCGCGCCTGACCACAGTCGCCCACGTTATCCGCAGTGATGAAGAGGCGATAGAAGTCGCGCATCGCCTGGCAGATCAGTTCCGCCAGGGTGCCTCAGAACGCGACAAGCACAGAAAACTGCCCATCACTGAACTCGATACATTCTCCCAAAGCGGTTTATGGGCAATTACCGTTCCCCAAGAATATGGAGGTGCAGATGTTTCCTATCGCACGCTGGGTGAAGTCATTCGCATCATCTCCGCCGCAGATCCATCACTGGGGCAATTGCCACAGAACCATCTGGTCGTGGTAGAGCATCTGAAGCTGGATGCGACAGAAGAGCAACAGCGCTTTTTCTTTGATCTGGTACTCAAGGGCGCACGCTTTGGTAATGCTTTTTCAGAAAAAGGCAGCCGAACCGTTGCCGAGTTTGCCACCCTGATCACCCCGGAGGACAATGGCTATGTGGTGAATGGCACCAAATTCTTCTCGACAGGCGCTCTGCTTGCCCATTGGATCCCTATTGTCACCGTTGACGTGGCTGGCTTGCCTCATCTGGCATTGGCAGAGCATGGCACCCCAGGCCTGGAAGTGATCAATGATTGGTCCAGCTTTGGACAACGTACAACGGCCAGCGGCACTGTCGTCATCAATCAGGTGAAAGTGCCGAAGGAACATGTCGTCCCGATTTACCAGGCGTTTGCACGCCCGACAGTTGGAGGCCCTACTTCGCAATTCATTCAGGCTGCGGTGGATGCTGGCATTGCCCAGGCATCTATTGAAGCGACCATTGAATATGTACGCCAGCACGCCCGCCCCTGGATTGATGATAAGCAAAGCCAGCGTGCCAGCGATGACCCATACACACTGCAGCAAGTAGGCGATCTGAAATTACGCCTGCATGCGGCTGAGGCCCTGCTTGATCGTGCCGCCGATAAAATCCAGCTTGCGAATGCACAGGCAACAGAAGCAACTGTAGCGGCTGCCTCGATTGCTGTGGCTGAAGCCAAGGTACTCACCACCGAGATTGCCTTGTTGGCCAGCAACAAGCTGTTCGAGTTGTCTGGCACGCGCTCCACGCTGGAAGAATACAACCTTGATCGCCATTGGCGTAATGCCCGCACCCACACGCTACATGACCCTGTGCGTTGGAAATACCATGCGATTGGCAATTACTACCTGAACGAGGTGAATCCACCCAGACATCCCTGGCTATAAGCAAACAAGCAATCAATATAAACGCTGGCCTGCCCAGCGTTTATCATATACAGCACAATAAAAATCAATCAACTAGGAGACATCATGAAAGCAGAAACTCTGGCCATTCATGCCGGATACAAACCAGACCCGACGACCAAGGCTGTTGCCGTTCCGATTTACCAAACCTCCTCATACGCTTTTGATAACACCCAGCATGGGGCTGACCTATTCGATCTCAAGGTTCAGGGCAACATCTACACCCGCATCATGAACCCCACCAATGCAGTGCTGGAAGAGCGCCTGGCCCAGCTTGAAGGCGGCATCGGTGCATTGGCCCTGGCTTCTGGCATGGCTGCCATCACCTATGCCATCCAGACCATTGCCGAAGCAGGCGATAATATTGTCTCTGTCTCTACGCTTTACGGTGGCACATATAACCTCTTCGCTCACACTCTACCCAAGCAAGGCATAGAAGTACGCTTCTTCGATTATCGCGACCCGGCCAGCCTGGCCAAGCTGATCGACAGCCGCACCAAGCTGGTATTTGCCGAGACCATAGGCAACCCGCTGGGCAATATCGTCGACCTGGAAGCCATCAGTAGCATCGCCCATGCGCATGGCGTGCCTGTCATCGTCGACAACACCGTGGCAACACCCTTGTTATGCCGCCCGTTTGATCATGGCGTGGACATCGTCGTGCACTCGCTCACCAAGTACATCGGCGGCCATGGCAATTCCATCGGCGGTGCCATTATCGATAGCGGCCGCTTCCCCTGGGGCGAACACAAGGAGCGCTTCACCAGCCTCAATACGCCAGATCCCAGCTATCACGGTGTCAATTATGTTGAGGCCCTGGGTGCCGCCGCCTTTATCGCCCGTGCCCGCGTCGTGCCATTACGCAATACCGGTGCCGCTATCAGCCCGTTCAACACCTTTCTCTTCCTGCAGGGGCTGGAAACGCTGCCGCTGCGCATAGAGCGCCATAGCGAGAATGCGCTCAAGGTGGCGCAATACCTGAAGCAGCACCCCAAGGTGAAATGGGTCAAATATGCCGGGCTGCCAGACCACCCCGAGCATGCGCTGGTGCAACGCTACCTCAAGGGTCAGGCATCCGGCATCCTTTCCTTTGGCGTACAGGATGGCCGCGAAGGCGGCACGCGCTTCATTGACGCGCTACAGCTCTTCACGCGCCTGGTGAATATCGGCGATGCCAAGAGCCTGGCTTGCCACCCTGCCACCACCACCCATCGCCAGCTCAGCGAGGCAGAGCTGGCCAATGCCGGTGTGAGCGTGGACATGGTGCGCCTGTCGGTGGGTATTGAGCATATTGACGACCTGATTGCCGACCTGGAACAAGCCCTGGCCCAGGTATAGCATCCAGGCCACCATCACCATGCCGCTCTTGCTCCGGCATGGTGTGTCTAGCCTGCTGCACCAATAAAAAATCCCGGTTTCCCGGGATTTTTTATTTATAGAATCAAATCACTAAGAATTAATCTTCAAGAATAAAATGAAGGATTGGGATATTGCTGGTTCAAGGCCCAATCGCCCAGTTCCCGCAGCTTGAAATCCACCGGGTCATGCAGGGTATACACCCGCAGGTTGCGCCAGAAACGGTCCAGCCGCAAAGCAGCCGTGGTGGCACGCGCGCCCGTTACTTCGAACATGCGCTGGGTGATATCCAGCCCGGCCTTGGTGGTGGCCACCTTGGCCGCAGTCACGGCCACCGCAAGCTCGCCCCGCTCTGCTGCCGTGAGCGCTTCGGCCCGGCCCCAGGCCAGGTCCAGCAGCTCGGCGGCACGGTTGGTCAGCAGCCTTGCGCCTTCCAGCTGTACCCAGAACTCACCGTAATGCAGCAAGGTATAGGGCTCGGACGCAATGTCGCTCGCCAGGGAAGCAGACCAGACGCGCGACTGCTTGAGGGTATATTGCCGCGCCTCAGCCAGCGCCCCTTCAGCAATGCCCTGGTAGATGTTGGAAAAAATCAATTGGGCGATAAGCGGACGCAGGCAGGCAAACGGCGTGCTGAGTGGGCCGGGCTGCGTCAGCAACTCGGCCTCGTCCACCCGCACATGCTCAAAGTCGGCACTGCCGCTGTCGGTCTGGCGCTGGCCGATATTGTCCCAATCCTGGTGCAGGATCACGCCTTGGCGCGTGGTCGGAATGGCGGCAATCAGCAGCTTTTGGCTCTCGGCATCGATGGCGGAGGCGATCAGCATGTCGGAATCGGTAGCACCAGAACAAAAGCTCTTCTTGCCGTGAAACTCGCGCTGCCCGGCAATAATCTCGCTACTGGTGCGGGTATCCAGCGGGTTGAGCGCATTGCCCCAGAACCAGTTATTTTCCGCGGTTTGGCGGAACCAGGGCTGCCATTGCGCCTCGGTACCAAAAAGCCGTACTGTTGCCAGCATGAGGTGCTGGAAGGCAAACACTTGGGCGATCGAGCTATCCACACGAGCGAAGGTGCGTACGATATCCAGGGTATCAAGCCAGCTCGCGCCCAAGCCACCCAAATTCGAAGGAATGATGAGCCCCAGCAGCCCGCTGGCACGAATCTGGTCACGTTCAGCTTTGGGCGTGCCGCCTAATTGATCCCTGGTGACAGCCGTCTTGGCAAATTCGCTCGCCAAGGCCTGGGCTACAGTTTTGGGATCAACAGGCTCAGCAGGCCTGATCTCCGTCAAGGGTAATGCTTCAATTTGATTCAAGACTTTGCTCCTATTTGACTGCCGTCAGCTTACCTGCGGCTGGCGGGGGCACGATATCGTTCGCGACCATCTCGCCGAATGGGCCAGTAAGGTTAATACTACCCAGCGCACGCTGCTGGTCGATAGGTAGTAAAGGGAATAACAATTCAGCGACGCGATAAGCTTCCTCTAGATGTGGATAGCCCGAGAAGATGAAATAGTCTATCCCCAGTGCGGCATATTCCTGGATGCGATCTGCCACCTCTTGCGGGCTACCCACCAGTGCAGTACCAGCACCACCACGAACCAGGCCAACCCCGGCCCAAAGGTTGGGAGCCACGACAAGCTTATCGCGCCGCCCACCATGCAGGGAGGACATGCGACGCTGGCCTTCTGAATCGAAGCGCGAGAATGCCTTCTGCGCCGCAGCAATGGTCTCATCGGTAACATGTGAAATCAACTCATCCGCAGCCTGCCAGGCCTGCTCGCTCGTTTCGCGCACAATCACATGCATGCGAATGCCGAACTTGAGCGTACGCCCATGTGCAGCAGCCTTTGCCTTGACGATTTCTATTTTTTCCTTCACTGCGTGCAACGGCTCACCCCAGGTGAGATAAACGTCAATCTGTTCCGCTGCCAGCTCTACAGCCTCAGGCGAGGAGCCGCCAAAAAATAATGGTGGATAAGGCTTTTGCACCGGCGGATACATATTCTTGGCATTCTTGACCTTGTAATACTTCCCTTCAAAATCAACAGACTCGCCAGCAGCAACACCACGCCAAATCTTCAGGAACTCATCAGCCTCAGCGTAACGCTCCTCGTGGCTGAGAAAGCTGCCGTCACCATGCTGCTCATCCGGATCACCTCCGCTCACGACATTAATCAGCAAGCGGCCATCCGCAATACGATCCAATGTTGCGGCCATACGGGCAGACACTGTCGGAGAAATTGTGCCTGGCCGGATCGCAACGAGGAATTTGAGTCGTTTGGTGAAATTGACCAGCGATGATGCTACTACCCAAGAGTCCTCGCACGAACGTCCAGTGGGGATCAGAACGCCCTTGAAACCAAGCTCATCCGCCGCCTGGGCCACCTGTTTGAGGTAATGGTGGCTGACGGCACGACCACCATGGCTCGTGCCCAAATAGCGGCTATCGCCATGAGTAGGAAGAAACCAGAAAATATCCATCTTGCTGTCCTTGTCTGAGTAAACACATCAAAAAACCAACTACCCAGTTTCAGCAAGCTCCATGCCATCAGCTAAGTAAATGTTTCTTAAACACTTATAAAAACCATTTTTCAAGAACTGCTGCTTAATCAGCAAGAAATTGCTCAATTGCTGATATGCCAGCACACTACCTCTGCAGAATAACGCGACAGTGCTGATTATTCAGCAACAGTAACAATACAGATAGCAACAGCTCTTCCTCGGCACCAAGCCCAGATTGGCTTGGCAGGCTGCTTCCCAGGCATCATCAAATCAATCAGCCCCCTGTACTGAATTTTGGCACGATAGCTGCTATATCCTTATTAATTAACTTACGGATATAACTTTTGGCTATTTCAAATATTAAACTGCAGGGCAACATCGAAGAGCCGCAAGCGCTATCTATTCGGGATATTACGCAAGCGCTGGTGGCCGAGTTCCGCCTCACCGCTGTGGAACGTGACGAAGCAGGTGGCACACCGAAGGCCGAGCGTGACCTGATTCGCCATAGTGGCCTACTCGCTTTATCCATCCCGAAGCATGAAGGTGGCCTGGGGGCCAACTGGCAGGATGTCATGCAAGTCATTCGAGAGTTTGCCCAGGTAGATAGCTCTATTGCGCATGTGTTTGCCTTCCATCACCTCATGCTGGCAACCATCAGGCTATTCGCGCGCCCGGACCAATGGCAGCCTTGGTTTGAGCATACCGCACGTCTGAACTGGTTTTGGGGTAATGCGCTTAATCCATTGGACGAACGCACTATCAGTCGGCACGTAGGTCACTGGTATGAATTTTCCGGTAAGAAAAGTTTTTGCTCCGGTGCGCTAGATTCAGAAATGTTGATTGTTTCTGCCTATGCCCAAGATACACGCGAGCTGGTTGTTGCAGCCTTGCCGACGGGCAGGACGGGGATCAGTGTATTGCAGGATTGGCACAACATCGGCCAACGCCAGACCGATAGCGGCAGCGTCAATTTCGAGAAAGTACGTGTCGAGGCTAGCGATATTTTGGCTGACCCTGGGCCGCTCAGCACCCCCTTCTCTTGCCTGCGCCCATTGCTCGCCCAATTAATCCTGACAAATATCTATCTTGGCATTGCGGAAGGTGCCTTCAACGATGCGCGCCACTACACACTCAATGAAGCAAGGCCTTGGCACCGCTCTGGACAAGAGTACCCAGCGGATGATCCTTACATCCTAGCGCATTACGGCGAGTTCTGGGCGAGCCTGCAAAGCGCGCGCGCGCTTACCGACATCGCCGCCCGCAAATTTGACGAAGCATGGAGTAAGCAAGAGCAATTGACAGAGGCTGAACGCGGTGAAGTCGCTATCGACATCACCTCAGCCAAGATTATTGCCACACGCATCGGGCTAGACATTACCAGCCGCATGTTCGAGGTGGCTGGCTCGCGCGCCACGCATGCTGGCCTAAGGCTAGACCGGCACTGGCGCAACCTGCGTACCCACACATTGCACGACCCTCTCGATTACAAAATCAAGGAGCTAGGCGAATGGGCACTGAAACAACAGTTCCCGACGCCCACATTCTACTCATGAACTTACTGGACAACGACTATATGGGACTGACCCATCGCGAATTTGACAGCATTTACTCGAAAGAGGACGACATGAATTTGTTAACCCTACCCAACTCCCAGTCGCTCAGCACCTCAATACGTGCCACAGCCCAGGTGTTTGAAGATCCAAAATCGCTAGCGCTTCTTGCCCGCATTCAGCAAATAGCACCTAGCGATGCCAATGTACTGATCATTGGAGAAACCGGCACAGGCAAGGAACTGATCGCCCGCCATGTGCACGATCTCAGCCATCGCAAGGGCAAGCCTTTCGTCGCCGTCAATTGCGGTGCCTTCTCCGAGACGTTGGTAGAAAGTGAACTATTTGGCCATGAAAAAGGCGCATTCACCGGCGCATTCTCGGCCAAGACAGGCTGGTTCGAGGCTGCCAATGGCGGCACCATTTTCCTTGATGAGATTGGTGACTTGCCCTTAAGTATCCAGGTCAAATTGCTGCGCGTATTGCAGGAGCGCGAAGTCGTGCGTTTAGGCGCACGCAAGCCGACACCAATAGATGTACGCTTGGTTGCTGCGACCAACGTGCGACTGGAGGAAGCTGTATTAGCCGGGCATTTCCGCGAAGACTTGTTCTACCGCCTGCGCGTCGCACATCTGGAAATTCCTACCCTGCGTGACCGTCCTGGCGACATCCTGCCCTTGGCGCAATATTTTGTGAGCGAATACCGCCGCCGCCTCGGCTATGGCGAAGTAGAAATCGACGAGGATGCAAAACGCAAATTGCTTGCACACGCATGGCCTGGCAATATCCGCGAACTAGAAAATGCAATTCACCATGCACTGCTGATTTGCAAGGGCAACCGGCTGCGTAACGAGGACTTGCAACTATCGTCCATGCAACTATTCCACCGCAGCCGCCATGAACATGATGGTCATGGTGGTAGCGACTCACTGCAACATGCCTTGCACCAGCTATTTGAAGCCGGACACGAAACTCTTTACGAACATATAGAAGATACTGTCGTCCGCACAGCCTATCACTATTGCCACAACAATCAGGTGCAAACAGCACGTTTGCTGGGAGTCAGCCGCAATATCGTGCGGGCAAGGCTGATCAAGATGGGCGCAATTTCTGCGCTGAAATAAGCCTGGATATTAGCGATGAGCCGCCGTTGCATCATCACAGCACGGCGGCACCCAATAAAACGGTAGCATCAAGGGCTGATTTACTTTAATCTGCCTATCTGCATTTTGCAGCAGCATTCAACCATAGCACTACTCGACATGAGCACGATCAGTAAAATTTCTTCCTCTACCCTGCCTACCAAGTACGGTCAATTCATCATCCATGTCTATCACGATATACAAAGCGGCCAAGAACATGTCGCATTGGTGGCAGGCCATGTGCTTAATAATGATAACGTTATGGTGCGGGTGCATTCAGAATGCCTGACGGGCGATATTTTCTCTTCTAATCGTTGTGATTGCGGCGAGCAATTAGTGCTGGCACAAAGCATGATTGCAGAAGCAGGACAAGGCGTTCTGCTTTATCTCAAGGGACATGAAGGACGCGGCATCGGCCTTGCCAACAAGATCCACGCCTATGCCCTGCAAGATCAAGGGTTGGATACTGTCGATGCCAATCTGCATCTGGGTCTACCGATTGATCAGCGTAGCTATACGGCTGCCGTAGATATTCTCAAGGATCTGGGCGTGCATTCCTTGCGCTTACTCACCAATAATCCGGAGAAGGTATCCAGCCTGCAACAAGCTGGGCTGACCATTCATGAACGTATTCCACTGGTGATCCAGCCTAACCAGGATAACCTGCAATACCTACTGACCAAGCGCGACAAACTTGGGCACTTTTTCTCGCAAACGGAAATGCAGAGCCCAGATTTTGGCGAGCTGTAATTAGCGATTAAGTACATCAAATAAAAAGAGCGGTTAACCGCTCTTTTTATTTGATCAATTGAAATTCCTCTTCACATGATGCAGATGATAACCATGCTGCTCAATATCCTTGATAATCAGGCTGGCATCGTAATCTTGGTGCCTATCTTCTTTGTTCACCTCGACATCAGAAGTCTGGTGAATCAATTTGGCATAATCCGGGTCTGACACATCCACCTTGGAAACATCAGCCCCTGCCCTCACCGAGATATATTTATTACTACTGGTCGCACTCTTATAGATATCTACTTTCATGATGATCTCCACCTGGTTGATATTCAAAAAAGCATTGCTAGCCAAACTACTTACCCTGATATGACCACATGATCAAGAAGAAGTGCCATTGCTAGCACAGTGTTACTCCTTCCGCTCCACGCCCAGCTCCAGCGGCATCTTGACCTCATTTTCATCCGTCGAGATTCGATTTAAAGGCTTCACCTGCACTTTGCCAGCATCCAAGGACAATGTCTCCAATAGGTAGCGTCGCACAGCCTCCTGACGTGCATTTGCCAGCACCTCCAGCCACGATGGCTCCAACTTGGCTTGCTTGTTGAGGACATCTAGCAATTTTTCATAATAAGCAGCGTCATCTTTCTCCTGTTTGATGCCGTCACGGGTTTCAGGTGCCAACTGCTCCTTGCCAAGCTTATCCAGTGCTGAACGTACTTTTTTATTGTGGGTATCAACTGGCCCCGGCTTTTCACCAGGCTGTAGCTGGATACCCATTTTCGCCGCGACCTGGTTACGCACAAACTGCACTTGCAAGGCACGACCATCGGCCTTGTCATCAAGCACTGGAGCCACTTGCAATACCAATGCAGGCCGCTTGGCCAAGGCCTCGCTGATGACCTTGAGCTTTTCCTGTTCTGGTGGTGCAAGTTCAGCACTACCTGGATCAAACACCAACGCTTCCAGCTTATCCGAGCTAATACCGAGCAAGTTGCCCAACGCACGGAACGGCGAGGTCACCAGCTTACCCAGTACATTGACGATGGCCTTCCAAACGATTTTGCCATAGCTGAATTCAGGATCATCTAAACTGCCTGCGACAGGCAGATCAAGATCAATGACGCCGTTGCTATCCTCAAGCAACGCAATCGCCAGGTCTAGCGGCAAGTTAACCGCATCCTCGCTCGCCACTTTCTCGCCCAGCTTGAGCTTGTTGACGATAAACTTGTTCGCCCCGGCCAATTGGCGATTCTTGATCTTGTATTCAAGGTCTACCGATAGCTTGCCCGAGTCGATGCGACGACCAGCAAACTTGCCGGAATATGGCGTTAAGCGATTCATTTCCAGGTTACGGAATATCAACTTGAGATCAGTGAACTCGGTAGCCTGGAATGGTTGTACAGAACCGCGAATGCGCGCAGATCCATAATCATCCACCTTGCCATCCAGCTCAACTTGCGCCGTCGTAGTGGGCTTGGTGGACATGCCATTGATGACACCCGACAAGGTGTTGATATGCGTGCCAAACTGCGGAGTAAGCGATAAATCGGCAAACTCTAGATTGGCATTGTCAATGCGAATGCGCTCAATGGCGACCGGGAAGGGATCGGCAGCTTTTGTCGATGCTTGCACCGGCGTAGCCTGCGCTGTGCTGGTTGGCTGCTCCCGCAGAATACGTTGGACATTCAGAGTGCGATCTTCATAAATAATGAACTTGCCACGCGGCTGGTTCACCTTGAGTTCGTTAATATGCAGGCTATCCGGTGCCAAGGCCAGCTTGAGGCTGTTGGTGGAAAGGCTGCGCCACCCCAAGAACGCCTGCCCGGTATCCTCTTCCACGATATCGAGCTGATCAACACTAAAGCCACCTTGATATTGCATAGCCAATTGCTCAGCCTGCTTAAGGTTAAGCTTACCTTGCGTACTCACCGCGCCATTGTTCAACTTGAGCATGGCGAACTGATTGACGTAAGGCGCAAAAGGCTTAAGCGAGAAACCTGCAAGCTTAAGATTGATATCCCCGCTCATAGGCTCCGGTGCCAGCTTGCCACTCGCACTGAAACTACCACCTTGCTTGACCTTGAAAGCAACACTCACAGGCAGCGCACGCTTGGTATCCAGGCTGACATCCTTGACTTCCAGGCTAGCCTGCTCAATATCCAACGCCACTGGGGTTTTAGTGCTTGTATCGTTGAAGTGTAGGCCAGCATTTTCCAGCGCAAAGCGCTTGAGGTCGAATGCCCAGGAGGAAGGTGCGCCCTTCTCCACATCAGGCCTGGTTTGTGCTGTCTTGGCCTGATGCGCTTGGCCTTGCGCAGTGGGCTGCGCTGGCTCCAGAATGGCCTGCCAATTCACCTGCTTGGCATCCCGTAGTACATCCGCTCCCAGCCCCTTTAAAACAACCGCTTCCAGGCTGGCTTTCTGCGCAGCAATATCTACTTGCCCACCCTGCAAAGCCAAGCTTTCAAGATGAGCCACTGGTTTGTTATTAGCCCCCGAGCGTAGCGAGAATGGCCCGATATTGCTCTCAATCTCCTCAACTCGGCTTTGTCCTTGCTCACTGGCAAACTTCAACTTGAGCGATAAACTATCGACTGCAACTTGCAATGGCTGCTTGAAAGTCTCATCTGTGTAGTCCAGCTTGAGGCCATCGATGTTGGCTTGATTGAGGTGAATGCTCCATGGATAAGGGCTGGCATGATCACTATCCTCACTTGCACCAGGCTGCCCATCATCCGGCGCTGATGCCGCATGTAACTGTTGCCAATTGACACGACCATCGCCTTGTCGTGTCGCATTCACTTGCCCTTGCGCCACAGCAAGGCTGCCTATATCCAGCTGATGTGCCTGCAAATCCAGGCCCACTTGCTCTACCGTGATAGATGGCAGCGCCAGCAAAGGCTTACCATGTTGCGTTAGCTTGATATCTGTCAATGCAAGCTTGAGTGCGTCAAACTGCACTTGTGCTTGCTCCTGCATCTTGAACTGCAAGCTGGGCAACTCAACTGCCAATTGCTTCAGTTCCAACTTGCCCTCTTGTGCTTGCGATTGCAGCAATATTGCTGCAGCATCATCCAGCACCAGGCTAAAATTGTTGATCGTGGCCTCGGGCTTGTCCTGCACGATGGCGAACTGGTAATCCAGCTTGGTCTTGAGTTGTCCCGACGCTAGCTTGATCGGCAGGGCATCAGGTGGCAACACTGCCAGTAACTTGGCAAGCTTGAGACCTTCCAGCTCAAACCTGCCACTAGACACCACGGGGTTGAGTCCCAACTCGCCCTTCCATTTCAGGGTGCCGCCCTGCTCAGGCAATTTCGCCAAGATAGCGTAATCCCCAAGATCTTCCGGCAATGTGGAAAACCCATCTAACTCCAGCCCCAGTGGCTCTAGTACTGCCCGGAAAGCCTCTGGTCGATTGCGGTCAACATACTCAACATCGCCCCGCTCAATCAAGATATGGTCAACCAACAAGCGTGCCATGCCCTCGCTCTTGGGCTCATCCGGCTTTTCATTGAGCTTGGCAATCAATGCCGCCCAATTGCTTTCACCACCTGGCAATATCTCAAAGCTGACATGAGGCGCGGCCAAGTGAATATCCTTGAGCCGCCATGCAAAACGGAACAAACCACTTAACTCAAGATCAGCATGCAAACGCTCAACACTGGCAAGTGAAGCACCCTCAGGGGTTGTGAGCTGTAACTGCTTGACCGTCACGGCCAAGCGTAAGGGATCAAAATCGACGCGTTCAACCTGCAAGCGGCTGGCCAGCTTGTTTTCAGCCACCCAAGGCAACAAACGCTGCGCAATCGGGTTGACGGCAAAATAGCCAAATAGAAGATAAGACACCCAGAAACCAAGCAGCATCAGGAAAGGTAGGCTAGTCAATGCCTGCCAGACTTTTCCTGCAATGATCTTCCTATCCGCCATGAGTGCTCTCCTCGCCAGTCCGCTAGCTTATTGATTTTAATGACTTGCCGTCATGGTTAATGCGCGTGATCAAAGACCAAGCTAAAAGTGACAGGCACCACGGTGCTAATAGAAGGAAGTTGCGCGATCTCGCGCAGCTTGTCTATACCTTCGGTGTAACCCAACGCTGCTGCATCCAGCAATAAAGGCTCTATCGTACTGACCAGCAAGCCTTGCTTGCCCAGCCCAACCACGCGCAGTCTGGTTTCCAGCGGAATTGTCTTACCGTTGATCACCAGCTGCAGCTTCACCGCCTCGATCTTGGCTTCACCAGCGGCAGGTGCCTTGAATGTATTCACGGCATTACCGCTAATATCCGCCTGGGGGAAAGTGGCAACATCAAACAACATGCTCTTCATGCGCTCATCCCGCACGGGGATATTGGTATTGACGCTTGCTAGATTAATCGTTGCCTTGAAAGCGCCATTCTGGCTGATGGTGCCAGCCAGTTGGTTAAAACGATGCGCCTCTCCAATGGTGTTTTTCTTGATGGATACAAAATTCAAGACTGAACTATCGTTATTCAAGGTCCAATCTGCACTAGCGACCTGAGAAAACAACAACCCCATGCCCAGCATACCCATGGCAATTACAGAAAACTTTTTCATCTCAATCTCCATTACTATATTGATTGTTATTCATGTTTAAACTCGGTCAATTTCCTTGGCAAGGTAAAACCATTCACTTCCTGGTTCCGCCCCTGGATTGGGAAACACGATATAGACAGCTTCCCTCGCTCGAATTTCCCGGCCATCTGCACGCGTGCCTATCAATGTACCAGGCTCCAGTCGTTCAAAACCACGCCATTCCTGCGCCAAAGTGTCTGCATGTGCATCCCGATCCACCACCTCGAATAAACGCAAGGTTCTACGCCCAGGCGTTTCGAGCGGAACAGCCTGATCACTCAGTCCCAGCCATGCCAAGGTATTCAAAATCGCCTGGTAAGCGACTTCTGGCGCTGACACATCCTCATGTTGCCCACATTCCAGCGTCAAGCCATAGCCATCTTGGCTACGCATATACTCCGTGGTGCCAACGCCATAGCGTACATCGGCGTCCGCACCAGCCGCCCGGGCTTGTCGGTGCGCCACGCCATTGGCATAAGTATCCAACCAGCCGTCCACAAATAGTTTGACGCCCAGTCGCCGTGCCAATGCCTCCTCCTCGGCTTCATGGGCAAAAGGTTCCAGGCTACCCTGATTATTGTTGGGACCCAGCATCGCAAATGGCTCGCCTGGCGTATGGAAGGAATGCAAATCCAGTAGCACATCATGATTAGCCAGCAACGGGCACAGCCAATTGGCAACATGATCCTCAAACTCTTGAGGATGCTCGGTCGGGAATAGCTTACGATTTAAGTTGCGTTCGCCAACACGGGTATATTGCGCCCTAGCGAGCGGGTTACACACTGGCACAAAGGTGACGCTGCCAGCAAGCAAGCTCAATTCGCCACGTTGTATGTCGCTGATCACCCTGCGAATCGCCATCGTGCCACACGGCTCATTGCCATGCACACCGCCCAATACGATGAGACGCTTGCCAGCTTGCACGCCGCTGAATGATATAGATTCAAAATGAAGGCTCATGTCTGATTATCCCCGTTTAGCCACGCTTTTTGCAATGTCATGGCATCTATCAGATTAAGCAAATCCCAATAGTTGGTGGCTGTAAACAACCAATTGGCTGTTTACAGCCACCAACTGCAACCAAATGCTCGCTCAATAATCATCACCATACCGGCGCAATCGCCCGCCATATCGCAACCTGACAAAAAACTGACGTATCAGGCCCGCTTATTGCTATCTATTCTCACAAGATTATCTTTTGTAGAGCAGATCAGCATGAGACTCAATCCAACCTGGCATGGCATCGATTTACAATGGGCTTATTCAGATCTGCTCCCCTCCATTTATCGTCACACGGGCTATCATCGAATCGCATGCGATGTATTGCATGATGCCTTGATCCGCTTTGCCATTTCGAGCAGCCCAGGCCGCCTGGAGCAACCCCATGCCTATTTGCGCACCATCGTGCGCAACCTACTGATTGATGGTTATCAGGAGCAATCGCGCTTTTTGCCTTTGGTGGATGAAGAAACCGGGGAAAACCATGAACTGAATCAACCAGCAGCGCCCTCTGCCGAACACCTCATCGACATGCAACAGAGGCTCACCGCACTGCTCAACATCATTGACCACATGCCGGCACGCTGCAAGGAAGTATTCTTGCTCTTCCGCATCGAAGGATTATCGCAACAGGAAATAGCTGAGAAATTAGGCATTTCCATTAATATGGTGCAAAAACATATCATGCGTGCCATGCTAGATTTGCTTGAAGCCAAGGACCTCATCAACTAACCGTTCTAGCCTCCTATCGGCACGACCTGAATCTCACCAGCATGAGCCATATCTCTTTACAACGCAGCGCACGCCAGGCCGCCATCAAGTGGTTTGTCATTATGCAGGATGCCGATATTGAGCATCCTGAGCGTAGCCGTTTCGAGGAGTGGCTGTTCTCCCATCCGGCACACCAGCGGGCTTATCAAGAAGTATGCACTTTATGGGAAGACCTGGATTCGCCTGATCGCCTGCTGCACCTTGAAAGTGCCATGCAGCAGAAAATCTTTATCGAGAAAACCGACCGCAGCAAAAAAATCCGCACCGTCATTACCCGCACACTGAGCGTCATGTTCTTTGCCGTGGCTGGTATCAGCACTTATTACGGCTATGAAGCCTGGGAGAGCCAACCGACCATGCACATGGTGGCCAACACGGCAATCGGTCAAATCCGCTCCCAAGTGCTGGAAGACGGTACCAAGCTCATGGTCAATGCCAATAGCGATATTGAGATTACCTACACCCGCAAAGAACGTCGCGTCATCCTGAAACAAGGCGAAGCGAGTTTTGATGTTGCCAAAAATCCTGACCGCCCGTTTGTCGTCGATAGCGGCCTTGCCAGAATCACCGTGCTGGGTACACGTTTTGCCGTCAATAAATTCAGCAGCAAAGTACGTATTAGCGTGGATCATGGCGTTGTGCGGGTAGAACCTCAGCAATACCTCACCACCGAGCTGACCGGGGTGAATCGCTACGCAGAGCATGTATTGACGCTACGCGACAATGAAGTAGCTGAATTCAACCTCAATGGCCAATCCAAGCGCCTGCAACGCCCGGCAGCCGATGCCTTCAGCTTTGAATTTGGCACCATTACATTCGACCAAGCCGGGTTGGAAGAAATCGCAGAAACCCTTTCGCGCTATCGCCAACTCCCGGTCACAGCGCAATTTGATTCGGCAAATGATGTCAGTATCACCGCCGTCATTCAGGCTAAATATACAGAACGCTTCATCACCGAATTACCCATCATTGCCCCGGTCAAGGTGAACACCGATGGCAACCTAACCCTCCTAACCCCAAAGAAGATGCAAAACTCCCGCAAGCCATAATATCTTCATGGTGATTGCGTCATGCAGTAACCACCGTTGGTAAAACACTAGTTGCAACAAAATGCCCTACAAATTATGCATGGCAATACAACTCAACTTACCAATACCCATCCCTTAGCTTCACTTCACCATAAAAATATTTCCAAACTTGTATCCAAGACATCAGGGTTTTGCTTTCCTAAAGGTTATATCGATAGTAGGAATAATTTTTTAAGGAGATAAATGAATTGGATATTTTCAAGATCATGTACCGCATAGTAATCGCATTAGTAGGGCTACTATTCATTATATTGCTCGGCACCCTTTCGCTTTCTTTGTAACTAAGCAGGCATCAAGGACTGCAAAGCCAAATTTCCCATCCCGTCCGTACCTTTGATCCCCACCTCTCCTCCACACTGCGGCACCTCATCAATATTAATTCCCCACGTCCCAACCGCATTTCCGCAAATCCCAAAAAGATCAGGAAACTTTCCCATCAATACAAACAATTGATTTTAATAAACAATTATCCAAGTTCATCAATTTCTAGTTTTTCTCAAAAAAAAACCATCAGGGTTTCTTGAACTGAACAGTTAAACAAGCATGTAAGGCGAATTTTGTCGCCTGCATACGAGGTTAATCAGCCTGCTTCTTGCCAGGTAGAACCTTCAATAATTAAAAGTTAGATCATAAAAATAAGAATAAATAATTATTAAATACATGGAGCAATGGGATGACCAGGAGAGGGAGAATTTTTCATGAACCACCACCACTCAAAAAGCTATCACGCGCATTGTGCCGCGCTTATAGCCATAAGCGCGCGGTAATACTGACAGCAATGGTAGGAGTCATGCCACTTCAACCACAAGCAGCGGAACTTGATACCACATTGCCAAAAAGCAATGCGAGCACCGGCGCTTTCGCGCCCAGCAACATTGATATCCCCAGCCAACCTTTAGATGCCGCACTCAAGCAACTTGCACGCACCACAGGCATCAGCGTCGCCTTCGACAGCAATCTTGCCACAGGCAAGACCGCTCCCGCAGTCAAGGGCCGCATGAAGCCAGACCAAGCCCTCAAAATGCTGCTTGCAGGTAGTGGCCTGGAATCTACAATCAATCAAGACAATGCCGTCATTAAAGCTGCGGCAGAACAACCAGCGATAGATTTTCAGCAAGTAGATGCAGTTGAAGTGCGCGCGAAGCGATTTTACGAGATTGGTCCGTTGCCTGGTTTAGGTCTCACAAAAGAACAAATCCCTGGCAATGTTCAAAGTATATCGGCTAAGGAAATTAAAGAATCTCATTCATTAAGCATCACAGACTTAATGAATAAAAAACTTCAGTCGGTTACCGTTAATGATTATCAAGGAAACCCTTTTCAAATGGACTTGCAGTATCGGGGTTTTACTGCAGGACCACAGATTGGCACACCACAAGGATTATCCGTATTTTTTGATGGTATCCGGGTAAATGAACCTTTCGGTGACGTGGTGAACTGGGACATGATTCCCATGAATGCCTTGGAGAGTTTCGATGTATTTCCAGGATCAAATCCGATTTTTGGATTGAATACACTGGGTGGTGCACTCACCATGAAAACTAAGGATGGCTTCAATAATACTGGCATTAGTGCAGAAGTATTGACTGGATCATTTGGTAGAAAATATCTTCAAGCTGAAGCTGGATGGAATAATGGAACAATAGCTCTATTCGGTGCAGGAAATTTTTTCATGGAAGATGGCTGGCGGGAAAATTCGCCAAGTCGAGTAAACCAGTTTTTTGGTAAAGCCAGCTACCGTGGTGACAAACTTGACCTTAATCTGAGCACACTATGGGTAGGCACCGACTTGGTAGGCAACGGTTTAATTCCTAATCAAATGTACCAGCAAGACCGTAATGCATCGTTTACCTCAGAAGACACGACTGAAAACAGACTCACTCAGTTCCAACTTTCCAGTAGCTACTTCGTCAATGAAAACTTCACAATAACGGGCCAAATATATAGGAGAAATAGTAATCGACGTGCGTTGGGTGCGGATGCTTATACAGATGGATTTCCCAGTACGCAAGAATTACAGCGTAATTTAGCACCGGGTGAGGAGGTAAGTTGCCAATTTCTCAGTACCAACTCCTACGGGATCCCCGACTATTATGTTTTTGCACTATCTGACCAATGGGACACAACCTCCCATCCATTTCTTCAAGACTTTTTTTCCAATAGTAATAACCCAGGTTATGACCTAGAGGCTGCACTTTCGCAGTATGCACCTGATGCACTTAATGGAAATTTATCAGCGGAATATGCAAAAGGTGTTAAGGATAATTTCAATTATTGGAAAAACTCATTGGATTCAACATTATTTCAAAAAAATAATATTCCACCACCATCACAATGGGGAGATCCAACGGATTACTCTAATGGAGATTTTTCTTATATGACACTGGGTAATTTATATGATGTTTTCAGAACTAATGTTCTCGATATTGATAACACAGGATTTGAACCTCAAATGAATTACTTCTACACGGAAGATGGTGTGAAACACGTAGTACTTACTCGCTCTCCTCTTAATAAAAATACTTGTCAAGGAGCACAAGCTGATTTGACAGACTACACAAGGAGTGGGAATGGATTACCAGTTAATGCTGATGGTGCAGGACATGGAGGAACAGGGCAAATAGATGGTATACCAGTAGCAGTGTTAACTGACAACAAAATTAGACAGCAAGTTGAAGGTGCTTCATTACAGTTTAATTGGAACTTTGAGAAACATAAATTCATGGTTGGCGCTTCTATTGACATAGCTAAAGCTAGTTATTCCAATAGTCAACGTTTTGGACTGTTTAATGAAGATCGAAAAGCGTATTTATCTCCAGAAAATATTCTTGACATGTATGTCGCAGCAGACTCCCCAATTTCCAATAATAATTTTAGTGGCACCTCTACAACAAAAAGTATTTATGCCAGCGAAACCTGGAGTCCTATTGAAACACTACACATTACCGGATCAGCACGCTATAACGCCACACAAGTAAAAAATAAAATCGCAACACGGACAGCATTTACCTATTATCAATTAGGCGCTTATATTGCAAGGCCTGACGATTTTAACCTGTGCCTAGGTAGCGCAGATAACTGTCCATCTACAGGATATAGACGTAGCGATGGTAGCAGTCTATTAAAGCCGGCTGAAACAGAAAAATTTAGTTTTTATTCCCTTAATCCTTCTCTCGGATTAACTTGGGATGTCAAGAAAGATCTCAATTTTTATGTCAACTGGGCACAAGGTACACGCACACCTAGTGTTGTAGAACTTGGTTGCGCATTCGATGGTAGACCCAGTGGTAGTAAGACATGGGGCGGGGATAAAAATGGCAATGGTTTGCCTGATCCAGAGGAAATGGTAGATATCCCAAATAGTCTTGCCCAGAATCGTTCGTGCACTTTACCCACTACCTTATCTGGCGATCCTTATCTGCCGCAAATTAAAGCAACAACTTATGACATAGGTCTGCGAGGCATTATCGGTGAAAACTTGCGTTGGAATATTGGTGCTTACCAAACAGATTTAAAAGACGATATTTATTTAGTCACTATTGGAGCCGCTAACAGCTTCTTTGACACGATTGGTAAGACTCGTCGCAGGGGTATAGAGGCCGGACTATCTGGCAAATGGAATAAGCTGAGCTTTGGCATGAACTATGCACTGACTGATGCCACTTTCCAAGATACTTTTGACATGATATCAGACCATAACAGTAGTGCTGTGGTAAACCTTGCAAATGGGCTTGCGGGAGTAAATGGAGAAGCATTCCGATCCATTACTGTTAAGCCAGGGGACCGTATGCCAGGAGTACCTTTGCATAACTTAAATGCGACTGTAAGTTACGAAATAACGGATAAATGGCGAGTGGGTTTAAGCGCTGTATTACACTCCGAAAGCTTCATTCGTGGAAATGAGAATAACAAACATCAAGCAGGAGTAACTGAATATTATGTTAACAATGTCGGTGACCTGGTTGCGCGACAACCATTCAACAATCCTGGAAAAGTGGATGGTTATACAATATTTAATTTCCAGACAAGTTATCAATTCAATTCTGAATGGATCGCCACTTTACTAATTAATAATATCTTCGATAAAGAATATTTCACAGCAGGTAGATTGGGACGCAACCCGTTTTCACCAAGTATCAATGGTGCTATTAGTGCTGGTGGCTACAACCATAATTCAGATGAGTGGCTAAGCTCTAACTTTTTAGCGCCAGGTGCACCTAGAGCAGCATGGTTCACTTTGAGATATGAATTTTCACCGAATAAAAGATAATTAACTTTTTAAAATCAATGACTTAAATAAAATCAATCTAGAAAAGATTAAAGGGCATTATGACTGCCCTTCAGCGTTCGACCTGATCAACTAAAGCACACTCAACGACTTGAACTGATTAGGAGAACTGGTGGTGCGGGCAACCATAATGCCTGCTAATTGTACCGTAAAGGAATTACCAATGAAAAACGCTACATTAAAATTAGCTGTTCTTGGAGTTTTCAGTATGGCATCAGCTCAGTCCGGTGCTGCCTTTGTGAATATTCCTACCGCTGGCTTTGGAACTAGCGCATATACCCCTTGCATGGCGCAACCGACGACTATTGGAGGGAACCCTACCACCTTTGGCAACTTTGGCTCAGGCAGCGTTGGCAATGGCAATCCAGCACCAACACCAACCACTAGCGCCAACAATACTTGCGCTATTGTTCCCGCTCCCTCCAGCGATATAGGCTCCCCTGAGACAAATTATGCTTTTGTAGCTTCAGCAACAAGGCCTATCGTCATCAATAACATTTACACTGCCGGCAATGTCACTGTGGGGAATGTTTTCGAAGTCGTATGGCGTAAACCTGCCGCCTCCGCCCCAGTAACAGCAACACCTATGTGCATCATTGGTGCGCGAGTATCGTTAACCAATATCGCCTACAGTAGCGCTGGTGATTTAGCAGGTGCAAGATTTGAGGTCAATGATTTGGCACGTGGTGGCCTAAATGGTCTAACAGTCGATGCTGCATATGCTTTAACTACATCAACAGCATCACCTGTATATCGAATAGGTCGAACTTATACCTCAGTTCAACATCGAGCTTTTGCAGCCTCGCCAACCTTTGGTGATCAAGGCGGAGCCCTTCCGGGAACAGGATATCTAACCCTACCGACCACACCAGGGTCTACTGCTTCAATCAATGGTGTCAATCGATTCACCGGAACTACAGCGAATGCATTGCCACTGTCCAACCCAGTTGCAGCAGAACAAACAGCCAATGTAGATGATGCTTGGGTTGACTTCACATTTGATGCCAATGCAGTAGATGACGATGGCAGTTCAAACCCTGTTTCAGCAATGACTTACGTAAAAATTGCTTGCAATACCGATACAGCAGCCACCATTAACTCTGTCTACAACCCAACTACTAATCCCGGTGGTTGGACAAGGGCTGATGCTATTCGCCTGCGTCAAACAGCACAGGAAAAATCACCATTTATATCAGTGGGAACAAGCGGTTACGTATTGCCTGGACAACCAGCAATAACACCGTCAAGCGTTGCACCATTTTAAACAATAGTTAATACGTTATTGAATCGAAATATCGCAGCGAAATAACTAAATTTTCGCTGCGAATTAAATCATTTTAGGAGAATAAAATGGCTATCAAGATTTTCAATGCAACGGAAACTGAATATACCGGTACAGCAAATGCTGATTTGATTATCGGCAATAATTTAGGAAATTTTATCGATGGTGCGGGCGGAAATGACTTAATTATTGGCGGCAGTGGTAATGATGCCATCTTTGCTGGCGATGGCAATGATATTGTTTTTGGTGGTGGAGGTGATGATGTCATTGATTTAGGAGCTGGCAATGACATTGCTTTTGGCGGCAGTGGTTCAGATAACATATTTGGCGGTGCTGGGAACGACATCATATTCGGAGGCAGTGGTGACGATGTCATTTTTGGCGATGATGGCGATGACATATTAAGCGGTGGTGAGGGCTTTGACATCGTTTATGGTGGCGCAAGCACACTTGGTGACGAAACAGTTGTTGGTAACCTCTATTTAGTTACCGACAATGATATTTTGATTGGCGGAAGTGGAAACGACACATTCAGAATTGGTGCCGAAGCTGAAAATGTTGTCATCATGGGTGGTGTATCAGGACTGGATAACTCAGGAAATGAAGCTCGCTATGTTGATGTCACAGAAAACGAAGAAACAGAAGAATTGTTTGCTTACGATACGGTTACCGGCCAAGTTGTTCTTCTTGATGACATTGAAATTTCTGAGCAAACTGAAACTGATGCTCGCATTAACATTGTTACTCGCCCAGGCTCAAGTCAAATCAGTACAGCAGCCAGTACAATTGCTGGTTATAACGCAGTAGACACTATTGAATTTACTCAGTCCGGCGACTTCTCAGAGTCATTAGTATTCTCCGGCATCGAGCGCATTGAGTTGGCCAGTGGTGTCAATATTATTTTGTCCGCTGAGCAGTTAGAAGAAAACGGCGAATCATTGAGTCGTGGAGAGCTCAACCCAGGTACGCATATCTACGGCGTCGCTGGCGGCCCTACCGAATCCGTCACCATCAAGCTGGAGTTCGAGGAGGAAGAATTCGAGCCTGATGTCGATGGTGCAGACGAGGTAGAGTACTTGGCAGCTGAATTTGAGGTAGACGACTACTCCGTTGCCGAGCTCTTCCACAACGTGGACATCATCTACGATGCCACCGAAGGCGAAGCTGGCAGCTATGTTCGTATCGACGGTGCCAATGAAACCGATGGTGCCCGCGAGATCGTGCTGGGTAGCGATGGCGTAGATTATGTCACTGCACGCCTGGGTGATGATGTGGTCTACGGCAATGGTGGTAACGACTTGCTGGTTGGTCACGGCGGTGCGGATTACCTTGACGGCGGCGAAGGCGACGATATCTTCTTGATCACTGGTTTTGGTAGTGGCGTGCAAGGCACCACATCCAAGGCTGACGATGGTAACCCTGAGTGGATCGCCACTGGCGCGAAGCATGATGTGATCGTTGGCGGTGAAGGGACTGATACCCTGCGTATTACTACTGGCATCGGTGCTAACAACCAAACTGCTGGCACTATCATCCTCAACGACGCTAACTTCCAGGAAATGGAAGTGGTGCAAGTGGGTGGTACTGTTGGTCGCCTAAATGTGGAAAACACAGCCTTGCAGTTGCTGAATGACCATTATTTCTTCAATGCTGGCGGTACGGTAGCCGACCTCTCCAATGCCAAAGGCAATAACGGCGGCACGATCAACAATGTAGTCGTTGATGCTTCCGGCGTAACAGCCAATGGCCTGACCTTTGAAGGTAACGGCAACACCCAAACTTTCATCGGCACCACTCAGGATGACCGCTTCGTCAGCAATGGCGGGTACGACACCCTGACTGGTGGATGCGGCTCCGATACTTTCGCCTTCGGCAAGATTTGGACACAAACCGTGACTGGCGATGATGATGAGGTGCAGTGGTATGAAAACGTTGGTGTTGATCTCACTAACGACGATACCGACACCATCACAGACTTCGCTAGCGGCGTGGACAAGATTGAGCTTAATACGGATCAATTCGCTTCGTTGGTCGGCTTCAATGCTGGCAACCTAGTGATTGGCACTGGCCCGCTTGATGCAGATGACTACCTGGTGTTCAACACTTCCACCAATACCCTGCAGTATTACGCAGATGGTAACGGTGGTAGCGCAGCCATTGACATCGCCATCCTGACTGGCGTTAGCTCAATCACAGCAGCGGATATCGTGGTTGTTTAATTAGGGGTGCCGGGCTGGCAACACCGGCCCGGCAGTGTCCTGATTTTCACCAGGAATACTGCATACGTGATTAAAAACAATAACTCCGCTGTACTGAAGAAATCCTTGATGGATCTTACCTCTCTCTTTCATCGAGTGATTTTCTTCGGTTTTTTTACCAACCTGCTGGTGTTGGCACCATCGTGGTACATGCTCGAAGTCTATGACAGGGTGATTTTTAGCCGTAATCTTGCGACTTTGCTCATGCTCACCATGATGGTGATCTTTATTTACCTGATCATGGAAAGCCTGGAATGGGTGCGCCGCGGCATGATGCTGCAAGCTGCCAACCGGCTTGATCAAGCCTTGAGCCAACCTATTTTCAATGCAGCGTTCGCAGCAAAGCTAAGCAATGCCGGCTTCCCTGCGCAGCGTGTATTTGCCGATTATCGCAGCGTGAGGGAAATGCTCTATTCCCCTGCCCTGCTAGGCCTGATTGATATTCCCTTTATCGTGATTTTTCTTGTCGCTATTTTCTTTATTCATAGCAGCCTGGGATACCTGACCCTACTTGGATTGGCAGTACAAACCATTATCGCCCTGCTGAACCAGATGCGCGTGCAGCCACTGCTGCAAGAGGCCAACCAGCATGCACTAGCAGCACAGAGTTATTTCAGCAATATCCAGCAGCATGCAGAAGTGACACGTGCCATGGGCATGCAAGCGGCACTAGAAACCCGCTGGCAAGACAAACAGCAAGCCTTTCTCGACAAGCAGGCGAATGCCTCGGAGATTGCTGGCCAGCATGCGGCATATTCCAAGTTTCTCCAGATTAGTCTCACCTCCCTGGTATTAGGGCTAGGTTGTTATCTGGTGATCAGCCAAACCTTGATCAACGGCGCGGCCATGATGATCGTTGCATCCATTCTTGCTGCACGCGTATTGGCCCCCTTCAGCCAATTGATCGCGCAATGGCGCAGCATTGCTAATGGCTTGCAGGCATATGACCGCCTGAATGAGCTTCTGGAGCAGCATCCAACCAAACAGGCAGGCATGGCATTACCGGCACCAACAGGCGAGCTTACGGTGGAAAACCTCAGCTATTCCCTGACAGAAAATGCCCGCGAGCCTATGTTGCGTAATATCCAGTTCCGCCTGCGTCCTGGCGAATTGCTACTCATCACCGGCCCCTCAGCCTCTGGCAAAACCACATTATCCAAATTGCTGGTAGGCCTATTACAGCCTAGTACGGGCAAGGTGCGACTCAATGGCGTAGACATCTTTCAATGGGATAAGGCCGAGCTTGGGCCATACCTGGGTTACCTACCGCAAGACATTGAATTGCTGGATGGCACCATTACCGAGAATATCTGCCGTTTTGGCACGCCAGACCATGCCAAGCTGACCGAGGTCATTGAGCTGCTGCAATTACAGACCTGGATAGAGAGCTTGCCCGATGGGCTTGATACCCACATAGGCCATGAAGGTTACCTGCTATCAGGTGGTCGCAAGCAGCTCATCGGCCTGGCAAGAGCTTTGTATGGTAAACCCACTATCGTGGTGCTTGACGAACCCAATGCCAACTTGGATGAGGCTAGTGAACAATGCCTGCAACAAGCGGTGCGCATGCTCAAGAGTCAAGGCACCACCTTTATCATCATCAGCCATCTGCAAGGCATACGCCATGTGGCCGACAGCATGATGGTGATGATGAAAGGCCAAGTGCTCCGCTATGGCAAGACTGAGGAAGTATTAGCCTCGTTGCAACAAGCTGCCACTCCACAAAGGAAGCAGGCATGAGCACCCAGCCCATCTCCCTGCGCGGTTACTTGGCATTGTTCAAACATGAAGCTTGGAGTATTGCCCTGTTCAGCATGGTGACCAATGTCTTGATGCTCGCTCCCACGCTGTATCTATTGCAATTGTACGATCGTGTATTGCTGAGCCGTAGCGAGATGACACTGCTGGCAGTGACCTTGATCACCCTCTTCCTGTTCATGGTGATGGCATTTTCCGACTGGGTACGCTCCCTAGTCGTGATCAAGGCAGGCGTGCGCTTCGACAAGCTGTTGACGTCTAGGCTGTTTTCCCTAGGCCTGACGAGGCAAGCAGCACAAGGCACACAGCAAGCTATGCAGGACCTGACATTCATTCGCCACTTCATCACTGGTAACGGCTTGTTTGCCTTTTTCGATGTGCCTTGGACCTTGCTCTATATTGCCGTGTTGTTCATCCTTAGCCCGATACTGGGAGCCTTGGCCATCGCCCTTTGTATGGTGCAATTTGGCCTTGCACTGTGGAACCAGCGTAGCACTGCGCAACCACTAGCGGATACAGCAGAAGCACGCCAACATGGCTTGCAATTCCTCGATAGCAAGCTGCGTAACATTGACACCCTGCATGTGCTTGGCATGCTGCCACAGCTCAGGCAGCGCTGGTTAGCCATTCAGGGCCGCTGGCACGCGCTGGATGCAAAAACCAACGAGGTACAAAGCCGCAATCAGCAGGTCAACAAGTTTGCCCGCTATACCATGCAATCCGGCATGTTGGGCATGGCAGCCCTACTAGCGGTCAAGGGAGACATTTCCATTGGTGCGATGATTGCCTCCAATGTGCTGATCGCGCGAGCATTACAGCCATTTGACGTGATCGTGGGCACCTGGAAGCAATTTATCCAAGCCAAGGCCTCAGCAGGCAATATCGACCAATTGCTAGCCACTGGCACCGATCATGACGACATTACCCAACTGGTAACGCCAAATGAGGCTATCAAGGGCAGGCTGTCATTGGTGCAGGTGGCGGTAAAGACCAATCATGGCACACCATTGTTAAAACCGCTCAACCTTGAGATTGAGCCCGGCGAGATTCTCGGCGTCCTCGGCCCTTCTGGTTCCGGCAAAACCACACTGCTGCGTTGCCTTGCCAACACCTGCGATCAGCGCGAGGGCGAGATATTGGTCGACGGCATTGCACTTTCTCGCTTGCCCGCAAACCTCTATGCCTCAGCCATCGGGTATCTACCGCAGGAAACCGCCTTATTGGAAGGCAGTATTGCCGAAAATATTGCGAGATTTACGCAGCCAGAACCTGAGAAAGTGATACAGGCTGCACAAGCCGCAGGCATTCACGAGGCAATTTTGCGCTTGCCCAAGGGATATGACACCCGATTGAGCGCCGAAGCACCAGTGCTCTCAGGTGGGCAGCGCCAGCTAGTTGGCCTGGCGCGGGCGATCTACCAGCAACCCGCCATCCTGCTGCTTGATGAGCCCAACGCCCACCTTGACGACCAGGGTGAAGCCAGCCTGATCACCGCACTATTGCTGCTGAAAAACCAGGGCAAGAGCATCGTCCTCGTCTCGCACCGTACACATATCCTCAATATTACCGACAAGTTACTGGTACTCGACCAAGGCAACATGCTGTGGCATGGCCCGCGTGAACAAGTGCTTGCGGAAATCAATCATGCCAGGCAAAGCCCGGCAAGCAAGGTGGCATAAGGATGAACAACATGACTCAAGCTGTACAACACACATTGCCCGACATGCTTGCACCCGCCTCCAATGTAGTACCCCTGCATGAACAGGGAAATGAGATCGGGCATGAACGCAGCACAACAAAACTGGGGCTGATCATCCTACTACTTGGCTTTGGGGGCTTCCTCGCCTGGGCAGCATTGGCACCATTGGACGAGGGGGTACCCACTGAAGGCGTCATTACCGTGGAGGGGCGACATAAAACCATACAGCACCTCACAGGCGGTATTGTCAGCCAATTGATGGTGCACGAAGGCCAACCAGTCAAGGCGGGAGATGTCCTGTTTACGCTAGATGCGACTGCCAGCAAGGCACGCTTTGATGAAGTACGCCAACGCTATCTGGGCTTGCTCGCCCATGAAAGCCGCCTGCTGGCAGAAAAATCCGCTGCAGGCAGCATCACCTTCCACCCTGAACTGATCAAGCAGCAAGCAGACCCTTATGTGCAACAGCTGATGCTGAATCAATCCCAATTATTACGCGCCCGCCAGCAAGCGTTACGTGCCGATGTGGAAGCCATGCGCGAATCTATCGAGGGCCAGCAGGCCTTGATAGAGGGCTATCAGGGCGTAGCAAGCAGTTATCGCTCGCAAGTGGATTTGCTGACGCAACAACTGACGGGTATCAAGCAACTTGTCAGCGAAGGCTATGCCCCGCGCAACCAGCAAAACGAGCTGGAACAAAAGCTGGCAAAAACTTACGGCCTAATCGCCACCAATGATTCCAATATCCTGCGCAGCCGCAAAGCCATTCTTGAGTTGCAGCAACGCATTACTGCACGCGAGCAAACCGAGAAAAAAGAAATTGATACCGAAATGGCACAGGTCAAGCTTGCCGTGCAGGCGGATGCCGAGAAATACAAGCCATTATGGGATGAATTGCAACGCGTCACCGTCAGCGCGCCTGTCAGCGGCCAGGTCGTCGGCTTGCAGGTACATACCATAGGCGCGGTGATCCAGCCTGGGCAGAAGATCATGGACATCGTGCCTTTCGATGAACCCTTGATCCTGGATGCACGCATTCCTCCTCACCTCATCGACAAAATCCATACTGGTCAGGATGCCGATATACGTTTCTCCAGCTTTGCCAATACGCCGCAATTGCTACTGGAAGGCAAGATCAAGACCGTATCCAGTGACTTGCTGGTAGACCCAGACAATACCAGCTATTACCTAGCACGCATTTCTGTCACTGAAGAAGGCATGAAAACCCTGGGCAAGCGCCGTATGCAACCTGGCATGCCAGTGCAGGTAGTCATCCGCACCGGGGAGCGTACCCTGCTCACCTACCTGATGCATCCGCTGGTGAAGCGCATTGCCGCCTCGATGAAGGAAGAGTAAGGGGTTAGCCGCATGAATCATTGCTTTCACAAACTGCTCCACTTTATATCACGTTGCATCCTGGGTGGAGCGCTCTTATGTGCAGCTAATTCGCCACAAGCAGCAGAAAACCTGCTCAGTCTCTACGAAAAAGCCGTGCAATACGATGCACAGTACAAGACAGCCGAAGCGAATATGGCCGCTGAACGTGAGGAGATCAACAAGAGCCGCGCCCTGTTCATGCCCCGGGTGCAGTTTGGTGCCAGCGTTGGCCGCGGCAACACTGACCGTACCACGCAAACCAACCTGGGTGCGATTGATACCAAGCTCAACTATGACATCCACAACTATGCCTTGAGCCTGCGCCAACCCTTATTCAACAAGGAAACCATGGCCACTTATCGTGGAGCAGAGGCAAACGTGCAGAGCAAGGAAGCCTTGCTCCTGAAGGAAAACGCCACCTTGATCACACGGCTAGCTGCCACCTATTTTGAAACGCTGTACGCGCAAGAAAAAGTTGCCGTTCTGCGCAGCAACATCAAGGCCACCAGCCAACAGCGCGATCAAGCACAGCGCCGCTATGACCACGGCGAAGGCACCATTACCGAAGTCAATGAAGCTCAGGCCAACCTTGAACTCGCCCAGGCTGAACTGATCACCACGGAGAATTCGCTAGGAGTATTCAAGCAGACCCTGAGTAACATGGTTGGCATCCAGGTGGAAGAAATTGCGCCGATCAATACTGCCCAATTGCCCATGACAGTGCCAGAGTCAGAAGAGCTGGATTTCTGGCTGCAACAGGCATTGGGTAATAATCCCGAGATCACGGCTGCCCGCTTGTCAGTCGAAGTGGCTCGCCAAGATGTCGAAAAGAAGCGCGCTGGCCACTTCCCCACGCTGGATCTGGTAGGTGTACGCTCATTCAGCGAAAACGACAGTAATAATACCTTGGACTCGCGCTTCGACACTACCACCGTATCCTTGCAACTCAATATGCCCTTGTTCGCAGGTGGCTTTACCAGCGCCAGCGTACGTCAGGCCTTCAACAAGGTAGATGCTGCGGAGGAGTTGCTCAATCTGCGTACACGTGACATCGAGGCCAATACCAAGAAATACCTCAATAGCATACGCAGCGGCCTGCTGGCACTCTCTGCCTACCGCCAAGCGGTGAAATCCAGCGAAATTGCTCTGGAGGGTACGGAAAAAGGCTTCGCTGCAGGCACGCGTACCAATATCGAGGTATTGAACGCACAACAGAAACTATTCCGTAGCCGCCTGGAGCTAAGCCGTGTGCAGTACGTACTAGTCAATGACATCATTAATCTCAAGCAGGCTGCAGGAATGCTCAACGAGGCCCAACTACACGCCCTGAACCAGTATTTTGCGGTGAATTGAATGTTGCCCGTAAAGCCTATTCCTCAAGTTTTACGCACGATGCTCAAGATTGCCAGCGACATTCTCGCCACGACTGGGTTCGAACTGTTATGGCTATCTCCCCTGACTACCTCTGCTACAGGCTTTGAACCATTGCCCATCAGCGGCGTGCTGCGTGACGATGGCACCAGCGCCTATATTCTCTGCAATGCTAGTGGTAAATTTGATGAGAGTAAGAACCACAACATCCCGCGCAAGCCTACGCTCAGCCAGAGCAATACTTGCGCTATTTTCCCGCCCAATGACATTGCCGCCCCTCTACCCGGCTTCAACCTGCTGAAACACGCCAGCCGCCAAGTGGTAATAAACAACGCACTGACTGGGTATGCTGATAAAAAAATTGCCAGTGTGCTGGATATTGTCTGGCGTAACCAGGCTAGTAGCGAGTGCATTTACGGCACTAGGGTGCTGGCATTCTCCAGCGCAGATGCTGATTACAACGATCAACTACCTGGCAAACAGTATTTTCGTATTACCGACATTGCCCGCGGTGGCTTTGCTGGCCGAGAGGTTGAGGTTGCCTATGCCCTGACGGCATCGGGTGCCGAGCCTATCTATCGTGTCGGACGCAGCTATACGGCGGTCCAGTATTACAAACGCCCGGGTTACCAGCGCCAGCCACTGATCGAACCTGCCTTCCACAATGCCATCAACGGCGTGGACTCGACAGAGCACATCACCCCTGAGTTCCGTCAGCAAAGTGCCTCGCTCAATGAAAACTGGGTCAACTTCACTACATTGATCGGGCTACCCAAACGCCCTGCTTCGCCCATGATGTACGTCAAGGCCGCCTGTAGCAGCGCCCCTCCAACAGAACAGCCTGAAACCATCCGCCTACGTCAGGCTATATCCCCTTTTATTGAGCTTAATGTGCCTGGCTTCGTACCAAGCAACTCCAACTCCACTGAAACAACGCAACCTTGAGGATATCGCCATGCCACTGCCCGCAACATACTCGCCAGATACGCAGATCAGAAACTCGCAGACACGCAGCCTGCGCCATCGGGGCTTCACCCTTCTTGAGTTGCTGGTGGTGATGGTCATCATCGGCCTGCTGGCAGGCTATGTAGGCCCCAAATATTTCGCCCAGATCGGCAAATCTGAAGCCAAGACTGCCAAGGCGCAAATCGAGGCCCTGGGCAAGGCTCTGGATCAATATCGCCTGGATACCGGTAATTACCCCAGCACGGAACAAGGCCTGGCAGTGCTCAATGCACCACCAGCAGATGGGTCGCGCTGGCATGGCCCTTACCTGCAAAAAGCCCTGCCACAAGACCCATGGGGCAAGGCTTACCAATATCGCTCTCCCGGTGAACATGGCGATTACGACTTATGGTCATTCGGCAAGGATGGACAATTGGGCGGCACCGAAGAAGCGGCCGATATCGTGAGCTGGCAATAGGCTGCACGGAGCGTACCCCACATGAAATTCGAGCTTAAAGTGGCACGCGGCACTGAAGTGCAATCGCTAACCCTGGAGGCCAGCAACGGCCTGCAAGCGCAATTGCAAGCTGAGTCCCAGGGGTATAGCGTGCTCGGACTGAAGCAATTAGGTACTGCAGGCATAGGCACACATTTACGCAAGCCGAGATTCAACTTGATGCTATTCAGTCAGGAGCTGTTATCGCTGCTTGATTCCGGTCTCAGCTTGGTAGAGGCCATTGAGGCCCTTGCAGAGAAAGAAGGCCATGCCGAATCGCGCACGCTGCTCAAGCAGATATTGACATTGCTTTACGAAGGCTTGCCGCTCTCTGGCGCATTGGAGAAATTTCCCGCCACCTTCCCGCCGCTTTACGTGGCCCTGATCCGCAGCAGTGAACGCACCGGGGACATGGTGCAGGCTTTAGGCCGTCACGTGACTTATCAAGGACAGATCGATACGGTGAAAAAGAAAATCACCACTGCTTCTATCTACCCGGTATTACTGATTGCGGTAGGCGGCTTAGTTATGCTGTTCCTGCTGGGCTATGTCGTGCCACGTTTCAGTGCCATCTACGAAAGTGCAGGCGATAACCTGCCATGGATGTCACAACTGCTGTTGGGCTGGGGACGATTGCTGCATGAACATGGGCAGCTTGCGTTACTTGCCTCTGTCATCGTATTGGCCCTGTTGGCTATCGTATTAAGCCGCCCCATGGTGCGCCACACTCTACTACAACAATTATGGAAAATACCTGCCTTGGGCGAAACCATGCGTATCTACCAGCTTGCCCGCTTTTACCGCACCTTGGGTATGCTGCTCCAAGGTGGCATCCCGTTGGTCACCGGTATGCAGATGGTCGCATCCTTATTGCAACCCAGCCTGCGGCACCAGTTGCAATTGGCTGAGCATGACATCCGCGAGGGCAAGCCCTTATCTAACGCCATGGAGGAACATGGCATGACAACTTCTATTGCTTTGCGTATGTTGCGCGTCGGGGAGCGCACCGGGCGCATGGGCGAGATGATGGAGCGCATCGGCAGCTTTTACGATGAGGAAATCGCCCGCGCCGTGGATTGGTTTACCCGCCTGCTGGAACCACTGTTGATGGTAGTAATCGGGCTGATCATCGGCATCGTGGTGGTGCTCATGTACATGCCCATCTTCGATCTGGCAGGCAGCATCCAATGAATCAGCCACTGGATAAGCTACCCCTGTTGCAAGCCATTGCTGAAACCAGCCCAGCCCCAATCACCCTGGCAACAGTGCAACAAGCGCGTGCACTTGCACAGCAAGGCCAACAACCGCTGCTGGATGTACTGGAAGAAATCTCCGGGCTAGATAGCGAAGCCTTCATGCAGGCGCTGGGCAATCTCATGCGCTATCCCGTGCTGGGCATATTGCAGCTTTACAAATGGCAGCCGGATTTTCAATTACTGTCCTTTGCCGAAGCCAGTCGCCAGGAATGTATCGCCTTACGTGATCTTAATGGCAAGCTGCATATGGTATTTGCCAACCCATTCGATGCGCAGCTTTACAGCCGCATGAACCAACTGCTACAGCAACCAGCGCAATGGAGTATTGCCCACCGCAAGGACATTGCTGCTTTCCTCTCCCGCTTTGAGGAAAGCATGCGCGCCATGGACGGCCTGCTGCCGGAACACACGGATAGCGAAAGCGGCACTAGTGCAATTGAGGATATCTCATTACGCTCCATCGCCGAAGACACCTCGCCCGTGGTCAAGCTGGTGCGCTCCACGCTATATGACGCACTCAAGGCCGGAGCCAGCGATATCCACATGGAAACCGACGCGCAAGGGCTGAGCATCAAGTACCGGATTGATGGCGTACTCAGCCATGTCGGCAGTATTCACGGCATAACGCAGGCCGAACAAGCAGTTTCGCGCATCAAAGTCATGTCCGAGCTCGACATTGCCGAGCGCCGTATTCCCCAGGATGGCCGCTTCAAGGTCATGGCGCAGGGGCGCGAGGTAGACCTTCGCGTTTCCATCATGCCCAGCGTATTCGGTGAGGATGCTGTATTGCGTATCCTTGACCGCAAGGCGCTCTCAGACCAAGCACAAGGATTAAGCCTGGATGTGCTGGGCTTCGAACCCGAGATCATGGCGCGATTCCGCCTGCTGGCAGAAGAGCCTTATGGCATGTTGCTGGTTACAGGTCCCACCGGCTCAGGCAAAACCACCACCTTGTATGGCGCAATCTCGGAAATCAACCATGGCCAGGACAAGATCATCACCATCGAAGACCCGGTGGAATACCAATTGCCAGGGGTGTTGCAAATCCCGGTGAACGAAAAAAAAGGCCTTACCTTTGCCCGTGGCCTGCGCTCTATCCTGCGTCACGACCCGGACAAAATCATGGTAGGGGAAATACGTGACCCTGAAACCGCACAGATTGCTGTGCAGTCGGCGCTCACCGGCCATTTGGTATTGACAACGGTACACGCCAACAATGTATTCGACGTCATTGGCCGGTTTACCAATATGAATGTCGACCCTTACAGCTTTGTCTCCGCGATCAACGGCATCATGGCACAGCGTCTGGTGCGCACCATCTGCCAGCATTGTGCGATCAACGATACCCCGGATGCTGCATTGATCAGCAAATCTGGCATTGCTCCGGAGTCCATTCATGAATACCGCTTCCGCTGTGGCCAAGGCTGCGGACAGTGCCATGGCACTGGCTACAAGGGCCGCAAGGCCGTAGCCGAGCTACTAGTGTTCAACGACAGCATCCGCGAACTCATTGTGACGCGAGAACCTGTGCGCAAGGTGAAGGAAGCCGCCCGCGCCAATGGAACCCGCAGCATGCGAGAAGCCGCCCTCGAGATGGTCAAGCGCGGCGAAACCACCCTACAGGAGATCAATCGTGTTACCTCGCTCGTTTAATTGGCCATCAGCATCATGGAGCTTCCCATGGCGGGACGAGCTGCGTGTCCTCATTCAGCCCCATTCTCTCAGCCTGCTCAGGATAAAGCGTGGCATCAAGCCACTAGCTGTGGCTAGGGAAGAGATTGCCCTGGAGGCGAATAGTGAAACACCGACAAGCGGGGAGTTCTGGCAACCAGCCATTGCCAGCTTGCATCAGCAATTACAAACACGGCAATGGCGCGGATGCCAGCCCAAGGTAGTGGTATCCAACCAATTTGCGCACTATGCGATCGTGCCGTGGAATGCCAGCTTGCATAGCCGTAAGGAGCAAAGCGCCTTCGTCAGGCATTACTTCACCCAGCTTTATGGTGATTTCGCCCGCGCCTGGGATATCCGCACCACGCCCATGACTTATGGTCACTCCACATTTGCCAGTGCAATTGACGAGAAATTGCTCCAGGCCTTGCGCGAGGAGTTTTCCCGGGCCGGGCTACCTGTCCATCACATTCATCCACACCTGATGGTAGCTGCCAATGTCATCAGGCAAAAACTGGCGCGTACGCCATTACCCAATGCCTTGAACTTCGTCATGTTGGAAAATGACCGCATAGTGGTTGCCCTGATTCAACATGGACAATGGCTAAGCCTGCAAAGCTATGCAGCAGAAAGTGATATTGAAAACCAATTGCAGGCACTGCTGGACAGGGAGTCCATCATTGCCGGTGTCGACAATAGCGAGTGGCCGGTGGTGTTCTATGTCGCAGGCGCAAATCACCTGACATCACTCCAGTTGCCTCAGCGCAAGGTGCACAACATCGTACCGCACCGACAAGATCAACATGGCATGGAGGCATGGCAATAATGCTACCCATCATTTCCATCAACCACGCTCCGATCCAGCATGACCGTGCGATCAAAGGTATCGTACTGCTTGCCCTAGGTATCTTTGCGAGCCTGGGATTGTTCGCCTGGCTGCAACAACTCAATACCGAGCAACAGCGGCTGAATGCCGACCTGCAACAGATGCAGGCCCCGACTGCTATGCCCAAGCTTAACGGCAAAGATAGCCAGGCCAAGCAACAGGAAATCGCTGCTGTGCAGGCCGCCATGCATGAACTCGCCCTACCTTGGCAAAAGCTTTTCCTGGCACTAGAAAATATCAAGGACAACGAGATCAAGTTGGCGAGCATTGAGCCTAATCCAAGGCAGCACAAGCTGCGCATTACCGCGAACACCAATGAAGTCGTCAATATGTTCAAGTATGTGCGTAGCCTGTCCGAACAGCCTATTTTTAATGATGTCTTGCTCATGTCGCATGAGTTTCATCACGATCAGCCCATGCCGGTACATTTTGTCGTGGAGGCCGCATGGGTGCCACAACCATGAATTTGGGCAAGATGGACAAGTTACGTTACCGCATTGGCCAGCTCGATGGCTTGAGCAAGCTGGCTTGGGGCCTATTGTTCGCTTGCCTGCTCATTGCCCTTACCTATGCGTGGCCCCAAGCCAGGGCCCTACAGCAGCTCCAACTGGATGTTGCTGACATGCACCATGCCATGCCGCAGCATCAAGGGCAGTGGATAGATCGCTCGCCGCAAGCCTCTCTCAACACCTTCTACCAATTTCTACCGCCCGAGCATGAAGCCACCACCTTACTGAATCAGGTGCTGGATATTGCAGAAAAGCATGGGCTTGTGCCAGAAAAAGTCGATTATGCCCTGAGCCGACAACCTACAGCTTCATTCTCTAAGTATCAACTCAGCCTACCTGTGCATGGACGCTATCTGGATATACGGCACTTTATTGCAGAAGTCATGGCCACCCTGCCCTCGGCAGCCCTGAATGATATTGCACTCAAGCGGGAAGACATGATGAGCGATCAAGTGGAAGCCAAGCTCAGGCTCACGCTTTACCTGCGCAAGGATAAGCAATGAGGCAACGCTTGATTTGGGCAGGCTTGATGATCACGCTAGCGACTACGTTATGGACAGCCTTGCACGACGAAGAAGCCGATACCGTGCAGGTTGCCGCCGCACAACATCGTGTTATTGCACCCCAAACTACAAGAACGCAGGCCGGTAGCGTTAAACACTCAGATACACCCATGCTCGATATGAGGCAGTTGCAACGTATGCCTTGGCAAGACAGCGAGCACAATCTATTCAGTCATGCCCAAATCGTTGCACAAGCCGAACTGCCTGAACAGCCCATCGTACAGCAGGCCATGGAGATCCCACCCGTACCTTTCACTTATGCAGGCAAATTGGAAGATCACGGGCAATACACCGTCTTCCTCTCGATGGGAGACAAGAACATGAGCGTCAAGACCGGGGATACCGTCGGCGACTGGAAGGTCAAGGAAATCGACGCAAACCGCATGATATTGAGCTATCAGCCATTACGTGCTGATGTGCCATTGCTGATTGGAGAACACCATTGAACACCTCACTGCACACCATGACAAAACTCAGCACAGTATTGCTTGCCATCATGCTGGTCGCTTGTTCATCTACAGAAATGCGGCAAAACCAAGGCAACCTGGAATTACAGCAAGCCAGGGATATGATCAACGCCGGGCAGACAGAGGCTGGGATAGAGCGACTGAAAAGCCTGGTGCGGACTTTTCCCGACAACCCGGAATACCGCAACTATCTGAAGCAACAACAAGATCTCCAGCTTGCTATCCAATTACGGGACGCGGACCAGCTCAAGCAGCAACAACGCTGGGGCGAGGCCGAGATCGCTTTCCGGCACGTACTGGAGCTGGATGGGCAAAACCAGCGTGCGCAAAATGGTATTCAGCAGATACGCATCGCGGCCACACATGAAGCCATGCTGCAACGTGCAGATGACATGCTAGCCAAACAAGATTGGGAAGGTGCACAGTTGTTGGCCCGCACCGTATTGGCAGAAGATTCCAGCAACCGCAGTGCACGTGCGCTATTCGAGCAGATCGAGCAAAAACGCATGGATAAAGTAGTGAACCCGCCCCACATCCGCTCCGCCTTCAAGCGCCCCATCTCGCTTGAGTTCAAGGATGTTTCCATCAAATCCGTATTCGAGTTTATCTCCCAAGCGGCGGCGATTAACTTTACCTACGATCAGGAACTACGCGGCGACCAGCGTACCAGCGTTTTCCTGCGCAATACTCCTATTGAGGAAGCCATTGACGTCATCCTCGCGAGTAACCAACTTGGCAAGAAAGTCCTCAACGACAACACCCTGCTCATCTATCCAATGAGCCGGAGCCAGGAATACCAGGAGACCTTCGTACGTAGCTTCTATCTCAGCAATACAGATGCCAAGAAACTGATGAATATGATCAAGACGGTAGTCAAAACCAAGGATATCTATATCGACGAGAAGCTCAACACACTGGTAATGCGCGACACGCCTGAAGCGATCCGCACCGCAGAAAAACTCATCATGTCGCAAGACATGGCCGAGCCAGAAGTCATGCTGGAAGTGGAAGTGCTGGAGATCAATCGCCGCAGCCTGGAAAACATTGGTATCCGTTACCCGACAACGGCCAGCATAGGCGTGCAAGGGCGCGATACAGTGAATGGCACTACTACCCTCTCTCCAGGCAAACTCACAATCAATGAGCTGAAGAACTTCAACTCCAACCTCGGGGTGTTTAGTATCAGCGACCCTGTGCTGGCCTTGAATCTGTTACAGCAGGACACTGATACCAATCTGCTCGCCAACCCGCATATCCGCGTCAAGAACCGTGAAAAGGCCAAGATACACGTTGGTGACCGCATCCCCGTACTCACCAGCGTCGCCAACTCCACCGGCTTTGTCTCACAAACAGTGAATTATATTGAGGTCGGCATCAAGCTTGACGTTGAGCCGACAATTTTGCTGCGCGACGAAGTGTCAATCAAGGTTGGTCTGGAAGTAAGCAACCAGACAGACCGCATGACTACCAGCTCGGGGACTGTGACCTATACCATCGGCACCCGCAATGCCAGCACCATCCTGCGCCTGAAAAATGGTGAAACACAAATTCTTGCCGGCCTGCTGCGCGACGATGAACAGAAAGTTTCCAATCGCGTACCAGGACTGTCCAAACTGCCCTTGGTCGGCAAGCTATTTAGTGACCGTAACAATGACCATAGCAAGAAGGAAATTGCCCTGCTGATCACTCCGCGCATCATAAACAACCTCACTCCCGAAAGTGCTGTCTACACTGCATTTCCCGCTGGCATTGATCGCAGTGCATCACGCTCTGGACGTAGCAGTGGAGAATCAGCCGCCGTCACCGCCCAAGCTGCACCTGCTGCCCCGGTGAAGAGCGCACAGGAAATCCAGGCAGAACGTGCAGAGTCGGACCGTTCCTTTGCTGGTTCTGTCATGCAGCCCGTGGAGGATATTGCCAGCCCGGACGAGCAACGATGAAGCCGTCATCGAAAAGACCTTCCGGCTTTACATTGATCGAGCTCATGGTGGCGCTAGTATTACTGGCGCTGATCCTAAGCTCGGCTGCGCCTGTCATGCAAATCACAGCCAAGCGCGCCAAAGAGCAGGAACTCAAGCGCAACCTCTGGCAACTGCGTGATGCAATCGACGCCTACAAGAAAGCCGTGGATGACGGCCTGATCAAGAAAAGCCCAGGCCAAACTGGCTACCCACCCAACTTGCAAATACTGGTGCAGGGCGTGGAAAACCCGCGTGATCCCAAGAAACGCAAGATACATTTCCTGCGCAGCATTCCGCGTGACCCATTTGTACCCGATCCGGAATTAAGCAACGAGGCGAGCTGGGGAAAACGCAGCTACACCAGCTCGTTTGAAGAGCCTGCAGAGGGCGATGACGTCTACGACGTTTACTCCCTTTCCAGCGATACCGGGCTCAACCAGCAGCCTTATCGGGAATGGTAAGCATGCAACCAAGGCGAGAGAGAGCAACAGACAAAAGACTAGGATTTACCTTGATCGAGGTATTGGTGGTGCTAGCCATCATCGCCACGCTCCTGAGCCTTGTCACGCCGCGCTACTTCTCCAGCATAGACCGCGCACGCGAACACTCGCTCAAGCACGACCTGATTGTCATGCGCGATGCCATCGACAAGTTTTATAGCGATACCGGGCGTTACCCAGACACTTTGTTCGACCTTGTGCAACGCAAATACCTACGCGCCATTCCGGAAGACCCCATCACCGAAAGCACAGAAACCTGGCTTCTTGTCCCACCGGATGAAGCCAATATTCCCGGTCAGGTCTACGACATTCGCAGTGGCTCGGAAGCCATGGCCTTGGACGGCAGCTACTATGCGGAGTGGTAAGCAACAAGGCATGGCGCTGATGGGAGCGCTATTGGTCATTCTACTCATGGGGTTGGCGCTGGCAGAGGCAGGCAACCGTTGGAGCGACATGCAAAGACGTGAACGCGAGCAAGAGTTGCTCAAGGTCGGCGATACCATCCGCAAGGCCATAGGCAGCTATTACAATCAATCGCCAGGCATGGTGAAGCAATTCCCTCCCACGCTGGCATCGTTATTGAAGGATGACCGCTTCCCCACCCCGCAACGCCACCTGCGCAAGCTCTATATCGACCCCGTGACACAACGAGAAGGCTGGGGCCTGCTCTACGCCCCAAGCGGCGGTATTATGGGCATCTACAGCCTATCAGGGGGACGCCCTTTCAAAACACGTAACTTCCCTGCACCCTACCAAGACTTTGAAAAGAAAAAAGCCTATATCGATTGGATATTTGCTTATATGCCAGAGATGGATAACAGCACCATGCCTACTGAATAAGCACCCATGCAAAAAAAGGAAAGAACAAATGCTCTGCACAAATAAAAAAAGCCCCGATCAATGATCGGGGCTTTTTAATATCCTGGCGGAGAGGGAGGGATTCGAACCCTCGACAGAGTTACCCCTGTGCCACCTTTCCAGGGTGGTGACTTAAACCACTCATCCACCTCTCCGCAAAACGAGGCCGGATTATATATTAAATCTCCTGAACAGACCAAGTGTTTTGGCTAAAAACGCTTATTTTTATCATGCGACCTATGTTGATAAAGCTCCCAAAACAATCATAAATGCTGCCAAATCATTGCGTTATCAATTAGCTAGCTCTCAGCCATTATGCAACAACTGCAAGGCCTGATCCAGACGCTCAACTCCCTTGACCTCCATGCCAGCAATCCCCTGTTTAGGCAAGTTAGACTTGGGCACAATCGCATGAGTAAAACCAAGCTTGGCTGCCTCGCGCAAGCGCTCCTGTCCACGCTGGACTGGGCGAACCTCCCCTGCCAAACCGACCTCGCCAAACACGATTAATTTATTGTTCAGGGGTTTGTTTTTCAGCGAAGAAACAATAGCAAGCAATACGGCCAGGTCTACCGCAGGCTCACTGATTCTCACACCGCCCACGGCATTGATGAATACATCCTGGTCAAAGCAGGCAACCCCGGCGTGACGGTGCAAGACAGCGAGCAACATGGCGAGCCTGTTTTGCTCCAAACCAACGCACAGTCGCTTGGGGTTAGGCGCATGGGCCTCGTCAACCAATGCCTGCACTTCCACCAATAAAGGCCTGCTACCCTCCTGCGTCACAGTAATACAGGAGCCTGCTACCTCTTCGGCATGGTGCGACAGAAACAAGGCAGAAGGATTGCTGACCTCGCGCAAGCCTTTTTCCGTCATGGCAAATACGCCCAGCTCATTCACGGCACCAAAGCGGTTCTTAAAAGACCTCACCAACCGAAAGCTGGAGTTCTGGTCGCCTTCAAAATACAACACCGTATCAACAATATGCTCCAGCACACGTGGCCCGGCCAATGCGCCTTCCTTGGTCACATGGCCAACCAGAATCATGGTGACGCCAGCCTGCTTGGCAAAACGCGTCAGTTGCGCGGAACACTCACGTACTTGCGCTACGGAACCAGGAGCAGACTGCAAAGCCTCAGAATACAGGGTTTGTATTGAGTCGATTACCGCAACCTCGGGTTTGTGTTGTTGCAAGGTAGCGAGGATTTTTTCCAGACTGATTTCGGCCAATAGCTCTACCGGCCCGGCGTCAAGGCCTAATCGCTTGGCGCGCATAGCAATCTGCTGTGCGGACTCCTCACCGGACACATATAACGCCTTACGTGCACTGCTGATATGGCATAAGGTCTGTAACAGCAAGGTAGATTTACCGATGCCTGGATCACCACCAATCAACACTACACCACCGGGTACTAAGCCGCCACCGAGGACACGATCAAACTCATGGATACCTGTTGGATGTCGTGGCACATCTGCCGCTTCGACATCAGCTAGCTTTTGCAAGCCACTGGATTGGGCAAGAGCTGCGTAGCGGTTCTGACTGGTGGTAGTTTCAACTACGCTTTCAACGAGTGTATTCCAGGCCATGCACGCAGGGCACTGCCCTTGCCACTTTGGGGTTTGCCCACCGCATTCGGTGCAGCTATATACCGTTTTTGCTTTTGCCATCAGCCCGTCACCTTGAACACTACACGTGGCGCCACGGCACACAATAATTCATATCCAACCGTACCCGCCGCCTCTGCCACGGCATCCACAGGGACTAGCCCGCCCCACAACTCAACAACACTACCGACACCAGCATTGGGCAAGTGAGTGATATCCGCAACCAGCATATCCATGGAAACACGGCCCAGCGTTTGTGTTAGTTGCCCATCAACTGCGATAGGCGTGCCATTGGGGGCGTGGCGTGGATAACCATCTGCATAACCGCAGGCTACAATCGCCACCCTGGTGGTTTGTGTAGCAGTAAATCTAGCGCCATAGCCGAGAATTTCACCGGCCTCCAGGGTTTGAGCTGCAATCACCTCAGTCGTGAAATGCATGGCCGGCCGCAAACCGAAGCTGGCAGCCGTCACACCGGTTACCGGTGTGGCACCATAAAGGATAATACCTGGCCTGACCCAGTCGCGATGCGCCTCCGGGAAGCGCAAGATAGCGGCTGAATTTGCCAGGCTTACGGGATAAGATGTACCTGAAGTTGCTTCATCGAACACACCTAACTGGCTAGCAATACCTCCCTCATCATCGGCTGTCGCAAAATGCGTCATCAATTGAATAGCAGCTACCCCTGGGCAGGCTTCAAGCCGTTGCAAAGCAGCGTTATATGTCTGCGGCTTAAATCCCAAGCGGTTCATGCCACTGTTCATCTTGAGAAACACTGAAACAGGCTTGGGCAGTGTTGCGGCCTTCGCCTCCAGCATGGCTAGTTGGGCATCATGATGCACCACAATGCTGACATCATGCATGGCAGCAGCATCTAACTCATCTGCGCTGAATACGCCCTCTAATAACAATAACTGCTGGCTATACCCCGCTTCACGCAAAGCCAATGCTTCGCCCAGGCGCAACACGCCAAAGCCATCGGCATCTTCCAGGCCAGGTGCAGCACGCAACAAACCATGCCCATAGGCATCAGCCTTAACCACAGCCAATACCTTGGAAGCAGGCGCATAACGCCGCACCAATTGTAAATTATGGCGCAAAGCGCCTAGGTCAATTGTCGCCTTGGTTGCGCGCATGCTTACTCATCATAGTTATCGTGATATTGCCCGACGAAATTCTCGAAGCGGGTATTTTCGCCCAGGAAAGTCAAGCGCACACGCCCAATTGGGCCGTTACGTTGCTTGGCGATGATGATCTCAGCAGTACCTTTATCCGGGCTGTCCGGGTTATAGACTTGATCGCGGTAGATGAACAAAATCAAGTCAGCATCCTGCTCAATCGCCCCGGATTCACGTAAATCAGACATGACCGGGCGCTTGTCAGGGCGCTGCTCCACGCTACGGTTAAGCTGTGACAAAGCGATCAAAGGGACATTCAGCTCTTTCGCCAAGGCCTTGAGCGAGCGAGAGATTTCAGAAATTTCCGTGGCACGGTTCTCACTCTTGCCACCTGTGGATGTGCCAGTCATCAACTGCAAGTAGTCAATGACGATCAAGCCAAGTTCGCCTACTTGCCGGTGCAATCGGCGCGCACGTGCGCGAACTTCAAAAGAACTGAGGCCTGCGCCTTCATCAATAAAGATAGGCGCTTCATTGAGCTTGCCCAGTGCCGTTGTCAAACGTACCCAGTCTTCGTCCTCTAGGTTACCGTTACGCATTTTATGCTGGTCAAGCTTGCCGATAGAACCAATCATACGCGTCACGAGCTGTGTGGCACCCATTTCCATGGAGAATACCGCAACGGGTTTGCCAGTATCGAGGGCGACATTCTCGGCAATATTCAGCGAGAACGAGGTCTTACCCATGGATGGACGCCCTGCCACGATGATCAAATCGCCCGGTTGCATACCTGAGGTCATGCCATCCAGATCAGTAAAGCCGGTAGGAATACCCGTCACATCGCTGTGATTGTCACGCTGGTAGAGGTAATCAATGCGGTCAGCCACCTGAGGCAACAGGGTCTTCATATCCAGAAAACCTTGCGTCGAGCGCTTGCCGCCTTCGGCAATCTGGAAAATCTTGGCCTCGGCTTCATCCAGCAATTGCTGGGCATCGCGCCCCAGTGGGTTGTAAGCACTCTCGGCAATATTGGAACCAACTTCAACCAGCTTGCGCATCACAGAGCGTTCACGCACGATTTCGGCATAACGGCGAATATTGGCTGCGGTCGGCGTGTTCTGCGCTAATGCCGCGAGGTATGCCAAGCCGCCCACGCTGGAAAGCTCAGCAGAGTTTTCCAGCGACTCTGCTACGGTTACAATATCCGCAGGCCTGCTGCGCTCGAACAGGCGGCCGATATGCTGAAAAATCAGCTTGTGGTCATGCCGGTAAAAATCATCAGGCCCGAGAACATCCGCGATGCGATCCATCGCTTCATTTTCAAGCAACAAGCCGCCCAATACGGATTGCTCGGCCTCTACGGAATGCGGGGGAAGTTTTAGGGATTCTAGTGTGTCATCAGCCATGGCGCATTATAGCAATTAGGCTTATGGCTTGGTGCTGCACTGCAATATAAGTCGTCGACAAAAAACAAAAAGGGCTGCCGAAGCAGCCCTTTCAATGGAGTAAAAGCCTTGTCTAATTTTATTCGCCGAGTACGGAAACCGTGATTTCAACGACAACATCGTGGTGTAGCGCAATGTTGATTTGGTGATCACCAATCACCTTCAAAGGACCGTCTGGCAGGCGAACTTCAGCCTTAGCAGTCTCAAAGCCTTGGGCAGTCAGAGCTTCAGCAATATCACCAGTAGTCACAGAACCGAACAGACGACCATCCACACCTGCCTTTTGAGACACTTGCAGCAGGAAGCCAGCCAGCTTTTCGCCACGCTTTTGTGCAGCAGCCAATTGCTCAGCCTGTTGCTTTTCCAGTTCTGCACGACGCGCTTCAAATTCAGCCTTGTTAGCTTCAGTTGCACGCTTGGCCTTGCCTTGAGGGATCAGGAAGTTACGACCATAGCCGTCCTTTACCTTAACGATGTCACCAAGATTGCCCAGATTAACTACTTTTTCCAACAAAATAATTTGCATGGTGTCACCTCTTAGTGCTTGTCAGTATATGGCAGAAGAGCAAGGAAGCGAGCGCGCTTCACTGCAGTAGTCAGCTGACGCTGATACTTGGCCTTGGTACCAGTAATACGAGCTGGGATGATCTTGCCATTTTCGTTGATGAAATCCTTCAACAGATCAGCATCCTTGTAATCTACTTGCTTGATGCCCTCTGCCGAGAAACGGCAGTAGCGGCGGCGTTTGAACATGTCACGTGCCATGATAAAAACCTTTCAGATAATTCTTTCTAATGTTTGTATATGCAATACCAGTTGTGAGCTTTTGAGACTGCGCTTTGCCAGAAACCCGGTGACTTTCACCTGAGTACCCGCATTGATCCCCTGCACTTCCAGTGCTAGCGGCCCCATGGCCACACTGGACACATCACATTCAACCTTGCGCTTCATTCCCGCTTCGACCTGTTCAGATAAATGTTTCAGGACGAAACTCAATACTGGTATTCCTGCTGGGGTGTATCGCAGTTCGGCAACTTGCGCGAACTCGCCACTCAACTCCAGCCGATTTAAACTCACTACTTAAGCTGTAGCTTGCTCTGCTGCAGGGGCAGCATCATCCTTAGCCAACAATGACTTGGACTTCTCTTCCTTCATCATTGGGGATGGCGCAGTGACTGCTTCGCTAGTATTCAGTGTCAGGTGACGCAATACTGCATCGTTGAACTTGAATGCGTGCTCAAGCTCATCCAGAACGGCTTGGCTAGCTTCAATGTTCATCAGCACGTAATGTGCCTTGTGGATTTTTTGGATCGGGTAAGCCAGCTGACGACGGCCCCAATCTTCCAGGCGATGGATGGTACCGCCATTGGAAGTCACGAGGGTGCGATAGCGTTCAATCATCGCTGGCACTTGCTCGCTTTGGTCCGGATGGACGATAAAAACGATTTCATAATGTCGCATAGAAACTCCTTTTGGATTAACAGCCTCCCGTATGCGCAACGGTAAGGCAAGGTGGAAAACCCGCAACTATAGCTAAAAAATATCAATTAATCAATCACAACCTGCAACGCGCTATTACCCTCAAAATAATGCCCCACATACTAAAATTGTCTATTTACTCAGAATTGAATAGAATCATTAAGATTGAATCTGGTCATTTATATGCAGCAAGCTGTTCGGATTGACATGCCAGCTTACGCCAATACCTCAACACGCGATGACCAACCCACTTTAAAAAGATTACCAATAAACCTATAAGCCGCAATGACAAACCCAACAAACTGTCCGGTCTGGCATGACCTTAGCGCCCACTATCAAGAAATCCTTCCCCTGCAAATGCGGGATATGTTTACCAAGGATGGGCGTCGATTTGAAAAATTCTCCCTGAAATCCGAAGGCTTGCTGCTGGACTACTCCAAGCACCGCATCACCGATGAGACATTGCCGCTGCTATTCAAGCTGGCACGCGACTCCAAGGTAGAAGAATGGCGTGACCGCATGTTTGCCGGCGAGAAGATCAACTTCACCGAAAACCGTGCCGTATTGCACACCGCCCTCCGCAACCGCAGCAACACACCTATATATGTTGACGACAAGGACGTCATGCCCGAGGTCAACCGTGTGCTGGCGCAAATGCGCAAATTCAGCAACGGCATCCGTTCTGGCGCATGGAAAGGCTACTCAGGCAAGCGCATCACTGACGTTGTCAATATCGGCATCGGCGGCTCTGATCTTGGCCCAGTGATGGTCTGCGGCGCCCTCAAGCCTTATGCTCAAGCTGGCCTGAACGTCCATTTCGTTTCCAATATTGATGGCACCCACCTTGCACAAACACTGGAGCAATGCGATCCAGAAACGACGCTATTCATCGTCGCCTCGAAGACATTCACCACCCAAGAAACCATGACCAATGCGCACTCCGCGCGCCAATGGTTCTTGCAAGCAGCCGAGGATGAAGCACACGTTGCAAAACACTTTGTTGCCATTTCCACCAATGCAAATGAAGTCAGCAAGTTTGGTATAGATGCTGACAACATGTTTGAATTCTGGGACTGGGTGGGCGGGCGCTACTCACTCTGGTCCGCGATTGGATTATCAATTGCCATTTACATCGGCATGGACCACTTTGAGGAACTATTGCAAGGTGGCCATGACATTGACCTGCATTTCAAGAACACACCACTGGAACAAAACATTCCTGTGATCATGGCTTTACTGGGCGTCTGGTACAACAACTTCTTTGGCGCAGACAGTGTTGCCATACTGCCATACGATCAAGGACTAGCACGCTTTCCTGCCTACCTGCAGCAGGCAGATATGGAAAGCAATGGTAAGTTCGTTGCCCGCGATGGCCGCATCGTGCAATGCACCACTGGCCCCATCATCTGGGGTGAGGCTGGCACCAACGGCCAGCATGCGTTTTATCAGCTCATCCACCAAGGCAATCGCCTGATTCCTTGCGACTTCATGATGCCGCTGGAAAGCCAATATAGTGTGGGCAAAGGCGGCAACGAACATCACCTGATTTTGCTTGCCAACTGCTTCGCACAAACCAGTGCATTGATGCAAGGCAAGACATTGGATGAAGCCAAGGCTGAGTTGGTTGCACAAGGCCTCAGTAGCGAAGAGCTGGAAACCTTACTGCCGCACAAGGTCTTTGAAGGTAACCGACCCAGCACCACAATCTTGTTCGAGAAGCTCACCCCAAGGATGTTGGGTAAGCTGATTGCTATCTATGAGCACAAGATATTTGTGCAAGGCATTATCTGGAACATCAACTCTTTCGATCAATGGGGCGTGGAATACGGCAAGCAAATCGCCAAGAAGATCCTGCCTCAGCTAGACGATGGCAAAGAGTCCAATGAGTATGATAGCTCCACCAACGGATTGATGAATTACTTCAAGTTTAGAAAATAATGCATTGATCTAAAAATAAAAAAGCCACGAATATTCGTGGCTTTTTTTATTGCACTGTCTAGTTGAAATTATTTATTCCAAACCAAATTTCTTACCGAGAAAACTTGCACTGACACTTGCACCCAGTCGCTTTGCAAAGCGATCTGCCAAGCCTTCCTTGGCGGTAAAATCTACCAAGTTCTCTTGCTTGATCACTTCACGAGCAACATAATCAGAGCTACCGAAAGCATCGGCCAAGCCCATCTCTACACTGCTCTCGCCACTCCAAAATAAACCACTAAAGGTTTCTGGAGTTTCCTTGAGGCGTTTACCACGCCCTTCACGCACAACGGTAATGAATTGTGCATGTATCTGATCCAACATCTGCTGTGCAAATTCCTTGTGCTTAGGATTCACAGGAGAGAACGGGTCCAGCATTGCTTTATTACTACCAGCTGTCATCAAGCGGCGCTCAACACCAACCTTCTCCATGACCCCAGTAAACCCAAAACCATCCATCAACACGCCAATTGAGCCCACAATGCTGGCTTTATCTACATAAATTTTGTCGGCTGCAACGGCAATGTAATAGCCGCCTGAAGCACAAATATCCTGCACCACAGCATAAACCGGAATATTGGGATGCAGCTTACGTTGACGCTTAATTTCATCATTGATCATGCCCGCCTGTACTGGGCTACCACCAGGGCTATTGATACGCAGGATGATACCTTTGGTGCCTTTGCTATCGTAGGCAGACTTCAAGCTGGCAATCACGGTATCTGCATTCACTACATCATCACTGCCAATCACGCCATTGATATCGATTAATGCCGTATGCTCCACCGAGGCGCTAGACCCTTCGCTCCAACCCGTGACATAAAAAAGCACGATAAACAGGTAAAGAAACCCAAGTGACTTGAAGAAAATGCCCCACTGCCGTGAACGCCGCTGCTCCTTGACCGAAGCCAAGGCAAGCTGATGCAATGTTTCACGCTCCCAGTTGGAGCTATTAGGATAATTGTCAGACATTCGTTAAGTTTTCCAGGTTAATCAATATTTGCTGTCCCAACTCTTGCACTGGTACAGAGCGCAGCTTACGTCCATGGCACGGACCTGCAAGACAGAAACCAGTTTCAGGCCGGAAATGCGCACCATGCACCGCACAGATCAGATATTGCCGCGTGAAATCAAAAAATTCGCCATGATTCCAATCCAACTCTACCGGAACATGGGCACATTGATTGACGTAGGCATAGACCTTGCCACCAAATCGGACTACAAATCCAGTGACATACTGACCAAGCTCCGGAAGATTGAAGCGCACACCATTACCTCCATCTACCAAATCCTGGCTTAAGCAAATCAGGCGTTCGTTTCCAGCCATTGACCGAGTGTAGCAAAATCATCGAAATGCGCCAGCGGAGAATGCGCGAGCAAGCGCTCTAGGGGATGTGCACCATATGTCACGCCCAAGCTAGCAACCTTGGCATTCTGCGCCATTTGCAAGTCAAAGCTTGTATCACCAACCATCAGAGCACGTTCAGGCTCAACGCCAAACTCATCCATCAATTCAATGAGCATTTGCGGATGCGGCTTGGATTGGCACTCATCTACACAACGCGTTCCATGCATGAACTCACCCAACCCACTGTGTTCCAGTGCATGATTCAGGCCACGACGACCTTTACCTGTGGCCACAGCCAGCATGTACCCTTGCTGATTAAGCCTGGCAACCGTATCGTACGCTTGGTCAAACAATACGACATCATCCTGATGCGCACTGTAATGTACATTGTAACGCGCTGCCATCTGCTGGATTTGTTCCTGGCTAATCACACCGAATAATTGCTGAATGGCTTCCCTCAGCCCCAAACCGATAATACTGCTGGCAGCCTCATTCCCTGGATCAGGCAAGCCCGCCTCAACAGCCCCTTTACGAATGCTATCAACAATAATCTGCGTGGAATTGGCCAGCGTACCGTCCCAATCAAAAACAATCAGGTCAAAACGCTTAGTCATGTATAGGCTCCGCGCTTAAAACCTGAATAAATTTCTCAAGTTCCTTCGGTAAGGGTGCGATTAATTTCAATTTTTCTCCATTCACTGGATGTCGTAAATTCGTTTCGGCAGAATGTAGGAACATGCGTTTTAATCCGCGTTTTTGCAGGGATTTATTTAAGGAGAAATCTCCATACTTATCATCCCCCGCGATCGGGAAGCCCAGGTGCGACAATTGCACACGTAATTGATGCGTGCGACCAGTCACAAGCTGAGCCTCCAGCAAAGTAAACTCACCAAGCGGCTTACGCAGGTAGAAAATTGTTTCTGAGTCCTGCCCATCATCCTGCACCGCTACTCGGCGCTCACCACTGGACAGTACAAACTTATGTAAAGGCAGCCTGACTCGACGCTTCTGGTCAGTCCACTTCCCATGCACCAGTACCAGATAGCGCTTGTCAGTCTGGTTATTACGAATCGCATCATGCAAGTTAACGAGTGCAGCACGTTTTTTGGCCAGTAGCAGCACACCGGAAGTTTCCCTATCCAGGCGATGTACCAGCTCCAGAAACTTGGCATGAGGGCGCTCTAGGCGCAACTGCTCAATCACGCCACGACTGATGCCACTACCGCCATGCACGGCAAATCCTGCAGGCTTATCGATTACCAGCAGTGCCTCATCCTCAAAAATAATGGCGTCATCAAACTTTGACACCTGTGGCTTGGCCACAGACTCTACCTGCGGCTGCTGCGCCATACGCACCGGGGGCACACGTACCTGGTCACCTAGATTCAACTTAGCACTGGAATCAACACGCTTGCTATTTACACGCACCTCGCCACTGCGCAGGATGCGATAAATATGGCTTTTGGGGACACCTTTGAGGATTTTGGCCAGGAAATTATCAATTCGTTGACCTTCACTGGCTTCATCCACGGTAAGCAGGTTGACAGCGGCGGGATTAAATTGATTTCTTGTTTTGCTTAAATTAGTCATCTCACCTATACTACGACCATCTTGAGGTAAATGCGCTAAGCGCTTCTTCAAGAATGACAACTGGAATGAAAAAATACCTTGGTTAACTCGCTCGCCAATGAACATCAAGTAGCGATTTGCAATAAAAATGCGCTCTAGCCGCCGCAGACCAAATAGCTCATGTGGCGCATCAGCCCAGGATATACTGAAAAAATAACATATTAGCCGATAATGACGGCTAATCCGAGACAGAAATAGACGTACCGGGGTTTAGACCCAATAGTTTACGAAAGCTTTCGTTAACAAATTCAAGCTGATACCGTGGCACAACGGTGTTAGAAAATCTTTTTCCGGGTGGCCCAAGACGACACCTTACAAACTGCACTAAAACGCACATTAGGAAAAAGCAGCCTGAAGGCAAAGAACTGCCTAGGTGAAAAATTGAGAAACTATTGCTTCGCGTTACCTCCTGCGGACTTTGATCTGCTCGTATCGTGTTGTTATCGCCTGCCTACATTGAGCAGGCGCATACATTGAAGTTTCAGTCATACCGCTGCTGCCCCAAAGCCACGGCCTGCTACCCGCTTGAAGAGCGCGGGAGCCCACAATGAAACGCATGCTATTTAATGCGACGCAATCAGAAGAATTACGCGTCGCGATTGTCGACGGACAAAAACTCATCGATCTCGACATCGAGTCCGCCGGCAAAGAACAGCGCAAAAGTAATATCTACAAGGGTGTCATCACCCGCATAGAACCATCCCTTGAAGCCGCCTTTGTCAACTATGGCACTGATCGCCATGGCTTCCTTCCCTTCAAAGAAGTTGCTCGCAGCTATTTTCAGAATGATGGCGATGCAGGCCGTAGCCCACGCATCCAGGATGTACTGAAAGAAGGCCAGGAACTGATTGTTCAGGTCGACAAGGACGAGCGCGGCAATAAAGGCGCAGCTCTGACGACATTTGTGTCACTGGCAGGCCGTTACCTGGTATTGATGCCTAACAATCCACGGGGCGGTGGTGTTTCTCGCCGTATTGAAGGCGAAGAGCGTAACGAATTGCGCGACACCATGGCCCAACTGCAAGTGCCAAGTGGCATGAGCATTATTGCCCGTACCGCTGGTATTGGCCGTAGCGTGGAAGAGCTGCAATGGGATCTTAACTACCTGCTGCAACTCTGGACTGCTGTAGAAAGCGCCTCCACCATCCAGAGTGGTCCTTTCCTGATCTACCAGGAAGGTAGCCTGGTTATTCGCGCTATCCGTGACTATTTCCAGCCTGACATTGGCGAAATCCTCATTGATACCCCTGACATTCATGAACAAGCAATCCAGTTCATGAATCATGTGATGCCCAATAATGTGTCACGCGTCAAACTGTATCGCGATGAAATCCCGCTATTCTCCCGCTTCCAGATCGAACACCAGATCGAGTCAGCATTCGCCCGCGAAGTACGCCTACCTTCTGGTGGCGCTATCGTCATTGACCACACCGAGGCACTCGTGTCGGTTGATGTTAACTCTGGCCGCTCCACCAAGGGTAGCGACATTGAACAAACGGCATTCAATACCAACCTGGAAGCTGCGGATGAAGTGGCCCGCCAATTGCGCCTACGCGACTTGGGTGGCTTGGTCGTCATTGATTTCATCGATATGGAAAGCCAGCGCAACCAGCGCGAAGTGGAAAACCGCCTGCGCGACGCACTGCACCATGACCGTGCCCGCGTACAGACCGGCAAGATCTCGCGCTTTGGCCTATTAGAGCTTTCCCGCCAGCGCCTGCGCCCTAGCCTGGGTGAAAGCAACCACATTCCTTGCCCACGCTGCCATGGCACCGGCCATATTCGTGGTATCGAATCGACTGCATTGCATATCCTGCGCATCACACAGGAAGAGGCCATGAAGGAAAACAGCGCCATCATCCAGGTACAACTGCCTGTCGAAGCCGCTACCTTCCTGCTCAACGAAAAACGCTCTGAAATCCACAAGATTGAGCAACGCATGGGCGTACAAGTGGTGTTGATCCCCAATATCCACATGGAAACCCCTAACTACAACATCCTGCGCATCCGTCACGATGATGTAGAAGAAACTGGCCGTGCCAGCTATGAAATGGTCGAACTACCGTCCGACACCATTGAAACCGCTATCGCACAAGCACCCAAGCCTGCCAAGCCAGAAGCAGCTGTCAAGGGTATTACCCCGGCTTCACCTGCTCCGGCAGCCAAGGAAAAGTCAAGCAGCACCTCCCTACTTGGTCGCTTCAAGTCCTGGCTGGCAAGTGTTACTGCGACCAAGCCAGAAGCTAAGCCACAGGAAGAAAGCCAGCGACGCGACAACAACCGTAACCAGCGACGCAATAATAACCGTCGTAACGAGCGTAACGGCAGCGAACGTAATGGCAACAATGAGCGTCAGCCTCAGAATGAAGCTCGCCAAGAGCCGCGCAAAGAGCAACGCGGCAATCAGCAAGAACGCCGCCAGCAACAGCCTGAACAGCGAGCTCAGCAGCCTCGCCAGGAAAAAGCAGAGCGTCCAGAACGAAACGAACGCCAGCCTAAGCCGCAACAAGCGTTGGCAAATCCATCGGCCCAAGCAGACGCACCTGTAGAGGCAAGCCAGGAGCAACGCGGTAATCGTCGTGGTCGTAATGGTCGTCGTGAGCGTCAGCCACGCAACGAAAATGCGAATCGTGAAAACCGTCAACAAGTGACAGAAGATGTACGTATTACCCCTGAGGCCGTAGCTCCAGCAGAGACACCAGTGCCTGTGGAAGCACCAAAGGCAGCTGTGATCGCTGAAACCACCCCTACTCCAATCGTCAAGGAAAAGGCTGAAACAGCTCCTGCTGAAACCACAACAGCAGCTGAGACGCCAGCATCATTGCCTGCGACCAAAACAGAAGCGGCAGCTGTTGAAGAAAACTTGACTGTAGTGGAGACTGCTCCCAAGCAAGCACCAGCAGAGAAAACATCTGCCAAAAAGCCTGCTGGAGATAAGGTACCTGCAACCGCTGAGCCAGCCCAAGCAACTGAGGATGCTACAACGGAAACTGCTGCTGCGAAGCCTGAGAAGAAGCCTCGTGCACCACGTCGCCGCAAGGCTGAAACAGAAAAGCCTGCCGACTTGGCTGACTCAGGTTTGCAACTGGTAGAAACCAAGGCAGATACAGCTCAAGCCGCAGCTCCTGTAGAAGAAGCACCTGCAAAACGTGCAGCACGCAAACCCGCAGCCTGGCAGCAAAAGGCCGCCAAGGATGAAGCTGGCAGCGCAGAACTGGTGATGGTAGAAACACAGAAGTAAAATAAACCACCATAAAAAAGCCCTGACTTGTCAGGGCTTTTTTCTTTCCAAGGGCTGGCTCTAACTACTTAGTACCTTAGACAAGCAGAGGCTATTAAGCTAGTCAGATCATCAAAGCAGATCGCGCGTCATTACTCTGCCATTTCATCCGGCACATCCGCACCATAAAAACTGCTTTTGAGCTTCTTCAACTGGTCGCGATAATCAGCGGCCTTTTCAAACTCCAGATTCTTGGCACTATCATGCATGGCTTTTTCCAGACGCTTCATTTCCTTCACTAGCTGCTTCTCGCTCATCTGGCCATAGCTGGCTTGCTCCTCGGCAGCCTTGCGCTCGCGCTGCGCATCCTCCTTGCTGTAGACACCTTCAATGATGTCCTTGATGCGCTTATTAACCCCCTTGGGCGTAATACCATGCTCTGCATTGAAAGCCATCTGTTTCTCGCGGCGACGCTGGGTTTCATCCATCGCCAGCTTCATGGAGCGTGTGACAGTGTTGGCATAGAAAATCACCTTGCCATTCAGGTTACGCGCAGCACGGCCTGCTGTCTGAATCAGCGATCGCGATGAGCGCAAGAAGCCCTCTTTGTCAGCATCCAGCACTGCAACAAGAGATACCTCGGGAATATCCAAGCCCTCACGCAGCAAATTGATACCCACCAGAACATCAAACTCACCAAGGCGCAGATCACGAATAATCTCGACCCGCTCCACGGTATCAATATCAGAGTGTAAATAACGTACTTTCACTCCATGATCAGACAAGTAATCAGTCAGGTCTTCCGCCATGCGCTTGGTCAATGTCGTCGCCAGCACACGCTCGCCCACATCCACGCGCAGCTTGATTTCCGAGAGCAAATCATCAACCTGAGTGTCGGCAGGCTTAATCGTAATCTCAGGATCCACGAGGCCAGTTGGCCTGACCACTTGTTCGACCACCCGCTGCTGATGCGCTGCTTCGTAGTCAGCCGGAGTCGCACTCACAAAGACGCATTGCGGAATAATGCGCTCAAACTCTTCAAACCTCAGTGGTCGGTTATCCATCGCCGATGGCAGGCGAAAACCGTAATCGACCAGGTTTTCCTTACGTGCGCGGTCACCTTTATACATGCCGCCGACTTGAGGCACGGTGACATGACTTTCATCAATAATCATCAGAGCATTTTTCGGCAGATAGTCGATCAAGGTTGGCGGCGCATCCCCTGGGTTACGCCCCGTCAGATGGCGACTGTAATTCTCAATACCCTTGCAGAAGCCTATCTCGTTGAGCATTTCCAGGTCGAAGCGTGTACGCTGCTCAATACGCTGCGCCTCTACTAACTTATTGTTCTTGATGTAGAAATCGACACGATCGCGCAACTCCTGCTTGATAGTCTCCATCGCGCGCACGGTCGCTTCGCGGGCTGTCACGTAGTGGCTGGAGGGGAAAATGCGGAAATTATGAATCTTGTTGAAAATCTGCCCGGTGAGTGGGTCAAATAGGGTAATTCCTTCAATTTCGTCATCAAACAGGCTGATACGTACTGCAGTCTCGCTATTTTCCGAAGGGAATACATCCAACACGTCGCCACGTACACGGAATGCGCCACGCGAGAAATCGAAGTCATTGCGCTCATACTGCATCGCGATCAACTTATTGACGATATCGCGCTGGCTGATCTTCATGCCCAAATGAATATGTAAAACCATGCCATGATATTCACCTGGGTCGCCAATACCGTAAATCGCTGACACTGTCGCCACGATGATACTGTCTTCACGCTCAAGCAATGCCTTAGTGGCAGAAAGCCGCATCTGCTCGATATGGTCATTAATGCTGGAGTCCTTCTCAATGAACAGGTCACGCGACGGCACATAAGCCTCAGGCTGGTAGTAATCGTAATAGGAAACGAAATACTCCACCGCATTCTCGGGAAAGAACTCCTTGAACTCGGAATATAACTGTGCGGCCAGCGTCTTGTTCGGCGCCATCACGATTGCCGGGCGGCCGGTACGGGCGATGACATTGGCCATGGTATAGGTCTTGCCGGAGCCTGTAACACCCAGCAAGGTCTGAAACTTCAAGCCCTCGTTGATTCCCTCGGTCAACTGCTCTATAGCTGTAGGTTGATCCCCCGCAGGTGGGAATGGCTGAAAAAGCTTGTATTTACTGTTTGGGAAAGTGACAATCACATCAATCACCTAGGAGAAGGAATCAGGATTTTAACAGGCCAATGCCCTTCTGCGCGCCTGTTCCTGTGCTTCTTTCCAGCATGTTGCATCTTTTTCCTGGGTTAGCCTGGAGCGAATATGCCTTATCTGCTGCTGTTTGCCGTGCCATGGTTACTTTTTCCGATTGCCTCTGCCTGGGCGATTGACCGGGAAAAGCTCATAGAACCATTCTTCTCCACTGTTATGGTACGTGCCTATCGCACCGATGGCGGCCTGGGCTACGGCTCTGGCATCGTCGTCGCCAGTGACAAGGTATTGACCAATTGCCATGTACTCCGTGAATCCGGCAAGCCCTGGATATCGCGAGGGGAAGATGTTTATCACGTGCAGTCTGTACAGGCAGATGTCTGGCACGATCTCTGCCTGCTACACACAGATCCCCTTCCCTTCAAGCCTGTTACGTTGGGCTCAAGCAATGCATTGAAGAAAGGCACGCAAGTCATTGCCATCGGACACTCCAACGGAGTAGCTGCACCTTTAATCTCGGCAGGAAACATCAAGTCCCTCTATGCCTTGGACGATGCCCACATCATCCGTAGCAGCGCACGCTTTGCCCTAGGCGCCAGCGGTAGCGGCCTGTATAACGAGGCTGGTGAATTGATTGGTATCAATACGTTCAAGACACTGGGTCGTCAAGCTTATTACTATGCACTGCCTATCGAATGGTTAAAACAAGTGGAAATGCGTCAGCCGCAAACACGCTTTCCTCTGATCGGGCAAACCTTATGGGAAGCAACAGAACAATCACGACTTTATTTCCTGATGATAGCAATGCCTGAAATCCAGCAAAACTGGCCCGCTTTACTCCAAGTTGCTTCGCAATGGACAGCAGCCGAACCTGACAATAGCGAGGCATGGTATGAGTTGGGCTACGCGCAAGAACAACTCAAGCAGGCTCAGGATGCTGAAGGCAGCTATCAACATGCCTTGACGTTCGATCCACAAAACACTGATGCCATGTTCCGCCTAGGCTTGCTTGCTGCACAACAAGGTAATCAAGCAAAAGTCCAAGCCATGACGCAATCGCTAAGTCGCATCAGCGAGCAATTGGCTATGGAGTTACGCAAAGCCACCGCTTGCGCCTCGGATTGCCCTGTGACACCGGATCAGCCAACATCTGCGACCCCTTAATGCCTGGCCGACAGTGTGAATCACATCCACAACGCCAAAGTGTTAGTAATAACATCCAGGGCATAATCGACTCAGGCGTGCCCTTAAAAGATCGTCGCGCTCACATATGCACCTCTCCCGGCAAAATATCGTGCAGCTTCATATTCCGCATTATGGATAATGTGAGTAAAATTAACGTTTTGCCGTCGTCTTCATTATTTATCTATAGGATTTTAGATCTTGGAACTCTCGCAGCGCGTTCAATCCATCAAAGAATCACCTACCTTGGCTGTCACCGCCCGTGCCGCAAAACTCAAGGCAGAAGGCCGTGACATTATTGGCCTGGGTGCAGGTGAACCGGATTTCGATACTCCACAGCATATTAAAGACGCTGCAAAAAAAGCGATTGATCAGGGCTTTACCAAATACACCCCTGTTGCGGGCATTCCCGGACTGAAAAAGGCCATTGTTGCCAAGTTCAAGAACGAAAACGGCTTTGACTATACTGACAAAGAAGTGATCGTCGGCGTGGGTGGCAAGCAATGTATTTTCAACCTTGCCCTTGCAGTGTTGAACCCAGGTGATGAAGTCATCGTGCCTGCTCCGTACTGGGTTTCTTATGCAGATATCGCCTTGGTGGCAGGTGCCAAACCAGTGATCATTGAGTGCGGTATTGAGCAAGGTTTCAAGCTTACGGCTGCACAACTGGAAGCGGCGATTACCCCAAAAACCAAGCTGTTCATGATCAATTCGCCATCCAACCCTACCGGCGCAGTCTACTCGCTGGATGAGCTGAAGGCGCTGGGTGAAGTATTGAAAAAGCATCCTCATGTGCTGGTAGCAACGGATGATATGTATGAACACGTCAACCTGACTGGCGAACAGTTCTACAACATTCTCAATGCTACCCCAGAGCTCAAGGATCGCTGCATCGTGCTAAATGGCGTTTCCAAGGCTTACTCCATGACTGGCTGGCGTATCGGTTATGCCGCTGGCCCTGCTCATATCATCAAGGCCATGGAAATCCTGCAATCACAATCCACTTCCAACCCGGCCTCTATCTCACAAGTAGCGGCACAAGCCGCACTGGAAGGCCCGCAGGAGTGCATCACCCCCATGTTGGAAGCCTTCCGCGAACGCCATGAATTTGTCGTCCAACGCTTCAACGAAATGAAGGGCCTGAAATGTATCAAGGCAGGCGGTGCCTTCTATGCCTTCCCAGATGCTCGCGAAGCGATCAACAATTTGTTCGCTGCAGGCAAAATCAAGACTGCCAATGACATGGCCCTTTCCGAATACCTGCTGGAGCAAGAAGGCGTTGCCGTCGTACCTGGCTCGGCATTTGGTGCAGAAGGTTACTTCCGTATCTCTTTTGCAACCTCGATGGACAACCTGAAAAACGCACTTGCACGTATCGAGCGCGCCTTGGCTTAAGCCTAAGTAAAATAAATCACTAATAAAAAAGCCTGCTTCAAGCAGGCTTTTTTATTAGTGATGCAAATACTCAAGCGGATGTCATCAAAACTGCCAACTCAGATTAGCTCGAACGCTATGATCCTCCGCCCTGGGTGCATATTGCCCAATGTAAGAGAAGCTCAGGTTGACGCGGTCTGTCGCATAGATATCGACTCCGGCATCGAGCACCACACTCTCACGACGCACTGGCGTACCAGAGATGGAAAACGCATCTCCGCCAGTAAATGCAACTTGGGCACGCTCGCTGGTATCACCACTTGCAGTACGCCAAGCGAGCGAGCCACGCAAAACGACACTACCTTGTCCCTGCCCTAACTGCTGTGCTACACGTAGTCCCAGAGTGGCAAAGGTAGTATCCGTGCCCTGACTGCGGCCATGTAGTGCCGCACCTTGTTTTTCCTGGAAAGCATCGGTATGCACGTAAACATGCGCCAGTGTAATAAATGGCTCCAATGCCAGGCGACCAGCATCCAGACGATAGCCCAAATCAGCAAAACCTTGCATAGTGCGGCCATCATAGTCAGATTTGCTTTGTGCTGAAAGACCGGAAAAAGCCACATTGCGTTGCGTGCTGATGTCATGCCAGCTATGGCTAGCCCCAAGCCTCAGGCTAAGCTGATCCCACTCTGTTCCGCCGTAAACACCAAAGTGATAACTGCGCACGCTGGCAGAAGAGCGCCTGTCACTCAGACTTTGATTATTGTCGGTATATCCACCCAAAGCACCCACGCGCCAGTTATTGCTCAGTTGAGTATCTGCACCAAACAATAACCCTCCAGTGCGTCGGCTCAACCGTGCTGCATTCTGGGTACCGCTATCGTGCCCCCAATTGCCAACCGCCTGCGTCCAGGTGGTATATGCACCGCCATCCACGGTACTGTTGTTGCCCATAGCGGCGACTGAGCCAAACGCCTGGCGCACGCGATCCAAAGCGGCATTGCGTACAAAACGGCTGTCTTCGATCAAGGTATTGCGCGCTGAGGCATGGATCTCGCCCGATAATTGATCCAATGCGGCCGCAGTATCCTGCTGTTGCAGTGCGGCATCGAGGAACGAGTTGCTGCCTGCCACCATTAAAGCACCGCCAAGCACAGCGCGTTGATTGTGATTCAGGCTGGATTGCACGTTATCAACAGCGGCTTGGTCGATGGACAAGCTGACTTCAACATTATCGAGATTATAAAAAGTGTTCAGGCTAACTAATCCGCCACCCGTCCATGAGCTGGACGAAAACGGCGTGCCCAAAGTGCCATCAGTCGTCAAGATGGTGTAGCGATGGTTGAGCAAATAGCCGCCATTACCGTTTTCCTGCGTCACAGCCAATGAGATGCCACCCAGATTGGAAACACCGGTATCGGTAATATGCACCAAGTCAGACTGGCCAGCAGCGTTGACTTCCGCCACATAAGTGCCGCTGAAACCTGCAACTGATCCATACGTTTGGGTACCAACAGAGTTACCTGGGCCTATGGTGCCACTACCAGTCAGTGTGCCACTAAAGATGAAGTTCCCCCCCAGGGTGGCACTCGTATCAACAACCGCATTGCCTGTGACCACGATAGGCGTGGCAATAGTACCGCCATGCGTCACCGCACCCTGGCTGAGACTTACATCTCCAGTAATCGTGGTCGCCGCAGTGCGGCTGAACAACACCTGCGCACCTTCGGCAATCAATCCATGATTCAACGTCGTGGCGCTAGCAAAGGTCAGGGCGCTCTGGTTTGCATTCACGACACCATCAATGCTAACCGCACCGTTGAACACAGCGGAGGATGCACCAGTAAGGTTAAGCTCGCCACCAATAGTGGTTGTGCTGCTGTTAAATTGCAGGGCGGTACTGCCGCTGCTCGAGACCCCACCAGCCACCGTCGTGTTGTTGCCATTAAATTGCAATTGAGCATGATCAGTGGCGCTGACATTGCTGCCAATGCTGGTATCGCCATTAAATGTGTAACTTGCACCATCGCTTGCCACACTTTGAGCAATGGTCGTCGTACCAGTAAAATTAACGGTAGAACCGGAGCCTGCCACCACACCGCCCTCAATATCTGCACCGTTGGTGAAGACAATAGTTGTACCCTCTCCGCCACTGACACTGCCTGCAATCGGACTGCCATCGGTATTGACCACGGTAGCACCATCTTCCGCACTGACATCATGTATGCCCCTGACTACGCCTATCCACTGCGCACCAGCACCAACTACGAGATTGGTCAGGCCAGTGCGGCCTGCTTCCAGGCCATCCAGGTCGACAATATCGCCACTGGATACCGAGCCATTGGCAAGCGTGAGGTTGATGATGCCATCCAGCCCGTCATCGTTGCGATTAACCTGTAATAGCACACCGTTATTCTGCGTCAGTACCGAACCTGCGCCCACCACGATATTCTGTACCTGCCCTGCCTCAGTCAACTCCGACAAAATGGAAGCACCAACGGCATTGACACGAGTACTGATCAATGTAGCAGTGGCATTATTCAGCAGATAAATGCCAGCTCCCTGCTGGGATGTCAGGCTAGAACCGCTGATCTCAAGCTGGCCGCCGGCCGTAGCAAATGCCGCTGCCACATTGCTTGCCGTAGTCACGACAGATGAATTCTGCAAGCGCACCAGGCCACCCAAGATAGCTGATGCCCCATAAGCATCTTGCCCCGAAGTGATAATACTGCCATGGTCAAACACCACGATGCCTTCAGCACCATCAGGCCAGCCAGCTGATACCCCAAGGGCGCGTTCACCACTGGTCGCAACAGCTATCCCGTTCGCGTGGATCAAGGAGTGCGTACCACTAGACTGTATGCCAACAGCATCATCACCCGAGGTATTGATCACACCTGTCGTCGCCTCGAGTTGGCCCCCGTTGTAGGCATATAAACCGCGACCAATTGCACCCGTGGTCGTGATGCTAATATTGGCCGCTTCTACCTGGGCACCAGCATTTTGCGCAAACAGGCCGTAGGAGTTCTCGCCACTGGTCAAGATACGCACGCCATCGATATTAACTGTCGTTTCCTGCCCCGCCGTATCACCGCTAGTCGCAGCCCAGGCCAATACAGCATGAGAGTTTGTACCGATAGTAGAAACCTGTACACCGTTAAGCGTCATGCTACCGCCACTATCAGCACGCACACCATAGCTACGGTTGCTGCCTATCATGCTGATGGTGCTATTTTCCAGCACTACGCTGGCACCACGGGTAGCAACCGCGCCAACAGGTGCATCACTGCCATTGGTGCCAGTCCCGCTAATGATGATCTCGGTGTTGTGCGCGGCAACACTTGAACCAGTGCCTGTCGCACTAACGCCACGTCCATAGGCACCCAGGTTGCTCTGGTTAATGGTCACGCCCTCCAGGTTAACCTGGCCGCCATTGCTGGCATTGGCACCATAGGCACGGCTACCTGCTACGCTAATCTCGGTATTCGTCGCCTCGGCCACACTGCCACTGCCATCAGCAACGAGGCCATGGGCGGCCTGCCCTGAAGTTTGTACGCTACCATCATGCAGATTGACCTCGCCTGCACTATAAGCAGCCGCACCATAAGCACCTACGCCTGTCGTGGCAATATCTACGCCAAAACCCTCATAACTGCCACCAGACACAGCCACTACTGCACTGCCAGTGCCGGCATTACTCACCGAGCCACCACTCATGACAATACCGCTGGCATCAGATTTCACAACGCCATTCGCTGCTCCATCCATCGTGCCACTGAAATGGCTTGCATTAAGCAAGGCTACAGAATCGTTCGCAGCAATGAGATAGCCATGCTCCACCGCCCAGCTCCCGCCCAACGTTGCGCCATCAAGCTTGATGTTGCCGCCAACCTGGATAGGTTGCGTACTGCTACCACCACTGGCTGATGCCCCATTTTCCAGTTCGACATTGCCTTCAATGCTAACGACATCATTGCCATTGCTACTGAACACAAAACTAGCGTTATCGCCGATCAAACTACCAGTGACAACCGCACTGCCAGCGAAATTAGCACCAGCCTGCTGTGTTGTACTCCCCTCCGCCAACAAAGTACCTGCAATAGTCGCCCCGGAAGCCACCTGCGCTATGGCACCAGCATCGACCACAACATCACCGCTAGTATCGCCGACGATATCGCCATTGACATACACCTGCCCAGCCAGCAATCTCGACCAATATGTATCAAAGACCGTGACGCCATTATTCCTAGCCTTCAGATACATGGCCCAGAATTGCGATGGCGTACCGCTGGCTGTCTCAGGTGGGTTCCATGAATAAACCAACTCACCATTGAAGTAATACTCGATCAGATTTTCAGCAGGCAGCAGCCTCAAATCCAGAGTATTCCAGCTGCCGTAATTGATCAGGCTGGCGGTTTGCAGCAAGTCGACCCATTCACCTTCATCCCAGACACGCAAATGGCCAGTACCATCCTGATTACTGAAATGAATGATGGGAAATGCAGCCTCATTGTTCACATAGCTGCCTGCCGCCACCACTGACTCGGGCATGGCACTGCCCCACATACCCGTGTTAACAAAATCAGTCGAAGTCCCAGTTTGCCAATCGCTATTGATCCACAAGTCGCCACGCAGGAAAGAAGCGCCTGCGGAAACCGTGGTGCGCTGGGAATAACCCTGCCAATTATTGAAGGAATCAGTTGTTGCTGGAGGATTGACCGACAACTTCAACGCATCGCGCCCTTCCCACTCGACCAAAGCCAACGCCGGACTTCCACCTCTATCCTGTGTCCAGGCGGATGGATTCATGCTCACTTCGTAAGGGGTATATACCGTGGAATCCGCAAGCGCTATTGCAGCATGGCTCCCGGCATATACCAGCCCAGCAGTCATCATGCTGCTAGCAAGCACCCCTCGCCCGCCCTGGCTACCTACTGTTTCTGACACCACCAGATACATCTGACGAGCCGCATTCCATATGGTTTTATAAGTGTTATTCACCGTAGTCCCCCCTTAGGATTGATGAATGAGTGAAAAAACGAAAAGCTGTCCGGTCAGGCAAGACCAACCGGACAAAGCTAATTGGCACGAAGTGGGATATGGCAGCGGGTTATGCAAGCCTGGCCTAGCACCTTAGAAAAAACATGATCAGGCATGGGCTTATGGAAGTAATATCCCTGGACCAGATGGCAGCCGCTATTGGTAAGGATATCTAGCTGCTCCTGCGTTTCGACACCTTCGGCAATCACGCGTAGCCCCAAACGCTTGGCAATGGCAAGAATGCCCTCGGCAATCGCCATGCTTGCAGGGTCAGAAGCAATATTTCTAATAAAGGATTTGTCGATCTTGATACTATCGACCGGCAGACAACTGATATAACAAAGATTGGCATAGCCCACGCCGAAATCATCGAGCGAAATATGCACCCCTAGCTTGCGCAACTGGGTCATGATACCCACGACGACATCAAGGTCCTCCAATAGCAGACTTTCCGTCACCTCTAGCTCAAGGCGATCGGGGTCAACATTGAATTCGCGCAGTATGCTTTCCACCATGCCCGCAAAACGTGGCTCGCTGAACTGCTTGGCAGAAATATTGATCGCTATTCTTTCCAGCCTCATTCCCTGCATATCCCATACCCGCAGACGCTTGCATACCTGCCGCAAAGTCCAGATGCCGATGGGTAAGATAAGGCCGCTTTCTTCCGCGATGGGAATGAAGCGTTCAGGAGATATCATGCCTCGTTCAGATTGATTCCAGCGCAGCAAGGTTTCTGCGCCAATAATGCTGTTGGCCTGCACATCCATTTGCGGCTGAAAATGCAAACTAAGCTCGTTCCGCTCCAATGCACGATGTAAAGCCGCCTCAAGGAACAAATGCTCCCGTTCACTCCCTATCGCCTGCTCAGAATAGATATGAACACCGTGACAGCTCAAATTACGACATGACAACAGCGCAGAAGTAGCATGAGCAAGCAACTCCTGGCTTTCATCCCCATGCCATGGATATACCGATGCACCAATATTGCATGAAAGAAGCACCTCACCACCGTCGGTCTTGAAAGGTGAGGAAAAAACTGATTTGATTTCTTCCACAGCCCTGAAAACACCGGCATCAGGTACGTCATGACTGGTATGCAACACGGCAAACTCATCCCGCCTGAGATGGGCTACCGGCATACGCTCATTCAAGCGCAGTGCAATATCATTCAGCAAAGCCGCAGCTGCTTTATCCCCCAAAATTTCTGCCGCATGTTCAAACCGCCCCACCTTCACCACCAAGACAGCTACCTTACGCACAGAACTCTGCTTGGCGTAATGTACAAATTGGGTAAGATGTTCTAGAAAAAGCGGTTTTCCCGGCAAGCCGGTTATCATGTCATATGCGGGATCAGAAACATGGAGGCAGTACTTCTCATCATTCAAAGCGCCAGCAACAAATAATTGCTGGGGTTGGGTCGGATATGGATTGCGAGAATCACTGGCAATGCTAACATTACCCATGTAATGGTCACACGCATCCGACTTGCGCTCTCCCTTGCCACTTTTGGGAGATCCATCAAGATGATAGCGGCTAGGCCAGATTGTTTGTGGAGTTACGCCTATTTGCTCGGCGATCAGTCGCTCATAGCGAGGACATGGGCTGTAAAGAGCATTACTCAGCGTTGTGCGCGACAAGCCATGTCGCCTGGACAACGCTTGCAAGTTGGTTTGGGTCTTGCGCACGGCAGCAATAATGTCTGCCCGATGCCAATCTCTTGTTGTCAATTTTTTTTCATCATTCATAGCGACTTGTTGTCAAACAACCCTGATAGATGATCAATAAAGATGGGCTATTTAAAAACATCCTAATTCGGATGTCAATAGTAAAAAGTCGGAAAGTTATTTGCAATATCGGAGAAAAACAAACGTTGAAATTAAAATCTATCAATAAGTTCTTGATATTTACCCCTCCCCCCCGAAATTTCCGACTTGTATAAAAAATCGGATGAGTGGAATTTCAAAGAAGTTGCTCCAGGTCATTGGCAATCAATCTGCAAAATCCTGGGCCGAACAAAATGGCTTGCCAGTGCAAACGGTTCATGAATGGATAAAACATGATCGAAAGCCGCGAGGAGCCAATTTCCAGCTATTGATCCAGACGACCGGCATTGCAAAAGAATGGTGGACATCTGATAGCGGGCAGCCTCCGCCGCCAAGCGCTCCGCCCGTGCAGGCTGAAAGACTCACATCCAGCCTTCAGATAAACAAAGGATTGCTGCATCACTGTATGGAGGCCTGTAGGCATATTTATGGTGCCGAGTTTTCCTCCTCGCTGGAGCAAATACAAATCGGCTATGCGGTAGATTGCTACAATGTGCTCATCGGCATGATTCAGGACAATCCCACCGGCCTGAGGAACCTAGCCCACCTCACGCGGGAAGACATTGTCCAATTGATGAAAATCTCCATCAAACTTGGAAAACTGCATAGCTTCTCAACTAGTTACGATTACGCGGTAAAATAGCCAACTTCCAATGACACTATTGACTATCGCGGTTTATTGATGAAGCTCAACCTCTGGTTACTGATGATCATGTTACTTGGCAGGCGCGAGCGGGTTTTCAACATCGTCGCCACCACCTCGCAATATGGCGTACAGAAAATCTTGGCAGTTGATGGCAGCAACGTTTACGGGCAATCCCTTAACCCTGAGGGGGCACTGTCGCGCAACGTGATTGCCAGCCCAATCGAGCGTTTTCCTTACCAGAATATTGTCGTCGAATACCGCTATGCCGTCGCAGGCACCAATCGCTTCCGCCGATACACCTCAATCGCCCGCCTGCTATTTGAGCTGCCGATTATCCTGACACCTATCTATCGCTGGACCGCCAATATCAAGCACTTTATCGCCAGTGCACTCTTCAACCGTAGGCCTGCCGAAACCCGCGAACGCTACGAGCTACTCAGATATATCGTGGCGCACAAAGCCGTCTCAGATGCACCTTTTACGCTAAATGAACTCATGGGAGAAATGGTCGGCTACCTCTGTTTCACACAAGAAGACCGTATTTGGTATCTGCAAAAAATGAAATACCAGCTGACTTCACTGGTAGAAACGCATGATCTGGAAATCACTGCCAAAGGCAGCTACAAAGTGACAGGCTTGGCATGGAAAAGCCTGAGCGATTTTCAGGAAGAAAATCGCCGACATCGCGACAGCGCACGCATTCAGTTCGTCATCGCCACACTAACGATTGCTATCGCATTCTTTGCCATCTCTCATACCGGCCTCATCAAATTACCGGTATTGCTGGATTTGCAGCAAGAAGCACGACAGGTTAAAAGTGTCGTGCAATCGCATTGGCATTCACTGCTACAGCCTGGAGAGCCTCATTTCGGCGAGCAGGAGCAACAGGGCTTGGACGCTATCATGATGCTACGTACAGAGCCGCAAAGCATTGAATCCATCGGCACACCCGCTGATAATGCTCCCGCAACTGACCCGGAAAAGAAAAAAGCAGACTAATCTGTTTCCTTGTCACTTAGCTTGCTTGATACGCTCAACCGCCTCCTGCGCAATTTTCTGGTATTGCGGAATCACCTTCTGATTTAACTCAGTAGTCAGCTTCATGGACTCAGTCGCCAACTGCGGCATCTTCTGATTGATAGAGCGACCAGCAGGAGAACTATAGAAATTAATGGCCGCCTGCAACTCCTCCTGCGTGAAAGTGCGACGATACAGTGGCAACACCAGCTTGACGATGGCATCGTAAGACAAATTCTCTTGCTGAATCTTCACTGCTTTATCGCCAGCCTCTTCTGCAATTTTCTTCTGCTTGTCATTCAACTGCGGATATTGCAGCGACTGCAAAAGATTGTTGCGCAATGCAGTATCGGCATTAGCACGCATGGTCTCCAATGCACCCTTGACGTTAGAAACCTCCATGAACTTAAAAATCAGCTCATCAGAAGGTGCAGCAGCATAAACATTGCCCCACATGACCAACATACAGATAGCAAGTGTTTTCTTCAGCATTGACGATATCCTCTTACAAATGATGTTATCAAGCACGACATTGAGTCGCGAAATGCAAGATTATCACTTTTTTCATTTAACTCACATTCCACCACCGATCGCATCATGTGGCACACATCAACATCACATGATGCGGAACAAGCGCAAGGTATCGCCCGGCGGGCTGAAAATCTTGTATTCCTGCGAAATACCATTCGAAACACTGATCTCCTCTGAGCCAGGCCTACCCTGGCAAGAGCCGCGCCCAGTATCCACCTTGAGCACATGCTTGCCATCGGTGAGGAAAAACGTCACATACTCCCCCGGCATAATCGTAAAAGAACGAATGTTATCGATATAAAGCTCATTCTCACAGCCTATTCCAATCTCCTGCGGGGAAGCATCACGACGCACTGTCACATAAGCCCCGGTAAAAAATTTCGGATAACTGGCATATATCCGATCAGGCGGCACAGGTTTACTAGAGACACTTTGTAAGGGAATTCCAGCACATGCGCCAAGAGCAAGCAAAAGCGCAGAGAATATGATTTTTTTCATGATGACCTAATGATTGGATGTCACATCCAGAGACTATCAATATAAAACTAGGTTCAGAATGTCACATGCAGACACATACTAAAGACCAATATCTGAATAATGCCCGGGCCCGGCGGCACTTCACTTGGTTGCGCTATCGAAAAAGCAATCTGCAACTACCCCAAGACCAGCTATCACACGTGCTGCGCCATACCTTCGCCAGCCACTTCATGATGAACGGTGGCAATATCCTGGTACTGCAACGCTTGCTTGGGCACTCAACGCTAGCCATGACCATGCGCTATGCACACATGGCACCAGATCACCTGCAAGAAGCAAGGACGCTCAACCCGCTCACGAAGTTGACACATTGTTGACTATTGGGGAGTTTGAAAAAGAGGTGAAAAATCTAAGTCATTGATTTTTCATGGTGCCCGGGGCCGGAATCGAACCGGCACGCCCAAAGGGCGAGAGATTTTAAGTCTCTTGTGTCTACCAATTTCACCACCCGGGCAAGGATGCTTGAATCGCCTCGAACAAAGCGAGGCCGTATTCTATCACCGGACTGTCATTATTGAGTAGATAAAATTAACTAAGCCTAGCCTGGAAGCTGTTCCCAGCCGAATCTGCATGAGTCATGCGCAGCAACATTTAAATATGACAAATACCTTTAAACAAGCTATCGCAATCACTCCACTGTCATGCTAGGTAACTTTATCCTAGCGATAAGACCTTGCGCCTGACTGGCTGGCTCTAGCGTGATGTATCCGCCGTGATGGCGGACGATTTCGCGGACGATGGCTAGGCCTAGGCCGCAGCCTTCGGGGCCTTCATCGAGGCGGTAAAAGCGATTGAAGACGTTTTCGCGTTGCTCTTGTGGGATGCCAGGGCCATTGTCTTCCACCTCCACAAGCACATCTTGGTGTTGCTGCGCGCAACGTATAGTGATGTTGCCATAGCTTGGGGTATAGCGCAGGGCATTATCGACGAGGTTGGCCAGCATTTCCTGAATTTGCCACAGGCTACCATTGACCTTGGCAGATTGAAGGTCTAGGCCAAGGTCTATCCCTTTGGCATAAGCGCGAGATAGCCACTCTGCCGCCATGTCTTCGATAGCGGTGCTGATGTCCAGGGTAATGAATTTATTGACCTCACCCTCACCCTCCGCGCGTGCCAGCGCAAGTAACTGGTTGGCGAGGCGTACGATGCGCCGCGTGCTCACCAGCATGCGATCGTGTGATTGTGCACGTTCTTCCGGGGTTTGCTCGGAGGCAAGTTCAAGTTGCATTTGCAGGCCTGCCAGCGGTGTGCGTAGCTGGTGCGCGGCATTGGCAAGAAACTGGTTTTGCAGCTTAAGCGAGTGATCCAGCCGCGCCAGCAGTGAATTGAGGGCAACGATAATCTCACGAATTTCCACCGGGGCTTGGCCTTCATCAATCGGGCTTAAGTCGGTTTCTGAACGATCATTGATCTGAGCGCGAACTTGCGCAAGGGGTTGCAAGCCACGCCCCACCCCAACCCACAGCACCACAATAGAGAAAATTGCGAAGATCAACTCAGGCACGATCATGTGGATGAGCGTTTTTTGCACCAGGCGATTGCGTTTGTAGGTAGTTTCCGCGAGGTAAAGCACGGCATTCAACGTTGGGCTTTTGATCGCGACTACGCGAATCGGAACACCTTGATATTCAGCCTCGTAGAAATACGGTTTGTTGTCTGCCGTGGGTACTTGGATAGGGAGATCTGCCACGCCCGCGATCAATTGTCCTTGCAGGTCAAAAATAGCGGCCTTGGCCGAGTCATAGTCATCTTGCTCGCTGCGCAACAAGTTATGCTCAATTTGCGGGTAGGCGTCATGCCATTTTTCCGGTTCATTCGGCAGAGAGCGCTCCATGTTATACGCGAGCTTGAGCAGGTGTTGATCGTATACCTCCCTGGCTGGCTCCAATGCCATGAAATAATCAGTCAGGATACCAACAGCCACCAGCGCGGCCAGCGCCACCAGCAGCCAGCGCAACAGCTTCTGCCTGAGGCTATTGGCAGCCTTGATCATGCAGCGGGCTCTTCCAGCAAATAGCCAAAACCACGCACGGTGCGGATGTGAATACCGTGATCATCAAGCTTATTGCGCAGGCGCGAGATATAAACCTCGACAGCATTGAGGCTGATATCAGTTTTCCAATCACATAGCGTTTCGATGATGGCTTCCTTGCGCACCACTTTGCCGAGGTTGCGCAGCAGGTAAACCAATACGTCCCACTCGCGGATGGAAAGCTCAATGGGTTCACTATCAACGCTGGCGCGCTGAGCGCCAAGATCAACCACCAGCTTGCCGCAAGCCAGGGTATTACGTTCACTCAGAGTATGGCGGCGCAACAAGGCGCGGGTACGCGCATGCAGCTCAGCTAGCACAAAGGGCTTGAGCATGAAGTCATCTGCGCCCAGATCAAGACCGTAGATACGGAAATCGACATCATCACGCGCAGAAATAATCAGCACCGGAATATTGCTGTTGTGCTTACGCAAGCGCCGCAAGACTTCAAAACCATCCATGCCGGGCAGGCCGATATCCAGCAACACCATGTCATATTGCCCCGCCTCTATCATGGCATTGGCCTTGGTGCCAGTTTCTGCGAGGTCTACGGCGTAACCTGCCTTGGTCAGCGACTCACAGGTACCCTCTGCCAGAATGGCATCATCTTCAACAACCAATATGCGCATAGTCCTCCTTGGGGTTGATAGCAACGAGTGGTGAATATTAACAGACACTAGTAGGCGCTCTGGGTGTTCACGCTCTTGGGATAATGGCGATAAATCCAGCCAAAGATTACTGGCAACACCAACAGGGTCAGGAAAGTAGTGGTCACCATGCCGCCGACAATCACCAGAGCCAATGGGCGCTGCGCCTGCGAACCTATGGCTTGCGACAAGGCTGCGGGCAATAATCCCAAGCCTGCAAGCATGGCAGTCATCAATACCGGGCGCAAACGCATGGATGCCCCTTCGAGAATCGCCTCTTCCAGCGCATGCTCGCCCTGATTATACAAACTCTTGATATAGGAGATGAGAATCACCCCATCCTGAATGGCAATGCCAAATAGAGACAAGAAGCCAATCCCCGCGGAAATCGATAGCTCCTCACCTGCCAGGTATAGCGCGGCAATGCCGCCTATAGTGGCGAATGGCACGTTGAGCAGCACCAGGCTGGCATCCTTGGCTGAGCCGAAAGCCGAATACAGCATGATGAAGATCGCGAGCAAGGTGAGTGGCACAATGATCGCCAGCTTCTTGTGTGCCTCCTTCATCTGGTTGAATTGCCCATCCCATTGCGTACGGTAACCACGTGGCAACTCAACCTGCTCGCTCACCAGCTTCTGCGCTTCTGCAGCGGCACTACCCAGGTCGCGATCACGTACGCCAAAACGAATGGCGATAAAGCGCCGCCCAGACTCACGGTAAATAAAGAATGGTCCATCACTCAGCTCCACCTGCGCCACCATGGAAAGCGGGATACGCTGACCATCCGGCGTATCGACAAACAGGCGTTGGATCAGATCAAGACGGTTGCGCTGGCCTTCAGGAAAGCGCAAGGCCAAGTCAAAAGTACGCTCGCCTTCGAGCACCTTGCTGATTGGGTTACCACCAATGGCATGTACCACTAGTGCCTGCACGTCAGCCACATTGAGACCAAAACGTGCGCTCGCCTCGCGATCCACGCGGATGTTCATGGTGGGCTGGCCCAGCTCGCGGAAGATACCAACATCAGTCATACCCTCTATGCCTTGCAGGATAGCCTGCACTTGCAGGGCCTTGGCATGCAGCACCTCCAGGTCATCCCCAAAAATCTTGACTGAGTTCTCCCCCTTCACTCCCGACAAGGCTTCAGCGACGTTATCCTGGATATATTGCGAGAAGTTGTACTCAATGCCAGGGATTTCCTGCAAATACCCCTCGACCCGGCGGATAAGGTCCAGACGCGTGACGCCTTGGGGCCATAGCTCGGGCTTTTTCAGGTAGACGCCAAACTCGACATTGAATACGCCAGTAGCATCAGTACCGTCATCTGGGCGACCGATCTGCGCCACAACAGTTTTCACCTCGGATTGCTTAAGCAGATAGCCGCGTACCTTGGTGGCAAAGTCAGAGGAATAATGCAGGTCAACCGTATTGGGCAGACTGATGCGCAACCAGAGATTGTTCTCTTCCAGCGTTGGCAGGAAACTGGTGCCCAGCCGGCTTGCACCGAACAGGGCAATAGAAAAAGCCAGCAAGGCCGCCACAGCCACCAGGGCTGGATTGCGGAGCAGCTTTGCCAGTAAAGGTCGATAGAGCTTGATCAGCACATTGATCATGCCAGGGCGATGCTCAAGTTTATCGGGCTTGAAGAGGAAGGATGCCGCAGAGGGAATGAAGGTCAGGCTCAGCACCATAGAAGCGAGCAAGGCCAAACCCATGGTATAAGCCATGGGGTGGAAAATCTTGCCCTCCACACCGCCCATGATAAACAACGGCGCATAGGCCATGATGATGATCATGGTGGAGAAAATCATTGGCCGCTGCACTTCTGCCGCTGCTGCAACGATGGTCTGACGCAGGTTGCTGGTGCCATTTTCCATACGGCGCATGATGTTTTCGATCACAATCACCGCAGCATCTACAATCAGGCCAAAATCAATCGCCCCTAGCGAGATAAGGTTCGCCGGGATAGCGAGCACCATGCCGGCAAAAGAAACGCTAAGCGCAAGCGGAATCACCAAGGCCACTGCCAGCGCGGCACGAAAACTGCCAAGAAACACAAACAACACGATCAAGACCAGCGCCATGCCAAACAGCAAAGTGTGGTGCACAGTGCCCATGGTCAGGTCGAGCAGTTCCTGCCTATCGTAGAAAGGCTCAAGTTTGATGCCCTGCGGCAGAATGCCACCACGGTTGATTTCATCCACTTTATTGTGAACCCGCTCCAGCATTTCCGAGGCATTGCCGCCGCGCCTCATGAGCACAATGCCCTCGACGGCATCCGGATCGTCGTCGTACTGCACCACGCCCAGCCTAGGTGCAAAACCAAACTCAACGCGTGCCACATCCCCCACGCGGATAGGCAGGCCATTGCGCGAGACAATCGCGATATTGCGTACATCCTGCAAAGTCTTGATCAGGCCAATGCCGCGCACCACATACTGCTGCTCCCCTGCCCTTAGGTTGCCGCCACCTGCATTGGCATTGGCATTGCTCAAGGCTTCAACCAACTCGTTGAGCGAGATATTGTAGGATTGCAGCTTGCGTATATCCGGTAGCACCTGATATTGCTTGGTCGGGCCGCCAAAGCTATTGATGTCGGCAATGCCAGGCACTGTCTTGAGCTGGCGATAAATTTCCCAATCCTGAAAGGATTTGAGCACCATGACATCGTCGCCGCTTTCCGAGGCAACGCGATAACGCAGCACCTCGCCCAGCGCATCGGCATCCGGGCTTAGCTCACTCTGCACCCCATCCGGCAGTTCCGCACTATCCAAGTGAAGCTGCACGTTTTGCCGCGCAGTGAAGGAGTCGGTGCCATCCTCGAATTGCAGCGTCACCACCGATAAGCCGAACAGCGACACTGAGCGGAATGTCTTGAGTTTGGGCAAATTAGCTAATGCTGTTTCCACCGGCACGGTGATCTGCCGCTCTACCTCATTGGTGCCACGCCCCTGCCATTGAGTAATCACCTGCACGTTGAGCGGCGATATATTCGGGTAAGGTTCAATAGGCAGCTTGGTAAAGCTGACATAACCCAGCACCAGTAAGCCAAGTGACAGCCCGAGTATCAGCAAGCGCCTGCGCAAGACGCCCGCGATGAACGCGCCCGTTGCCTGCATTACATCGCTCCCGAGAGTTTCTGGTTAAGCAGGGTTGCGCCGCGAATCACCACTTTCTCATTCGCAGACAAGCCCTCAGTCACAGCCACCAGGTTTTCCTGATACGGCTTGATGCTCACCTGACGCTTGCGATAATTCCCATCCGCTGTTTCGATGATCAGGTAATCCACCTGTTGCGAACGCACCACCGCATCCACAGGCACCAACAAGGCGCGATGCTTGCCAACACTAAGACTGGCGGTAGCAAACAAATCCGGGCGTAAAGTGCCATCATTGACCACCAGGCAACGTACACGCAGTGTGTTGGTTTCCACATCCAGCGTGGGCGAGAGGATGTCCACCCTTGCGTGATAGGCCTTGCCCGGCAGCGCCTGCACATGCAGTTGCAATGGCTGCCCCTGGCGGATGCGCTGGTAATCCTGTTCATAGACATTGCCGAAGAACCACAGCGTGGCTGTATCGGCCAGCGACATGAAACTGTCACCCAAATTGATGAAAGCACCGGGGTCAAGGTTGCGCTGCGTGACGACACCGCTAATCGGTGCACGCAACAGCAAATGCTCATTCACGCGCCCGCTTTGCTCCAGCGTAGCAACATCCTGCTCGGATGCCCCCATCACCCGCATGCGTTCACGTGCCGATTGCAGTGTAGATTCTGCATCCTGCGCCAGCTCCTGTGTTGCCTTGCTTGCCTGCAAAGTGCGCCAGGTATTACGCGCCAGCAGCAATTCATTCTGCGCTGAAATATATTCAGGGCTGTACAGCGCAGCCAACGGCTGTCCCTGACGCACCTGAGTCCCCTCGAATACCAGAATGCGATCCAGCCTGCCTGCAATCCGTGCTGATACAAGGTGTATCTTTTCAGCATTGAATGACAGCCGCCCCATCAATGGCACCACTTCATCAATTTCACGCTGCTCAGGCAAGGCACTGGCAAAGAAATCTGCAGCCACTTTATCTGCGCTCAATACTTCTGGCTTTTGCGGTACCGGCGTCACTGCTTCAGGCGCATGCGAAGTGTTATAGGTGAGTGGCACCAGCCAGCCCCCTAAGGCGATCCCGAGAATAAAGATCAGTGGCAACAGCAGTTTTTTCATGGTGATTCCATTCCCAGCCCTACAGCAGCGTCCAGTGCGGCCTTGGCTTGTTGTAATGCACTATCAACCCAGGCAGCTGAAAGCTCGGTATCGCGCAGGTTTTGCTGGGCCAGTAGCAAACCGTTGAATTCGCCTGCATTATTGGCATAAGTATTCAACGCCAGGCGATAAGCCGCTTGTGCCTCTGGCATACGACGCTGCTGCAACAGCTCCTTTTCCTTGATCACCTGTTGCAACTGGCTATAGGCATTGGCGATGCTCAATTGCACTTGACGCCAGGCCAGCTCAGCACCAGCCTGGGCAGAAATTACCCCTGCATTGGCCTCGCTTACCCCGGCTTTTTCGCGTTCAAAAAACCAGGTAGGCAAGATCAAATCGACTTCCACGCCATATTCGTTGCCAGAGAGGCCGTAAGGTGGATGGTTGCTGTTCTTGGTGAGGATGACCTGCACGTCGGGGTAATAGGCTTTCTTCGCAAGATCCAGGCTCTTGCGGGCGGCTTGTAGGCGATAGGCAGAGTCACGTACATTGGGATGCAAGCCATGGGCTTGATGAGTCAGCTCGGCAAGTGGTGGCAAGTTCAAGTCAAGCAATGGCTCCACTGCAACCGCCAATGGTTGGGCTGGGCTGCGCCCGATCAAGGTATTAAGCACCTGCTGGGTTTGCTCGATCTGGCGCTGCGTTTGGTAGACATCATTTTCGGCGCTACCGTGCGCCACCTGGGCATTCATGTAATCAACAAATGCCGCCGCATTGTTGGCATAACGCACCTTGGCGACCTGCTTGATCTGGTTGAGGCGCTCCAGGGTGTTGTGGTTAATCGCAGCTTGTTGCTGCAAGGCCAGCAACTGGTAATACTGGCGCTTGAGCTCTGCGAGCAAATCCACGTACAAGCCGTCAATCTGCGCCCCCGCACTGCCCGCCTCGGCTTCGAGGATATCTGCCGCCAGGCGCTTTTTCCCAGGGAAGGACATAGTTTGCGTCAGGCGGTAACTCATACCTTGCGAACCGTTGATATTGAGTGGGCTACGCGGCATTGGCGTTTGCTCCATGCCTATCATGGGCTGATCCCAAGCCAGCGCTTGCGGAATACGTGCCTCGATCTGGGCCCGCTCCTGCTCGGCCTGTACAAACTGCGGGTTACGCGCACGCAACTCCTGCGCGAGGTGACGCAAAGTCAGTGCTTCAGGTTCTGCCGCCCACCCCAACGTTACTCTAGTACCCCATAAGGATATCGACGAGAGCAAGGCCAGGCAAAGCAAACGATGGCATCTTTTCTGCATGATGCCTTGAGTGTAAGTAGCAGGGCCATACACCAACCTTAAGATTAGCTGACAAAAAGCTGACCAATCTGACTAACAACCGCAATTCATCAGGACATGAGGCTGGATACACAATAAAATATAATACGATGCATTTGCATCAAAATTGATAACTCAAGGGTGTGTTAATAAAATGAAAAATAATATTGTTCTTGCATTACTCGTTGTTGCAGCAACCGGTTGCGCATCTCCAGCAACCAAAGAAGGTATGCTTATTTCACCAACAGTTACTCAATATACCAATCCAGCTCAAAAGGGGAAATTTACAGTTGCTTCTGTGACAGGTGGCAAAGCAACAAACCCAATGTGGACGTCACAAGTCAGTCAGGAGAATTTTGAAAGTGCATTAAAGGAATCTCTGGCAATCGCAGGCTTAACCGCAGTGGACACACAAGCTGGTCAATATAAGATTGATGCCAACCTCGTCTCCTTGGATCAGCCACTGGTGGGACTTACATTTGACGTAGTATCCAATGTTAATTACCGCGTTTACAAGGATGGTTTTGAAAAGATCTTACCTATCAAGGCAACTGGCACTGCAACCTTCTCCGATGCTGCGGTTGCAATCGCCCGTCTGAGGATCGCCAATGAAAAATCCATCCAGAACAACATTACGGAGTTCATCAAAGAACTCGGCAAACTGAACGAGCTTCAATAAGTACAAATGGCCCTTGACGGGCCATTTGTACTTTATCCCCCACTGTCATATTGAGATCACATTTACCCGATATATTCCTCGCATCCATTTAATACAATGATCCCACCTGAAAAGGTAGCATCATGAGACCAGGATGATTCTTTTTCTAAGCTTCGATGGTGTATTACACGCCACAGGAAACCGTCAGCCCACTTTCACCAAGCTGGGCCTGCTTGAGCAATGGCTCAGGCAGCATCCCGATGTTGATATCGTCATCAGCAGCAAATGGCGTCATCACATGGGCATGACTGAATTACAACGATTATTCAGCCAGGATATTCAGCCCAGGATTGTGGGCGTCACCCCGGCGGTGCGCCACCAGGCAAATGACGATTACTGGCGCTTGACGGAAATTTTCGATTGGCTGCAATACTGCGGTAGCGAGCAAGAATGGTTGATATTGGATGATGGCGTGTTTCCTGAGCGGTTTAATCGCTTGGTTAAATGCAATCCACTATTGGGTTTGACCGAGCAAAACCTGGACTCACTCACCCACATCAAACGACGCTTGCTCATGCAGCCATCAAACCAGGATTTTATTCCTCAAGCACGTTACGCAGCGGCATAAAATCCTGCAAGCGCTGCCGCTGCTTGCCAGCTGCATCAAAATTATTAGGTGCAAGCCATTGTTGATAAGCCTGCGATAACATTGGCCAATCGCGATCGATGATGGAAAACCAGGCGGTATCTCGATTGCGTCCTTTGTACACCACCGCCTGCCTGAAAATACCCTCAAACTGGAAACCCAGCCGTAAAGCCGCCTTGCGTGATGGGCTATTCAGGCTATCGCACTTCCATTCATAACGCCGGTAACCCAACTTGTCAAAGGCATACTGCATTAGCAGAAACTGGGCCTCAGTTGCCATGGTGGAGCGTTGTATCAGCGGAGAATAGATGACAAAGCCAACCTCGACTGAGCCTACCGCAGGCATGATCCGCATGAGGGCCAATGTCCCCACTGCCTGAGAGCTTGCAGGGTCGATGATCGCATAATGCTGTGGGTCAACCGATGAGGCCAATGACGCTACATATTGACGAAACTGTGCAAGATCTTCTGGGCGCTCCAGCGGGATATAAGTCCAGTCACGATGATCCGGGGCCTGCTGGTAAGCTACAAACAGGCTATCCGCATGGCGATCAGCGATAGGTTCCATCCTGCAATACTGCCCCTGCAAGACCACAGGGGAAGGAAATGGTGGCGACACCCAGCTTGGCAGGGCCTCTCCAATGGGCTGCCCATATTCATTCATGCGCTGATTCATCTGCTTAAGCACATTGGCTCAACCATTGCGACATCACCTGATCTAGCTTAGGTGCCAAGCGTGGCGCCAGCATCTGCCCCTGCTGACGTAATTCGGGCACCGAGAAACCGCTCAATTCGCCTACATGCCCAACATACCAGCGCTCCAAGCCATCAGCCGTCACCTCGATATGGAATTGCAAAGCCAGCCCATGCTTGCCATAAGCAAAAGCCTGGTTGGGATATAGCACAGAAGAAGCCAGCCTGACCGCCCCTTGCGGCAAGTCAAAAGTATCGCCATGCCAATGCAGCACCGCATCCCCTTGCCCCAAGGCTGCCAATGGCGACTCATGACCTTCGGATGTCAACGTCAGTGGACTCCAGCCTATCTCCTTGCCTGCGTCACCAGCATAAACCTTTGCCCCCAATGCCCGCGCCATGATCTGCGCACCCAGGCATATCCCCAAGGTAGGCTTTCCGTGCTGCAAGCGCTCTTCCGTCAGGTCTATCACGGGTTGTAGAAAAGGATAATCCGTCGTCTGGTATACACCGATCGGGCCACCTAACACGACGAGCAAATCGGCATCTCGCGCTTGCTTCAGCTCGTTACCACTAGCATTGGGCGTATCAATGTAATGCACATCATAATCATAGCCAGCACGAGTGAGTAATGGTGCAATACCATCGAGATCCTCAAATGCAATGTGGCGCAAGGCAATCGCGGTTTTCATGACATCTTCCTTGTAATGGCAGCGGCTTGTAATGGAGCTGTCGGTGCAACATGATGGAGCACAATGGCTGCATTTAACAACAAACTCAGCCTCAACGATAGAGGCTTAATGCCTATCATCGTCTGAATGAATCACGTCGTTAGTACCGTATAACTTCGGGCATTAAGTGATCAACAGGCCGTTAGCCTGCCGCACGAAAAGTCAGGTTGATACGCACCCGGCCCGTCAATGGATGCTCCCCAGGTTTAAGCGGCGCAATGCCGTGATAACGCAGCCTACTGGGGCCACCCCATACCACGACATCGCCATGCACTAACTCAGTGCGTAATACCGGATCACTACGATTTAATCCACCGAACAAGAATATGGCGGACAACCCCAGCGATACGGAAACGATAGGTTGCGAGAAATCCCGCTCATCCTTGTCTTGATGCAAACTGAGCTTGGTACCAGATTCATAGCGATTGATCAGGCAAGCATCAGGCTTAAACTTGTCAAACCCCGCAATAGCAGCTGCAGATTGAGCCAACGCATCAAAAGATGGCGGCATCTTCGGCCACGGTAGTCCGGATAATGGGTCTGTGCTTGCATATCGATAACCTCGGCGGTCAGACACCCAACCCAACTTTCCACAATTGCTCATGGCAACCGACATCGTCAACCCGCCTGGTGTCTGCATATGTCGCCACGGGGCTTGCGCCAGTATCTGTTGCAGCTCACGCAGCAATTGGTGGTCTTGCTGGCCAACAAAGCCACGCAGTAGATAAGCTCCCGGCACGAGTGGCTCGGCGGGTATGGAAGTAAGATGGCTAAACAGATCGTCATGCATACCGGTTGCCCTGGTATCAGCTTATTGAGATTCCTTGTCCAGCAAGGCTTGCTTACGGTGAAGACCCCAACGATACCCAGCCAACTTGCCATCCGTCCGTACTACACGATGGCAAGGTATTGCGACTGCGAGCTTGTTGGCGGCACAGGCGCTGGCCACAGCGCGTACGGCACGCGGGCTGCCCAGTTTTTGTGCAAGCTCGCTGTAACTGAGAGTGTGGCCTGAGGGAATGCTACGCAATAGTGCCCAAACTCGCTGCTGAAACACAGTGCCCTGAATATCGAGAGGCAGTGCCATGGCATGGCTGGGCTCGTCTACCAGCGTAACCACCTCGGCCAACAATGTATGGAACCCACTCTCCCCAGGCAGCAATTCAGCGCGCGGAAACATGGCTCGCAAATCAGTCAACAATGCCTCGGTGCTATCGCCTAGTAAAATAGCAGCAATGCCCTTGGCGGTAACCGCCACAATCAACTTCCCCAAGCTACAACTGGCAAAGCCATAATGCAACGCCTGCCCCGCCCCACCTTGCTTGTAGCTGGATGGTGTCATGCCCATAGCAGCTTCTACCTGGGCATAGAAGCGGCTAGCGGTATTGAACCCTGATTCATAGATTGTTTCCGTCACGCTCACTCCTTGCTGCAAGCTTTCCCTAGCCTTACGCATACGCACGGCATTGGCATATTGCTTGGGCGTCAGGCCCATTGTGGCCTTGAATACCCGATGGAAATGAAATTGGCTGATACCCACAGCTCGCGCCAGCTGGCTCAACAGCATCGCCGGATTCTCATCCAATAACCTGCATGCCTCAGCAATCATGATCGTATGAAGCACTGGCTTGGCATCAGGGTTGATTACTGTCTTGTCATCTTGCATGTGATATTTAACTCACTATTTAAAGCCGCTGTTTCCTTTATGCAAGCAGTCTAGCAAAACTGGCACGAGGTAAGCTTCGCGTTTCTTGCTATTGCATTTACCTTGTCACAGGCCCTCTGAAGCGCGCTATCCTGATGCTTTATCAACACTTTTTGATGGATAGTAGCAATGTCATCCTCGATTCAATCCAGCCAGTTCCTCGCCGCTATAGATGCCGATTGGGCCAGGCTGATCAAGCTTATAGGGCTAAAACCTGACAGCACGCCGACGCAACAGGAACCTTATGAAGCCCTGATCAGGGCGGTGGCTTATCAGCAATTACATGGCAAAGCTGCCGCTGCCATACTTGGCAGGCTGCTCGCCTTGTACGGCGGGCGATTCCCTGAACCTGCGGCCTTGCTCGCAAGCGATACTACAGATTTACGTGCGTGCGGGTTTTCTGGTCGCAAGATCAGCTACATTATCAATCTGGCCGAGGCATCCCTTGCGGGGGAAATTCCAGATTATGTGACGGCTCTCGCGATGGATGATGAAGCGCTGATCGCCCAACTGACGGCCTTGCCGGGCATCGGTCGTTGGACAGTAGAAATGATGCTGATGCATACCCTGGGCCGTACTGACATTCTGCCAGTTGATGATCTTGGCGTGAGGGAAGGATATCGCCGCATGAAAGGCCTGAGCACCGCACCTACTGCACGTAGCCTGAAAGAGATCGGTTTGGCATGGCGTCCATACCGTAGCACTGCTGCTTGGTACCTCTGGCAGGTGCCCCGTGACTACACCAGCTGACTAAAAAGCAGGCGCAAGAAAAGTTTAATGGCGTTTTGCCACGTTGACACTGGGTACCTGGCGTAACAAGGTCAATAGCTTGGTCAATTGATCCAGGTCTGCAATCTCGATAGAGAAGCTCATTCTCGCCTGGTTATTGCGACTTTGCGTCTTCACCTGAGTCACATTCACCCGCTCGCGTGCGAATAGATCGCTAATGTCCCGCAGTAGGCCTTGGCGGTCATAAGCCTCAATATCAATATCAACGGCGGCCAGTTTTTCCTGACGATTACCCCACTGAGTGGCTAGCAAACGATCATTTTTTTCTTCTGGCAAGCGTTTGATGAAGGGACAAGCCTGGCGATGAATCGTCACTCCCCTCCCTCTGGTCACATAACCAACAATGGCATCTGGCGGTGCAGGCTTGCAGCACTTTGCCATATACGTCATCAAGTTGCCGACACCTTCTACCAAAACACCTGAAGAATCAGTATCACTTCCCGACTTGAGCAAGAACGGCACGTCCTGCTCAGGCTTGGCCGGCAGTTCGCTTTGTACGGCCTGGGTAATCTGGTGTTCCCCAACTTCCCCACGTCCAATCGCCGCCAGCAGCTCTTCCAGCTTGGGGTAATGCAACTTTTGGGAGATTTTTTCCAGGTTGATGTCAACCGCGCCTAGGCGATGTAACTCCTTGTCTAGACGGACGCGCCCTTGGGCGACATCTTCCTCGAAATTCTGGTAACGGAACCAGTGCCTTACTTTGGCTCGGGCACGCGAGCTTTGCAGGTAGCCGAGATTAGGGTTAAGCCAGTCGCGACTGGGCGCGCCCTGCTTCGCTGCAAGAATCTCGACCCGCTGGCCATTTTGCAGCTTGTAATTGAGTGGCACGATGCTGCCATCCACTTTGGCACCACGGGTGCGGTGCCCAAGATCGGTGTGCAAGATATAGGCAAAATCCACAGGCGTAGCCCCACGTGGCAGATCAACCACCTTGCCCTGCGGCGTCAATACATACACCTTGTCCTGAAACAATTCATTCTTGAATTGGCCAATCGCCCCACCATCATCCGAGACATCCTGCTTCCATTCCAGGATTTGCCGCAGCCAGACGATCTTGTCATCAAACTTGCTATCAGCCTTGCTGCCTTCCTTGTAGCGCCAATGTGCCGCCACGCCCAACTCTGAGTGATGGTGCATCTCATGTGTGCGGATTTGTATTTCCAGTGGCAGGTTGCGCGGCCCGATCACCACGGTATGCAAGGAACGATAGTTATTACTCTTGGGGCGAGCAATATAATCGTCGAACTCCTTTGGAATAGGCTGCCAAAGATTATGGATCAACCCAAGTGCGGCATAACAATCCTTGATATCATCCACCAAGATGCGTACCGCTCGCACGTCATATAGCTCATTAAAAGAAAGCTGCTTACGGCGCATCTTGTTGACGATACTATATATATGTTTGGGACGGCCCATCATCTCGGCCTTGATCCCGGCAACCTGTAGTTGATCCTGCAATATATCCAGCACCTCCTTGATATATTGCTCACGCCCGACACGCTTTTCCGCCAGCAGTTTGGCAACCTCTTTATATAGCTGCGGCTCAAGAAAACGTAGGGAAAGATCCTCCAGCTCCCACTTGATATGCCAAATACCCAAGCGATTAGCCAAAGGGGCAAAAATCGTCTTCGCTTCATAGGCAATGCGCTGCTGATCCGCCTCGGATGCCCCAGCCAGGCTACGCAAGGTTTCCACCCTATCTGCTAGCTTGATCAGCACTACGCGGATATCCTCCACCATAGCCAGCAACATCTTGCGCAAGCTTTCTACTTGCGCCTGCTGGGCCTCGCTATCTTTCTTCCTATCTTTGGCATGACCGATATCGGGGCGGCTGAATCCCTGGATTTCCTCCATGCGGGCAATGCCTTCCACCAATGCCACAACTTGTGGGTTAAAGGCTTCCTGTAACTTTTCCTTCCAATCAGCTAGGTGTTCCGGGCAGGCATGCAGGATGGTTGCAGCAATTGTCTCGGCATCCATTCCCATCCCCGCGAGGATAGAAGCCACTCCGAGCACATGGTGCAACACTGGCACGGCAGTCACCTCATGGCTATCGGCATAGCATGGCGCAACAAATTCCGTACTCTTGCGGATGAGCGCGGTATCTTCAGGGCTAAATTGCTTATCCAGCGAGGCAAGCCAGGACTCGATATCGAGTACCCCTTGCTCGCTGGCTTGAGAGAGGAGATCAGGGACAAAAACCATAGCGCATTATGTCATCAAATTGCCAACATTGTATCCGGCACCCTCTTTTACCTTTTATCCAACATAAAGTTCCCAATTGCCCTAAAAGCCTTATGCAGCCTTGCTGAAAATATGATCAGCTTGAGCTTGTATTGTCATGACAAGCACTTAAGACGCTAATCCTGATACCACCCACAATCTTATCCACAGAATATGTGAGCGAATGCAGTTTGAACAATATGGGCACTTTTTGCGTAACAGATGGTCTAGTTACTCGTGCAACAACCAATAAATGAATAACCTATTATAAGGAAAGCTAACATGATGAAACGTACTCTTGCCGCGCTGACCATGATCGGTGCCTTTTCCGCACAGGCCTATGCCGCTGAAGACGTATCCAAGCTTAATCCCCAGCCTGGTCAATGGAGCACAGTGATTGCAATTTTCGACCACCTAGAAAACCACTATCTGCTTAAAACATCGGTGCATGACGATATTGAATCCTGCTCTGCCCGCCTGCAAAATACTGCCGAACAGATCAAACAGGCAGGAAACATTGTCTACACCGCTCCACGCAATACCAAGGTAAGTTTTACCAAGGAGGAAGGCGTAGAGAATGAAGCCAAGGTACTGGAAATACGTTGTGTACTGGAGCCATTCCAGCCTGAACGCGTATAAGCATATCTCGTAGGAATGATGCACGATGGCGCCTTGAATGGCGCCATTTTTGTATCTGAACAGTCACTTTATCCGACACGAGTTTCGGAGACTCACCGAATACTAGATGCTCCCCAACTCCTCATCATGCAACGTTAGTTGAGCATCCTGCGGAGTACGACCATGCATAAAACCCTTATCCTCACTATTGCCGCCATCCTTGTTTTCATTCTGGCTTATTGGGTGGTGGAAATCATTGAGTTATCCAGGCAGCCCTAAAACACGATTGTTATAGATATCATGCGGCTTATCAAACTTAGGCCCAACAGGTAAAGTAGTGGCATCATCCACTTGCGGAGACCCTAGACATGCTATTACGTCGCCTTACGACTATCGTCGCTTCCCTCGCTTTACTTGCCAGCGCCAATGGCTGCGCGAATGCCACCAAGCTTGATGATAAGGTCCCCTACCCCAAAGCCGGAGCAGATAGTCAGCGCCATGTCCTACAACTGCCACCATTAGCAGAAGAAAATGATATCAAGCTGGAATTGCAAGTCGGGAAAACCATGCAGGTCGACTGCAATCGTCATAGTTTTGGCGCATCACTCGTTGAACATACCGTACAAGGGTGGGGCTACCCATATTATGAAGTGAAGAATATCAGCGGCCCAATTTCCACCCGCATGGCCTGCCCGCAGGGCGCAGAAACCACCAAGTTTGTTGCCGCCAATGGGACAGGCTTTATCGTGCGTTACAACAGCAAGCTTCCAGTAGTGGTCTATATCCCCAAAGGTTTTGAATTGAGATACCGCACCTGGCAACCCGCTCACGAGTTTCAAGCAATTACGTCAGAGTAATTCTGTGCCCAACCCAGTTGGGCAGAGCAAAACTATCGCAACCTGTTCCCGCCCAACGACAGAAACATCTATTTATTATAAAAAGCCCTCCAAAACCTGCCTCCAGAATGGAGATTGTCCTTATTTGATATGGGCCTAATTCGCTTAATCGTATAAACTATAGGGTTAAGGAGATTGCCCTAGGAGTCAGGGGCAATCATGGGGAGAAACATTCCTCCCTTCTTAAGATTACCCCCATCCTTGAGTAATATCGATGGGGGCAATTCATGACCCGCCTGAAATGTCTCTTACCAGCGACATTTCAAATATCGGCGGCTTACCAGCCGATGATAGGTATCCTTGAGACGGCACAGTAATACCGTCCAGGGGTGTGTGGCAGTGGTTTTTATGTCTTTTACATGTTGAGATGCTGAAATGATAAAAAAGCGATATCCCAGACTTTTCAGTCTATTGTCTACGCTAGGTATCACGTTGTTGCTAAGCGGCTGTGACTTTGTGCTACTAGATCCCAAGGGCCAGATAGGAGTTGAAGAACGATCTCTTATCATTACCGCGATATTACTGATGTTGATTGTCGTGGTTCCGGTCATCATCATGACGATCGTATTTGCCTGGCGCTATCGCGCTTCCAACACCAAAGCCACCTACACCCCAGATTGGGCACACTCCAATAAAATCGAAGCTGTTGTCTGGACGGTTCCGGTCATCATCATTCTGGTACTGGGTACCATCACCTGGAAAACCACTCACTCCCTTGATCCGCGCCAACCAATAGAATCCGAGCAACCACACCTGACAGTGCAAGTTGTCTCGCTGGATTGGAAATGGCTGTTCATTTACCCAGAACAAGGCATTGCCACCGTCAATGAACTGGCTTTCCCTGCCAATGTGCCAGTAAGGTTTGAAGTGACTTCAGGCTCGGTCATGAACTCTTTCTTTATTCCGCAGCTTGGTAGCCAAATCTACGCCATGGCAGGCATGAAGAACACACTGCACTTGATCGCCAATGAAGAAGGCGTTTATCGCGGCCTATCTGCCAACTACAGCGGTCACGGATTCTCCGGCATGAAATTCAATGCCAATGTGACTTCGCAAGAAAAATTTGATGAATGGGTACAGCAGGTCAAGCAAGCCTCGACTACGCTAGATGCTGACAAGTACACCGCTCTCGAAAAAGCTTCTTTCAACAATCCGATTGAGCGTTTCTCAAGTGTAACGCCCGACCTGTATGACGGCATTGTTGCGAAGTACACCCATTCTACTGGTTCGCATGCGCTCTCAAACTCGGAGGGTAAGGAGTAAAAATGTTTGGCAAATTAACCCTGGATGCGGTTCCCTACCATGAACCGATTGTGATGATCACGCTGGCAGTCGTCGGCGTGCTGGGTTTGGGCATCGTTGCTGCCCTGACCCACTTCAAAAAATGGAAATGGCTCTGGTCTGAATGGTTTACGTCAGTTGACCATAAGAAGATCGGTATCATGTATATCGCTGTTGCCTTCATCATGCTGTTGCGCGGTTTTGCCGATGCGATCATGATGCGCGGTCAACTTGCTGTTGCTTCTTCCGGTGCTGAAGGCTTCCTGCCACCACACCACTATGACCAAATTTTCACCGCCCACGGCGTCATCATGATTTTCTTCATGGCCATGCCATTCATGGTTGGCCTGATGAATATCGTGGTGCCACTGCAAATTGGTGCACGTGACGTTGCTTACCCCTTCCTCAACTCCCTGAGCTTCTGGCTGTTTGTGGTCGGCGTTGCGCTGATCAACATCTCCCTAGGCGTCGGCGAGTTTGCCCAGACTGGCTGGTTGGCCTACCCTCCGCTTTCAGGCATTGAATACAGCCCAGGCGTTGGTGTTGACTACTGGATCTGGAGTTTGCAGATTTCAGGCTTAGGAACATTGCTCACGGGTGTTAACTTCTTCGTCACCATCATGAAGATGCGTGCCCCTGGCATGTCGCTGATGAAGATGCCTGTATTCACCTGGACGGCTCTGTGCACCAACATCCTGATCCTGGCTGCTTTCCCTGTGCTGACAGCCACCATCGCGCTGTTGACGCTGGATCGTTACCTCGGCACCCACTTCTTCACCAATGAACTTGGTGGTAACCAGATGATGTACGTTAACCTCATCTGGATCTGGGGTCACCCTGAGGTTTACATCCTGATCCTGCCTGCTTTCGGTATTTTCTCCGAAGTCGTCGCCACATTCACCAAGAAGAAGCTGTTTGGCTACACTTCCCTGGTATGGGCTACCGCAGTGATTACCATCCTGTCGTTCGTCGTATGGCTGCATCACTTCTTCACTATGGGTGCTGGTGCAAACGTTAACGCCTTCTTCGGCATTGCCACGATGATCATTTCGATCCCGACCGGTGTGAAAATTTTCAACTGGCTGTTCACGATGTACCGTGGCCGGATTGAGTTCTCCACGCCTATTATCTGGACCGTTGGTTTCCTGATCACCTTCACCATCGGTGGTATGACTGGCGTATTGCTGGCCGTGCCTGGCGCAGACTTTGTGCTGCATAACAGCTTGTTCCTGATTGCCCACTTCCATAACGTGATTATTGGTGGCGTGGTGTTCGGTTACTTGGCTGGTTTTGTGTACTGGTTCCCCAAGGCATTTGGCTTCAAGCTGAATGAAAAACTTGGCCGCATTGCTGCCTACCTGTGGATTTCCGGCTTCTTCGTTGCGTTCGTGCCGCTGTACATGCTTGGTTTCATGGGTATGACACGCCGTCTGAACAACTACGACAACCCAGCTTGGACCCCATTACTGTACGTTGCATTGGGTGGTGCCTTCATCGTCGGTGCTGCGATCCTGGTGCAGTTAGTCCAGTTGTATGTCAGCGTACGTGACCGCAAGCAGAACCTCGACCTTACTGGTGACCCATGGGGTGGCCGCACGCTGGAATGGTCGACTTCTTCCCCACCTCCTTTCTACAACTTCGCTCATGTACCAGAAGTGAAGGACCTTGATGAATGGTGGGAAATGAAACAGGATGGCCGCGCTACCAAGGCACCTGCCAAGTACGAAAAGATCCATATGCCCAAGAATGCTTCTGAAGGCGTGATTATCAGTGCATTCAGCCTGGTATTCGGTTTTGCCTTCATCTGGCACATTTGGTGGTTGGTCATCGTCAGTACAGCAGCCATGTTGATTACCGTCGTTGCACGTAGCTATAACAAAGATGTCGATTACTACGTGCCGGTTGAGGAAATCAAGGCCATTGAAAACAAGCATATTCAAGTTAAACAAGCGAGTCAGGCGTAATCATGTCTAGTCAAACTTTGCATACACAACACGCTCATGCCGATGGGCATGAGCACCACCACGACGCTGGAGCCACGAAGATATTCGGGTTCTGGATTTACCTGATGACGGACTTGATCTTGTTCGCGACCCTGTTCGCGACCTATGCAGTCCTGAGCCACAGCTTTGCCGGCGGCCCCACTGGTAAGGATATTTTCGAGCTTGATTATGTGCTCGGCGAAACCTTCCTGTTGCTGTTCAGCAGCATCACCTATGGCTTTGCCATGATTGCCCAACACAAGGGCAACAAGCAGGCCGTGCTGAACTGGCTCGCCGTCACCTTCCTCTTCGGCCTGGGCTTCATCGTGATGGAAGTCAATGAATTCCATCACTTGATCCATGAAGGTTTTGGTCCTGACCGCAGCGCATTCCTGTCTGCCTTCTTCACTCTGGTCGGTACTCACGGCCTGCACGTGACTTGCGGCCTGATCTGGATGGCTGTGATGATGGCACAAGTCTGGAGCAAAGGCCTGACCGACACCAACAATACACGCCTGATGTGCCTAAGCCTGTTCTGGCACTTCCTGGATATTGTCTGGATCTGCGTATTTACTGTTGTTTATCTGATGGGGGTGCTGTAAATGTCACACGGACACGCTGAGCGCGCAGGCGCAAGCCATGGTAGCGTTAAGTCTTACCTGATCGGCTTTGTTCTTTCCGTGATCCTGACGGTCATTCCGTTCGGGTTGCTGATGTTCCCCAACGAACTGTCTTCATCCACCATCCTGGCAACTATCCTGATATTTGCCGTGGTACAGATCGTGGTGCATCTTGTGTACTTCCTGCACATGAACACCTCATCCGAGCAAAGCTGGAACGTCACTGCCTTCATCTTCACCGTCATCATCCTCGCGATCGTGGTAGTGGGTTCTTTGTGGGTCATGTTCCACCTGAACCACAATATGATGAGGCAGTTCTAAAGCCAGACTGATGAAGCAATATCTACTCATCACCAAGCCAGGCATTATCTTCGGCAACCTGATCTCGGTTGCCGGAGGTTTTTTTCTGGCATCACGCGGCGACATTGATGTTGCCTTGTTTCTGGCTACAGCTATCGGTATCTCGCTGGTCATTGCCTCTGGCTGCGTCCTTAACAACTATATTGATCGTGACATCGACAGCAAGATGGAGCGCACACGCAACCGCGTGCTGGTCCGCGGCTTGATTCCAGCCAAGAATGCCGTAATCTACGGTAGCCTTTTGGGTATCATCGGCATCGCCCTGCTCTACGCGACTACCAACATGTTGACTGTCTGGTTGTCGCTGTTCGGCTTTGCGATTTATGTCGGGGCCTACAGCCTCTACCTGAAGCGTAATTCAGTCTATGGCACATTGATTGGCAGCCTGTCAGGTGCCGCACCTCCGGTGATTGGCTACTGTGCTGTCAGCAATGAGTTCGATATGGGTGCTGTTATCCTGTTAGTGATTTTCAGCCTCTGGCAAATGCCGCACTCCTATGCCATTGCCATCTTCAGGTTGAAAGACTATACGGCGGCATCCATTCCAGTGCTGCCAGTGAAGAAAGGCATTCTCGCTACCAAGAAGCATATCGTGCTATGGATCGTGGCCTTCGTGATCGCCGCTGTCATGCTGACGCTCAGCGGTTATACGGGGAACCATTACCTCGTGGTTGCTGGCGTGATCAGTATTTATTGGCTGGGCATGGCGTTGGCAGGCTACAAAACCAACGATGACCAAGTATGGGCAAAAAAACTGTTCATGTTTTCTATCGTCACCATTACTGCCTTGAGCGTCATGATGTCGATCGACTTTCAGGAACCGCGTAAGGATGGCGTCTGGGTGGCCGCGCGAATGCCTACAGTCGTTGAGCATCAGGTCAAGGTAGATTAAGCATCATCCGACTTGTACTTGATTAAATAAAAAGCCGTTGCATGCAACGGCTTTTTATTTACCTATATTATTGTTAAGCAAACTGCTGCATGGATGAGCCGATAACCGCACGGGCAGTTTCGGCCTCCTCCTCCGTCTTGGCATTGGCAACCAAGACTGCATGGCCCTGCTCCACTGCATTCGCGAGCAGTTCTGAATAGCGGCGATCTTGGTTAGAAATACCTTTACCGGCACCAATGAAGCCACCAATCGCTGCTCCCCATCCCACCATGAATAAGGGAGCTACCAGCGGGCTGGCTACAAACAAGCTCACATTAGCTGCGACAATGGCCATTTGCCCCAAAGCGCCGACCCCTGCGCCAACGACAGTGCCAATCGCACCATCAACAACAACATTTTTCAATGCCTCTTTGTCATCTTCATCCTGTTCAATATGGTCAGTACGTCCGATTGCCACTTGAACTTGGTCCCGGCTAAAGCCTTTATCAATTAACGCTTGAGCTGCCTTCTGAGCATCATCAAGGGTAGGATAAATGCCCGTCACGCTATCCAGATATTCTGACATGCTGGTTCCTTTCGATACACTAAATTGCCAATGCCTCCACACCTATTGAGTGCTAACTGCACCACGATTGACCTGCTCTGCATCTGGGTCAATAGCAGGAGGAGTCCGATCTGGTGGATGTATATCGCCAGTTGGCGTTTTTTGTCCTGTACCAGGATGTGCCGGGCGCTGAAGTTTGTCTTTATTTCGCGTGTTATCGGGAGGAGATGGAGGCTGCACTTCAGAACCTCGTTTATCAGGAGAAATTGGGGGATCAAGCTCCAACTCAACCGCAATCGCATGCATGGCGGTTATAGCAAACACACTACCCAAGATCATTGTGAAAAATTGACGCATATAGCCTCCATCATTAACGCTGAACTGCGAGCTATCCACATGCAGATAGCATAATGATGAATAAACCCTTACCCTATCAGCCTACTCTGAATCGCTCGTCAGACAGGGCTGACGTTGATATACGATAAAGCCAAGACCAATGACCCCTCATCCCCGCCCACACACTGCATTAGTAGTGCTCGCTATTATCTTGATCGGCATTAACCTGAGACCGGCATTCTCCAGTGTCTCTCCACTGCTAGCCGATATCCGTCTCAGCTTGGGCTTGAGCAGCAGTACCGCAGGGTTACTCACCACCCTGCCCGTCGCCTTGCTCGGATTATTTGCCCCGATTGCCTCATGGTTGGCAAAACGCTACGGTGTAGAAAAACTACTTGCCCCCTTACTTTTACTCTTGGCGGTAGGGCTTGCTATACGAGGTATATGGAACACCACTAGCCTTTTTGTCGGCACAAGCATGGCAGGCATCAGCATAGGATTGCTGGGTATTTTGCTGCCTAGCGTCATTAAGCGAGAGTTTCCCCAACACCCTGACCTCATGACTGGGGTCTACACCATGGCTTTGTGCCTGGGAACAGCACTCGCAGCAGGACTTGCCGTGCCATTACTACACACGGCGGGTAGTTTGCCACTGGCCTTGGCACTCTGGTCTTTACCAGCATTAGTCACAGCATGGCTATGGTGGCTCCTGCGCCGTTTGGGAGACCCCCCTGTCAGTGCTGCACAACAGACTAACAGCATTTCTTTGTTGCGTGATGCTACAGCCTGGCAAGTCACCCTGTTCATGGCAACTCAAAGTGCGCTGGCTTACTGCGTCTTTGGCTGGCTACCAACCATCCTGCAAGATCGAGGCATTACAGCCGCCGACTCTGGCCTGCTACTTTCGGCTTCTGTCATGATGCAGGTTATTTCTGCACTATTGGTACCATGGCTATGTTCCTTGATGCGGAACCAGAAAATCATGAATCAACTGATGTTCATCGTGATTTATATTGGTCTGATGGGCGCCATCTATGCACCTATTGAACAAGCATGGTCATGGATGGTGTTGCTGGGGCTGGGTCAAGGCGGTGGCTTTGCCATGGCGCTTACGATGATCGTCTTACGTACTCGCACGCCGGCACAAGCTGCGCAGCTTTCTGCCATGTCACAAGGTTTAGGTTATATCTTGGCCTCGTTGGGACCACTACTCATGGGCTTCATGCATGAATATAGCGGTCATTGGCATGATGCAGGCTGGTTGATCACGGCAATTGTCTTGGTGGGCCTGTACCACGGCAGCCGAGCAGGTGCTCAGCGTTTTGTGCTGGAAAACTAGATCAAAAACAACACAGAAACAACAAAGGGAAGCTAGTTAGCTTCCCTTTGTAATATGCAATATGCGCTGAAAAAAATACTATCGCTGACGAGCGTTAAAGCGCGGATTACTCTTGCAGATGACAAACACTTTGCCATGACGTCTGATGACTTTGCAGTCCCGATGACGTGTCTTGGCAGATTTCAGTGATGACAGGATTTTCATAATGCCCCCTTGATATGGATAGGCCAATTATCCCTGTTTCACCCCATAATCGCAACAGTGTTGCAATTAAACCATTATCCCAATTGATAATGCTTACGTAATGCCTGCTTGACATTCCAAGTGCAAGATAAGCCTGCAGGGAAAATCACCAGATCGCCCTTACCGAAGCTCACTGGAGCACCCTCGCCATCAGGAGTAACGGTTACCTCGCCCTGCAAAATATAGGCAATTTCCTGCTCACCAAAATGCCAAGGGAATACGGATACCTCCTTGGACCACGTGGGCCAACCAGAAACACCCAAGGCGTTTAATTGCTCTTCACTGGGATGGTGTTCAACTTTAATCATGCTCATATCAATCTCCTGAAAATAAAGAAATTAACGATTACCACCAGCGATCGACAGCGGTGGTTCTTGCATCAAGGCAACCTGCTCGCGTAGCTCCAGGATACGATCTTGCCAATACTGCTGGGTATTAAACCAAGTGAATGTCATCGGGAAAGCAGGATCATGCCAGCGCTTGGCCAACCAGGCGGAATAATGGATAAGGCGCAAGGTACGCAATGCTTCAACCAAGTGCAGCTCTGCTGGATTAAAATCATAAAAAGACTCATAGCCCTCCAGCACTTCGGCAAATTGCTGACTCATTTCCGCAGGTGTGCCAGACAACAACATCCATAAATCCTGGATCGCCGGACCCATCCTGCTATCATCGAAATCGACAAAATGTGGGCCATCGTCTGTCCATAGCATATTACTCAAATGACAATCTCCATGCAGGCGCAGCACCGCCAAATCACCCGCACGTTCATAACAGGCCCTGACACCGTCCAAGGCTTGCGTAACAACACTGCGATAGGCGGGCAGCAAGTCAGCAGGAATAAACTGATGGTTGATCAACCACTGGACAGGCTCTTCACCAAAGCTATCAATCGTTATCGCAGGACGATGCTGGAAAGAGGCTTGTGCCCCAATCGCGTGAATACGTCCTAGAAAACGGCCTATCCACTCAAGCCTCCCCTCTTGGTCGAGTTCGGGGATACGCCCACCACGCCGGGGAAATACCGCGAAATGAAAGCCCTGATATTGTTGCAATGTCTTGCCGCCCAGCATAAGCGGTGCCACCACGGGGATTTCTGCCTCTGCCAATTCCAGCGAAAAAGCATGCTCTTCCAATATCTGTGCTTCACTCCAGCGGTCAGGACGATAAAACTTGACTACTACCGGAGGCTGCTCTTCCACACCCACTTGGTAAACGCGGTTTTCATAGCTATTCAATGCCAATAAGCGCCCATCCCCCAATATATCAACGCTACCCATTGCATCGAGGATCAGATCTGGCGTTAAGGTGGAAAATGGCGCTGTGGTCATCAGAAGGTACTTTGCAAAATGAAGAGATAAAACGAGGCGAAGCTATCGTATTAGCATTCAGTCTAATCGTGGGACATAGCTTATCACGGCGTCTATTCAAGCAAAAATCCGTTTTCGACCACATGATCAAGGTAGCTTTTCTTTCCCACGTCAAAGATGCACACATTTAGGGCATCACAACCATCTGAAAATGAATTATTTTGGTGCATTTTTATAATCAATAAGAGAAAATGCACTATTTTTGATCATGACCATGGAGAACAGAGGGAATGAAGTATCAATCGGCACATGATTTCTTAGCCGTCGTCGCAAAGAAAAACCCCGGCCAACCCGAATACTTACAAGCAGTCACTGAAGTGGTGGAAAGCTTGTGGCCATTTATCAGCCAAAATCCACGTTATGCTGAGCATGGCGTTCTCGACCGCTTGGTCGAGCCAGAACGCGCTATTTTGTTCCGCGTTTCCTGGGTGGATGATAAAGGTGAAGTCCAGGTAAACCGTGGATACCGCATCCAGCATAATGGTGCGATTGGCCCATACAAAGGCGGTTTGCGCTTCCATCCCTCAGTTAACCTCTCCATTCTCAAGTTCCTGGCTTTCGAGCAAACCTTCAAGAATGCACTAACCACATTACCTATGGGCGGTGGTAAAGGCGGCTCGGACTTTGATCCCAAAGGCAAGAGCAATGGCGAAATCATGCGATTCTGCCAAGCCTTCGTGAGCGAGTTATTCCGTCATGTCGGTTCCGATACAGATGTACCGGCTGGTGATATTGGCGTAGGTGCGCGTGAAATCGGCTTCATGGCAGGCATGATCAAGAAACTCACCAATCGTGCAGACTGTGTCTTTACGGGTAAAGGCCTGAGCTATGGCGGCTCATTGATTCGCCCAGAAGCCACAGGTTACGGCACTGTTTACTTTGCTGAAGAGATGCTGCGTCATAGTGGCCGCACCATTGCAGGGCTACGCGTAGCCGTCTCTGGCTCTGGCAATGTCGCGCAATATGCCATCGAAAAAGCCTTGGCATTGGGTGCAAAAGTCATTACTGCTTCTGATTCCAGCGGCACAGTGATTGACGAAGCTGGCTTCACCACGGAAAAACTGCAAGTCCTCATGCAGGTCAAGAATGTGGAATATGGTCGCATCAAAGATTATGCAGAACGTGTTGGTGCACGTTTTGTAGAAGGCGCTTCCCCATGGAGCGTAAAAGCGGAAGTTGCCCTGCCCTGTGCTACCCAGAATGAACTGAACAAGGATGATGCAGCCACCCTGATCGCCAATGGCGTTCTCTGTGTCGCGGAAGGCGCAAATATGCCATGTACCGCCGAAGCGATGAAACTGTTTGATGAAAACCGTATTCTTTACGCTCCAGGCAAGGCAACCAATGCCGGCGGTGTGGCTACCTCAGGCCTTGAGATGACGCAAAATGCAATGCGTCTCTCCTGGACACGCGAAGAAGTTGATGCCCGCCTGTTCGACATCATGAAGGGCATTCACGATGCCTGCGTCAAGTTTGGTACACGGGAAGATGGTAGCGTCAACTACGTAGATGGCGCTAACATCGCTGGCTTCGTCAAAGTGGCAGACGCCATGCTGGCGCAAGGTGTGATCTAAGCATCTATTAGTAGGAAGATCAAAAAAAGAGCACCTTCCGGTGCTCTTTTTTTATTCTTGGCCGTTACCACGCGGCTAGAACGGTATGCCAAAATTGAAACCAAATGCCAGGTCCTTCAGCGCGTTACTGCGTCCGCCTGACGTGATCGCCTTGGAAATCGAAAAATCCAGGTTGGTGCGATCAGGTTGATCACTAATCAAGCGTACACCTAGCGAGACGGAACTCATTTTTTCTAACTCTTGAGTTTGGGTATGCTCGTAAATACGCGCCGATTCAAGCAATACATAAGGTTGCAAGCCCACCATCTGGTAAAAGGGCAATGTGTAGTTGTATGGTATGGTGCGATTCAACTCCAGGGTAATTCCCCACCCCGAATCACCCACCAGACGACCAGGACGATAAGCACGCCCGTGCTGGTAACCACCGAACTGTATTTTCTCGGTAATCGGTAAATCATCGGGTGAATATTGAACCGTGCCGGACACTGATGTTCCCCACGCACCATCCAAATAATTGCGCTGCACAAAATTGACTAAATACTTTGAGAAGTTCAAGTCAATGTTGCTGGTAATCGGTTGCGATGGGAAATTGGTGGAGATTTCCTTGGAAGCCCCCATGGCATCCAAGCCACGGCTCATGGACAATTGCAATCGACGGCCTCGGCGCGCAGTCGTATCACTGTAGCTTGCCCCTACGGAGACAGTACGTATATCGGAAGTGGTCGTGATTGCAGCACCGCTCTGCTTGCTGCGGATTTCATCTTCAAAGTTGTTGGCTGTCAAAGATGCTGAAAGCAGCAGGCTTTTATCTTGCCGCAACATCAAAGGATAACTCAGTCCTATACTTAAGCGCTGCGAATTCACCTTGCGCCCCAGGCCCGATGCCAGCTCCGCCGTGGGCTTGCCATCATAATCGGAGGCATCTACCCTGACGATCAATCCTTCTTTACCGATAGGTTGTGCATAGCTCAGTGCATAATACTGTTCATTTTCGGCAGAGATCAGGGTAGATGCCGTGATTTCTTCCGCCAAGCTAGTGTTGCCACTGGCCTTGACAGTAAAAATACCTCGCGTGAATGGTTGCACAGTTTCCAAACGTCCCAAAGCTTCAATCGGCTTGCGATCTACCTTGAGCGTCAATTCTGATGCTCCATCCATCTGTTGTGGCAATGGCAAGGAAGCCTGGATTTTCAGTCCAGGCAACAAACCTAGCATGGTCGTATAGCGCTCCATTGTTGGCCGGGTCAGCGGTTTTTCAGTCAATAACGGCTGGATAATCTCGCGTATCTTGCCTTCAGTCGCTCCCGGGTTTCCTTCAATCTTGACTGAGCCGATATGCCCCTCTATCACGACCACCGTGATCACTGGCTCATTAAAATTTTGAGCAGGAATATAACAAAAGGATAAAGGCAGGCCGCGCTGCTGATAAAACGCTGTGACCTGATTGGATAATTCAATAATCTTAGCGATTGTGATTTTCTTATTGGCATAAGGCGCAAAAAAAGCGCTCACTTCTTCAAACGGTACAGCTTTAACACCATAAATACCAAAACTGGCTGGCTGTACTTCCGTCTCCAATATTTTTTGTACTTCAGGAGAAATCTGAGTTTGTTTCTCCACTTGCACCTCAGCTTGCGGCCTGGTCTTGGGGGCCTCAGCCTTGGGCAAAGTATCCACTGGATTTTCTACTGCTAATAAGTAAGGCGGGTTAACCAATATGCTGCCAATCAGCACAGCAATCACTGCCCTGCCTGGGCTTTTCTTCGTTTTCTGCATCTTCTCCCCTATGCAGTCAATCCATATGCAATTCCAATAAAAATCCCGACAGTAGAAACTACTGCCGGGATTTTATGGCTTTCGGGTATTAGTTCCCGAACAGAGCACCTAACAGCGCAGGCAAACCATTTACCGTTACATTCCCGCTATTAGACGCAGATGCGCTTGCAGAAGTCCCCCCCACACTCTGGGTAAGGCCACCCAGAATATTGGTCACTGGAGCAAGCAGACCACCACCACTATTGCCTGACAGCAGCGTAGTGACTGGTGCCAGTAAATTTGTCGCAGGAGCGCCACCTTCGGCAGAACCCAGCGCCAACACATTAGTAACGGGAGCCAATAACCCGCCGCTAGGCAATGTGCCAGCTCCCAGTAAACCAGTGACAGGCGCTAACAAATTGCTATTCGGCAATGCTCCACCACCCAATAAGCCGGTCACAGGTGCCAACAATCCATTCAAGCCATTGATGTTGCCGCCAGCCAGTACATTGGTGACAGGTGCGAGTGCATTACCCAAGCCCCCCAGGTTACCTGAGGAAAGATTCAATACCGGGGCAAGAACACCGCCATTACCATTCGCGGCCACATTGCTGGTTAGAGGTAAAACTCCTGCCTGGCCAATCAATGGATCCAATGTAGTCTTATTACCTTCCGAGCTGGTCAGTGGCAGTACACCACCTTCACCAATCAGAGGATCAAGCAAAGCAGGCTGACCATTGCTGGCCTGACCACTGGTCAGTGCCAATACGCCATTCTTGCCGACCAATGGATCTAGCAATGTCTGATCACCTCCTGCAGTGGTCAAAGGCAGGACACCATTGGTTCCAATCAGTGGGTCAAGCACGCCATTAGTACCCGCCAATACCTGGGTGACAGGTGCCAAGGCACCATTGCCGGCAACAGCACCGACTAATCCCTTGGCAAGACCTGCCACACTATCCACCGCATACTTGCTGGTATCAGCGACCTGAACGATCAAGCCCTTGCCTAACCCACTATCAAGACCTGGCAGACCTTGACCACCTCCTAGTAAATCAGTCACTGGACTCAATCCACCCTCAGCACCTGGTATAGCGCCAGCCAACGTCGAACCCAGTTGACCAACTACACCGCCGACGGTTGTAGTCAATGGCGTAACCACACCATCCGCAGTACTACCAACTGTGCCAGTGACACTCGCCAGTGAACCGACGGTGTTGCCTACGGTTTCTAGAGTAGGACTCAGGGTTGAAGCTAACGGTGTTGTCACTCCAGTCACAGTGTTAAGCAAAGGATTAGCCACACCAGCCACGGTATTCACCACAGGTGCAAGTGTGTCTGTCACCGGAGCCAGTGTTTGCGCCACTGGTGCAACTATGCCAGCCACTGGTTCAAGCACAGGCTGTAACACACCGCCTGCAGTATTGATCACAGGAGCCAGGGGGCCGGCAATTGGCTCCAGCACGGTTCCCACCCCGCTTAATACAGGTGTAATTGCATTTCCGGTTGCAGATGTCACAGGTAATAATGCGGTGTTCAACCCGTCCGCCACAGGCCCAAGTGCTGTTGCCAATGGTGCCACTGCACCGGACAAAGCTTCGGAGGTTGGCCCCAGTGCTGTTGCGACCGGTGCCACCACATCGCCCAAGGCGCCGGTAATAGGCAACAAGCTATCCGTCACTGGCGCGAGTGACGCTGTCAATGGACTAACGGTATTCACCACGGGATTCAGCACGGGCTGCAACGCAGATACAACCGGATTGAGCACTGGTTCTAACGCTCCACCCAATGGATCCGTCACAGGTTGCAAAGCAGTGGTGACAGGCTCTACTAGATTGTTGGTGAGATCATTGACCGTATCAATGGTGTCATTCAGTGTATTGCTGGTTGTCGTCACAACCGGTGGATTGCTGGATGTTGTCGGCCTAACATTGCTTTTACCCCCTCCATCACAACCAATCAATGCGATGGAAGAACAAATGACAGCCAGACTGATGGCGTTATTCAGCGGCACTTTTGATTTGGTGGACATTTCGTTCCCCTTCAAGCGTTAATAGAGCCAATTGCTACTTGGTTCCGTTCCGTACATAACCTCAAGTAGCCCTAAAAACATGCGCTATTTATTGGCTGCTTGCTGTCAATCAAGTGGCTCTTAAAACTTATTGACGGGCCACATAATTATCATTTTTATCACTTTTATCAAAAGTGTCAATTATTTTAAGAGATAGGACATCTAGAAATGAAAAAAGCCATTTCCCGAATCACTCGAGAAATGGCTTCGCTACTAAATTTGAGAAGTAAATTACTGCAAGAAATTGAAACTTTGCAAAGTGTGTCTTTTTAGCAACTAGTCTTTCAGTTTCTTTAACCAGAGCGTCACGACACTACCCTCGCCATACACAGACGAAACGTCTACCCAGCCACCATGAATCTCCATGATTTCCTTGACCAAGCAAAGGCCTAGACCTGTTCCAGGAATACTGCCGGAAGTGTCAGCACGGTAAAAGCGTTCAAATAAATGATCCATATGCTCTTTGCTCATCCCGATGCCATGATCCTCAACAGCAATACCCACATAGGTATGTTGATATTGTTGTTGCTCATGAATATGCAAGCGGATTTCCGTACCTGGATCAGAATATTTATGTGCATTGGATAGCACATTGACCAACGCTTGTATCAGCTTGTCGAAATCGGCCGACACCTTCAACGCGTGATTATTAAAATTAAAGCTAATCGCCCTACCTTCGCCGCTGACAAGAAACTCCTTGAGTGCTGTATCAACGATATCTGTCAGACGATAAGGCCTGATATCGAAACTCATGCCTTTTCTAGCCTCAATCTTGGCCAAATCCAACAGGTCATTGATTAACTTGGTCAACCGCACGGACTGTCGATGCACGGTTGCCAACATATCCTTTTGCTGATCAGCATTAAACTCCCGCTTGAGGAGTAACTCAGTAAATCCATGAATGCTGGACATGGGGGTACGCAACTCATGGGCTGCCATCGACAGGAACTCTCCTTTCATGCGATGCAGCTCTGACTCTTGGGTAATATCACGGAAATAATGGATAGTGCCAACAAAACGATCATCGGAATCTTGCGCCTCGCGCACAGAATGCTTGATGACTGTTAATTTAGGTTTTGTCATGCGCAATACAACTGCATCGGGCAAACGCTGTGCAGCGCTAGTCTCATCGTCCTGACAAAGCGACTTTAATAGCCTGACAAATTCATCCTGGGGAATGGCATACAGTTGCTCAGGTTGCAAACCGGTCATATTCAGGAAAGCAGGGTTGAACGAACTCAATACGCCTTTTTTATTAAAGGTGACAAAACCATCCGGGCTCAACTCAAAGGTGCTTTGCATGATGCCATGCAGGCGACTAGAAGTTTCTTGTGCTGTTTTTCTTTCTGTAATATCTCGCGCAACAGCAATGTAATTAAAAACTTGCCCATTCGCATCAAACAAAGGCTCAATATCCAGATCAACCCAATAGCTTGTGCCATCTTTTGCCGTCCTCAGCAACTCGGCATGATAGCTTTGCTTGAGCTGAAGCTGCCGCTTAATTTGCTCCGCGGTATCTTCGTCACCATCCATCAAGTCGCCTAGATAACGACCCATCACCTCTTCAGGCAGATACCCTGAACGGCGCACAAAAGCCTCATTCACCCACTCGATATATCCCAGTGCGTTAGCGATGATGACTGAGTTATCCGTCATCGAGACAATATGTGTCAGCGTCCTTGACTCAGATTCACGCATGGATAGCAAAGCATGCGCTTGGAACAATTGCTTCTTCTGCACATTCAACTTGCGCGTATTCAACAGAGAGGAATAAAACAACTGTCTCTGAGCACGCTTAATGGACTTGGGCTGGAGAGGAATATGTTTGATATCAGCGGTATCTGCAACCCAAGGAATCAACAAGAATGCAACGTAGCGTTGATGATGCTTCGTCACTTTCCCCCCGAGCAAAACACCCGTCGCTTTGTGGCGCAAGAGGCAGGTCTGCTCTCGTTCAGACAATAATACCTGTAGACAGAAAAATTCTATCGGCGCCAGTATATCGAATAGATCTGCAATGTTACGTCCATGGCATTGAGCAAAATCCAGCGACTGCAGACCATGGCCTGTTTCCTGAATAATTAAATGCTCATCAACAATGACATGAAAGGGGAAAAAAGCCAGGAAATCTGGCGTGGGACTAGGAAGCTGTAGCGCGGGCCTAAATTGACGCATGCGCTTTAAACTGACTTTGCCCTGTGACATTCGCAATCATCGCCTCAATCAGTGGCTCAAGCTGGCTCAATGCCACAGGTTTACGAAACAATAACACGCCCTCCGGTAGCCCGCCTTTGTCCTGAATATAATCATCATTCAAAGCAGTCAAGGCGATGATGTTTAACTTACTGAATTGATTTGAACTCTTCAGGTGACGGAGCATCTCAAAACCACTCATTCCCGGCATATTCAAATCCGTGATCAATAAATCTGGCACCTCGCGTCCCAAGCTAATCAAGCCCTCAAACCCATCTGTAGCCACATTGATACGGACAGGGTATTTCCAGCTAGAGAAAAAATAAGAGAATAAATTCCGTAAGGCGCTATCATCCTCCACTAACAGAATGTGAAATACCCTCTTCTCCGAGGTCTGCCCAGTTGCTGGGATAATGGCTTGTCGACGCTGGCTGAGAATATGGTCAATCGAAGAACGCGCGATCCGGCGATGACCTCCAGCTGTTTTCCATGCTTTCAGAACACCTGACTCAACCCATAACTGTACTGTTCGCAAGGAAACCTCTAATACTTTAGAGGCATCTCTTGTGGATATGAACTCTTCCTTCCCAGTATCTTGATTAACCATGACGACATTATTGGAATGTAATATATTCACATTATCCTTACTTACAAATAAAAATCAATCAGATAGATTGACCCCGCCACAGAACACGTTGACATATTAAACCAATATGATAAAAATGATAAAAATCATTAATCATAATAGTGCCATGCAGAATAAATCAAGAATCCGGGGAGCAAGAATTGCACAAGATACTCATTATTGAAGATCAAGAGGACGTGCGTAAACTTATTCATCTTAGCCTCGGCGATGAGCAATATACAATCTACGAAGCTAACAATGGAGACAGTGGCTTGGCATTGGCACAACAATTCAAACCAGACCTGATATTAATGGACATCATGATGCCTGGGCTCATGAATGGCTACCAGATATGTGACAAACTCAAAAACGAAGATGACTTCAAAAACACAAAAATTATCTTCCTCACCGCTCGTGCGCAAGAACAAGACATGCTGGATGGCTATCGCTCAGGATGTGACGAGTATCTGGTCAAACCATTTAGCCCCATCAAACTGGCAGAAATTGTAGAATCACTATTGTCCGGCCAACGTTTGCAATACAGATAGCATTAAGCGCATATCAGCCTGCAATAGCATAAATGGCCGGTAGATTACGCCACCAACCGTAAGCATCCATGCCACAACCAAAGACATATTGATTAGGCACCTGCAAACCAACAAAGTCAGCCTTGATTGGTTTCAGTTTATCCGGACCCAACAACTTCTCAACCAATACAGCCACTACAACACGCTTAGCACCAAGTGCTAGGCACTGTGCCTTGATTTCGGCCAGCGTCACACCCTCATCCAAGATATCATCCAGCACCAGGATCGTCCGATCTCTTACTTCCTCACCAGGCTTAACTCTCCACACCAGCCGTTCATCACCATGTGTGCGATTGTGATAGCGGCTAGCCTGCACATAGCCAAACTCAAGGGGAAATAGCAATTGCGGTAATAATTGGCCGGTAAATACTACTCCGCCTCCCATTACACACAGTACTAAAGGCTTTTCATCATGCAGCATCTCTGTGATGCCTTGTGCAAGCCTAGTGACAGCTTGGTTCACAGTTGCTTCATCGTGAACCAAGCTTGCTTGTTGCAAGATAATAGCTGGGTTGGAATGCAATGCGGTCAACGAGCTTACTTCGTCAAGTCACGTAAGTACTGGGCAAACTCTGTGCCAAACTCTTCGTGCTTCAAGGAGTATTCGACATTGGCCTTAACGTAACCTAGCTTGCTACCACAATCATAACGCTTGCCATCAAAACGATAAGCCAATACTTTTTGCTGCTCCATGAGGGCGGCAATACCATCAGTCAATTGAATCTCCCCCCCCTTGCCTGGTTTGACATTTTCCAGGCATGCAAAAATTTCTGGAGTGAGAATGTAACGCCCCACCACGGCAAGATTGGATGGCGCTTCCTCTGGTTGAGGCTTTTCAACAATACCATTCAGCTCCAGTACATTTGGGCCATCAACTTCTGCCGCATCAACAATACCATAGCTCGCAGTCTCGCTAGGATCCACATCCTCAACCCCTAGGATTGAGGCACCCTGCCGTTCAAAAAGCTCGGTCATCTGCTGCATCGCAGGCTTGTCAGCATCAATCAAGTCATCTGCCAGGATCACGGAGAATGGCTCGTTTCCCACCACGGATTTAGCTAGCAACACGGCATGACCCAAGCCTAGGGCTTCGGCCTGACGTATATAGATACAAGAAACATTCTTGGGCAGAATATTGCGAATGTCTTCTAGCATCTTAGTCTTCTTGCCAGCTTCCAGTGTTGCCTCAAGCTCAAACGACTTGTCAAAATGATCTGGGATAGAGCGCTTGTTACGACCAATGATAAAAATCAACTCAGTTGCGCCCGCCGCCACAGCCTCCTCTGCTGCATATTGGATCAAAGGCTTATCCACAATAGGCAACATTTCTTTCGGGCTTGCCTTAGTTGCTGGCAAGAAGCGGGTACCCAAACCAGCCACAGGGAATACTGCCTTGGTAATCTTTTTGGTCATCTCTTCATATCTTTCTTGTTAATGTATGGTTGGAGATTCAACCTCAGGTGGCAATACTAAGGCTGGGTTAGCATGGATGTCCCCCGCATACTCTTCCACCCACATACCCAGCTCTTGCTTGATCACAGTTTCATCTATTAACGATGCTCTATCAATCCACTTCAGCAATGCATGCACCCAAGCCTCATCTACGCTACGCGCCACGGCGATACGCAATTTATCGTGTGGCGTTGGTAAAGTGAGCTCGTCATCGGCCAAAAGTTCCTCATAGAGCTTCTCACCGGGACGCAACCCAGAATATACGATCTCAATGTCATCTTCATTAAAACCGGATAGTCGAATCATATCACGCGCCAAGTCCACAATTCTGACAGGGTCTCCCATATCCAGCACAAAAATCTCGCCGCCATCCCCCATCAAACCTGCCTGCATCACTAACTGGCAGGCCTCTGGAATCGACATAAAATAGCGGGTAATCTCTGGGTGAGTCACCGTGATCGGTCCACCTGCAGCAATTTGTTCACGAAACTTAGGGATAACACTACCACTGCTACCTAAAACATTGCCAAAACGCACAACCACAAAGCGAGTACCAGCATCCTCCTGCAACCCCTGACACACCATCTCTGCCAAGCGCTTGCTTGCACCCATCACATTGGTGGGGTTCACCGCTTTGTCAGTCGAAATCAGTACAAATTTAGCAACTCCTGTATTTTTGCACGCCTGCGCAATGGTGTAAGTACCATTGACATTATTTGACAATGACTCAGCCACATTGCAGTTTTCCATCATGGGCACGTGCTTGTAAGCCGCAGCGTGAAAAACTACATCGGGCTTGTAACGACCCAACACCTGCTGAACACGCCGCGCATTCCTGACATCACCCACCAAATACTCAATACGGGTATGAGTTGCAAGGCCTGAAAACTCTTGCTCCAAACGATACAACGCATATTCAGACTGATCTAGGCAAACTAGGCACTGCGGATGATATTTCAACACCTGGCGACACAACTCCGAACCAATAGAGCCACCTGCTCCGCTGATCAGCACGACTTGACCTTCAATCAAGTGCTGCAAGCCCTCGCCATCTAATGTGACAGGCTCCCGGCCTAACAAGTCTTCTACCTCAACAGGCCTAAGCTGCGCCATACTGACGCGCCCACTCATCAAGTCATCAAATGAAGGTACGGTCAGGACATTTAACCCATGCTGATTAGCCAACTCCACAACTTCACGGCGGCGTTGGTGGCGAGCAGAAGGCATTGCGACGATCACATGCTCCACAGATAAGGCATGGGCCAATTTCGGGAGCTGCTCAATGCTCCCCAGGACATTGATACCCAGCAACTCACGACCGCGCATCGCCTTCTTGTCATCCAGCAAGCCCACTACATTCCACTCCCGGCTTTTGGAAAGATCCTTCAGCAAGGCAACCGCTGCCTCTCCTGCCCCCAACACTAAGACTGGCTTGCCAGAAAACTGCGCAGCTCCATACAGGCGATGCTCTTTCCATGCACGATAGGCAAAGCGACTGCCGCCCATGAGCAATAGCAATAGCATAGGATCCATAACCAGCACAGATCTTGGGACAACGCCGTGCGGCTTGAACATGAACAAGATTGCAACCACCAACGCCGAACTGATAGCAATCGCTCGTATCAGGCGCTGTAAATCAGGCAAGCTGGCAAAGCGCCAAACTCCACGGTAAAGTCCAGCGAACAAGAACACTAGGGCCTGCAGGGGAATTACCCAAACAGCACTTTCCAGCATGCTCTGCGAGAAATTATCCGGGATGTCAAAATTAAATCGAAAAAGAAAGGCTACCCACCATGCCAGCATGGCTACCACGATATCGTGCAACCAAGCGCTTAAAGACCGTGGGTTTCTCACACTAATATAATTCGACCACTTGAAGATGGGATGAATATTCAGCACGCACAAAACCCAAAATGAAATAAATGCATTCTACTAAAAACCGTTTCCCAATAACCCATTCTTCACAACAATTAACTATTGCCCCAAGAGTCAACGTACAACACGATCACCACGCCCCCTGCCCAGGAGTGTTTGCAATAACAGCTTAAAATAGAGTGACAGCTGGAGATCGCGCACCATCAACGCATCTGTTTCAGCCAACAGTTGTGGGGTAGACATATCAATATCATTCACCTGTGCAACCCCTGTAATACCTGGGCGAACATCATATACACCACGCGCGGCTCTCTCCGAAATCAACTCTTCTTGGTTAAACAAACTCGGACGAGGCCCCACGAGGCTCATCTCGCCTTTCAACACATTCCAGAGCTGAGGTAATTCATCCAGCTTAGTCTTGCGCAGAAAACGTCCCAACTTAGTAATAGAAGAAGACGACGCTAAATGACTGGCAACAGAGACAGTATCTAATCGCATAGTACGGAACTTCACCAATGTAAAAGGTTGTTGGTAACGTCCCACACGTACCTGGCGAAATAAAGGCTCCCCTGTATCCATCAACCCCAAGATATAAATCAACAACAATACCGGCGCACCAAGAAGCAATCCTAGCGCAGCAAGCATCACATCAAACAATCGAATCACAATGAACCTTTTGTCACAAAACAGCGCCGCAAACCCTCATCTACCGTGATAGGCGGAATCCACCCCAGTAGCTTTTGAGTCTTGGCAATATCCACCTGTAACGACCCCAACAAGCGCTGGGCAATTGCCTCTTTCCCAATCAAACTTAAACCAGTGTTCAACACGCCAACGGGCACTGGAATCAGTCGGGATGGAACCCTAGCAGCATCCGCCAAGCGTCGCAATAAATCAGAAGTAGATAAATCCTCACCATCACTCGCAAGAAAAACCTGATTTGCCGCTGCCGGATGATCAATGCAACTCATGATCAGACTGATCAAATTATCCAGAGACACCAATGAACGCCTGTTCTTAACCGCCCCCAAAGGTAATGGCCAACCCGTCTGTACCCACTTCATCATACTGGCAAAATTACCTTTAACCCCTGGCCCATAAACGAGCGGAGGACGAATAATCACAACCTCCATATCAGTTTCCTCCGCCAACTCCAACAAACCCTGCTCTGCTTCATACTTTGAAATGCCGTATGGATCTTGTGGATTAGGCACATCAAAGGCGGTAAAAGCTTTTCCAATTGGAGTGTGCTCACCATTTACCTTGATCGAACTGATAAAAATAAAGCGCTTCACTCCCGCCTGGGCTGCTTGGCGCGCAAGGTTTAACGTACCCCCAACATTCGTTTCACGATATGCGTCCAAAGAATTAGTAAGCTGTTCCCGCATAACATGAGCCCGAGCGGCAAGGTGTAGAACAGTATCAATACCATCCAAGATACTGGACCAATTCGTTTGATGATCAATTGAGGTTACCCGATAATCAACGCTATCAAACGGAACTTTAGCAATACGCCCTGTTGTTTTAACAATATATAACTGTTGTCTCAATTGCTTATATAAGGCCCTGCCTAAAAACCCTGTAGCCCCAGTCACCAACACTTCACTCATTTAGAAGATGCCTATATATCTGCAATACATTCTCAATTATATGCTCTTGAGAAAACTCTCTCAAAACAAGCTCTCTGCCAGCCTGTCCCATCCTCTGCCGCATAGAAGAATTCTCAATTAACCCGCGTATTGCATTTGCTAAACTTCCACTATCTTTTGCTGGAACCAATAATCCATTGTATCCATGCTCTACAACTTCTCGGCAACCGGGAACATCAGTAGTCACAATAGGTTTTCCAGCACTTGCTGCCTCAAGCAGTGCCTTTGGCAAACCCTCTCGATAAGATGGTAGACAAACAATATGGGCCATTGCTAATACATTTGGCATATCCTCACGGCGCCCCCACCACTCAACAAGACCTTGCTGCTCCCACTCTTCTAGCTGTGTCTCGGGAATACTTGCGGGATTACCTGCGTCACAACCTCCAACAAGAACAAAAACTGCATTTACACCTTCTGACTTTAAAAACTTAGCTGCACTAACAAATTCCCCAACTCCTTTGTCCCATAACATTCTCGCCGGTAGTAGAACAGTAATTGATGATGAAGCATTAGGCTTAGGAGAAAATACATCAGTATCAACCCCTGCACCGCGTACTATTGAAACATGAAAAGGCTTCACGCCCAGATCTAGCATAATGGACTTGTCATCTTCGTTTTCGACGATCACTTGTGTAGGGGCAAGAAAAACGGCAAACAGTTTTTTAACTACCCCTTTCAAAATGGTTGCCTTGAATCCATTTGCGATAAACAACCAGCCCATTCCCGCAACCCAATTGACACGATGAGGTATACCTGCGATTGCAGCAGCAATTGAACCCAACAACATAGGTTTTAAAGCAATATGATGACTAATGGTTGGCTTTTCACTTATATAAATTGAAACCAAAGTTTTAATTGTTTTCAAAGCTGCTAGTGGATTTACGCTACGGCGAGCAATGTTCAAAGGAATAAGCTTCGCCCCTAACGATTCAATCTCACGGGCATGCGCTTGAACATTAGTAACCACCACCACCTCATAACCGGCGTCCTTTGCACCCTTCAACAGAGGCTGCCAGTGTGAGCAGACGAACCAATCTTCAGCAATAAAGTACAGAATTTTTAAAGATTTTTTGCTCATCTAAATTGAGAATATGTCACGATTGGTTAGAGTGGATATCTTGAGTAACTCTTGCTCCCAAGCAGACTGATATACTGCCATTTGGCTGTGTACATCAGACTGACTAGGATAAATCCGTTGCCTAGCATCACGCATCAAGCGTCCTATTAAAGCAACGCAAACCAATAAGACAGCACCCCAACGTCTGCGCCGTAGAAAGGTAACAGCAAATGTTTTAAACAATGCCCACCGCGTTAGAAACTGTTTACGGATTGCAATTTTATCGCGAACACGATAGGCAAATAGCACCTCAGGTACTACTGCGAATGTGCTGCTTTGATAACTTCGTAGCAACAGCTCCTGATCTTCGCATAAATACGGAGCTGGGACTTTATACTGGAACTTTTTAAACCAAGTAGCCTTAGCCATCCAAGTTGGATGCGGCAAATAAAATCCCAGCCATGGATGCTGGCAAATCTCTTGATGTGTTTCTCTAAATGGATACGTGCCGTGAAAGCGATTAGAGGAATTGATTGTAATGGCACGAGTTGCTACCAAATCCACTGCTGGGTTTTTCTGCAGATACTCTACCTGCTTAGCCAAACGCTGAGGATAAGAAAAATCGTCGGCATCCATCCGGGCAATGAAATGACCTTTGGCAATTTCGATCAATTGATTAAGACGTACAGCTAAACCACGGTTATTACCGTCACGCATAATGCGAATTCTCGCATCAACAATATCTGCAATCGTCTCAAAAGAACCATCCGTAGTTCCATCATCCCAAATCAACAACTCCCATCTCTCATAGATTTGATTTACAATGGAAAGTACAGCTAGTCGAAAATATGGGCCAGGATTGTAAACTGGCATAATGATACTAATCAGTGGCTGTGTTGTATTCATTACCATTTATGCCAAATCCAAGGCTTTCAATAAGGCTCGTGAAAATACCACCTCTGAATGTCTAGACGTGATGCGGACAGGTCCTTGGATGTTCCAATGTTTCCACAACTTTTCATTACTGAGCAATTGATTTAAACCATCTACAGCTTTCTTTTCTGTCCCCACATAAATACCTCCACCCAACAAAGGAATTCCCCCACTTGCTCTTGTCACATAAGGTGTACCCGCCACCATCGCATCCAGTAAGACCAGGGGCTGGCACTCTGTATATGAGCCATTAATCAAAACCAGCGCCTGCTCATAGACTTGATATAAAGCTTCTCCAGTCACCCCTTCATGAAAACTGACAAAATCTGGGTTTATTCCGAGCGTTGCAGCTAGCTTTTTAAGTGAAAGTACATACGGAGTGAATTCCTGACCATAAAAATGCAGCGGTATCACATTCTTAGCTGATGAGGATGCATACACTTTGAGGACAAAATCATGGCCTTTCAACCAATGATAAGCTCCTACAGCTACCAAATGCCTGCGCTCATGTCTACCTAATAAAACAGGATGAGATGCGCGGTTAGCTAAATTGGGAACTACTGCAAATGGCTTTTCTGACTTATGTGCAATCACCAAGTCATCAAAGCGGCAATCACAGCCTTTCTCCTCTAAGAAGATCAGGCCATTAAGCCTGGCCATCTTGGCACGCAAACTAAGATGATAGGGGATCCAGCACAGGTATCGAAGAATAGAGCGTAATGGCTGTCGAATAAAAAACAATCGAGTAGACAAGCCATGACTATAAAGAAACTTTTTTGCTGAAATATTGGGAAAGCAACTCAAAGCAATATCTGTAGCCCAATTCTGCCAAGCATTTAAGACAATCACATCAAACTGAGAACTCTCAAGAAATTTTTTATAGCCTTCAATATCACCTCGCAATGGCTTTAGTAAATACTCAGAGCCAGAAACAGCAAAGCGCTCAACTAAAGCACCAGATATATCATCAACTTCAGATAAGCGACTATTTCCTGCAGTTGCAACTACGACATGATGTCCGGCCCGCGCTAATACTCTAGCCTGCTGTTGTACAGCATTACCTAATCCACTATTGAAAGGAGGATATGTTGGGGTAGTGAGTAAAACTCTCAAAACAACCTTCTCGCTATTGTCTTCACCTTACGCATGACATTGAAAACCTTAACGGGTAGATACCGGCGAATATATTGCGAATACAAACGAACGCGTTGCTCTCTATAAGTATGAGCAAACTCGCTACTCCAATGAGAACGAGAGCCTGCAATCCCTATTGCCGCCAGCTCGTGCATGTTCAATATCTGCGACAACTTCAAGCTAGACAAGCCATCTCCCCATCCATGGTAGTGGCATGCAAGACAATAACACTCAGCTAAGGTATATCTCCCGGATAACAAGAAAAATAGATTCTCCGAGGCAATCTTGACGACATTTTTAATGAAAGGACGCTCGCTAATACGAGACATGCTACCTTCTACTTCTCTATATACAGTCAACGGTTCAGGAATATTGGCAACCCTGAATTGGCGCACCACTCTGGACCATAACTCATAGTCTTCTGGAGGCTGGCGCTGCTTATCTTCAGAATACCCACCAACTGTCAATATTGCATCTTTCCGCAACATAACTGAGGAGTGGACAAAAGGGTTGTCAAACAATAGTGCAAGATGTAAAGCTTCATGGCTGGTCGGATGACGATGTCCACGTGAGGTTTTCTCATTGCCAACCCATATCTCAGACCATGTGCCAATCAAGGCATAATCTGCATGCTTCTGCAAAAAAGATTGTTGCTTACTTAATCTTGTATCCAGCATCAAATCATCCTGGTCCAATCTGGCCAGGAATTGTCCTTTTGCAAGCATGATGGCTTGATTCAATGTTGAGGCAAGACCAGTATTCTGTTTAGTAACCTTGACCAATCTATCATCAGCTATTGAAGACAAGATATCCCATGAAGAATCTTTAGACCCATCATCAATAGCCACTATCTCCAGCTCGACATCAGCCTGTTTTTGAATTGAGGAAATCGCGTCACGTACGTAATCCTCACCACCATATACTGGCAATAATACTGAAAGCATATTGCTATCTATCCCAATGCTGGTGAATCAGCCAGTCTCTCGTTGCACTCAATCCGGCAGCAAAATCAACTTCAGGAGACCAGCCCGTATGCATTCTCAACTTAGCCGATGACAAAACGTTTTGGTACACATCAAAGGGACGGGCAGGTAGAGACTTGATCTGAAATTCCCGAGCCTCAATGCCTAATAGCGCCGCGATCTTATCTAATACTTCCAAATTAGTGAATCCAATGCCGGACCCAACATTATAAGTCTCTGAAATCTTCCCCTTATCAATTGCAGCAGCAATCCCGCGCGCCAAATCAGCTACGTGAATGTAATCCCGCACTGTAGAACCATCACCGAAGACGGTCACTGGTTGAGTGCGTAACATACACGCCATCGCTGTTGATATAAATCCTTGGCCTGAAAATGGCCGCTGCCCAATACCATAAGCATTTGCTGGACGTATACATATGTACTGCAAATCATGCGTCATAGAGTAAAGATGCGCATAGTTTTCCAAGGTTAATTTAGTTACCCCATAAGGTGAGATTGGCTCGGTAGCATGCTGTTCATCAATCGGCAAATAAGCTGCAGTACCATAAACGGTACCTCCAGAAGAAATCAGTATTACCTTTACATTTCTTGCTGCTGCCTCAAGAAATAATTGCACCGTAGGAGGTAAATTTTCCAGCAAATCGTTAAGAGGATCTGAAAAAGAAGTATTGGGTACAGTAGCATAAGCCAGGTGGATAACTTCTTGATGTGTATCAAGCAAGCTCTTAATCAAATCCAAATTGCCAAAATCACCTTGAATATAAGAATAATTACTATTCAGGCTAATATGTGATTGATCCAGTGGCTTTCTACCTAACACCGTAACTTCACGCCCAAGATTATTAAGAAGTGAGATTAAATAACTGCCAACAAATCCGGCACCACCTATCAATAAAGTCTTAATCACTTCAAATTCCTATAAACAAATCCAACTTGCTGGAATCAAACCATCCGGTGTAGCAGACTGGGCAAACCATTGCTGAGGTGCAATGACAATTTTTTCGGGATTACTTCCCAACCATGCACCCCACCAGCTGAATGAGCTATTGGCAATAATGTGATGCTTACATAATGACATCAATTGCATGTCACAATAACTATTTTGCCCTTTGTTGTGCTCAATAAAGTGAGCTTTATTGCTTATATTTATATGTGACTTTACCCAATCTATATCATCCGAAAATACGAAGAAAACTGGATCAGTAACACGCTCAGTAATATATTTTATCGCAGATTCATAATAGGCTATGGAACAAGTGCCATGATGTGCATTGGTTACTGCATTGGCAACATAATCACCTCTACGCACATGCAAGCTTACCGCGCTGCAACCCGCCATCACATCAGCAATAGCTTGGTTTTCTTTAGACAACGGTATGACAAAAGAAAAATCTTCTCTGATTGCTGCTTCGCTCTGATTAAAATAACTCGCAGATTGCCAATAACCAGAGAGATAACAATTTTCAGGTACATTATTAATAGCAGGCCAATAATCTAAACCAGGCTCTTGAACAAAAGCTTGAGAGCGAAACTTAGAAAAACGATGATGAGAAAGGTAACGGCGAACCCAGGGTAGAGCCTGCCACCCCAATATTCTTAAAATCTCGGGCTTGTCCACAATTGGAGCGACATTCCCAAATATACGATTTAATTCAAACCCTTGATGTAGCGAGTAATGATCAAATGCAGCTATATCAACTTTGAAAGAATTTCCATGTCGCAAAGCCAAATCCCTAGCAACAGCGTATTGGAACATTTGATTGCCAAGACCACCAATAATTTTAGTAATAATCATATGAATATTATCGCGGACGTGCATCCCAAATCCGACGATCAACAAATATCGTATTTATATAAGTATCAGCATAGACCAAATACTCATTACTTTTAAGATAGTCTGTAATCTCATCTAATTTTATTTCTTGGTTGGCATTGGAGTAAGTGATAGTTTCAGCACAAACAATAGTTGGTCTATATTTTGTCAAATCAATTGATTTAATGATTTCGGCATCCAACCCCTCCACATCAACAGAAAGGATTACAGGAGGTCCACCAAAATTTTCAAAAATAAGGTCGTTGATATTTACAAGTGGTACAGAAATCACCTTTTCCAATTTAACTCCCATACTCACATACTCATCCGCCTTATCAGCGCAAGTTGTGCTCAAAGTATTAGGGATCATTTGATAATATTTCATTTCCTTATCAACGGAAATACCTACGCCTGCATTGATACAGACATCATTAGGTCGAGCTTTGATTATTTTCTTACAAAGCTCCGGAGATGGCTCAACCAGTACACCATAATTACTTTTTCTATAGAAAAAGTAAGTGTTATTAAATTTTTTGGGATCGTTTGTGCCAATGTCCAAATATGTAATCTCAGACAAACCCAGCCAATTAATGAGGTGATTCATAACCACATCTTCGCCACACTGAGAATAACTAGTATTTGGTTTATATCGAAACCAATAATTTTTAACAATATTTTTTATATACAAATAAATTTTTTTCATAAACTCGTCAGTGAAGAATTCAACCACGTACAGAGGAAATTTTATTTAACAAAAAAGGTAAAAATATAGCATTGAATATCAGTGAAATTATTTTCATAGGTATAAGCAATAAAATTAACGGTTTAATTGATGCAGGTGAAATTTTAATATAATGAAAAACATACTCACAAAACTGATTTATAATCATGATATTTTTATAAAATTTACCATTTTCAAAATCATTTTTAGTATGAAATTTTACATTTCCAACAGCACTTTTATACAATTTTTTGTCGCATATAACCGCCGGACCATTAGCTAATAAACGATATACAAAATGCATATCCCCACCGTATTTTGAAAAAGAGAACGGATTAAAATCAGGTATGCACCTACTTCGCATCAAACCATAAATCAAGTTTGCCTTTCCGAACTTTTCTTTTTGATTAAAATAACTTAACAACCTTAGCACTCTATTATTTTTAACAAAAAATTTCATTTTTGAATAAAAATTCGGATAATTTTCGATTTTATTATCACTTTCATCTACAGCAATAAAGTCACAAAAAGCGACACTAGCGCGTGGATTTTCCAACAATGATTTAATCATTTGTTCAACAAAATCCGGACTTCTATAGTCATCATCACCTGCCCACATAAAATAATCAGTTTCGGCCTGATTCAGGAGAAACTGAAAGTTTCTTGCTGGGCCAATATTATTTTCCTGACGAAAATATTTTATTCGATCGTCTCGCAAAACATACTTCTCTGAAATTTTTTTTACTGAAGCATTCGTTGATGCATTATCAGAAATAATTATTTCGATATTTTCGTATGTTTGACCTATCAAACCATCCAAGCATCTTTCAAGAAATTCAGGCCTATTATAGGTTGGAATACCAATTGTAACCTTTGGGAATTTATGCTGAATATTCATTATTTAATACTTATCGGATAATTTGTTTCGCAATAAACGAGTGAAGTAATCACTCACGATAACTTTTAAATTATTAGAAAATAAAATTGATGATAAAAATGAGATTATCCCAACAACTATAAAGAAGCCAAACCAAGCGAGCCTTCCGTCAAAATTAGGAATGAACAGTCTTGCTAACAAACATATTGTGATGGGGCCAATTAAGGGATTAAAAACATCCTGAACATACCATTTTATCATTTCGGTTTTAAGTAATTTTTTATGCATGATTTGAATCACAATAAATACGTAAAACGCATTCAACAAGCACCAAATTAATGCCGCGCTTACGACACCATATTTAGGAACAACAATTAATATCGCCGGCCCCAGCAAACACACTGCAACTAAGTTTGTTTTAAATGCTAGAGTAGTCCAACCATTGGCTAACTGCATATGATACGGCAAATACATAAGAACATTAAGAAAATTACCAACTATTAAAATTGCAAGAATACTTCCAGTATTTTCTGCAAGACTATATTGCCCAGACCAAACATAAATGACTTCGCTTGAATATATACAAACAACAGCAGTTAGTGTACCAGTCATAACAGTAACTAATTGCGCACTTCGATGGTAGAGATGAATGAGCTCTTGTTTTTTATCAAGAGTAATGAGATTAATAATTTTTGGATATACAGCTTGAGTAATTGGCCCCACTATCATAAACAAAACTCCGGCTAGTGTCGCAGCCAAAGTGTAGTATGAAAAACTCTCCAAACTAATTAATTTCGACAATAACAACTTATCAATTTGAGTTAGTAATAACGATAAAATCGTGATGCTGAACATACCTCCAGCAAACTTCCATATTTTCGAAATTGCATCTATTGAGAATCTTGAGGGAAAACCTGTTCTTGGCAATGATGTATTTAATTTATAGGCATATATCAAAACTGTAATAAAAGAAATAATAGCTTGCCAAACAAAAAAACTAATTATCGATGGAGAAAATAACATTACAATGACTGCACCAACATTTCTAATGGTAGCGAGCAGTGCATTAGCCACGTTATACCAGATCTGTTTATGCAAACCTAACAAACCTCCTCGATAAAGCCCCTCCATAAATCGCAACCCAACAATAAATGCGATAATTGAGATACCCTCAGACACTTGTTTGACACCCATCCTCTCAACTTTAAGCCAAGATGATGCTAACCAGTCAGAAGAACAAAACACTACCAAAACAATAAAAACAGATATCCCAATACATAAAACCTCTAAACTTCTGAGTAGATTTTTGATTGAGCTTATTTCATGGGCACCGGCATGGAATCTTGCCATTTCCCGGTTCAAAGTCGGGGTCATTCCCATATCAAGTAATGCTAGCCAAGTTTGAATCAATGCAAAAAAACCTACCAAGCCATATGCCTCGACCCCCAAATATTTAATAAATAATGGTAAAAAAGCCAATCCTATGAATGCAACCCAGGCTTGGCTAATGTAGTTGGTAACTATTATCTTTCTGACAGAAATCACTTAATTCATCAATATTATTTGTTTTTTTTCAGGAAACCATCGGGAGCTACAGTTATTAAAAGTTTATCTTGTATCACTTTATCAATTTCAAACTCTGGATTTTTTTCCAAGTATTCCCATACTGCAGTTTTAGCATTGTTTCCTCGCCCCCACGGACGGTCGGTGAAATATCCATCCGGCAAGTCTTCGATGACCGTATCAAACACAACACAATAGCTACCGACAGAGGTCAAATCCGCGTAGGCATTCAACTCAGCAAGCACATGCTCATGAGTGTGATTTGAATCAAGGCTGATAAGTATTTTCTTGTAATCCTTTGCGTATTCCCGGACTTGGGCAATGATCTCTGGCGCAATTGATGAGCCTTGAATCATATCAATCCGATTAGCCATGGGATGTTGTTCAATCGCCTGGCGGTTATGTGGGCGGATATCGATATCAATCCCTAATACTCGCCTGCTGGGCTTGGCAGGATCTAAAAGCTGACCCGATTCAACCGCATCACAATAATCCAACATCGCAAGCAAGGAGGCATTTAGAATTAGGGAGCCACCATGGGCAATACCGGTCTCGATGATAAGGTCGGGTTTTACATGCCACACCAACTCCTGCATGGCAACAATATCCTGAGGATACTGAATAATGGGCCGACCCTGCCACTCAAAGTGATAGGAGTATTTATTTTTGTTGGCGATATCAAACCACTGGCGTGTCGCCTCCATTAGCGCCTTGTCATTGCCTTGCGCGGTGATTTCCTGTGCGCATTCCTGTTTGAATTTTTCGTATTCGCTCATTGCATTTTCCTCTTTATCTGTACTGTAACTTCGTATTCTGAATCGCCATCCTCAAACCAGCATGCTGGATGAGGTGGAAAGGTTTTAGCCCTTAGTAGGTTGAGAAGATCCCTTGCGGAATATTGTTGGTCCAGATCTATCCTGCTGGCTGCTGGCATTTCCCTGGCATAGTGGAAAGAACCCTTGCCAGGGTCTTGCGATGTCGCCATGAGGCTGACATCCTGCGCCCTGATGTCAGGATAGTGATCGAAAAACAACTGGGCAATTTCTGCACGTGCACGGTGAAACAGCGTTTCAGCATTGTCTGTCCAGTCATAGGCCAACTCGCGCTGGGCCACGATATCCCCGCTGTCTATGCCTTGCTCCACCCTGTGCAGGGTGACGCCGAATGGCACTTGTTCCACTAATGCCCAGAAGTTGTAGTGTTTGCCGCGGTTATAGGGCAACAAGCTGGGATGGAAGTTGATAAAGCCCTGCCTGGGCAGATCAATTAGCGGCTCATGAATGATATGTGGCCACCAGGCCAGAATACCGAGATCGAATTGGCCAGCCAGCGCCTGTAGGCTCCCTTCATCCTTGTACGCCTCGACTACCACTCCGGCTGCACGGGCTAGCCCGGCAATTTCGTTGTCAAGGTCGGTAACCAGCAACATGCCCAGGTCTTGGGGATAGTTTTCTAGCAGATACTGCACTACCTGGTATCCCACCTGCTGGTCTGCGAAAACAAGCAATCTCATTGATCAATGCCCCGACAACAGCTGCCTGACCACATGAATGACTCTGTCCATTTCCGCTTCGGTCAAATCATGATAGCTGGGCAGATTGATTGCTCTAGGGGGCAAGGCCCAGGCAACTTCGTGTTCAGGCTGATCCTCAAACATCGGCAAACCCGATAGAGGATGGAAAAACACGCGGGCATCGATCTGCTCAGCTATAAATGCCTGCTGCAGTTGCTCGCGGGTAATACCAAGCTCTGGAGCAAAGACTAGGGTCGGCATCCAGTAACCATTGATACAACCTTCAGGCTCAGGATTCATGCTGATGCCGGATATATCCTGAAGCGCACGCTGGTAGTACTGGAAAATCTCGCGCTTTCTGGCCACAAGTTCATGGATGCGCTGCATCTGGCCATAGCCGATGGCGGCCTGAATATTAGACATCTTGTATTTGAAGCCTACCGCATCAGGCCAGAACTGCTTCACTTGGCCCCGTGCCCTGCCATGATTGGACAAGGTCAGCACGCTTTCATAGAGCGCATCATCATTGGTAATGAATATGCCACCCTCACCCGTAGTCAGGGTTTTCGTACCATGGAATGAAAACACGCCAAAGCTGCCCAGGCTGCCGGCATGCTTGCCATGCCAATGCGAGCCTACCGCCTCGGCAGCATCCTCAATCACAGGGATGCCATATTTCTGACCTATGGCCAGCAGCCTATCCATGTCACAAAGATTGCCATAAATGTGCACGGCAATAATGGCCTTGGTGCGTGGCGTGATCGCAAGCTCAACCTTGTCTGGGTCCAGACACCAGCTATCGGTCAGGATATCGACAAATACAGGCTTGGCACCAAGATAGGTAATAGGCGCGGCAGAGGCGATCCAGTTTGTCTCGGCCAAAATCACCTCATCCCCAGCTTTCACTCCCAACGCTGCCAGCCCCATGTGCAAAGCACCTGTGCAACTTGAAGTTGCAATGGCATGCTTGGCCCCTGTGTACTCGCGGAAACTTTGCTCGAAGCGCTGAATATATTCATAGCATTTTTCACCCCAACCATGCTGGGCAGCATCGGTGGCATAGGACACTTCCAGCGCGGTGATGGATGGCTTGGTATAGTGAATTTTCGATTTCATAGCACCTCCAGCTTAGGGACAGCGGTGACAAACTGACCGCCCCACTCCTTGATATAACTTAATTGTGCTTGCACTTCTTCGCGCAAATTCCACGGCAGAATCAGCACATAGTCTGGCCTGCCATCACGGATGGCCTGCTCAGCGACGATGGGGATGCGGCTGCCAGGCAGATATTTGTTCTGCTTATTCGGGTTGCGGTCTACTACGCACGGCAGCAGGTCTTCCCTAACACCGGCGTAGTTCAACAAGGTATTGCCCTTGGCAGCAGCGCCATAGGCAATGACAGATTTGCCCTCTTGCCTGGCCTTGAGCAGGAAACTCAATAAATCGTGCTTTATGCGCCTGGCATTCTCCTGCAAGCCCTGATAGAAACTCGCCTGGCGTATACCAGCATCAGACTCAAGCTGCAGCACCTGCGCCACCCTAGGAGTACAGGCATGCTGCCCTACATCCTTGCGCTGGGCGTAGACGCGCAGACTGCCACCATGCGTGGGAATCTCCTCGACATCAAATACGCTCAGTCCATTGGCCTCAAAAATGCGTTGCACTGCGGTCAGGGACAGATAGGAAAAATGCTCATGATAAATCGTATCAAACTGAGACTGCTTTATCAGTTGCAGCAGATGTGGAAACTCAAAGGTAGAAACACCCTGGGGCTTGAGCAAATGGGCAAAGCCACTGACAAAATCATTGATGTCCGGCACATGCGCTAGCACATTATTGGCGGCTGTCAGGTCGGCCTGCTTGCCTTCGTCTGCCAGCTGCTTGCCTAGCTGAGCACCAAAAAATGCTTCCTTGATCTCCAGGCCTTTTTCTCGCGCCGCTCTGGCAGTGCTGGCTGTAGGCTCGATACCCAGTGAGTTGATGCCCTGCGCTTTGACATACTGCAATAGATAACCATCGTTGGCAGCCACTTCCACGACGAATGATGTAGGCCCAAGCTCGAAGCGCTCCACCATATCCTGGACATAACGTTGTGCGTGTTGCAACCAGGTTTGGGAGAAGGAGCTGAAATAAGCATATTCTTCATTGAACAACTCGTCTGCACCGGCATAGTCCTCAGTCTGCGCTAGCCAGCACTCCTGGCAAACCAGTACACGTAGTGGGTACCACTTTTCCGGCATCTTGAGTGTTTGCTCGGTTAGATAGGCATTCGAAGGAGGGGCGCTATCCAAATTTATCAAGGGCAGGTCCAGTCCTGCGCCACAGTGTCTACATTTCATGCAATCAACCCTTTAAAACCTTCTATCAACATGGGAGTGGATTTATCTTTCTCTGACAACCCGACTATATTCAGGGGCCAGGCTATCGCCAATCTGGGATCTAGGACATTCAGTGCTGCCTCGGCAGAGGGAACATGGGGTGCGCTATGCAGATATATCAGCTCACAATCCGCCTGCAAGGTCTGAAAGCCATGTGCAAACCCTTGCGGAATCAATAGACTGCGCTGGTTTTCCGCGCTGATTACCTCTGCATGCCACTGCAGGAATGTCGGAGAATTTGCGCGTAGATCAACCGCCACATCAAGGATTTCACCGCTCAAACAACTCACCAGCTTGATTTCCGCATGCGGCGGAACTTGGTAATGCAAGCCTCTTACGGTGCCGGTTTTATGCGTCAGGGTATGGTTGATCTGGCTGATATTAGTATTGAACCCGGCCTCGTGCAGCTCTTCCGCACAAAAGAAGCGGGAAAAAAATCCACGGTGATCCCCTCTGGGCAGACGTTGTACGACTTTCAATCCTGACAGAGGGGTATCGATAAGCTGGAAGCGGCTCATGATTGACGATCAGTGCCTGCTGCTTCATAGGCGGCAATCTGCGCAAGGCAAAATTCACGCATGGCTTCACCAGCGCGCCAGGCTGTATGCCAGGAAGTGATTTTTTCCAGTGCATCGCCTAGCGTCCACCTTGGCTGCCAGCCAAGCTGGGTTCGCGCCTTGCTGCTATCCAGCTTGAGGTATTGGGCTTCATGCGGCTGCGGATTGGAATCTAGCTGCCAAGATGTTCCTGGGAGCGCATTTACCAGATGGTTCACAATCCAGGCCACGTCCCGTGCATCCTCATCCGCAGGACCAAAGTTCCATGCCTGGGCAAACTCCTGACCATTCGTGCATAGATGCTCCGCCAATTGTATATATCCGGCGAGCGGTTCTAAAACATGCTGCCATGGTCGAATGGCATCGGGCGATCTGATGATCAGTTTTTGTCCCTGGTCCAAAGCGCGTAGAAAGTCGGGAATTAGCCTGTCTTGTGACCAGTCCCCTCCCCCTATTACGTTACCAGCACGAGCTGTAGCAAGTCCCACTCCAGCCGAAGAAAAAAACGAAGACCTATATGCTGCGGTTACCAGCTCTGAACATGCCTTGCTACTGGAATAAGGATCATATCCTCCCATAGCCTCATCTTCACGATAAGGCCATACCCACTCTCGGTTCTCATAACATTTGTCAGTTGTAACATTGACAACAGCCCTCACTGACTTCGAGTATCGTATTGCTTCCAATAGATTGACCGTGCCCATTACATTGATCGCGTACGTTTCTACCGGTGCAGCGTAGGAGTAACGTACTAGCGGCTGGGCAGCCAAATGAAATACCACTTCAGCATTAGAGGCTTGCAATGCTGCTGAAAGCGCTTCTGGATCACGGATGTCAGCGATTGTACTGCTAGAGAGACTTTCCTCTACTGCAGCCATCGTATATAAATTTGGAGAGGTATTAGGCTCTAATGCATAACCATGTACTTCTGCCCCTAACTTGGTAAGCCACAATGACAACCAACTGCCCTTAAAGCCTGTATGCCCCGTCAGAAAAACTTTTTTACCCTGCCAGAATTGTGCGTTCATTCCCACACCTTCCAAGGTGCCTTGCCACGTTGCCACAAGTCTTCAAGATAGTTTTTTTCGCGCAAAGTGTCCATCGGCTGCCAGAACCCCGCATGCTGATATGACATCAACTCACCTTCGTTAGCCAACTTGGCCAAAGGTTCGCCCTCCCAGCTTGTCTGATCACCATGTATTGTCTGCAAAACTTGAGGAGACAACACAAAAAATCCACCATTGATCCAGCCTCCATCCCCCTTAGGCTTTTCCGCAAATCCTTTGACTTGCCCATCATGAATTTCGAGTGCGCCATATCTGCCGGGAGGCTGTACTGCGGTTACCGTTGCTTGTTTGCCATGCTGGTAGTGGAAATCAATCAATTCAGTAATATTGACATTGGCTACGCCATCGCCATAGGTAAAACAGAATGCTTGCTCATCTTTGAGATAATCAGCAACACGTTTCAAGCGTCCACCGGTTAGTGTTTCCTCGCCGGTATCGACTAAAGTAACGCGCCAAGGCTCAGCCTTACGCTGATGCACTTGCATCTCATTCTGCTGCATATCAAACGTCACATCCGACATGTGCAAAAAGTAATTGGCAAAATACTCTTTAATCACGTAGCCCTTGTAACCACAGCAAATAATGAATTCATTAATGCCATGTGCTGAATAAAGCTTCATGATGTGCCACAAAATAGGCTTACCGCCAATCTCGATCATGGGTTTAGGTTTCAAGTGAGTTTCTTCGGATATCCGTGTACCCAAGCCTCCAGCAAGTAAAACTGCTTTCATGCTTATGTTTCCTTAATAAAGTCCAGGTATGCTTGTTTCAATCCACTTCGCAAAGCTGTACTTGGCTTCCATCCTGCATTACCCAGCCTTGTTACATCCATGAGTTTTCTTGGCGTGCCATCCGGCTTGGTAGTGTCGAATTCGATGT